>ENA-ORXR01000032-ORXR01000032.1-marine-metagenome-genome-assembly--contig:-NODE-32-length-198587-cov-68.677205_pt1 | contig 198587 bp, 144 predicted proteins | sample MGYA00237866_ERZ511479 | MGnify/ENA metagenome assembly ERZ511479 | reverse complement strand
TTATTTTCTGCTGGTGTATTTTTTGTTATGATGTCAGTTTCAAAACCATTATTGAAAAACCACAAACTGAAAGAGAATAACAACAAAAAACTGGCTGCCATTAAAGCCATTTTAAAGCCTGTAGAGCTAAAAAGTGGTCTTACTTTGGTATTATTCATTTCTTTATGAAAGCCCTCTAATTTAACCCTCAAATCTTGTTCACCAACTTGTTTAATACCATCAATTACCATTTGCTCAAAAGCAATTGCTTTTTGTAAAGCGGTATCATTTGCTAAGCTTTCTTATATTTGTTTTTACAGTCAGTATTTATGCCAAAGAAACCATCATCAGGAGCAGCAGAATCAAATGCAGGAGATGATTTTCACGTCCTTTGGGCGGTTAAAAGATCATTCGAATTGTTAAATTTTGAGGAAAATGGGTTGAAAGCAATTGTAGTTGAAGATGTAGAATTTAAAGATAATCTAAAAGTTGACCCAGAAGGAAATCAGCTACTTGGTGTTGATATAACAGAGTATTATGGCGGAGAAAATTTTGCCGATGCCGAAAAAGTGATTGTTTCTCAATTAAAGCATAGCACTCGTGGAGTCAAAGAAAATTGGAATTTTTCTAATTTATACAAAGGAAAGAAAAGTGGTTCAAAAAATGGTTCGCTGATACATAGGTTAGCTCAAATTTATTATGCTTTTCTTGAAAACTTTGGTCGTGATTTAGTACTTGAAAAGTTGTCTTTAAACCTGATAAGCAATAGAAATTTTAGCCCAAATCAGAAGCAAATCATTTTAAATATCCAGCATTTTTTGAATAAGAAAAAATCCAAAACCTTCCTTGAAACTGTATATAAGAAATTCCCAAACAACAAAACTCAATTAGAAAAATTGCAAAAAGCAACAAACTTAAAACCTTTAGCATTTGTTGATTTTTTAAGATTGCTTGACTTTAATGATTGTGGTACTGGTTCCCGATTTCAGCAAGAACAGGAAATTATTAATGCTCTGCATTCTCAAGGAATTAATCGAAGTAGTCAAATTGATGCTTTATATAGAAAGATATGGAAAAAAATGATGCCCGAAAGCCGGAGCGAAAGAAAAATCACAGAAATCGATTTTTTACAATGGTTTGAAACCAGCTTAGAAAAACTGTTTCCCATATCTCAAGATTTTGAAGTAAATGAAAATGTAGTTGAACGAAAACAATTAGACGAAATAATAAAAACTATAAAATTTAACAAAACAGGAAAACCTATCTGTTTACATGGGGGTGCAGGTATAGGAAAATCAATTTTATCACAATTGATAAAGAAAAACTTTCTTGACAATTCAGAAGTTATATTGTTTGACTGTTATGGAGCCGGGTCATATCTAAATCCATCAGATAGCAGACATTTACATAAAGAAGCCATTTTACAAATCTCAAATGAAATGGCTAAACGAATAAGCTCTCCCTTTTTATTAACTAACGATTATGAACCGCATCTCCTAATACGTGAACTAAAAAACAGAATTGAAAATGCGGTAAATATTTTACGAAACCGAAATGAAGATGCACTATTGGTTTTGATTGTTGACGCAGCAGATAATAGTGTGACAGCCGCCCAAAAAGATCAAACTAAAAGTTTTATCCAAGATCTTCTTAATGAAAACTATGTAGATGGTTTTAGACTAATAGTTACCTCCAGAAGTCATAGGAGAGATTTGCTCAAACTCCCTGAGAACTACATTGACATACCATTAAAAGCCTTTGATTTAGAGGAAACTGAAAAACATTTGAAGTTTCACTTTCCTGAAAGTGCAAATGAAGAAGTAAACAATTTCCATGAACTAACAAATGGCATTCCAAGAGTTCAAACTTATGCATTGGACTTAAAAAGTATTGGCATTGAAGAAGTGATAAACTATTTGAAACCAAATGGGAAAACAGTTGAAGATTTAATAGAAGATAAAATTATTGATTCAGTCAAAAAGGTAGGCGAGAATGGATTAAAATTAGTTAATATGTTTTTCACTTATCTGATTACAATGCCTCGTCCTGTTCCGATTAACTATTTATCTATCTTATGTGATGTAGATATTGACTTACTAATAGATTTATCGACTGATATTTGGCACGGACTTATTTTACATAAAAATAATTTTTCTTTTAGAGACGAAGATTTTGAAAATTATGTAAGAGATAAATATTCTGCTGATTTACAAATTCACCAAAAAATAGCTGATTTATTTTTAGACAACGCAAATAAAGATGAGTACTCATCAATCAATCTTGGAGTTGCTTTACATAATGCAAATTATACGGATAGGCTAATTGACGTTGTTCTTAACGAAGAATATAGAAAGTTACCAGTTGATCCGATAAGGGAAAAAGAAGTTTATATTCAAAGAACAAAATTGGCAATGAAAGTAAGTTGTGACATAGACGATAAACTTACTTTCTTTAAACTAGCTTTTGTTGCTGCTGATGCCGCTAAGACTGATGTAGCACTGAGTGAATTACTTCTAAATAATGCCGATTTAGTGGCTTCTTTTGGTAAAGCCGATTCTTTAGAAAGACTTCATTTGAAATCAGATAAAAAATCATGGTCTGGCTCTTTTCACTACCAATTGGCAGCAATTTATTCAAGAAATCAAGGAACAATTGAATTAGCTAAAATGCATTTAGATAATGCAGAAAAATGGTTGCGCTGGTGGTTGAGGCAACGAGGAACAGCAACTTTTGAAAAAGTTCAAATCAGTTATGAAGTTATTGCTTTTGGGGCAGAAGCTTATCTAAGAATACATGGTTTAAAAGAAGCCTTAAGATGGTTAATTGGGTGGAAGCCAAAAAAAGCTGTCTTTATTGCCTCAAATTACTTAATTGAAAATATCTTAAAACATTCAACAGAAGAGCAAATAAGCACCTGGCTCGAATCAACAAGCATACCACTTATTGGAAAATTAATAATATTAGATAAGCTTAATTTTTCAAATGAACATTCATTTCGTCTAAGTCAAATTGCTAATATAATCTTAAGGGCTTTTCAAAGAAGAGTAAGGTTTGAAATTTATTTATATCCTTTAATATTATCATTTTGCGAGTTATTCATACACAAAGAATTTGAGGCAAAAGATGTTGTTTTAAAAATTCTTGAATATATTAATGTCGAATTGCCGGATTATATATCAACCTTTTCTGATAGCGTTTATTTTGAGGTTAGTAATCGAGATATAGCAGACCAATTCCTAAGAAAACGTGCTTTAATATCTTTATTAACCAATGCAGAATTAAAATTAAAAGACATTTATCCAGAAAAATTTAAGAATATTGAAAAAGATGAGAGTTATGAAACGAAACGATATAAAGAAAACGAGAAAAAGAAATTTGATCGATTTTACAAGCATGCAATTTCAGTTTATTTGTTTAGAATAGATGTATTTGCCAATAATAACATTGATGTTCAAACTTCAAAATTCATTAACATCTGTACTGAGGTTGATAAAGATTCGGAGTTTAGATATTATGAAGGTTACGATATTAATGAAAAGTTAAATTTTCTTTCGTTAATATTGTTAGATGTTCTTCCATTCCTTGGTGAAAAACAAAACCTCATTGAAAAACTTGTAAAGTCATTCGAGCATAAAAATCAAAATCGGATTTCTATAAGAATTGCTATTGCTGCAAAAATATCTACAATTAAAGTACTTGAAAAGTATACATATAATTTACTCGATGAAATTGATTCAATAATTCATGAATCTACTTTCACTTCAAGTGAAATGGTAGAATACTATCTTAAATCTTCAAGAATAAGCCCAAGTGTTGATAAGGAAGTTTGCAGATTTTATTTTAACAAAGCGGTTGATGCTGTTTCTGAAATTGATGTTGAAGCGCAGGAACAAATCAGATGTATTTATAGTTTATCAAAATTAGGCATACCTAAAGCAAACCCAAATTTGGCATTTCAGTTTGCAAAATTTGTTGAATATTGTGAAAGACGGTTGAGTGGTTATGATAACTTCCCGATAAGTGAAGGAATACAAGGAATTACTTATTTAGATTGCGCTACTGCATTTGCAGTCATTTGTAGATGGCAACATAAGTACGTAGCCGAAGGTCAAACTATAGCTAACATAACTCAACACATTTTTTCCATTCATAAAATTTCATTAGAAAAAGGTTTTGTTTCGGCTTCTGTAGCAGGCTCAATGTTACCTTTAAACATTGATTATTTCGATGACTATGTTGAGTATATAAAAATACTGATTGATAAGTTTGATGCCAAAAATGATAAAGACTCAAAAAGTGAATTAGTTAAAAACATACTTAGAGATATTCAAATTGCGTGCTCAAACAATGTGAGGAAAAAGACGGTTACTGATATTTATAACATCATAAATAATGGCAAGTTTATTGAACAACAATTAGTTCAAGAATTCAAAAAATATTATGAATTTATAAATACAATACATAGTAGAGAAAATGAAAGATTGCCTAATATAAGTAGAAATGTAGAGCAAACTGAAAATTTCCAGACTTTAAAAGATATAGTAGCCAATGTAGATATTTGTTCTACATCAAGTTTAAATAGGGCTGTTAAAGAAATTATGCGGGATCATTTCGACAGCCCAACAATTACTCATTTTTTTAAAACTATTAAAAATGCTTGTGAGCCTGAAAATTATATCCAACATTTAGATGCATTAATAAATGTTAATCCAGATACTATTGATTTCTACTACTTTGAAAATGCACTAAAAGAAAGATTAACTGAATGGGATTTTCATCCATTGGTAAAAAATTGGAAGGAACAAAATTTCTCTAAAACTCTAAAAATTTGGTTTGTAAATTTTAAAGATAGTGACGGCATATATTATGGAGGAATTAAGGATTTTGCGGATATTTTCTCAGTTGATGAGCTAAAATTGGCAAAGGTAATTTTTGAGATATTACCTGAAAAGATTGATGAGTTAAGTGCCACCGCTTTGTATGAAACAATTACTTTTTTGGGTAACCGGCTTAATCCACAACAAAATGAAGAACTGATTAGTTGGACTTTGCAAAAATGGAATGCTCCAATTAGGAGCGATTTCAATGAAATAGAATGGGATAAAACAGATCGCTCTTCTCCTCACTTTTCCAATAAGGTGATTGCAAAGTTTTTAAGATTCATTTTAGGTTGCCCTGATAAAAGAATACGATGGAGAGGAATACATACTTTAAGAAGAATTGTAAACGCTGGAAATATTGAAATACTTAGATTTTTATTAGAGCATCAAAATGAAGTAAATTGTAACCCATTTCAATACAAGGATAATATGTTTTTCTGGATTTCAGCAAAACTATATTTGTGGATTTGTATAGAGCGACTTTCCAATGAAAAACCAAATTTGATTAGTCAACTAAGGGAAGAAATTTTAATGGAGTTACAGAATAGCGAATTGCCTCACGTTTTGATAGTACATTTTGTGAAAGAAACTTGCTTAAATCTTCATAATCAAAACCCAAACATTTTTACCGAACATGAATTACAAGTAATTACAAATACTCTTAAAAGTCCTTTCCCTCCACTACAAAAAAAAGCGAAAAGAGAATATGAGTACATGTCAAAAGACAAAGGTTGGAAATTTAAATTTAATACTTTGGAATCACTTCCATACTGGTTTCGTCCAATAGGTAGATGCTTTAACTTATCAGAATATGAGGTTGCAGATTGGGCTGATAAATATATTTCAGAGAATTGGGGTTATGTTGGAGACCCAGAAAAGGATAATCACGTTAACGAAGATTATTATTTAAGCTATAACCGTAAAGGAGATTTACCAAAAGTTGAGAGACTTAAAACCTACTTTGAATATCATAGTATGTATTGTGCAGCTATGGAATTACTCAAAACAAAACCTTTACAAGGTAAATATGATTGGAGGAATTGGGATTATTGGTTGGAGGGAGAAGCACTTACTTTTAAAAACTTATGGCTTTCAGATTTAAACGACCCTATTCCTTTAAAAAGAAAATTTTGGATAAGCGATGTTGAAAAGTATAATGAGAAATGGAGAGATGGAGTTAAAGAAGATGAATATGATGAGATTTTAGGTTTAAAAAATGATATTAACCTAACAACAATAGTACCTTACGGAGGATATACAATCTACATTGGAGAAAATTATGAAAGTGCTTCTGTCAATTCTGCCATTGTATCGCCACAATCCTCAGAGGCTCTTTTACGAGCATTGCAAACAGCAAAAGATAGTTACGATTATAGAATTCCGTTAGAAGAGGATAACTTGCAGATAAATGAAGATTGTTTCCAATTGCTTGGTTGGCTGAAAGAGAAGCGTTCTGATCATTCAGGTTTAGATAAACACGATCCATTTTTATATGAACTGAATAAAAATTTTATACTTTTTGGTAAAGAAGTTGAGCAGCATTTTGAAATCAATTATAGTAAGGATTTTAAAAAAGGATTTCATCAGGGAGTTCAAGTTTTGTCTTGTCAAAATTGGAGTAATGAAACAAATGATAATCGTTATTATAAAATTAAAAGTTCTGGTTTTTTACTAAAAGTAGATATTGATTTTTTATTAAAATTCTTAAAAAAGAATAAAATGGATCTTTTGATTGAATGTACTATTAGGCGTTTTATTAAGGACGATTATTCGAAAGAACATATAAGGAAGAACAACGCAAGATTATATTTAATTAAATCAAATGGAGAAGTCAAAACCATCAGAGGAAGAAATTATACAATTGGGTAAAACCATTGTAGAGGAATTAAAACTTGAACCAAGTGTAAATACACTCGGAAGGTGGATGTCGCATTATGTAGCAGAACTAATTTTTCAGATTGAAAATAGCAATTCTGATAAAGAACGAGATGCAAAACAAAAAGAATGTTGCGAGCTTATACTAAAACTATGGAAAGATAGAAAACACCTTCCTGATTCTGTGCGACCATTAAGCAGCTTTGAGCCTTTAATTGAATTATTGGAAGTTTTTCAGGAAAATAATTCCAACTTCCCTTATTTTAGTCAAGACAATTTAACTCCTGTTAATCCCACTTGGAAAAATTTTACATCAATTTTGAGACGTAATGCGATAAATATTTTTGAATTATGTCTATATACATCAGTAAGTTCCAATTTACTTGTGAGTAAGAAAAAATGGACAGATAAACATAAATCTATGCTTGCAGAAGAAGAAATAAATATGCTCGAGCATCTTGAACAACTTGTAAATAAAAGTAAATCTTCTATCCGTATTGTATCAAAAGATACAGAGACTGTTGATTTTGAAAAGCTCAATCCAAGTGAACGGCATGAAGCCATTTTTAATAAAATTGAAAGTGAGTTAGATGAAATTCAAAAGTCATTTAAAAATTTGAAGGAGGATGTTTTAGCCAATACCTAAAATTTTTGTTTAGATGAAATTTACTCTTATAAACCCTCAGTTTAGATATTAAATATGCTGAAAAGGATTACAAACAAGATTATATGCACTCTAAAAACAGATGCTAATGGTAATTTGTATCCGCCTTTAATTTTCACAAAAACATTTTGTTTAAAAATTGCTTACCTTTAAAACATGAACATAAGCGTTGAACGTACTGATGAAGCAATAGTTGTTAAACTGCCATTAAATACAAAAATTTTAGATTTGCAGCAAATGCTTGATTATTTTGAATATGTAGATTTGGCAAGCAACAGCAAAGCAACTCAAGTACAAATTGACAAATTAGCCAAAGAAGTTAACCAAAATTGGTGGCAAAAAAACAAAACCCGCTTTTTAGATAAGCCTGGTTTTGAAGATGTAGAATAATAGTTATGAAAATCTATATTGTAGATACTAACATTATCTTTTCCGCAATTCTTAATATAAATAGTGCCGTTTCAAAATTTCTACTGGCAGCAAAACCTGATCAAATCACATTTTATACCCCAAGTTTTTTAGATAAAGAAATTGAACGCCACCTACCTAAGTTAATCCAACTTTCAGAATTAAAAGAACAACAAATTAGAAGAATATCAAGTTTGCTTTATAGTGAAATTAACTTTATTGCAGATGAATTAATTCCATTTGAGCATTATAAAAAAGCTCTATTTTACGTAAAAGATATTGATATAGATGATTTAGTAATTGTAGCACTTACAGAATTTTTGGAAGGTACTCTTTGGACAGGCGATTTAAAACTTTACGATGGTTTAATTGCAAAAGGCTATCAAAAGGTAGTTACGTTTAAGCAAATTCAATCTACAAATTAGATAGTTGCATTTCAACCACGTTCAAAAAATTAAATAGGCAAATTTCTATTTCTGCTCTGTAATTTTATCTTTGCATTAATAAAGCAAAGAGGTTTAATTTTTGATGATGAACAAAGAGCCATCAAAATATTAACCTTTGTAAGCTATAACCGTTTAAGCAATTACTGGCATCCTATGTTAAAAGAACCTATAGCAAAGGAACAGTTTAAAGAAAATTCAAAATTTATAGATGTTTTTAGATTTTATCAATTTGACAGCGAATTAAGAACACTAACTTTTAATGCTATTGAACAACTTGAAGTTGCTATTAGAACACAGTTTATTTATCATCTATCCATTAAAAATAATTCAGGCTTTTGGTATGTAGAAAAAGAATATTTTAATACCATTCCTAACTATTCATCAACCTTAAATAAGCTGGTGAAAAATTATGAAGAGTCTAATCAAGACTATCTTACAAATATAAAAAGAATTATAGCAACTTATGGAGTGAATAAAATATTATTATTATTTAGGTTACCATTTGTCCAACTTGGTATAAACTAAAAAGTTAAACCAATAAAGCCATATTTTACTTTGTACTCGGTGTGTTAAGCATTTTGTTCATCAGCCAAAGCAATAAAGATAATCAAGTAACAAAATCAATTGAAAACGGTGTATCTACCCAACAATTATTACAAGCTAATGGTGAAGGTGAAGAAGTCTCAAAATTGAGTAATAAAACCGTTGAAAACTACTTGCTCAAATATCTTTCAAACTACACTACAAACACCACAACTACAAAACAAACCATTGCAACTGCTAAAACAAAAAGCAACAGCATAAGTACAAACCATTACAGCAAATCGGCAAAGCCAAATACCTACCCAACATCAAAAACTAATAATACCAACCAAAAGCCACCAAAAAACTATTACAGCTATACAAAGCCAAATAGTAGCAACAGCACCTACAAACCCACAAAACACAAGAAAGCCCAACCAACAGAGCCAATAACCTATTACAGCAACAGTTATAACGAAACTGTACAATCACCAACACGCTACACAGGCAAACCATTAGGCGCAACCGCCATTTGCAGGGATGGCACTTACAGCTTTAGCCACAACCGCAGAGGTACTTGTTCTCGGCAAGGTGGTGTTAGGAGTTGGTTGTAGAATAGAAAACAGCATAAAAAAGGGAAACGGAAAATGAAAGGCGGTAGGTTTCTGTATCAGTAAAGCTACTTTGCCTACTGTTGGTTATGGCGATGTTTACCCAATTACTATTGTTGGTAAGTTTTTTTTTGCCATTATTACATCAATCGGTATTCATATCGTTGCCTTGCCAACGGGCATTATTAGTTTAGTATTTATTGAAAAGATGGAGAACGAAAAAGCAAAAGATAACAAGGTTTGTATTTACCCCAAATGCGGTACTACAATAAAAGTTGATGTTTAGATAATTTAATTGAAAATTAACTGAACAAATAAAAAAATGAACTTTCTTTAACCAAAGAAGTGTTACCAGATTTAATTTTCGCTCATATAAAGCATCCCCATAAAAGCCTGCTTATTTTTGTTTTATATTAATCGGATAAGAAATTTTTATCACTCAAAATCAGCATATAACAAATACTTTTTACGCATTGTTTTATATGATGCTAAACCTTCTTCCCAACTATCTCTAATTGCTGTTTCGTCTAAACCTTGTTTTATTTGTTGCTGTAATAATGTAGTTCCGGCCAATTTATCAAAAAAATTATTCGCTAAAAAAAAGTTGGCTTTATTAGGAAAGGCGGCATACATATCAATCAGCCAAGTTAAATTGAGTTGCTGTTGTAAAAAAATTACTTTCTTATCCATCGTACTCAAATTAATACCAAAACATTGCTCGTTTTCTAATTTAGGATATTTTGCGCCTTCATTTTTTTGTGGTGTAAAACTATACTTCATATCTTTCAATGTTGGGTGACCAATAACTTGAAACTGTTGATCTGTTCCTCTACCAATACTTAAAGCTGTTCCTTCAAAAAAACATAAACTTGGGTACAACAAAATGCTTATTGTGTTTGGTAAATTTGGCGATGGCTTTACAGGTAAATCGTAGCCAATATTATGGCTGTAATTGGGCGCCATAATAATACTCAATTTACATTTTGCACCGCTCGTCAACCAACCTTCTCCATTAATCATTTGTGCCAACTCGCCCACTGTTAAACCGTGTACAACAGGTATAGGATGCTTAGCTACAAAAGACTCAAACTCTGGTTCTCTTATTGGCCCATCAACATAATGACCATTAGGATTTGGGCGATCTAAAACTAACAGCTCCACATTATTTTCGGCGGCGGCTTCCATTACATAATGCAAAGTGCTAATGTAGGTATAAAATCTTGCGCCCACATCTTGCATATCAAAAACTAACAAATCAATACCTTGTAAAGTTGCTGCTTTTGGCTTTTTGTTATCTCCATATAAACTGATAATGGTAACGTTTTTATATTCATCATTATGCACTTTTTCGCCTGCGTCGGCAGTACCTTTAAAGCCGTGTTCTGGTGTAAATATTTTAGCAACGTCAATATTTTTTTGTTGTAAAAAATCAACCAAATGCACCTTGCCTACCATTGAAGTATGGTTGACAACTAAGCCAACTTTTTTGTCCTGTAAAAGATTTAAATATCTATTAGGATAAAAAGCAGCAGGCTGGGGCAGGGCAACCGTAGTTTGTAAATTGCTACTTACTTTTTCTGTTAAAGGTTTTTTAGTATTTTGATTACTACACGCAGTAAGGTTTAAAAAACTTACAGAAAGCAGTACGAGAAAAATATATTGTCGCATATTTTGTATTAGATTTAGATGGTATAGTTCTGGTTTAATTTAAAACCGAGGTAAAATTTAATTTATAATTCTTTCAATTTTTGAGCAGCTTGTTCTGCGCTAATATCTCGCTGGGCTTCGCCAAACATTTCGTAACCTACCATAAATTTTTTAACCGTAGCCGAGCGCAACAAAGGTGGATAAAACGACAAATGGAAATGCCAACAACTATTATCTAAATTGTTAGTTGGTGCTTGGTGAATACCCATAGAGTAGGGGAAACTTACCTTAAACAATCGGTCAAATTTTTGAGTAACTTGTTGTATTATTTTCGCAAAAGCAAACTGTTCTTCATTATTTAATTGAGCAATGTTTTCGTAATGTTTTAGTGGCGCAAGCATCACCTCATAAGGCCAAACTGCCCAAAAAGGGGTAAGCGCAACAAAGTGTTCATTACTACAAATTATTCTTTCGTTCAGCTCAACTTCTTGCAATAAATATTCTTGTAAGATGCTTTTTTTATGCTGTTGCCAGTAACTTCGTTGTTGGGTATCTTTTTTTAAAACCTCGTTAGGTAAACTACTTTGCGCCCATATTTGCCCGTGCGGATGCGGGTTGCTACAACCCATTATTGCACCTTTGTTTTCAAAAATCTGTATGTAATTAATATAGTTAAGTTTACCAATTGAGGTGTATTCTTCGCTCCAAACTTTAATTACATTTGTTATCTCCTCCACGCTTAAATCTGGCAAGGTTTTATTATGTTGTTCAGAAAAACAGATCACTTTACAAAGCCCTTTTTCGGTTTTGGCTTTTAACAAACCTTGCTCGTATACTACCTCATTAGATTTGTCATTTAGCGCAGCAAAATCATTTTGAAAAACAAAAGTGCCTTTATAGTTTGGGTTTTTTGCACCGCCTGCTCTCTCGTTGTTTGGGCATAAATAACAATGGTCAACATAACTGGGCAATTCTTTTTTCGGTATCGCTTCTTGCTTACCTTGCCACGGGCGTTTGGTGCGGTGTGGCGATACCAAAACCCACTCACCAGTTAATGGGTTATACCTGCGATGTACTTCTTCTGTAAAATCAATATTCATTATATAAGCATTTGCTTTTATTCGTCAATTATGGTTGCACCTGCTCCAATTTTTACAATATAAGAGCTTAAATTTTTGTTAAACGTTTTAAAATAGGCTTCATTAGTTTGTTCAATAATTTTATCACTTTCATTTTTATGTATAATGTTTATAGTACAACCACCAAAACCGCCGCCCATCATACGGCTACCTAAAACATTTGGATTAGCCTTCAATTTATCTACCAAAAAATTTAACTCCTCGCAACTTACTTCATACAAATTACGCAAGCTGTTGTGCGATTGGTACATTAACTCACCCACCTGATCAAAGTTTTTTTGCAGCAAGGCAGTTTTTGCATCTAATACCCGTTGGTTTTCTAAAACTACGTGTTGGCATTTATTAAAAATATCACTACCCAATTCCGCTTTATGTTTAACTAACAAATCATAACTTACCGCTCTTAACGATGTAATTTCAGGTTTAGTTTTTTGTAAAATGTTAATGCCATCTTCACAAGCTTTTCTTCTTAAATTATATTCCGAGCTGGCCAACTGATGACTTACATTTGTATTTAACAATACCAATTGAAAATTACCTAAATCAAAAGGCAAATATTGGTACGCTAACGATTTGCAATCTAACAACATCAAATGGTTTTGCTTTCCTTTAATGCTTGCAAACTGATCCATAATGCCGCACATGGTACCTGTAAAAGTATGCTCTGCTTTTTGGCAGATTTTAATTAATTGCCAATCATCTAAACTTAAATTAAACAGACTATTTAGAGCTTTCGCCACACAACATTCTAATGCTGCAGAAGAACTTAAACCAGCGCCTAATGGCACGTTACTTTCTATTTCAATTTTAAAAGGGCTCAATTTTGCACCTAACTGTTGCAACTGATTTATAACGCCCAACACATAATTTTCCCACCTGTTATGTAATGGTTTAATGTTGTTTAAATCAAACTCAAAAACAGAGTTGTCAAAAGTTTTGGAAGATAGTTTACATTTATCAACCTTACTTAATAAAGAAACCGAACAGGTAGTTTTTTTATCAATAGCTGCAGGCATTACAAAACCATTGTTATAATCGGTATGTTCACCAATAAGGTTAATTCTACCGGGCGCAATGGCGGTAATTATTTTATTTTCTGTTGTCAATTTTTAAAAATTTGAATTGAATGTTTCGTAGCCAATCAGCCTTTCGTATTGTTGACCAAAAGGAAGGTAATATACTAATATTTGAAAATTATTATTGGCTTCGTAAAATGATTGATTGTTACTCAAAGGAATTATCTGTTCAGTATCATCATCAATTAAATAATAAGTGTAATTGTATAAACCTTGTTTTAATAAATAACTCCCTTCATATTGTTGCACATCATAATTATAAGTTAAACTATTTTGTTGGTTGCACATAAAATTGCAGAAGCCACCAGTTACGTACACATTAGAATTTTCGAAAGGCGCATCGGCAAAAAAACTAAAATTAACATTAACATAGTTGGCCTGCAACTCATCACTAAAAGTACTTAAAATATCTATGTAGTAACTACCGCCCAAATTGAAGTTGTTATAATTGCTGTTGTTTAAATTATCTGTTTTTAAAATGGCTCTTATCTGCTTGCCTTGTTGGTCAATCTTTTCAATTCTTTTACTTGCATATTTTATACTACTCAAATCAAAATAACGATAGCTTTCGGCTGGGTTTAAATTACCCTTGCGCACTTGATTAAAAGCCAACTCACCATTGCTAACAAAGTTGCAACTAAGTCCTTTTATGCTTTGCGATAATATATTGTTTTGTATGATATTCACTTTAAATTCTTGGTAAGGATTAGTGGTATTTATTCGTTTAGCATCTACCAAAAAATCAATAAAAAAATTGTTGAGCATAAATGCACTTGAGGTTCTTTTTACTTTAGCTATTGACTCAATTACATAAAAATGTTTTGTTATGATGGGTTGTGCTGTATTGCCGTTTTCGTAAACCAACAACAAATAATTGCCACTTTTGGTTAAGCTCATTTCATTATTAGGAAAGCTTAATTGGTAATGCGTGTAGTTAATATTACTATTAAAAGCATATTGATAATTGAAAATATCTGCTTCAGAAAAACCATCAATATATTCGTAAGGCTGCAAGTTGCTTGGTTGCCAATTATGGTTAAAGTGCAGTAAAGTATAGCTGTATCGCTGGTATCCTCCATTTAAATCATCAAACAAAAGCTGTAATGTTTGGTTGCTGTTCAACTCAATTATAGGGTAAGCCAATGGCTTATTTGTTGGTAATAAGCGAACGGATTTAATGTTTTCTGCATACACATAATCGGTATAACGTACATAATTTTCCACTACATATTCATCTTGTGCAAATACAACACAACTACTGGAAAGCAGCACAACAAAGCTCATTAAAAAAATAAAAAATTGATAATTTAGTTTTGCCATATTTATTAAACAGGGCAAATTTAAGTTTAATTATGTAAGAATAATACAAAGCATCTAAAGCAAAAAATAATCAATCCATAAACTTTCCTTATTTTAGCCGCAACAACAAAAACTTACGTATTGATTACTCTGGATGAATTTATAATTCAGCGACAAAAAGATTTTCCGTTTGCAACAGGAGATTTGTCGGGTATTTTAAGAAATATTTCGCTGGCTGCTAAAGTGGTAAACCGTGAGGTGAATAAAGCTGGCTTGGTTGAAATTTTAGGAGAAACCGAAGATGAAAACGTGCATGGAGAACAGGTAAAAAAACTAGACGATTACGCCAATAGACAATTTATTGAGTCGCTAAGAATAAGTGGCTTATGTTGTGGTATTGCTTCTGAAGAAAATGAAGAGTTTTTGGCTTTCGAAAACAAAGATACCCAGCAGGCGCATTATGTGGTTGTTTTTGATCCTTTAGATGGCTCTAGCAACATCGATGTTAATGTTTCTATCGGTACTATCTTCTCAATTTACAGAAGAGTAAGTCCGCTTGGCGCGTGTACGATTGATGATTTTTTGCAGAAAGGTAGCGAACAGGTAGCTGCCGGCTATGTAATTTATGGTTCTTCCACTATGTTGGTTTACACTACCAAAAATGGCTTAAATGGTTTTACTTTAGATCCTTCTATTGGCGAATTCTGTTTATCGCATCCTAACATTAAAATGCCCGATACTGGTAAATATTATAGCATTAATCAAGGCTATATGGCCAATTTTGGAAAAGGAGTTAGAGAGTTTGTAAAGTATTGCCAGCAAGAAGATGAAGACTCTGGCAGGCCTTATGGTTTGCGCTATATTGGTTCTATGGTGGCCGATGTACATCGCAACTTAATAACTGGTGGCATATTTATGTACCCAGCAACTAAAAGTAGGGCGAACGGAAAATTGCGATTGGTGTATGAATGCAACCCAATGGCTTTAATAGTAGAACAAGCTGGTGGTTTGGCTATAACAGGTAGTGAAGATGTGTTAGACTTACAACCTACCGACTTACATCAACGCTGTCCAATATTTATTGGTTCAACCAGTTTGGTAAACCAATCGCTTGCTTTTTTAATGAAGTTTGGAGCGGATTTTAAAGAGTAGGGCAATTTTTTTTAACAGAGCTACTTTAAGTATCTTTTTACTTGTGTTGTATAACTAATAGGCCTTTAAAAAGGCATTTAAAATTTACCAATGAAAACTGTAACAAACTAGGTAAGCAAAAAAGTTTTCTCTTGTAAACACATCAACTCATTAAACTACCGCAAAGTTAATAAAATGAATAGCCGATTGATAACGAATTTTATAGCCATCGGCTATTGTTAAATCCTTATGGTAGTAAAATATTTATTTGTACTATTTATAGTAGGATACGAACGAATTACTGTGGCTTAAGTTTTTTAACACGACTCATTTTTAAGTTCAAAAATTTTATAGTTTTGTCGATATTTAAAGATTTGTAAAGTTTTGAAACTTGTCTCTAAGTTAGCATAAGAGACCAATGAGCGTAAAAGTGAATAGAGTAACTATTATTTGTGTAGAGAAAAGCAAAAAAAGGCGAGAAATAACTCCTCGCCTTTTATAATTATCTTATCCTTTATAAAGGAGTGATTAAGTATTAGTATCCTGGGTTCTGCTTTAATACATCAGCCCCCAGCAAGTCAATTTCGTTTTGTGGTATGGGCAAGTACTCATTTTTGTTGGCAGTAAAGGATGCACCAGAAAAGGGAGATCTTAATAGCATATCTTCGTATGCTAAGTAAGCGTTTAAAGTTTCTACCGCAATATCCCATCTTACCAAATCATAAAAACGATGCCCTTCTCCGGATAGTTCTAATTTACGCTCCATTATTACTGCATTGCGTGCTTCAGTAGCATCAGCGAAAGACTCATATAGTTCGATGTGATAATTTGCAGCCATGCTTCCATCATCGTTAGTAACAGGTGAGTTTTTAGCACGTTCTCGTACTTGATTTATTAATGCTCTTCCAGCATCTAAATTGCCCAGTTCTATTTCACATTCTGCTGCCATTAGCAAAACATCTGCATATCGTATAATATTATAGTTAACTGCGGTATAGCCAGGCGTCCAACTACTACCATCATTTTCAGTACCTGTACCAGCTTTGTAGTAAATAAACTTCTTTGGTGCATAAGGTCCACCATAGGGCTGATCTCTTACCCAAGATTTTCCTGGAAATAGCCCCCAATCTAAATAAGGAATACCCCTTCTGCCCACAGAATGATCTAATCGTGGATCAATATTTCCGCTGTCAGGGATGAACTCGTCAGTACTTTCAATACCTAAATCACTTTTTATTTTGTAATCATCATTATTGTAAGAACCGTCTATTAAAGGTAAACCCGAATCATTAGTTCTAAATGAATTAACTAATTCATTACTTGGTTGGAAGAAACCACAACAAGTACTAGGGCCGCCTTGTGGAAAATTTAGCACCATACCAGGGTTGGCATTATTAACTGTACCAGTACCTGCTGCTGCTTGCGAAGCAAATACGGACTCCTTACTATTGTCGATAGTAGAACGGAAACAGTCTGCATAGTTATCTAATAAACCATAGGGTTCCCCTTTTGCAGTAGTTCCGTTTTGCATTACATCGTCAAAAACAACTTTAGCATCATCATACTTGCCTTGAAATAATAAAGCTTTACCTAAATAAGCTCCGGCAGCCCATTTGTTAGCCCTGCCTGCATCTGTCATTGTGCCTGATAAATTATCATACGAATATTTAAAATCTGCTGTAATAGGTTCCCAAAGATTTAAATCGTTACCAACTTTTTCTACACCATCCCAATTTTCGTCAACATAAGGTACATCATTAAAATTCTTTTTTAAATCAAAGTAATAATGTCCTCTTAAAAATCGCGCTTCTGCTATAACCCTGTTTTTTACATCTACTGCTGCATCTTCTGCTAAAGCAACCAACTTTAATGTGTTGTTTGCCCTTGCAATTCCTTCAAAAGTAGCACTATATTTTTCTAAAATTGACTCATTGTTTGTTTGGGCATTGTAAGTTTGAATTTCATTTATTTGTGGTTGATCTCCTGCATTAGTTCCTTTATTAGCATCACCACCCAAAACGCTACCCCATAACCAGTTGCTGGCATCTGCGTAATAACCACCTCTGCCCAATAACATTGAGTAGGATGATATTAGAGCTAAATCTATGCCTACTTCTGTGGCTAATAATTCAGAGCTTAAAGAACCTGTAGGATTAATCTCTAAAAATTCATCAGAACAAGAAGTGATACAAAAAATTGTGGTTACTACGATTAAAAATATATAGATTAATTTTTTCATTTATTTATTTTTTTAAAATTCAACATTTACACCAAATTGAAAACTTTTAGTAATTGGATAGTTACCTAAATCAACACCAAAATTGGTATCAGCGGCTCCACCAACACTTGGATCTAAACCACTATAACCACTTATTGTTAGCAAATTATTAGCACTAGCAAATAATCTCACCTTACTCATATTTGCTTTTTGAATAAAGCTTGAAGGTAAGTTATAAGATAAGGTAATATTTTGCAGTCTAAAATAGGAACCATCTTCTACATAATAAGAGTTGGACTGACCAAGATTGCTAAAATTTGATGAGTTATCATAAATAGGAATTTCTCCGGTTGGGTCTTCGAAAGTCCAAGAGTCTTTAATATTTTCACTTAATGCTGCACCTTTAAACAAAGCAAAATCTGTAAACCGTTTGGAAACGTTATAAATTTCGTTACCAATTGAAGCAAAAGTGTACATTTCAATTCCAAAATTTTTGTAGTCTAAATCAATAATAAGCCCACCAGTAAAATCTGGAACAGGATTGCCGATAACAGTTCTATCTGCTATATCAATTTTACCATCAGGCACACCTGTTAATTCACCGTTTTCATCCATACCATTTAAATCGGTAAATTTAAATCTTCCTGGTGCTGCACCATCTTGAAAAACAATAGCATCAATTTCTTCTTGTGTTAACTCAGGATTAGCTGCAATTGCGGTATTTCTAACAGCTTCATTAGCAGCTACCACTTCTTCTTGACTTGCCCATAAACCTTCTACTTGTAAACCATAAAATGATGAAATTGGATGGCCTACTTGATTTAGTATTGGAGTAATTCCTCTGTATTCTGCACTTCTGTCTGGTAAATTTTGAACATTTTCTGATAGTTCAACAATTTCATTGTTTAAAAACCCTCCAGTAAAATTAAGTTCATATCTAAAATCATTTCGTTTTCCTTTGGTTACAACTGAAAAATCAAAGCCAGTATTTTTCATTTTGCCAACATTTACAAAAGGTGCAGTAGCATTTTGCCCATTCATAACGGTAATAGGTAAACGAAACAACAAATCTTCTGTATTTTTTTGCCATAATTCAACTCCAACATCTAATCTACCATTAAAAAATAGGGCATCTAAACCAATGTTTGAAGTAATTGCCTGTTCCCATTTTGCAAATGGATTACCAATTCTATCTCTAAAAAAACCTTGTGCCGCACTACTGTTAGAACCAGAAATATCATAACTGGACAAATCAAGATTGGTACCGTTAGAGTTAAATTGATTATTAGGGTCAACCGGATTTGAGTTGCCCATAATACCATAACCAACTCTTAATTTTAAATCTTCTATAAAACTTACATTATTTAAAAATGCTTCATCGGAAAGCCGCCACGCAGCGGATATAGCAGGGAAAGTACCATAACGATTTTCTGAACCAAAACGCGATGAACCATCTCTTCTTACTACAGCAGAAATAATGTATTTATTGAAAATATCAAAATTTAATCTTCCAAAGTAGGATGCATAGTTAGAGCCATTTGTATGATAACCATTAGCCAACGCATTGTTTACTGTATTTAATGTAACAAAATCTACATTTTGAGAAAATGGATCAATTCCTGAAGCTGACAGTGTTCGAAAGGATCCGATATTCAATGCTTCTTGACCAAGTAGCACATCGAAATCTGCAAAATTACCAATATTGAATTTGTAATTTAAAGTATTGGTTATTACCCAATTTCTACTCCAACCAGCATTTTCTCCAAAACCAAATGAGGTATTATTTTCCGCATTTTCGTATTGTCGACGGGTATAAGTTTTAGAATTAAAAGAAGTGTAGTTTCCTCCTAAACTTGTACGGAAGATAAGTTTGTCAAGCGGCTCTATTTCTAAAAAAACATTACCAAATAGGCCTGTTGAAAAACCTCTATCGTTTTTTGCGCCATCTAAAACAGCTACTGGGTTTGCTGGGTTGTTAAAACCGGGCGCAGTAGTGCCTGCCCAACCACCATACTCATCGTAAACTGGAATAATTGATGCCATTCGAGAAGCAGATAAAATAATATTTTCATCGTCTGATGAACCAGCTCCACCATTATCACCTAATAAAATACGTGCCGACCTGTGGGTTACCTGAAGGTTTTCTCCAATACGTAGCCAAGGCAATACGTCAAATTCTGTATTAACTCTAAAGGTATTTCTGTTAAATTGTTGATGCAATAAAATCCCTTCCTGTTGTTGCATATTTAACCCTACATAATATTTAGCTTTTTCAGTACTACCTCTAAACCCTACATTATGTCTGTGCATTAATGCATTTCTGGTTATAGCATCGTACCAATCGGTGCCTTCTTTATTAGCCTTTATCAATTGCATAAAATCGCCTAAATTTGGGTCAATATTATACATATTTTCTTGCCGATCTAAATTGAGGCTATCTTGTGGTAGTCGTATTCCTGATCTTTGATCTACATCTAATAGATAATCGGGTAATACTGGTGATATGTCACTTTTAATTATATTACCTTCTTCATCTATAACTTCATCAACAAATTCTCCTAAGTCAGTAATAAAAACGGTTCCAAACTGGTCGTGGCTATATTGAAGTGTATCTACTATACCTGTAGTATCTGCAATACCAGCTTGTATAGCTTCATTACGAAAAGATTTCCAAGTCCACTCTGCATGATCTTGAGGATTCATTATTGGAGTGCCTTCCCCTGGAGTAGTTATTCCAATCAGTCCATTATAAAATACTTTTAATGGTTGATTTTTTTTTGCCTTTTTTGTGGTGTAAACAATTACCCCACTAGCAGCTCGTGCACCATAAATTGATGCAGATGTAGCATCTTTTAATACGGTTATATTTTCTATGTCATCGGGTGCTAAAAATTCAATGTTGTTAGTTGGTACACCATCAACAACATATAGAGGCTCATTTGCACTCAATGAACCGTAACCTCTTACCCGCACCTGGCTGGTGGTACCTGGCTGACCATTAGAAACTACTGTAACACCAGGTACCCTGCCTTGTAACTGCTGCTCAACATTGCCAGAAGGTACTGCTTGTACGGCCACAGCATCTAAAGTTGAAACAGAACCTGCTGTATTTCTTCTGGTATCAACCGAATAACCAGTTACTACTACTTGATCTAACACTAGGCCTTGTGTTAAGCGAACATCAAGATTACTTTCTTCACCAACATTAATTTCTTTTGAATCATAACCGAGGTAAGAAACTATAATTACATCACCTGCACTTGTATTTAAAGTATATTTACCATCAATATCAGAAGTAGTGCCTAATGCGGTGCCCTTAATTAAAATGCTGGCGCCAATTAAAGGCTCATCAGCTGTAGCATCGTACACAACACCGGTAATTTGAGCCAAACCAATGGTTGATGATGTTGTGAGGAGCAAAAATGCTATAAAACAGTTTTGTAAAGATTTCATCATAATTATGCTAATTTAAATTTTAACATCATAAAAATAATAAAATTTTTAACTATGCAAGCAAAATAATAAAAATATGTTAATGTTAGAAAATTGACAATTTATAAAAAGCTTGATACTTTGAATAATAGCATAAATTTTCTTACCGAAAAATAGGTTGTACTTATTTCAACGCCAAGCTTACAACTTCATCCATATCTTTTACAAAATGAAATTTTACTCCTTTTATAAAATCTGGATTTATTTCTTCCACATCTTTTTGGTTTTTATGGCATAAGATAACATTATTCATACCTGCCCTTTTTGCTGCCAATACTTTTTCTTTTATACCACCTACGGGCAATACTTTACCTCTCAATGTTATTTCACCCGTCATTGCAAAATACGGTTTTACTTTTTTATTAGTAAAAACGGAAGCTAATGCAGTTAACAGCGTAATACCAGCTGAAGGCCCATCTTTTGGTATTGCACCTTCTGGCACGTGTATATGTATATTCGTTTTTTCGAAGCGGTCGGCATCAATATTGTATTTTGAACAATTGGCCTTTAAATAGGTTAATGCGGTGGTGGCTGATTCTTTCATTACCTTACCTAAGTTACCAGTAAGGGTTAAGGTGCTTTTGCCTAGGCTTAGGCTACATTCAATAAACAGTATATCGCCCCCATTTACCGTCCAAGCTAAGCCTATTGCTACGCCGGGTGGGTTTTCTTGATGGTAAAGGTCTTTATCAAACTTTATTTTTCCTAAAATATCTGGTAAGTTGTTTTCGGTTATTGCTGGGTTATATTCATTTTCTAATGCAATATTTTTAGCTACCCAACGCATTACGGATGCAATTTCTCTATCTAAATTTCTTACACCAGACTCTCGTGTGTAGTCATCTATAATTTTGGCTAACACTTTTTTACTTAGCTTTATTTGATTGGCTTTTACCCCATGTGCTGAGCGCTGTTTTGGTACAAGATGTTTACTAGCTATTGCTGTTTTTTCTTCTAACGAATACCCGTTTAATCTTATTATTTCCATTCTATCGCGTAGGGCTGGTTGAATAGTATTTAAATTGTTGGCCGTAGCAATAAACATTACTTTGCTTAAATCGTATTCTAACTCTAAATAATTATCGTAAAATGTAGAATTTTGCTCCGGGTCTAAAACTTCCAACAATGCAGATGATGGATCGCCTCTAAAATCTTTGCCTACTTTATCTATTTCATCTAAAATAAAAACAGGGTTACTAGTTTTTACTTTTTTTATTGATTGAATAATTCTGCCAGGCATTGCACCTATGTAAGTTTTTCTATGGCCACGTATTTCACTTTCATCGTGCAAACCACCCAACGACATTCGTATATATTTTCTTTTTAATGCTCTGGCAATACTTCTACCTAAAGAAGTTTTACCAACACCTGGTGGGCCTACAAAACAAAGTATAGGAGATTTCATATCACCTTTTAACTTTAATACTGCTAAATATTCAACAATACGATCTTTTATTTTTTCTAAGCCATAGTGATCTTTATCTAAAACCCTAATGGCATTTTGAAGATCAAAGTTATCTTTCGAAAAGGTATCCCAAGGCAAATCTAACAGCAACTCTAAATAATTCATAACTACCGAATACTCTGCAGCAGCGGGGTTTACCCTTCTAATTTTTGCAATTTCTTTATCAAAAGTTTCTGCAACTGTTTTCGACCATTTTTTTCCTCTCGAACGTTTTACTAGTTCCTGAATTTCTTTATCAACTGGGTCACCACCTAACTCTTCTTGAATGGTTTTCATTTGTTGATGCAAAAAGTAATCACGCTGTTGTTTTTCAATATCGGTTTTTACCTTGCTTTGTATTTGATCTTTTAGCTGTATCATTTCAAGTTCGCTGCTCAAATGCTCAAATGTACTTTGGGCTCGTTCTTGAAGATTATTGAGTTCTAATATCTTTTGCTTGTCTGCCAATTCCGCATTTAGGTTAGATGCTATAAAGTGTATTAAGAAATTGGGACTATTAATATTTTTTAAAATAAGCTCGGCCTCAGGAGGAATATCGGGAGAAAGCTTAACAATTTGCATCGACATTTCTTTCAGCGAATCTACCAAGGCTTTAAATTTTTTTATATTTCCCTGTTCTTGATCTTCCAAAATTTTTACCGAAGCAGTAAAAATTGGATCGGTAGATATAAAGGCATTCACCATCATTCTTTCTTTACCTTGAATGATTACAGTTGTAGTACCGTTTGGCATTTTTAGCAACTTTACAATTTTTGCTAAGGTGCCTATTTCATTTAAATCTCTTTCAGATGGTTCTTCAATTGAAGAGTCAATTTGGGATAAAACCCCAAGTATTTTATCTTTCTTATATGCTTTTTTTACCGATTTTAATGATTTTTCTCTACCCACCGTAATAGGAATGATTACACCAGGAAACAATACTGTATTTCGTAATGGTAAAATAGGTAACTCTCCACTATATTTTTTTATTTTTTGGTCAGCTTCATCCTCCTCTAACGACATAATTGGTAAAAATTCCACATCATCTTCACTGCCTAATTTATATTTCATGCCATCAAATTTAAAAATTAAAATGTATTTACTTTTAAACAGAAGAGCTTCCAATAATTGTACCGTTTAATAATTTGCACTTTTAGCGGAAAAAATGGCAGATTAAGTGCCTCGATGGCTGAAATTACCGCTCCAAAAAACTCTTTTTAATTTTTTTAAGTTGAAATTTAATTAATTCACTAATACATTTGGCATTATAATTGATTATTTATAATACAAGAGTAACTAAAGTTGGGCACTAAACTCTTAATTTGAATGCATATTTTAGTAAATTTTAGCTTTAGTAGCTTTTTTAAATTTAATATGCCATTTGGTGAAGGGTAATCTCTGAAATTAAAATTATTGGATTATTAAATTTATTACAAATAGCGGTACGGTATCAGATTGTCTAAACAGTCAATTTTGGAAGAAAAATTTTCTTTCGAATTTTATATTAGAAGAACGTTTATTTTCAAATAAAAATTTAATTCAGAAAAATAAAAAAAAATTACTTAAAACTAAAAGTAGAATTAGTGATTTAAATGAGTTCGAAAATCATAAAATTGGTTTACTAAAAAAACTCGTTAAATATTTGTGCCTTTTAGCAATAGTATCTGCAATATTAGTTTCATTTTTCGAGTCACCGCAAAGAGCTATTATTTCACTTTCTTTTGTGCCAATTTTATTTTTAACTAATTTTCTAATTTATATTGGTAAAATAAAACTTGCTTTTACTTATTTTGTTTTTTCTCAATTGATAGCAATAAGTGCTATTATTTTTTTGGTACATCCACACTTTGGCCTAAATTATTATTATTTAATAATTCCTATTCTCGTTTATATTTTTTTTGAAGATAGACCATTTTTAAGAACAACTACACTTGTGCTTTCCGTTGTATTATTTTTATCATCTCAATATATTTACTTAAACTACACCCCTTTTATTGTCACAAAAAATACCACTTTAATTCAAAATTTAAATTTCGTATCATTTTTTGTAATTGCGTGTTTTTTACTTAGATTTTATATAACAGAAATAAAAACATACAGAAATAAGATTGATGTAATATTTGATGAATTGAATGCTAAAAACACAAATTTGCAAAATTTTAATAGGGTAGCAGCCCACGATTTAAAAGAACCGCTAAACTCAATAATTGGTTTTGCTGGCTTAGTAGAAATGAGGTTGGCTAAAAGTAAATGCAAAAAAGATTTAGAAGTAGAAGCGCTGCTGCACATTAAAGATGCTTCGAATAGAATGAAACAATTACTAGATGATTTAACCGCTTACTCCTTATCCGAATATACAATAAAATATGAAGAAAAAGTTAATTTAAATGAAATTTTAATTGATGTGCAAAAAAACTTACACTCAGCTATAAAAAAATCTAAGGCCAAGGTAACCGTTAAGAATTTGCCAATAATTTATGCTAATAAAAATTTTCTGATTCAATTATTTCAAAACTTAATTGCTAATGCCATAAAATTTCAGCCAAAATGCGTTAATAATAAAGTTAAGCAAATTCCTAAAATTGAAATTACAGGAATTACCAAAAATAATATTACAGAGATTTATGTAAGAGATAATGGTATTGGTATTCCTAAAAATAAACTGCAAACTATTTTTGAACCATTTAGAAAATTAAACTCCAAAGTAAAATATGCCGGTACAGGTTTAGGGTTAACTACCTGCAAAAACATTGTAAAGCAATTTGGTGGTAAAATTAGAGTAGTGTCTGAATTGGGTAAGGGTACTACTTTTATTTTAAGCTTCCCTAATAGCCAATAATTCTATTTTCATAAGCAGGTACAAAAGGTAATTTTTTGGCTGTAGAAGTTAGGTTTATCGTATCGGTTAATGCGGTTGTAAAAGCAATTAGCTGCTCAATTTCTTTGGTAGATAAACCAAGACTATCTGACGCAAGTGTTTGATATGGAACCTTTAAACCCATACCTGCGCCACCACCATTATTATAAAAAGTAAGCACCTCATTTAAAGTATGGTGCACACCATTATGCATATATGGGGCTGTTAAAGCAGCATTTCGTATAGTCGGGGTTTTAAACGATCGATAATAAATTTCCGAATCTTGTCTAACGTCACCACCTTTACTGCGGCCAGGATCATTATCTAAAACAGGTTTGTTAAAATTATTAACCGATAAAATGCCTAATATTTCAGATTCAGTATTGGTGAAAGCTGGCGGAACAGTACCATTAAATACTGGCACAAAATGACAGGTGGCGCAAGCTGCTTTGCCCATAAATAAATTAAAACCAGCGTATACGGCTTCATCAATATGGTCAATTTGGTTGCGCATAAATTTGTCGAACTCGCTATTAAAACCACTTAGGCTACTTACATATTGGGTAAGTGCATTGGTAATGGTAAAACGATTAATATTAGTATGGCTTTGAGGATAAGCAGCTTTAAAAAGTTCTTTATATTCTGTGCTACTTGTTAAGCGTTTTTTTAACTCAATGTAATTAATATTAAACTCGTCTTCATTATAAATAACGTGGTCAATTTGCAGCGCTAATTTAGAGGTACGCATATCATAAAAAAACTTGTTGGAATATATAACATTAATTAAAGTTGGCGTATTTCTATCAAAAACATTTTTATTTTTTGTGTTGATGCTTTTTTCTTTACCATCGGTAAAAGCAAGCTTTGGTTGGTGGCAAGTTGCACAAGATTTATTTACATTAAGCGATAATATAGGGTCGAAAAACAAGATTTTACCAAGCGTAATTTTTGCATCCGATTTATCTGTAGGATGTATTTTGGAAAAAGGACTTTTGTTTAAAAAATTGTTATCAAAAATATTATCAGCATAATAATTTAGTGGAGAAATTTGATTATTTACCTCGGCAGTATGTTCAATGCCAGCGTTAATATGAAATTGTTTTATAGCTTTGTATAGTGGATTAATGTATTGCTTTATCAAAGGAATATAATCTACCTTTTCGTTGCCAACTTCGTGTTTAAGTGCGGTATTAAATCCAGCTAACAAATCAAAAATTATTAGGTCTTTAGGCTTCATTATATCTTTAAAATTGCTCAAAATGGTTTTTAAAGATTGGTTAACCGAAACAGCATCTTGCAAAAAATTACCAGTACCAGATGTATCAAAACCCGAAAGCCCTAAAGAAAGCGTTCTTACCAATTGCGAGCGGCAGGCTTCTAACAAATGTCTTTCTGTGCAATGTATGTCAAGTAATATTTTTTTAGTTTGATGTGTGTTTTTTACTAATTCAATAACTTGATTTTTTATGGTCGCAACAGCTAAAGTATCTGCTGCCATCAATTCATCAATAACTTGTAAACCTTTGGGTTGTAAAACAGTAACTTCGGGTACATTTGGTTCTAATTGAGGTAATGGCGCACCATTAAAATATAAGTTGTAATCATTTTCTGCATAATAAGCTAAAAAGGGTTCAATGGTTTTAAAGGTATGCCTAAGGCGATAATATCTTTTTTCGATAGAAGATGTTTTATTAATAGTAATCACTTCATTAAAATTGGATAGGCTTTGCTCAAATTCATTATAATTTATTAAGAAGGTTTGATATGCTTTTTCTGCTCTATTTTGATGGTTTGTTTGGGAAGAAGGACTCATCTCTATCCAAACAAAAAAAGCTAAAAAAATTATTACATACAAACGCATCTTAAAATGAAATTATTCAATAATTAATTTGGCAGTTTTGTTATCAAGCGTTTTTATAAAGTAAATACCTGCTGTAAATTTAGATACATCAATTGAGTTTGTATTTCTGTAAACGCCAACTCGTTTTCCATTATCATCATACAAGGCTACATCTAAACTTTTAGAGAAGGTTATTAAGCGATTAGCAGGGTTAGGATATATTTTCAAACTTGAAATAGCATCTGCTTCATACCATTCAACAGCCACTGTGTTTCCTCCATTTAGTAATTCATCAATACCGTTAATAGCTATGGTAAGCGAATTATTGTACGGGTATGGGTTATATGCGTGCGGGTGTTGAGAATTTACTAATAACGATTTGCCATCTTTTGTTTGAATAGCGCCAGTAACTTCTGCACCATAAGGTACAATGGCCAAGCGAATTAAATCACTAAGTTTAGGTTCTTCTATACTCAAATCTAAAGCAAACATTTCGCAGGTTCTTAAACTGCCATAGTTACCAAAACTACCAATTGGGGTTCTTCCGTAGGTGTCTCTATTTAAGTCTTCTTGTATAATTAAATAACTATAACCATTGGCATTAGTGTAAATGCTTACACCATCAGGGTTAGCCAAATGTGTTTGTGGGTAATTGTAGAGTTCTGCTTTTTCAGTAAACACATCTGGCCCACCTTCTAAAAATACCGCAACTTCATCAGTAGCAATATCGTACTTCATTATTCTGCCATAGTAATCAACATAGTCTCGGCTTTTCCAACCATCTACACCAAAGCCTTGTGCTATCGCTCTTTTTATATGATGCGGAGCTACAACCGCACCGAGCGTATCTGCCCAAGTAAACTTGCCACCTGGGTTATCTCTACCTGTAGCCGAAAAGTAAACTGCTTCTGTAACTGGGTCGTACGTAAGCCATTCAATACGGTTATACATTGTAGCACCTGCCGCTGTTGCTAAGTTAAAATGGTTTAGCATATTTGCTAAGTTACTATTGTCAATTTCTACCCATTTTTCAATGGCATCGTGCTTGTAAACATATAATTTACCTTTAGTGAAATCGCCTGCTTCTTCCGCAACAAACTTGCTAAAATAAGCTGGAGTGTTATCAATGCCAAGAAATACTGTTTTGTTATCTGATAAAATAGTGCCACTTTCAAATGGTTGTCGGCCCCAATTATACTGCTTTCTAATAGCTTTGGCTTGTTTAGGGTTCACTTCTACCATCCAATTATAATTTTGGAAAGCTTTAATTTCGATACCATTATAATTAGGAAACGCCGTTTTTCTTAATTTGTAATTTGCGGTATCTCTAATACCTTTTCCATTATTATAAATTGCTACATTAGAATATCTAAACCATTCTTCGGCTGTCCAAATACGCCCATCAACTACCGAACAAATTCCGCCGCAGTTCATAGCAGTTCCACCAACAGTATTTACAAAATCTACATTAAAATATTTTCCGCTGCGTCCATCTTTTAAAGTTTGATCAACAACAACCAAAGTATCGCCACTTCTTTTTACTTTAAAAACAGTCATACCGCCACCATCACCAATAAGGTCGTTTGCTTCAATACGTTCGTGGTTAACACTTACCCAACCCGCTCCCACTTCGTTTGGGTCTTCAGTAAAACCAATAAAATCGTTCCATTGTTTGGCAGGTGCCTGGCTGGCGGGGTTTTTATAAGTAGGTGTGGTTTGCACCATAGTTTCTCCGCCAATAAGTAAAATTTGACTTTTTACTGGGGTTTCTATTAAACGCACTTCGTTGAGGCCATACTCAGGCTCAATTGAAACGGGAAAATTTTGTGCAAATACAGTAAAACTAAGACTTATGAATATTGCTGTAGCAAAAGCATAGTTTTCTATCATAATAAAATTTGCAATAATTTAATAAGTAACGATTAAAAAATAAGTTCTATATTTAAACGCTGTTATTTTGTTAGAATGTAGGGTAAAAAACAAAACATAATTATAAGCTTAAAGAGGCTTTTTACAGCGTTGCGGTTGCACAAAAAGGTGCAAGTGTAAAAAACAGTTATTGTTTATCCGTAACTATACAACCAAATATACGCTAGTTAAACTAATGTTGTTAAAACTAATTATTAAAATTAGTTTTAATATGGCTAAGCTTTGGCATATTTTTGGTTTTACATATATACATTACTTCCAAAATCTTTTATAAAACAACTAATTTTTAGCATAATACTACTCCTTTTTTTACTGAAATTTTTTCAGCTCAATTGAATTACAAAATGATTTTGATGTAGAACTGAAAGCAAATTTTTTTGCAACTATAATTATTTGCAATCCATAAGTTTTTTCTCATATTTATAAAAAGAGGAATCGTAGCTCGGCGTACAGTTGAGCTGCAATTTTTTTTGTAGATTGATTTCTTCTTTCCACAGCCAATAAATCATAAAGATAATATGTTAAATTTTTCGTATAAATAATAGATTTCCTACCCATTTATTTAAACAATACAATTAAAGTTTACCCCAACCCAGTTAGCAATTATTTAATAGTAGAAGGCTTGCAAGTTGCCAAACAAGCAGCAATTAAATTGTACCATAGCGCAGGGTAATTGGTTTTTAAATGATAATATCGACAACAACAAAATAAACCTTCATCATTTACAAAACGGCTATTACACTTACGCCATTTATAATAAGGAAGGTTTACTAAAAACGGGTATGGTTTTGAAATGGCAGTTAATCTAACGTGCTAAACACTTTTTTTAATATACCGTTTACACGGGCTGCAGGATCTTTTCTTATTTTCTTTTCTTCCACTTCAATTAATTTAAATAGGCCAGCGGTGGCTTGGTCGGTAGTGTATTGTGCTAAATCAACTTCAACTGGTTTTGCGCCAGGTATTTTATTGTAAAGGTTAGTCACCTTGCGCCAAGCATCGTTCAACTTTACTTTGTTTAAAGAAGTTTCAATGTTAGGCTTAAAAGCTGTTACTAATTTATTATAAGTTTTGCCTTTTAAATATTGAGTGGCTTCATTGTCCGCTCCTTTTAAAATGGAAAAACCATCTTGTATGGTAATATTTTTTACTGCGCTAATAAAAATTGGTTTTGCTTTGGCAGAAGCATCTTCGGCGGTGCGGTTTAATTTAACCACAAAATCGTTGACCACTTTTTCGCCAATTGGCCCCAAATTTTTAGTCAATACATCAGCTACTTTTTGCGCTTCTTTGGGTAAAGCAATTTTTATTAGCTCGTTTTTTAAAAAACCATCTGCTACGTTTACTTTTTTTACAGCGTTAGTAGCACCAAGTGATAAAGCTTCTTTTAGGCCAGCAATAACATCGGTATTGCTTAAACCATCTTCGCCTAAAACTTGTTCAACACCACCTATTACTTTGTCTACATCTATTTTTTGTAAAGCACTACAGCCTGCAAATGCAATAATGGTTACTCCTAAAAATAATATCTTAATATTGTTCATATTTTAAATTTTTGGTAAATATATGTTTTTGTAAACGCTTATAAGATGCTTTATACTTAATTTCGTTTAAAATGATAAGATCAACTTTTTCGGCAGTAACTTTTATGTTTAATGGTAAATGATGTTTAATAAATTGTGTTGTTAACAAAAAATATCTTACTACTTTTACCTAAAATTATATTTGTACCATTTACTACGTCCTATTTTATTTTTGTTGCCAGCCGAAAAGGCGCATTATATTACTTTATGGTTATTTAAAAATGCTTTAAAGTTTCCAGTTATCCGTACTTTTTTACCTATCTATAAAAAAAATAAAAAAGTTGCGCCAATTGAAATAATGGGTATTTTGTTTAAAAACAGAATAGGTTTAGCAGCAGGTTTTGATAAAAATGCCGCTTACATTAACGAAATGGCGCAATTGGGTTTCGGTTTTATTGAAGTAGGTACGGTAACTCCGCAACCGCAAATAGGCAATGCAAAACCACGGCTATTTAGGTTAAAAAAAGATGAGGCCTTAATAAACCGAATGGGTTTTAACAATGCTGGCTTAAATGAAGTGCTTAATAATTTAAAAAAAGTAACTGCCGATATGGTTATTGGCGGTAACCTCGGAAAAAATAAAATTACGCCAAACGAAAATGCAGCAGATGATTATGTAAAAGGGTTTGAAGTGCTTTACCCTTATGTAGATTATTTTGTTGTAAATGTTAGCTCGCCTAATACGCCGGGTTTACGATCTTTACAAGAGAAAAAACCACTGCAACGCATCTTACATAAAATACAAATAGTTAATGAGCAAAAAAAATACCCAAAACCAGTTTTGCTTAAAATTTCACCCGATTTAAATGAGCATCAATTAAACGATATTATTGAAATAGTAAACGAAGAAAATATACCCGGTGTAATTGCTACCAACACCACTATAAGCCGTCAAAATTTAAATACAAATAATAAAATTGTTGAGCAAATTGGTAATGGTGGTTTAAGTGGGCAACCTGTTTTTGAAAGGGCAAACTCGGTATTGGCGCATCTAAAAAAACATTTAAATAATAAAATTTTAATTGGGGTAGGAGGCGTTGATTCGCCAACAACTGCTCAAAAAAAGTTTGATATTGGAGCTGATTTAGTTCAAATTTACAGCGGCTTGGTTTATTATGGCCCCCATTTAATAAAAGATATTTTAGAAAGTAATTAGAAATGAAAAAAGAAAGTATAAAATTAGAAATTGAGTTAGATGATAATAATATGCCTCATAAAATTAGTTGGGATGCTACCGACAAACCTGTTGCCGGGGCAGAAGAGTGCAAGGCATTTATGCTATCAATGTGGGATAAGACTCAAAAAAATACCTTTAGAATTGATTTGTGGACAAAAGAAATGCAGGTAGATGAAATGAATTTCTTTTTTTGTCAAACATTAGTTACTATGGCCGAAACCTTTAGCCGTGCTACTAATAATAAAGATGCTGGCAAAAAAGTGATCGATTTTGCTAACCAGTTGGCCCAAGAACTAAAATTAGACAAGTAAGAAAAAACATTACACAAAGCAAACATATTAGCTTTGTACAAATTTTGATATTATATTTGAAAAGATTAAAATTGCAATATATAATTTAAGTTCAAACACAAATGAAGCTATTACTCTGTATAACGTTTAACCTGTTCATTTTTTCTACCGTTTTTTGCCAGCAAAAATGTGGCACTATGGATGCATTAAATTACGGCCATCAAAATGAAGCATTTAAAAAAGAAACCTTACAAAATTTAAAAGACTATGTTGGTAATAACTACCGAAATAAAGTTAACCCTGGCGAAGTTTATACCATACCTTGTGTAGTACACGTAGTGTGGCGTGTTCAGTCAGAAAACATATCAGATCAATTTATTTATGATGGTTTGGCAGTGTTAAATGAAGATTTTAGAAAGTTAAATAAAATTGAAGAAGTTAAAAGCGAATTTCAAAGTTTGATTGCCGACTCGGAAATAGAATTTTGTTTGGCTAACGTTGATCCTAATGGTAACCCAACTACTGGTATAAACAGGGTAAAAACTTCCATTCGTAATTTAGCAGAAGATTACGGTGAAAATAAAATTAAATTTACAAACGATGGTGGCACAGATGCGTGGCCCACAGACCAATACTTAAATATTTGGGTTGGCAATATATCTACCGATGGATTGTTAGGTTATGCGCAATTTCCAAATTCTGGTTCCAGATTAACTGACGGAATTGTTTTAGATGATCGTTCTTTTGGCAGGGCAGGTGGTAACGATGCTATTGAAGATGACGGCACAACATCGCACGAAGTCGGCCATTGGTTAGGCTTGTTTCATATTTGGGGAGATGATGATGGTTGCGAGGAATATGGCCCTCCTGAATGTATTTGTGAAGGCTCAGATGGCATACAAGACACAAATAACTCAGGTGGTTCTGCCAGAGGTTGCCGAAAAGATTCCTACTCCTGCGATTCTCCAGATATGATTCAAAACTTTATGGACTATAGCAATTGTAGTGCTTTTTTTACACCAAATCAAGTAAATGTTATGCGTTCTAATTTACGGTCAGGTGGGTTTAGAGATGGTTTGTCACAATCGGGCAAATGTGCAGATTTAATACCCAATGATGTGGCTATAACAAAAATAAATTTCCCTGCTTTTGATGAAATTATTTGTACCCGAAATTTTAAACCCGCTATTACAATTGCCAACAACGGAACTGATACCTTAAAAAAAGTGATCTTTAAAATGAAACTTAGCAGTGGTGTTGAAGAAGAATATACTTGGGAAGGTGCATTGAACTTTGCTCAATATGAAAACATTGAATTAGGAGAGATGATTTCATCAGCGGGTTCAAAAAATATTGAAATTTCGGTAGTATCAGTAAATGATGTTTTGGACGAAAACAAAACTAATCATACACTTAATAACGACTTTTTTATTGAACCTCAAAGTGCAGATAATTTACCTTTAAATGAAGATTTTGAAAGCAATTGGCCCAACAATAATTGGTTTAATGCCAGTACTGATGATAACTTAGAATTTCTAATAACAGACGAGGTAACCCACTTTGGAGAAAATTGTTTGTTACTACAAAATTATAATAATGAGTTTGTTGGTGCTACTGATGAAATTATATCAAAAAATCTAAATATAGCATCTTATACAAATGCAAAATTGCGATTTTTTTATGCCTATACCAATATAGACGAAAATAGTATTGATGAGCTTGTAGTTTTACTTACGCCCGATTGTGGCGTACATTTCGATACTCTGTATTATGCAAAAGGTAAAAACTTAGCAACCACTTCTGCACAAACCGATTATTTTAGTCCTGTAGCGAGTGAATGGGATAGGGTAGTAATTGATTTGGCGGAATATGAAAATTTGAAATTTGCCAATTTTCACATTAAATTTATTAGCGGTTTAGGAAACAATTTTTATTTAGACGATATTAGTATTTTTGGCAAAGATGCTATAGTTGATGTTGTTAATTTTGAAAATGAAATACTAACAGTTTATCCTAATCCATTTGAAAACAATTTTATAATAGATTTACCCAAAAATGAAATTAAAAATACGCTTAGTAAAATAACAATATTTGATGCTGCTGGAAAAGTAGTTTATACAAAAGAACATTCTTTTAAAAATAATAGCTTAAATATAAACAGTATTCAAAGCAAAGGAATATATTATTTACACATTTCGGCAAATGAAAAACACTTCATAAATAAAATTATAAAACTATAAAATTACATTTTGAAATATTTTACATCAATTATTTTTATTATTCTATTCGTTTTTTCAAACAACGTTTTTGCAACAGAAAAATGTGGAACTATGCAAGCATTAGATCTTTTAGTAGAAGCCAATGCAGATGTATTAAACCAGTTAGAAAAAATTGAAAATTTCACTAAAAATAACACTATTACCAAAAAAAAAGAAAGAGAATTAATAACAATACCGATAATATTTCATGTGGTTTATTCAACACCAAGTGAAAATATTTCTGAGGAAAAAATATTATCTCAATTAGATGTTTTAAATGAAGATTTTAGAAAATTAAATCCTAATTTTTACGAAACTTTAGACGTATTTAAAGATCGTGCCGCAGATTTTGAAATTGAATTTTGTTTAGCACAAACCGACCCAGATGGTTTACCAACCTCAGGCATCAATAGGGCTTTCACAGATTCTGCCACGTTTTCTATTAGTAATAATATGAAATTTACTGCTTTAAGTGGTGCAGATGCTTGGCCAGTAAACGATTATCTCAATTTTTGGGTTTGTGATTTAGAACCAGGTTTGTTAGGCTATGCACAGTTTCCTGGTTTAGATGAAGCTACTGATGGTGTAGTGGTTGATTATATACAAGTAGGTAGAGGTTTTACCAATGGAATAACAGGTCGCACTGCTACTCACGAAGTAGGGCATTGGTTAAATCTTAGGCATATTTGGGGTGATGGTGATTGCACGCAAGATGATTTAGTGGAAGATACACCACCTGCAGAAAGTGCACATTCTGGTTGCTCACTAAGTGCTAATAGCTGTTCTGCTGGCGAAAGTGAGCCAGATATGGTTCAAAACTATATGGACTACTCAGATGATGGTTGTTTAACACTTTTTACAGAAGGTCAAAAACAAAGAGCAAGAGTTCTATTTGAATCAGGAGGTTCAAAATTTGCCTTAGCAACTAGCACTAAATGCGCAGCACCTGTATTAGCTAATTTAGATGCACGTTTAATAGAAGTTATAGAACCACAAGAAAATCAAAACTATTGTACTACATCAGTTGCACCAATTATAAAATTTAGAAACTATGGTAATAATGAATTAACAACAGTAAAGGCAGAAGTATATGTTGATGGAGAACTAGCTGCTACCTCATTGTGGACAGGAAATCTTTTAACTGGTGATTATGGAGATTTTAAATTAGATGCATTTGATTTAACTGCAGGAAGACACGAAATAAAACTTTTATTAGCAGGGGTAAACAGTCAAATAGATGAAAAACCAGAAGACAACGAGCTAACCTTAAATGTACAGGTTTTGGGTAAAGAAATTCCATTAGAGCAAGGTTTTGAGACAAATGTATTTCCACCAGATTTTTACAACTTAATTGATTTAGATGAAGACAATAAGGGCTTTCAGATAAACAACAATGTGGCAAAATCTGGTAATAGTTGCCTTTATATTAACTGTTTTGAATACGATACTCCAGGCAGTATTGACGATTTTGTTTTACCAATCATCAATTTAAAAAACTTTAAAAATACAAAACTTGAGTTTTACAATGCCTACGCACGTTACGACGCAACCGACTCCGACACTTTACAAATATTGGTATCAAAAGATTGTGGAGCTACCTTTACTTCAGTAATGAAAAGACAAGGAGCATTGCTAGCCTCAGAAGGCAACACCACTTCAGCATTTGTTCCCTCAGCATCAGATAAATGGAAACTTAGAACCGTTAACCTAAGTGAATTTGACGGAGCAGAAAATTTGATTGTGAAATTTAGATGTATTAACAGCCATGAGCAAAATTTATACATTGACGATATTGCAATAATTGGCGATGAAATTGTAGGCATCAATGAAAACACGGCCAATTTTGATGCTATAGTGTATCCAAACCCAGCCAAAAATAGGGTTCAACTAACAATTGATAACCTTAAAATTGGCACGTTTAGGTTAATTTCTATTGAAGGAAAAGTATTGGAAGAGCAAAAAATAATTCCAAATCAAAAGCAATACGACATTAATTTAGAAAAATACAATAATGGAACCTATTTTGTTAGCCTAAATAATAACAGCAACAGTAAAACAATAAAACTTTTCATTTTAAAATAGTTGGTAGCGTTCAAACAAATTCAATTAAATTATTGTTCTAATATTTTTCTGAACAAAAAGTTGATTATTTTGTTGAGAGCTTGTTAATAACTGAAACTAAATTACTTTCTTAAAGTATTCTTCGTAAAAAAAATAAAGATTTAAAGATTAGCTTACTATTTTTACCAGCATATTCTAATCTTTAAACTTTTTATATCTATTATGAAGTCTTTTAATACTTTGTTATTTCTTTGTTTACTATTAAGCTTTCCCTCTTTTTTCAGCTATGCGCAATGTCCAGCCTCTGCAAAAATAAACGAGTTTCATTACGATAACGCAGGTAGCGATGTAAACGAATTTGTAGAAATAGCTTTGCCAGCAGGAGCCGATCCTACTCAAGTTCAAGTAGATTTATATAATGGTTCTAATGGTACTACTTACGATGCTATAGTATTAAGTAGTGCAGAATTTGTAAGTAGCGATGGCACATTAGATTATTACGTTTGGAATGTTATTCCACAAAATGGTAATGATGGTATTGCAGTAAGTTGTTTAGATGGTACACAATACCAATTTATAACTTACGAAGGCGCATTTATGGCCACTGATGGCCCTTTTGCTGGGGTAATGGGTGTTGATATTGGTGTTATTGAATCTAGTGCTACAACAGAAACCCAATCTATTATGTGCGATGGTACAGGTGTTTACTTAACCAACTGTACTGCCGATGCAGGTACAGCAAACGATTTAACAACCTGTGGAAATACAGATATAATGGGTTGTACCGATGCTGCAGCTTGTAATTATAATATGAACGCAACAACCGATGATGGTAGTTGTTTTAATATAAATGATGCTTGTGATGATGGTAATGAAAGCACATCAGGCGATGTTTATATTGATTGCACTACCTGTGCGGGTACTTGCGCTTTAGGCAACACAGGCGATACTTGTGATGATGGCGATGCCAATACAGAAAACGATGTAGTAACAGCAGCTTGTACTTGTGCAGGCATACCAATTGGTGGAGGTACTTGTCCAGCCTCTGCAAAAATTAACGAGTTTCATTACGATAACGCAGGTAGCGATGTAAACGAATTTGTAGAAATAGCTTTACCAGCAGGAGCCGATCCTACTCAAGTTCAAGTAGATTTATATAATGGTTCTAATGGTACTACTTACGATGCTATAGTATTAAGTAGTGCAGAATTTGTAAGTAGCGATGGCACATTAGATTATTACGTTTGGAATGTTATTCCACAAAATGGTAATGATGGTATTGCAGTAAGTTGTTTAGATGGTACACAATACCAATTTATAACTTACGAAGGCGCATTTATGGCCACCGATGGCCCTTTTGCAGGTATAATGGGGGTTGATGTTGGTGTTGAAGAACCATCTGATGCCTTAGAAACTAATTCTATAATGTGCAATGGTACAGGCACTTTTTTTACTAACTGTACTGCCGATCCTGGCGTAGCAAATGATTTAAGCACCTGTGTTGCAGATGTTACTGGTTGTACCGATGCCAATGCTTGTAATTTTGATATGAACGCTACAGCTGATGACGGTTCTTGCTTTAGTGTTGGCGATGCTTGCGATGATGGCGATGCCAATACCAATGGCGATGTTTATGTAGATTGTACAACTTGTCAAGGCTCAATAATTCAAGTTCCAGGTTGTACCGATGCTACTGCTTGTAATTTTGATATGAACGCAACTGTTGATGATGGCACTTGCTTTAGTGTTGGTGATGCTTGTGATGATGGCGATGCGAATACTAATGATGATGTTTATGTAGATTGCGCAACTTGTCAAGGTTCAATAATTCAAGTTCCAGGTTGTACCAATGCTACTGCTTGTAATTTTGATATGAACGCTACTGTTGATGATGGCACTTGCTTTAGTGTTGGTGATTCTTGTGATGATGGCGATGCGAATACTAATGATGATGTTTATGTAGATTGCGCAACTTGTCAAGGTTCAATTGACCCAATAACTGGTTGTACTGATGCTTGTGCAGATAATTATGATCCGGCTGCAACAGAAGATGACGGCTCTTGTAACCCTTATGATGATACTTGTAACCAAGATTGTCACTTAGGTTCATTTGGTGGAACTTGGGATACCACAACTTGTGGTTGTATAAACGAAACAATTGCCGTTAGTGGTTGTATTGATAATACAGCCTGTAACTACAATGCCAATGCCAATTGCGATGATGGAACTTGCGATTTCGGAAACACGGCTTGTGCAGATACTTGTAACATACCAGATCTTGATGATAATTGTGATGTTACAATAGACACATTTGATCCTACTAATTGCACAGTAAGCAATACACCAAATTGTGCTGCTGGAACAACCTTTAATTCTACTACTTGTAATTGCGATAATAATCCAATATTGGGATGTATTGATATGGATGCTTGCAATTTTGAGATGAACGCAAATACTGATGATGGCTCTTGCTTTTATGCGGAGGCTGCAACAATTTCTACAAATAGTTCAACTTCAATTTGTACAGATGATGGAGTTGATGAGCCTATTGATGTTACTATTGATGTAGCTGGTCAAGGTGACAATGGTGCTTGGTTAGTTACTGATACAAATGGAATTATTTTAGATTTACCAGCTGGTTCACCATTTGTATTAGATGGTGCAGGTGTGGGCACTTGTTTAATTTGGTACGTTAACTACTCCGATCCTACATTTATACTACAAATTGGCGATAACGCTGGTGATTTGGTTGCTGCTTCATCTTGTGCAGCTTTATCTAACTCAATTACTGTTATAAGATCAGAATGTGGAAATTGTGCACCAAATTCGGGTACTTTCCCGTGGAACGGACAATAATCTTTTTGAGAGAAAAATTAACTGATTTAAAATCTTAAATAAGAAAAAATGAAAATTAACATAACTTCATATATAAAGCTTTTTACTATCATATTGGTAATGAGCGTAATGTCTATTCCATCGAAAGCACAAACTGTTTGCGATTGTTTAAGTGGCACATTTACCGCTTATGCAGTTGCAGAACCAGGTACTTTCGAAACTATAGATCATACACAAATCTATATTTTGACTGATGCAACAGGAAATACAATTACATCAAATACGAGTGGAAGTTTTCCCAATTTATTAGGTAATACAGACTATCTTATTTATGCTGCAAATGTAGCAAATAACGATGTGGCTGATTTTCAAAATAACTTGAATACTATAATAGAAGTTAGCACAATTAGTGGTGCTTATGCAGATTATTGTTATGAGTTAAATAGTGGATCAGCAGCATATAATTGTACTTGTAGCTGTCCAACTATTGGTAGTGTTTCAACAACAGGCCCAATTTGTGATAGCGAAACTTTTGATATAACAGCCACAGGTATTGCTGGCGTTTTACAAACTGAAAATAACGAAACAGATTTTCAAATTTTGTTTGGTTATTATAATGGAAGTGAAGCTAATCCAAATCCTTATATAATCTCACCCGATGTTTTGTTTGCAATGGGTACTGCGGTTACTCCTTTAAATGGTACTGCTAGTTTAACGGGCATGGGTTTAACACTTAACCCAGGCACTTATACAGTGGTTGCTTATTTAAGCTCTGCACCAGTTGATGCAACTTGTCAACCAATAGCAGTTACCGAAGTAGTTATTATTGCAGAACCTATTGTTGAGCTTGGTGATGACATACAAGCCTGTGCTGGCGATCAAATAATTTTAGATGCAGGAGCTGGCTTTAGTAGTTACAGTTGGTCAAATGGTGCAACTACACAAACAACAACAGTTACCCAATCTGGTATTTATAGTGTTAATGTTGGTAATGATGGCGTTTGTGTTGACTCAGATGATGTAGAAGTGGTATTTAATAACATCAATGCAATAAATGTAGAAACTAGTATTTGTGAAGGAGATAGCTATACTTTAGAAGACGGTACTATGGTTTCAGAAGCTGGGACTTACGTGGTAACTATTGCTTCAACATCCGATTGTGGTAGTGAAATTACTACTGTTCTTACCATAAATAATTTACCAGTTTTTAGTATTGATGGTGATTTAAATATATGTAGTGATGGTACAGGTCAAACTAATAGTGATGAAATTACTGCTTTAAGTGCAGACCCAGGTTTCGAATCTTATCTGTGGAGTACAGGCCAAACTAACCAATCAATTATTGTTAATGCTGCGGGTGAATATTCTGTATCTATTACAGATAGTAACGGCTGTATAGATAGCGCAACAGTAATTGTAGTTGAAAATGATTGTAGCATTTTTGTTTGCCCTGAAATTGCAGCAGTTAATACTGATAGCCCTTATTGTGTAGGTGAAACCATAGATATTACAGTTACAGGTATTGCCAATACTTTACAAACTGAAAATGGGGAAAGTGATTTTGGTATTTTGATTGGAGCCTATAATGGTGAAGTGTTAAATCCTGATCCATATACATCAACTCCAAATATTGTATTAAACTTTAATAATCCTTTTACTCCCAATGCGGGTACAGTAACTTTAGCTGACATTGGACCAATAAATAATGAAGGTATATTTACCATTGTGGCTTACTTAGCAGAAATACCTCAAGATGCAAGTTGTAGACCATCAGCTTCAGTTATTGCGGTTGTTAATGATAGCCCAATGGAACCAGAACCAAACAATCCCTTTACTGCTTGTGAAGGAGAACCTGTTATCTTTTCTGCTCCAGATGGTTACAGTTATTTATGGGCAACAGATGCCTCAATACAACAAGTAACAGTTTTCAATACAACATCGCTTCCGCTTACAATTACAAATGCTAATGGTTGTTCGCAAACATTAACTTATGAGTCGCTTATTATTGAAGCACCCGATGAACCTCAACCAGCAATAACAAGTATTTGTGGTTTTAATGAAGTAGCACTTAATGGCCCTGCTGGTTATAATTATTTATGGTCAGATGGTTCAACTACACAAAGTATTTTGGCAGCAACAGTCGGATTTTATGAGCTAACTATTGCTAATGCAGCAGCTTGTACACAAGTATTAAGCTATGAAGTTATTGGTGAAGGTTTAAATCTACCAAACCCAGAAGCGATTGGTATTTGTGGCGTACAAAGTGTTACGCTCCAAGGCCCTTCAGGTTTTACCTATCAATGGTCAACAGGTGAAACTACACAAAGTATTAATGTATCGTCAGTTGGGGTATACACATTAACAGTTACTGAAAGTGGAGGTTGCAGCCAAGATTTAGTTTATAATGTTACTGGTGAAGGAAACTTAACTTTATCAAATCCTGCACCAAAAGAGATTTGTACTGGCGAATTTGTTTCATTAACAGGCCCACAGGGTTTTAGCTATTTATGGTCTAATGGTTCTGTCTCACGTATTATTTCGGTAAATGCCCCAGGTGTTTATGTATTAGAAGTAAGCGATGTTGATGGTTGCACACAAACATTAAATTATGTTGTAATACTGGCTGATGTTCCAAACGAGTCTCAACCAACACCTATTGCAGCTTGTGCAGGTGAAGTGGTTAATCTTCAAGCTCCAGAGGGTTATAGTTATTCTTGGTCTGGCGGAGAACAATCTTCTAACATAAACGTAACCGAAACTGGCACTTACAATGTTGAAATATCAAATGGTTGCACACAAACTTTAAGTTTTGAAGCCACCTTTTTACCATTGCCAACAATTGTAGTAGTAGGGCAAAACCCTTCTGCTTGTGGAGTTGATGATGGCATTATAACAATAACTTTAACAGGTGTTGCCAATGGTATTTACGATTTAACTTTTAAAGCAGGCACTTTTGAAAATGTGTTGGTAATGAATGGTGCTGCAACTGTTACAGGTTTAGCCGAAGGTTTTTATAATTTTATTACCATAACAAATGAAAGTGGATGTACCGCTGTTACCGATAATACAATTGATTTAGTTAGTCCAAATTTTGTTGAACCGCCAACTGTTAGTGGCATAAACCAATATTGCGAAGATGATCCTGTAAAATCTGTTATTGCTTCTGGTAGAGATAATGCGGTTTTTATTTGGTATGCTGATGAGGCATTGACAAATGTAATTTATACAGGCAGTAGTTATATACCACAAGGTATTTCCGAAACCGTTTATGTAACACAAACTTTAGAAGGAAATTGCGAGAGTGCAGCAAGCTCTTTTATTATTACGTTTAGTTCGCTACCCATCTTACAAAACCAAACAATTACTAAATGTGCAGATGGCAACGAAGCATTTATAGACTTACATACTTATGAAAACGCTATTGGTGTTGTAGGAGGTACTTGGGCAGATAATGCTGGCGCAATAGCAAATACATCAGCCTATATGTTTACTAATTTCAATTCAATAACTTATACCGTAATAAATAATGCAGGTTGTATTGCCACCGCATCAATTAAACTAATAATAGAAAAAGGGATAGTTAATACACAAGCGGTTTCTATTTGCGATAATCCAGCAGGTAATTTTATTGATATTTTAGCTAACAACATTTGGAATGAAGAAGCTGTAGTAATTGATTGGACAAGTAACGGTGAAATAGTTTTTGACCCTTCTAATGCGCAAGTAACACAAAATGGCCAAGTGTTTGAATTGATAACTGAAACTGATGATGAGTGCGATGCTAAAAATTTATTGATTGTTAATATTGCACCAACACCAATTGTTGAGGCAGTCGCATCTTGTAGAAATTCTAACAACCAAAATGAATTTTTTATTGATGTTGTTACTACTAAAAACCCAAGCTTTAACAGTATTGTAATAGCAGATGGTAATACAGAACAAACAGCATTAGGTAATAACCAAGTTACCTTTGGGCCTTATACTCATAGTGGTTCGGGTTTGGCAGATATTACTTTTGAAGCATATTTTGGAGAAGATCAAACATGCCCAGTTACAGTTAACGCTAAGGAAGTGTTATGTGGCCCAGCACAATCTTGCGATTGTAATGACTCTGAAAATGCAGGTACTATTTTGGCCCAATCGCAACCAGGTACATTTACAAATGAAAATCATACACAAATTTATGTATTGACAAGTGCAGATGGAAATATTGTGGCTAATAATAATACCGGTTTATTTACCAGTTTAGGTAATAGTGAGTATAGTGTTTATTCCATTAATGTAGACAACTTTGATGCTGCTGCATTAAACACAGCATTAAATTCCGAAAGCAATATTAGTTCATTCATACCAAGTAAAAGTTATAGTAATTTTTGCTACGAAATTTCTAATGCAGCTAATTATTCAATTTCGTGCAATTGCTTACCATTTACTTGTCCTTCAATTGTAGATGTAAATATTTCTGGTGATATATGCGCAGGCGAAACATTTGATGTAATGGTTACTGGCATTGCTAATGTAGCTCAAACTCAAAACAATGAAACAGATTTTGAGATACTAATTGGTTACTACAACAAGTTTGTTGCTTCGCCAAATCCATATAATACCGCACCAGATGGTTTGCTTAATGGAGGCAACCCTGTTTCGGTAACCGATGGTGTGGCAGAATTAATGGCAATGGGTGCAAGCTTACCAAGCGATAACTACACCATTGTGGCTTACCTGTCGCCAGCACCAAGCGATAGTTCTTGTATCCCAATGAACAGAGCTTTCATAAAAATTCATGAAAGCCCTACAATAAACCCAACTGTTAAACCAATATGTGTAGGTAACAATGGCGTAATTCATCCTAATATATCGGGTGGTTTGTTTCCTTACAAAATTGATTGGGCTACTCCAGCTGGTGAAACCTTTACCGTTGCTACTTTTACAGTTGCGCAGGCTATTTTAGCAGATGCAGGAACATACACAATTACCGCAACTGATGTTAGAGGTTGTTCAAATAATACCGAGGTTGATGTGCAAGTAATTGATACTGACTTAGGTTACCAAGAAGTATTTGTTTGTGAAAATATAGCAGGTGGTGCGGTTGATGCGATAGTTGATTTAACCATTTATGAAAGTGGCTTTGGTGTTGAAAGTGGCACTTGGATTGATGAATCAAATAATATTGTTGTTGATGCAAGCAACGTTAGTTTAATTGGTACAAATGATTTTCGTTTCGAATATCATTTAGATAATGAAGTTCAATGCCAGGGTGAAGGAGTTTTATTACTTAACATCTCAAGAACCGATTCTCCATTTTGTGGCGATCCGGTAACTTGTGATTGTGATAATCCAGATGCACCGCTAAGCATATTTGCAATTGCACAGCCGGGTACATTTAATAATGTAGGTTATAGCAATATTTATTTACTTACCGATGCCGATGGCGCTATAATATCGTTTAACGATACAGGTTTATTTACAACCTTGTTAGAAAATACAGCTTATAACATTTACGCAGCTAATGTTGATAACGCTAAAATGGCATTATTCGAAACAGCATTGTCAAATGCTAATATAGATGCTGTTGCAAATCAAACAGGAAACTTTACCGACTTGTGTTACGAGTTAAGCACAGGTGTTGCGAACTTTAATGAAGTTTGTGATTGTGTAATTGAAATACCTTGTTTGGCTAATGCTGGTATAACTTCACCTCAATTAAACGCCAATTGTGATTGCAATGCATTAGATGCACCTTTAACAATTATGGCAACAGTTCAAGGTTCATTCAATGCTGTCGATCATACTAATTTTTATTTATTGTCAGATGCTGGTTCGAATATTATCAACTACAACACCAATGGCATTTTCGATGGTTTAAGCGATCAATCAGGCTATAACATTTATGTTGTAAATGTGGATGATAATGACTTAGCCTTATTTGAAACCGAGTTAGCTAATGGTGCAACTTTACAACAATTAAATAATCAAGCCGGTAGTTTAGTTGATTTATGCTATGATGTAAATGCTTCTGCAGCTACCTATTCAGAAACTTGTGATTGCGAACCACCTGTTGATATCTGTTTAGCAAATGCAGGAACAACTATTTTACAAACAGAAGAAGTAGTGTTTTGTGCCGGAAATACAGTTGGTCCATTTGAAGTAAATTATACAGCAGAAACAGCACCAGGTGTTGGTTTTACTTATATTTGGATTGCTACCGATGGCGCGCCAAATTATAATATTTTAGCTTACACCGAAACCGATGCTACAGATTTAATTGGCAGTTTCAACGATTTACAAGCGGGCAACTATTGTATACATGGCTTTTCTTTTGAAGGCACTTTTACCACATTCGAAAATTATGTGGCTGATAATAATATTGATAATGGCTTACAAGTTGATTTAGCAATTACCGCAGGTACAATTTGTGCAGATTTATTAATTGATTGCATTTCAGTTGAAGTAAAAGATCTTCCTGTTGCAGATATCAATCCATCTGCTAATTTATGCAATATAAGTGGTGGTGCTTCCCCAACCGAAATTGATTTAAATAGTTTAATTATTGATGCCGCAAATTTTGGTACAGCTGCTTGGTACACAATTGCAGATGGCACAGAACCGCTTACTTCAACAATAATTACAAGCGAAACTTTAGCAATTGGTACTACTAATTTTTATTACATTATAGATGATGAATTTTGTAGATCAATTAACTATACAGTAAATGTTAATGTGTTAGATTGTGCAGCAGAAGCTTGTACCTACACCTTAAATAATAGTGAAATTGTATGCAATGCAGATGGTAGTTTCAGCTTAGCCTTAACTGTTGGGTTCAGTAATGTATTGTCAGATGAGTTTTATGCAACTATTGGCGGTGTCGATTATGGCCCATTTACTGATACAGATAACGACGGAACGGAGTTGATTAATATAGAAAATATAGTGGGCGGTTCTGGCAATACCTTAACAATAGCCGACGGTCAAAGTGGCGAGGCAACTCCTCCACAAGCTATCTTTATTTCAGAATTACATTATGATAACATTAGTTCAGATGTAAACGAGTCAATAGAATTAACAGCATTAGCAGGCACAGATTTAAGTAATTATACCATTGAGTTGTATAATGGTAATGGTGGTGCGGTTTATAACACGATGATGCTTTCTGGTATAATAGTAGAAGAAGCAAATGGGTACGGTACTGCAGCTTTTGTTTATCCTGCAAATGGTATACAAAACGGGCCTGATGCTGCAGCATTAATTAATGTAAGTGATGCAGAAAACCCCACAGTAGTTGAGTTTATTGGTTACGAGTTAGAAGGTACACCATTTTTTGCTACTGATGGAACGGCGGTAGGTTTGCAACCGCTTGAAATTGGTGCAGCAGAACCTGGCGAAGTTGGAGAAAGTTTGCAGTTAACCGATTTAGGCTGGGTTGGCCCAATAACTGATTCTTTTGGTAGCTTAAATGAAAACTTAACATTAGAAACCACAAGCGTTACCATTGAGTGCAGTTATAGTTTTGATTTAGAATTTCCACCTTGTGGGGCTTGTTCGCTTAATGTAACCGCAACACCTGTTAACTGCGTAAGTAATCAGTTTTATATTGATGTTACAGTTAATGCAAACAACCCAACTGGTAGTCAATATACAATAGATTATATAGTATTTGGATTTGTAGTAAATAATTATGGTAACTTTGATTATAGTGATGGAACAATTAATATTGGCCCTTTTCCAGCAGATGACGCTACTACTTATGATTTTATAGTGCGAGATGTTGATTCATCAGAATGTCAAGGTGCTTTTAGTATTGATCCACAAAGTTGTGCACCTCTTAGAAATAATGAGGAAGATGATATACCAATTGATAACGGTGATGATCCTTTAGAATTAGTATTTGAAGGATGGAAAAATACTAACGAAACAGAAGTTGGTACTTTTAATGAAATTACAAATAAAGGTAAAATACCTATTGCTGGCAACGCTACAAGTGCTTTAAAAACAACCATTAATTATTTAAGACCAAACCCAGTTACCAATATCTTGTACATAGGTATTCATTCTAAAGCATCAAACAACTTACATTTTGAAGTAGTTGATGTTACTGGTAGAGTGATGATGCGTGATTTACAAGCCACCAGCAAAGGTATTAATGAAGTTGAGTTAGGTGTAAGTAACTACAAGCCCGGCATTTATTTTATTAAATTGCTACAAGGAGATACTTTAATGTATAAAAAATTTATAAAAGAATAGTGATAGGAATTTAATCTATTTTGATAACAAAAGGCGATGTCAAAAATTTGATATCGCCTTTTTTATATATTTTAGTCAAGCAATATTTCCTTTAAAAATTGGTTTATGCTAATGGAAATACGAAAATGTAGCACTATTTTTGCAATTATAAATTATATTAGAAAAGATGAAAATGAAATTAATAAAAAAAGTATTCGCTCTTGTTGCTCTTGTAGCATTTATTTCAGTTAGTTTAAGCTCTTGCCATCGTTATGGCTGTCCAGGTCAGGTGCAAAACGATGTTGAAATAACTCAAAACGAAAAGTGCTAATGACTGTTAATTGGAAACCCTTGACAACTACAACTGGTGTTGATGAATTGATCAATTTATCTAACGAAAAACCTCAACTAATTTTTAAACATAGCACCCGCTGTGGCGTTTCGTCGCACATGAAAATGCAGTTTGAGGCGGAGTGGAAACTTAGTGATGATAGTATTGATGTTTATCTTTTAGATTTAATAGCTTATAGATCGGTATCTAATTATATAGCTGAGGTGAGTGCTGTTTACCATCAATCGCCACAAGTTATTTTGTTTAAAGATGGAGGCGTAATTATTAACGTATCACATCAAGCAATAAAAGCAGCCACCATTAGTGAGGCTTTGGTATAAGTTACTAACAGGGCAACAGGGTAACCATAATAGCCCCGATTGCAGCGGTTATGCTGTGGAGCAAAGCGGAACTGCATTTGAGCGGAAAGCGGGGACAATGTTTTTGTGTGTTACACTGTTTCGCTTCTAAAAATTAATTGAAAGTTACATTTTTTTCAATGTCTGGATGAATACTCATCAACACAGGACATTTTAAAGCCACTTTTTCCAATAATTCTTTTTGTTCGGAGGTGTAATTTTTTTTAGGAAATTTTACCTCAATATTCAATTTTGAAATTCTGCGAGGATTAGCAGCCATAATTTTTTCCACAGTTGCGCAAATTCCATCAATATTAAAATTTCGTTTTTCGGCAGTAATGCCCATTATAGTTAACATGCAGGTGGCAACGCTATTAGCCACCATATCAGTAGGCGAAAATGCTTCTCCTTTACCGTTATTATCAGTTGGGGCGTCGGTAATTATTTGCTCACCCGATTTAATATGGGTAGAAATTGTGCGTAACTGGCCTTTGTATTCTACTTTTGATGTCATAATTAAATATTTTTGTTTAACTTAGTTGTAAATTGATAAACTACTTGGTTATCGATTAGATAAATGTACCAATTAATGATGTTTTTTAAAGCTATAATTTTAACTATTTCAATAAATTTATTTAGTACGGCTATACTTAATGCTAATAATGATGGTATTTTACAGCAAGAACAAGAGGGTTTAGTGTATAAAAAAGCCAGAAGCTTTGGGCTTTTATTGCACGGCAATGGTTTTGGTTTAAATGCAGACTTCATTAGCATGCAAAATTACTATAAGCGTAAGTTTTATCGTTTTGAGTTAGTTACAATGAAGCACCCTAAAGAATTTAAAGAAACTGCCTTTTTAAACCGAAGCAAGCCTTATGCTTTTGGAAAAATAAACAGTTTTTACAACATACAAGTAACCAAAGGGCAAATGAATTTATTGGCCGACAAGGGCCGAAAAAATGGCGTAGAGATATCTTGGTTGTATGCTTATGGTGTAGCAATTGGCATTGCTAAACCCTATTATTTGTTAAATTGTGGTGGCTCGGAATTTTGTAATGAACAGATACCGATAAAATATTCACCTGAAACAGAAGCAATTTGGTTGAACCCACCACAAGGCGGGCAGGTGAGTAAAGCGCCCGGTAATTTAGGTTGGACAGAAGTGAAACTTCACCCTGGTTTGCATGCGAAGTTGGGCGTAAATATCGATTTTGCTTTGTTTGATGATTTAATACAAGCGGTAGAATTTGGAATAAAAGTAAATGCTTATGCCAAGCGGATACCCATTTTAGTTGGCGATAATAACCGATTTATATTTCCTAATGTTTACATAAAGGCCTCTATAGGTAGAAGAATTTATTAGTTAACCATTTATTAGTTAACCATTAATGAAACATACCAGCAAGGTTAAACAATACAACAAACCTTCTATACTTTCTACAGTTTATTATTTGCTAATTGCATTAGTAGTGCTTAGCCAACTTTCTAATAGTTTAGCTTGGTTAAATTATATTGCCAAGCCTTTATTAATGCCAGTTTTGGCTTTGTTTTTTATAGGATCTATTGCTAATTATAATAAGCAGGTAAAAGGCGTTTTATTGGCTTTGTTCTGCTCTTGGTTAGGCGATGTTTTTTTGCTTTTTGAACCACAACACGAATTATTTTTTATAGCAGGTTTATCGGCTTTTTTGCTGGCCCACCTTTTCTACATTTTTGTTTTTAGGTATGATGTAAAAAGCTGCGGTTTACTAAAATCAACACCTTATATAATTTTGGGTATGTTGCTTTGTTTAGGAGCGTTTCTTTATTTGTTGCAACCTAATTTAAATGAACTGCTGTTGCCAGTATGCGTTTATGCCATTATAATTTGCGGTATGTTGTTATTTGCAATTTTACGATATGGGCAAGCAAGTCAGCTAAGTTTTCAGCTATGTTGTTTTGGTGCTTTATTGTTTGTTTTGTCCGATTCTATTATTGCGATTAACAAATTTCTACTGCCTTTCGATTTTGCTTATCCTTTAATTATTGTGTTGTATGCAGTTGGGCAATATTATATTGTGAAGGGTTTGGTGGTGAGCAGTTGAATAAAAATATGACATTTTTTGAAAAAATGTCATATTTAATCATTGTTTCACTACTTTTCCAGAGCTTGTAATATTCCATTTTGTAGCAACTGTACAAAATAAATGCCATTATTTAATCTCAGTAAAAGTGGAGATTAAATAGAAAGAAAAGTCGAAAAATCCCCTACTTCATCCGCATTAAACCCTCTTGCACTACCGAAGCTACCAAATATCCATCTTCAGTATAAATGCTGCCACGGGTAAAACCGCGAGTGTTTGAAGCACTTGGGCTATCTAATTCATACAATAACCAATTGCTTATATTAAATGGGCGATGAAACCACATGGCGTGATCTAAACTGGCCAATTGTAATTTACTAATATCGGTTTTATGCTGATGTGGCAGTAAAGCGGTTACTAATAAATTATAATCAGAAGCATAAGCCAAAATGCGTTGTTGTACGGTTACTTCTTTGGGTACTTTGCCATTGGCCCGCATCCAAATATTACGCTTAGGTTCTTGTTTTTGTGGTAAAATAAAACTTAGAGGATTTACTGGCCTAAACTCAATAGGGCGAGGGCGTAAAAAGTTTTTAAAGCTTTTAGGTATTTGATCTTTAAACTGGGTCATCAATGCAATGTCAGATTGCAACTCACCGGGTGGGGTAGTTGGCGGCATTTCAATTTGATGCGCTAAGCCAATTTGCTCTAACTGAAAAGACGCTGCTAAAATAAAAATAGCTTTACCATTTTGCATTGCGGTAACCCTGCGGGTGCTAAAGCTACCACCATTTCTAATTATTAATACTTGGTAAATAATAGGTTTGCTTAAATCGCCTGGCAAAATAAAATAGGAATGTAAGGAATGTACCAACCTATCTTTCGGAATGGTTTGTATGGCAGCATCTAAAGCTTGCGATAATACTTGCCCACCATAAACATTGGGTGAACCCATATCATGACTAAAACCTCTAAACAAATTATTGTCTAATTGCTCTAATGCAATAGCCTGTAATAATTTGTCAACACAATCTATTATTTCATTGGGTTTTTCCACAGCATTATTAATTAACTGCTAAAACTGGCGCCAATAAAGCTACGGTTTAAACGGGCAATATTAGCTACCGATATACCTTTTGGACATTCAGCTTCGCAGGCATAAGTATTGGTACAACTACCAAAACCTTCTGCATCCATTTGGTTCAGCATATTTTTCGACCTTTCGCTAGCTTCTACTTTACCTTGTGGCAACATATTTAAGTGCGCCACTTTAGCCGAAACAAACAACATAGCCGACGAATTTTTACAGGCTGCAACACACGCGCCACAACCAATACAAGTAGCGGCATCAAAAGCAGTATCAGCAGTTTCTTTTTCAATAGGTATGGCATTGGCATCCATTGCATTACCTGTATTTACTGATATGTAACCACCTTTTTGCATAATTCTATCAAAAGAACTTCTATCTACCACCAAATCTTTTATTATTGGAAACGATTTAGCTCTAAACGGTTCTATTACAATAGTATCATCATTACTAAAAGCACGCATATGCAGTTGGCAAGTTGTACTTTTATCCCACGGCCCGTGCGGTTGTCCGTTAATGTACATATTGCAGGATCCGCAAATACCTTCTCTACAATCGTGATCGAAAGCAACTGGTTCGTTACCATCTCTAATAAGTTGCTGATTTAGTACATCCATCATTTCTAAAAAGGACATATCTTCATCAACTCCTTTAACCTTATAAGTTTCAAAATCTCCTTTTGTATTAGGCCCTTTTTGCCTCCAAACTTTTACGGTTATTTGCATTCGTATTTTAAATTATTATTTATCAAATTATTTAAAAACTGTTATTTATAGCTACGTGTTTTTAATTCAACAGCTTCAAACTTTAAATCTTCTTTTATTAATTTTGGTGTAGATGCGTTTTTACCTCTTTGCCAAGCTGCCACATAAGTAAAGTTGGCATCATCTCTTTGCGCTTCTCCTTCTTCTGTAGCATACTCTTCTCTAAAATGTCCACCACAAGATTCCTTTCTATCAAAAGCATCGTCAATCATTAACTCACCCAATTCTAAAAAATCGGCTACTCGGCCTGCTTTTTCTAATTCAGGATTGTACTCATTTAGTTGCCCCGGCACCCTAACTTGTTGCCAAAACGCTGCTCTTAAATCGGCCACATTTTTTTTGGCTTGCAGTAAGCGTTCTCCATTTCGGCTCATACCACACTCTTGCCACATTATTTTACCCAATGCTTTATGAAAATCGTCAACTGTTTTATCGCCTTTTATGTTTATTAATTTATTAAGATTTTCTTTTACTTCATTTTCCGCATTAACAAAAGCTTGATGTGTGGTATCTACTTTATCTACCCTTATTTGAGTAGAAAGATAGTTGCCAATAGTATAAGGCAATACAAAATAACCATCGGCCAAACCTTGCATTAATGCACTTGCTCCAAGTCTGTTTGCGCCATGATCGCTAAAGTTAGCTTCGCCAGCAGCATAAAGGCCAGGTATGTTAGTACTCAATTCATAATCAACCCACAAACCGCCCATAGTATAATGTACAGCTGGGAAAATACGCATTGGTTGCTCATAAGGATTTTCATCGGTAATACGTTGATACATATCGAACAGGTTACCATAACGAGCTTCAATAGTATCTCTACCTAATCTGTTTATAGCATCTTCAAAATCTAAATAAACGGCAACGCCAGTTTTTCCTACGCCTCTACCTTCATTAGTTACATATAGTGCTGCTCTTGAAGCAACATCTCTTGGTACTAAATTTCCAAAAGCAGGGTATATGCGTTCTAAATAATAATCTCTTGCTTCTTCTGGTAAATCTTTTGGTGCTTTTGCGCAATCCGATTTGCTTTTTGGTACCCAAACCCGGCCATCGTTTCGTAAACTTTCACTCATTAAAGTAAGTTTACTTTGATGATCGCCTGAAACAGGTATGCAAGTTGGGTGAATTTGTGTAAAACAAGGGTTAGCAAATAAAGCACCACGTTTATGTGCTTTCCAAGCTGCGGTTACATTTGAACCCATTGCATTGGTAGACAAGTAAAACACATTACCATAACCGCCTGTGGCTAAAACAACAGCGTGTGCCCCGTGTCGTTCTATTTCGCCTGTTACTAAGTTACGAGCGATAATGCCTTTTGCGTGGCCATCTATGGTAACTAAATCTAACATTTCGTGGCGTTTGTACATTTTTACCTGACCTTTAGCTATTTGTCGGCTTAATGCACTATATGCGCCAATTAACAATTGTTGCCCTGTTTGCCCACGTGCATAAAATGTACGAGAAACTTGAACGCCACCAAAAGAACGGTTGGATAGCAAACCACCATAATCTCTTGCAAATGGCACCCCTTGTGCTACACATTGATCAATAATACTGGCACTAACTTCTGATAAACGGTGTACGTTTGATTCTCTTGATCGGTAATCGCCTCCTTTTATCGTATCGTAAAATAAACGGTGAACACTATCGCCATCGTTTTGATAATTTTTGGCAGCATTAATACCACCTTGTGCTGCAATACTGTGCGCTCGGCGAGGACTATCTTGAAAGCAAAAAGCCTTTACATTGTAGCCCAACTCTCCAAAACTGGCAGCTGCAGCCGCACCTGCCAAACCGGTACCTACAACAATAATGTCAATTCTTCTTTTGTTACCAGGTGATACTAATGGAACGCTTGATTTATAATTGGTCCATTTATCAGCTAATATGCCCGCAGGCTCTTTTGAATCTAATATCATAAATAGATTATCCTTTTAAAAAAATTAAGAGTGGAATGATAGCAAAACCTAAACTAACCAGAATGGCAAAAAAGTATCCTGCTGTTTTAATTAGTGGTGTGTATTTTCGATGACTTGCACCAATTGTTTGAAAGGCGCTTTGTAAGCCATGCCACAAGTGAAAGGCTATAAAAAGCATACAGCTAATATAAAAAATAACATAAAATACATTACTAAACTTTTGATGGACAACTGAATATAAATCCTTAATTGGTCCATCTCCATAATCTACCTTACAGATAGAATAGTTAGCAGTTGTAGCCGAAAGCTGACTTTTTAAATTGGCAAACTCTGTTTTACAATTTGCATTATCACTATTTAAAAAGTTGGCGACACCCAGTTTTTTGTATTCATTTTGACATGCTACACTTAATTCCGAAATATCACTATTACAAACGCTACCGAACTTACCAACAAACCAAAAGTTGCTGAGGTGTATAACAATAAATACCAATATTACTGCACCGAAAACGTACATATTGCGTGAGGCCCAAGAACTACTTTTGTTAGTATTGGCATATTGTACCGCTCTCGATTTTCTATTTTTTATTGTTAAAATGGTAGCCATAACAAAATGCAGAATAATAAAAAAGAAATTAGATATGGAAACGGTTTGAATAAGCGGATTATGCCCCATAAAATCGGCATATTTATTGAATGACTCTCCACCATCGTTTAATAAAAGTTGAAAATTACCCGATAAATGAACTACCAAAAAAAATGATAGAAAAAGACCAGTAATAGACATTATTACTTTTCGCCCAATTGACGAAGTGAAAAAGGATTTTACCCAATTCATTTATAAAATTTTGTTAATGCAAAGCTAAGCCTTATTAAGCATTAATCAAAGCAAAAATTAACATCTTACATTCTTCTTTCATACACTTTTATATCGTAGGCGAAAGAATGTTGTTCATCTGGTAAAAAAGGATCACATTTTGATTCAATCCACATTCTTTTATCATACTGCGGAAAAAAAGTATCTGCATCATCAATTTTGGTATGAACGCGGGTAATATAAAGTCGCTCTGCATCGGGTAACATCGTTTCGTAAATACTTGCTCCCCCAATAATAAAAATTTCATTTAAGTTGGCAAGTCGGGAAATGGCTAATGCCGCATCTAAAGAATTTACCACTTCGCAACCTTTAATTTTTAAATTGCGTTGATGGGTAACCACAACATTAGTTCTGCCAGGTAAAGCCTTACCAATAGAATCGAAAGTTTTACGCCCCATTATAATATGGCTACCCATTGTAGTTTGTTTAAAAAACTTTAAATCATTGGGTAAATGCCAAGGTACTTTTCCGTTTTTACCAATGGCGTTGTTTTCTGAAATGGCTACAATTACTGATATGATCATATTGCTATAGGAGCTTTGATTGATGGATAGGGAGCATAATTTAGTAGCTCGAAATCTTCATAACTAAATTCAAATATATCATTTATTTTAGGATTTATTTTCATTTGAGGCAATTTTTTTGGTTGGCGACCTAACTGGGTTTTTACTTGTTGTAAATGGTTTAAGTAAAGATGCGTATCGCCAAAAGTATGCACAAAATAGCCCGGCCTTAACCCACATACCTGCGCCACCATTAAAGTAAGCAAACTGTAGGAGGCTATATTAAATGGAACGCCCAAAAATACATCTGCACTTCGCTGATATAATTGACAACTTAAGGTATTGTTGGCTACGTAAAACTGAAATAGACAATGGCAGGGTGGCAGCGCCATTTGTTCAACATCGGCTACATTCCAAGCACTAACTATATGCCTGCGTGAGTTAGGGTTGTTTTTTAGGCTATAAATTAGGTTACTTATTTGGTCAATATGTTTTCCATCTGGTGTTGGCCAACTTCGCCATTGATGGCCGTACACAGGGCCAAGGTTGCCATTTTCGTCGGCCCAATCGTTCCAAATATTTACTTTGTTTTTAGTAAGGTAATTTATGTTAGTATCTCCTTTTAAAAACCATAGTAATTCGTAAATAATTGACTTTAGGTGCAATTTTTTGGTAGTCAAAACAGGAAACCCTTTTTGTAAATTAAAGCGCATTTGATACCCAAAAATACTTAAAGTACCAGTACCAGTACGGTCGCCACGCTGCGTACCATCGGTAAGTATTTTATCTAATAAGTTTAAATATTGTTTCACGAACTAAAACTATAAAAAAAATAATTTTGAGAGGAATATTTGAATAATATTTTAAAATGATACTGAATAATTTTTAAAACTGATCCATCTTTTTTTCAATAAACATTTATTGTTTTGACATTAATTTTTGAAACGAAAGCGTAGCGAGTCGCAATAAAGGGCAACCTGCTTTCCGTTCAAATGCTATTGCCTTGCTGCAAATGCCACGCTACAAAATAGCATAACCACTACAATCAGGGTTAGTTTAAAAACTTCGCTGCACGTGGTGGCATCAAAAAAAAAGCGATATTTCTTCAAAAATTACACTTTTTAAAAAAGGTTATTTTTAATCTAAAGCATCATACAATACCTCAATAGGGTGTAAAGCTTTACGCTGGGTACCATCTTCAATTTGGGTGCGACAACTTGCCCCAGTTGCAGCAATAATAGTTTTAGTATCTGCTTTTCTTACGGTCGGAAACAATATCAACTCCCCAATCTCCATACTCACCTCATAATGATTTTTTTCATAGCCAAAAAAACCAGCCATTCCGCAACAGCCACTTGGTATTAATTCGGCTTCATAATTTTTGGGTAAACTCAAAAACTGCTTGGTCAAATCAATATCAACCAATGCTTTATGATGGCAATGCCCTTGTATTATAATGTTGGCTTCTTTATCATTAAAATCGTTTTCGGTAATATTTCCCTTTTCAATTTCATTAATTAAAAACTCATCAATTAGCAAAATATTTTTGCCCAATTCAATTGAAGTTTCTTTTAAATCTTTATTTACTAACTTAGGGTATTCTTCTCTAAAAGGTAAAACGCTGGGCGGTTCTACACCAATCATTTGCAAATTGCTGTTCACCATCTTACTTAAAACTTTTACATTTTTGTTCGCTATTCTTTTGGCACTATCTAACAAGCCCATCGAAATTTGTGCTCGGCCGCTATCGTAGTTGCCAGGCACTTCTACTTCGTAGCCCAATTGTAATAGTAGCATTATTGCTTTTATACCAATATGCGCATCATTAAAATTGGTAAATTCATCTGCCAAAAACAACACTTTACCTTTTATAGGTTTAGCAGCTTTGAGTTGAGCTTTATTTTTTTTAAACCATTTTAAAACGGTGGTTTTATGTAGCAAAGGCATTTTTCTTTTGCTATGCAAGCCCAATATTTTTTTCATTAAACCAGCCGTAACTGGGTTTTGCATTATCATATTATTAAGGCTAGGGGCAATAGAAAAAATTTGATTAAAAAAGTTGAGATTAGCAGTAAGCCTTGCACTTAAAGGTACGCCATTGGCTTTGTAATAATGATATAAAAATTCAGATTTTAAAGTTGGCATATCTACATTACTCGGACATTCGGAAGTGCAGCCCTTGCAAGATAAACATAAATCTAACACCTCTTTTAATTCTTCACTATCGAAACGGTTGGCTTTGTTGCTATTACTCAATACTTCACGCAACAGGTTTGCCCTTGCACGAGTGCTATCTTTTTCGTTGCGAGTTGCCATATAACTTGGGCACATTGTACCACCAGAAAAAGCTAACTTTCTGCAATCGCCCGAACCATTACATTTTTCAGTAGCACGAATAATACCTTGCGTACCAGAAAAATCGAAAGCCGTTTTTATTGTTGGTGTTTTTTGGTTGGCCTCGTAACGCAAATTACTTAGCATTGGTTTAGCATCAACAATTTTACCAGGATTAAAAATGTTTTGTGGATCCCAAAGCTGTTTAATTTGCTTACACAGCTTGTAATTATGTTGGCCAATTATAGTAGGAATAAATTGTGCTCTCACTCTGCCATCGCCATGCTCTCCGCTCATTGAACCTTTGTATTTTTTTACAATTTTAGCGGTTTCATTTCCAATTTCTTCAAACAGTTGACGATCGTTTTCTTTCTTCAAATCTAAAATTGGCCTCAAATGCAACTCGCCCGCACCAGCGTGGGCATAATAAACCATTCGTTGATTATATTGTTTTAATAATGCCGTCACTTCATCAATATAAGCTGGTAAATCTTTTACATCAACAGCGGTATCTTCAATAATAGCAACTGCTTTAGCATCGCCTGGTACATTAGCCAACAAGCCTAAACCTGCCGAACGCAATGCCCATACTTTCTCTATTTTCTCTTCACTTTTAATTATAGGATAGGCGTAACCCAAGTTTTCTTTTTGCAACTCCTCAATAATAGCATTTGTTTTTTGCTTTAGTTGATCAGCAGAATTTGCCCCAACTTCAATTATTAATATCCCTTCTGGATCGTTTTGTACAAAAAAGCGATAAGGCTTATACTTTATACTTTTTTTGGTGCAGTCCAATACTATTTTGTCCATCATTTCAACTGCACGTGGTTGGTGCTGCATAATTTTTGGTACTGCATTTAAGGTTTGTTTTATAGTATTAAAATGTGCGGCTATCAATTGAATATGCTTTGGAGGCAGCGGGTCGAGATTAATTTTTATTTCGGTAATTAAACAAAGCGTGCCTTCTGAGCCGGTGATCAATTTACAAAAGTCAAAACCTCCGTTTTCTTTATTTTGGTAAGATTGTAATAAAGCATCTAACGCATAACCAGTATTTCTGCGGGTAACGGTTGGCTTAGGGTATTCTGTTTTTATTTGATGCGCATTTTCTTTATTACTTAAAACTTGTGCTGCTTGCTGGTAAATTTTATTTTCTAAGCGCACGCCAGTTTGCTTTACTTGAAAAGTTTTTTCATCTACTTTTTTAAAGATCGCTTCCGACCCATCGCTCAATAAACATTTTAATTCTAATACATGATCGATTGTTGCCCCATAAACAATAGAATAAGAACCACAACTGTTATTGGCCACCATGCCGCCAATCATAGCACGGTTGGCGGTTGAAGTATTAGGGCTAAAAAAAAGACCATCTGATTTTACAAAATGGTTGAGCTGATTGCGAATAACACCTGGCTGCACCCTTGCCCAATTTTCAGTTGTATTGACTTCTAATATTTGAAAAAAATGTTTACTAAAATCAACTACAATACCATTGCCAACGCATTGCCCAGCCAACGAGGTGCCGGCTGTTCGAGGTATTAAAGAAGTATTATTTTCGGTAGCAAAATGTATTAGCTTTTTTAGATCGTCTTTTGTTTTTGGATAGGCAACCGCCAATGGCATTTCTCGGTAAACGGAGGCATCTGTAGCGTAAATTTTACGCATTAAATCATCGTAAAAAAAATCGCCAGTTAATTGTTTTGATAAATTCTGTAAAGCTTGTTGCAATTTATTTTGTCTAATTTTTGTTGCAATTTAAAACATATAGTAATGTTTTGAGTAGATTTTTGGTTTAAAAAATTTTTATATTAAAATTTATGACAGAATACGAATTGCAGAGCAGGGATTATAGAGAACAGATTGCAGATTTTGGAGCACAGGTTATGGAAAAAACGGAACGCATTTTTGTTATTTGTAATAACCACACGCTTTGGTACTAAATTTTAATTTTATAAGAGAGAAAAAGAAGATATCGCTAATTTTAAAAGCTTATGTGGACACGAGTTTATTGAGTTGGTTGACATTTATTTTTTGTAATGAATAGGTTAATTTAACTGATGAACATATCTTTTGTAAAATTTTTTCGAAGAAGGCTGTCTCCAAATTAGCCCTGATTGAAGTGGTTATGCTGCCCAGAAGCGTGGCATTTGAAACATAGCCGCAGCATTTGAACGTAAAGCAGGACGGGTATATGTACAAAGTTTAAACATTTCGCTTCAAAAAAAATTAGAAAAAGTGTCAACTATTTTTTGGGTTGAGATAAACTTGTGCTTATTTGCTTTGGATAATTGACCGCATTATTTTGTATTGATAAACCTAAATAATTAGTAATTTTAATTTCATAATTACGTACATTTGTAGTTTGAAAAAATAGATCGATATAAGATATGAATCTTCACGAGTACCAAGGTAAAAATATATTAGCAAAACACGGGGTTAAAATACAGCGTGGTGTTGTTGTTGAAAATGGGGCAGATGCCATTGAAAAAGCAAAACAATTAAGTGAAGAAACTGGCACTAAGTGGTTTGTAGTAAAGGCGCAAATACACGCAGGGGGCCGTGGTAAAGCCGGCGGCGTAAAATTGGCCAAAGGTATTGATAAAGTGCAAGAAAATGTAGATGCTATTTTAGGAGCTACTTTGCATACACCACAAACACCACCAGAAGGTAAAAAAGTAAATAAAGTATTAATTACTGAAGATGTTTATTATTCTGGTGAATCGGAGCATCAAGAGTTTTACATTAGTATTTTGTTAGATAGAGGTAGTTCGAAAAATGTAATTATCTATTCTACCGAAGGTGGTATGGATATTGAAGAGGTTGCAGCGCATACGCCAGATAAAATTTATAAAGAATTTATTGAGCCGGGTATGGGTATTCAACCGTTTCAGGCAAGTAAAGTGGCGTACAACTTAGGTTTAAGTGGTAAGGCATTTAAAGATATGAGAAAGTTTATTACGCAGCTGTACAATTGTTATGTGGCAGAAGATGCTTCGATGATTGAAATAAACCCTGCTTTTAAAACGAGCGATGACCAAGTGATGGCGGTTGATTGTAAGTTTACTTTAGATGCTAACAGCCTTTATAGACAAAAAGAAAGCGCAGCAATGCGTGATGTAACCGAGGAAGATGCAACAGAAGTAGAAGCAGGCAAACATCAATTAAATTTTATAAAATTAGATGGTAATGTTGGTTGTATGGTAAATGGTGCAGGTTTGGCTATGGCAACTATGGATATTATTAAGCTTTCGGGCGGTTCGCCGGCTAATTTTTTAGATGTGGGTGGTACCGCAAATGCCGAAAGGGTAGAAAAGGCGTTCAGAATTATTTTACAAGATGAAAACGTTAAGGCCATATTGGTTAATATTTTTGGTGGTATTGTAAGATGCGATAGAGTGGCTCAAGGTATTGTAGATGCTTATAAGTCGATTGGTGAAATTAAAATACCTATAATTGTACGGTTACAAGGCACTAATGCAGTAGAAGCCAAAAAAATAATTGATGATTCTGGCTTGAAAGTACATTCTGCAATATTATTATCAGAAGCAGCCGCTAAAGTGCAAGAAGTTTTAGCGTAAAAAATAAAAATTAAAAAGCATTAAATAGAATAAAAGTATTACTTTTGCACATTAAATTTAATAGAGACAATAATATATGTTAATAATTGATTGTAGAGAAAGTGACAGCATTGACAAAGCACTTAAAAAATACAAAAAGAAATTTGAAAAATCAGGCACGTTAAAGCAAATAAGAGCCAGAAAGAATTATATAAAACCTTCTGTAAGAAGAAGAACTTTAAAGTTAAAAGCTGCTTACCGTTTAAAAATGGCTAGTAAATACGCTTAAGTATTGGCAAAGTAAAAAAACTTGACTATATTGATGTTGAGTTTTATGCTAACAGACGTATTTGTAATTTATTTATCAAATCAGAAAAGGTATTCTAAACATACGGTAGCAGCCTATGCTACCGATTTAAAACAGTTTAATATTTATTTAAAAGATGTTTATGAATTGTCTTGTACTTGTACTAATGAAGTACAAGAATTAAACTTTAATCATATACGCTCGTGGCAAGCTCAATTATCTTTAAATAAGGTTACCCCTAAATCAATAGCCCGAAAGCTATCCACTATAAAAAGTTATTTTAGGTTTTTAAAGCAAAATAACTACATCTCTGTAAACATTACAACTGCAATAAGCGCCCCAAAAATTGCAAAATCTTTACCAAAGTTTATTAAAGAAAATCAGTTAAGCTTATTGCTTAGTGAGATTGATTTTGGTGAGGGAATTTACGGCCAACGCAATCGTTTAATTTTAGAATTATTTTATGCAACCGGTATGAGGCGGGCAGAATTAATCAATCTAAAATTTTCAGAGGTCGATTTTTCTAATAAAATTTTAAAAATTACAGGGAAAGGCAATAAGGTGCGCTATGTACCTGTTAATGAAGAACTGTTAAATAGAATAGATAAATATAAAAAAGTGTTAGAAGAAGCCTCTTTTACATTAACGCATCATCATTTATTTTTTACCCAAAAGGGACAACCATTATACCCTAAAATGGTATACAATATTGTTAAGAAATATTTGGGTTATGTAACTACGGCAGTTAAAAAAAGCCCTCACATATTGCGGCATAGTTTTGCCACCCATTTAACAAACAACGGTGCTAATTTAAACGCCGTAAAAGAGCTATTAGGTCATCAATCTTTAGCTGCTACTCAAATATATACACACAATTCAATTAAACAATTAAAAGATGAGTACAACAAAGCTCATCCAAAAAGTAAAAATAAGGAATAATATTAATAATTAATAAATTAAAGTATATGGAAAATGTAACAATTCACACGGCGTCGTTTACTGCCGATCAAAAATTAATTGATTTTATTAATAATAAAATGGAAAAACTTAATCAATATTTTCACAAAATAATTAGTGCAGATGTTTTTTTGAAGTTAGATTCGAAAGGGAATAGTGTTAATGATAAAACAGTAGAAGTAAAATTAATGGTACCTGGTAGTAAGTTGTTTGCCAGCTCTTCCGATAAGGTATTTGAATCTGCAGCAAACGAATCTATTGATAATGTTAGAAGGCAATTAGTACGTTATAAAGAAAAAATGAGAAATCATTAATAGATTTGACTAATTGACATAAAAAAAAGTCGTTCCGCATTAACGGAACGACTTTTTTTATTTAAAAACTGTTTTATACACTATTATTCATCTGCTAATAATGCTTTCATTGCTTTACTTTTATCAAAATCGCCTGTTTTTGCATAAATTTCTTTTAGGGCAATAATGGTATTTCTATCATTAGTATTTATACTGTGTCCTGTTTCAAAAAATGGTAAAGCCTCTTTAAACAACTCTACACTTTTCATTTGAAATTTATCGTATTCTGCTTGCTCATCTAAGCCTAAATCATTCATTTTCTTAGTAATTTCAGCAGCTTGATTGTAGTAAATAGCTCCTAAGTTATAGTAAGCATCAAAATAATCAGGGTTTAATTCTACTGCTTTTTCATAAGCTGCGCGTGCACCTTCGTAATCTTTCTGTGTATCTTTTGCAGAACCTAAAGCAAAGTGTAGTTCGGCTTTTCCTGGTTCGTTTTCGATGGCCTCTTCTAACAACTTCATAGCGGCATCATTTTCTCCAGCAGCAAGCATTTCATTAATTTCATCAATTATTAAACCTTGATTGTCTGGAAATAAAGCTCTGGCTTCTTCTCTAATTGCTTTTGCTTTGGCATCGTTACCTGCTTTTTTATGCAATGCACTCAAGCCTTTCAACACATAATCTTCTTTTATGTCTGCATCATACATTTTTTGGTATAAAACCATTGCTTCATCATTAAAACCTGCATTTTGGGCACAAATAGCAGCGGCTTGCAAGCTTGCAGTATCCATAGGTTCGGCTTTTTTGGTATTCGCTTCAATAATATCACGAACTTCCAAAATTTTGTTGAACTCGGCATAAGCCGATTTAAAATCTTTAGCATTGTAGTAATTACTGCCGTTGGTATAAATTGAATTAATCAATACCCTTAAATTTTGGATGTTGTCGTCTTTAAATCTTTTTTTAGTATCTAATTCAATACTTTTTTTGAAAGCTTCAGTTGCAGCAATAATTGCATCTGGAGCTAAATCTTGATGAGCTTCGCTGCTTAAAATAGCTAACTCAATCATTCCTTTATAATTCCAGGTTTTGGCATTTGCCATTGTTTTTTCGTGCTCTACAGCTTGGTCTATAGCGTCTCTGGCTTTTAAAATAGCTTCCTCAACACCGTCTCTTTGAAATTCGGTTAAGTAATTCCAGGCGGCTACTACTTTACTGTTTTGTGCATTAGTTGTAACTGTGGAAATAAACAATACAACTATTAAAATTAATGAACTTCTCATTTTATACATTTAGTTTAATTACTTAATCAGATAATGATTGGGTATAAAGGTTTAAGAAAATTATTCGGTTAAATACTTCAAATTTTTGGTAAACTTAATTTTTCAGCTTTAAACTTAATACTACATTAACATTTGATAACAATAGCTAACATTTAGTAATTTTGTATTTTTTACTTTAAGTACGTAAACAACAATGGTTTAACTGTTTAAAGGGCTTTATTTAATTTTTTATTTGATGCTCACTTATCTCCATATTTTATATTTTAATTGTTAGGTTCTACCAAGATGTTAGTGACAGAAAATGTATTTACATTAATGTTTGAAAAAATATCTCCATCAACTAAAGCGGTTTACTTTAGTTAATATAAGAGTGGCTCTAAAAATTGGCATCCACACATCAAAAAGGGTAAACTATTTTAAGATAAATAAAGTGGAAGTAATAAACTGATCTAAATTTGATGTAGCTATTTTTTGAAGTAGGAGTTAAAAAAAAGAAATGCAGTGAAACCCCTACATTGGTTATTTTTGTTAAAATAGATCGGAAAATATTAAACTCAAATTGGTATAAATTATTTATTTTATTAAGATACTAAATGATGAAAATTATATAATTGAATACTTTTATTAAAGAGTTTAAAGATCATAAAAAAAACTATTTAATTTTTTTAACATTGTTTAATAATATATTGGTTAGCTTAGGTTTTTTAACTTGTGATTAAAAAAATAAATTTTATGAAATACTTATTACCATTTGTGTTGCTACTTTCAATTGCCTGTAGTAGCACTAAAAATGTTGAGCTTACCGAAAAGAATGATGCAAAAATTGTAGAGAAAACAGCAGCAAAAGCTGATGAAAAAATTGAATCTACAATAACCAAAGTGAAGCAGGAAGCTGAGTTACCAATAGCAGACAATGAAGAGTTGCAACAAATTTATAAAGAAGATCAGGCAGATAGACAAGCATCAAATATAGATTGGAGTGTTGTGGGCCCAAGGGATGAGGCTCGCCAAGCAAGGGTTAATGAAATGATTGAAGCTAACCTAATAAAAACAGGTAGAGACCATTACAATGCTGCAATGGTATTTCAACACGGTGGCGATACTATTGCATCTGGCAAAGCGGTGGCTATGATGAAAAAGGCAGTAGCTTTGGACACCACCGTAAATAACTGGTTGCTGGCTGCTGCAATTGACCGAGATTTAATGCGTAGAGATAAACCTCAAATTTATGGCACACAGTATATTAAACCAAATAGAGATGGACTGTATGAATTATATAAAATTGACACCACCAAAATAACCGATGCTGAAAGAATTGAATACAAAGTACCAACCTTAGCCGAACAAAGAGCGCGAGTTAAAATGATGAACAAGAAAAAAGCAAACGAGTTGTTTGAAAATGGAATGAGTGTGGATGAATTTGTAGCGTTTTGTAAAAAGACAGATTTAGAAGAATCGGAATATAACTTAACGGAAGCGGCTTTAAATAATTTAGGTTATGAATTTATGGGACAAGAAAAGGATGAAGATGCTTTAAAAGTGTTTATTTTAAATACCGAACTTAACCCAGAGGGCTATAATACCTTTGACAGTTTGGGTGAATGTTACGTAAAAATGGGTAAACTTAAAGAGGGGATTGCCGCGTACAAAAAATCGTTAGCACTAAACCCTAAAAATGATAATGCCACAAAAGTTTTAAGTGAAATTGAAGCAGAATAAAGGTTATTTATTCAGTTTGAAAAAATTATTCAAAACCCTTCTGTTTCAAAAGCAAAGGGTTTTTTAGTTTATCACATAAATTGACTATGTTTAACACCTCAAATGATAAAATTTTTTCAACAGCGTTTTAATAATTTTAATACCGAATATTTAAGGCTTAAAAAACAGAGCAATTCATTTTCAACCCTTCGCTTAGTCTGCTTTTTACTACTAATAGCAGTATTTTATTTATTAGTTTCAACAGGGTTTTATGTTTTTATAATTGGTGCGGTAATATTATTTATAGGTTTTTTATTTTTAATTAACAAGCATGCCAAAGTTGATGAGCAAAGTAAATTTCATCTCTACCTAAGCACCATTAACAAAAATGAAGTTGATGCTTTAAACTTTGATTTAGATAATTTCGAAAGTGGAGAAGCATTTATCAACCCAAACAATAACTACACTTTCGACCTTGATTTTTTTGGTCCTTACTCTATCTTTCAATACTTAAATAGAACAACCACCAAATCTGGAAAAAAGAAATTAGCACACTTACTATCCAACCCTTTAACTAATGAAAAATTAATTGTTGAACGACAGGCCGCTTTGCAAGAGCTATCAGAAAAAATAGACTTTCGTCAAAATTTTAATGCCTATGGTATGTTTTTTGAAGAAGCGGATAATGAAGAAAAACTGCTATCTCAATGGCTACAAACTAAGCCCTATTTTTTAGGTGTAACTTGGATAAACGTTGTAAGATTTTTATTACCCCTTCTGTTTTTTGCTACTTCATTTTATAGCTTTGTTGATGGCAGGTTTGGCGGTTTAGCGGTACTCCTTTTTTTTGTAAACCTTGGCGTGGTAAGTTTAAAAGTAGCCAATAGTAATGAAGTACAAACTATTTTAGGCAGCAAATTTAACCTATTAAAAAAATACATTAAACTAATACAAGTAATAGATGGGGAAGCTTTTAATAACCCCTACTTAAATAGTATTAAAAATATTTGTAAGGCAGGTGATGAAGAAATAAAATCACTTTCAAAAATTGTTAGCTGTATTGACCAACGTTTAAATTTAATTGTAGCCATCTTTTTTAATGCTTTCTTTTTGTATGATTTTCACGTTTTAATAGCTGCTGAAAAATGGAAAGAGAAAAACAAAAACGAGATAAATAAATGGTTTAGTGCTTTGCACGATATAGATGCTTTAAACAGTTTAGCTAATTATAATTTTTGTCATCCACATTTTACCTTACCCATTATTAACACAATAGATAACAGTATAGAAATTGAAGCTTTAAAACATCCGCTAATAAATAATGAAGTTTGCATTGCTAACAATGTGCAATTCGGTAAAAACGAAAAACTAATTATTTTAACCGGTGCTAATATGAGTGGTAAAAGTACTTTGTTACGTAGCGTGGGTTTAAATATTGTAATGGCTTTGGTGGGCGCAAAGGTAAGTGCTCAAAAGTTTACGTTACCTATTTTAGAAGTAATTACCAGCATGCGGGTTACCGACGATATTAAAACACAAACCAGTTATTTTTATGCAGAACTAAAACGTTTAAAAAAGATAGTAACCCAGTTAGAAAGTCAAAAACCAACCTTTGTTATTTTAGATGAAATTTTAAAAGGCACTAATAGCGATGACAAACTTTCTGGCTCCATTAACTTAATTGAAAAATTTGTGCAATATAATTGCTTGGGGCTTATTGCTACACACGATTTAGAATTGGGTAAACTGGAAATTGAACTGCCTAACTTAGTCACCAACAAATGCTTTGAAAGCGATATTAGCAACAACCAACTAACTTTTGATTATCAACTAAAAGAAGGTATTGCTAAAAATAAAAATGCAACTTTTTTAATGAAGCAGATGGAAATTGTATAACCAAGTTGTGTAGATTATTTAAACTAAAATAGGTTTTAGTATAACCGATTATTGAAGTAAAAAATAGGAGCTTTTAGAAAACTTTACTTATTTCTATACTTTCTCTTCGGCTTTGAATTGGCAGTTTCATTCCTTTGATAAAAAGCTGGATCTTTTTTGATTACCCACTTAATAAACTTTGCAATACTTTCATGAACAATCAATTTCTCAACCGTATTATAAGTTCTCTTCAACTCCTTTTCGGTAAAAGTAGCGTGTATTTTTTGATGACAGATGTTGTGTATAATAATTAATTCGCTTTTTTTTCCACCTCTCGACTTTGGTATTAAATGATGTTTAGAGATGTTAACATTGCCCAATTTTCTTTTGCATATTACACATAGTTCAACAGTTTTCATTAAGCTAAAATAAGTATTTCGTTTTTTGTATGATGAGAAAATTGATGTTAAAATTTTGAAATAACACTTTTAATAACAAAAAGTGAATTTTAATGATATTTTCGCATCCTACATAAATATAATAAAAATGTAAAGCCAATAAAATAAAATTACCATAATGAGGCATAAGGTAATTATACTAATAGAACATTTTTATAGTTATTTTGATGAAAAAATTTGGGGGTTAATGTTTGCATGCCAAGCAGAGAAAAATGAGATTGACAATTAAAATTTTATAGGAAAAACAAAACCTACGTTTACATCAACATAAAATATAGCCAAAAGAAAAGTTGGATTGGAAGGATTGAAAACTGAACATATAACATAAAATAATAACACATAAAGTAAATAAAACGGAATTGCAAAGTTTGAATGTATATTTAACCAATACTTTTGCAATAAACAAAAATGTAACAAAAATACTGCTTGAAAATAAGGGCTACTTTTCAAACGATGATTTTTATAAAGTAAAGGGAAGTTACTCTTGTTTTTACACCTGCAATAGTTGGGTTAATTCGGCATTTAAAGAAAGCGAACTAAAATCTTCTTATTGGACTCCTTTTGATTTTGGCTTGTTGAATAAATATAAATAATATGTAAATTTAATTGTATGGCGAAAAAACTTCTACCAATAATACAAATTCTATTGTTGTTTATTTTTGTTGTTTCTTGCAAAAATAAAAATGTAAAAAAACCGCAGCTACAAAAAGAACTACCAACTAAAACAGAAAATAAAACTGCCGATTATGACCCATATTTTATAGAATCTAATAGTGTTAACAGTACTATCGGCCCAGCCAGTATTACCCGTAGTATTTTGCAAGACAGAAATGGAAACATTTGGTTAGCGACCTGGGAAGGCATTATACAATATGATGGAAAAACCTTTATTAACCATACTAATAAAAACAACTTAAAACGTTTTCACGTTTTTTCTATTTTACAAGATAAAGCGGGCAATATTTGGTTTGGTACAATTGGTGCTGGTGTGTATTTATATGACGGAAAAACCTTTACTAATTTTAATAAAAAGGATGGACTTGTGCATAACAGTATAGGATGCTTTTACGAAGATAAAACAGGGAAAATTTGGATAGGAACAATGGATGGAATAAGTGTTTACAACGGCAGCACTTTTCGTAATTTTACTACAAAAGATGGCCTAACAAATAATGATGTAAATACTATAATAGAAGACCCAACCGGAAAATTTTGGATTGGCACAAGAGGGGAGGCCTGTTATTACCAAGGAACAATATTTACTAATATAATTAATGGTGAAGACAAATCCTTTACCAATGTTCGTTCAATTATAGAAGATGCCAAAGGTAATATTTGGCTTGGTGGCAATGATGGGCTTTGGCGTTATAATGGTAGTTCATTTAACAAAGTCGCTAAAAATTTTGTTGGTTATATTTATGAAGATAAAAAGGGAAACATTTGGACAAGTTCTGAGAGTGCAGAAAGCAGGGGAATATGGGAGTTATTACGCTATGACGAAAAAATGCCGGGAATGATAACAGCTACCAGCATATTGAAAAAACAAGACATGTTTTTTGGAATTTTTGAAGATAAGGAGGAAGGTATTTGGTTGGGTACATTAAATGGAGTGTGTCGCTATAACGGCAACACTTTTAATTGCTTTAAATAATTACATTTTATACCATTTCTACTATAAAAAAAAATCAATATGTAGTTTATATCCAGTTATTGATTTTATTCTCTCTACAGTAAATGGTTGTTTAATGATTTGGTGTATTTCTTCTTGCATTTGCGCTAATTCGGTTATATATTTAAAATTATTAGTTTTTAATAAAATGAGCATTTGGGTACAATTATTTAATGTTCTATTACTTTGTTCTTGCTACAGTTTGTATAGCACTCAAATACATTGTTTTATTTCTAATTGCTAGGGCATCTTAAAAGATACAAAATATTAAACATATTACCTAGTAGAGATGGTTTTACCTACACCTTTTTTGTAAATCTCCTTTTAATACTTTGTATCTATATTTTGTAACCCATACTAAATGCACCTTTAATCTTATTACCGTATAACTACCTCAACTTTAAACCTTCAAAAGCATAATTTGGATAGTTTAGAATATTATATTAAAATTACCCAACTGGTAGTTGGGGGTTTATATTTTTGACCAATACAACTTCTCTCCCCACAACATCAAATTTTATACTATCTTTGATGTTCTATTTTAATTAGAACTGAAATTATCATTCAATATTTATGTTCGCAGCAAATAATAAATAAACTTTGAAAAAAGCAATACTTCATTACGATTTAGATACCTTTTTTATATCGGTAGAACGCTTAAAAGATAGCCGCTTAAATAACAAACCAATAATGCTGGGAGGCACAAGCAACCGTGGCGTTGTAGCTTGCTGTAGCTACGAAACCCGTACTTTTGGGGTGCACGCTGGTATGCCTATGTTGTTGGCAAAACGGCTTTGCCCGCAGGCACTAATTATTAAAGGCGATAGCGATGCTTATGGGAAACACTCTACAATAATTACAGAAATTATTGCAGAACAAGCCCCGCTGTTTGAAAAATCATCTATTGACGAATTTTATATAGATATGACGGGTATGGACAAACATTTCGGCTGCTACCAATGGTCGAAAGAGTTGCGCAACCGCATTATTAAAGAAACTGGCTTACCTATCTCTTTCGGGCTTTCTACTAATAAAATGATGGCTAAAATAGCAACTGGTGTAGCTAAACCCAACGGACATGTATTGGTAGAAAACGGAGGCGAACGTACCTTTATTGCACCAATGAAGGTAGAGCGTATACCAATGGTTGGATCTAAAACAGCTAACACCTTACACCAAATGAAGGTGCGTAAAATACTCACTTTGCGTGACATACCTGCTGAATATTTGGCCTATTTGTTTGGCAAAAAGGGCAAAATATTATCGCAACGTGCCAATGCCATCGATCCTTCGAAAGTAGTACCTTATGCAGCATCTAAATCTATTGGTAAAGAGCGTACTTTTAATAAAGACACCATTAACATAAAGCAACTCAAATCTCTTATTGCTACTATGTGCGAACAACTGGCTTACGAGTTACGCAACTCACAAAAATTGGCTTCTTGCATTACCGTTAAAATACGCTATACCGATTTTGATACTCATACCTCACAACAAAAAATTTACTACACCGCTTGCGATCATCAATTAATAGCATACGCATTACAGCTATTTGATAAACTATATCAGCGGCGAGTTTTAATTCGTTTGGTTGGGGTAAAGTTGAGTGGCTTAGTCAGCGGGCATTATCAAATGAATTTATTTGAAGAAAGCGACAAAATGGCCGGCCTTTATAAAGCTATGGATAAAATGAAAAACCGTTTTGGAGCTAACTGCATAACCCGCCTAAGAAGTTTTGAAAGCGGTTTGAAGATAATGTAATACTTCCCAAAATTAAGGCCATTAGCTAAAATGCAAAAATCTTATTTTTACAGATGGGTAAATCAAAAACGAATAGGCGCAAATTTAGTAATGCCTAAATGAAAGATGGTACTGAATGCATTACACGAAACTGGACTTCCTCAAAATAGTAAAATATAAAATAGGTAAGATTTGACACATATTTAAACTTATCATTTACGTTATTATACACATCTATTACAAAAAGCTAAATCAAATATAACATTAGCTACTGCTACTTAACTACTTCTCTTCGTTATAATAAATTTTGTAAAATTTTCGTCCATCACTTTCAACACCTTGTTTAATTAGTTCTCTGTCTCCGTGAATATAGATGTGAAAATTTTTATCTAACTTTAGTACACTTTTAAAAGCCCTAGCTTGTTTTTTTACTGCTTGTGATGATATTTCGAAACTATCAGAAAGTTCAACATCGTTATCGTTTCTATAAGAATGATCAAATCTTTTAAACGATTCAATTAACTCTTGATCGTGAAAAACGGAGTTCTCAAAATCATCCTTTTCAAATTTTTCATTGGTTTTAAAATAGTCAACAGAACGGTTCAACAAATCAATTTGGTCGGCTTTTGTTACATCAAAATCTTCTTTTAATTGGTGCGTTACAAATTTTTTAGCAATTCCTAAAAATTCTGTGGTTTGATGAAACTCATTTTTTAAAGTAAGCACCCCCAAAAAATCATCTTTCCAATATTGGGCCTCATTGTTACGGTTGGTATTGTCAACAATAGAAACTAAGTAACCATTTTCTTTTTGTGTGTTAAAAATTACTGCGCCTTTATCCAATTTGCTAAGGTTTATTCCTTTTTTGCTTTCAATTTCATAGCCGTCAGTAATTTGTTCTACCTCCAAAAAGGTATCTTTGTTTTCTGATTTAAATAAACCAACAGCATCAAAAACTTCGCCGTATAAAACCACATCCTTTAAATAAACGGCATAAAACTCGCCCCCTTTTATATTAGGATGCGTACTTTTGTTATATAAATGTTGCGCTAAATTTGATGATTGTTCGAGTAGTGAATCAGGGTGGTCAAAAATTTTTGATACATAAGTATAGGTTTCATTAAACGATAATTCGGTATTGTGAAAAAAATGATATTGTTCTTCAGATTTGAAATGAGATAAGAAATAGTGAGATAAGAGTGTATTCAATTCACTATCTACCGTTACCTCTTTTTTCGAAATAGTTAAGTATTCATCTTCAATTTTATTACCAACCTTATGAACAAATATTTTGTTTACTGCCGCTTCTAAAAAATTAATCTCCATGTAAAATGTTATAATGCACATAATAAAAGAAATTATTGAGAACCGTAAATTTTTGGTTTCTTTTTGGGCTTGCACCCGATTTATTTAGAAGATTTTTTGAGCTAAATATTAAATGATTGCCTTAATTTTCATCAAAACAAAAAAACCGAAAACTTTAAAAAGCTTTCGGCCTGTACACTAAAATTGCACAAAATACTTAATCACATCTTCCGTATCGGTCCCTGTCTCTATTTCTTGGTCGGTCGTAGTTACCATAACTATAGTTGCGATCTCTATATCGATCATAATTATTGTAGTTATAATTGCCGTATTTTCTATTACCCATAAAATCGTGACGACTAAAATAGTTGTCTAAATCATTTTGTTGACTGCGTTTTAAAATACCATCCAAGGCATCAAAATAATTTGCCAAAATTTCAGCTTTTAATTCCCGCTCGTAGCCGTAGTTGTTATAATTATTACCATAAGCGTAAGCGCCATCTTGTTCAATTTGCATCATATCGCTAACAAAAAGAACATGCAAGCGAAACATATCATACTCTTGATTTCTTGAAAGTTTAAGGTAATCATCCATTAAGCCTGTAATTTGTGCTGCTCGGTTTAATACTGGGTCAAAGTTGACATCTCTTCCAAAATCGTTATACGAAAAACCGAAAAATTTCTCTGTGTTTTGATAAAAGCGTCTGTTGTTGTTTTTGTTACCTCCTTTGTAACCTTTCTTTTTTCGTGCGTTGGCCGAATAATTGTAATCCGATTTTGCTCGTTTTAAATTTTCCTCTACATTTTGTTTGCCAAAACTTTTGTAGTTGTAACTTTTTTTGCCGAAAAAGTTAATGTTGTTAAGCTCTTTTAATTTGCCGCTTTGTGCATAAGAACCATTAATTACCAATAACGTAGCCATTAAAACGGTTGCTAAAATTTTATTTTTCATTGTTTTAATGTTTGTGCTACCTATGAATACCTATTTGACTTTTGGTTTAATAAGGGAGGAATAAAATGAATTTGATTAAAGTATTTTATGAAATTGAAAAGATTTGTTGGTCAAGTTTATCAAATTGGTTGACCTTTACTGATCGTAATATATTGCTACTTGGTGAGCGCATCAATAGCAAAAATTTTCGCAAAAAATGCTGTTTAGCAATGTTTCTTTACGAAAAAAAAATTAAATAAAAATTTCACCTTTTAAATATAGATAGGTTTTACCGGTAATCAATGTTCTGTCATCATTTAAAATGCTTTTAAAATAACCAATTCTTTGGCTTAATTGCTTTATAGTGAAATCGGTTTTACCTAATTTTTTTGCCCAATATGGCGTAATTGAGGTAACAGCCGAACCAGTAGCAGGATCTTCATTAACACCACTTCTTGGAAAAAAACCTCTAAAAACAACATCAGCTGTACTACCTTTTGCAGTAATTAAAAAACCTCTTGCTGAGGTAGCTTTTAGTAATTCAAAATTAGGGGTTGCCGTTTCAACTTCACTTTCATTGGCCACTTCAATTAAATAATCATCTCTACCTTTTAATATTTTAATTGCATTTACGCCCAAAGCTTTTAATGCACTATCGCTTAGTTTAGCGGGTTGTAAATCGTCAGTTGGGAAATTGAGTTGAAAACTGTCTGATGCAATTCTACTAACACTTAGTGGGCCTGATTTTGATTGAAAATGTAATTCAATAGCCTCGGTTTCAATAAATTTAAATAACACACAGGCCGAGGCTAATGTAGCGTGACCGCATAAATTTACTTCGTGTACCGGAGTAAACCATCTAATATGATAAACGTTGTTTTCTTTTACAAAAAAAGCGGTTTCTGAGAGATTGTTTTCAGTAGCAATTTTTTGCATTAACTGCTCGCTTAACCAACCTTTAAGTGGTACTACTGCTGCCGGATTGCCCGTAAAAGCTTCCTTTGCAAATGCATCAACTTGGTATATATCTAACTTCATATTAAATTAAAATAAGGTGTTTTTCAATTCTAACTGATCTATGCCAACTAAAAAACCTTTATAAAATATTTCAACTTCATAAATACCTTGTATTAACGTAGTGCTAAAACCACTAAACGTACAAAATTCTTGTTGCTCATCATTTTTATAATCTAAATCTGCAATGCTACTATATGGCACTTTATTTTCATTATCGTCAATAAAGTAGCCGGGTGAATCGTTAGCTTCGTCATATAAAACTAAGCCTTCTGGATTGGTAATTTTTAAATGTAATTTTTTTATACCAGTTTGCGCAAACTCATTTGGTTGTACTTGGTAGCATATTTTAAAGCGTTCTACCTTGTTAAAATCTTTAGTGCTGCGCTCTTTACCATTATTTTTAAACCTAATACCTTCAAAGTTTATGTTTCCAAGTTTTAGCATTGCTGCTTTACTAATAGCTTGGTTTAATAATTCTGTTTCTTCTAACAATTGCTCATTTTCTGATTTTAGTTGCTCGTTTTCTTTTTCAATAAAATTACGTTTTTCATCTAATTTTTCGGCAGTTATGTTAAGGCTGTCATATTCAACCTTTAACGAATCGGCACTAAGGGTTAATTTATCACTAAAATCTCTTTCGGAAAGCAAATCGCGCTCTAAACCAATATTTGCTCGTGCTAAACTTTGGCTTATACTAAATAAGCTGTCCAAAGTATTTATTTGGTTTTGATTGCGTAATTTCAAATTGACAATCATTGTCTTAGCCTGATTTAGTTCAGTTGAAGATAATTTATCTTTATTAAGCAATTGCTGAACTTCCGCTTTCAAACTCTTTAGCTCAACTTTGCTGTTGTTTAATAAACTATCTAATCTATTGTTTGCACCTTCAAAGGCTTGTAATTCCAAAAAGGCTGCATCGTAAGCTTTTTGAAGATTTTCTTTTGCATTTTCAATTGCTGTAGTTTCAGCTTTCAGTTTTTTATGTTCGGAGTTTATGCGTTGATTCATAAACCATAAAAAAAAGTTTAACCCTACCAAAAGGGCAATAATGGTAAACAAAAAAATACGCTTATTTTTATCAAGGGCTCCGTTGTTTTGCATATTTTATTAAATTAATGACTTTTGTTATAATGCTGGGTGCAAACTACTGAAATCAAAGATACTTAAAAAATGAAATTGGATAGAATATTGATGTAGATAGCTTATCGATAATAACTTATATTAACCAATTAGATGATATAAGCCAATATTTATTAATATTTAAAGCTGGCAATGCTTATGCGGTTAACTATACCAAGCTACCGATAAGGTGTGAAAAAATGGTGTTATAAATCCATTACATATTATGAAAATACCAGAACTATTTTTTATATTTGAGAAAGCTTAATTGAATTTATGAATCACATTCGTTTAAAGCAACTATTATTTATTGATATTGAAACCGTACCTATTCAAGCTAATTATGAAAGCCTACCATCGGCAATGCAAAAACTATTTGCCAATAAAATAAAGCATTACAAAACTGATTTAACTATTGAAGAATTATACACCCAAAAAGCTGGTATTTTGGCAGAGTTTGGCAAAATTGTTTGTATAGGTTTAGGATACTTAGCTGGCAAAAGAGATAACTATCAAATGCGGGTAACGGCTGTAGCTAATGAGAACGAAAAAGTGTTGTTAAAGGCATTTTTGAAGCTGTTAAACAAATCATTTAATAATGTAAACCAATTTTGCTTTTGTGGCCATAATATAAAAGAGTTTGATATTCCCTATATATGCCGCCGTATTTTAATTAATGCCTTACCATTGCCAGAAGTATTAAATATAAGCGGCCTAAAACCGTGGGAAGTAAACCATGTTGACACCTTAAATTTATGGAAATTTGGCGATAGAAAACATTACACATCTGTAAGTTTATTAGCACATCTGTTAAAAGTACCCACACCAAAAAGCGATATTGATGGTAGTGATGTGGCTACAGTTTTTTGGGAACAAAATGATTTGGAAAGAATAATACGCTATTGTAAAAAAGATGTAATAGCAGTTGCTCAATTGATAATGCGCTTTAAGCAATTGCCTTTGCTTAAAGAAGAGCAAATAATAGTTTTGTAAAGAGGTCGTTTTTTTGAGTTTTATAAAGGTTAACTCTTATTTATACCCTTCAATTTTTTACTGTTATTTTCATAAACGATCTTATAATAACAAAACGGAACAATTTTTTTTTTGATTAATGAAAGCTTTTTGTATAAAGAAAAAAAATCTGTAACTATTTCTTTTAAAATGCATCTAAAGCGCGTATTTTTAAACAAATATTTTGATTATGAACAAAAAAATTATAGTAAGCACCTCAGTTTTATTAATGTTATGTTTTTTTACTGTTAATACCTTTGCCCAAATACAAATTGGTGCAAAATTGGGTTTAAACGGTACCACAATTAGTAAAGGTGATTTTGATATTAATAATATTAGCGTTGACAGTTTGGATGTCGATTTACCAAATTTTACCGATACCGATTTTAAATTTGGGTTGAATGCAGGTGTGTTTGCTATTGTTGATCTTGGGCCAGTAAATATAATGCCAGAGATACTATGGTCGATGAAAGGCGCAAAAAACTTTGCTACAGATTTAGACATTGCTACACACTACATTTCAATACCGCTATTAGTTGGTATAGATATTGCAGATATTTTTACCTTGCAAGTAGGGCCACAAGCAGGTTTTTTAATAGATGCCTTAGCACGTCCGTTAAATATTGATCCTTATTCAATAAAAGAGAGTTATGGTTACGAAAACATTGATTTTGCAGGGGTAATTGGCGTAATGTTTCAGTGGCCAAATGTGGGGCATATTAGTGCAAGATATATGCATGGCCTAACACCGGCTCAAGTAATAGGCAACAATTCTGGTGATAAATTTAAATTCTTCAACAGAACCTTACAGCTTAATGTGGGTATTCCGATTGTAAAATTAGGTAACAGCGAATAGAGAAATTTTAAATAATTCTTTTAAAAGCCAACCTTATTTAAAGGTTGGCTTTTAAAATTTTTTTGCACCGTTTTTTATTACAACCAGCCTTTTTCCTTCATCCAATCATCATTATACATTTTACCTACGTAGCGGCTACCATGATCGTGAAAAATTAAAACTACTACATCATTTTCTTTAAAACGATCTTTCATTTGCATACAACCAGCCATTGCAGAACCGCAAGAGTTGCCAATAAAAAAGCCTTCTTCTTTAGCTAAACGGCGGGTAAAAATTGCGCCATCCTTATCGGTCACTTTTACAAACTCGTCAATAATATCAAAATTAATATTTGCAGGTATAATATCTTCACCAATACCTTCGGTTACATAAGGATAAATTTCGGCTTTATCAATTTCACCTGTTTCGTGGTACTTTTTTAAGGCAGAACCATAAGCGTCTACCCCAATAATTTGTATGTCAGGGTTTTGCTCTTTTAAATATTTTCCAGTTCCCGAAATAGTTCCTCCCGTACCTACACCAACAATTAAGTGCGTAATTTTACCTTCGGTTTGTTTCCATAACTCTGGCCCAGTTGATAGGTAATGGGCTTCTCGGTTGGAAAGGTTGTTATATTGGTCAACGTAAAAAGAGTTTTCTGTTTCTTCACCTAAGCGTTGTGCTACAGAATAGTAAGAGCGTGGATCTTCGGGTTCAACATCAGTTGGGCACACAATTACTTTGGCACCTACTGCCCTAAGTATATCTATTTTTTCTTGCGATTGTTTATCGGTAGTAGTAAATATACATTTGTAACCTTTATTAATGGCTACTAATGCTAAGCCCATACCAGTATTGCCACTAGTACCTTCAATTATTGTGCCGCCAGGTTTTAAGCGGCCGTCTTTCTCCGCATCTGCAATTAGCTTTACCGCAATTCTATCTTTAATACTGTTGCCTGGGTTAAAAAAATCTAACTTACCCAAAAACAAGCCAGGCAAGCTTTTAGTAATCTTATTTATTTTAACTAATGGGGTATTGCCTATAGTTTCCAAAATATTATTGTAATACATAAGTCTGCTAAATTACGTTTTTAGTTGAATTAATTAACTCACTTAGCATTTTTTTGAATAAACAACTAAACAATATTCATTTAAATAGGATAAGCTTATTCAGTATTGAAAGCTTTTTATAATTTTGGGCATGATTCGTTTCCTATTTGCTATTACAATTACATTATTTTCTATGGTTTTTTCTTTAAATGCTCAAACTGTAACCAATATTGTACAAGGCTATGTTAGCCAAACCAGTACCAATTTTTGTGTAATGATGGATCAGTTTACGGTATTAAAATTTGAATTAATACAAATAGAAGCGGAGCAATTAGTAGCCGCCAAAGAAGTAATACCCAATAAAGATTTTTGTTATGATAAAAAGTGCGCTGTAAAAGTTGAATTTGAAAAATTGAAGCCAAATACTGATTATCGTTTACAGGTTTACGAGGCAGCATTGTTACACAAAACCATAAACTTTACTACTAATAATAAAACTGTTGAAATTAGAGATTTTACTATAATAACTGGCTCGTGCAGTTTTACGCCTGTTGGTTGGAGCAAATTTTTGTTTCCTTTTTTGAAACTCAAAATTTATAACGCTATGCAGCAAGCAAATGCAGAGTTTATGCTGTGGTTGGGCGATACGGTTTATTATCTTAATGATGATACTCAAAGCCGTAAAGTACGTCGCCATATTTTATATCGACAGCGCGAAAAACTCATTCAGTTTTTAACATCCACACCACAAATTGCTATGTGGGATGATCACGATTTTGGGCCTAACAATGCCGATGGTTCTTATAAAGACAAAATGGGTTCACTTGCTGTATTTAATCAATTTTGGCCCAACCCAACATCAGTTGAAGCAGATGGAATGTATTTTAAAATAAGCCGATACGATGTTGATTTTTTTATTTTAGATAACAGATCATACAGTAATAAAAATACTAGTGTGGATGCTACTATTTTGGGCCACGCACAAAAAAAATGGTTGAAAGCGGAGCTTAAAAAATCAAAGGCCAGTTTTAAAATTATATGTTCGGGCAATCAGTTTATTGCAGATTATTTGTCGGATAAAACATTTGCTTTATACCCCAAAGAACGACAAGAGATTTTTGATTTTTTATTGGAGCACAACGTTGAAGGCGTGTTTTTTTTAACCGGTGACAGGCATCATACCGAAGTTTTAAAAAAAGAGGTTGATGGTTTATATACAATGTATGAGTATTCTTGTTCGCCAGTAACTAGTTGGCCCAATGCTAAACTAAACTCTATGCGCTTTAATAAAAAACAACGTGTAAAAGGTACTTTATTAAACCAGCGCAATTTTGGTAAAATGAGTTTTGTAGGAGATAAAACTAACCGCATTTGCCTAATAAAAACCTTTAACCAAAACGGAAAATTAAAAGGTACATTGGAAATTAAAGCCAAAGATTTGAGGTTTTAAAATTGTAGTAATATAAAATAAGTTGGTTTGTTTTATAAAAAATTACAACAACCTTATGTCCGATTTGTTTAACCAACCTATGGTGTTATCCGTCATTTTAATTTGATACCATTGATCTACTTCATCTAAAATAGCAACTTTTAAGCCTTCGTGAATTTCTATCAAATTGTCGGCCTCAGTATTGGGGTTTTTGTAAACAATTGTGGTTGGGCTAAAAACAATAGCTTCTTGTTTGGTGTAATTAAAAGTATAATTGAGGTAGGCCATTAAAAAACAAGCTAAACCCAAAAAGAGACTATAAACATATAAATTTTTTATATTAAGCAATATTTTACCCGAACCTTTTAGGTAATAATGAACCACAGCAAACCACAGCAATAATAATGATAGAATAAGCCATAAATTACTGCTCAAAATATTAGCCATTTTTTTAAAGAAGGTAACCAAAAATAGCTCTGGAAATTTGTCAATATCGTCTTGCTGCCTGCCATAAGCGAGGGATAAATTGTGGTTTAAATCTTCATCTGATGGGTTGAGTTGCTTTGCTTTTTCAAGATAATAGATGCTTTGTGCCAAAGAATCTAACTTAAAATAAGTACAGCCTAAATTAAAATACAAACTGTAAGAAGTAATTTCATCTTCAATTAATTTGTTAAATGATACTAAGGCCTCTGCAAATTGATTGTTGGCGTATAGCTCGTTACCATTTTGCATGGTTTCACCAAAATCATTAGCAAAAAGGGTAGGGCTATTTATTAGCAACAATAATATAGTTAGTATTTTTTTCAACTTAATTGCGATTCTATTTCTGAAATATGTTGAACAGCTTTGTCGTAAACATTTTGCTGATTACTGCCAGCAGCGGAAGGCGCAAATAAAGCGATCTCACACAAACTAATTACATCGGTAAGGCCTTTGGTAGTGTTTTCGTTAATGTCGTTTTCGGTTAATGTTTTTTGTATGATGGCTTTATCCATTTCTGCATTGGCGATACCAAATTTGTTTTTCAAATAATCCCAAACGGCCCGTATTACTTCATCGTAAAATGGTTTATCTTCATTTTTACTCATTAAGTTTTTCGCTTCAGATAAACGGCCAATTGCCACTTTCTGTGCCTGACTGTATTGCAATTCTGACTCAGACGGACGGTTCTGTAATTTTCGCCTATTAAGAAACCCAATAAAAGGCAATAAAAATATGGGCAGGCCTGCAAAGGCTACCAAAATAGGTTTAGTAATTAATATGGTACGTTTAGCATTGTCTATTTTTAGGTTATCAGTTTTAATAGGTTTTAACTGATATGCTCCTTCATCAAAAGTACTTTGGTTGTCGGCATAATCGTCCCCCGGGTCTATTTGTAGCGAGTAAGGCCCTAAACGATACTGTTGGTAGCTTTCCTTTTCTACATCAAAATAATACCATGTTAACGGTTCTATTTTATACTTTCCTGGTTGGCGTGGAATAATAGGATATTCAAACTTTTTTGACCCTCTAACCACACCACTATTGGTGTAAATATTTTCGGTTACTTTGCTGTCATAAGCCTCTAAGCCATCTGGCAATACCAACTCGGGCCCTTCTAATAATTTAATGTTACCTGTTCCATTTATAGTAAAGTTTAGGGTAATGGTTTCATCGGTTTTTGCTTTTCGGTTTTGCATTATAGCACTAGCTGTAAAACTACCTACGCCACCTGTAAAACCATCTGGAATTGGGGTTGGCAACTCTTTCACAATTAATTCTTTTTGACTTGATTTTATTTTACGTAACTCAGAGGTATATCTACCGCCACCAAAAAATGGGTTATCAAATAGTTGCTCAAAAGGGTCATTACTTCTTTGCCTCGATTTTTTAACTTTAACATAGCCTTCTATCTCAATTTCATCTAAGCTTAAATTACCACTTTTTTGAGGAAACAGCGCCACTCGCTTTAGCTCAACCACCCTGTAGCGGCTACCATTAATTATTTTTTGGGTTTGCGGGTAACTTCTATCATTTAAATTTCGCAGCCAAAAGCCTGGCAGTGAGGGATTTTTGGTGATATTAAAATTACTAATTTGATAAAGAGTGTATAAGTTATAACGGGCAATTACTTGTTCGCCTTTGTAAACGGTGTCCTTATCTAACTCAATATCAATATAAACAAAATCTTCAAATTTACCTTGGCTTTTGTTTGCAATAGAATCGGCTTTAGCAGTAGCTTTAGCTTTGTTTACCGTAATCGACACTTCTTTGGCTCTATATTTTTTTTTATTGATAAAAACAGAGGCGCCAGCTATTTTATAAGTACCTTCTTGTTTAGCTTGTACGTAGTAAGAATAAGTTAAGGATTGGTTTACTTTTCCGTTTATATAAGTAACTTTTCTATTTTCATTTGGTCCCGATTTAATAGTAAAAGGAGATAAATCACCTGGGTTTAAGTTACTGGCGTTGGCCCCTTCAATAATATATTTTATTTCGAAATACTCTGATAGATCAACTAATTTTTTGGTGGTTTCTACTCTAAATGAAGCAGCATCTACCATAAATGTAGTACCTAAACATACCAGTAATACAACCAGATTATTTTTAATACTTACCAATCTTTTTCTATTTTTTGGTTTTTCTTAGGCATTTTTGCTTTCATTATTTTTTCTTGTACTTTCATTTCTTCATTTAGTAAAGCTTCTAACATACGTTCGGCTTCCTCTTTACTTAGCTCTTTTACTTCACCAATCTGTTCTTCAATTTCTTGATCTTGGGGCTGTTGTTCTTTTTCTTCCTCCCCTTCTTCTTCTTGCTCCTCTTGTTCTTCACCCTCTTGTTGCTCTTCCTCTTTTTCTTCGCCTTGTTCTTTTTCTTCCTGTTCTTCGTCACTTTTTTCCTCTGGCTCTTCTTTTTCTTCTTCTTCTTCAGATGGCTCCTCCTTTTCTTCCTCAGATTCTTCTTTTTCCTCTTCCTCTTTCTCTTCCTTTTCTTCTTTCTCCTCTTTTTTCTCGCCGTCTTCGCTTTCTTGTGGGTTGTTACATTCTTTCTCCTCTTGTTCTTCTTTTTTTAGCTTGCTTTTTATAAACTGGGCATAGGTAAGATTGTAGCGTGCATCTGCATCTCTGGGGTTTAATTTTAAGGCTTCTTTAAATGCGTTAATAGAGGCGTTTAAAGAGTCGGCTGCAACAGGCTGTTGACTATCAATTTTTTTTAAAGTTTCGCTTAACAAACTGTTACCGAGGTTATGATATGCCAGCGCACGTTCTTCATCATTTTCAAAATCTTTTATAGATTCTTCATAGCGCATTACCGCATCTTTATATCGCTCTTGTTGGTACAACGTATTGCCCAAATTGTAAACCGTTTCTTGCCGATCTAAATTTTTATCTAAAGCTTTTCGGTACGATAATTCCGCATCATCGAAAGATTTGTCTAAATATTCACTGTTTCCTTTTCTAATTAGTTTTAAATCTTCTTGCCCAAACAAGCTAAGTACACTAAAACAGAAACAAAATACAATAAGTAATATTCGCATCATAAAATAATAAACGGCGAATTTACACCTTATGTTTTACAAATGAAAAGTTGTTATGCGGTAAATGATGTAAGAGATAGAAGATTTTGTGGTTTTTTAACACGATGGATTTTTATTTAAAGTGAATGTGGGTCAATAATGTTAAGTTCATCAATTGAACTGAAATCTGATATATTACGTGTAAGTAGATTTAAGCCTTTTTCTAAGCTGGTCGCAGCAATTATGGCATCAGGTACTTTAATCTTGTGATTTCTTCTTAAAAGATAAGTGCGTTTAGCTATGGAACCTGTTAAAGGAAGCACTTTACATTCGTGCAAAAAGGTTTCGAGGGCTCTCAATTCTGTGTTGCTACGAAAGTCTTCAACATCGGAATATTTTTTAGCAGAAAGCAATTCAATTTCAACAATTATTGAAATAAGTGCTTGCTTTTGCGATTTCAGATTTTCAATTTGTTCTACTGCATTAGGTGGTAGTTTACCTCCTAAATAGTCTATTATTGCGTTCGTATCAATTTGTATATTCATTCCCACTCATTTCTAATTGTTTTTAAATGTTCTTTAAAAAGTGCTGTTGTTTCATTAGAAAATGTGCCTGCAAGTGACACCCTTTTAGTCTCATTCGGAAGATTTTCAAGCAATATTTTTAATTCAGGCAACTTGTAAATTTGAATTTTATCTAACAAACCATCTGACTCGTTGTAAAAAATATAAGTGCATATTCCTTCCTTATCAATTTCAAATTCAGAACAGGCTTTCATAACTTCAAACTCAAATTGAATACCTCCATCTCTCATAGGAAATACATCAATTTCAATATTAGAAGAAAGGAAACCATTTTTATAAAGCCAACCTAAAGTCTCTATTGCTTTTGAGATAGAAATATCAGCTGTTGGATCTGCATCGTAAGAATCCCAATTGGATTGTAAATTTTGAAACCCATTGATTTTTCTTTCTAAATTAAAATATTTTATGCTATTGAAATTGGATAGTTTAAAAGCTGTAGAGTTATTTAAATTGCCAATATCTTCGGGTCTGCTTTGATAATGGCACACGGAGAAGTCGTTATCTGTAAGGGCATATTGCTGTGATATAGTTTGATCGATCATAACACACTTTATTTTTTGAATTGATAGTTGCTCAGTTTTAAAATAATTAAAATAGCTAATAAAACATGTTCCAATTGGTAATCAATATTGTCCATTAAACCATGTGCAATTTCATTTCTCAAGTTATATCCTACTTTGTCTGACAATACAAATTTTATAAAAAAATGGTCATCTTCTGAAAGTTTTCCGTCTAAATCATTAAGAAGATCGTGCAGGAGTTTTTCCATAGTTATACCTTCTTGCTTTGGGTTAGGCTTAAAAATGGGTATGCCTGACAAACGACAAATCTCTCTTAATAAATACTCTGCCTTTAAAACTAAGCTATCAGTTGCGCAAATTAAGTTAGGAATATAAGTTGAGTCATCATTCCATTTCTTTAGTTCATCAAAAAAAGCATGGATACCCGATTCAATAGATTTAATATAACTAAATTTATAGTCTCTGTTATTGATTTCTCTTACAGCTTCTTTGCCGAGCCAAGACTGACTCAAAAAATCTATAATGCCGCCTGCGGAAAGTTTGTTTGCTCTATAGGCATTTATAAAAAATCGACTTATAAATTGAGTGGCAATGTCCAAATTAACCCCATAAGTTCTTTGTAATTCAAATTGCTTTCTTTCCTCCAGAGTGAGAAATTGAGCAACTGTGTTTCCAAATTTATCAGAAATTGTTGAGGGTAGATAGTTTTTAATTAATGGTTCTTTAAATGATTCTTCACTTTCTTTTTTTATTAGTTCTAATTTTTTTAACATTGGTGTTAATAATAAAGTTTTTATTAGTTCTTTTTCGTCTTTTTCTTCAATCTCTTTCTTTATTACTTCAATTATCCTATTAGTTTCACTTTGTGGCATTTTATGGGTAATACTACTCATGCTATGTTTAGTCCTTAAATTTTGATACAAGTCATGCATTCTTTTTAAATTCTCATCGTCTTTTAAGTCTTTATAAATTGAAATTGCTTTTTCTACAAAATGGATATCAGCCAAGTCGCCTTCTCTTATTTCAGCAATCTTTTCATACTTACCTGCTTTCAAGTATTGCCATTCTTTTGTATCAATTTTTAACTTATTTGACAAGTTAATCGACACATCCGCAATTTGAATTGTTTTGTTTAAAGTGTTAAGATCGGAATTAGACTGTGAATTTGCGAATTGAAAATTTCTAATTAAAACTTGCTTCAAATCGGCTATTTCATTGGCATCTTTAAAATAATCAACAAAATAGATACAATACCTAATTATGACAAATTCAAATTTAGCATCTTTAATATCCCATTTTTGATACAAATCGAATGTGTATTGAATTACCTCTATAAAAAAAGAAGCTATTTTATCGTTCCTTTTTCCACCTTTAGCTATGTGTAAGGTGTTTGACAATACGTGTTCTGCTTTAAAAATATAGTTTTGATCTTCTTTTCCCTTTTCAATATAATGTTGAAATAAATCAAATAGTGTTTTAAGTAGTTCTAATACAAAATCATCGTGTCGTTGCTTTTTTGAATAATACAATACTAAACCATATTCAGTTTTAGCATAACTATTTTTACAAATACTGAAACGATTATTGATATAATCGAAATCTTCATAATTAAACCAATTTAAATCAGGCCATCCGAAAGGAACTTCTTTGCCGTCATCTGTTTTTCTAACACCGGATAAACTGGGCGAAAGTCCTTCTTGTGGTGTCTTTACAAATTGAAAAACTTGATGCTCAACCAAAGCCAACCGCACTTGATCTTCTAAATCAGCGTTAGCAAGTTCTATCTGAGCTTCTTTTAAGATTTGGATAATAGCATCTTCCTGATTAACATCCCAATCACTCTTATCTAAATCAACATAAAATTTTTCTAAAGCATTCAAATTAAAATCTGTTATTATTGCAGAATAAAGATACAAAAAAAAGTAAGTATTGATGGTGTTTTATTTCTTTTAAAGAATATGAAGAAGTTTTTTATCAAAAAAAACTCAATCCGTAAGAAACCATCCAAATCTTTACACACTTTTAATAACTAAGCATAAAAATAAATTATCTTAGCCAAAAGTTGAATTAATGAAATTAACCAAAAATATAGGAACATTACTAACAGTATTATTTATTGCAGCTACCTGCTATAGCCAAACACAACTTAATTTATTAGGTCAGCTAAGCTATACGCAGCAAATAAATGATGTTTGGGGTTATGCCGCAAATGGCAACGAGTACGCCATTGTAGGCGTTCAAACAGGCGTATCAATAGTTAATGTTACCAATCCTGCTGTACCAGTAGAAACCCAATTTATTAGCCACGTAAATACTAATTGGCGCGACATAAAAACCTGGGGAACAAGAGCTTATGTAATTAATGAAGCGCAAGATGGCGTAATGATAATTGATTTAAGCAGTTTGCCTGGCACTTGTGCTTTTTCTTTTTGGAATGGCGCATCTTCTAACTACCAATACAATGGCACGCAACATTTACACACCGATGCACATAATATTTACATTGACGAATTTGGTTTTGGATATTTATTTGGTGGAAACGTACCAGGCGGCGGTGCCTTAATATTAGATATTGCAGGTAACCCTGCCGATCCGCAAATAGTTGGTCATTATGATGTATCTTATTGCCACGATGGTTTTGTGCGAAACAACATATTATACACCGCCGAAATTTACAATGGCTGGTTTGGTTTGGTTGATGTAAGTAATAAAAGCAATATTGGCGCAGCACAAATATTGGGTACAGGGCTAACAACCGATGCATTTACACACAACGTTTGGTTAAGTGACGATAGTAATTATCTATTTACCACCGACGAAAGAGGCGGAGCCGAAGTAGGATCTTTTGATATTAGCAATCCAGGAAATATACAACGATTAACCGGTTACCAATCCAATCCTGGAAGTGGAGTAGTGCCACACAATACACACGTAAAAAATGACTTCCTCTTCACCTCTTATTACGCAGATGGTGTAACGGTAGTTTGTGCCCACAATCCTCGAATTTTAACAGAAATAGCATATTACGATACCAGCCCAGCCAATACAGGTAGCGGTTTTGCAGGTTGTTGGGGTTCCTATCCATTTTTGCCATCGGGTAAAATATTAGCAACCGATCGCCAAAATGGGTTACATATTCTCGACGATAATTATGGCTGTTCTGCCAACATAGAGGGCATAGTTACCGATGCACAAACCGGGCAACCTATTTTTAATGCAGCGGTAAGTTTTTCGCCAAATATTAACAATGCCACATCTGCAATTGATGGTTATTTTGGCGTTGGAACAGCCAACAACAACGGAAATTATACCATAACAGTTACTGCACCAGGTTACAATACCTATACAGCATCAGTTAACTTAATAGACTGCCAAACAGTAACACAAAATGTAACGTTAACACAAAATTGTAATGTTAATGTTACAATTAATGGGCTGCCATCCGTTACTTCAGGTAGCTCACCAATAACCTTAACCGGCAGCCCATCTGGTGGAACCTTTAGCGGTTCGGGTGTAATTTTCAGCGCATTTAACCCCTCAGTAGCTGGGCCAGGTATTCATACAATTACTTATAATTACGATGATGGTAATGGTTGCACAGGTTCAACAACACAAGATATATTGGTATTTGCGATCACCTATAATTTTGTTAACTACAACCTTGGCACTATAGCGCCATAAAAAAGAATAATAGGTATTGAAAACTGCTTCAATTCTTTAATTTTTTTTTCAGAAGCGAAAAACTAAACTTTTAAAAACTTTAGTACCCGCTTTTCGCTGCAATCTTTTTGTTTAGCAAACTACAAGTTATAACTTAAATAGCTAACAAACAAAAAGGATTTCCGCTGCAATCGGGGCTATTATAAAAACCTTAAAACTTCGAATAAACAGCAGAAAAAAACCTTATTTATATACAAACTGAACGGTCTTACTAATTATTTGCTCCAACAAAATGTTACAGTTAGCTTGATGTTTATCAATTGATGCTGCTGTATAATTCCTAATCGTCAACATCTTTAAATTTTCAAACAACTCCACATCAAAAGCCGCTTTAAGTTGTGTTATTAAAGTCGGTATTTTTTGAGGATTGTTATTTACACAAGCATATACCTTTATTGCTGCCGTTTGAAACAGATTTATCTTTATCAAGTGTTGCGAAAAAATAGCTAATATTTTGCTCAAATGCCCTTCTGCAATAAATGAAAAATCAAGTGATTTAATCTGAATTAAAGTTTGATTTTCTTTTAAAATAATAATTGGCGGTTGCTGTGCAGCACTTTCTTTTGCCGAAATAACGGTGCCAGTTTTACTAACATCACCAAAAGGCCTAACATACAAAGGTATCTGCTTGTTTTGTAGCGGTTTTATTGTCTTTGGGTGAATTACCGATGCTCCGTAATAAGTCATTTCAATAGCATCATTATAACTTAAAGTTGGTATAAAGGTAGCATCATCAAAAATTTTTGGATCGGCAGATAAAATACCAGCTACATCTTTCCAAATACTTACCGACTGGGCGTTAGTGACATTTGCAATAATTGCGGCAGTAAAATCACTCCCCTCACGGCCAAGTGTTGTGGTAAAGCCATTATCATCTCCTCCAATAAAACCTTGAGTAACGTGTATCTGTTTTATGGTATTATCAAATCCTCTTTTAAATGCAGTATTAGTTTTTTTCCACTTTACAGATGCCTCTCTGTAAACCGCATTTGTTTTTATTAAATGCCTTGCATCTAACCAAACACTAGTTACATTTTGGTAATTTAAGTAAGCATTAACAATTGTGGTTGATGCTAATTCGCCTGTACAAATTACTTGATCGTAAATAAAATTGTAAGTGCTGCTGCTGTATTTGGTAAGATTGTTTGCAGCCTCCACAAAAATTTCATCAATACTACTTTTAAGTTCTTTTTCTTCTGTTAAAAACAACTCCTCACAAACATTTAAATGCACTATCTTTAAGGCATCTAATAAATCTTTTGCTTCATCAATTTTACCATTTAACTGTGCAGCTATAATTGCTTCTAACTTATTGGTAGTTTTACCCATTGCAGAAATCACAACGCATAAAGCTTCTCCTTCAAAATTTTTTAAAATGTTTACCACATTTTTTACCGATGCTGCATCTTTTACAGAAGCACCGCCAAATTTAAATACTTTCAATATTTTATACTTTACTTAATTCATCAATTTTATCCTCATAAAACTTACAAGCCCACCAATCTTTATCAATTTTTGCGCCTAATTTTTTGTAAAATTCAATAGCAGGTTTGTTCCAATCTAATACCTCCCATCTAACTATTTTAGCATTATTGGCTTTGGCAATTATAAATACTTCATCTACCAATTTTTGGCCAATGCCTTTGTTTCGGTAGGCTTCTGTCACAACTAAATCATCTAAATATAACATTTTGCCTTTCCAAGTGCTGTAGGCATAAAAGTAAAGTGCCATGCCCACTACTTCTTTGTGGTTATTTTCTGCTACAATTAGCTGGTATATTGGGTTTTCTCCAAAACCATCTTCGGTAAACTGTTTTAAGGTATTGGTAACCGCATCGGGTTCTTTTTCAAAAACAGCCAACTCTACAATTAGTTGATGCGCTGCAGCTGCATCTGCCCTTGTTGCTTTTCTTATATTTAATTTCATAAACTAATTTGATTCAAACAATAAACCTAATTTTATTGACGGACGAATAAAAAATGGGGTATGATTTCTACCATTCTCAATATCATTACTTTGTAAAAGCCTTGTATTTACATCTATTACAACAAAACGTTTTATGGCCCATTGCACGCCGGCCACCGCGCCAATGCTTGCAACTCCATTGTTGTACAACGAAAATAATGGCCCAAAATATACGCCATCAATATATTTTATACCATAAATACGTGGCTGAATTTCAAAACGAGTATAATTATTATTTAAATTACTAATACTATCTTTTAAGGTGTTAAAATATTGCTTAATAGATAATTGAAAAGTTACCTGTTGCAAACCCGCACCAGTTTCGTAAGCAATTAAGCCGCCACGTAAATTAGTACCTGATAAAACTGGAGAAAATTTTATAAGATTGGTTTTTGCGATACGTTGGTTATAATTTTTTAAGGTTTGCGCATTGGTAGAATTTAAAGCAATTATAATTGCAAAAATAAGTACCAACCATATTTTATAGAAAATGCTATTTACCACCAAATTAATGTTACGCAAATGTAAACGTATTTACTCGTACCTAATTATTTTTATGTATAAGTTTTTAAAATGATGTACACCTCAACTTTAAAATGCAAGTCCATATTTGTAAAGTAGTTTATTTAAGTCTGATTTGTTATATTGGCCTTTGTTGATGATATTAATTTTTCCGCAAGCAAAAATCAGAATTAAACAGCAGGTTATTTTAGAATACAGAGGAGGGCGTGAGTTTATTTTTTACTAATAAATATAATGATTAATACTATAATTATATGAAGATACTATTAACCGGCGCAACCGGCTATATTGGCAAAAGGCTCTTACCTGTTCTCGTTAAAAACGGCCATCACGTAATTTGCTGCGTTCGAGATGTAAAGCGTTTTAAACCACCCGAGTCCATTCAATCATATATAACAGTTATTCAAGTAGATTTTTTAGATGAAAAAACCTTGGCTAATATTCCGAAAGATATTGATGCGGCTTATTATCTTATTCATTCTATGTCCACTAGTAACGCTTATGAAAAACTGGAAGAAACAACCGCTAAAAATTTTAGAAATGCCTTAAATAAAACTACCGTACAACACGTAATTTATTTAAGTGGAATTGTAAATGAAGACAGTTTATCGAAGCATTTAAAATCGCGTAAAAATGTTGAAAATATTATATCCGAAGGGGCTTATAAGTGTACCACTTTACGAGCAGGTATTATTATTGGTTCTGGTAGTGCTTCCTTTGAAATTATTAGAGATTTGGTAGAAAAATTACCTGTTATGATTGCTCCTAAATGGTTAAACACCAAATGCCAACCTATCGGTATTAAAGATGTGCTTACGTTTTTGGAAAGATCATTAATGAACGAAAAAGTATACGACCAAAATTTCGACATTGGTGGCCCCAACATTTTAAGCTACAAAGAGATGCTGCTTGAATTTGCACAATTTAGAAAGCTAAATCGACGTATATATACTATACCTATAATGACGCCCCGCTTATCATCTTATTGGCTTTATTTTGTAACTTCTACCTCCTATAATTTGGCCACTTCATTAGTAGATAGTATGAAAATTGAAGTAGTTTGTAGAGATACAAAAATTAATGAATTACTTAATGTAGCACCCGAAAAATATAAAAAGACATTAGATAGAGCTTTCAAAAAAATTGATGCCAATCAAATTGTTTCAAGTTGGAAAGATAGTCAGGTAAGTGGCGTAAAACGATTTAATACTTCAGATTTTATTGATGTGCCCACCTTCGGCTGTTTTCAAGATGTTCGCCAAAAAGAGATTGTTTCAAAAGAAGCCGTTATTAATAAAATATGGAGTATTGGTGGTACTAACGGCTGGTATTCTGCCAATTTTTTATGGAAAATTAGAGGATTCATCGATAAAATATTTGGTGGCGTAGGTTTACGAAGAGGTAGAACCAACGCTACTTCATTAGCAGCAGGCGATGCTTTAGACTTTTGGAGAGTGTTGTATGCCAATAAATCAGAAGGCCGCCTATTATTATTTGCCGAAATGAAACTACCCGGTGAGGCTTGGCTAGAGTTTAAAATAAAGGATAATAAATGCATACAAACCGCCACTTTTAGGCCACACGGCATACTCGGCAGATTGTATTGGTACGCCATTGTGCCGCTACACGGTATTGTGTTTAAAGGTATGATTAATGAAATAACACAAAATTAAATTGAATAAATTTTAATTTTTATAAGATAAAAGTTGAGCCACACCCTAAATTTTGGCAAGGTCAAATTTTTACAAAATACGCATCTTATAAATGCAATAATAACCGTACTTTTGTAGGCTTAATATAGAAAGAAGTAGAAATGATAAATATTACTTTACCTGATGGCAGTGTAAAACAATATGAAAGTGGCACTACAGCAATGGATGTTGCCAAGTCCATTAGTCACGGTTTGGCAAAAAAAGTATTAGTAGCAAATGTTGATGGTGCAATTTGGGATGCCACTCGCCCCATTGAAAAAGACGTAGCATTAAAATTATTAACTTGGGATGATAAAGGTGGAAATAGTGCTTTTTGGCATAGTAGCGCGCACTTAATGGCCGAGGCTTTAGCAGCCCTTTATCCTAATACAAAGTTTGGTATTGGCCCTGCTGTTGAAAATGGTTTTTATTATGATGTGGATTTAGGCGATAAAACGATCTCTGATAAAGATCTTGAAAAAATTGAACAGAAAATGAAAGCGCTCGTTAAAGAAAAAAGTGCTTTTATAAGAAAAGAAATTAGCAAGGCCGACGCTATTAGTTTTTTTACCGAGAAAGGCGATGATTACAAACTGGAATTGTTAGAGGATTTAGAAGATGGAGACATTACCTTTTATCAACAAGGTAACTTTACCGATTTATGTAGAGGGCCTCATATACCAAATACTGGTTTAATAAAAGCGATAAAATTAACTGCATTGGCTGGAGCTTATTGGCGAGGTGATGAAAGCCGTAAGCAGTTAACCCGTATTTATGGCGTTACCTTTCCTAAACAAAGTATGTTAGAAGCCTATTTGGTGATGTTGGAAGAAGCTAAAAAAAGAGATCATAGAAAATTAGGTGCAGAGTTAGGTTTATTTCACTTCTCAGAAAAAGTTGGCGCAGGTTTACCACTTTGGTTGCCAAAAGGAACACTTTTAAGAGATAAATTAGAAGCGTTTTTAAAGAAAGAACAGGTAAAATCAGGTTATTCACCAGTTATCACGCCACATATTGCTAAAAAGGAACTTTATATAACTTCTGGGCATTATGATAAGTATGGAGAAGACTCGTTTCAACCAATTAATACCCCAAAAGAAGGCGAGGAATTTTTGTTGAAACCAATGAACTGTCCGCATCATTGCGAAATATATAAGAGTAGCCCAAAATCGTATAAAGATTTGCCGGTGCGTTTATCAGAGTTTGGTACAGTTTACAGGTACGAACAAAGTGGCGAGTTACACGGTTTAAGCAGAGTTAGAGGTTTTACGCAAGATGATGCTCATATTTTCTGCACACCCGATCAACTGAAAGAAGAATTTAACAAAGTAATTGATTTGGTGATGTTGGTTTTAGACAAATTGAACTTTGATGATTATAGTGCACAGATTTCATTGCGAGACCCAGAAAATAAAGAAAAATATATTGGTAATGATGAAAACTGGGAAAAGGCAGAACGAGCGATTATAGAAGCGGCGGAAGAAAAAGGTTTAAAAACAATAACCGAGTTAGGCGAGGCGGCTTTTTATGGCCCAAAGTTAGATTTTATGGTTAAAGATGCCATTGGCAGAAGCTGGCAAATGGGCACCATTCAGGTGGATTATAATTTGCCAGAACGCTTTGAGTTAGAGTATGTTGGTGCTGATAATGAAAAACACCGACCAATTATGATTCATCGCGCACCTTTTGGTTCTTTCGAACGTTTTATCTCATTATTAATTGAAAATACTGCTGGAAACTTCCCAGTTTGGTTAGCGCCAGAGCAAGTAAGTATACTACCAATAAGTGAAAAATTTATGGATTATGCCGAAAAAGTTTTATCCGAACTAAAAAAATACGATATTAGATGCTCAATTGACAGACGAAACGAAAAAATAGGTCGCAAAGTTAGAGATGCAGAGGTAGCAAAAGTGCCTTATATGGGTATTATTGGGGAAAAAGAAATTGAACAAAATGCGCTTTCAGTTAGAAAACACGGTGAAGGAGATAAAGGTATTTTACCATTAAACGAATTTGTAAACAAAATAGTCGAAGAGATTAATTAATAACATAAAATATAATATTTGGGAAAAAGATTTAAAAGAAACTACAGACCACTTAGAAAAAAACCAGAGTTTAGAATTAATGAACATATTGATGCTAAAGAAATACGTTTGGTTGGCGAAGCTATAGAGCAAGGTGTTTACACAACAGGTAAGGCCTACGAAATTGCTAAAGAAATGGGATTAGACTTGGTGGAGATTTCGCCAAATGCAGAACCACCTGTTTGTAAAATTATTGACTATAATAAATTTCTATACGAACGTAAAAAGAAGCAAAAAGAAATTAAGAGTAATTCTAAAAAGACCGTACTTAAAGAAATTCGATTTGGTCCTAATACCGATGAGCACGATATTAACTTTAAGCTAAAACATGCTGAAAAGTTTTTAAACGAAGGCGCAAAGGTTAAAGCCTATGTTTTCTTTAAAGGCCGTTCAATTGTTTTTAAAGAACGAGGAGAGTTGTTATTGTTGCAGTTTGCAGAAAAATTATCAGAAATTGCTAATTTGGAGCAAATGCCTAAGTTAGAAAATAAACGGATGCACATTTTTTTAAGCCCTAAAGCAAAAAAGAAATAGGTTTTCCCTCAATTAATCATTTTACATAAATAATTGAATTGTTTCTAATTGAAAGAACAACTTAAGTTCAATTGTTGTAACCAGCATTTAGTTTTACACTACAAAAGAGCCGTCTTTTGGGTTGAACAAAAAATTTTATTGCTGGCAGACTTACATTTGGGTAAAGATGCGCATTTTAGAAAAGCAGGCATTGCAATTCCACAAGTTATCACCAATGAAGATTTGCGAATCTTACAAGAGCTGATTAACGATTTTCAGCCCAAACGAGTTTTCTTTTTGGGCGATTTATTTCATAGTGTTTACAACCAAGCCTTACTATCATTTCAACATTTTTTAAAAGCCAACAATGCTATTGAATTTGTTTTAATAAAGGGAAACCATGATGTACTAAGCCAAACACAATTAGAGTACTTAGGCCTATCAAAGGTATACGACGAATATGTTATTCCTCCCTTTAGCTTTAGCCATTACCCAATAAGTGAAGTGGTGTATTATAATTTTTGCGGTCATTTACATCCAGGTATCATAATAAAAGGAAAGGCAAAGCAAGGGATTAGTTTGCCTATTTTTTATTTTGGAAAACATCAAGCAACACTACCTGCCTTTGCTTCCTTTAGTGGAAAATTTATTGTAAAACCTACTAAAGGAGATACTGTTTTTGGGCTAACTGATGAAGGGATATTTGAAGTTTAAATAATTAACAGTATTCTTCTCCATTAACTGTAAGGTTAATCTATGGCTGAGTTACCACTCTTCTTTTAAAATAAACCACTAACGCAAAACCAACAACTACCAAACCAAGTGCAATAAATTGACTTAGTGAAAGATTAAAAGCATAGCGATCATTTACACGTATAAACTCAATTAAAAAACGTTCTAAACCATTTAGCATTAAATAAATACCAAACAACAAACCAGGTATACCAAGTTTTTTACGAATGGCTACCAAAAAACCAAAAATACCCGTACCCAACAAAAACTCATAAACAGAGGTTGGCCACACCCCTTGTTCCAATCTATTCGCCATTGTTCCATCTGCCATTTCAAAAGGGATACCTCTACCTAAAACATTGTTTGGGTAATCATAACTCCAAGCCCAATCGGGCAGGCCGGGGTTTTCTAAAACATTAGGTTTCCCCCAATCGCCATCTCCACTAAAGTGGCAACCTAAACGGCCTACTGCATAACCAATCATTATAGCAGGGGCTGCAACATCTAACATGTGTACTAAAGATAAAGCTCCTTTTTTTTGTTTCACATACCAAGCAACGGCAAAGCCCGCAGCAATTAAACCACCATAAAAAGTTAAACCACTAAAAGAAAATATTTGCCCCAATGGATCTGCAAAAAAGTCTTCATAATTTTCTATTAAACTTAGTAATTTTGAACCTAAAACTCCGGTAATGGCTGCTAATACAATTATATCTCCTACTAATTCATAAGGATGCACGATTATATTTTTGGTAACTGGTTTAGGAAAGGCTTGCTTTTCTTTAAAAGCGCTATAATACACCAAGCCAGCTAAAATTATTGCGCCAACAAGTCCACCAAACAAATTTCCATCTTGCGAAAGAATAAAGGTTTGCGGATTGGAAACTAAATCACTATAATTTAGAACAGCGTGCCACAGTTTAAAACCTAATAAAAAACCTAAAATCGCATTAGTAATTAACGAAAACGGAGAAACGGGTTTACCAAAAGTTACTTTTTTAGTTGTTGTTTTAAAGATGCCCAATGCCTCCATTCTTCTAAACTCGTGCTGCAACCACAAAGTGCCAGCTACAAAACCCATTGCCATAAAAAAGCCAAAGGTTTGTATGGGTAAAGGAATGTTAAGCCCGGTTAGGTCGTAAATTAAATCTGATATTGTGGGATACATTGGTTAAGTTATAATATTATTTAAAGGTTGGCTAAGCTTATCTGCTTTAATAATAAGATGATCGGTTAATTGGTTAAGACGTACCATTTTTACGGTATTTAAATCAGCCTCGTTTTTAGGCATCTCCACCTTAATATAATTATTGGTAAAACCCTGCATCATCCCTTCAGCTTTACTTTTTTCAAACAATACAGGTTTGTTTTGGGTAAGATGACTTTCGTAAAAAGCCCGCTTTTTCTTTTCTGATAAAATACGCAGTTGCTTACTTCTTTTATGGCGTACTTCTATTGGCACTACCTCATCCATTTCAATAGCCAAGGTATTGGCTCTTTCAGAATAGGTAAAAACGTGTAAATAAGAAATTGGTAATTCATTTAAGTATTGATAAGTTTCCAAAAACAGTTCTTCGGTTTCACCCGGAAAACCAACTATAACATCAACGCCAATACAGCAATTCGGTATAATCTTTTTTATATGATAAATACGCTCAGTATACAAATCGGTTAAATATCGGCGTCGCATTTTTTTCAACAATACATCCGAACCCGATTGTAAAGGAATATGAAAATGTGGCATAAACTTTTTACTGGAAGCCACAAAATCAATAATATCAAAATTCAATAAGTTGGGTTCGATAGAGGAAATTCTAAAACGTTCAATATTTTCAACTGCATCTAAAGCCTTAATTAAATCTAAAAAAGATTCGGTAGCTTTTCTATTACCAAAATTACCCTTTCCAAAATCGCCGATGTTTACGCCAGTTAATACAATTTCTTTAGTGCCTTGTTCGGCAATTTCTTTGGCTTGTTGCACCACTTCATCAACGGTGGCGCTTCTGCTTTTTCCTCTCGCCAACGGAATGGTGCAAAAAGCACAACCATAATCGCAACCATCTTGCACTTTTAAAAAAGTACGGGTTCGCTCTCCCGATGAATAAGATGGAATAAAGGCATCCACTTCTTCAATTTCACCAGCTATGTATTTGCTGTAATTGCCATCATTTATTTTTTCATTTAAAGCAATTAAATGCTTATGAAGGCTAAACTTTTCTTTTGCGCCCACTACCAAATCCACACCTTCTATTTCCGAAATTTCTTTAGGTTGCAGTTGAGCGTAACAGCCAATCATAATTACTTTTGAGTTGGGTGCCACTCGCTTTGTTTGCCTTACTATAGCACGACATTTTTTATCTGCATTGTCTGTTACCGAGCAAGTGTTAATTACATAATAATCCGCTCTGTCTTCAAAAGGCACTTTGCCATAGCCTTCCTGTTCTAAAATTTTTTCAATAGAAGAAGTTTCTGCATAATTGAGTTTGCAGCCTAAAGTATAATATGCTATTGTAGGTTTGATAATAAAGCTTTAATTTATTTAACAATACTTATCAAAAGCCGCTTTAATATTCTCGGCAATCATTTCGGCTGCATTACCTTCAATATGATGCCTTTCCACAAAATGAACCAGCTCTCCATCTTTCCATAAACCCATACAAGGCGAAGAAGGTGGAAAAGGCATTGCGTGCGCTCTTATTCGGTTAATGGCTTCAAGATCAAAACCAGCAAAGGCAGTTACAGCTTTAGTAGGCTTCTTCTCATTTTGCAAAGCCAATTTGGCAGCGGGTCGTGCATTTGCAGCAGCACAACCACATACCGAATTAATTACTACAAAGGTAGTTCCTTCGCCTTTAATGGCATCATCAACCTGTTCGGCGGTCAACACTTCATTAAAACCATATTCTGTTAAATCTTGTTTTCTTGGTACAACTAATTCCTCTGGATACATTACTATATTTTTAAATTAAATAATTATTTTGATACTTCGTGTATTTTGGATGCCTCGGGTGTTAAATTTAATTTGTTAATAACCGATTGTTTAAAAGCCTCTTCCGGTCTAATTAAATCAGCCAAAGTTAGCGAACCCGCCACTTGGTTAACCGACAATTGAATTAATTGCCACAAAGAGCGAATAGTACAATCAATAGAGTTGTTGCAAAGTTCCCCAACCCCTTTAAAGTTGTCGCAAAACTGTTCATCATAAATGTTACCCCCAAGTACTTTTAATACTTCACCAATATTTATTTCGGTAGTTGGTTTAGCCAATTCATAGCCACCCGTATTTCCTCTCGTACTTTTAAGCATACCTGATAAACGCAATATTCGTAAAATTTTAGCAGTATTAGAAGTACTTAAGTTTTCCAACTCGCTAATATCGTTTATAGTTAAACCTACGCCCAAACTGCCTTTAGCAATTCGTAACAAAATTCGCAAGCCATATTCCTCTTGTGCACTAACTTTCATAATCAGTAATTATACATAAATTTACTATTCTGTAATTTCTTTCGTTTTACCACCTATGTTTGCCCCGCAGTCTTCCGCCAATTTTGCAGCATTTTTCATAATATTCATCATTCCCATTTCTTCTTCTTTTATTTTTTCAACAAAACAATCGCAAAAAGCATCTGGATCTTCGGCTTTAAACTGCTTTGCCATTTGTCCTAAACATTGTTTTTTAAACTCTGATGTAGTTTCGTCGGTCCATTCAACGCTACCACAGCCGCTTAAAAAAATTATACTAAGCATAGCAATTATTGTTAATACATTTTTCATAATTATTTATGTTTTAATTTTATTAATCTTTATAATTTTTTTGAAGCGAAACAGTTAGCTTCGAATTAACTTCAGTCCCGCTTTCCGCTCCAATCTTTTTGTTCCGCAAGCTACACAAAAAGGATTTCCACTACAATCGGGGCTATTTTTCTAACAACATACATACTACTAATAAAGAACTTTGCTACCTGTTCGTTTTCCAACACACGTTTAAACACTACATCATATATAGGGTTGGCTATTACCATTTTTTATGCTTCCATTAAAAAAAACCTAATTCTAATTTTGCTTCTTCGCTCATCATTTCTTTATCCCACGGTGGGTCGAAGGTTAACTCAACATCCACTTCTCCAACTTCAGACAGTTCTTTTATTTTATCTCTCACTTCAACGGGCAAACTATCGGCTACCGGGCAGTTGGGCGCCGTCACCGTCATCTTTACAAATACATTATTTAAGGGTGGATAAACCTGCACTTCATATATCAAACCCAACTCATATATATTTACTGGAATTTCCGGATCAAATACTTCTTTAATTTTTTCAGTCACAATCATTTCAATCTGTGCTGGCGATTTGGTGTTGATTAGTTTATTCTGATCTTTAGCTTCACCTTCTTGTTTAGTACTTTCTCTAATTTCAGCAGAATTGGCCTTACTTTCAAAAGCAAGGGCATACAATTTCATCTGCTTAATCATAGCATTTAGGCCATTGCTGCGTTGCGAACTTAAATGCGAACGCAGGTTGATATTTTCTATAAACGTCAATTCGGCATTTTTTATATCAGTAGGCGATTGATTATCCAAAACGTTTACCAACAAAGCAATAATACCTTTGGTAATTACGGTGTTGCTATCTGCTTGAAAACGTATTTTACCCGCTTCTTCAAAAGCATGTAACCATACCGTTGATTGGCAACCTTTTACAACATTATCATCAGTTTTATGTTGCTCATTTAAAGGCGGTAATTCCTTACCCAAGTCAATAATGTATTCATATTGACCCATTGTATCACCTTCAAACAAGGCGAAATCTTCTACAATCTGATTTTGTATATCTGCTATCTTATTCAAATTAATTCTATTTTATTGCAACATAATTTTTACTTTTTCAATACCTTCTACTAAACGATCAATATCATCTTTACTATTGTAAACCGCCAAAGATGCCCTTGCCGTTCCAGGAATTCCCCATCCATCCATCAGCGGTTGGCAGCAATGGTGTCCGGTTCTTATCGCAATACCCATCTTATCTAACAAAACTCCAATATCATAAGGATGTATATTTTTTATTAAGAAGGATAAAACACCCGCTTTATTTTTCGCACGCCCTTTTATTTCCAAATCTTTTATGTTTAAAAGTGCTTCGGTTCCATAAGCCAATACTTCATTTTCTTGCTGCTGAATAGAATCAAGCCCAACTTCATTTATAAAATCAATTGCAGCACCGAGAGTAATTCCACCACATATATTAGGTGTACCGGCTTCAAACTTAAAAGGTAATTCATTGTAAGTTGTTCCCTTCAAAGTTACTTCTTTTATCATTTCGCCACCACTTTGATAAGGCTGCATTTCGCTTAACCATTTTTCCTTTCCGTACAAAACACCAATACCGGTTGGAGCGTACATTTTATGGCCAGAGAAGGCCAAGAAATCCACATTTAATTTTTGCACATCAATTTTTAGGTGTGGAGCAGCCTGTGCAGCATCTAAAAACACAACTGCCTCCACTTGATGAGCCGCCTCAATTATTTCTTCTACCGGATTGATCGTTCCCAAAGCATTGGAAATATAACCAACGCTAACTATTTTAGTTTTTTTATTTAATAAAAGATGAAAGGCATCCATATCTAAAGTGCCATCTTCTAAAACCGGAATGTATTTAATGTGGCATCTTTTCTGTTTAGCTATAATTTGCCACGGCACTAAATTGCTATGATGCGCCATGGTAGATAGCAAAATTTCATCACCTTCTTCTAAAAAAGTATGTCCAAAACTTTGCGCTACCAAATTAATTCCTTCGGTTGTTCCCCTTGTAAAATTAACGAGCTTGTCCGATTCAGCATCAATAAATTGTTGTATTTTTATACGAGCGTTTTCGTATTCAATTGTAGCTTGTTCCGCTAAATAATGCGCACCTCTATGAATGTTACTATTATAATATGTGTAGTATTTTGTGATGGCATTAATTACGCTTTGCGGCTTTTGCGTAGTAGCGGCATTGTCTAAATATACCAATGGCTTACCATTTACTTCTTGTTGAAGTATGGGGAATTGTTGTTTGATTTGATTGATATTTTCTACTGTTTTAAGCATTGACTTTTATTCTTATCTTAAACATTATTTATTAAATGTTTATTTTATTTAACCGTTAACTCATGCAAAAATTCTGGTGCTAAATCAGCTCCACAATCCCAAGTGATTGTCCACTTATCTTTTTTAAAATTTTTAAAGTAGGATACATATTTTAAAGGTTCAAAAACTTCTCCCCAAATCTCATCTTTTAAAAAAAAAATACCTTTAAAGCCATTTGTAAAACAAAGCTCAATTTTATAATCAGCAGTGTAAACGGCTTCCGTAATTTTCATTAATAATGTATTTTTCATCATTACTTTAAAAGATATAAATTCTAAACCATCATACCTTGTATCTTCTCGTCAATTTTTTCTACCAAATAATCTTTTAAAGAATCGATAGTTACTTTCAAAACTACTTCACCTACAAAGGCTTTTAATAGATAGGTTTTGGCTTTTTGTAAACTTAAACCTCTTGAGCGCAAGTAAAAAATAGCGTCCTCATCTAACTGGCCAATAGTGCAACCGTGTGAACAGCGCACATCATCAGCAAAAATTTCTAACTGTGGTTTGGTAAAGACTTGCGCCTTATCGCTAACTAAAATATTTCTATTGGTTTGATAGGCATTCGTCTTTTGGGCATCACGCCTAACCATAATTCTGCCATTAAAAACGCCTTTCGATTTACCACCCAATACCCCTTTATACAATTCTTGACTATAGGTATTGGCCGAATTATGATCGACCAAAGAACGGTTGTCTGCGTGTTGATTTTCATTTAAAACATAGGCTCCATACATGTGGGCTTCACTATGTTCATCAGCAACCACCATATTAGTTTTGTTTCTAATTAAACCACCTTCTAACGAATAATTATGACAATATATATAGCTCTCTTTTGATAAATGTGATTGGGTTTCAGTAATGTTGGTCGCATTTTCGTTTTCATCTTGAACAATGTAATTCTCAATAATGGCTTTCTCATTGCCCACAATTTCGGTGACTGTATTTGAAAAAGATGCCCCACTACTATCTAATGAAACATAATGCTGTATCACTTTAACTTGACTATTTGCTTCACCAATAATTAAATTTCTGGGAGAAGACAAAACAGCTTTACCCTTTGTATTGGCAATATGTAACACATAAACCGGATGTTGAACAACACCACTTTTAGGCACATAAACAAATAAACCATCTTGCGCCAAACCAGTATTTAAAGCCACTAAAGCTTCGTTTTTATGGTCGGCATATTTGGTATAATGCTTCACAATTAACTCGGCAGAATTTTCAAAAGCAGTTTTTAAATTGCTTACAATAATGCTTTCATTTTCTTTTTTAATAGAAGATAAATCTTTCCGATACACACCGTTTTCAAAAACCAATAAACTGGCCTCTAAATTAGGGATTAAAAATTTAGTTAAATCTATTTCAGTCTCGCTTTCAAAACTGCTAAGTGTTTGATGAAAAGATTTTTTACTAATAGCAGAAAGGTTGGTAAACCTCCAATCTTCTTGCTTTACGGTAGGAAAACCGAGCGCATCAAAAGAGTTGATCGCCGTTTTTCGTATCTGATGTAAATCACTTTGCGCTGCACCATTTAAACTGGCTTCGTATTGTGCAAAATCATTTACTAACTTTTCTTTTAAATTCATTTGACTCATAAATTCATTTAATTTTTATTAAACGGCAACCGCTTCTTTTATCCAATCGTATCCCTTCGCTTCTAACTCTAAAGCTAAACTTTTATCGCCCGACTTTACTATTCTACCATCATATAAAATATGCACAAAATCTGGTATAATATAATCTAATAACCGTTGATAATGTGTGATAACTAATATGGCATTGTCTTCATTTTTTAATTTGTTTACCCCATTAGCTACCACTTTTAAGGCATCAATATCTAAGCCCGAATCGGTTTCATCTAATACCGTAAAGTTAGGTTCTAACATCGCCATTTGTAAAATTTCGTTCCGCTTTTTTTCTCCGCCAGAAAAGCCTTCGTTCACCGAACGCTGCATAAATTTAGGATCAATTTCTAACATCGCCAATTTTTCTCTTATTTTCACTAAGAAATCTTTGGCGTTCATCGGATCAATTCCCGCATTTTCGCGTTTGGCATTAACCGCTGTTCTAATAAAATTGGCAATGCTCACTCCAGGAATTTCTACTGGGTATTGAAAGGCCAAAAACATTCCCGCCCAAGCTCTTTCTTCAGGTTCTAAATCTAACAAATCTTCATTGTTTAAGGTCACACTTCCTTCGGTTACTTCGTAAGTTTCTTTACCAGCCAAAACTGATGCTAAGGTTGATTTACCCGAACCATTAGGTCCCATAATGGCATGTACTTCGCCAGCATTAACTTCTAAATTAATCCCTTTCAGAATCTCTAAACCCGATTCTTCTACTTGCGCTTTTAAATTTTCTATTTTTAACACTTATTTTTTGTTTTATATTTTTATTTTGATGCTTGAGTGTATTACTATATTTGCGCTGCTACACAGGGTGGTTTAATAGCTAAGGCAAATGGTATGTTAAGTTACTAATGGTTTGCTAATTAATTCTATTATTATATAGGGTTTTAATTTATTTTTATTTTAATAATTTTATTATTTTGCGCATCTAATTTTTTTGTTTTGCTACGTAGGAGCGAGCCCTAAATTTTAGCCCCGATTGCAGCGGTTATGCCGTTTACGTAGTAACGGCATTTGAGCGGAAAGCGGGACGGGTGTTGGTATGAGCCAATCGGTTTCGCTTCAAATTATTTAAATGCTAAATTTATCCAACACTTCCTTCTAAACTAATGGCCAACAATTTCTGTGCTTCTACGGCAAACTCCATGGGTAATTCGTTCAGCACTTCTTTGGCAAAGCCGTTAACAATTAGCTCGGTGGCTTTTTCAACATCGAGCCCACGTTGGTTGCAATAAAACAAAATATCTTCTCCAATTTTTGAGGTGGTGGCTTCGTGTTCTACCTGCGCATCGCTGCGGGCCGCCTCAATATAGGGGAAGGTGTGCGCCCCACATTTGTCGCCAATTAACAGCGAATCGCACTGGCTAAAGTTGTAAGCATTACTGGCATTTTTGGCCACTTTTACTAAGCCTCGGTAACTGTTGTTACTTACGCCTGCCGAAATACCTTTACTAATAATACGGCTCTTGGTGTTTTTTCCGATGTGTAACATTTTGCTGCCTGTATCTGCTTGTTGGTGATGATTAGTTACCGCAACCGAATAAAATTCGCCAATACTATTGTCGCCTTTTAATATTACCGATGGATATTTCCAAGTTACTGCCGAGCCGGTTTCTACCTGCGTCCAACTAATTTTTGAATTGTCGCCTTTGCAAATGCCACGCTTGGTTACAAAGTTATAAATGCCACCTTTACCAGTTTCTGGACTGCCTGGGTACCAGTTTTGAACCGTACTATATTTTACTTCGGCATTTTTGGCAGCCACAATTTCTACCACGGCTGCGTGCAGTTGATTTTCATCGCGCTGCGGTGCGGTACAACCTTCAAGATAGCTCACAAAACTGCCTTCTTCGGCAACTATTAAGGTGCGCTCAAACTGACCGGTGTTGGCCGCATTTATTCTAAAATACGTACTTAATTCCATTGGGCAACGCACGCCTTTCGGAATGTAACAAAACGAACCATCGGTAAAGACAGCCGAGTTAAGGGCAGCGTAAAAATTATCGGTCATCGGCACTACCGAGCCAATGTATTTTTTCACCAATTCAGGATGTTCTTGCACCGCCTCAGAAAATGACATAAAGATAACGCCCATTTTTTTCAGCTCTTCTTGAAAAGTGGTTTTAACCGAAATACTATCCACCACAATATCCACCGCAACACCGGTTAATCGTTTTTGTTCTTCAAGAGATATACCCAATTTGCCAAAAGTTTTCAACAATTCCGGATCCACTTCATCTAATGATTTATATTTTGGTGTTTCTTTTGGGGCCGCATAATAATGTATGTCTTGAAAATCAATTTTCTCGTATTGCACATAGGCCCACTCTGGCTCAACCATTGTTTGCCAATGGCGAAATGCTTTTAATCGCCACTCCAACAACCATTCTGGCTCTTCTTTTTTAGCGGAAATTAATCGAATAATATCTTCATTTAAGCCCTTAGGCGCCATGTCGTTTTCAATATCGGTAGTAAAGCCGTATTTGTATTCGCTTTGGGTTATTTCGTTTATTGTTTTGTCAAAATCTGTTAAAACTTCTGCCATAAAAATTGCAAATTAACTGGTTTGTTTGCTGTTGTTTACTTGTTTAAAATCTTTCTACCTGCAAAAATAATTCTTTTTGTACAAAAAAGTACAAATAGCGGAAAAGAATTGAAAAAGGCGGTGTTTTTATCTTTGAGCTTAGTAATAATAAGGTTTTTAGAAGCGAAACTAATCAACTCGAGCAAGCTTCGGTCTCGTTGTCCGCTAAATCTTTTTGTTCCGCAAGCTCCACAAAAAGGATACCGCTGCCACCGAGGCTATTTTAAATACTTCTGTGGGCCGTGGAAAGTCATTAGATGAGATGTTCAGTCCTTTAGTATTTAAGCTTTTTGTATAAATAGTCTACGTTCTAATTGCTTTCCAATCATTTTAATCTTGCTCAATCCTATAAAAACATTGAGATTGAGCAGCATATAAATTCATTCACATTCTGTTACATTAAGGCTCAACCTTGCTCCTTTTTTAACTTTAAAACCACTTCTTAAATTAATAGACTCGGCAGAAAATAATTGAACCGTGTCACTTTTATTTACAACTACATTACCTGTACAGATCAACTTTTTTTGTAGATGTTCAAAAGTGTTGTTAATTAAATTTTCATTATAATAGATTTTGCTTGTACCTGTATAACAGGTAGTTGCTTGGCTGTTTTCAAAACGTAATTTGGCATCATTAACACCTATACTTTGTTCAAATTCAGGCCCAATATAACTGTATAATGCCTCGTTCCAACCTTCGTTTAAATACAACGATTGAGGCAAGCCGTAAGGTGGCAAATTATCAGCCCATTGTAAAGTTCCATTTTCAGTATTTCCATGTTTTAGTATATTATTACTATCAGCAGTAATAAAAATAGAACCATTATTAGCGGTGGTTTCATTAGCAATTACATTTTGACTGTGTGAAAAATCTTCAATAGAGAGATTACGCGATTCAATCCGATTTCTAAAAAAAGTATTGCCCGGCCCGGCAGGTCCCCAATAGTCTGTACAACTAATTTTTTGCACTATGTTGCTTTCAAATAAATTCATTAACGGGTAGTGGCCATGTACCGAAATATCTGCCGGAATGGAAAAGAAGTTTGTCCAAACAGGATTGGTGCTGTAATTAAAGGAAAATACATTTCCGTTAGCCCCTTCTTTTGCCATCATAGCGTGGCGAAGTGTTTCAAAAATATTATTTTCTACTAAACAATTGGTAACATGCCTGCTTAGCGTAACGCCATAACCATGCCCGCCACCGCCATAATTGTAAGATTGATGAAAATAATTATGCTGAATTTGAAGGTTTAATGATTTAGTTACCCATATATGGCTTTTAACCGTTTTTTCGCTTTCTACATTCCATACCCAACAATTAGTAGTGTTTGCAAATACGATGGTGCTGTTATCTCCATCATCTAATCGTTTAATTTTTAAGTTTTCTATACCAACATTTTCTTTTAAACCAGTAGGCCGTATTTGTGGATTAAGTTCACTACGATAGGAATGATTTAACGGAGGCCAAAAATGTAATGTATTGTTATTAATTGCAGTTATTTTCACCATTTGGCCAACCGCCTTTTCTGCCCACTCAACATCCCATATTGGCGAACTATACATTAATTCTGGGTCGTTATTTTGTTCAATTTCGGCATAGCTGTTTACCGAAAACCCGTCAATATTATCAACCACCACAAAAGTGCTATTTTTATTATATCCATCCAACGCATCTACATAATTACCATACTGATATGTGGCAATTACAATGCACTCTAAGGGAGGAGAATTATAGGCACTTAAATCAAAATTAAAAACAGTTTTATTTGCACCTGCACCTCGTATAATAATGTTGCTTGGCAAATCAATTTTGTTTTGTAGTAGATAAGTTCCCTCTTCAAAATACAATAAACTACCAGGTAAAGCTTCATTAATAGCCGTTTGTATTTTTAAAGCATCGTCTATAATGCCATTAGCATTTAAATTGTATAAGCTGTTTACCAATATAACTTGTTGGGCTATTGGTTGGTAGTTTAAACCGCTTAAAGACCATTTAATTCGGTTATCTTCATTTATTATTTGTGCTTTTATTTTAAAAGAAATGGTGCAAATTAATAATAGTAATAAAATGTGTAATTTCACTATAATTAAATTTGTGCTGCAATATATCTAAAATTTTATCGCCTGTTTAAAGTGTATTTCTTCAATAAGTATTTATTTTTGTAACAATATTAAATATATGGCTACAGATAGAGCAAACGAAATTACATTTTCTACTGCCGAAAAATTGGGTATAAACAAAGAAGAGTTTGAAAAGATAAAGGAAATTTTAGGCCGGGTGCCCAATTTTACGGAGCTAAGTATTTTTTCGGTAATGTGGTCAGAACATTGTTCTTACAAAAACTCAATAAAATATTTAAAAACTTTACCACGAGATGGCAGCAGAATGTTAGTAGCTGCTGGTGAAGAAAATGCTGGCTTAATTGATATTGGTGATGGTTTGGCTTGCGCTTTTAAAATAGAGTCGCATAATCATCCATCAGCAGTTGAACCTTACCAAGGCGCAGCTACAGGAGTTGGAGGTATTCATAGAGATATTTTTACAATGGGCGCAAGGCCAATTGCAGCGTTAAATTCGTTACGTTTTGGCAATATAAATAACAAAAGAACCCAGCATTTGTTAAATGGTGTGGTAAAAGGCATTGGCGATTATGGCAACTCTTTTGGTGTACCAACTGTGGGTGGCGAAATATATTTTGAAGATTGTTATCAAATTAATCCATTGGTAAATGCCATGTCGGTTGGTATTGTTGAAATAGGCAAAACGGTTTCTGCCATTTCAAAAGGTGTTGGCAACCCTGTTTATATTGTAGGTTCTGCTACTGGTAAAGATGGTATTGCAGGCGCAGCTTTTGCCAGTAAAGATATTGGCGAAAATGCGATGGACGATCTACCTGCTGTTCAAGTAGGCGACCCGTTTCAAGAGAAGTTATTGTTAGAAGCCAGCTTAGAAGCCATTAAAACTGGGGCAATTGTAGGAATGCAAGATATGGGCGCTGCCGGAATTACTTGTTCCACCTCCGAAATGTCGGAGAAAGGGGAGCATGGTATGAATGTGTTTTTAGATGAAGTACCACTTCGGCAAAAGGATATGAAAGATTGGGAAATTTTGCTCTCCGAATCGCAAGAACGCATGTTGATCGTTTTAGAAAAAGGTAATGAAGCAGCAGTAATAAAGGTATTTGAAAAATGGGATTTGAATTGCGTAAAAATAGGAGAAGTAACCGCAGGGAATACCTTAAACTATTTCTACAAAAATGAAAAAGTAGCCGAAGTTCCGGCACCTGATTTATGCCTCGGCGGTGGCGCACCTATTTACGATAGAAGCTATACCGAACCCGAGTATTTCAAAAACCTTAAAAATTATAATGAAATTGAATTAGAACAACCCAAAGATTTTTTGGCCATCACACAGCAATTAATTCAGCTGCCTAATATTGCTTCCAAAAAATATGTATATGAGCAATACGATAGTATGGTTGGTATAAAAAATATGAGCACCAATATGCCAACCGATGCTGCTTTAGTTAGAGTGCCCAATACTAACAAAGCATTGGCAGTTACCGTTGATTGTAATGCTCGTTTTGTTTATGCAGATCCACATATTGGTGCAATGATTGCAGTTGCCGAAGCGGCCCGAAACATAGTTTGTAGTGGCGCAACACCTTTGGCTATTACTAACTGTTTAAATTTTGGCAATCCTTATAACGAAAACGTTTATTGGCAATTTGTAAATGCAATAAAAGGAATGGGAGAAGCCTGCACCGCTTTAAATACGCCTGTTACTGGCGGTAATGTTAGTTTTTACAATCAAAGTAGCGATGAAGGCCCAGTTTATCCAACACCAACAATTGGTATGGTAGGTTTGTTAAATGATAAAAAACAAGCACTCGGTTTAAGCTTTAAAAATGAAAATGACCTTATTTATTTGTTAGGTAATAATGTAAATGATTTAAATAATAGCGAGTATCTGGTTCGGCTAAAAAATATAAAGAACAGTAAAGTACCTTATTTTAATTTGCAGGAGGCCATTAATTTGAATAATATGGTTTTAAAATTAAATGAAGCTAATCTATTACAATCGGCGCATGATATTTCTGATGGAGGATTAATTACCTGCCTTTTAGAAAGTTCATTCTATAAAAATAAAGGTTTCGAAATATCAAACGCATCTAACCTAAAAAATGAAGTATTTTTATTTGGAGAAGCGCAAAGTAGGGTAGTGGTTTCTATTGAAAAAGAAGCGCAACAACAATTTGAAGCGTTGTTGACAGAAAAGAAATATCCATTTTTAAAAATAGGTAAGGTTACCGAAAATGAAGTGTGCGTAAATAATGAAAATTGGGAAAAAATTGAAGCTTGGGAAAAATTATATAATGAAGCCATCGAAAATTTATTAGTATAATGTTAATTGTAACAGGCGCAGCAGGGTTTATTGGTAGTTGTATGCTTAAAAAGCTTAACAACGAAGGTTTTAATGATATTTTGGCGATAGACGATTTTAGCATTAAAGCCAAAAACAAAAATCTTTTAAATAAAACTTATAGAGGAAGGTTAGAGCGTGATAAGTTATTTGGTTGGTTAAAAGATAACAAAACTGCGGTAAGCGGCATTATGCATTTGGGCGCCAGAACCGATACTACCGAGCAAAATTGGGATATTTTTCAAAACCTAAACATCAATTACTCCAAGCAACTTTGGACTTTTTGTGCAGAAAATCAATTGCCATTTGTGTATGCCAGTTCTGCGGCAACTTATGGCAATGGCGATTTTGGTTTTATTGACGATCATAAAATAATAAACCAATTAAAACCGCTAAACCCTTACGGAAAATCTAAAAATGATTTTGATATTTGGGCTTTAGAACAAGCAGCTAACAATAAGCAACCTTCATTTTGGGCAGGATTGAAGTTTTTTAATGTTTATGGCCCAAATGAATATCATAAAGGTAGAATGGCTTCGGTAATATTTCATACCTTTAATAAAGTTAATGAAACAGGTAAAATGGGCCTTTTCAAATCATACAAAAAAGAATATGAAAACGGTGAACAGCTACGTGATTTTATATATGTAAAAGATGTAGTTGATATATGTTGGTACATGCTTAATGAGCAACCTAAAAATGGTTTGTACAATGTTGGCACCGGAAAAGCCCGCTCATTTAAAAGCCTTGCAACCGCTACTTTTAATGCTATGGAAATACCTGTAAATATTGAATATATTGAGATACCGCAAGATATTCGCAATTTTTATCAATACTTTACGGAGGCTAACATTCAAAAAATAGTTACTTCGGGCTATAATTTGCATCTAAATACTTTAGAAGATGGGATTTTTGATTATGTAACCAACTATTTAAAAACGCAATCCTATTGGTAAAGTTATTTATATAAGTTATCTTGCCAATAAATATAACCAGTTATCATAGTAATTTTTCTCGAAAGTTTATATTGCAACTGTTTAAGTTGCCTTTGTGCTAAAACGCATTTCCATATTATATTAGATATTGAAAAAATAATAACATAATTCAGATGAAAAATTTTTTAATAATTGCCATTTTGTTATGGTGGTTTTTTGGTGCTTACTATTGGACTTGCCACCGAAAAAACCAATGTTGGGGCAATGAAGTAGAAGTAGTTGAAGAAACTATTCCTCAAAATCCATTAGTTATTAATGGTGAAGGTTTTAGCCAAAGAAGTGATCAAAATTTAAGATTTGATTTAAATGGAGTGACTCCTGAAATACCAAGTTTAGCAGATAACAGCTTAAACGAATTGGCGAGTTTTTTAAATAGAAACGAAAACAAACAAGTTACAGTAACCGGCTTATATGCAAGTGCCGATGCAAAACCTGCTGGCTTTGCTAACTTAGGGTTGGGAAGAGCTACACAGGTAAAAAATGTACTTCTTAAAAAAGGTGTAAAAGCGGGCCAAATTGTAACCAAAGCAAATGTGGAGAATAATTTGCCTGTTTACAAAAATAAAGTAATAGGTGGTGTTGATTTTTCACTAAGTAGCAAAGCAGTGGCACAAAAACCTGCTCCTGTGGCCAAACCTGCCGCTGTTACCAAACCTGCTAAACCAGCATTTAGAGAGCCGGCCTTGGCAATAGCTGGAGGTGGTTTAAACTTACGAAGTGCTCAAAATTTAAGATTTCCTGTAAATGGTTCGAAACCAGAAATTCCAAAACAGGTTGACGCTAATTTAGTTAAGTTGGGTCAATTTTTGAAAAAGAATGCAAACAAACAGGTAACAGTTACTGGCTTATATAATGCTAAAGATAAAAAACCAGCAAGGTTTGTTAATTTAGGTTTAGCGAGAGCCGATGAAGTAAAAAAGGCGCTAATTAGAAAAGGCATCAATACTAACCAAATTGTAACCAAAGCTCAGGTTAGAAATAACTTAGTGGTTAATGTCAATAAAGTTTACGGTGCAGCTAATTTAGTAGTTGGAAATAAAGGTGGCCTTTCAGATAAAGCACTCGATTTTTCGAAAGCTACTGCTGACAGTTTTAAAAAAGGACAACGGATTGAAATGAAAAACGTAAAATTTGCTACCGGTTCTGCAAATCTTACCAACACATCGTTTGTTGATTTAAATAAGTTGGTTACGATATTAAACGAAAATAAAACCGTTAAAATTGAAGTTGGAGGACATACCGATAATACGGGTAAATTAGCTTCTAACAACAAACTATCGCAACAACGTGCGCAAAGCGTAGTTACCTATTTAGTTGGGAAAGGTATTGTTAAAAATCGCCTCGTGCCTAAAGGTTATGGCCCAGCGCAGCCAGTAGCTAATAATAAAACACCGCAAGGACGCCAACAAAACCGTAGAGTAGAAATAACAGTTAATTAATAAAATATAAAACCAATATAAAAATGATAACAATATTTATTTTAGCAATATTAGGAGATGGAATAATTGCGCTAATAGGCTTAATAATTGCAACTATTTTAGGCTTTCTGTTAGCTTGGTGGTTAAGAGGATCGAAAATAGATGAATGGCGCAATTTGTTTGAAGATAAAGAACGTGCGTACAACGGCCTTGAAGTGGACTATAGCGGTTCACAGAAAAAAGCAAAAGGTTTAGAGCAAGATGTTTATCGTTTAAATAATAAACTACCTGCTTTAAATGAAGAAATAAGTGGTTTGCAAAGTAATTTAGACAATAGAGATAAAATTATTGCTGAATTTAATGAGCAAGATTGGGAAAACCGATACAACAACTTAAACTTTGAATTAGATAAGAGCAACAATGATTTGACCAAATTAAAGGCTTTAGTAGATCCTAAAGATAAAGAAATTGAAGATTGGAAGAGAAAATACACCACTGCAGATGCTTCGGTTAATGATTTAAACACACAAATAAAAGAATGGAAAACCAAGTATGATAATGTTACACCAGATTTAAAAGCCTCGCAAGATGAAGCAGGTAAGCTCAAAATTGATATGGTAAGTAAAAACACCTTAATTACAGAATTGAGAGCTAAAATTAAAGATCAAGTGGAATTGCAAAACAGCCATACCAAATTGCAAACCGATTTTAATGCCATTCAGCCACAAGTTGAAGTATTGAAAGGAAAAGAGACGGAGTTAGAAGAGAAATTAGCCAACTGTAGAGGAAAATCTGACCAATTACAAACCACTAATGGTGACTTGCTAAGAGAAGTTGAGGAATTAAAAGCTAAACTTAATGCAAAACCAAATGTGGATGTTAATGCCTTAAATAGTGAAATTAGCCGTTTAAAAGCAGAAGTAGAGCAATCTAAAGCTAATCACAATTCATTGCAAAGTTCTAATACTAATTTAACATCGCAATTAGCAGCAGCAACAGCAAATACTGGCGCAAATAATCAATTGCAAGCAGATTTAGATAAGATGCGTACTGAATTGCAAGCAGCTAAAGACGAAAACGCTAAACTTAGTGCCAACTTAGCCAATGCACAATCGGATACTAGTGAAAATGATAAATTAAAGGCGGAGTTAGATAAACTAAAATCAGAAAACATTAAAATAGAAGCTTCTGTTAAAAAGATTGAAGCAACAGAAGATGAAACAGTAGAAGATAAGCTTAACAAAATTAAATCGAAAGCTGCTAACATCAATTTTGATAAAATAGGAAAAGCAGATGCTAACACAAAAGACGATTTAAAAGTTATTAAAGGTGTTGGAAAAGTTAGTGAGCAAAAAATGAATGCTTTAGGCATTTACACTTACCGCCAAATTTCTAAATTTGAGGATAACGATATTAACAAAGTAGAAGACGCAATAGAGTTTTTTCCTGGTAGAATTAAGCGTGACGATTGGGTGGAGCAAGCAAAAATATTGTTGGGTAAACAACAATCAGCTCCTGCACCAGCGCCAACTCCGCCACCTGCACCAGTTTCTACTGGCAATGCTAAACAAGATGAAGCATTAAATAGAATTAGAGAAAAGGCCAAAAACATTGATTTTGAAAGATTAGGTAGATCAGACGAAGCATCAAAAGATGACTTAAAGCGCATAAGCGGAATAGGGCCATTTATTGAGACAAAACTAAATGCTTTAGGTATTTACAGATTTGAGCAAATTTCTCGCTTTAATGATGAAGATATTGATAAAGTGAATGATGCCATTGAGTTTTTTCCAGGTAGAGTGAGAAGAGATGATTGGAGAGGCCAAGCAAAAGGTTTGGTAGGTTCATAAAATAAAAATAATTTACTTAAATTATAAAGTGGCTGCTTATGTTTAAGCAGCCACTTTTTTTTAATTTAAACAATTAACATAAAAATTGAAATAATGGCACTAAACAATCGCCAAAAATCACAACTTTTTAGTTTTATACTATTAATCGTTTTCGGTTTAATTGCTTTTTTTAGAAATGATGTTGACCAAGCTTCTTTTGAAGATTTTAATGAAAACACCAACAAGAAATTAATTTATACCAAACACGCTGAATGTCGTATGGACTGCCGTTACATTTCTGAACAAGAGGTGAATTTTATAAGAAAATCTGGTAACATTAATTATCGTAAATCTGATATGGAAGATAAACCATGCCCAACTATTGCTAAAGAAGGGCGCACTAAAGATGGGCAAATGGTTAGAATTGTTTTTGCAGAATGTGATAACGTTACTAAAGTAATAACTACCATTGATTTGGAAAACAAATACAAGTGCAACTGTAAATAAGTAATAAACTTAACAAGGCAATTGCATAAAAATTTTTCAAAAAAAATAAATTATTGAAAGCTTTATATGGTAAATTTTGTAAGCGATAAGGTTGCTGTTAGGGCAAATTTTTTCAAGCCTGTCCAGCCGTATTAACCGCTTTAATATTATCAGTCATTATATTTTAAACAATTGCCATAATAAGTTTATCTTTTTGATGAACCTTTTTGACTTAAATGAAGTAAATTATACTTGTAATGGAAACTATATTTAGTAACAACCCTATTATTCTACTTTTTGTGGTCGCCTCAATTGGCTATTTATTGGGTTCAGTAAAAATAAAAGGCCACAGTTTTGGAGTTGCTGCAATACTATTTACTGGTTTATTTATTAGTGCTGTAAATAACGATTTGGTTGACCAAGACAGTAAAATTTTGGAAGGTATTTTATTGTTAGGCTTATGTATTTTTACTTATTCCATAGGGCTATCTTCGGGCCCAGCTTTTTTTGCATCTTACCAAAAAAACGGTTTTAAAGATTTTATTTTTATTTTTTTGATGTTACTTTTTACCGGCTTTATTGCCGTTGGGCTGTTTCATTTGTTTGATTTTTCGGCAGCAACAATAACTGGTATTTATGCAGGAAGTACCACCAATACTGCTGCCCTTGCTGGTGTTTTAGATTATGTAAAGAGTAGCACTTCGCCTGCTGATTTTGCTATTATTAGCGAACAAATTGTTATTGGTTACTCCTTTTCTTACCCAATGGGTGTTTTAGGTGGAATGATTGCCATTGTTTTGATAGAAAAAATTTTGAAAATCAATTACAAAAATGAACGCAATGTTTTAAAAGAAACTTACCCAGTTGATAGTGATTTGTCTAGCTCCTCTATTAAAATTACAAATGAAGCACTTTGCAATATAAGCATACGGCAACTAAATAAACAATATAAACTAAACTTAGTTTTTGGCAGATTAGTAAGAGGTGAAGATAGTTCTTTATGCAATTGGAATACGAAATTTGCGCTAAACGATCAAGTAATGATTATTGGAAGCTTAGAAGATTTAACAAACGCAGCGCAGCTTTTTGGTAAAGAATTAAAAAATAAAATTTCTTACGATAGATCAATATATGATACCCGCCGTATTTTTGTATCCAACCAAATGTTGGCAGGTAAAAGTATTGCATCTTTAAATTTAGAGCAACAGTACGATACCGTAATAACCCGAATTAGACGAGGTGATATTGATATGTTGGCAAACAAAGATACCATTATTGAAATGGGCGACCGCATAAGGTTTGTAGCAAGACGTGAGGATTTAAAGGCGATTTCAAAATTCTTTGGCGACTCATATCAGGCATCCAGTAAAGTAAATTTGTTTTCATTTGGTTTGGGCATTGGTTTAGGGCTTTTGTTAGGTTCTATTGAATTTAGTATTACTAAAGATGTTTCGTTTAAATTGGGTTATGCTGGCGGCCCTTTAATAGTTGGGCTTATATTAGGTGCTCTGCGCAGAACAGGCCGAATAGTTTGGTCATTATCTTATAGTGCCAACGTTACGCTGCAACAAATAGGTTTAATTTTACTGTTATCGGTTATCGGTTTAAGAGCAGGTGGTGCCATGTATCAAGTATTTTCGCTGCAAGGTTTATACATTTTTTTGGCGAGTGTAATTGTTAGCTTGTTAACTGCCATTGCGCTGCTGTTAATCGGTTATAAAGTTACTAAAAAACCATTTAGCATTTTAATGGGTATGGTGGCTAATCAACCTGCAATATTAGATTTTGCTATGGATCGATCGGGCAGCAAAATACCAGAGTTTGGTTTTTCTATGATGTTTCCGATAGCATTAATTTTAAAAATATTAATTGCTCAATTTTTATATTTAATATTGAGCTAATGCCTATTACAAAACATAAAATTGCATTTACAGTTGATGTGGAAGATTGGTATCAAGGTATAGAGCTGCCTTTTAGTAGTTGGTCAAACTATGAACACCGCTTAGCAATAGGTTTAAATAAATTATTGCATTTATTAGCAGAGCATCATGTAAAAGGTACTTTTTTTATTTTAGGATGGGTAGCAGAAAACTATCCTTCATTAGTAAAACAAATAGTTGAACAAGGCCACGAGATAGCCTCACACGGTTATTCGCACACAAAAGTGTACGAGTTAACACCAAGTGCTTTTAAAGAAGAAGTTAGCCGTACCAAAAAAACATTAGAAGATTTAACGGGGGAAGAAATAACCGCTTATCGTGCCCCGTTTTTTAGTATAACAAATAAAAGCCAATGGGCCTTACCTATTTTGGCAGAAACAGGATATAAAATTGATGCTTCACTAACAGCCGTAAAAACTTGGCGTTATGGTGTTGAGAACTGTCCATCAAAAATTTTTCGATTCAAAAACTGCGGTCTGCTTGAATTTCCAATAAGTACATTTTCTATTTTTAGTAGAAAATGGGGCATTGGCGGTGCTTATTTTAGGTTATTTCCATATTTATTTACTCGTTCTAAAATTAAACAGCATTTAGTAAGTAACCACTATGCAATGTTTTACATTCACCCTTGGGAGTATGATCCTCAGCATCATAAAATAAAACTAAACAGTAAGTTAAGCACTTTTACACATTACGTAAAACTAAATAAAACCTATGCCTATACTAAGCGTCTTTTAAAAAATTTTAATTGTGTAACAATGGGTGAGATTTTAAAAGATGAGAAATTAGCCAACCAACATATTGAGATGATAAGTGAGGCCGATGTCTTTTAAAGCACCAAGTAATTTTATTTTAAATCTTCAGCTCTAAATATATTAATTCAAACAAAATTAATTTCGATAGCTTGCTTAATATTGAATTGTTTAAGAGTGTATTTTTTTAAGATAAATTATTGACCGTAAATTTATTATGAATATAAAAATAAAAATTTTGACATTGCAAAGCTGTGTATTTGTACCCTAAATGTAATAATAAAAGCATTAGATTTGTACTATTAAATAAAGTGTATGGATAACCTACTGGAATATTTAGTTGAAGTAAATGTAAAAGATGCCAATTTAGACAATGTGTTAACAGCCTTAGCCAAAATAGGCTTACAATTAGACGAAACATTTAGGCCTAAGCTATTAAAAGTGAAAACCAATAAAAATAGTGATAAAAACTTTTTAATAAAGGGTAGAATTAAACAAAAAGCACTAAATACCTTAAGTTTAAATAACAATGTTTCAAACTATTGGTCAAATACTGGGAATATACCATTTTGAGAACAGTAAAGATGTGCACTAATCGGTAAAATAATAAATAGTTTAGGTCAGATAACATAGATTTTATCTACTATAGTCGCTGATTTGGGTAATTAATGTAATTTTTTTTAATTTTTTTTTGAGTAAGTATTGTATTAACCAATACAAGTTTTATATTTGCACACCATTACGAAAATGGTACAACATAAAAGTTCTTTAACAATGCGAAAGTAGCTCAGCTGGTAGAGCACAACCTTGCCAAGGTTGGGGTCGCGAGTTCGAATCTCGTCTTTCGCTCTTAGCTTAAGAAGGGATGGGTGCATTGTTCATTCATCCCTTTTTTGTTAAATAAATAAGTTGCCCTGGTGGTGGAATTGGTAGACACGCAGGACTTAAAATCCTGTGGGCAGTAATGCCCGTGAGGGTTCGAGCCCCTCCTGGGGCACTTTAAAGCCTTGTAATCTTTTGATTATGAGGCTTTTGTTGTTTTATGAGTACCACATAGGTACAACATTTAATAATTATTGTTAAACCTTAATTGACACTATTAAACACTGCTCAAAAGTATTTGATTAATTTAATTCTATCTATCTATTTAGTGTCTCTTTAAAAACTCAATTTTTTTGTAGAATAATTTTTCAATTAATCATATTTTGATTTAACACGGATTTTGTAAGCCCAATTTTATTGCACATTTGCGGTATGGTTGACTTTACAATTTCTCTTCCATTTAAATATACCTTTCCCAATAAGAAATGAGTTTAGACTGATACCGTTCATTAAAATGTGTTTAGGCTACTATTAAGGAAAAAAGATTTCTAACAATTATCATTTATTTATTATTATGATTATATGTTATATAATAAAAAAAAATAAACATAAAAGTTGAAAACCAGTACAGAATTTTAAATTATCACTTTGAATCATGCTTCCTTTCATCACGCCAAAAAATTGAAAATATCAGATCATATTATACTAATATACATCACCCTAAAGCCCTAAATTAAATTCTGCTGAAAGAGTGTGACTATACTTGAAAAACCAGCATTGTCATAAATTATTTGAAACAATAGCGCTAATGCAGGTAAAATTACACCAAATCAATAAACAACTATTAACCGCAGAGAGAATAAAATCACTAACTGAATAAAGTATTTATTAATGATTATTTATAGTAGCACTTTCTTATTGATTGTAAAATTGCACAAACCACTTTACTCGTTCGGTGTAATATTGCTTGCCTTTTTGGTTAAACCCTAAATGCCCACCAAATTTACTCATTTCAAAAAATAAATGTTCGTGTTGATCGGCTAAAACGGCTGGATAACTGTTATGGCCTAACATCATATCATCCAACGCATTTAATAATAGCGTAGGGGTTTTTAAATTTGTAAGGTGCGGTAATACACTTGCCTTTTCATAGTAATCTAAAGCACTTTCAAAACCAAAAACCTTGGCGGTGTATAGAGTATCTACTTTAAAAAAATTGTCGGCCGCTAGCAGCGCATAAAAATCAATACCAGCATTTAAAAATTGTTCTTTTTTTAAGTGTGCCGTTCTATTAATTTTTTGTTTGAAGTAATACCAATATAGCCAATTATTTTTCTGGTTTAATAAATAGGCTCCTTCTGTTAAATACAACGGAGCCGATATAGCAGCCGCACATTTTATAAAAGTATCATTAGGTTGATGTACCTTACATAAGTAATTCAGCAATATAGAACCACCCAAAGAAAAGCCAATTGGTATAATATGTTGGTATTTATCTAATTGTTTTATCTCATTAATTAGCTGTTCAACATCATCGGTAAAGCCTGCATGGTAGGCATGTGGTTTATTATTGGGTTCTCCACTTTCGCCTCGGTAATTCATTGCGCAAACATCATAACCATTTTTAAAAAAATAATCGGCAGTATTGCGTATATAGCTTGATGTACTATTACCAAACAAACCATGCAATAGCAGTACACAATATTTATTATTACTATTTTGTAACCAATCAACATCAAAAAAATCATTATCTGGCGTTTGTATGCGTTTGCGTTTATATATTGGGGTAGGATGCTTTTTATAAGTTGCCGCATAAATAGTATTAAAATGACCACTTTTGAAAAAATGAAACGGCTTGTATTTTGAGTTTGGTATTAATGGCATAAACAATACAAAAGTAACTATTTGCTATTATATAGGTAATATTAAGGGTCTAAAATTCATGGTTTAAAAAATTCCATAAAGAGCAAGCAGTCATATTTTTTTGATATTTAAATACTTCTGAACCAGAAGTAATTACAAAATTCTTTTTTGCATTCACAGCATCATAAGCATAATAATTACCTTTTGTTAAAACAGAGCTGTTTGATATTTTTATCTCGATTGCATATAAGGGTAGGCCACCATTCGCAATAATTAAATCCATTGCTGCACCATCTTGTGTTCTATAAAAATAATAGTTATGGCCATCTTTATATTTCGAAATAATCTGCTGTATTACAAAACCTTTTCATAAGTTACCTTTTGCAATATGCTTGTTTAAATTTTGCTTAGAAGTTAATTGGCAAGGTGTAATTTTTAATTGTAAAATAATATCTACATAGTATTTATTTACTAATACAATAATTAACCCTGCAATTCGATATTTTAAATGTCAAATTGCAGGCTTTTATCATAATTACAAAAAATTCTATGTCACTTATCCTTCACATATTATTCACAAATTATTGAAGAAAATTTGGAAGTTATAAATAGATTAACTTCGTAATAATTATTAAACGTTTTTAAATAACATTGCATAAAACTATATTTTTGTTCATTATGTTATTGATAATTACTTATTTAGCGATTTGCTTAGAAAGCAGAAGTGGTGTAACTATAATAGTACAATGCTCAAAAAAAAATTATGGAAGATCAATTTATAAAAACTTTATACGAAACCCATCAAGATTGTCCAAAATGCCCTACTATTGGGCAAGTAGAAGATTTTACCAATCGTCTATTAGGCATTTTGTTTCCAGATCTTACCAACAAATTATACAGTAAGCAAGAAGAACTTTCTTTCGATCTCTTAAATTTAAAATCAGAATTGTATGAGATGTTGTTTATGTATCCGAACCGCGAATCGATAAATGCAGATAATAAAACTGCCTTGTTTTTTAAGCAATTAGAAAAAGTGTATCATTTATTAAAAACCGACTCGAAAGCCATGTTTGATGGCGACCCAGCAGCCAGCAGCGAAAAAGAAATTATTCGATCTTACCCTGGCTTTTATGCCGTTGCCAGTTACCGCTTAGCACACGAATTGTACCAACTAAAAATAAAAGTAATTCCCAGAATGATTGCCGAAATTGCGCACTCCAGAACTGGTGTTGACATACATCCAGGTGCAAAAATTGGAAAAGGATTTTGCATAGATCATGGCACCGGTGTAGTAATTGGTGAAACAGCGGAGATAGGGGATTACGTAAAAATTTATCAAGGGGTAACATTGGGTGCATTAAGTGTAACAAAAAAATTAGCGCAAACCAAACGACACCCAACCATAGAAGATTACGTAGTATTATATTCTGGCGCAACCGTATTGGGCGGCGAAACTATAATTGGACACCACAGCATAATTGGTGGAAACACTTGGATAACTAAAAGCGTAGCACCCGAATCTAAAATTTATTACCAATCAAATAGAAAAAACTAACTCCTACAAATATGAAAATTGAACAGTTAATAGGCAACACACCACTGGTTGAATTAAAAAATATTAATGAACATAAATCGGTTCAAGTGTTTTGCAAATTGGAAGGACAAAACCCTGGCGGTAGCGTAAAAGATAGAGCTGCTTTTAATATGATAAAATCTGCATTAGACCGACGGGAAATTAAACCTGGCTCAAAATTGGTAGAAGCCACCAGTGGCAACACCGGCATTGCATTAGCGATGATCGCACAATCGATGGCCGTAAAAATGACTTTAATAATGCCCGAAACTGCCACCCCTGAAAGAGTAAAAACCATGAGGGCCTACGGTGCAGAAGTCATCTTAACACCAGGTGATAAAACCATAGAATATTCCAGACAACTGGCGCAAGAAATGTCGGATTCAGGAGCCTACTTTATGCTCAATCAATTTGCCAACCCCGACAATTACAAAGTGCACTACAAAACCACAGGGCCCGAAATTTGGAAAGATACCAAAGGACGTATCACTCATTTCGTCTCTTCTATGGGCACCACCGGCACCATTATGGGCGTATCTCGCTACCTAAAAGAACAACGAAAAGACATTCAAATTGTTGGCGTGCAACCCACCGAGGGTTCCAACATTCCGGGCATCCGCCGTTGGTCGCCTAAATATTTGCCTAAAATTTATGAACCCCAACGAGTAGACCGCATAATTGATGTAAGCCATCAACAAGCCATTTCTATGACCCGCAGAATGGCACAAGAAGAAGGCATTATGGCCGGTATGAGTAGTGGCGGCGCCTTAACCGCTGCCCTCACAGTTGCCAAAGAAATTACCGACGGAGTGATTGTTTGTATTACCTGTGATAGAGGAGACAGATATTTGAGTTCGGAATTGTTTGAGTAAACAGATTTTATTTTATTTTATTTTTTGAAGCGAAACGGAGTGGCTTGTATTAAATTTTGGTCCCGCTTTCTGCTCAAATGTTGTTGCCAACGCTTCATTGCCCATGCTGCAAAACAACATAACCGCGCCAATCGGGGCTAATTTTCAAGCTTAGGTGGCTCATTGAAAATGGTGTTGTTCGTAATTTATAAACTTAATTGAATAGTTTGGTTAAATCATACACTTTTGTACTGAAATACAAGCCATATATTTATGTAGCCATGTGGTTCAATTAAATGCAAAATTTGTCATTTCAATTAATCTCAACCCAAAAAAAAAAAATGATTACTTTTAATGCCATAATGGTTTTAATAAATAAAGCGCAAACAACAGAAGAACAGGTGCAAATCTTAACTGCAAAACTCGGCCAAATAAAAACTGAAATTGCCAAAGTTATTTTTGGACAGGAAGCGGTTATTGAACAAATACTAATTGCCTTGTTAGCTAACGGGCATGCATTAATTGAAGGTGTGCCAGGCTTGGCGAAAACCAAAATGGTGAAAACTATTGCGCAGGCCACTTCTTTACAATTTAACCGAATACAATTTACACCCGATTTAATGCCTTCTGATATTGTTGGAACGGAATTGTTACAGACGGATGCTACGGGTAAACAATACTTCAATTTTATAGAAGGCCCAATAATGACGAACCTTTTATTGGCCGATGAAATTAACCGTACTCCTCCAAAAACGCAAGCTGCCCTATTAGAAGCAATGGAAGAACGAGCCATTACTTATGCAGGTAAAACTTATAAAATGCCGCAACCTTTTTTCATTTTAGCTACCCAAAATCCAATTGAATTGGCGGGTACGTATCAATTGCCAGAAGCACAGTTAGATCGTTTTTTATTAAAGATAAATATTGACTACCCAAGCGAAGCAGCCGAGTTGCAATTGTTACAAGCAACCGCAGCATCAAAAAAAGTAAGTATATCACCAGTATTAAATGCAACCGAAATTATAGAACTACAAAGTTTGGTTAATCAAGTATATATTGATGAAGTTTTGGTTAAAAAAATTAATCAACTCATTCGCCAAACAAGAAGTAAATTTTCAACCATTGAACCGGTAAAAGAATACGTAGCTTGGGGTGCAGGCCCGCGAGCAGGCCAAGCTTTAATAAAATCTGCCAAAGCAAAGGCATTGTTGAATAACAGATATTCGGTAAACAAAAGCGATATAAAAAGTTTATTGATTCCGGTTTTGCAGCATCGTATTGTTTTAAACCATAATGCAGATTTGGAAGGTATTAGTATGAACAGCATCTTACAAAAAATTGTAGCACATATAGCTTTGTAAATGGCAGCTTCAATAATTTCTATACAACAACTATTAGTTAATCCAAACACTTTTGCCATACCAAAGCAGTTGCAATTGTTGGCGCAAAAAACAATTACTCAATTAAATGTAGGAATGCACGCTGCAAAAAAACTCCACAATAATTTTGAATTTAATCAATTTAAAAGTTACACACCTGGTGATGATTTGCGATTGGTAGATTGGAAAACTTTTGGCAAAACAAAAAAGCTGTACATAAAGCAAGCTCCTAAAATTAATAATATTTCGGTGCATCTTATTCCAGATGTTAGTAAATCCATGTTATATGAAGAAGGAGGCATTTCAAAAATTAACTTTACTATTTACTTGTTTGCATCTTTATGTAATTTGGTAATGCAACAGCAAGATGATTTGTTCTTTTTTAATACAAAAAAAAAGTTGAACCTAAAGGAAGCGCTACATTTTTTAACCCGAACTAAATTAGTAAATAAATGGACAAACAACCAGCAGCAATATTATCAAAGCATTAATAACAATAAGAAAAAATTAATTATTTATTGTAGCGACTTTTACGAATACAATAATGAAATGATAGAGTGGCTCAATTTAGCTGCTGTAAGAAAGAATGAAGTTATTGTATTTTATATTACAGGCAAGCAAGAGCGAGATTTTGATTTTAAAAATGCCAACCATATAAAAGATTTAGAAACTGGACAAACGACTATTTTAAATAAACAGATAAAAGAAAGTGCTAAAACTTATTTTCAAAACAGAAAGAACTATTTAAAAAATGTTTTTACTAAAAACAAAATTAATTATGTTGAGCTTTCAATGAATGAGTTACCAGTAAATGCTTTATCAAAATTTTTACTAATACGTTCTAAAATTGCTAATGTTATTTGACAACCCAAAATGGTTATGGTTGCTATTGGCAGCATTAATTCCTTTGCTTATTCATTTAATTAAAAAGGGAAATAGAAGCGTTATAAACGTAGGAAGTTTACAATGGTTGAAACACAAAGAATACCAACAAAACCATAAAATAAAATTTGAACAATTTTGGTTGTGGTTGGTTAGAACGCTAATTTTTTTGTTAGTTACTTTTATAGTTGCCAAGCCTACTTTTATAAATATAGAAAAAATAAATAAACAACATTTACTGCTGGTAAAAAATGATATACCTACCGAAGTTATAGTAAATGTAATGGATACTATTAACACCAATAATTGGAATGTAAAATGGTTAGATTGGGATTTGCAAAAAGTTGATTTAGAAAATGAACACTTTGAAAAAACAGAAGCAATTCACCCTTATGAAGCATTTGAACTTTTGGCCTTTAAAAACATTAAGCCTAAATCGGTTTCTGTTTTAGGTAGTTTTAATGAGCATCAATTAAAGGGTGAAATTCCAGTAACTGACTATTCTGTAAATTGGATATTGTTGCCTAATAAAAATGAAAGTATAGCAAGCGAATTAGCCACAATTAAGACTCAAAACTTAAATAAAACAATAGCAATACAACAAGGTGAGTATTTGGCTAAAACTATTATTACTGATATGGATACGGAGCATTTACCAGACATTAACTTTAGTTTAGATACTATAATTATTGCTTACGAAAAAGATAAACTACAAATAGTTGAGGTGTGCTATGCTGCATTAAAAGCGGTAGTAGAATATCAAAAAATGGCAACTAAAGTTATTAAAGTACAAGCAGAAAACATTAACCAAAATGTAAAAGGAGATGTTTTATTTTTGGTTGGTGATAGTTTAGATACTAAGCTTGTTTCAAAGAGATTTACAAAAGTATTTCAATATACAACAGCTATCAATACAAATTCTTTTATTTCTAAAAATAGTGAAAATGTTTATTTTAATTTTGATGCTGAACGTGATAAAGTGCCTGATTTAATAAATGAAATGTTGTTTAAAAATGATGCTATAGATAAAAAATATAATGCCTTAGTTAGTCTTCCAATTAATAGTTTATTTTTTAGTAATTTTGATAATGCAAAACAAGCGAGTGGTTTTATCAACATTAGTAAAATGGTAGATTTGATGCAATATATTATAGCAATAATATTACTACTTATTTTGGTGGAAAGAATGTTGTGCAGATTTGGTAATTAATGAAGTCTAATCGTAAACATTTCAATAGCTTATTGCTACGTAACAATTTTAAATGGTTTTGTGCAACGTTGTTAATTTTGTTGTCCATAGCTTGTTGGCTTATTATTCCTTTTGTAAATGGTGATGTTACTTTACCCTTAATTATTGGAGTATTATTTGTCGTTTTGTTTATACCCTTTATACCTTTCTTATCTTCTAATTTTAGAAAACACAGAAAACGATTACTAATAGAAAGGTTGAATGAAACTGTTGACTCGTTAAATTATAGTAGTCGCTTATTGCTTAAAGATGAAGCCGATTTAAATGTATTAGAACAACTTCAAGTTGCTAAGAGTGCTACTTATATAAAGGAAAATTGTGCTGCTATAAAATTGAAAAGTAGTACAAACGCAATATTAATTTTTTTCTTCTTAAACTTGTTTTCTGTTATCATTTTTAGCTCTTTCGAAAATAAAAAACAAGACATAATTAAGCCAACTTATACCAAGCAACAACTTATAATTGAAAATGAACTATTGGTAGCAAATGATACCTTGAAATTAATTAAACATAACATTGCCATTAAAGCTCCTACATACACTCAATTGAAAATAAAAAATCAGAAATCGCTAAATGTTGTTGCACCTGAGGGAAGTAATATTGTTTGGACTTATCATTTTAAAAATCAAATTTCAAAACCACCAAATTTTAGTTGGTTAAATAAAAATGAACCTTTTAGCACTAAGGATGATTTTAGTTTTTCGAAAGCTCTTCAACCAAAAAGTAATTTGATTTATTCTGTAAATTTAGAAGATCTTATTGAATCATCTTACCTTAATAAAATTGCTGAAATAAAGTTGATAAAAGATGAAGCTCCTATTATTAAAGTGACCGAGTTAAAGGCTTATGAAGAAGTAGATATTAGCAACATCAATTCAATTGATTTTCAATATCAACTTAGTGATGATTATAGAATAAGCAAAGCCGATGTTCATTTAATTTTAAGTAGTGGTTTGGGCGAAGGTGTAAGTTTTACGGAAGATTATATTACACTAAATGGTATTACAAATAAAGCATCTTACCAAAAAAATATTGACTTAGCACAATATGAACCAAAGCCTGGTGATGAGTTTTATATTAGAATTAAAGCTACCGATAATAAACCTGTAAATGCGAATACAAGTTATTCATCAACTTTTATTATTGCAGTAAAAGACACTACTAAAACTGTAGCCACTTTTGAAATGGCGCTTGGTATGGATGTTGAACCTGAATATTTTAGAAGTCAACGGCAGTTGATTATTGACACAGAAAACTTATTAACGCAAAAAATTAAGTTGACCACAACAGCTTATAAAGAAGAAAGTAATAATATTGGTATAGAACAAAAACTATTACGGTTGCGCTATGGTAAATTTTTAGGAGAGGAATTTGAAGGCGAGATTGGTGTAAGACAAGATAAGAAAGAGATCTTAACTAAAAAAGAAGTAGTTGATAAAGAAATTACACATAGCCATAAGGAACATTTGGAGCATAAACACATAGAAGGTGAAGAACATTCTCACGATTATGAACACGAAAAGATTGCCTTTGCAGAGGAGCATGAACACAGTAAGGATTGCGAACATAATGATAGTGAAGACGATGAACATCAACACTTAGCAAAAAAATATGAGGACGAAAATGATGCGCATCAACACGAAGGGCATGATCATCATGGTCATCATCATTCAACAAATAATGAAGACCCAGAAGAAGAAGAAAATTTGTTAGCTCCTTTTATGCATTTTCACGATAGCGGTGAAATTAATACTTATTTTGAAAGTGAAGTGAAATCAAAATTGAAAGCAGCTTTGGCAGAAATGTGGCAGTCGGAACTGCAGTTGAGAATTGGTAAACCAAAGGCATCTTTACCTTTTCAAAATAAGGCTTTGAAATTGATAAAAGAAGTGCAACAGGCCAGCAGGGTTTATGTAGAAAGGGTGGGTATGACGATGCCTGAAATACCAATTTCAAAAAAGAGATTAACTGGAGATTTAGATGAAGTGAAAGATTTAACAAGAAATGATAGCTACAAAGAATCAAAAAAATTTGCAGCACTAAAAGATGCAATTAGTAAATTAAACAAAATAAATGTTGAGGAGTTGAGCTTGCCGGTAAACCTTAAACAGATAAATAACTTACTGCAACAATTATACCTTGCAAGCGATTACGACCCTATTATGTTTTCGAAAACGATAAACTTAGTTCAACAACTTACCGTTAGTAAAAATAAAATAACAAATAAATATACAAATGTAACTAATAGTTTAAATGATTTGATACTACTTATTGAAGGAGAACAAAGTGGCAAAAAAGTAACTGAAAATACGAGGTTAACTAATTTATTTCAACATTATTTATACAATTAAATGTTAGTGTTTAACAACTATATTAGTTTTCAAAATTTCAATTGGTGGTTTGTTATGGCAGGCGCAATTTTTTGGTTGGTTGTAGTTTTTCTTACCTACAGTAATCAACCAAAATATGTAGTTTTAAAAGCTTTGCTTTGGTTGTTTGCCGTTGGTAGTTTGGTGTTGTTATTACTAAACCCACAAATTAAAATTGAGAATAAATCACAAAATGCAATTTTACTAACTACTGAAAATGCGATAAGAAATTTTGAAAGTATTAACGAGGAAACCAAAAATGTATTTACGCTAAATCGTTTAAAGTTAAAAACGAAATTTGATAGTGTAATTAACATTAAACATCTTTTACATTTACAAAAAGAAGTTACAACATTAGAAATTATTGGTAACGGCCTTACTGTAGATGAACTTGAAAATTTGCCTAAAATACCTGTTAAGTTTAATTTGCTGAATGAAAATGAAGTTTCAGGCCATATTGAAATGAAGTACCCTAAAACTGTTTTTGTAAGTGAGCCTTTTTCTGTAAATCTTCTATTAGGTAACGATACTACAGCACATTTTTTTAGTACAACTATTAATGCGGATACACTTAAAATTAAGAACAAAAAAATAGACCTAAAATACCAAATGGCAGTTTCTGGTAAGCATCTTATAAATATAAATTTATTTAATAAATATAAAAAATTGGTTGATGTAGTTGCGATGCCGATAGAAGTTATTGAAAAACAAACAGCTAATATTTTAATGTTAAACGGTTATCCATTTTTTGAAAACCAACATTTAAAAACATTTATTGGTAAACAAGGTCATCAGCTTTGGGTACGTACACAAGCTACTTTAGATAAATATAGATATGATTATATAAACACTAAACCAGAAAATGAAATAACTATTAATCGTAAATTTTTAAAACAAATAGATTTATTAATAATTGATGGAGCTGCTTTAAAAGCCTTAAATAAAGAAGAATATGACGCTATAAATAAGCAAAGAAAAAATGGCTTAGGTATTTTGTTGAGAATGGATGAAAATTATGAATTAGCAACTTATAATTGGGGTAATTTACAGTTAGGTGTAAAACGAATTGCTAATAGCACTCGTGATTTTGTTTCTATTATAAAAGATGGCAAAACCATTGAGGTGGAAGTTTTTTCATATCAAAATAATTTATTTAGTACAAAATTGATTGAGGGAACAGGTGCCGGTAAAATGCTATCAACTAATAAAAGCAGGTACCAACCATTTGGTATTACTAATATTAAAAACAGTTATTTGTTTAATTTAAAAGGCGACTCTTTAATTTACAATTGGATATGGGGAAACATTATTGAAGCCAGTATTCCGCAAAAAATTGAAACCAAAAATGTATGGCAGTTAAAAAACGAGCTGGCTAATATTGATGATAGTTATGTAGAGGTAGAATTGATTACTAATGAAGCTGAACCAGTAGCTTATTTAAAAACATCTTTTGAGGAAGATTGGCTTAGACTTTCTTTACAACAAAGTTATTACAATAACGAAATGTTTACAACAACTTTTTGGCCAAAAAATAACGGTTGGTATTATTTTAAAACTGATTTAGATACGCTTCCACAACATTTATATATTGGTGCTAAAAATGAAAATATTTTATTAAGAAAAAATAGAGCAGATAGATTGAAAAGTCAATTGATAAGGTATAGTGATGAAGGCGATACTTCTTCTTTTATAAGTAGTAATATAAAAACTAAAAAACCTGCACATTTGTTTTGGAACTGCTTGGTTTTCGTATTATGTTTGACTTTAATCTTTATAATAGAAAAATTTTTGTAAAAATATATGACACATTTAAAGGTAAACGACAAAGCACCCGCTTTTGAAGCCATAGATCAGCATGGAAACGCAATTAAATTGAGCGATTATGAAGGCAAAAAGTTGGTTCTGTATTTTTACCCTGCCGACAATACACCCACGTGCACTACCGAAGCTTGTAATTTTAGAGACAATTTTAGTAATTTAACAAAGCAAGGCTACGAAGTAGTGGGGGTAAGTCCTGATAGTGAGCGCAAACATCAAAATTTCATCAAAAAATTTGAGTTGCCCTTTACCTTAATTTCAGATACTGATTTAAAAGTGGCTAATGCTTTTGGTGTGTATGGGCCTAAAAAATTTATGGGAAAAATTAGCGACAGTATTCACCGCGAAACTTTTGTTATTAATGAAGAAGGGCTAATAGAAAAAATAATTGAAAAAGTGGTAAGCAAAAAGGCTACAGCGCAAGTGTTGGCTGAAGAATAAGTTCTTTTTTTCTAACCTTTTACTACCTCACTAACATAAGTTTTTTCGTTTTCTTATTCAATTTCAAAAAGATAAATACCAATGGGATGTTGGGTAATGTTTTACCTGACATAGAAAGAACTATCCTCAAAAGTCAAACAAGCAACTAAATTTACACGTACGATCCCAAGTTTGGTTTCAACATTACGGTATAGCTTCAGCAATAGCTTAAAAAATAGGATCATCTTGCTGATGAGGTGCTTCGCCAATTTTTAATAGTGTAACATAAGCTGTCACTCAATGAGGGATTAGCCCTTGAAATAGTACTATTTACTAAGCAATATATTGAAATAATAGTAGTAATTTATATCATAATTTTTATTGTAAATTCCATCATTTAATGAGAGGTTTTAATCAAAGATACAAAATATGATAATATTGTATTTACAGTGCCATAACAAACTTCATTAAAAAACATTCAATTTTTCTTTGAATAGATGAAAGCCAAATAAAGCCATAAATTCTGGCATAGCCATTTATAAGTAGATTAACAAAATATGTTAAGGGTGAAAATTTTTTGGATTATTTATTAATTAATTTTCAACTTTGTATAGATTTTTATTTTTAAATGATCGTTAAAAGTAGTCCTATAAAAAAGATATTGGTTGTCGTTTTTTTAGTTAATGCGTTTTTTTGCAGCAAACTATTAGCGCAAAACAGACTTGCTTTTAATACCTATTACAAAGTTAAAGAAAGAAAGAATGCAATAAAGATTGGCCTACCAGCGCTTTATTTTAATAATATTAACTTAAAATATCACCGAGTAATTAATGATCAACTATCATTTCAACTAAGCTGGGCAAAATATTTTGAAACCAATTTAGTGAAGCGATTTGAAGGTAAAACTTTTAACTTTAGAGCTTACGAAGCTGATTTTTCTAATTTTAATGAAGGAAAGTTTTATGGTTACGATGTTGTAGTACCAGAGTTGAAACTTACTGGTTTTTACACACAAGCTGAATTTAGGTATCAATTTTCAAAAAAGAAACTATGGACTGGCTTTTACGCTGGGCCTTATCTTACTTACCATCAAAATTTTATAAATAACATAATTGCTTATGATGATATAGGTTATAATTATGGTGGCCAATTAGATATTAAGGTTTTTAATATGGGCGTGCAAAGCGGTTATCAATGGTTAATCAAAAAAATTATATTAATCGATTTTCATTTTAGTGGAGTAGGGTGGTTGTGGGCAAATCATAATTTATTATTTACTACTGATAACAACAATTTAAATTTTGAAAAAATTCATGAAGATTTAGATGCTTCTTTAGCCAACGACTTTAATTTTAGACAATCTTACTATACCACTTCAATTTTAGAAAACGGTTTAGCTTATCAAATAAAATTCAATGCTCCAATGTTTAGAACAGGGCTTTCTATTGGCATATTGTTTTAATTTTAATTGGAGATGGTTTCCCCCTATCAATCGAACAGATTATAATAATGTCACAAAATATAGCTGTAAGATGGTAAATGTGAACAGTTGAAAACCTTTTTTTAGACACACTAAAATGTACGCTACCAAATAATTAGGGGTAGTCTGTTAAACAGATCACTTTTTAATTTGCCCTACGGGCAGGAGGGTGTTTCTCATTTCTCGTAAAAATGTTATCACATTCAAAATAAATCATATTATAAAAAACCTTCACTCGACCCCATAAAAAAAGCTGTTGTAATTTTTACAACAGCTTTTATTTTATAAAAATGGAAATACAATTTTACTATCGCATTACCCAAGTATAGTTACCACTTGTAACGGTTATTTCAGCTACCGTTTTAAAAACACTTCCACCATCTAAATCTAAATTACTAATCGCACTTTCTTCGCTTTGTGTTTCTGTTTCAGAGAATAAGCCACACTGAAAAAAGTTAACAGTTATTGGAAAAGTAGACTTATCCATTAGTAATGTATCAAGTGGAACATCACTTGACCATAAGTTAGCTTGTAATGTGTAAACACCATCACTTAAATCTTGTAAAACTAAATGTTCAACACATTCTCCGGTAGCGCCATCATACTCTAAAAGATTATTCCCGTCAGCGTCAAGTAAGTACATATCAATATCAACAGAATTACAAAGAATAAATTCTTGCTCTTCTATTAAGGTATCTATATTATTCCAATAAGCTCTGTTTACACTAATTGTATCCAACCATGTTGCATATATATCTAAACTTTTACTTTCGTAATTATTAAGATTAATATTATATGTATTTTGAGTTAGATTAATGTTTGATGTTTCTGAATTTCCAATTTCTATTGCAACAGTTTCGCCTTCATCTATATCACAATTATTAATTACTGTAAAACTACCCGTTGCTGAGGTAGATAATGCTGATATAACCAATGTATGATCTAAACTAAAATCCTCTCCTTCTACTGCTGTTCCATCAGAAAGTGCTCTAACAGGTATATGCAAATCAACTATTTGCGGCGGATCTATGGTTACTGTGTATGTAAAAACGGTATCTTTATCTTCGACTTCACTTGGTAAATCAAAAGTTACTGTTGCTGTTGAGTTTTTTGGTTTTGCGGTACTATCTCCTGTATAATCATCTTTATCGCAAGAAATAATTGCGAAGGTCAATAAAGGAATTATGATATATAATATTTTTTTAAACATTATTTTTTTTAAATTTTAATTATTGATTTTTGGTTAACTTATAAAAAAACTGACGTGTTCCGTTATCTCTAATATACCCATGAGATAAAGTAACTTGCTCTTCACCATCTGTTGGATTAACAAAATTAGTTTCATTACATACGTCAGGTAATTCTGAAGCATTTGCAGCACAAGTTGCTAATTCATCAGAACCCCAAAGTGTTTGTAATTCACCGTTCCATTCTTTAGGTATTGTTATGGTATTATCATCATTTACTACAAAATAGAAAGAGTTGTTTGGATTATCATCTAAAGTAAATGCCCCATTACGTAAAATGTGATAAGTAAATGCATTAACAACAGATTCAATAACTACAGTTTCTCCATTCCAACCGCCTTGTGGACCTGCTGTTGGATGAATATATGTTGATTCTACAGTTGTATATACCCCTGCATATTTGCCAGAGACAGCCACTTTTGTGGTACTTCTGTTTCTGTGTAAATTAGCTTCACTTGTTTTACTTTCGTAAATCAATTCCCAAAAATCACCTATCGCATAATCTTCATCATTATTAGATATTGGTTGACCGTTAACAGAAAGATCAGCTATCAATTCGCTAAAGGACACCTCAAATTCAAGATATGAAGTTTCATTTTCTGTAATTGGAACTGTTTTAAGTAATGTTTCATTTGAAACATCACCTGATGCACTTTTATATACTTTGAAAACATTAATTCCATTAGTTTTTACCGCTCCCTGGAAAACTTTTAGTTTTACTTTGTAGCCTTCTGGTGTGCCAATTACATAGCTTAATAGTGGGGTTTCAACATCTACTAAACCTCCCTCAGCTGCATTTTCTGTTACCAAATCATCAATGCTATCAGTACAAGAACTAAAGCAAATAACAGTAACAGCTATTAAAGAAAATATTAATTTTATATTTTTCATTTTTCTAAATAAATTCAATTTTTTAAAAATTATTGTAACCACCAGATTTTAGCGGTTAAATTATTCTCGCCTCCTAATGCAGTAACTGCAGCATCGTAGTTAGCTTTATTTAAAGATTGTTCTATACCTGGGTATTTATATCGTGAAGGTATCTCATCTATTGTACCTTCAAATGCAGGTGTTAATGCTGGAACTCTATTTCTTCTCCACTCCGTCCAAGCTTCAAAGCCTTGCCCATAAAGACCTATCCAATTTTGTAAAGCTATAGATTCTTCCCCATTGTAAGGATGCGCTTCTGCATAAGCTGTTGCATCACCTGCAATACCATTGGCTTCAAAATTAGATGCTAATGCTGCATTGTAAAAAGTTGCTGCATCACCACTAATTAAACCTTTAGCAGCAGCTTCTGAATGTAAAAACAATAATTCTGAAAAAGATAAAAAATAACCTGGTAAAGTTGCTTTGGCATAAAACGGCCCTATTGGTGAAACATTTGCATAGTTATAATCGTCATTTGGTACATCTCTGTAACCACTTGGCTTACCTCTGTATTCTCCAGCATCATTTAAACCAACATATAAAGGTAATCTTGGATCATTCATTGATACTAACATATCAACCATTACACTATTTACTTTCCATTCTCCCCTTGCCCCAGCAGTTATATCTATTGTTTCAAAAATAGGGTTAGCATTTGGAAGTGCACCTAAATACGCTAATTTAGCTTCATCATTATTTGAAGTAAACATTGGTCTTGATAATAACTCAGTTAGTTTTGCACCAACGTCTTTTTTGCTAGAAATTCTCATCAAACATCTAAACTGTAAAGAATTGGCAAATTTTTGCCATTTTGATGCATCACCACCATACAATAAGTCAGCGCCTGCACCTATGCTTCCTGCACCTGAATTTATTAGATCATTTGCTTGGTCTAATAGCGCAATAATGCCATCATAAACAACATCTTGACTGTCAAAAGCAGGAGTAAAGTTATTTTCTGTACCTCCTTTTATAGCATCAACAAAAGGAATATCACCATAAGCATCAGTTAACAAACTGAAACCATAAGCTTGTAAAATTAAACCAACTGCTTGCTGCGCAGGATTTTCTTCAACAATTGCTAATTGCTCCATACTCTTGGCATCAGATATAACATCTTCGTAAATGTTAGTCCAAAAACTTTCAATCGTAGTCTCACGCGGGGAATAACGTTCTTCATCGTTGTATTGAACTTTTGTCCAATGCTGTATCCAATTTGCACCCATATCGCCACCAAGAAATGGTGCATATAGATTATTAGCTGCGCTTCTAACAATATCTGCAGTTAGTAATTCAGAAGGTATCGTAGAAGGATCGTTAGGGTTTTTATTTAAGTCTTCAAACCCTTGATCGCAGGATTGAAAAGCGAAAATTAACAAAAAGGCCGTAAAAAAATATTTTATTTTACTATTTATCATTTTTAATTTTTATTTTAGAATTTAAGATTTAGGTTAAAACCGATACTTCTAGCAGATGGTAATTGACCAAACTCTTGTCCTTGTTCAGCATCCGAACTACTGAAAGCTGATTCAGGATCAATGTGAGGTATGTTTCTATGTAAAACGGCTAAGTTTCTACCTACTAAGCTTAATGAACCACCTACACGATCACCTAAAAAATCACTTGGAAAATTATAAGTTAAAAGTGCTTGTCTCCATTTAACGAAAGAGGCATCAAAAACAGATCCTTCTGCTACATCATTTGAAAAAGCAACCTTATTGTAAGTTTCTCCTGGAACAACAATGTTGTTTTTTTCATAAATTGGCGTACCGTCATCATTAGTACCTACTTGCATCACGCCGTCGCCAACAATGCCTGTTTCTCTTCCAATTAAAGTTTCGTTTAATACTCCTGCAAATCTACCCCAAGTAGTTGTCATACTATAAATACTGCTACCTTTTCTAAAATCTACTAATGAGCTTAATTGAAAAGGACCAACCGAAATACTCAAATTCGCACCGCCTGCAAAGTCTGGCTGAATATTACCTAAAGCACCAAACTCGTCGTCTACAACTGGCAAGCCATCTTTATGTACTATATTGCCTTCGTCATCTTTAAGATATTTTGGCCCCCAAAGCACTCCATAAGGGTATTCCTCAACAATTTTACCATTCTCATCTTTTCTTGGTTCTCTTGCTTGTAAATCAACATTCCACTGACCTCCTAAAACTAATGCATCTAAGCCACCTAAACTCACAACTTTGTTATTGTTTTTAGAAAAATTAAAATCTAAATCAACCGTAAATTTCTTTGCATCAATAATTGTAGAACCTAAGCCTAACTCGATACCAGAGTTATTAAACTCACCCACATTATTTTTAACACTTGTAAAACCTGAAGCAGCAGAAATCTGCTGATCAACAATTACATCAGTTGAATTTTGGTTGTAGTAAGTAGCCTCTGCTCTAACTCTATTATTAAATAACTTAATATCTGCGCCAACTTCAACACCAGCGGTAAACTCAGGTGTAATGGCTGGATTATTAAGGTTTGCTGGGTTATATAGCAAGGAAGTACCATCCCAATTAGAATCTCTAAAGTTATAAACATTTTCAAGACTATAAGGATTTGTAGAACCATCACCCCCAACACGAGACCAACCACCTCTTAATTTTAAGAAAGAAAAGGTATTTTGATTTAAATCTAATAAATCGGACACTACTAAACTAACATTTACAGAAGGATAGAAATATGAGTTATTGTCAGCTGGTAATACACTACTCCAATCGTTTCTAGCAGTTAAGTCAATATACAAAAAATTGCCAATGCCAATATTTGCTATACCGAATAAACTGTTTATTTTATTTTTTCTAATAAAGTTGGTTAAAATTAAAGGTGAACCAGATTTGTTATTAGATAAATTGTAAACACCAGGCAACTCTAATTGTTGAGCTTCTGCATAAATTCTATTGTAGGTTCTGGCCATTCTATTACCACCTAACTTGATACTAAAATCAAAATTATCAGAAATATTCTTGTTATAGCCCAAAAGCACTTCTGAGTTGTTTTCGTGAATTTTTCTATTTACTTCATAGTAGTTACCATCACTAAATTCGTTACTGCCTTTTGCTTTTCTTACTTTAGTTAAACTTGCTGTAATATCAGAACCTGTTTTCACAGAAACAAAAATATCATCAGTAATATCAACTTTAACACCTGCTGAGCCTATTAATCGGTCTTTATCAATTTGGTTTAGATTATTATTTAATACCCAATATGGATTGTTTTGAAAAACAGTATTCCAGTTTATTGGAGTTCCTGCGGCTGCTGTTCCTTCTGGAGACAAAGCTAAGTTTTCATAGTCTTTTAGTGCATCAAAATCTACTTGACGACCAGACCATATCATTTGCTGAACAGGGTTTTCGTTGTTATAGCCCTGTGTTACTAAATTATCAGATTCTGTTCTGATATAATTCATAGTCAGCGTGGTCGATATTCTGTCTTTCATTATCAAATTAGAAGAACCACTTACTGAATATTTCGTTAAATCGGTATTTGGAACCATACCTTTTTGGTTGATATAACCAGCAGATAATCTATAACCTAAATTTTCTGTACCACCCGTAAAAGCTAAATTATTTGAGCTGCTAATACCTGTTTCATAAAAATTTCTAATATTATCTGGTTGAGAAACCCACGGCAAGGGTTTACCAGTACCATCATATATACCATCTTCTTTGTAAGATTGCCATTGAATAAAGTTTAAACCAACATCTAATGGTGGTCCCCAACTTTCATCTACACCGCCTTGCCCATTTGTACCATCAATAAATTCGAAATAACCATCAGAGCTACCTTGGCCATAACTATTTTGAAAATCTGGTAAAATTAATGGTTGTTCGAAAGTAGTGGACGAATTAAATGAAATTCCAAATTTTTGGCCTACACCAGCCTTACCTTTTTTTGTGGTTATTACAATTACGCCGTTAGAGGCTCTTTGCCCATAAATAGCGGAAGCAGTAATACCTTTTAAAACTGTCATTGATTCTATATCATCAGGATTAATATCTGCTATGCCATTTGGTTGATCGAAACCACCACCAGAACCAGAATTACCAAAATTGGAATTATCAACGGGTATTCCGTCAACAATAAATAATGGTTGGCTATTTCCCGATGCAGTTGAAACACCTCTTAAGGTAATTCTTGAAGAAGCGCCAACTGCACCTGAACTATTCGTTACTTGCACGCCAGCTACTTTACCAACCAATGCATTAATTACATTTGATTCTCTAGCTTTTGTCATCTCTTCACCTTTAACTACTCCGACGGAATAGCCTAAAGCTTTTTCATCTCTTTTTATACCCAAAGCAGTTACAACCACTTCCTCTAAATATTTACCAGTACCCAATACCACATCAATAATGCTTTGCTCGCCTACGGTTACTGTTTGCGACTCCATACCTACATAAGTAAAAGTAAGTTGGCTATCTCCATCGGGCACTTTAATGTTAAATTTACCGTCAATATCTGTAACGGTTCCTTGTGTTGTTCCTTCCACCACAACGTTAACGCCGGGTAAAGGATCTCCATAATCGCTATCGGTAACCACACCTGTTACCGCAATTTGTGCGATTATTTGACTTGTTGTTAGCAATATTGCAAATAACATACAAAGTCTTAGTCTAATTTTCTTCATATACACTTATTAATTATAATAATAGTTTGTTAAAAATTTGTTAATAATAGGCAAATATAGTAAACTATAGCTCGTAAAAACAATAAATATATAAGGAAGTTATTACCGTAATTTACAATAAAACATTATACCACGTTATTGTTTCTTAATAAACGTTAATTTTAAAATATTTCACAATTGTAATAAAAATAAATTAATAAGGTAGGAGCATTTATTTTTTAGAACTAAAATAATAGTAATTGAACAAATTGATAGCGAGAAGTCCGCTGACTTTGTGAAGACGGTAATTGAATAGTAACTGGTATTTATAAGCAAAAAATATAATATTAATAAATTGCCCAACTAAATTTATCGGTATTCATATTCAAATGAGTTTTCACGCACAATAAATTAGTTGTTATGTAAAATTTAAATATAGTTATATAGCTAATATTATCTTACTTATTATCTTAAAATTAAAAAATATTCAGGCAATTAATTTACAAGGTTATTTTTTGTAAAAGATGAATTTTGGCAAAAAATGCATCAATTAAAGACTTATGTTTAACAAAAATTAAAATTTATTGTTGAATAAGACTTTTTATTGTACGATTAAATTACTTTTGCAAAGTTTAAAAATTTTCTAAAAATGGATTTATTTGAAAAATTACTAGAAGACAGAGGACCATTAGGGCAATATGCTAAAGTTGGGCATGGTTATTACATTTTTCCGAAGTTAGAAGGTAATTTAGGTAGCCGCATGACTTTTAAAGGAAAGGAAAAAATTATTTGGAGTATTAATGATTATTTGGGTATGGGCAACCATCCAGAAATAAGAAAAGCCGATGAAGAAGCCGCAAGAGATTGGGGATTGGCTTACCCTATGGGTTCCAGATTAATGAGTGGTAATAGCGATTTGCACGATGAATTAGAAGCCAAACTGGCTGCTTTTACCAAAAAAGAAGATGCAGTATTATTAAACTTTGGTTACCAAGGTATTATGAGTGCTATTGATGCTCTGGTTGACCGTAGAGACGTGGTAGTTTATGATGCAGAATCTCATGCTTGCATATTAGATGGTGTGCGCTTGCACATGGGTAAACGTTATGTTTTTAACCATAATGATATGGAAAGCTTAGAAACTCAATTGAAACGAGCCAATAAGTGGGTAGCAGATACCGATGGTGCCATTTTAGTTATTTCGGAAGGTGTATTTGGAATGGCAGGTGACCAAGGTAAATTAAAAGAGATTGTTGCCTTAAAAAAACAATACAATTTTAGGCTAATGGTTGATGATGCACACGGTTTTGGAACACTTGGCGCTACTGGAGCTGGTACAGGCGAAGAACAAGATTGCCAAAATGATATAGATGTTTACTTTAGTACTTTTGCTAAGTCAATGGCTAATGTTGGTGCATTTATTTCATCGGATAAGCAGGTGGTGGAGTATTTAAAATACAATACTCGCTCTCAAATTTTTGCTAAGTCGCTTTCTATGCCTGTAGTGGTAGGTAATTTAAAACGGTTAGAGTTATTGCAAACCCAGCCTAAGTTGAAAGAAAAATTATGGGCAAATGTAAAAATTCTTCAAAGTGGTTTAAAAGAAAGGGGCTTTAATATAGGTAACACCAGCTCGTGCGTTACTCCGGTTTATTTAGATGGTTCTTCAAAAATTGCTGCTGGTATAACTTACGATTTACGCGAGAATCATAATATTTTTTGCTCAATAGTGGTATACCCAGTTGTGCCAAAGGGAATAATTTTGTTGCGATTAATTCCAACTGCTTCGCATACCGAAGAAGATATTAAACAAACTTTAGATGCATTTGAAGCGGTAAGATCGAAGGTGGAGTCGGGCGAATACGAAAACCAAGATTATATGGTAGTTTAGTTGCTTTACATATTAGCTGTGTTATTTTTAATATTTGTATTTTGATTATTGATTATGTGTTAGTTAAAAAAAAATACCGTAAGCTAATACAGTAATAGTATTTTTGTTTGAGAAGCTATTTTGCTAATACGGAAAAAAAATGATGCGACCTTTTGCCACAATTAATCATTTGCAGGCGCATAAAAAATTGGTTGTAGCTATAGGTTTTTTTATAGGTTGGGTATAGTTGTGTGGCCAAATTACTTGTTATAATTTTGCTACAGTTTAATTTTTAATTTAAAAAATATCTGTTCGGCAGCACAATGTTTCCATAGTAGCCCAGATAGAAGTGGTTATGCTGCCAGAAGCGTTGGCATTGATGCGAGGCCGCAGCATTTGAACGGATAGCTGGGAATCATTTTTTGTGTAGCCATCAATTTCGCTTCTAAATAAAAACGAACAACGGGCTAAACCTATTTCAGATTTAGCCCGTTATTTTATAAAACTTTAAATAGACTATTAATCAATTAAAAGGTTTCGAAACATTTTTTTCCGTTGTTAGTGGTTACACCAAGTAGTACCAATTTAAGTTGTGTTGGTTACCTTTAAATTTTGGTTACGTTTTAATTGCCTTTACAGCGCATCTTATAAAATAGCAGGGGTTTTATTTTTAATTTTATGCCCAATACTAATTTAAATAGCTGTTTATTTTTTTATTTTGATGATGATTTTTAATACTACCATGCTATATGGCATTTATTTGTAGTTACAGGTAGTTTGCCGCCTTGGGTAGCTATATTATTGGCAATCAAAAAGCAAAGGCTTCCTTCATAATTATTGATGAGGCCTAACTTTTTGTAGCTAAAATAGCTGCACGAGCAATTGATATGTTTACTCTATTTATCTTCTTCTTTATTTTTAGAACTTTCATCTTCTTCAAACTCTTTCCAAATACGTTTAGCAGCTTTCCTTTTTCTTCTTGCCTCAAAAATATTATTAATCGCTCGAACTACTTCTATCAAACAAGCAAAAATTAATATGTAAAATATTATTATCACTTATTAGTTTTATATGATGCATTATTATAGCTCAATATAATTGAAACTACAATTATAAATTAAATAATTAAATAACCAATTAATTATTATAATTTTCATATTTGTTATAAGCTGTTGAGTCGTTCTTTTGTGGTTTACTACTATACAAATTTAAGTCCCTACAATTGTTTATGCGAACCATCGCACAGGCAAGAATTTTTTGTTTGTTTACAACCGCAGAAATAAACCGTTTTAGCTTCCTCAAACTTTACAATTTGGGGCGCAAAACTACTGCCTTTATGTTTACCATCGCAAAAAGGTTGGTTATCACTTAACCCACAACTACACCAAGCATAATTTTTATTGGCTACTACTTCAACCGCAAAAGGGGTTTTACTTGCTACTTTAGCTTTTTCCATAATTATAATTTTTTGTAATGATAAAAGAAATGATGCTCATAACCAATAGTAAATATTAATACAGAATGGTTCTAAATAAGTAATTACTAAATTTTTTACGCAATAAACCACAAAAAAAGCCTCACCTATTGGTGAAGCTTTTTAAACCCAAAATCCTAATGTATTTTTACAAGGCCTTTACCTTATTTTGTCTCATCTACTTCTTCAAACTCAACATCTTCTACGCTATCGGTTGATTCGGCTTCATCTTGGGCAGTTGCTTCGCCTGCATTTGCCGTAGCATCTGCATCTGCACCTTCACTATTTGCTTGGGCCTCTTGTTGTGCTTTGTAAATATCTTCCGAAGCAGCTTGCCAAGTAGTATTTAACGTTTCAAAAGCAGGATCAATTTTTGCAATATCTTGAGTTGCGTGTGCTTCTTTCAAGTCTGCTAATGCTTTCTCAATTTCTCCTTTTTTCTCAGCTGGTATTTTATCGCCAAACTCTTTCAATTGCTTTTCTGTTTGAAAAATTAACCCATCTGCTTGATTAATTTTTTCTTGTACTTCTTTTGCTTTCTTATCTATATCTTCATTAGCTTTCGCCTCATCGCGCATTTTTTGTATTTCTGCATCGCTTAAACCAGTTGAAGCTTCAATTCTAATACTTTGTTGTTTGCCAGTACCTTTATCTTTGGCACTTACATTTAAAATACCGTTGGCATCTATATCAAAAGTTACCTCAATTTGTGGTACTCCTCGCGATGCTGGTGGTAAGCTATCTAAGTGAAACTTGCCAATAGAACGGTTATCTTTTGCCATTGAACGTTCGCCTTGTAAAATATTAATTTCTACCGAGGGCTGGTTATCAACTGCCGTGCTAAATACCTGCGATTTTTTACTTGGTATAGTTGTATTGGCATCAATTAGAGTGGTTGATACGCCGCCAAGTGTTTCAATACCTAAGGTTAGCGGCGTTACATCTAACAATAAAACATCTTTAACATCACCACTTAAAACGCCACCTTGTATAGCTGCACCAATGGCAACCACCTCATCAGGGTTTACGCCTCTGTTCGGTTTTTTACCAAAAAATTTCTCTACAACTTCTTGTATTTTAGGTATGCGAGTTGAACCACCAACCAAAATTACTTCGTCAATTTCCGATGCATTTAAACCAGCATCTTTTAAAGCCGTTTTACAAGGTGCTAAAGTTCTTTCAATCAAATTATCGGCCAATTGCTCAAATTTTGAACGGCTCAACTTTTTTACCAAGTGTTTAGGCACGCCATCAACCGAAGTAATGTATGGCAAGTTTATTTCCGATTCTGGAGAAGAAGATAATTCAATTTTTGCTTTTTCTGCAGCTTCTTTTAAACGCTGTAAAGCCATCGGATCTTTTCTTAAATCCATATTTTCGGCACTCTTAAACTCATCGGCCAACCAATCCATTATTAAGTGATCAAAATCATCACCACCTAAATGTGTATCGCCGTTAGTTGATTTTACTTCAAAAACGCCATCGCCCAATTCTAATATGGAAATATCGAAAGTACCGCCACCCAAATCGAAAACGGCAATTTTTTGATCAATATTTTTCTTATCCATACCATAAGCCAAAGCTGCTGCAGTTGGCTCGTTGATAATACGCTTTACTGTTAAACCAGCAATTGCGCCAGCTTCTTTTGTTGCTTGCCGTTGCGAATCGTTAAAATAAGCTGGCACCGTAATTACCGCTTCCGTAATTTCTTGTCCTAAATAATCTTCGGCAGTTTTCTTCATTTTCTGCAACACCATCGCCGAAATTTCTTGCGGCGTATATTTACGATCATCAATTTCAACTCTAATGCTATCATTATCGCCTTTTACTACCGAGTAAGCTACTTTTGAAAGTTCGCCAGCAATTTCGCTATAGCGGTTACCCATAAAACGCTTTATTGATGCAATGGTTTTTGTTGGGTTAGTAATGGCTTGCCGTTTTGCCGGATCGCCAATTTTACGCTCGCCATTATCTAAAAAAGCCACTACAGATGGTGTTGTTCTTCTGCCCTCTGCGTTGGTAATTACAACAGGTTCGTTACCTTCCATTACAGAAACCACCGAGTTTGTTGTACCTAAATCTATTCCTATTATTTTGCTCATATAACTTTGTTTTAAATTTTTACCAATATATATTCAATTGACGTGCCAACCGATTGTATATGCTATTTTGGCAGATAATCTTGCTATTTTGGCACTAAAAGAAGGGAAATACTGCAATAATTTCGGTTAATAATCAAAAACAGACGATCAACTTGTAAAAAAGGAAGGCTCACTTTTGGCTTCAGACTTTTTAGTAAAACTACCACCTAATATTTTTGAACTTATTATAAGCGTGCATAAATAAGGTAATATTTAATGATGATACCATTTCTATTATAAAATCATCAATAAATAGTGTATATTTTATTAGTGATTATATGTTCTATACGGTTATTTGTTTTCTAATGATTTGGTGCATTTTTTTTACCTATGATTTGGTGGTATGAATATTTTATGATAAAGTGTTGGTTTTTCGAGTATAGTCACACTCTTTCAGTAGGATTAAGTTTTGGACTGTATGGAGGAATGAATATTGGAATAATATTACTGGAGATGTTTAACCTTTTAATGTGGTGAAATGAGGCAGGATGTATAACAATAATTTTAAGTTCGTTAGGTTTTATTTTAATGAACTGATCAAAAAATAACTGCATCATATTTAAAATCAGCTTCAAGTTGAAAAATCGTTTAAAAAGCCGATAGTGTGTTATTAGAATAAAAATCAAAATTTAATATCTTTGTGTTTTAAAGAAAAGACGAATGGAAATTAAAGGAACAATTGTACAAATTCTGGAGCCTTTAACAGGGCAAGGTGCCAACGGAGAATGGCGCAAACAAAGCTATATTTTAGAAGTGCCAGGTACTTACCCTAAAAAAATATGTTTTGATGTATGGGGAAATAATATTGATGGTTTTCAAATAAAACAACAAGAAGAATTAACAGTTAGCATTGATATTGAAAGCAGAGAATACAACACTAAATGGTATACCAATGTAAAGGCGTGGCGAGTGCAAAGAGGGGAGACCGCACCACCGCCTCAAGCAACTGCACCTACAGCAAATACAAATATACCCAATGAAATGCCGCCACCTGAAAAAGCAAGTGAACCAACTGTTGCCGATTTTGAAGATGATTTACCATTCTAAATTTTAATAATGAATATTTCAAATTTTTTTTTTTGATATTGATGGTGGTTTTTACCTGCCAAGCCTGTTCTTCAACTAACAAAATAGCAAAGCGAACACCCGACAATAGAGGTTTTTTAGTGCAGGTTAATGATAAAGCACCTAATTTTGATATGGAATTTACCGATGGCACAAAAACCAGCTTAAAAGACTATAGAGGCAAGCCAGTAATGCTACAGTTTACCGCAAGTTGGTGCGGCGTGTGCATTAAAGAAATGCCACATATTGAGAAAGAAATTTGGCAACAATGGAAAGATAAAGGCTTAGTAGTTATTGGTATTGATAGAGATGAACCTATAGAAAAAGCACAACTTTTAATTGAGAAAACAGGAGTTACTTACCCAATTGCATTAGATCCGGGAGCAGAAATATACCATAAATTTGCAGCGAAAAAAACTGGAGTAACCCGCAATGTAATCATTGACAAAAATGGAAAAATTGTTTTTTTAACAAGGCTTTTTGATGAAAAAGAATTTGAAGCAATGAAGAAAATAATTGAAAGTTTGCTTTAAGCGAATAGCCAACCAAAAAAATCTTTATTTAATAACATCGCGATTCGGTCATTTAATATTATTTGTGGTTAAATAAACTATTTTAAATCAGGTATTTAGGTGTTTATGTTTAAAGTTTTAATGTAACTATAATAATCAACACTTTTGCAAATGGGCTTTTAAAGCAAATTTATGGAATATAAAGAAATCAACTCTTCGAAACTCACAAAAATTGGCTACAATAGAGATTCTTTAAAAATGGAAGTTCATTTTAAAAATGGACACATTTACTTACACTCTGAAGTGCCTCCGAGTTACTATTTAGAATGTTTGGTAGCTGCTTCAATAGGCAAATATTATTTTAATAATATAAAGGAAGTTTTTCCTTATGAAATTATTGCTTAATACTTTTAAAAGGTTTTATAAAGCTTCATTTTAATCTCTACTTAACATAATATTAATTATAGGCAAAATTAATACTAAGTATTAACAACTAAAAATTGATTGAAATTTTTTATAAATTGAGATCAAATAGAAAAAAATAAATAGTAATTGTTACATTCATTTAAAACGAGTTGTTTTTTAAGAGAATTATTTTTAAAAAAGGACGATCAAAAATTGTAAAAATTATAAGGACGAAATTGGTAGTTTGAACTTTTTAATAGCTAACACAAGTAATCTTAAAAAAGCTAAAACAATTATTTTTTTACCTTTACAATTTTAAAGCACTCTTATGGCACAAAATAACCACTTAAAAAGAGCCCGAAATTTTAATATGTTTAAATGAAATTCTAAATTTACACCAAACTTTAACTATTTAATATGAAGCAATATATATTATTCCTATTAACACTCATTTTTGCAATTTGTAGTATTAACACATTATTAGGTCAAGGCTCTTGCTCTGATGGTTCTTACAACTTTAGTGATATTAGTTTAATATTGAATTCAAGTAATTGCGACAACTGCCATACTGGTGCAAGTTCGCAAGGTGGTTGGAACTATAATACCTATGCAGGTTTAATTGCTGTTGGTAATTGTGGTGTAGCCAACGTTGTTTCAGGCAATGCATTAGGTAGTTTATTATATGATAAGATTGATGGAGACGGAGCTGTAAGTTGTGGAGCTGCAATGCCCAACGGAGCACCGCCTACAGCTGCTGCATTTTCTGTTGCTGAGTTGACAGGTATTGAAACGTGGATAAATTCAGGCGCACTCGAAAGCTGCCCACCACCTAGCACCTGCCCTACTGTTATTTTAAATGATGCCAATTTACCAAATTTACCACCAGCAGTTTGTGCAGATGATTTGTTATCTTTATGTTTTGATGTTAGTGTAGATGAAGCTACTTTCAATCCAACCTCAATACAATTTAATTATAACTTAACTATTGATGAAACTCCTTCAACAGTAATTTTAAACACAATTTATACAAGTGGTGGTGGTATCGATCCAAATTCAACTGGGCAGCTTTGTTTCGAGGCAACAGTGCCTGTAGGTACAGATGTATGTGCGCCCTACGAACTTTCTTTAGAAATTATTGATGTTTTTTATAACGATGCTGAATGTGCTGATAATTTTGTTGCTTACGATTTAAATATTACCGCACCAGTTGAGGTTATGCAAACTGGTGATAATTTAAATGATTTAATACCCTTGTTAACAATTGGTGGCCTAAATCCAATATTAGTTCAAATATTTCCTAACCCAAACTGGTCAGCAAACATTACACAATTGCCAGCCTGCGATGGCACAACACTTGGCACAATTGAAATTTTGGCTGCCGATGGCACAACTGTTTGCGAAACCTTAACAGATATTGGTACTGCCGGAACTAACGGTTGCCCCGTTGTAAATGCAATTTTGCCAGAAACATTATATGAAAACTATACCACCTATTTAGATGCAGATACGATAGCGCAACCCAACCCTTGTGCTATAAGTATTATTGTAGCTGAGCAAACTATAGCCTGTGAAGATCAATGCATTAACACCTGCCCTACTGTTATTTTAAATGATGCCAATTTACCAAACTTACCACCAGCAGTTTGTGCAGATGATTTGTTATCTTTATGTTTTGATGTTAGTGTAGATGAAGCTACTTTCAATCCAACCTCAATACAATTTAATTATAACTTAACTATTGATGAAACTCCTTCAACAGTAATTTTAAACACAATTTATACAAGTGGTGGTGGTATCGATCCAAATTCAACTGGGCAGCTTTGTTTCGAGGCAACAGTGCCTGTAGGTACAGATGTATGTGCGCCCTACGAACTTTCTTTAGAAATTATTGATGTTTTTTATAACGATGCTGAATGTGCTGATAATTTTGTTGCTTACGATTTAAATATTACCGCACCAGTTGAGGTTATGCAAACTGGTGATAATTTAAATGATTTAATACCCTTGTTAACAATTGGTGGCCTAAATCCAATATTAGTTCAAATATTTCCTAACCCAAACTGGTCAGCAAACATTACACAATTGCCAGCCTGCGATGGCACAACACTTGGCACAATTGAAATTTTGGCTGCCGATGGCACAACTGTTTGCGAAACCTTAACAGATATTGGTACTGCCGGAACTAACGGTTGCCCCGTTGTAAATGCAATTTTGCCAGAAACATTATATGAAAACTATACCACCTATTTAGATGCAGATACGATAGCGCAACCCAACCCTTGTGCTATAAGTATTATTGTAGCTGAGCAAACTATAGCCTGTGAAGATCAATGCGTTATATGCCCAACGGTAGTTTCAGCATCACAAGAGGCAAGTGCTTGCCAAAGTGTAGAATCAATTCAATTTTGTGTTACTTTTGACACCACAGTTGATGCCAATACAGTTGTAACTGTTGAAGGAATATCACTCGACGGTACTGCTGGTGGCACTCAAATTTGTATTGATGTACCTTTTACTGCGCCGTTTAATCCTTGTAGTGGCGCTTCAATAGATTTTATGGCAACAGCAACTTGCGATAATACAGATTTACTAAGTGGCTTCGTTTGGTTAGGAACACAAATTTTACCAATTACTGATCCTGCTTGTGGTGGCATAGCTGGTTGTACTGATAACACAGCGTGTAATTTTAACCCCAATGCAGTTTGTGATGATCCAAGTGATCCTTGTTTAGCACCTCCATTATGTAATGCAGATCCGTGTATAGGAGATACTGAAATAGTTGATCCGAATGATGCCTGTAATTGTATTGTTGATATGCCTCAATTGCTTGGTTGCACCGATGCAGCTGCCTGTAATTTCAATGCTAATGCAAACTGTGATGATGCCAGTTGTGACTTTGGAAATACCACATGCGCAGATCCTTGCAATCCTGCAACTGGTTGTACTGACGCCAATGCTTGTAATTTTGATCCGAACGCTTGTGTTGATAATGGTTCTTGTCAAGCACCGCCTTGTAACCCAGGCTGTACAGATGCCTGCGCCGACAACTTTGATCCTAATGCAGATGCAGATAATGGTACTTGTAATCCTTATGACGATACCTGTAATGCAGACTGTACCGCAGGCCTCTTTGGTGGTGTTTGGGATGCAGCAATCTGCGCTTGTATAAATGAAACAACACCAATAAATGGTTGCACCGATGTAACTGCCACAAACTATAATGCAGCCGCCAACTGCGATGATAACTCTTGTACGTTTTTGATGTGTGATGATCCTTGCGCACCAAACTTTGGGGCAGCAGGAGCTTGTGAGGCTTATGATATGACCTGTAATGCAGACTGTACCGCAGGCCCCTTTGGTGGTGTTTGGGATGCAGCAACCTGCGCTTGTATAAATGAAACAACGCCAGTAAATGGTTGTACCGATCCTTTAGCAGGAAATTACGATCCTGCCGCCAATTGTGAAAATGGAAGTTGCATAACGGTTTGTGAAGAAGAAATTAACGGTGCCATTATAGTTGATGATCCTGCTTGCGATGTTGGTGGTATTGATATTTTTATTATTGCGCCCGACGGAACTTCAATTACAATTACTACAGCAGCAGATGGTACTTTCTCAGTACCAGGTGGGCCGTTTCCTTGTGGCGATTATACGGCAGCTTTTGCAGACGTTAGCAGCTTACCATTTTGTTACACTTCTACTGGTTCAACCGATCCAATTACATTTGCAGTTAATGGCCAAGGCGGCGGAAATGATGGGCCATTCTTTTTTTCAAACCCAGAAGTACCAACATTATCGCAATGGGGTTTAATTTCATTAGCTTTATTGTTAATGATTTACGGAGCTTTAAAACTTTCGGCAAGCACCCTTATTTTCATTTCTTACAAAAAAAAATAGTGTTTTCTTTTAAATGAAAAACAAAAAAGCAATCAGAATTAACTGGTTGCTTTTTTTATTGTTTTTTCACTTTAAAATTAATTTAAATAGATCTATCCTACTAACCTACATCAACACTATTTTTTACATTAAGCTTCAAAATTTAATATTTCTATATTAGTTTTAGCAGCTCATTTCATTTCTTTAAAAACTAACTTATCAACACTACAAAAAAATATACATTTTTAATTAAAATGTGAATAACCTTACAATTGAAAATACAAAAACATAATAATATGCTAAAATATTAGAAGCAATAACCTTACATTAGCACCATATACAAAACAAATAGTCTTCTAAAATATGAAAATTGCAATTAAACTGTGTCTATTCAGCTTCCTTTTTACATTTTTTTCTTTAAGCATTACAGGCCAAACCTGTTCAGATGGTGCTTATCAATGGAGTGATATGGTAATCATTTTTGATAGTTACGGGTGTAATAGTTCTGGTTGTCACGGTGGTGCTAATGCCTTAGATTTAACTACTTTTGCTGGTTTTACTGCTGGTGGTAATAAGTGTGGAGGTGAAATATTAGATGGAACAAACTTTGTAGACATTATTGAAACTGGTGGAGTAAGTTGCACTGATGGTACAATTACATCAACAATGAATAGTCGTATTTCTGGTTCTGTTTCAGCAGCTGATATCGCAGCAATTCAAGCCTATATTGATGCTGGTGCTTTTCAGTTTTGTAGAGGAACTCCATTAGATGATGGTGTTTGTGATCCCCCATCAACAATTGAAAGTTTACCTGCTCCTGCACAATCAACTTTATGTAATGATGGAAGCGATGCGCCTACTTTTACTGCCCCAACTGCTTCTTTGCCAGATGTTCAAGTTGTAATTGAAGTAAATGGTGTATTAAACACTATTTCGGATGATGGAAGTTTTGATACTTCAATATTGGTAGAAGGAGATGAAGTTTGTTACACCGCTTTTACTTTTGATTTAGAGGCAATTAATGCATTGCTTACTACTGCAAGCCAGTTATGTCCGATAATAGATTGTGATAATACTTTTGATTTAGACGGTGTTAATATGGCTATTGCAGATTTAGTGGATGGTGTTAATGATGGTGTTCCTGGTTTAAATGATTTGCTGGAAGCGTTAGCTTTTGCGGGTTCTTTTGGTAACCCTATTGAGTCTGTTCAAACAGCAGGTTCAACACTTGATGCCTTAAATGTTGAAGTTGGCGAGCTCTTAGGAAATGTATGTTATGCTTCTTCTGAAAGTGTTTGTTTAAATGTTGTTAGTTGCGGAGGTCCTAATACCTGCCCAACGGTATATTTAAATGATGATAACTTACCAAATTTACCCAGTGCTTTATGTGTTGGTGATTTATTAGAATTATGTTTTGATATTGCGGTCGATGAAGTCTTGTTCGATGCAAATTCTATAGAGTTTAATTATGAACTATTAATAGGTGGTAGTGTTGCTACAGTTGCTTTAACCAACAATTATTCGAGTGGAACTGCTATAGACGCTAATGCAACAGGACAAATCTGTTTTTCTGCCAACATTCCCGCAGGAATAAGTTCCTGTGAGTCTTATGAATTATCTTTAGAAATAGAATCAGTTTTTTATCGAGATGAAGACTGTCCAGATGATTTGGTAGCTTATGATTTAAACCTTACCGCTCCGCTTGTAGTAGTTCAAACTGGCGATGACCTTAATGCACTTGTTCCGTTATTAGGTATCGCAGGTTTAAATCCAATCTTAGTGCAAGTTTATCCTGCGCCAAATTGGACTGCAACAGTAACCCAAGCACCGGCTTGTGATGGCAGTACTTTAGGCGTTGTTGAAATAAGTGCTGCTGATGGCACTTTATGCGATACTATTAGTGATCTTGGAACTGCTGGTGCGGATGGAGAATGTCCGGCTAATAATGCTGAACTACCAGAATACACCTACACTGCTTTTGAAACTTTTATAGTACCCGATCAAAACGATATGGATAGTATTGTAGTTAATCCTTGTGCCATCAATATAATAGTACCATCGCAAACAATTAATTGTGTTGAAGCATGCGGGCCTTGTTCTGGTGAAGAGGTAGAAGTTACCTTTAGTGTAGATATGTCTTGCTCAGGTACTGATGCTCGCCCTCCTGTTGTAACAGGTCCTTTTAATGGCTTTTCAGGTGATGGTAATATAATGATAGATCCTGATGGAGATGATATTTGGGAAGCGGTGATTTGTGCAGCTCCAGGTGCTTCTTTCGAATATAAATATGCTATTCAAGATTTTGTAGCGCAAGAAAATTTAGTGGATGATGCAATAGCAGGTGCTAGCGGTAATACGTGTGATTTAAATACTAATTTCTTTGATTTCTCTAATCGTTTAATTACCATACCTGCTGCTGGTGGCGTGTTGCCTACAGATGCCTATGGTATATGTGGTACCTGCGAAAATCCACCAATTAATATAACATTTTCCGTTGATATGAGCTGTAGTGACGTTACACCTGGCACGCAAGTAGCTATGTTTGGAGGTTTTAACGACTTTTGTTGTCCTTATGATTTACAAGATGTAGATGGAGACAATGTTTGGTCTACAACCCTACCATTTCCAGCAGATGCAGATGGTTGCATAACAATGCAATACTTATATATGTCACCCGATTTTGATAATATTGAAACATTTTTAACCAATGGAGAAGATATTGCAAATTGTCCAAACATATTTTCAGATTTCAACGAATTTGCTAATAGAATTATTGAAGTTTGTCAAGATACCGTAGTAGATGACTATTGGAATTCTTGTTCAGCTCCAGCAGAACCAGACACCGGATGTGATGATGGCGATTGTAGCAATGGTTTAGAAACTTGGGACGGATGCGCTTGTGCAGCAGGAACACCACCAGAAGTGCCTAACTGCGATGATAACGACTGTTCAACAATTGATGCTTACGATGAAGCTACATGCAGTTGTACCAATACAGCAGATCCAAACTTACCATTAAATTGTGATGATGGAGATTGCAATACTGACGACAGTTACGATACCGCTACTTGCAGTTGTGTAAACACTCCAGTAACAGTTGATCCTGATGATGGTTGTGAGTTTACAGATGATGCTTATGATGCGGCAACCTGTACCGTAACAAATGTTTCTAACTGTGCAGCTGGCACTAATTTAGATTTAGCAAATTGTACATGTACAACTATTGTAGTTGACGGTTGTACCGATGTGTGCGATCCAAACTATAACCCTGCTTCAACAAATGATGATTTGTGTGCTGGTTACGATACTATTTGCGATGATAACGACTGTTCAACAATTGATGGATATGATGTTGCTACATGTAGTTGTACCAATACAGCAGATCCAAACTTACCATTAAATTGTGATGATGGAGATTGTTCAAATGGTGAAGAAACCTACAACCCAGCAACTTGTTCTTGTGATGCTGGAACGCCACCTACTTGTGTTTCTGGTGAACAATTTAATACAACAACTTGTATGTGCGAGCCAATACCTGCTACATGCGATGATCCATGCGCTCCTAACTTTGGCGAAACCGAAGCTTGCGAAACTTATGATATGACTTGCCCAGAAGATACTTGTACAGAATTTTACTCTTGGAATGTAGAATCTTGCATGTGTGATGTATCAGTATTTGATATTAATTGTGATGATGATAATGATTGTACAACAGACGAATATGATTTTACAATATGCGAGTGTGCTTATACACCAATTGCAGGCTGTGGAGATTGTGTACCTCCAACACCTGGAACAATTGATTGTGATTAATTATATAACTATAAAAGTTTAAACAAATTACCAATATTATATTATGAAAAAAAATTTATTATTATTTATAACAGTAATGTTTTCAACTGTTTTGTTGGCACAACCTGGCAACGACAATATATGTGATGCATTGGCACTTACTTTAGATGCTGATTGTTCAACTACTTTGCCTTACACCAATGTTGCTGCTACTGTTCAAGTAGGGGAAGATGCAGGCACTTGCTATGGAGAAGGAACTATAGAGCAAACAGTATGGTTTTCTTTTGTTGCCCCATCAACTGGCGCAATAAGTATTACTACTGACTTTTCTAATAGTGGCATGCAAGACAATCAGATAACGATTTTTGAGTATGATGCTGCACAAGCTTTCGATTGCGCTACATTTGCTAACTATTTACAGGTTGCTTGTAATGAAGATAAAATACCAGTCCCAGTAAATACTGAGTTTAATGCAGCAATACCGCCTATAGCGGTTACATCAGGTCAAACCTATTACATACAAGTAGATGGTTTTAATGCTGGTGATGAAATGACTCCGAATATATCTGAGGGTTCATTTTGTATTGTTGTTTCAACTGTTACCACACCTGAAAATGATAATTGTGAATCATCTCAAGGATATGGTGGTTTTGGACCAGCTTGTACAAAAATATGGGGAGACGTGGAAACTGAATTTACCTCTACCATAGGTGCTACCGCTGGTAACGATTTAGACGTATTTTCATGCGACGGTTCTGAATTTAATGCTTCAGTTTATTATACTTTCTTATCAGGTGTAACAGAAGTTGAATTTAATCTTTTAGAAGGAGAAAACATTAACGTAACACTTCTCTCTACTTCTGAAACTTGCGATGATGCCGATGATGGGAGTGTAGAACTAACAGGAAACTGTTTTACTGACATTGATGCTTCAGCTACTGCAGATCCGGCCGATGCAGATGTTTTGTTTACTAATTTAGAGGTTGGTGGTACTTATTTAATGGCTATTTGGACTAATGAAGGCGAAGCAACCGATTTTCAATTTTGTTTAACACGAGCACCTGCTTATGAATGTGGTGACAATGTTTGTTACGATTTAATTGAAAGTTATAGTAATTGCGAATCTGATTGCCCTTGTATTTCAAGTATGGACTTTGTTAGTTTAGCTGATGGTGGAATATCAACTGAACCTACTGGTGTTTGTGCTGAAATAATTGGTGGAACAAGTGATCCAGCTAATTTAGGTATTTATATTCCTTTTTTAATTACCACATTAGATTCTGATTTAACAGGCTCTTTGGTTAGTGCAACACAAGGTTCTATATTTACAAGTAGTTCAAATCTTAATTTTTTTGGTTATGCAACAAACCCTCTTATACCGCTACCTAATAATGAGTACGATGGCAATTTGAATTATTTATTTTTAACTCAATCTCAAATTAGCGCCGGCGGATCTGTTACCATCAGTTTTACTTCCGACAGCGGAGCTTGTTCTGCAAGTATTGAACTGAATTTAGCTGATCTTGTAGGACCGAGTTCAAATGAATGTGGCAACTGCAACCTTTTAATAGAACCCGACTATTCTTCATTACAATGCCCAGATTTTAATACTAATTTAGATATTGTGGGTGCTGTAGGCAATCTTTGGTTATCTCAAAATAGTTCTACTATTTTTGATGCAGGAGATATAGCAATTCCTTATTCTGGAGGCTACCCCACGGGCGATTTTACCCTAACCATATACGATTCTGGACAGCCAAATTGTGCATTTCCATTAACGTTAACCTTTGGTGATTATTTTTGTCCCGAAACAACTGGAGATCCTATTGGTACCTTTTGTAGATTGGATCCTTCAATAGATGAAAATGGTACTGCGATCTGTGATAACGCAACAGGAAATGTATTGGTGCCCATTAGTTTTGGAAACAATGTAACAGGGGTTTTAACTTCAAATCCAGACATTATTTCAGGTGATGGTCCGCAAGGCCCTTATTACGCATCAATAGATCCAAATAATTGTTCAGCAGTAGAGGTATCAGTAATGGATGATTCTCAAGTTGATGCATTTAGTGGTACACCTATTTTCAATATTAATTCTCCAGCTTCTTTGGCTGGTGGAAATGCTAATGTAGGCACTAGTGGCACCACTTGGGGGGTTGACATAACAACTTTAGGTGTTTGCCCAAGCAGCACAACAGGTTCAATAGTTTTAGTTAATGATGAGTCTAGCGCTTCAACCGAATTTTGCTCACCAGACGGAGGCGCTCCAGAACCAAGTCAATGTACTGGTATTGCTGGTAATATAGCTTTAATTGACAGAGGCAATTGCACATTTGTTAATAAAGCTTCTAATGCTCAACAATGTGGAGCAATTGCTTTCATTATATGTAACAACGATACTGCTAACCCCGACGATGTAATTCCTATGGGCGGAGCAACTACACCAGTAATTACCATACCAGGTATCCTGCTTTCCTATAACGATTGTTTAGCAATTAAAGCAGAACTTGGCAACGGTGTTGAGGCTTGTATTGGAGCACCTCAAACAGTAGCTGGTTGTGAAAGAACCTTTACAATTGATGTTTGTAATGATTACAACACGCAAACTTGTGATGATAGTGATTGCAGCACCGAAAATGATGTTGCTACTGTTGGACCAGATGGTGCAGAAGTTTGTGCTTGCGCAGGTACACCAATTGTTTGCCCCGAAGGGCAGTCGTTTAATAATGAAACTTGCGCTTGTGAAACGGGTGCAATTGCTGGTTGTACAGATCCATGCGATCCTAACTTCGATGCAGCCGCTAACGAAAGCGATCCAGCAGCTTGTGCTGGTTACGATACTACTTGCGATGATGGTGATTGCAACACAACAGATTCTTATGATAATACAACTTGTGCTTGTGTAAACACAGCAACTACTCCACCAACTTGTGATGATGGTATTTGTTCAAATGGTGTTGAAACTTATAATGCGGCAACTTGTATGTGTGAAAATGGTACTCCAATTACCCCACCAACTTGTGATGATGGAGATTGTTCGAATGGTGTCGAAACCTATAATACAGAAACTTGTATGTGTGAAGATGGCATGCCAGGAGAAATACCAACATGTGATGATATGAACTGTAATACAGCAGATACTTATGATGCAGCAAATTGCATGTGTATAAATACGCCAATTACACCACCAAATTGTGATGATATGGATTGCAGTACAAATGATACTTATGATAACGCAACTTGTACTTGTATTTATACACCAATTACTTGTGCAACAGGAGAAGTATTTAACACAGACCTGTGCATGTGTGTGGCCGATGATTTTTGCAATGGTGTAGAAGATGAGTGCGGTGTTTGTGACGGTCCGGGTATTGTTGCTGGCACTTGCGACTGTGCAGGTAGTTTGCCACCAACTTGGTATGCGGATAATGATAATGATGGTTTTGGTGACCCTAATAATTCTACCTCAAGTTGCGAACAACCAACCGGTTTTGTTGCTAATTCGAGTGATGACGATGATACAATGGCTAATCAAGCAGATGTGCCAACCCTCTCACAATGGGGGTTAATATTATTAAGTTTAATTTTATTGAGTATATCCACAGTTGCTGCAATTCAAAAGAAATACAGTTTAGTATATGAAAAAGGAGTTGCAAATTCATCAACTTTTATTTCTTATTTTAATAAACATTTATTTAAGCAAATGTTAATTAAAAGTATACCTATTCTGTTGTTTATTTTTATGGCAATATCGCTAATTGAAGGTGGTTGGTTTGTGCATAATTTTATAGGAACATTTTTAAGCGGTGTAATATTTGTGTATATTTTACATTTTATAGAATTGAGCAAACAGTTTGATCAGGATGAACAATAAAATTGTATTCTTAACTTCTATCAATACAAATTATTTTTTGTGAGATCGTAAATAGAATCAATAAAAAAGTTACAACATTATAAATAAGCAGGTTAAGATCTTTAACCTGTTTATTTATTATAATTCCAATATGAAAAAAAATAAAGGAAAAGAAAAATCAAATCTAAAACTTAGAAACTCATCAAAGAAAACTTCATTTGTTGGCAGTATAAAATCTATTTACAAGCAACCATTTTATAATTTATTGTTTAAGTTTTTTGCTTTAATATGTTTATTCTACTCTTTGTGGATCACACCTTTTTTTCAAGAGCACATTATTGCTAATGTTGCCCTATTTTATGCTAAAATATCTGCAAATATATTAAGTGTTTTTAAAATACCAGTAAAGGCTATTGGTGATACATTAACAAGTAGTGATTTTTCAATAAGAATAAGAAATGGCTGTGATGCTATTGAAGCTACTGCAATATTACTTTGCGCAATGATCATATACCCAACCAATTGGAAAAATAAATCAATAGGCTTGTTAGTCGGTTTATTGCTTCTTATTATTTTAAACATTATAAGAATATTGAGTTTATACTTTACTAGCATTTACGCTCCCACGCTATTTGAAATAATGCACGTAAGTATTTGGCAAGTACTGTTTATCGTATTTCCAATACTCATTATTTTATGGTGGATTAAATGGTCAAATAAAGAAGCATTGAATTTGTGAAAGAAACTATAAATCATTTAATTAGGAGATTAGGAATTTTTGTTATAATCTTCATCGCCTTAGTAGCTTTAGTCAATTTTTTTGATGTCAAAAGCAGTTATCATCATCATTTCATAAATTTAGGCAATACTACTTTTTCTAAATTTGATAATGAAGGCATAGTTAACTTTAAAGATGGGTTTGCAGTAAATAAAAAAAAATATAATCCTTACGATTGTATGGTTATTCTTACCAGCGAACCACAAAAGCGTAAAGCCTTAAAAGAAGCACGCGAAAAAGGTAAAAGTAAAATGACTTACAACCCCGTAACCTTTCCCCTCAACTCGTGGAATAATTTCGGCTTCCTACTATTGTTTTTCATAGCACAAATTATTTCTATACCTTTAGTTTTAAAACATCGGTTGCTTACTTTTGTTATCGGCTTTCTGCTAATCCACCTATTTTTTTTCGTAAAACTATGGACCTCCCTCAACTTAAAATTTTCAATTTGGTACGATCAGTTTCAGGTAGGATGGACTAATGATATTTTAATTAACCTTCTAAATTACTTTCATATAATTATTATGTACCCATTTTTTGGTTTGGTACTGATTACTTTAATTACATTAACTTTAAGTTTTAAGTATTGGATCGTAAAATAACATTTTTTTATACTATTATATAATTACTACGCTATAGAAAACGTGATTAAAATTCCTATATTGCCATCTATATTAGATGAAATGTGCCACAACTCTATAAGTTTAACGCAATTAGAAAATTATCATCGAATAAATTTAATATCTTCAATATAAATCAATATTTTTACAACATAAAATTAAATAAGTTAGATTATGAAAAGAACTTTGTTACTTTATACTATGTTATTATCCTCATTTTCTGTGCTTCTAGCTCAGCCTGCAGAATTTGATTTTACACCAAACAATACATCTGGGGGTGCTATAGCAACTGTAACGGTTGATGGAGTAGTGGCTTCAAGCTCAGATTATATTGCAGCTTTTGATGAAACAGGCAACTGCGCGGGTGCTGTTCAACTTTTAGATTACTATGGCCAAGCATTTTGCAACCTTCAAGTTTATGGAAATGATGTTACAACACCTGATTTAGATGAAGGGATAGACGCTGGTGAAACTTACACATTTAAATTATGGGTAGCAGCTTCAGATGACATTTTAGATCATCCAGAAGATATAGAACCTGTGGCAACTTGGGATGCTGGACTAAATGGTTCACCATGTCCAGGTTATGGTTTTTCCGATAATGTGGTATTAAATTTTAGAGGTATTGCACCACCAGCAGATGAAGATGGAGACGGATTTTCTGGTGCAGATGATCCAGATGATGCAGACCCTTGTAACCCTGATAACAACGTTACTGTGTGTGATACAGACGGAGACGGTATTCCTAATGGAACTGATCCTTTTCCAGATTGTAGCGGAACACCAGATGATGGTTGTGATTTAACAACCGATAGCTTTGATGCTAACTGCGTAGCAATCAATACTGCTGATTGTGCAGATGGTACTTCATTTGATGCTGCTACTTGTGCATGCACAAGCAATTCTGTGCTAGGTTGTACTAACGCAGATGCTTGTAATTTTGATATGAACGCAACCGAAGATGATGGTAGTTGTCAATTACCTCCCACAGAACCAGATACAGCTTGTTATGAAACAGCTACATTCGACGATGCTTCTTGTGATTGGGTGGTTAGCGGTGTACAGCCAGAAACTGATGATAATTGTGATATAACCATTGATACTTTTGACGAAGCTACTTGTGCTGCGGTTAACACACCAGACTGCCCAGCAGGTACTTCATTTGATGCAGCTAACTGTGCTTGCACAAGCGATCCTGTGCCAGGTTGTACCAACGCAGATGCTTGTAATTTTGATATGAACGCAACCGAAGATGATGGTAGTTGTCAATTACCTCCAACATCACCCACTGTAGAATGTTATCAAACTGCAACTTTAGACAATGCAACTTGCGATTGGGTAGTAACAGGTGAGCAACCTGCTGAACCAACTGGTTTAGCTTGTTACGAAACAGCTTCATTTGATGATACAACCTGTGCTTGGGTAATTGTTGGTGAACAACCAACATGCGACGCAGGTACCACTTTTGATCCTGTAAGTTGTGAGTGTACTACTGATGTAATAGCATGTGAAGTTGAGGCTGCCACTATAAGCGGAGGTCCTTTTACCTTCTGTGTTGGTGACGATACCGCAGATTTTGTTTCAGGTGTAACAGTTGATGGTGGCGTAGGTGCTAACTCAACTTGGGTGGTAACCGATAGTCAATTAGATATATTAGGCTTACCTGCAACGCCAGATGTGGTAAATTTTGATGTAGCTGGTACAGGTACCTGTTTAATATGGTACATTTTATATGATGATATTACTGGTGCTAATATTGGTGATAATGCAGCCGACTTGGACGGGTGCTATGCAATATCAAATTCAATTGAAGTAGTCAGAGAGCAGTGTGTTGAAGAATGTACTCCTCCATTAGCAGGTGAATTTGATTGCGAATAATTCCCATATAATTAAGATTAAATAATTGTTAAACAAAAAAAATCTAATTGTATGAGAGCAATAAATAATTTAAAAATGACAAAATTTAGAATAATATTATTCGTCACTGCCTTTGTTGCTGCTTTACAGTTCTCTGTATCTGGCCAGGATGGATGTTTAAACGTTTGTCCAGAACAAGCAGCCCTATTAAGCGTTTCCGGAGAAGACGACAATGCTAATAATGCAGTAGTTTGTATTGATCAACTAACGGGAACCAATATAGTAATACAAAACGGTAGTGATCTTTCAACCTTACCAGAAGCATTGTATTCTTGCTACACAATAGCAGTAAGTAACAATGCTACTGGTTTTGATATAGCCTCAACCACTTACTCAATTGGCAATGTGCAAACAGAGTTAGATATGGCTTTAATGAGCGCTGACGATTGTGGCTCTGTAGGAGCTGCAAAAAACTTTGATATAAATAGCGCATATTGTAGCACCGCTGTTTGTATGTTAGATGTATGCCCGTGTAACAGCAACAATGAAATTATGTTTCAGTACACACCTTCAGGTGATGCCGGAACAGAACAATTTTTAGTTGTAAACAGTGTTGGAAATATAGTTGCACTATCTACCAGTAACGCAATAGATGCATCTGCATTAGCAGACGGCGACTATTCAATATACGCTTTAATTTATGATGCCAATGTAAGTAGTAACCTATCAACTATTTTAAGTAGCGGTGGTTCACTGGCCGATGTTGAAGCTGAACTAGCTACAGCAGCATGCGGTTCTTTATCGGCGTCAATTGCAGCAACAGTAAATAGCGATTCTTGTAACTGTGGGCCTCCACCTGCTTGTATAACAGATGTTTGTCCTTGTAATGACGAATTAAATACTATAACATTAGCTACTACAGGTTATACCGATGGAAGTAATGAGCAATGGTATATTGTGGTATCAAATGATGTAATTGTAGCTTCGCAGCTAGCAGATGCCTCTGGTATGGTATCTTTTAATGGTTTGCCAGATGGATCACATCAAGTTTATGCCGTAAATTACGACCCTACAGTCAACTCTGAAGTTGCTACTGCTTTAGCCAATGGCAATAATTGGTCGGCATTTGTATCTGGTATTACAAATAGTACCCTCTGTGCCGCTTATGTTGGCCCACAAGACATTAGTATTAATAGTGATTTGTGTGATTGTGTCGATCCAGAAGACTGTTTTCCCGAAGCAGGCGATGTTTCACAACTTGATCCTACAGCATATTGTAATGAGGATGATATTGATGTGGCCTTAAGTGTATCTGGTAATCAAACAGCAGCAGAATATGGTACATTATTAGTGATTACAACCGATAATGACCTAACCAATGATATTTATGATATTATAGGTATTGCCGAGGCCACCGCGGTTGGTTCGGGAATGTACAATTTAGGTAGTAGCAGCATTGGTTATTATAATATTTTAGGCTTATCGCCAGGGGATTATTGTGTACATAGCGTTAATTATGCCTTAGCCGCTTTTAGTCCCGCAAATGATTTGCAAATCCTTGGTGGTTTCATTAGTTCATTAGATGCCTTAGCAGCAGTTGCTACAGGTAAATGTATTGATATTACTACTACTGCATGTCAAGCATTTACAATTTATGAAGAGATTTCTTACAATGCAGCTGTAACTTGCAGTGGTGACGACTTAAATATTTTTGGTATATCTATTTCAAATATAAATGGTGGTTCAGGAAATACAACAGTAAGCGTAAGTGATGGAACAATTGCTGACAATGGTGATGGTACTTATAGCGTTGCTAACATAGCTAACAATACAGTAGTAACCATAAGTGTTAGTGATGCCGTATGTAGCACTATCACCGAAGTTACAGGTGATTGTTTTGATGTTGATTGCCCGGTAGAAGTTATAGCCGATGCATCTAACCAAGCAATTTGTGATGGAGATGCAATTGTACTTGATGTAAATAATGTAATTGGCATTTCTGGTCTTGCTACTGATGATTATACCATAAGTTGGGCTTCTTCGGATGCTTCAATAGATGTAAGCGATGCCAATAATGTAGTTGTTAACAATAGTGATTGCAATGCTAAAGAAGTAGTTTTTACTGCTACCTTAGTTTGTTTAGATGGTGCTACCACAATATCTTCTGATATTAATGTCACCATTTATCCAAGCAGTTTGGCTGCTTTTATATCATTTTCTGATGAGGGTTCTTGTGATCCTAGAATTGAAATTGATACAAACTGTAGCGGTTTAATTTTAACAAGTACTAGAACTCCTTCTTCAATTTCGCCAGACGAGTCGGGCACAGCATCTTGGGAAGTTACTTACACATATCAAGGCAGCAATACTCCTCTTCCAGGAGCTTGTAATTTAAACCAAACTGTTGAAACTAATTTTTCTTGTGCTCCAGTTTGTCCAACTTCTGCACCATTTCTTTTTAGTGGTATTGTTGTTTGCTCTGGTATTGCATTTGATTTGCCTATTTTAACAAGTGTTATTAATACTCAAAATTCAAGTGGTAACTTTTACGCAGATTTCACTTGGACTACAGATGATGGCAGTTTTTCAAGTACTGATGGAGGCGTTAATAGTGTAACACTCCAAAACACAGATTGTGCACCTCGCGTTGTTACCTTCAGTTATTCAATATCTTGTACCTTAGATGGTAGCTCTGTTAGATCAGGAAGTTTTAATGTTGCTGTTTACGCCTCTGATATCAGTTCATTTGTAACTGTAGATGAAGGTGATGGATGTTTAGTTTCATTAATGCCTATTGCAGGATGCGAACCCTACGTTAGTGGAGATGTTTATGCAGCAGAACCAGGAACAAATGGAACAGTAAGTTTAACAGCATCACAAATTGGTAGCGAATGTGCATCAAATTATTTGGTAGATGCTAACTATGACTGTGCAGCTCCCATTGTATGTGATGCAGGTACAATTTCTGGTGGATCAGTAAATTTTGTGTGTGATCAAGAATTTGCTATCGTTCAATCAACAAATCCAATAGGGTATGTAACCTATATTTTACACGATGGAGATGACACAGTTTTAGGAAATCAATATGCTAGTAGTTTAACAGGTGTATTTACAAATGATGGAACCTTGCCACTTAACGTGGAACTATGTGTTTCAGCTGTTGCAGGTTCAAGTCAAGGAAACGGTATACCAGACCCTGCTGGCGAATGTTATGACATATCAAATTGCGCAAGAGTAGTATTTATTTCACCAATTGATATTGATGTTACTGAAAATTGCGATAATAGCACAGGTTTAGTAACAATTTCGTTTACACTTAGCGGTGGAGCTCCAGAATATTTACCAGCAGTTCATAACTACAGTATTTCTGGAAGTTTAACTGCTACAGGTAGTGCTGGAGACACCTTTGAAATAGGACCATTATCGCCAGGTGATGAATTCTCAATTTTTATTGATAATGATGGTAAAGATTGTAATGAAAGTTATGTTAACGTAGCAGGTGACTGCGAACCATTAGCAGATTGTGATGGTGGTACTATTGCAGCAGGATCGAATTTTGTTTGTGAAGGAGAATTTTCAATATTTACTGCATCAGACACAGAAGGTTCAATAACCTATGTATTGCACGATGGAAATGACGACGCAATTGGAACTGTTTACGCAACCAGTCCAACCGGGGTTTTTACTAACGACGGAAGCTTACCTTTAAATGTTGAGATATGTGTTACTTCTGTTGCCAGTAGTTCAATAGATACAAATGGTATTCCAAACTCAGATGGAGATTGCTATGATCTTTCAAACTGCGCAAAAGTGGTATTCTTATCACCTATTGTAGTTGAATTTTTGCAAACTTGTAACCCTGCTACTGGTTTGGTTGCAGTAAACTATACGGTAACTGGCGGTGCACCAGAATATTTGCCTGCCGTTCATTTCTATAACATAACTGGTTTAAATGGTTATGCTAATCCAAATGCTGAAGCAGGTGTTTCATATAGCTATGGAGATGTAAGTGGTAGTAACGATTATAGTTTAACTATAATAGATGATGGTAAAGGATGCGAAGGCGAGTACAATTTTACTTCAATACCTTGTATTATGATAGTTGATATGCCATCAATAGATATCGAAAAAATCGCTAATTCTGATGGTATTACTACACCAGCAATACCAGGGCAAGTAATATTTTACAGTTTTAAAGTTTGTAATACTGGCACCACAACATTAACAAATGTTACCGTTTCTGATGTATTAGTACCAGTTACAGGTGGACCAATTAGCCTTGCCATAAACGAGTGCGATGAAATTACATTTACCGCAACTTATGCAATTTCTGCTGAAGATATTGCTGCTGGACAAGTTTATAATACTGCTACTGTAAGTGGTACTTCATCTCCTGGTGGTGAAAAAGTATCTGATTCTGATGACGCTATTGTACCATTAGTACCAACCACTTGTAATAATGATGCTGGCATTATGCCATCCGATCTAATGAATATTTGCAACGGAGGTTTCGCCAATGTTACAACAACTGGTGCTTCAATAGATGGTGGAAGTAGCTTAACCTATGTTTTACACGATGGTGACGGTTCTACTATTGATAATATATTAGATTTTAATGCAACAGGTTTATTCTTAAATGATGGTAGTTACACATATAACACCGAGTTAAATATATGTGCTGTCGCAGCACCCACCAATAGTGGAGTGCCTAATTTAGATGCAGACTGTATTGATATTTCAAACTGCACTCCAGTTGTTTTCTTAGCTCAAGTTACTTTTGATATTGAAATTCAATGTTATGGTGATAGCCGTTTTGATGTAGTATTTGAACTTAATGGAGGCATGCCTTCTGCTTATACTAATAGTCAATATACAGTAACAGGCGATTATAGTGGTTTAGTGGTAGCCAATAACCCAACATTAGTTGGTCCGTTCGATGCAGCTTCTTTATATACTTTTTACGCTACCGATGAAAATAATTGTGGAGCATCTGCCATAAGTCGATCAATTGTATGCGAAAAATTACCAATTGATTTGATAAGTTATACTGGTAATGTTCAAGCCCAAGGTAACATGTTAAAATGGGTTACGGCAACTGAAAGCGAGAATGACTACTTTACTTTAGAACATTCAACAGATGGTAATAGCTTTACAACAATTACCACTATTGATGGTTCTGGTACAGTAAGTAATTCACAGTCTTATAACTACTTGCATAGAGATGCACCTGGCGGTCTTAGTTATTATAAATTGTGGCAAACAGATTTTAATGGAACTAAAAGTTATGTAGGTATAGTTGGCTTAACAAGAGGTGAAGTAAGTTTAAACATCACCAGTATTCAACCAATTCCTGTTTTAGAATATATGGAATTATCGTACACCAGCATATCTGAAACTCAAGCTCAATTACAAATATTTGATGCTTTAGGTAGAAGTATAAGCGATATTTCAATTCTTTCTAATACTGGAATTAACAATAGAACGGTTGACGTATCTTCATTTACACCAGGTATTTACTTCTTAACAATAAGCCAAGGTAACGATACTGTTACAGAAAAGTTTATAAAAGAATAACTTACAACATAAATATTCAAAAGCCCGGTACTTTAATAGTGTCGGGCTTTTTTTATATCAACTATGCTCTCTTTTATTCGTTTTTAATAACACCTTACTAAAAACTATGCTACATTTATTTTAAATTCCATAAGCTCATTCAAGCTATAAAATTAGGATATATTTTTTTTCTTGAAGCGAAACAATTTGGCTCGTAGAAAATCTGGTCTCGCCATCCGTTCAAATACCATTTTGTCAACGCTTCAAAAGCCCTACAAAAAATGGTATAACCACTTCTGTCGAGGCTATTTTTGTGACGGTAGTTTCTCGTTGACATTTTCCCCAAGCTGATAATAACCCAATGAAATCAATAAATGTCAATCAATACCATAACCGTTCAAAAATTCCTTGGGAAAAATGCATCTTCGATATGTCTTATAGAAGTTTCCCTCCCAGTAATTATAATAGAGATAATATCAAACTGTATATCAATATATTGTAAATTGTCGTTTTCTATAATATACCCCTCTGAAGCTGCCGCAATGTGTTGTTCTTTAATAAAACCTACTGCTTCATCAGGCGAGCCAAAAGTATCAGTTGAACGTGTTTTTACTTCAACAAATACTAACACCTCATTTTTTAGTGCAATAATGTCAATTTCAAATTGTTGATACTTATAATTTATTTCCAATAATTTATAGTTCTTATCAGTAAGAAAATTTCTTGCTAATAATTCGCCATGTTTACCTAAATTTAAATGTTTTGACACGATTATAATTTATATTTGTGTGTAAAAGTATATATTATGATGGATAAATTAATCGCAGAGTTTCCACAACAATTACAAGAAGCTTTGGATATTGGTAAAAAAATAAATTTAACAACTACCGATAAAACCTACAATAACATTTTAGCTTGTGGTTTGGGTGGTTCGGGTATTGGTGCAAATTTGGTTAGAGATTTGATAGGCCACCAACTTAACATACCTATGATTGTAAATAAAAACTATTTTATACCAGCATTTGTAAATGAAAACACATTTGTGCTATTAAATTCTTATAGTGGAAATACGGAGGAAACGTTGAAAGCATTAGAGGCTGTAACCAAGAAAAACGCTACTATAACTTGTGTAACTTCTGGCGGAAAATTGGCTAATGCAGCCAATAATTTTAACTATGATTTAGTGAATATGCCAGCTGGTAAACCATCACCACGCGCGTGCTTAGGCTATAGTTTTATACTCCAAATGTATGTTTTAGCTAAGCATAATTTTATTAATAATAATTTTGAAGAACAAATAGCGAACTCAATTAAATTTTTAGAAGACAATCAAACCAATATAAAAACTAAAGCTAAAAAACTAGCCGAGCAATTGTATAATAAAATTACGGTTTTGTATACACCAGATGGTTACGAATCAGTTGCAGTAAGATGGAGGCAACAAATTAATGAAAACGGAAAAACACTCTGCTGGCATCATGTAATACCAGAAATGAACCATAATGAATTGGTTGGTTGGAAAACGGAAAACGATGATTTAGCCGTTGTATTTTTTGATTTTGATGATGTTTATGAAAGAAATAAAATTCGAAAAAATATAAATAAAACCATTGTTAGTAAATACACCAAAAATGTTTTTGAAGTAGAGGCTATAGGTGAAAATAAACTTGAACAGAGTTTATATACCATAAATATTGGTGATTGGGTTTCGTATTATATTGCAGAACTAAAACAGGTTGATGCAGTTGAAGTAGATGTAATTGACTTTTTGAAAAGTGAACTAGCCAAACAGTAATTTTGAAAAACAAAACCGTAAAAGTTTTAGATTGGGGTTGTATTGATTTTAAAGCTGCTTGGGATAAACAGACTGCAATTTTTCAAAGTATTATTGATACAAAAATAGAAAATAGGAAAACTGAAACAGCAGATGCCAAGAAAACTAAAAACTACTTAATAATTTGCGAGCATAATAATGTTTATACAATTGGTAAAAGTGGTGATGTAAAGCATTTATTAATTTCTGAAAACCAGTTGAAGGAAAAAGAGGTTGCCTACTACCCTATTAACCGTGGTGGTGATATTACCTACCACGGCCCAGGTCAGCTAACCATTTATCCAATATTAGATTTGGATAACTTTTTTACCGATATTCATAAATATTTAAGGTATTTAGAAGCTTGTATAATTGAGGTGCTTAAACAGTATAGTATAAAGGCTGGCAGAATTACAGGGCTTACTGGTGTTTGGTTAGATGCTGAAAGCCCTGCTTTAGCACGTAAAATATGTGCTTTTGGCATAAAAGCAAGCAGGTGGGTTACTATGCACGGACTGGCGTTTAACATTAATACAGATATGAGTTACTTCGATTACATAGTACCCTGTGGTATTAACGACAAGAAAGTGACGTCATTAAGCGAAGAAACTAAGCAAACAATTGACATTGAAATAATTAAGCGACAATTTATTGATGCTTTTTCTAAAATATTTGAAGCCAATACTATTTTTTGATATTATTGTTTAATAAACTTCAAATAAGTAGCGGGTTGGTTTTTATAAGTTACAATTAAATGATAAATTCCTAAGCTGGCACTATTTCCCCACGCTATTGTTGTATTGTTATTTAATTTAAAATCATCTACAGCTAAGCCTAAACTGTTGTAGATTTTTACATTAAAATGTTGTAGTAATGCATTGTTTATTGGTTGGAAATTAAAATTAATTTGTTCAGTAAAAGGATTTGAAGAACATGTTACCGAAATATTATTAGTATATAAATTAAAATCAATAACATTGTTGAAAATTTCATAAGTCAACTCAAATCTATCAAATGCTGCTTCAACTATATGGCCGGGCGAATTATCTGAGCATACTAATTTTAATACTAACTTTTCTAAGTTATCGGTAGTGATAAATTCTTTAACGTTAATCGTATTATTTTGCCAGCCACCACTGCTTACACTAATGCTATCTATTAAAACTTCAAATTTGCCATTAATAAGGTAAATTTTAAAGTAGTCGTTAGGGGTTGGTGGCGGATTGCCTTGGCCACCATCATTAAAAAAATAAAAGGCGTAACTTAGCATGGGCATCACATCAGAATTATCCCAATAGTTTATTTTAAACTCGGGAGACTCAATAACTGCTGATCCATTGTCAACATCATCTGCACCAGCTTGACCGCCACCATTGCCAGTAATTAGGCATATATTGTTATAATCTTCAGCAAAATCTGTATCAATATTAGCAATTTGATCTTCAAAAGTAGTACCAATTGGTATCCCCCTTTCCCATAAACCTGCAGAAGCAGTTTGACTATCGTTATTTATCCAGCCATAATCAAACGTAAAATCGTCATAATAGCCTTCGCCTAATTTTACTTGTAAACTATTATTGTTGGGTGTAATATTTTCTATCAATTTTTGGGTGTAGTAACCCCATTTGCCTGCGTACAAGTCGTATTCACCTTCAAAAATACTATCTATAGAAACACTGCCATTAATTGTAGTTTGTAAATTATAACTTGATGTTCCATTTGTAATAAAAACATCTGCATTTTCTAACGGAGTATCGTTAGCATCAATTACGTTAAAAGACATTGAAAAACTTGGTTTTCTTACTAAATTCACATTTAAGTCTCTAGTATTGTTGTTTGCTAATGTTATTGTAGTGTCTAAATTAAAATAGCCTATTGCAGAAAACTCAACTTTTACTTCATCACCATTACTTAAACCTGTAGAATAGAATCCTGCTTCATTAGTATATGCAATAACTCCTTTGTCAACCAATAAAATATTAGCATTGTTTATTGGGTTACTATTTCCAACCTCCAAAACGGTACCTTGTAATCTTGCAGCTCTTTTGTAGTTGGCTTTCAATATATATAGGCCTTGTTCTATATCAGTGGCCAATATATTACCAGAATTAAGAAAAGGTGTGGCTCCCCAGCAGCCGTTAAAACCACCACCAGAATAATCTGGTGCGGTATCAAAATTGGCAATTTCTATTAGATTAGCTGGTTCTGAAGCGTCAAAAATAACTACGCCATCAGTATAATAAGAGGTAATCAAAAAATCATTTAATACGTGAGTATTGTGTGGTATTACATTTTCACCAGGACTACTTTGCACTTTATTCAATTCTTTAATATCGCTTGGGTCGCTAATATCCCAAGCAACTACCCAAGTTCCAGCCGTTTCGTCGGTAGTAAATAGTGTATTGCTATCATCTGAAAGCCAAGCATTATGAGTATAACCAAAAGTATTCTGCGTGCCTAAAATTTCCCAATTTGCTTTGTCAGTTACATCAACAATGGCAAACTGATTACCTTCGCTGGTATACATAATATTATTTTTTGCATAAACATCGTGTACATAATTATTATTGTATACACCAACCATTTGTGGTTTCATTGGTGTATTATTTAAATCATAAATTAAAACACCGCGTTGGTTTAAATTATGACCTGCTATATACATAAAACCAAATTCGTCAATATATAGGTTGTGCGCAGAAGCAAAAGTATTATCTCCAGCATTTTGATAATTTACATATTGCACGGAATCGGGTAAAAACTGCAAATCAACTATTAAAACGCCATTATCAGATTCGTTGGTAACGTAGGCATAGTTTTGAAATGTTTTTATATCTCTCCAACTGGAGTTAGCACCAGTTACGAACTGAACTTCGGTTGGTGCCGCTGGCAGGGTAACATTTACAATTGAAAGCCCCGAGAAAACGCCAACCAAAGCATATTCCGACCCATCAGAAGCATTATAAGACCAAACGTCACTAAGTTCATCGCTATAGCTAAGCTGCCCAAGCTTTTCTATATTAAGCTGCGAAAATATGTTGGTGCATAAAAATGCCGACAGAATAAACGAATATATTATTTTCATCATAATCTTAAAACTGACTTGATGCACAAACTAAGTATTTTTTTCAGTATTCGAGACTCACAAAAATATTAATTTATTTCTACTGGGCAGTGCTGTAATAAATAATTGGTTATTAAAGTGTATAAATGTCTTCGTGTATTTTTGCCTTCCCAAATACCGTGCGAACGATTAGGATAAGGCATAACCTGAAATTGTTTGTTGTGTTTTATTAACTCATTAACCAACTGCTCGGAGTTTTGATAATGTACATTATCATCACCTGTGCCGTGTATCAGCAATAAATTACCTTGTAAATTTTTGGCGTAATATAAAGGTGAACCTTCTACAAAATCTTCTTTATTTTCAGCTGGTAAACCCATGTAGCGCTCTTGATAAATATTATCGTACAATAATTGATTGGCTACTGGGGCTACTGAAATTCCAGTTTTATAAATTTCTGGATATTGAAATAGCAAATTTAAGGTCATGGAACCTCCCCCACTCCAACCGTGTACCGCTACTCTTTCTGCATCTATAAATGACCATTTTAAAACTTGTTTGGCTGCCATGGCTTGGTCTTCTGCATTTATTTTACCAATGTTGCGGTAAATTGATTTGCGCCATTTACTGCCTTTTAAGCAAGGGGTGCCTCTGTTATCCATGGCAATAACTAAATAACCTTTTTGAGCCAACATTATTTGCCATAATTTATCCCAACGGTCTAAAGCAACTTGACCTGCAGGTTCTCCATATACATAAAATAAAACTGGGTACTTTTTAGTTTTGTCAAAATTAAGTGGCTTTATAAGCTTTACATCAATACTTAAACTATCATATATAATAACCTTTTTAAACTCCGTTTCTGGCATTTTCAAACTGTCTATTTCTGCTAAATATTTTTTATTATCTAATAATACTTCAATAGTTTTATGATCCGGTAAACTTATTAGCCTTTGCGTTTGAGGTGATGTAACATTTGTATGAGAGTGTACCGCATATTTACCATTAGGCGCAATGTTGTACTTATTAATACCAGCAAATTTTTGAGGCGTTAATCTAATAGAATCTGTATTGTTTTTTAAATTTACGGAGTATAAATAACGTTGAGTGCTATTTTTAGGAGATGCATTAAAATACAACAAATCTTTCGTATTAATATATTGTTCGGCAACATCATATTCACCTGCAGTTATTAATTGCTTTTCCCCTGTTTCAAAATTAAAACGATAGGTGTGCCTCCATCCATCATTTTCGGTTAATTTTAAAAAGTATTTACCATTATCTAAAGTAGGTACATCATCCATATTCCAACCAGTAGAAGCAGCATCAGGATGCCTAATATCAACCCAAGTTTCTTCGGTTTCGGTATAAACATTTTTTAACTTGCTGGTTTTAATGTTATAAACGTAATATATTAATTTATTTTGTTTACGATTGAGTTGTTGTATTAAAACTTCTTTGTTGTTTAACCATTGCAAACGCGGTAAATAGTTATTCATAGGGTCTCCCGGAATGTCAATCCATTTCGTCTCGGCAGTTTTAATGTCTACCACTCCAACTTTAACTGCTGCTGGTAACTCTCCAACTTTTGGGTATTGTACCGGTACTATTTGTGCATAAACATCATCCGTATTGTTTATCATATAAAAATCTTTTATGTCGGTAGCATTTACTTGCCAGTAAGCAATATGTGTGCCTTTGTTGTTCCATCTAAAGCCATCTCTACAACCAAATTCTTCTTCGTACACCCAATCAAATGTTCCATTAATTATATTAATAGTGCCATCGGTGGTTAGCTGCTTTACTTGTTGTGTTTTAAAATTTTCTATGTAGATGTTGAAATTTTGAACATAAGCTACTTGTTTATTGTTGTTAGAAAACTTTGCAAACATCAAACTTGCTTCATCAAATTGATTACCTAATTGACTTAATTTTTTTGTTTCGAAATCATAAACCCAGTAATCTCCTTTGGTGTTGCTGCGCCAAACTCTTTTACTATTATTAAAAATTAATAATTTACTTTCATCGTTTGATAAATAGAAGCTTTCTACATTTAGTGGCTCCTCTTTTCCATCTGGTATTAAATTTTCATTAGATAGGTAGACTGTTTCATTTCTGGTAGCGATATCATATTTTATGAAGCTACTTTTTTCTCTGTTGAAAATTACATAAGCATTTCCATTTTCTATCCATTTTAAGGGGGGTAACCGATCTTCCTGAAATTCGGAGGAGTTATAAATACGATCAATTGTTAACAAACCGTCGTCTTGACTTTTGCAATTAAGGCAAATTAATATTCCTACAATGGTTAATTGAAATATTTTATTCATACAAATTTATTTTAAGAGGAGTGAAAATAAAAAAAGCCCAGACTAAATCTGAGCTTTTGTATTTTTTTGTTGAAAGTTTATTGAACGATCACCTTTTTTATTACGGAGTTATTTGGTGTTAATAACTCAATCCAATACAATCCGTTGCCATAATCACCTAATTGAATATTGTTTAAAATAGTTACATTTTCAATTGTTTGCAAAATTTGACCATTAGTATTGTAAATTTTGATTAATGCATTTTCAACATTTGTTTCTTCATCAATATAAAAAGTAAATGTTCCATTATTTGGATTAGGAAATACGGTTACATTTAATAAAGATGATGTTTTATTAAGTTTAGCGAAGCCTTGCGAACAATCCCATCTTGAGGTAAAATCAGATAAATTATACAATTGTTTACAATTAGTATTTTGCCTGTCAGAGCAATATCTTGTACCTTCTTCTCTATACAATTTGCCGCTTTGCCCATCAAAAACATATAAATAAGCATAAGTACTAAACTGAAATACTTCAACATAAGCACCATTATTACAGTTTGCTGGGTCAATAATATTTCTTAAAAAAGGAAATTCATCAAAAATAACATTTGTAGTATAACCTATAACTTCAAAACATTCAATTAAAACTGCTTTTTCTGCTAATTCACAAAAATTGCTGATATCATAATTTTGATAATTGAAATTTATTATTGCACCATCAGGATAATCAAAATTAACTCCTGTGCCATTATAAGGATCTAAAATAGTACCATCAGTAAGCCTTAGTAAGTAATATTGTTCACCGTTACAGGCATTATAATATACTTGCCCCTGATATTTATCACAGCAACTTAGGTATTCACAGGTTCCATTGTCAACACAAGCATTTGAATCAAAATTACAAGCAGTTACATCAACACACCCAAGCAGTGGAGCACAAGGGTTGTTGCAGGTTTGATTACCAAAATCGCAAGTATTATCACTTATTGTAGCGTTAGCATTATAGTTACAAGCATTAGGGTTAGTGCAACCTGTTTGCCCAACTCCATTACAACTCCAGCACGCACCAATATCGCTCAAATTATAAATTTGAGGGCAATAGCCATCTCCATTATCACTACAAGCTATGTCTCCGTTTTCGTACAACAGGTAAGAACTATTTGGTGATTGAACGTAAAGAAAACTAAAGGATTTTGTATCATACCTATCAATTTTTATTGTATTGCAATTATTTCTATCTACTAAACTATTTAACCAGTTATAAGTAGTAAATAAATTGGTATCGTTACAATCACCTGCATTGTTATAAGAGCATAAATTGTTATTATCACAATTTGCATTTGAATTGTAATTTGTAGCTGCTGGGTCGTTACAACCAATTACTGTTTCTTCTGTTAATACACAACGGCAAGCCGAGTTACTCCAAGCATAAACGCCACCATTTGTGCAAGGGTCGGTACTGCAATTTATGGGGTCGCAATCAGTATTTAAACAATCGGTACACGACCATAATTTTATCACCTCAGTTAAGCTGTATGCACCAGTACAAAAACCATCTTTACTGTCAGAACAATATTGAGTGCCACTACCGATATATAATACGCCCTCATTTTCGTACTCAATATACAAGTAGTTATAATTGCCTTTTTTATATACGGTAATTTCCTCGTTGGAGCAATTGCTTTGATTAACGATGCCGTTAAGCCAAGGATAGGTAACGAAAATATCAGCATCACAACCTTCGGCATATTCGCACGAGCCATCATCGCAAGTAGCATTACTTTGGTAGTTGATTGCAGCTGGATTAGTGCAACCCGTAAAAACGGAGCAAGGATTTGGACATTGGGTACTACCAAAATCACAAGAACCATCATTAAACTCGGCCTGTGGATTGTAATTACAGGCATCTGTATCTGTACAGCCACCGTTAACACAGTCTTTATTTGTTGCCGAGCAGGCCCAAGTTTCATCTATTTGATTTAATTCATAATATGATATACAATCTAAATTAGCTCTATTAGTACAATACTTTAATCCATTTTGATTATATAATATTCCACCATCATTTTTTTCTACATAAATGAAATTGGCAGAACCTTTGTTATATGATGTAACTATTTCGTTAATACAGTCGTTTTGATTTACGTGCGTGCTTAACCAAGTATAATTTTCGAATATTGTGGCATTTTTGTTTGACCGAACACCACACGGACATTCACTAAGACAATCGGCAACATTTACACTATTTCTCATTAAATTACCTGGTTGGGTGCCAAAACCATTATTAAAATTTATACCGTAATTGTAGTAGGCATATCCACTATTACAATAGCTCATTATAGTGCCACCATTAACGGGTTCTGGGCCATAGCCACAGCTACCTTCTGTAAACCAACAATTATCTAAAGCTTCATCACCATTAGGCCCCCATTTGCAAGCATGTGTGTGTGGTGAGCCAAAATTATGGCCCAACTCGTGAGCTAAAATAAAAACATCCCAGCTGTAAGTATTAAATGGCGTAACGGTATTGCTTATTACTGTGCTTACTCCATAAGGCCCTGCATTGTAGGTTTCTTTGGTGCCATCTTCATCATAATCTGCCTCATAGGTGTAATACGAATCGCACAAAACATCTAACCATGCTCGCCCGCCTTCGCCTAAATTTCTACGGGTTAACAAATGTGCTAATCTGCCATTGTAATTATCTTTTCTATAACCTCCAAATGCATCTAACACCGTAAAAGTTGTGGTTAGGTTTCTATATGGATCAGGACTTGTCCATACATACAAATCTGAAAGGAATATATTTATTCTTTCGTTATAGTATAATAATGAAACTTCATTAAACAATGCACTAACATATTTTTTTACACTATTTACACTATAATTATGTGCTTCATACATACTGTAATCACATTCAATATAAATTTCAATACAATCTCCAACATTTTTTTGAGTCCGTTTTATGCCATCTTCTAAGTCTAATTCTTTAAAGGCGTTACCTTGTGTTTCACCTGTACCGCAGCTATTAAATGGAATGTTATTGTTTAACGCCTTTTCACTATATAATAAATATTTATTAGGGTGTTCCGTTAAACTACTTATAGTATAATTACCATATTCATCAGAAATTACTCCTCTTATAGAATTGGCCGTTACAGTTATAGCTGCTGAAGAGAGCGGTTTTCTATCTACTATTCCTCTATAAAAAATGGTTTCATCGTTACTACCAGTTTCGGATGAAGCTCCATATCTAAAAACGAAATCATCCGTATAAATGTTGGTCTTTTCTAACTTTAATTTAATATACTTATCATTGCCAACAGGTATATTTAAGGTAATATTCTGCCTGTTTGTATTAATTATATTTTGAAATCCATCATTCATTTCTTCCAAAACAACACCTGATTTTAATAAACTTTGGTAGCTGTTAAGTATATTTGTGCCGTTATTAGATAATTTAAGTGGCGTACTTTCAATAAAAGTGTTTTGTATCAAATTGATGTCTCGAAATATTTGATTCGGAACCAAATTTTGATTAGGAGGTACAGCGGCTTGAGACTCGGTAATTAAATCTTGAGCTGTAACAGTATTAACACAAAAAATTAAAAGCATAAAAAACACTTTTAGATTATTAATAACTGAATTTGTGGTAGTTCTTTTTTCAAAAAGTTGAAAAATCATGGCGGTTAAATAAATTTGCTTAGGTTAAATAAAAAAATGTAAGGTGACTTATTGATTGACGTGTACTACTACCGCATAAACATAAAAATTTTTTTTTATATTTAAGAAAAAAACGATCAAATTTATTCACTTTGTTAAATAAGTACATATTAATATAAATCATTATAATAATTTATGAATACAAATAAAATTAAAGCATTAGTAACTGGCGGAAGCTCTGGAATCGGGAAAGCCGTTGCAATACAACTAATCGAAAATGATGCCAAAGTTGTAATTACAGGTAGAGATTTAACGAAATTAACAAATGCAGCAAACGAAATTGGTGCAATACCACTACATTTTGATGTAAGCAAATATGATACTATTGAAGACAATGTAAATCAAGCAATTGAACAATTAGGTGGCTTAAATGTATTAATTAATAACGCTGGAATCGGTGTTTTTCCGCTATTAGAAGATGTGCAGATTGAAGATTTTGAAAAAGTATTTGCCGTAAATGTATTTGGCTTAACCATGCTTACCAAAGCCGTAGTAAAGCACTACAAAACCATTGGTGGTGGCGATATTGTTAATGTTGCATCAACAGCAGCATTAAAAGGCTTTGCCAGAGGGTCTGTTTATTCGGCCAGTAAATTTGCTTTGCGCAGTTTAACCGAATGTTGGCGTGCCGAGTTGCGAAAAGAAAACATACGAGTAATGCAAGTAAACCCAAGCGAAGTAACTACGGCTTTTAACGCAGCAGATAGAGTTGAGCGACCTGAGGAAGCCAGCAAATTACGATCAACTGAAATTGCCCATAGTATAATGGCAATGCTTAAAATGGACAACCGTGGTTTTATACCAGAGTTAACCGTTTGGGCAACAAATCCAATTTAAAAAAATTAAATTAAGCTGGCATCTTTTAAAATGGTGTCAGCTTTTAAACTTCAATTTTATACATCTTTAAAACAAAAATTTTTTGAAGCGAAAGGATCGTTCTACGCACAAACTTTGGTCTCGCCATCCGTTCAAATACCATTTTACCAACACTTCAAAGTCTAATCTAAACCCCCAACAAAAAATGGTATAACCACTTCTGTCGAGGCTAATTTTTAAACTTCGCCCAGTCGGTTTAACAATTGAAAAACACAGTATAAAAACAACTACATTTTAGCATACCTATATTTTAAACAATTGCCCGTGGGTTTTTCAATTAAATCAGCCTTATGTTTTCCTTTGCAATCTTATAACCATCTTTTAAAAAAAAGCATAAAAAAAAGTAACGTCTTTTTTCGAATTGTTAGCATTTTAACAACTGCAATTACCTACTTTTGCAACATTAAAAATTAAGTATGACCAGCCAAGAAATTCGCAACCAATTTATTGGATTTTTCAAAAAAAAAGGGCATTACGATGCAGGTTCTGCGCCCATCGTTATAAAAAACGACCCAACTTTAATGTTTACCAACGCTGGTATGAATCAGTTTAAAGACATCTTTTTAGGTAACAAGCAAGTAACTGAAAAACGGGCCGTAAATCTTCAAAAATGTTTAAGAGTTTCTGGCAAACATAACGATTTAGAAGAAGTAGGTGTTGACCATTACCACCATACCATGTTTGAAATGATGGGCAACTGGTCGTTTGGAGATTATTTTAAAAAAGAAGCCATTGAATGGGCTTGGGAACTAATTACCCAAATATATAAAATACCAAAAGAAGATATTTACGTTTCCATTTTTGAAGGCGACGATAAATTAGGTGTTGGTTTAGATGAAGAAGCCAAAAAGTATTGGCTACAATTTATACCAGAAGATAGAATTTTGGCTTTTGATGCTAAAGACAATTTTTGGGAAATGGGCGAAACCGGACCTTGTGGCCCTTGTTCTGAAATACACGTTGACTTACGCAGCGCTGACGAAAAAGCCAAAGTACTTGGTGCAGAATTGGTAAATGCCGATCATCCAAATGTAATTGAAATTTGGAATTTGGTTTTCATACAATTTAACCGAAAAAAAGACGGCAGCTTACAAGCACTTGCCAACAAACATATTGATACCGGCATGGGCTTTGAACGATTGGTAAGAATTTTACAACAAAAAGATTCTAACTACGATACCGATATTTTTACACCCATCTTACAAAAAATAGAAAGCATTGCCAATTTAAAATACGAAGGTACCGACAGTAAAAAAGATATTGCCTTTAGAGTAATTGCCGATCATATTAGAACTATTTCTTTTACTATTAACGATGGTCAATTACCTTCTAATACTGGCGCAGGCTATGTAATACGCAGGGTGTTGCGCCGAGCGGTGCGTTATGCTTACAGCTTTTTAAATATTAAAACTACTTTTTTGGCCGAGCTGGTTGATGTGTTAATCAATCAATTTAAAACGGTTTATCCTGAATTTTTAAACAATAAAACCTTAATTAAAAGAGTAATTACAGAAGAAGAACAGTCTTTTTTAAGAACCTTAGAAGCTGGCTTAAAACGGTTTGCTACTATTGAAAACGGGCTGGATGGAAAAGTCACAATTGAAGGAACAGCCGCTTTTGAGTTGTTTGACACTTACGGTTTCCCTATAGATTTAACCCGTTTGTTGGCCGTAGAAAAAGGCTTAAAGATTGACGAAACTGGTTTTAACAAAGCGTTAAACGAACAGAAAGAAAGAGCAAGAGCGGCCTCAAAAATTGATGCATCTGATTGGGTAATTGTAAATGAAACTAAAACGAGTACGGAATTTACTGGTTATGTTTCTTTTAAAGAAGTAGCCAATATTATCAAGTATCGTTCTGTTGAAACTAAGAAGAAAAAAATGTTTCAAGTGGTGTTAGATAAAACGCCATTTTATGCAGAAGCAGGCGGGCAAGTTGGTGATACGGGTTTGTTTATTCAAAACGATAAGAAGATAAAAGTAGTTGACACCCAAAAAGAGAACGATTTAATTTTACATTTTTTGGAGACCTTACCAGAAAATATAGAGGAGCCTTTAACCGCAGCAATAAATACAAATAGAAGAAATGCCATCATAAAAAACCATACTGCTACACACCTTTTACAAGCAGCTTTGCAAGAAACTTTAGGTAATCATATTCAGCAAAAAGGTAGTATGGTAAACGATAAAGGTTTTAGGTTCGATTTTTCTCATTTTTCAAAATTAGAAGAAGAAGAATTGCTAAAAGCAGAACAAATTGTAAACCAAAAAGTGCGAGAAAATATTGAAATATTAATTGAAACAGGCATACCAATTGAAGCGGCGAAAGCCAAAGGGGCAATGGCTTTGTTTGGTGAAAAGTACGATGATTTGGTTCGGGTAGTTACAATTGATCCTAAATTTTCTATTGAGCTTTGTGGTGGTACGCATGTAAAAGCAACTGGCGAAATTGGTTATTGTAAATTAACATTAGAAACTTCGGTTGCAGCAGGCGTTAGAAGAATTGAGGCTATTACAGGCGAAAAAGCTTCAGACTATATTGCAAAGCAAGCACAAGAAACATCGGCTATTAAAAACCAATTGAAAGCTTCGGGTAGTATTGCGCAGGCAGTAGAAAAAGTATTAACAGAAAATGCTCAGCTAAAAAAACAGGTGGAGCAATTACAAATGCAGCAAGCTTCACAAATAAAAGAAAGCATTAAAAATAAATTGCAACAAGTAAAAGGAGCTAATTTTGCGGCTTTAAAAATTGATGCTGGAACCGCTGAGGTGGTTAAAAAAATCTCTTTCGATTTAAAACGAGAGGTAGAAAATTTGTTTTTGGTATTGGCAGCAAATACTAATGGCAAAGCGCATCTTTCTATAATGATTGATGAAAAATTAGCTAAGGCCAATAATTGGGATGCCGGCAAATTGATTAAAGAATGGTCGAAACACATACAAGGCGGTGGCGGTGGCCAAGCCCACTATGCAACTGCTGGTGGAAAATCGGTTGAAGGAATTGGCAAAACCTTAGCGGCTGCAAATGCCTTGGTTATGAATTAAAAATAATTTTTCATAAAATTGACCAAAGGCAAATTAAGAATTTATAGCAAAGCGGAGTTTATAGAATTGGTCTTTGTTGCCTATACTTTTTATGCTAATCAACAAAAGCTTAAAGTAAAGTAGTAATTATATCAACGCTAATCTTTTCGCTTAATGAAATTACTGATACTCAAAAGTTAGGCCTGCATTATCTTGAAGTCGTTTTACTAATGCATCTCCCATTGCTATAGAAGGAGTAAGCACTCCGCCCACGTATGGCAAACTATCTTTTGCTAAACAAATAGCACACTCGGCCAGCATTTTAGAAGTAGAACCATAACCAGGATCCATATCGCCAGTTACCTTGCCAATGGCAGAAGAACCATCTTGATGTGTGATGAAAAATTTAAGCTTATAAAAGCCTGTTTCCCGTTCCGCCTTATTAGGTCCTTCACCCGGTTTTGGCAATTTTTTATCAATCATCTTTTTTATAAATGAATCTGGCTTCAACATCATCAAACCCAGAGGTAGGGCCGACAATATAGCTTTTAACCTACCCTTAAAACCATCGCCACTCATAACGGCTTCATCATATCTAAAATTTTTACCATACATATAACCACCTAAAGCATTACTTCTTCTAACCACTTTGGTGTTTATGCCTGCCATTATAAATGGATAAATCCAACTCTTAGCAATTTTATCATAAACCACTTTTTGCAGATCACGTTTATCTGGTCCACTATCTTCGCCTTTAGGGTTTAAGCCATAAGGGTTCAGTAAAATGCCATAGATGCTTTTGTCTTCCTGTGCTTCTACCAAAACATTATTTAAAGAAGCATAAGTACCGCCACTTAGCCCGCCTTTAAAGGCCCTAACACGCATATTAATTTGCTTGGCTGGCTCACCTGTTTTAGCTATTGCTTCTTTTTGCATGTAATAAACTCCCATATCGGATGGGATGGAATCGAAACCACAAGTATGCACAATTTTAGTACCATTAGCTTTGGCGGTTGCTTGATGTTGGTCAATCATTTTACGCATCCATTGAACTTCGCCTGTTAAATCGCAGTAATCAGTTTGGTGTGCCACACAAGCGGCCACCAACTTATCTCCATACTTTGCATAAGGGCCAACAGTTGTGCAAACTACCTTAGTACGCTGTACCATTTCGGCAAGGCTTTTCTCATCCTTACTGTCAGCAATTATTATGGGTATTGATTCATCTGCAACTTTAGCCCTCACCTCTTCTAATTTGCTTTGGTTTCTGCCCGCCATTGCCCAATTTACAGTTTCGCCTTGCCCATATTTTTTAAATAAATATTCGGCCACCAATCTGCCGGTAAAGCCAGAAGCTCCCCAAATTATAACATCAAATTCTTTATGCTGCATTATTTGTAGTTGTTCAAATTACAATTAGAAAACAATATAAGTGTTATTATTTCAATTAGTAGCAAATTGCGCATAAAATGCTGAACCTTCTTTTTTTCTTTTCTTTTTATCCTATTTTAAATCGAGAACGCTAACCTTTCATAAGGGTTCATAATAAGAGATCATACTTTTTTAAGTAATGCAAAAAAAATCGTATAAAAATAATTAATAAACAAATATTAGAAGCGAAACAGTTGCCCCACACAAAAAATTCGGTCTCGCCATCCGTTCAAATACCATTTTGCCAACGCTTCAAAAGCCCTACAAAAAATGGTATAACCACTCCTGTCGAGGCTAATATTTTAAGTTCGCCCTGGCATGTAAACTCAATTAAGATTCGGAGTTGTTAGGTAAATGCAATGTCTTAAAAAATTGTTAGCCGTTCAGTTTTATCAAAGTTCAATAGTTATGTAAATATTGGCATATTTAAGCAAAAATAAAGAAAGCCCGTCAATTTGCATTGACGGGCCTCCATAATTTTTAGAATTTTATTACTGGTTTATGTTATCGAAACATTAACCGCATTTAACCCTTTTTGTCCTTCTTCAACGTCGTAAGAGACCTTGTCTCCTTCTTCAATAGAACTACCGTTTAATCCATTTACATGAACAAACACATCTTTTCCACCATCGTCTGGTGTAATAAAACCGAATCCTTTACTGTCATTAAAAAACTTTACTGTACCGTTACTCATTATTATGTTATAAATTTTAAATAGGCGAAATATTATCTTAATATCCCTACCACACCATTACTAACTGCATCTTTCCAGTTAAAGTTCCACAAAGTAAAATATTATTGTTTTTTTTATTGTGCTCGCTTAATATTATGTTGAAAACATAACAACAGCATTCTTCTTTTGGACTCAAAATATAAAAAAAGCCTTTCCACTTTTTGCAGAAAGGCTTACAAGTTGGTCTACTAGGGCTCGAACCTAGACTCTTCTGTACCAAAAACAGACGTGTTGCCAGTTACACCATAGACCAAACTAACTGAGTGCAAATATAAAACGATAATGCATATTATACAATAGTTACAAAGTTTTATTCTGTAAAAATTTAAATTATTTTTTTTACGGGAATAATGAGAACATAAATACATCAATCATATAAAAACTTTTTTTTTGATGAACGCGGCAAAAAATGCAGCTTTCAACGGGGCTAAGACGAGATTTTTAAAAAAAGGGTATCGAAAAATTGCTTTGGTCAAAATCAATACTCATATTTTATCGGCCTCCTAAGCCAAACATAAATTTTACACCTAAAATAAAACCATCTGGATGCAATAAACTTATGTATCGTCTACTAAAATCGTCAACAGGATCATTTAAAACCATTGTTTCATAAGCCCTATCTTTATTAAACATAGCAACCCCATAACCACCAAAAAAACTTAATTTATGTTTTTTACCAATTTTAATATGATGGCTGTAAGTTGCATTTAATGTACCTGTAGCATTAAGAAATATAGGTATTTCGTTGCCTGCTTCGTTCAAAACATCAATTGTTTTATCGGCAGAACCGCTTACCCTATAATACCCTAAACTAACGGCACCACCTTTTGCAATATTTTTAAAATAATAACTAAACCCAGCTCCAAATTTTACACCCCAGCCACCAACTCCTAAGTCGCAAAATACGCTAAATTTTTCTGCCACAGGTATTTCTGTACCAATACTAAAAACACCTGTATGGTTAACACCAACCCCTAAATTTAAGTAAGTAATAGTAGTTTGGTTAATTTTATTATTGTAAAAATCGTTTTGAGCCACACAACAAAAACTCAAAAATATAAATGCAAAACAAACGCCGTAACAAGGTTTCATAATTTGCTAATTAGCACCCAAAGTTAACCTAAATAATTAACCATATCAACAAAAAAAAAGCTGTAAATTTTACTTTAGGGCGTTTCCCTTCGGGTCGGGCTGTCGCCACTCGCTGTTTTTTTATTCCTTCGGAAATTAAAAAAACGAGCTCAAACAATGGCTCCATCCCTAACGCAAAGCAAACATCAAACAAAATTCAGTTTTTAATAATTCACCTTAATTATACAAAATATGTTTAATTTGATTTAATTTTTCGGTTCAAAAAAAAATAATACAAATGAACAAACACATAGAGCATACATTATTAAAGGTTAACAGCCTTCAAACACAAATTGAACAACTTATTATACAAGCACAGCTACACCAGTTTTATGGTGTCTGTATTGCGCCTTACTACGTTTCTTTTGCTAAAAATTTACTAAAAACTGATCAAATAAAAATAATTAGCGTTGCAGGTTTTTCGATGGGTTATGAGCATTATTTGGTAAAATGCGAAGCCATTAAACACTTAGCTAAAGATGGCTTAGATGAAATAGACGTAGTTACCAATATTGCAGCCATCAAAAATAAACAATGGCGGTATGTAGCTGAAGAATGGGAAGCCATTATTAAAACTGCAAAAAATAAGGAACTGCCCATTAAAATAATTATTGAAAGTGGCTTAATGGATGAAGCAGAATTGGCGCAGCTTTGTAATTTGGCTAATACCTTACAACCCAATTTTATTAAAACATCTACCGGTTTTAATGGAACAGGGGCGGAGTTAGATAAAGTTGCTTTTTTGAGAAAGCACCTGAAGCCAACTATTAAAATAAAAGCATCGGGCGGTATAAAAAATTTACAACAGGCCAAAGCATTCATTAACGTTGGGGCAAACAGAATTGGTACTTCGAGTGGAGTTGAGATAGTAAAGAATTCTATTTAAAGAAGAAATTAGAGTTAATTTCCTGCACTGTTTACTTTTCTTTTCACATCTTTTTTTTGACCTCCGATTCCCTATCTTATTCTAAAAAATTAAATAACAACTTCGGGTAATATGTAATAACTTTGTGAAATTATCCAATTCAAAATCTTTATAGTCATCTCAAATAAAGCCAACTTTTTTTTGTGAACGTGCTAAACATCAATAAAAATTCCTCAACGCTACTTTGCACACAATTCTTGTCTTTTGCCAAACGGCCAAGTAAGGTTGTTGGTATAGATTAATACGATTTCGAAAACTTTTGCTTTAAATTTTCTGGAATCCAATCTCTTAAAATACCGTAATTTGATAATATGAAATTTCCTTTCACATATTCAACTTCATTATCCGGCTCTATATAAACAAAACGTACAGCCAGTTTCTTTTTAACATCTTGACTGACGTGGTTTTTTAAATAATTGCTTAAAATTTCTGTTTTTATTTTCACTTTATATAAATTTTTCAAATACCTTTTTGTGGCATTTTACAAAGCTTTATTAGGTAACTTGGGGTTTAATATTAAATTATAGGATAACTCGCTATCCTTCTAGGTAGCAATCATTACTTCATTCTGTTCAATTATGTGCTCTGCTTTCTCTGTGGCAGAACGTATAATAAAATCAGTTAAACTGTTGAAACCAAAATTGCTTTTATTTGTTAATTATGATTTTTTTTGTAAGTGTAATTTTATTATTTGTCTTTTTAATTTTACTTTATTTTTTCTGCATAAGTCATTCTAACTAAAACAGTTAACGTCTGCAAATTAACTGTCTCCAACTTATGGAGAAACTACTCTCGGCGAGATTTATAGCCACTCTTGGCAGCATTAACACCTTAAATCCGTGAGGTACACCAAACGTAAACACATTTAATTATTTCTTATGCTAATTTTACATGTTAAGTTTAATTTTGTGGTAACCTGCAGTTTATATGTACCTAATTTGTTTGCATAAAGTGATTTACCAGCTTGATAATCCTTTAAACGCTTACTTGTATGCATAGCTTGCCTGTTAAGGGAATTAGATAAATTTATTGGAGTCGTATTTGCTTTGTGAAATTTACTGTCAGGTTTTAAAATGTATTTTATCGTACATTTTCAATTGCATTTGCCTTGCTCGCTGTATCCACATGGCTGGGAAACAAATAAAACGGAAGATGAATTTTTTAATACGAAAGTTGGCGTTTAGGTATTTGTATTTAGTAGCATATTGTCTGATGATATAATCATACAAGTTTTTGCACATAGCCGTTAACAAAAGAAAAACAGTATTGTGTGCTAACTTTGAAAAGCTTAGATTTTTCCAACCAAAATCATTCTTTAAAATATCAAATTGTTTTTCTACTGCTCCTCTCTGGTTGTAAAACTCAACTATCTCATCCTGATTCATTTCAAAATCGTTAGTGATAAGACACCGATAAATACAAGCCTCTTGAGTATATAAATCAATTTGCCCATCTTTTCTTTTGGTTTTAGTTATGATGAGTCGGTAGGTTTTTAAATCTTGTTCTTTAAGTCCATTTATTCTAGCTACTTTACCTTTAAAAGGTGTATAAGCTATTTCAGTTCTATAGGCTTTACTGCCATTCAAGTCAACTTCTTTCCAATCTGTAATTTGTGCTATCAGTTTTGAAATTGTTATTGATTTAGCAGCTCTGATATAAAAATAATCGGTTTGTTTTTCTACAAGGCGTATTACTTTGAGTTGATAAGATGCGCCATCTGCCCGGTAACGATGTATTTTAATTTGTTGGGCTTTCAACTCGGCAAACATTCTTGCCAAACTTTCATGCTGTGAAGTTTGTGCCTGGCTGTTGTCATTTCTGTTTTCTAATTAAACAAAGCTGTTGTTTACAAAAGCTACATCAGGTTGATAGCCATAACACTTTTTGTAGGTTTTTTTACTATCTGCTTTATTGGTAGGTATTATAGTATTATTATAATCTAAAGTTAATTCATCACCATTTAGTAGTCTTGTTTGTTTGGCTAAACAAATTAATAAGGCGTTCAGTTTTTCATTTAAACTAAAATAATGTTGAGCTGGGCGATTGTCTATGGTAAAGTTAATAGTAGGTTCGCTTAGTAATTTTAATCTATCAATAATCCTATCTGGACTTGGGATATTAATGTGCTTGCTGTTGTGTAAATGTTGTTCAACCAGTTTGTCTATACCCAAAATGTCAAAACTGTCAAAAACAAAATTGATGCCTCCAAATGGGTTGATGTGGTTTGAATTGATTACTTTCATATTGATATTATAAGCATCACCAAAATAGGTGAAAATATCGAATCCGCAAAGCCTTATTAACTAAAGCTTTGCGGTATTTTTAGCTTTACCCCTGTGGATTTTAGGTGCAAAACTCGCCGAGTGTGGAAATGTGATTCTTGAAAGATCGGAGAATTCAAGGAGATCATTGGTACTCTGCATTACTTTAAAAAAGAGTAAGAAAGTTATTGGGGAATGTGAGTTCAGGGTTAACACAAAAAATAAAAAAAGAAGAGATTTTGGTTTTATTATAAATCCAGATTATTGGAATAATGGCTTTGCAACAGAAGCATCAAAAAAATTTCTCAGTTTTATGATACAGAACTATTCTATATGGGAGATTGAGGCCAATTGTAACGTTTTAAATCTTGTATCAAAAAAGGTACTCAAAAAATGCGGTTTAAAAATTAAGGAGGGAAAGTAAAAGATGATATTGAAATTAAAGGCAGAGTTCAATACACTAATTAATTCGAAAGAAAAGTATAAAATAGACTAAAAAACCAAATTTCAATAGTTTCAAATAGACGGACAAAAGACATCTTTAGGCATCCATTCGATTCGTAAGACGATGAGGCAATTAAGACAATTAAGACAATTTGACTTTACTTTCAATCATTTCAAAAAATATTGATGAATAGAATTTCAATTGATTTAGATTTCATAAGTACTTCTGTTGGCTTAGCCGAGCAAATAAAATGACCAAGACACAAAAAGATTGACATAGGAAATTCAACAGCACTTTCACTATAATTTGACGAGAACCCACACGGACTAAAATTAAATTGTTTAGATTACTTGGCATCAAACCAAAATAAAGACTACCTTGTACTTGTATATAAATAACAATGGTTAATACGACCATTTGGACAGCAGTCAATAATCCAAGCCGTTTTGGGTTTTTCGTCCTTCTGTCTTTCGGACAGGTTCGGACTTCAAAATCCAACGGAGTTTAGCTTATGCATTAGCTGTCAAAAATTTGCCAACGAGCAAGTATAGTAAGCTCTCGAAAAGATAGCAGCGATTGTTTCAACGAAATCTTTCATTGAATAAAAAGGGATAACCCACGTCTAACATTTAAATCTATAAATTATGGATAAGATAAACATTAATACAGCAACAAAAAGTGAACTTAAAAAACTACCTGGAGTTGGTGAAGTTGGAGCAAAAAAAATATTAGCTTTTAGAGATACAGGTGGCACTTTTAATAGTTTAGATGAAGTAAAAAAAGTCGCTAACATACGTAGTCCTTACCTTTTAAGTTTAAAGTCTAATTTAGGTTTTACCGAAGAAAAATTTGCGACTCCAAATGTAAATTTTGATAAAGCAATTGCTGTAGACCCAAGAGAACCTTTACTTGAATTCCCTCTAGCTGTATTTAATTCATATTCATTTACCGTTAATCTAAAAGGATCAGGTAATGCAAGTTTGCCAGATTTAAAAGGCTATAAACTTATTGTTGGATATAGTTTAGGTGCTTTTAAAGGATTTGATAAAACTACTTATACCTCTAAAACATTAACGTATAACTTAGGAAGTCAAAGTAGTCAACGTGTTAATATTGGAAAACCTTTAATTAGATCTAGTTTTATAAAAGATACATTTAATTTACTTATAGTTTCACCAACTGGAAAAAATATTTTTGATTCCTCTTTTGAAATTGATGAAGATGCAGTTGTCGAAATTGGTTTGCCAGTTTTTGCTGAAAGGGAACTGGATATTGAATTAAAGAAAAGGCCGCAGATAAATTATGCTGGTTATCAGTTAATTGTAAATAGTAAAATAAATAGATCAACCTCTGGAATTGAGATACAAACTGAAAAATTTGAAATTGCAAGTGCAAACTCTTTCTTACTTAAGTTTGATCCTTTTGGAGATGTTTTGGACATTATGTTTGAAGTACGATCTCCTGATAATGCCGTAATATTTTCAGAAACTAAAGAGTGGGGTAAAATTACTGGTACTGTTAATAAAAAGAAAAGTGAGATTGCTTTACCTACTCCAAAAAATGTTGGCTATACCATAAAACTTGTTATTGATCCAGACCAGCTAAATAATCCATATTTAGATCACATTGTTATTGTAAAGTATGAATTGATTGATCCAGACACTTTAAATCATATCAATCAAATTGAAAAAAGATTTTCTATTGCAGCTAATGGAGAAGCCACTATTTCTATAGACTATTATGGTCTTATAGAGCGCATGGAGATTGACGTAAAAGCACCAAGCGGGGAAATTATTGGTAATAGAGAAGTGAAATTACCTTTAGATAACAATAATATAGAAATTAAAGTACCACCAAAAAATTTAGCTGGTATTGAAGGTTTTGAATCTTTTCCCGCAAGACCTAAAAAAACAACTGGTCGTGTAATAGACTTAAAAGGAGACAGAAAATTTGAAAATATTCAAGTTATTATTAATGTAGCCACAAAAAACAATCCTGGAGATGACGATTTTACTCCATTATTAATTACTGACACTGTAAAAGACGGATATCTCATATTTGATACACCAAATAATTATTTTACAAAAGCGTTTGCTTCTATTGGAATTCCTAAAAAGGGGAATGTTGAAGGACTTGTTTTTAAAGTTCCTATTCGTTTAGAAACTGATAAAGTCACTAACATGACGCCAGATGGTCCAGTTTTAGTTGACAAGTTGTTTTTTCCACCTCATGTTATTTTAGTAGTTGATGTAGAGTCACTGACAGAAGAAGAAGATTGCGATTGTAACGATTGTGGAGATTTAGACTTTCATAGACCTAAAAAAGTAGTGGATGAATTTTCTTTTTACACAGTTGTTAGAACTACAGAGCCTAATATACAAGGCTACGTTTTAGATGATGATGGAGAAATGTCTATACAAGAGATATTAAATGTTGTACAACTTGCAGACGAACCTGGATCGAGTGCTAAAAGTCTACCTATTGGAATACAAAATCAGGCGATAAGAAAAAATATCCTCATGAAGCATATTAATGACAAAAGAGGATTGACAATAACAACTTTAACCAAAGCTTTAAATGAAAGTAATGCATTAAAGCTTCGAGAAAGTATTAAGCCTAAACAAGAAATTAAAGCATACGGACGACACAAATTAGACTTAAATCATGCTATTAATTGGGATGAAAATCCTAAGATATATCAGGCAACCACATTATCTCATGGTCATTTACTTCATTTTAAACAAGAATGGGTAAATGATGGTTATGGTATGGGTGATTTACTATACAGTCTGCCATTGGCTCCTGGACAAAAAAAACAAATTGTAGTCTATGATTGGGAACGAAGAGAATCTGCAGCACAAATACAATCCATAGACTATCAGGATAGCTTAAATAATTCATTAAGTAGAGATCGTGATATTAATGAAATTGTTACAGGATCATTAAGCGAGAATACAAGAGGAGGTTCTTCAGCTAGAACAAGTAGTTTTGGTGCTGGATTTGGAATTGGTGCTATTATTGGACCTGTTGGTGCGCTTTTAGGAGTTGCAGGAGCTTCTAGTAAAGCAAGTTCTAGTGCTTGGCAAAACTCTTCAAGAAATACTTCTTTAAACGATTTACAACAATTACGAGATAGAACAGTACAATCTGCGAACTCAGTTAGAAGTCAGAGAAGTACAGTTATTGCTACTGCCACTCAAGGTGAACGTTTTTCTGTAGAAACAGAAGTGGTAGCAAATTATAACCACTGTCATTCATTAACGATTCAATATTTTGAAGTATTACGTCATATGCTTATCCAGCAGCGTTTGTCTAGTGTTCAAGAATGTTTATTTATTCCTTTAATATTGGATACGTTTGACCATCAAAAAACATTGCGATGGAGAGAAGATATTCAACGTTATATACGTAGTAGAAAATTAAGAAAAGGCTTTGATTCAATAGAACGTATAGAGAACGATTATGAAGGTAGTGATTTACCAGAAGGCACATTTGCACAACAAAATTTAGAATATTTAGAAGGGGGTATTTATATTAAATTTGACCTTTCAAGTCCAATAGATTTAGAATTTGTTGAAGATAAGGCAGCAATTACTACAGCTTTTTCTTCACTATTTTGGATTATTCCAAGTTTATCAAGACATATAGATCGCATATTTGATGCAAAAGAAAAAAGCCGAAATGAAGTGTTTAACGAATATGTTGCACCAGAGATAGCAGCAGCTTTTGTAGAAAATCTAAAGTTTGAAGCTGTAGTAGAAAGCAGTCAAGATGGAACGGAAACTACAGTATTGCTTCCTGTAGACACAACACTAATTACTCGTTTTAATAATGGACATTCTCATTATGTGACGTTAAGACAACATAGCGATTTTGATGGTGTTTCTAGAGAAAGTATAAAAGCTATCAACATTACAAAAGCGCAAGATGTTATTTTAAGTAATGGAAAGTCTTTAGCAGAAGCTATTCCTGTAAATTCTAAAATAATCATTACTTCAGGGAATTTAAATTACAGAACAGCTTACAGCTCTGGTCGCTTGTTCTCTAAATCAAGAATTTTAGACGATTTATTGGGCTATGGCGGTGTTGCAGATGAAAACGAACGTGTGCGTATTGCCACACCATTATCCAGACAAGAATTGCGTAACCCTAGAAACGAAGACTTAGAGTTAGCAAATAGATTACAAGATCATTTAAACGATAATTTAGAAGCCTACCATAAAGTTATTTGGATGTCTATGAGTTCAGAGCGTCGTTTTATGTTTTTAGATGGTATTCAAGTTACAGACTATTCTAATATAGAGCAGTATCCTGGTGGAATAATAAGAAGTGTCGCCTCTGTAGTAGAAAATCGAGTAATTGGAGTGGTAGGCAATAGTTTAGTAATGCCTGTAGCGCCAGGCTTTAGATTAGATCCAAATACTAGAGGTAAAGACGTAGATTTGTTAGCACTTTATCAACCAATATCACCAATAGAACCTATTAATATAAGTATCCCAACCAAAGGTGTCTTTGCAGAAGCTGTTATGGGCAAATGTAATAGTTGTGAGATTAAAGAGGAAGATCGCTTCTGGAGATGGGAAGAATCTCCGATACCAGATTCGCCAACAGCAATTGGACAAGTAAATACAGACTCTAGACGTAGCGAGCCATTAGATACAACAGCTAAAGATTTTCCAACACCAATGATTAATATTCAAAATGCACCAGCAGCTCCAGACCCAACTGGTATTGCAGCAGCACAATCATTATTAGGTACAGCAAGCTTTAAAGACATTACAGGTCTTGAGCAAAATCAGAAAAATGCATTAGAAGCTTTAAAAGCCTCTTTAAGTACAGCACAAGCATTTGGTACAAAGGCAGGAGATATGGCTGCATTAGGGGCACAACTTGATGCCATTAAAACAGCCAAAGAGAACAAGTTATTGGATGAAGATAAGGCAAAAGAGATGACAGAAGATGCCATAAAAACGTTTAATAAAAGAGAAGAATCTGGTAGCAAAGAAACAAAAATTCCTGATGCAGTAAGCTCTGGATCTAAAGCAATAAAAGAAGGTGCTTCCAAAGTAAAAGTAAAAGAAAACAAATCTGATGGAAGTTCTACAGAAGTTGAAATAGAATCTAAACCTGCAGAAGTAAAACCTGAAGAAACTTACGAGTCTTTAAGAGAAGATTATGATACCATTGCTAAAGAGTCTAAAAATAATTTTTAAAATTAATCGTTATGATAAGATATATTAGAAGAGACGCTGAAACGTTAGATGATGCCCAATGGAATGAGTTTTTTACCAATTATAATAATAATATTATTAAAGGTAAAATTGATGATACCAATCCAAAGCTTATTAAGCTTAAGGCTTTTGCTAATGAAGTTGGGCAACCTATTGTTACAACCTTTAATATTTCAGGACCAAGACTTGTTGTTACACCCAATTTCGAGACTTTTGCGGGTGATGCAGAAGCTCATAATAATGCTATAACAGAAATACCTGTTTTAAACTACCTTATAAATATCCATTATATTGGGATGATGTTCCCTCTAAATCCAGCTGCTACGGATAAGAAAAGAAATCATGGAACTAACATCTTTCTCTCATGGCATCGCATGTTTTTATTAGAGTTTGAAGAGTTTTTAGGAAGCCCAAGCCATTATTGGAATTGGTATGACAATCAGGACGTTCCTGTGAAAATGCAAGCAACTAATCTTAAAGAGGTTATTAAAGATGGAGCAACTAAATTTTATAAAGATTTAAATCGCAAGAGTGAAAGTATTATTGAAGGAAGTTCTGCGATTGCTAATTCTAAGGCGGAATTTCAAGAATTATTTACCAATTCATGGAAAAGCCTTTATGACTCTTCTAGAATTGACAGTTTTACAAAAATTAGTAGACATATTGAAGGTTCATTGCATAATAATATGCATAATGCTATAGGTGGAGATTCTATGAGTAATCCTATTTTCTCTCCACACGATCCTATATTCTGGTTTCATCATAGTTTTGTAGATAAAATTTGGGCGGATTTTTATAATACTTTATCAGATGATGAAAAAGATGCAATTACTGATTATCCAGATAATGAAATGCCGTTTTTTGACAAAAAAGCTAATGAAATTAAAGATATTAAATTAGATCAGAAAATTTCTTATCACGGACTATTAAAAGATCGTAGCTTAGTCTCAAACCCATCATTGTAATTAAAAATAAAATTGCTTTGTTTACGGGTTTAATGTGGTTTTATATTATCTCGGCAAGATTAACACCTTAAATCCGTGAGGCAGGCCAAACGCCAACACATTTAACTATTTCTTATTTTAATTTTACATGGCGAGTTTAATTTTGTGGTAACCTGCATCTTTTATGTACCTAATTTGTTTGCATAAAGTGATTTACAAGCTTGACAATCCTTTAAACGCTTACTTGTATGCATAGCTTGCCTGTTAAGGGAATTGGATAAACTTTTTGGAGTCGTATTTTCTTTGTGAAATTTACTGTCAGGTTTTAAAATGTATTTTATCGTACACTTTCAATTGCATTTGCCTTGCTCGTTGTATCCACATGGCTGGCAAACAAATAAAACGGAAGATGAATTTTTTAATGCGAAAGTTGGCGTTTAGGTATTTATATTTAGTAGCATATTGTCTGATGATATATTCGTACTAGTTTTTGCACATAGCCGTTAACAAAAGAAAAACAGTATTGTGTGCTAACTTTGAAAAACTTAAATGTTTCCAACCAAAATCGTTTTTTAAAATGTCGAATTGTTTTTCAACTGCTCCTCTTTGGTTATAAAATTCAACTATCTCATCTTGATCCATTTCAAAATCATTGGTAATAATGCATCTATAAATACAAGCTTCATTAGTATATAAATCAATTTGCCCATCTTTTTTTTTGGTTTTAGTTATTATGAGTCGGTAAGTTTTTAAATCTTGTTCTTTAAGTCCATTTATTCTGGCTACTTTACCTTTAAAAGGTTTATAAGCTATTTCAGTTCTATAGGCTTTACTGCCATTCAAGTCAACTTCTTTCCAATCCCTTATTTGTGAAATCAGTTTTGAAATCGTTATTGATTTAGCTGCCCTGATGTAAAAAAAACGGGTTTGTTTTTCTACGAGTTGTATTACTTTGAGTTGGTAAGATGCGCCATCTGCCCGGTAACGATGTATTTTAATTTGTTGGGCTTTTAACTCGGCAAACATTCTTGCCAAACTTTCATGCTGTGAAGTTTGTGCCTGGCTGTTGCCATTTCTGTTTTCTACATAAACAACCCTATTGTTTACAAAGGCCACAATAGGTTGATAACCATAACACTTTTTATAAGTCTTTTTGCTGTCAGATTTATTGGTAGGTATTATAGTATTATCATAATCTAAAGTTAATTGACCTTTACTTAGTAAACCAGTACGCTTTGATAAACAGATTAATAAAGCGTTCAGTTTTTCATTTAAACTAAAATAATGTTGAGCTGGGCGATTGTCTGTGGTAAAGTTAATAGTAGGTTCGCTTAGTGATTTTAATCTATTAATAATCCTATCTGGACTTGGGATATTAATGTGCTTGCTGTTGTGTAAATGTTGTTCAACAAGTTTGTCTATACCCAACTTGTCAAAACAGTCAAAAACAAAATTGATGCCTCCAAATGGGTTGATGTGGTTTGAATTGATTACTTTCATATTGATATTATTTGCATCACCAAAATAGGTGAAAATATCGAATCCGCAAAGCCTTAGCAGTTAAAGCTTTGCGGTATTTTTTAATTCGGGCTTGGGGATTTAAGGTTGCAATCTCGCCGAGAGTGGGAAAAAAATGGTTTTTAGTTGAAGGTGTTAACTAAAAACTTAAATTATTATGGATGATCTTAAATTGTTAAGTAAATTGAAGCTGCTTTTTGAGGAATGGCTTCATCACATCATAGTTGTAACTAATTTAAACTTGGTCTGCTTAAACTGGCTTTTTCAGTATGCTATTTCTTTTTCACGTATAAAATAGTATGGTTAAAATTAGCAATTATTTATAATTGATGATATATTTGATTTATGAAAACATTTATTTACTTATTCAGTATCTCAATTCTTTTCCTTGGTTGTACTGGTGACAATTTTCAAGACAAAAAAGCACTGCATAAAAAATTTGAAAAATTACTTTCCTACGAAAACCTGAGCTATGGCTATAGTTCTTCTTACAAAAGTGGTGTTTCTTACAAGTATATTTCTATCAATTTTGATGTTGATGATAATCTTTCTGACAAATATAATAACAGAGAGAATTTAGCGAAAAAACTTGCGAAATTCGCTTTTGAACATTATAAATCGGAAGAAGATTATGATGGTATTAAGATAAGTTTTGAGCAAAAACAAAACAATACTAAGGTTTGGGAGGTTGAGCATCAATTTTCGTTTGAAGAACTTTAGATTTGGAAAAACACTTGATCTCGCAGTACAAAAATTTTGCCATTTTTGACAATTTTATCAAGTCGATTACACTATTTTAATTTTAGAATTAAGGTATGCTATCCGCAAAAAACCGAACTCTCAAAACTAGCCCCTATTGTAATAGTAATGCTATTTTTGCGTTGGTATTGCAGCGTTGGCAAAATACCCAAGTTCTCCGTAGCTCGTCCGAACAAAGGGCTATCCGTAAATCTCCAGACTACGGATAGCCTACAATAGACCAACAAGTATATCAAAATCAAAAATACAAAAGCCTGTACCAATTTTCCTGTACAGGCTTTTTTTAATATCCAGCCTATTAACTACCTTTCTACAATGACAAAGGACGATGGCTATAAAATTAGCAATTAGGCAGCAACCAATTTTGGCAGCATTAACAATCCCACCGCATCGTATTATAAAAACCGAAGCAAGCATTTGT
>ENA-ORXR01000031-ORXR01000031.1-marine-metagenome-genome-assembly--contig:-NODE-31-length-199552-cov-10.068535_pt1 | contig 199552 bp, 163 predicted proteins | sample MGYA00237866_ERZ511479 | MGnify/ENA metagenome assembly ERZ511479 | reverse complement strand
CCTTCAAACTCTGAAAAGAGCGGGTCATTAGATGCCTTAAACTCGAACGCTCGCCATTTCGCGTTAGGGATTTCGATGTGTTCGCGAAGTATCCATTCGCGTTCGGGGTGAGGTTTTGATAACTGAGCCCATTCTCGAGCGCTAACCAATAATTCCGCTTGCGGAATTTCGGCGATACCACCGACGTGATCAAAGTGCAAATGTGAAATAACAGCTGTGCCGATGTCACCAGCGCTAAAACCGGCTCTTGCCACCACCCGGTCTAACCTATTCTCTTCGCGAATGTGGAATTTAAAAATACGACGGTAAAGAAAACGACCCAGAGCACTATCGATATAACTTGGAACCGACGCTATTGCCGGATCTAAACCGGTGTCGAAAAGAACGAGACCGTCACGGTGCTCTATTAAAAAATAATGTATCGGGAGTTTGATCCAGCTTTGCGAAAAGAGTACCCACCATAGCTGTGGCTTTCGGGTGCCATATCGGTGCTCATTATGTTGTTCCGCCCAGCCAGAACTAAATGCGTGTAGTGCCGCAATTTGCGGTTGCGCATCGACAATCTGGGCTTGTTTTTTTTCGGAAATGATATCCATGAAATGCTACCTCCTTCATACATTGCAGTTACATACAAACTTATATACGCACACGCCATCAAAATCGTCTCAAAAAACCATACCGCGTTAACTACCATCCCATTGAAATCTCCGAGTCTGGCTCGGGTTTAGCAGGGCGAGAATGTGCCTTTACATTAGGCCGCCGTCAAGAATACCTGCAACACAGGATGTCATCGCAAATGTTTTGAGCCATTGACTGAAATCAAAGGTGCTGGCAGACCTTGCCTGTAATCTCAAACTAAATAAACGTACAAGTGCTTGCCTATGCCCGCAGCAACCGATAAATCTGAACTGCTCGCCATATCGGTAAAGGAGTACGCAAAGTTGGAAGAGCTTGTGGGTTCGATAACCAAAACGCAGGCGCGTAAAAAACATGATGAAAACACATCTATCAAGGATGTAATTGGACATCGAGCTCACTGGATTAGCTTGTTTTTAGGCTGGTACAAAGATGGTTTGGCTGGTAAAGAGGTTTATTTTCCAGCCAAAGGCTACAAATGGAATGAATTAAAAAAATACAATAAGCAGCTTCGAGCAGATCAGAAATCACTCAAATGGGAAGACGCTGTTTTACTACTCAACAAAAACCATAAAAAACTTGTCAAATTCATGAACGACCATTCAAATGCGGAGCTTTACAAAAATCCGATGAAAGGCGCAAACAATAATTGGACACCTGGCCGATGGGCGGAAGCTGCGGGGCCTAGCCATTATCGATCTGCGTCTAAGTATATTCGGGGCTGCTTAAAAAAAACAGACTAATACAAATCGCGATCGAATGAGTTCGCCGAACCTTACAATCAACAGTAAATTCGACACTAATGAAAATGCTCTGATCCTCAATCGTGTGAATATGCAAATGGGTGTGGCAAATATCAGAGTCACAGTGTCAGGCCCTTTGGCGGAACCCGCATTAAATGGCATATCAAATTACTTCGCGATTGATTTCAATTTTAATGCTGGTTTGGGTGCTTAAACCTGTGTTGTCAGTTATGCGTAGATTGATGTAATAAGCGCCCGGTTGCGCATATACGTGGCTACCATTGACGCTACCTTTTCCATCCTGTTCTATAACCGCGCCAGATTCTACGATGCTGCCATCACCCCAGTTCCACAGTGCAGTGTGTGTATCGGACTTGCCTTTGCCCACGAAATTGCTTGAAAATTTTATAGTGGTGGTCACATCAAACCACGCTGGATCCGGAGTTATTGGCCCTACAGTTGGCAGCGGTGATCGATCAGATAAAAGAACGTGACCCACGTTAGAGTAAACTACGATCGAGCCGTTATTCGATATCGCTTGAGCAGCATACAGTTCGATACCAGTATACGGATCGATGTAGTCGTTTAGGTCCAGCATCTCGCCACCCTCAAAAAGAAATGCGTGCTGGAGTTGTGGCTCTGACAAATCAACTATCTCGCTGACATAAGATTCGCCGACCACCTGGCCCTGATCGTTTATCGCATTGGCCTGAGATGCGTTGCCGCCTAGAGTACCCAGATCCGTCATTACTGAATCTGTGTATAAAAATGCGTGGTTTAAAAAAACGCTACTGTCATAATATGAGCTGCCAACCACATCGCCACTGCTGTTTATGTCAGCAGGCAGTGAGGCTGATCCTCCCAAAGTACCAAGATCAGTCATGGTGTCGCCGTCATACAGAAAGGCATGAGTAATGGTGTTCATGGGGTCGGGATCGATATCACTAAAACCTGCAACCTGTCCAGCCTCGTTGATCAGCGTAGCGCTGCTGAAGTCACCACCCAAGGTGCCGAGGTCTTGCATGACGCCGAGCTCGTACATAAACGCGTGCGAAAACCGGTACCCGTTGGTTTGAGAAAAGCCGACTATCTGGCCTAAATTATTAATGGCATTAGCTCGGGATTCGATTCCACCCAAAGTGCCAAGATCCTGAATGCTGGGGCTATCATATACAAAAGCGTGGATACCGTTGGTTGTAGACGTATAGCCGACGGCCTGCCCCAGATCATTCAAAGCAAAAACCTCTGATTCAGTTGCATCCGGAGCATCTATGTCTAGCATAGCGTCATTGTGGTAAAAAAAAGCGTGTTTTGCGCTGTCAGCAATGGGTCCCCCGGTATCCGAATTACCGACCACTTGACCCGCGTTATTAATAGCAACGGCTTCAGAAGTAGCTCCCCCCAGAGTTCCCAGGTCGCGCATTCTGGTACCATCAAATAGATATGCACGAGAATCTTCGCTACCATAAGGAACATTGCTGCCAGCCACCTGGCCAGCATCGTTTATAACAACCTTATTTGAACGCCCAGTCCCACCGAGAGTTAAATTCGTTACGGCGTATCTGAACGACTCAGGCGTATTGTCTGGTTGATCGGAATCGTCATCATCAGAATTACAAGCTGATAGTGCCAACGCCGCGATAAGTAGTAGTGATCTCATAGCCCTTCCCCGGTTCTTAACTACTAGTTTGCTACACCGGTCTCATATCGAATTTGACTCATATCAAGTTAATGTATTCACCAATGGCACAAAATCACCTGCGTTTCAGCCTGCTCACGCTCTATGTTTAGCTGAACCACATCGTGGTTATTACCAAGTGTTCTGGTTCGAACGCCGTTAGTGCGGAGCAGAGCGCCCGCAATGGGTGCGTCGATTATCACAGTAGCGTCCTGTTTTAAAGTATCGGTACTGGCGAGTTGTTACATGTTGATCCGCATCAATCTTGGCGAAGGCTGTAGTTGACCATTGGCTCATGCAGCTAAATAGGTAAATTGACCTCGATCAATTCTTTATTCCGTCCTCAGCCCTAATATAAATTTAATTGCGTGGTCATGGGAACAAGACACTAAAATGAAACACTACAAGGTTGCATTTATGTTGATGGCGTTATTCGTAGCTTCCACCACGTTTGCTTCTGATCGTGGAGAGCTGTTGTACGATAATCATTGCCAAGGCTGCCACAGCAAAGCAATACATACTCGAATCGATCGACAAGCTACATCACCTGAGTTACTTCGCGCTTGGGTAATGTCCATGGCTATCCACAATAAACTTGGCTGGAGCGAGGAGGAAATAGCTGATATTACAGCGTATCTTAATCGAAGCATTTACCGATTCACTGAATAGCCTGAGTTACGCTCAGTGCTTAGCTGCATTTAAGGTATTTAAATGACCAAACAACACATTCAATCCACGCTAACGGCTTTAAAAACCGAATCGGGAAAAATTGATTCCAGAGATTAATTACCAAGCTAAGAGAGCTGATCAATATCAAAATACACAATGCCCAATAGCGTAACAATTTAGCCTCTAATTCAATGTGGAGTGCGGTATGTGTTTTTTCAATTGAAGTATCAAAACAAGAACAGTATTAACAGCGTTTTTCGTGCTATCTGTGTCAACGTGGTGTGCAACTAAGAGTGATTTAAACAAGCTGCAGGGCGCAACCGGTATTCCACTTTTGTTCTTTACAGCTTGACGGATCTTGCTGGAAAACCCGGTTGTTACTGGCCGCTCATCTAGTGCTTTGCTTACAAGGTTCATGGCCATGTTGTGAAGATGACTGTCTGATATCTGCATTTCGGATGAAGGCTGATATATCTCGATATACAATTTCCCGGCGTACCACCCAACTTTTACTGGCTCATGTTCAATCTTTACCGTCGACCCTATCGGCAATTGTTTGTACAGGCTTGCAATGTCGTCCGGATAGAGTCTAATGCAGCCGTGTGTCAGACGCATCAGCAACACAAAACGAAGGTACCAACACACAAAGCACGATTATTGCTGATAAGATTGCCGCTACGAGAGTGGATTTCATTATTTTGCTTTGCCAGTGGTGCAGTAATACCCAAGGCATTGTATGCATGTGGAGAACCATCAACAGCCACCAGTATTTTATCCATGAACCCCTAATTGCTTTAAATTGCATATAGTGAAAACATTAGCATGTAATATTTCGACCCTATTTGAATAAATGACTGTTGACTTGTATCAATTCTGAATGCTGCTGGCTTATAAAAACATAGTCGCAATAATGGAACTATTGCTGCGATAATCTACAGCTATTGCCGTCCGAGTCAATCACACTGGCTAACTTTTCTATGGTTTTGTCATTAGCACGACCACACGTTTTATTTTGTTCTTCTCTGGAAATTCAATAAGCTGTTCATGATGAGCCTGCCCATCTACAAGGAGCTTTAGATCACCTGTACAAACCGCATCCGGGTTTTCGATACGCAGCGAAATAGTTGCCGAATTATGTCGAATAATGACTTCGATGTGGTCCCACTGCTTAGATAAACAAGGCTCAACGGTAATACCATTTTGCGCAAAATTAATACCAAGCATACTGTGTACACCCAATTGCCACACCCACGATGCAGCACCGGTATACCACGACCAGCCACCCTTTCCCGGATCGCTTGTTGAGCCACTGATATCACCTGGCACCACGTACGGTTCTCTAGCATAGTGCAGCGTGGATTCCATGCTCGAACAGCGCTTTGTGGGGCAAATACTATCGAAAGTTTGTAATGCCAGTTCACCCTCACCTATAGCGGCGGCAGCCATGCCAAACCAAGCAGCTGCGTGTGAATACTGACCACCGTTTTCTCTAACACCGGGTGGATAGGCCTTTATGTATCCTGGATCTCGCGGTGTATTTTCAAATGGAGGTGCGAGTAATCGAACAAGCCGATGCTCGGCATCGACGAGCAAGGACGCAGCAGTCGTCATGGCTTTTTTAGCTCGAAATTCATCAGCGGCCCCCGATAAGACGGCCCACGTCTGAGATAGTGAATCTATTTTACACTCATCGTTTTTTGAGGAACCCCAAGCGACGCCTTCGTCATCAAAAGCCCTGATATACCAGTCGCCATCCCATGCATTGGCTTCAACAGCCGTTTTTAAGTCATCAGTATATTGCGTTAAATGTTTGGCCAGTTCTTCATCATCTTTGTACACAAAAATAGGTTTGAATAAATTGATTGTTGATATCTGAAACCACGCCAGCCAAACACTTTCGCCTAAGCCATGCTGACCAACGCGATTCATTCCATCATTCCAGTCTCCATCGCCTATTAAAGGCAGCCCATGCGCACCCAAAGTTTGCATAAACTGCAAGGAACGACAACAGTGTGTATAGATAGTGCCGATCTCCCCTGTCGGATATAGGGCATATCGATCATGTTCGTCGCTATGCAATGGCGACGCGCGAAGAAATGGTACTTCCACATCAAGAATGTTGTAATCACCAGTTGCTTTTATATAACGAGCTACCACATAGGCTAGCCATAGATAATCATCAGAACACCTGGTCCGTACACCCCTGCCTGACGGTGGGTGCCACCAGTGCAACACATCTCCCTGTTCAAACTGATGTTTGGCAGCTTCAATGATTTGGACTCGCGCTAAATGAGGCTCATAGATCAATAGCGATAGTACGTCTTGTAACTGGTCGCGAAATCCAAAAGCTCCGCCAGCCTGATAATAACCAGCTCGTGCAAAGAGTCTGCAAGACATCACTTGGTAAGGTAACCAGCGATTGATCATTAAATTGAATGCAGCATCAGGTGATTTTACCTGCAGAGAATCAAGACGAGACTCCCAGTAGGTTTTCGCAGCATCCGCCGCTGCCATACAGCTGTTATTGGATTGCAGGCGAGAGATTACTTCTTTTGCTTCGCGTTTCGTTTGAGCTGCGCCAAGTACAAATACAACTTCTTCAGTTTCGCCAGGTGCGATATCAATATGAACTTGAAAGGCTGCACAAGGGTCTGCCGTGGGTGAGAAATGACCACCTAAATCCCATCGATCGATTCCCTGAGGTCGTGCGATGTTGCGTTGTGCTCCAAGAAAATCACCTCTATCGCCTGACACACTGTGCGGTTGCAAGGTCGCGAATACAAATGCAACGCAATCGGAAAATTCAGGATTCCACGCATTGCTAGCAAACACTGTCTTCAGTTCGGTATCATAATTTGCACGCACATGCGGCCTGGATTGACTGCTAACCGCTCCCAGGCACCAGTCAACGTAGTAAGTAGCGGTGATTCTGCGCGGTATATCAGATCGGTTTTTAAGCTGCAAGGTGATCAGCTTAACGGGGTCACTCACAGCTACCGATGTCTCAAGCGACTGTTCCAGTCCATGACTGTTCTGCTGCCACCGCGTGAATCCCGGTGCATGCGTCACTTGAACACTATTTGCTTGTCCAAGGGGCTCTGGCGTAACGGTCCATTTATCCGCACTCATCTCGTCTCGCAGGTACAATACTTCTGCACAGACATCCGCAACCGGGTCATTTGCCCAAGGTGATAGTCGATATTCTCCACTATTACCATGCCATGTAAACCCGAGCCCCGATTCATTTACAACAGTACCAAAATCTTTATTAGCAATGACATTGCACCATGGAGCTGGCGTTGACTCGCCAGGCTCCATATGCACAACGTAGTTACCGCTGTTCGAGTCAAATCCACCAATTCCGTTGTCAAACAATAAATTGAGAGGACGCTGCAAATCAGTAATTGGTAAATACGACTGATTGGGTAGCGGGTTGAATAATGGCGGTACTTTACTCGGTTGCCACAATCGCTCTAGCTGTTGCTCCAGTGTGAGGTTATTGTCTTGCAAGACGACAGACGCCTGAGATTTAATCGAATTTCGTAAATCAGGGGCAATATGATCGGCAGAAAGTAAATGAATTCCACCCTTTTGGCCAAGAAAACCATAGACGTTGACATCTCGAAGAATTGAGAGAATCTGGTCGCGTATTGGTTCTTCATAGCCAGCAAGATCATTGCGCATAATAACAAGATCAAACTCCACCCCTTTTCGTCGCCATAACTGTTGCGCTCGTATGAGCCTCTCCAATATTCCACTGGTTTCGTGATGGCCCATGTTAAGGAGCAATATTGGCAGGTCGCCTGATATGCCAAATTGCCAAAGCAGAGTTTGACTGGCGGAAAGTCTTGCTGAATCACCTTCATGAACTCGCAAAACGGAAACACGATGCAAAAGAGCGGATACCAATGTTTGCAATATAGGGAGAGAGTTAAGCCCAATCTCGAGCTGACTGATCTCATGCGATACTGCTATATGCGCATTTTGTATTAGCCAATCTAGAGTAGGAGCAGGATATCGACTGGCAATTTCTAATACTTCGTGGCGGCTTGCTGCTGCTATGGTTAAGAATGCAATTTGTTTTTGTTCCGCAGGGTTTAATTTAATTCTCACCTGCACAGACATGATTGCATCTTGAGTCCAGCCAACACTGCCGCTTAAACCGTGCTTAATGGCATGTGGATTATCCAAAGACCCGTGGCGTCCTAAAAACTTGTTGCGATCGGATTCAAACCCACTCATTGAAACGTCGGAATCGTCAGAAAGCACCTTGTGTAACAGAACGGGCGGTTTTGAATCAGCATCACGTGCACGTCTAACAAATAGTATTCCATTAGTTTGAGGGATATATTCGCTAAATACAAAAAGCTTACTGAATGCTGGATGACGCTCATCGTCGGCAGGAGATGCCAAAGAGACTTCAGCATAACTTGTTAAGGTGATGTATTTAGTTTCATCACTATTGTTATTAACGCTGACAGTTCGCACTTCAACATTGTCATTGGGTGCTACGGTTATTGTTTGTTGAACCGCCACATCATCAAAATTGCGGTGTTGTTCTACTTTGTGCGGTGAAAATATCGCTTTATATCCGGTAACTTGAGCGTTTGTCTCTAAGTCATTTTCTGCCTTAGTTAACAATGAACTTTGTTGCAGTTTACTGGTGTGGTGGTTTGTTACACCGACGTAAAGATAAGTACCGCCGTTGTATCCAGCTTGATAGCTTGTCCATCGAGTTAGTGCCGTTTTCTTATAGTACAAAGCGCCACCACCAAACGCATAAATCCAACTTGATAGTGTTCCGTTGCCCATTATTTGAATCGGTGGCACATCTCCATCGGTGCGCACCTGCCAACTAGGCATACTGGATGCAGTTGCTGTGTTTTGCGGCGTTTCTGGTAATGCATTTTTGCGAGCAATTTCAATAGGCGCATCCCAGGGTACGCGTTCTTGCAGCAACAGCTCTATTGTTCGTAGTGGTTTTTCCCGTAACACGCGAGTAGTTAAAATATCTGTATTAAGTGTATTGGCGATTGCCGCCAGCGTCATACCCTGATGATGCGCCATGTAGTTTTCAACGAGTAGCGGCGAGCCATCGGCATTCCGGCGATTACCAGTAAAGTCTAGAGCGTCAATAAATCCGTACAATCTAAGTGTGTCCAGATCACGCAGTTCTCGCAAATTTCTCACCGCTGATTTGGGCATCACGCATAGAGCTAACGCTGAAGCATAAGGTGCAATAACCAAGTCATGGTCTAATTCTCGACGCAGCCCTAGCGCTGGAGCGCCAAAAGCTCGGTACTGATAGTTGCTATCCGCATCCAAAGCACCAAATGCTGATTCAGATATCCCCCAGGGTACCTTAAGCTTTTTTGCGTAGTGCTGCTGAGCTATAACCGCTAGTCTTTCACTCTCACCAAGTAAGGTTTCTCGTTTGCCTGGTAAAAACAGCGGCGGCATAAGATACTCAAACATTGAGCCGCTCCACGATAGCAATATCGGCTTTTTACCAACACGGGATATGGGTCGACCAAGATGCGCCCAATGCTTAATGGGTACATCATTTTTGGCTATTGCAAAATAACTTGCTAATCTCGCCTCGGAGGCCAGTAAATCATACGTGTTGTGATCAAATCTACCAGCACTGACGTTGTAACCAATACGAAATAGATGAGCTTCCGAGTCGTACAGAAAATCGAAATCCATCGCATAAGCCATGGCGTGTGCGCGCTGAGCACATTCTTCTAAATCAACTTGTAATTGACGAACTTCTTTAAGTGATTTGACTAATAAAGCCTTAAACGATACCCGCCATTGCGTATCATCTTTAACAAGAACATGCGTACTCAGTTGTGCAATACTTGATTCGTAAATATCGATCAATTCAGGAATAGGCTTAAACGCAAGTTCCGCACTTAACTCGGTGTGAAAATTCGAATGGTTGCCTTGGTTGTTTGAAACAAAATGCAGCCAGGGGAAATACCGGTCTATGTCGCGCTGCAGTACTTGTAGTTGGTGGGTAAATCGTTCATACCAAGTGTGCAATTCTGCCAATGCTTTAGGTGCTAACGACTCTGAAATCAATAAATCTCCAATGTACTTCTGTAAAATTGGCCAATCTTGTTGAAACAAGGTATTCCATCGTGGGAACCATGATTTATCCGTCGCGTAAAGCTGACTGATGTGGGACTCCATTAACTGAATGACATGTTTAAAGTCGGTTTTATTGTTTAAGGTATCAACATTAATACTGCTGATAAGCAATTTAAAGCTCGCGTCAAGTCCAGCGCCAGCACATTGATCGAGTAATGGTGAGTTCGCTCGTTCTAAACAGCCCTGCTTCATCGCAAGTAAGCTCACGGCGAAGTTACCATTGTCGACTGTTGAAACATATTTTGGCTCTAGTGGCTTGAGCGAGACCGTGTCGTACCAGTTGAGCAAGTGCCCATGATGCATTTCCAGTTTGTCTAATGTAGACAAGGTGTTTGAAACACGTACCGATAATTCGGATGATCCAATAAAACCGAAGTCGCGTGCTATAAGCGTGGAAACCAGATACAAGCCTATGTTTGTTGGGGAAGTTCTATGGGCTATTTCACCTTTTGGTTCTTGCTGAAAGTTATCAGGCGGCAACCAGTGGTCCTGGGGGCGAGCGAATGTATCAAAATAGTGCCAAGTACGGCGCGCTACTTCTCGTAAAAATAACTGGTCCTTACTATCGAGCGTTTCACGCCGAAATTCGCGATGTCTGCCCAGCCTATAAGCGATTTCAGGGGCCATTATCCATAAGACCACCAAAGGCGCGGCAGCCCAAAGTGCGTTGGGATTGTATCGAAGCAATACAGTAGCGATCAAAATTCCCAGGAGTGTTCCCTGCCACATCGTTTTCCAGTGCAGACCATGCAAGCTTTGGCTTTGAATGGATTGACGTAAATGAGCTGCTGAGTGCCATTGCAACAAATGTTGTTTGGAACGATAGGTGCGCCAGAGCGCGCGTACGATGGCGTCGGTTCCGACAATTGAATCGTTTGCAAGAAAGACTACCGATAGAAACCAGCGTTGTAGTTGCTGTTGTAAGCTATGAATAACCCCAGCTGATAACTTTAGCGTCATAGTTTGGCTAACACCTTTCCAGGCATCATTTAACATAAATGAGCCCATAACTGCAACGGCCAGTGCTGTCCAGGCGATGGCACTACCCGGTAATATCAGCCAACCAAAAACCAATAACAATAATACAATTGGCGAAACCAAACTACGACGAAGATTATCGACAATTTTCCAACGATCCAACACGCTGAGTGGATTTTTATCCATATTCCCACCGGCTGTTGGTACCTTATTAGCCAACCACGGCAGTAACTGCCAGTCACCTCTTATCCAGCGGTGTTGTCGCATCGCGTATTCTGGATAGGTATCGGGGAATTGTTCGTATACCACGATATTCGATACTAGCCCCACTCGCCCATGTACACCTTCGATTAAATCATGACTAAGTATTTGGTTTTCTGGCATGCGTTGTTCGATGCTTTTTTGAAAAGCGACGACATCATATATACCCTTTCCCACATACAATCCTGAATCAAATAGATCTTGATATACGTCAGAAGCTGCTCGAGAATAGATGTCGATAGCGCTATCGCCAGCGTATATTTTGGCGAATACAGAGTGATCGCCAACATCCTGAACGAGCTCGACTCTTGGTTGTAATACTGTATATCCTTTTTCGATTCGGCCGGTGCAATCATCTATACTGGCTTTGTTTAAAGGGTGAGACATCGTGCCTACCAAATCAGCAGCTGAACCTGGGGGTAGCAAAGTGTCTGCGTCTAGTGTAATTACGTATTGGGTGTTGTGTAGGGAATCCAACGCGCCAGCGGTGAGCTTAAATGGTTCGGCATCGCCGTGTATTAAGAAGTGGTTAAAATTCTCCAGCTTTCCACGTTTGCGTTCCCAAGCCATCCAACAGTTTTCCCCTTCGCTAAATACACGGTGTCTATGAAGCAAAACAAATGGCTGTAATTTTTTCGCATGAAGTTTATTTAGATTGTCGATTCCTTGCTTTAGTTGTTTTTCAATTTCAACATCGATTGTAAGATATTGCTGGCCTGCATCCGCAGGGTCGGAAAGCAACACATATTTGAGTGCTGGATCCGGATTTGAATACCAGTGTAATTCAAGTTTTTGTATTGCTTCGATAGCATCGTTTACCGATTTAAGTATTACCGGAACTACGACAGCGCAGCGATACTCCGTAGGTATTGAGCCGCTAAAGTCAAGTGCAGGTAAAGTGCTGGGTTGTGTGAGTTTTGGCACCAGCCAATGCACCACTGTCACAGCGAGCACAGTGGCAGGTATCAGCAACAGGCACAAGCTCATAGTTAACTGAAATACTGATGCACTGTTTTTGTCCAAGTACCAATAGGGCAGGCAAAGCGCACCTAGGGTACTGAGTGTCAGTAGTGAACCATAGAACAAGGCTGCATGGTTTTGCAGAGCGTTTGTGTAGCGAACCAGATTGTGTTTACAGCCAACTCTGACACAGAGCGCGCTGACACCCTCATCAATTAACCAGTAACCAACATGACTCTGTCGAGTACCGGTTTCAGCCTCCTTCGCCAATTCAACACAGTGTGAGGCCACCTCAAATTCAGTATGCTCAACATGCTTCGCTATAGCTTCTACGGCGTTTCTATACCTTTCGCGTGTTGCGAAATTCATTTGGTGATACGCACAGATAGGATCATCCGATAACACTCGCTCTAGTTTGCTTGCCCTGTCTACGAACGCTGGCCAATCGATGCTATTTAAAATGACCATCGAAGTGATGGTACGGGCTACGCATTCTGCTGGATCGTCGATCGGTAGTTGTCGACCAGCAGATTGAGCCGCTGAGCCTATAAGGGACGGGTCGAGCTTGATTAGGCTATCAACAAGAACTTTTAAACACCCTAACCTAATCATTGCCGGTAAAGCCCAGAGCTCACCGTGCAATAGTGCATGTTGACTCTGATATCGTTTAACGAATTCAGTGATGCTGCTTAGGGAAACTTGTAACTGAGATTCAAGCAGTATTGTTTCAGCGATGTCTAACACGCAGGGTATAACCCGATCCTGTTCCAGCGTTGTGCTGGGTAACTCCTGATAAAATGCATCAGGAAGATCCTGTTTGGTTTGCCTAATGGCTCGCTTAATTTGGTAGTCGTTATCTAAAATCCAACTGGATACACGCTCCAGTTTGTTGTCAATTTTTCGACAAGTCGCCAGCGCGTGCTGAATAATCGCCTCGTATCGCTGTATTGACGTTAAAATACCGGTGCTGCAAACTATGTTTGTTTTGCTGAAATGAGCCACGGCCAGCGACTCTGGCTGTGTCAACCAACTGTGTGATGTGTTTTCAAAATCTTTATTCATTTGAGGCGGCATCAGGAAGCCTGCCAGATGAATTAGAGAGTTTGATCATAAGTGACGCAGCACTGGATAGTGTCAAGTCGCGAAGCATCAATACAGGTACAGGTGAATGCGACAATACATGGTTTGTCACATCGCCAAACGGAACATCGGCCTGTGCACTAACACCATGCGATGACAAAACAACACAATCGACATTCTGTAAGCTTATCGAACGTATTAAAAGATGCTTCGCGTCGTTACCGCTTAATACGCGTTTTTCAATTTTCACTTTTGTTTGGTTAAGCCGTCGACCTATTCGATCCAAGTAGCGCTGTGCGCAGGTACGGTTATGTTTATTTAGAGCATAACGCAGCATTTCAGATTTTGAATCCCCTGGTGTATCGTCTAATACGTCGGGTTGCGGCACTGCATAAACCAGAACGATAGATGCTCCATAATGCTGTGCGATACTACTGGCTATGGGCAGAACAGTCTCTGCTCGAGAAGAACCGTCCAGTGGCACCATTATGCGTTGGAAATTCGCAGGCTCAGGAGTTTTTGCTCGCTCTGGCACCAGAAATATCGACCCAACACTCCGCTCTAGCAATTTGCGCGAGGTACCGCCAATATGGCCTTGTTCACGCCCTTCCTTTCTGCAAAATACGGATATTTCATTGTGCGAATTTTTAAGACCGCTATCTATTGCGGCTGCAGGCTCGCCTTCAAGCACCACTGTGCTTGTGTTCTCAGTGTCCAGATGGTACTGGGATTTCATGTTGTTAAGGTATGTTGAAGCCTTTTGTCGACGTAGCGACCACTCTACGGGGTCGAAGGGAGCTTCATGAGCATGATCAGGCTCAATAACGTGTACAAGCTGAATGCCTGTATGTAATGCATTGGCAAGTATTTGAGCGTAGGGAATCACGCTGGCCGACACATGGCTGCTGTCAAGACAAATCAGAATATTATCAAACTGCTCAGCGTGGCTATGATGCTGGGCTTGCTTTTCTTGAGTTTGCTTTTCTGTGCTATTTTCTGTTTTTTTATTTTTGGTTTTGTCCGATTTGATTTTTGTGATCATAACCAAGACCTCAAACGATAGTAAGGCTATACCATAACCAGTCTGCAGCAGTTCGCTTTGATCCAAATCACTTTAGAATAATACCGGTAACAAAAAATAAACTGAGCATACGTATATGTCTAACGATTATGTATGAAGCGCCCATATTCTGGGCGCTTATTGTTTGTACTTTTAAAAATGTGGAGTAACTCGAGGACTCAGTGATAAATTTCGCAAGCTCAAGCAGTAATCTAAGCCGGTTCGCCTTTTTTTACTTCAATTTTACGGGCTTTTTTTACTAGGTCAGCAGGCTTTGTTAGCGCCACAGTTAACACACCATCTTTGAAATTTGCATCGACATCTTTCTCCTCAATATCAAAGCCTAACGCGATTACTCTCTTAAAGCTGCCTTCGGAACGTTCGACAATTCGATAGTCTTTCCTATCTTGCTTTGATTCTTCCTTTTTATGGCCTTCAATAACTAAGGATTGGTCTTGCACAGTGACATTGACATCTTCTTGTTTAACACCGGGTAGCTCGACTTCTACTTCATACTGGTTTTCTGTTTCAGCTACGTTAATCTTAGGAATTAGTTTAGACAGTTCAGGTAGTGTCTCTGGTGCACTAAGTGACATTGGCGTTAGATGCCGAAATTGATGGAAGACCCTATCGACCTCACTTTGGAGATCGTGAAAAACATCCTTTCCATTATCGCTAGACCACAGCGACGGCATTAAAGATCGAATAGACATAGTAATTACTCCTAAAATATCGATTATTAGCAAATAAATGGATTTTAGTTGGCCAGACTGTTGGGCAAGTATCTGAACGCATTTTTAAGGTAATACCTTTTTATTCAGATAATATTGACTCAAATCAAAATTCTTGAGGTATTTAGGTCATGTACGTCGGTTCTTTAATTAAGATTATTTTAATTAATCGAAAACAATACGCAATTACTCCGCTTCAATAAAGCTACAGTCACAGTTTTCGACTAGATAATTATCAGAAATATAGCTGCGCCCGCGTGCCTAATCGCCCACCTCGAAACTTTTCTGAGCTCGCCGCTGCCGTAACTATTTCGTTGTTGGTCTCAATTCCGGTGCCGCTTTAGCAACCGTTGTGGGTGTGCTGGTTGAGGTACCTGTGATGCTCTCACTGGTAGCCTTCTCTAACGGTCACAAGCACTGGTTTGCTAAAAACGACACCTCTTCGGTGAATTAATCAGCATAAGTTGTTCGCATGTAAGGGAGAACTTCTTCCCATCCACACAGATGGCGATCCATAGCCTCTTCATTGCTGACATTATTAGGGATAATCACCTTCTCTCCGGGGAGCCAATTTGCGGGTGTAAGAATGCCGCATTTATCGCTCAATCGCAGTGCATCGATAACCCGTAATACTTCGCCTAACCCTCGTCCTACTGCCATTGGGTACGTCATCACGATTCGAATTTTCTTGTTCGGATCAATGATAAATATAGAACGCACCGACATCGTATCGCTTTCTTCTGAGTGAATCATGTCATAAAGACGTGCGATCTTGAGATCAGAATCTGCTATCAACGGAAAATGCATATCTGTGTGGTGTGTATCGTTAATGTCATCTAACCACGCATAGTGGTGATCCAATGTATCAGTGGATAGACCGATTGGTTTGACGTTACGGTAAGCGAATTCATTTGCAAGTTGCTCAACTGATCCTACCTCGGTTGTGCACACTGGCGTAAAGTCTGCCGGGTGACTAAAAAAGAACGCCCATGAGCGCCCTATCCATTTATGAAATTCGATTTCACCTTGTGTGGTGCTAGCTACAAAATTGGGTGCGGTGTCGCCGATATGTAGTGCCATGAGTATTCTCCTTAACGGATTAAGTTTAAGAGGAATCAGACAAACCCGGCTAAGGGGTTCTACGCAGTTTGGTTTAACTTGTTCAATACCAGGCGTCTTTTCATCCCTTACTACAGCTAGCGGCTGAGATAGGTGTTTGATAACTTGATTATTGTATTAGTTTGTAAGGGTTTGTAATTGCGTGGCTGTCGCGGATCTGCACAGCTGGCGATATTGCCAAGAGCTCCTACTGCTAACCATAGTGAGCCGTGCGAGCCGTCACGCTGGGCTGGAAGGATAGGAAACAGTCCAATCACGGGTTCTATTTGAACTCCACATCATGTACCCGCACATGCCCCGTCGTACACCCACAACTCATATCCGTGCACGCCATCATCAACACTGAAATAAACCAAGTCATCTAACTCTGTAGTGGTTCTGGGCATACGAGTGATGCCAGTGCCAGGCCAAGCCTCGTTTATCATCAACGGCCCAGTGATGGGTGTGTAGCTCCAGAGTGCTCTAACTCTTCCAGCTTCGCCATTATGCGCTGAGAAATACAAGGTGCCGTCAAATACCATTAGATCACTAGGTGGTTCGGGATCATCATCGCCAATGCCACCGACACCAGGGACTATGTCTGCTATCAGCTTTATCTCTCCTGACTGTGGATCGTACTCTCTTAACTCTCGGCCGTTAACATCATCGCGTGCAACAAAATACAGTCGGCCATCCATAACAACCATGGTCTCTGAAATCAACCCAGGTGAGCTACCCGGATAAATATCGGCTACCAATGTCGCACCACCCGTCGCTGGATCGTAAACCCAAAGCTCATCACCAGTGACGCCATCGTCAGCAGCCAGATACAGCTTTCCGTCAAGTATCGTCATACCATATGGATCACTACTACCGCTACCAATATTGATGTCCGCAGCCAGTGTCGCACCGTTTACTTCGTCATATACCCATAGTTCATCACCGCTCACGCCCCCGTTTGCAGTAAAGAAAAGCTTTTCATCGAACACGGTAAGCTGGGAGGGGCCACCACCAAAGCTCATCAGTACTGTGCCTACATCGATTGTCGATAGCGCGGCCGCAGATGGATCGTAAACCCAAAGTCGGATACCATCACCATCGTGACCGGTAAAATATAACTTGTCGTTGAGGATAACCAGTCCCCCAATAAAAGCACCTCTCTCACCAGGTCGAGTATCAGCAAGCAGAGCAACGCCAGATTCAGGATCAAAAATCCGTGGCTCACTGCCGTGCACCTCATCGTATGCAACAAAAAAAAGCTTATCGCCTAGCGCGATAAAGCTACCCGGACCACTGCTCAAACTTCCGGGATTAATATCGGCGATCAAGCTTGCCCCAGCTGTTGGGTCGTCTATGTCGTAACGCCACAGTTCGCGCCCAAGGATTTCATCGTTGGCGCTAAAGTAGAGCTCACCGTCAAGCACTGTCAACCCTCTAGGATCACCCCCACCACTGCCGGGCACGATATCTGCCAACAAGCTTGCACCGGTAGCTGGGTCATATACCCAAAGCTCTTCACCATGCACGCCATCATTCGCTTGATAATACAGCTTGCCATCTACAGCTGTTATCGAACGCGGATCACCCGATCCGATACCAGACCAAGCATCTGACACAAGCGTCGCTACCTCACACGGGTCATCATCGACATTATTGTTACTACTCGATGAACATCCGTGGAGCGATACCAAAACAGGTAATAAGGTGCAGGCTAAAAGCTGTCGCATGCTGGATCCTCACTGGGTTGATACTGCCAAAGTTCGCGTCCATTAATTCCGTCATCGTGGGCGAAGTACCAACGCCCATCAAGCTCAATAAACTGTTGCGTGTAAATGCCATCAGTGTCGGTGTCGGCAAACGCACGTACACCACGCTCAGGTTCGGCTGGGTCATACACCCACGTCCTGTTAAGCGATCCGCTAGCACTGACAGTAATAAACAGCTTGTTGTCAACGACCTGCAAATTAGTGGGTCGACTGCCTTTGACGCCAGGGAAGATATCAGCCACCATCGCAATGCTCGCTTCCGCGGAATCATCAGAGGGGTCATAGACCCACAATTCGCGACCATGGACCAAATCCTCCTTAGTGAAATAGAGCTTGCTATCCAACGCTGTTAACCTTCTAAGGCTCGAACTTTCGAAAGAGGTACTATGAACAAATGCGATAGATAACCCGTCAACTGGGTCGTAGACCCAAAGCGCAGGTTTGCTGGTTTCGTTATTCGCCCAAAAATACAATTTGCCATCCATTACCGTGAATTCCGATGGCGAGCTAGTGTTAGTGGGATGGATATCGGCCAACGCGCTTGCTCCCGTTGCAGGATCGTACATCCAAGGTTCGCCGAAGTGTACGCCATCGCTTGCTTCAAAAAATATCTTGCCATCGAATACGATTTTATCCAAACTACTACTCGGACCATTACCAAACGGGTTGATATCCGCAACGAGAATCGGACCGCTTGACGGACGATATGACCATAATTCGAAACCATGCACGCCATCCCTCGCCCGAAAATAGATCGCATCGCCCAGCACAATAAATCCGCCTGCGAAACTACCGTCACCACCGGGATAGATGTCAACGAGTAACGGTGAACCCGATGAAGCATATAGGACCCAAAGCTCTAACCCATTCACACCGTCATCAGCTGAAAACACTAAGGCATTTTTCAAGGCATGAAGAGACTTGGGACGACTACTATCAGGCCCAAGCCTAATATCAAACAGCATAAGCTCATCCGTTACAGCATTAAAAGACCAAAGCTCTGTACCTGAAACTCCATCGTCGGCACGAAAATACAATTGATTGTCGACTACCGTCAATTCGTTCGGCGAAACGAAATCGTTAGATACTTGAAAATCCGTTAATCTCGATGCGCCGGTATCAGCATTGTAGCGCCACAATTCACGGCCTGTGTTGCTGTTGTTTGCGGAAAAATATAGCTCACCGTTGTAGCGTGTAAGCGTCCCAGGATTTCCAGAATCCAAACCGGGCCAGATATCAGCAGCCATTGATATGACTTCGCATGCTTCACACAAGTCACCAACACCATTACCATCGGCATCAGATTGGCTAGCATTACTCACTAGCGGGCAATTATCAATAGAGTCGTTAATACCATCGCCATCACTGTCACCGTCATCACTATTGCTGCTCGATGAACACGCTGCAGTAATTATAGTCGCCAATATCATCAAAACTAACCAGCTGCGGTCCATGTGATCTTGCTCCAGATCGATATCAGTATTCACGAATCTAAGCTGAAACCAAAAATGGATACTTGATTTGAATCAACATGAGGCGTCGTTAACATAGCGTCGGGGCCGTTACTCGCTTGCTCCGTATTGAAGCCCAATGCGCTTAATCGCTTAACGGTCACTAGCGTCGGTGATCGTGACGCCCACATCCACCGCAGCAATTGATCGATCGCGAAGCCGAATTAACTCATTCTGGCATTGTCGATCGGTTATGTCTTGAATGATGGCAACAAATACCGGCTTAGTCTCGAACTTCGTGTATTGCAAATGCACCTCAACGGGATACATAGAGTCGTTTTTTCGCCGGTGCGTGGTCGTGAATATGATGGAGTCTCTTAGACTCCACGCTCTTACGTTAAGCTTTAGGTCAAGCTGGGCTGGGTTCCATAACCTCTTGAATTTTCTGAGCAAGTAGCTCCATCGGGTACGGCTTATTAATCACTTTGATGCTTGGTGCAGTTGATCCACCGTCACTATGCGCGCTAGGGTCAATGTAGCCAGACGTTAGGAGCACATTGACATCTTCACGATGTATAGCTAACCAGTCAGCAAGCTCATACCCGGACATTCCGCCAGGCATAACGACATCAGTAAAAACCAGATCAACTGGTGCTCCGCATTTCAAAATATCAATTGCTTCCTGCGCGGTTGAAGCCTCCACTACTCGATACCCAAGAATTTTGAGGCGTCTAACCGTAATCTTGCGCACCATCGGTTCATCCTCAACAACAAGAATGAGTTTGTTGTCGGAAGATTGGGTCTGCTTTACAGCAACTGTGGCTGGCTTAGGGGCAGCGTCTCCGGAAGCACGCGGCAGATGGAGTCGAACTGTTGTTCCTTTTCCAACCTGACTATCAAGCGTTAGGAAGCCACCAGACTCTTTGACGAATCCGTAAACACTGCTGAGACCCAAGCCTGTACCTTTGCCTTGTTCTTTTGTTGTAAAAAACGGCTCTAATACTTTCTCCATTACATCAGTTGACATGCCGGTGCCTGTGTCCGTGACGAATATTCCAACGTACTCTCCGGGTTGAGCGTCTGAGCTCAATTCGGCATCGTCAGTTCCTAACACCATGTTGCGCGTTTCAATCGTGAGGCGACCCCCTCCTGGCATAGCATCACGTGCGTTGACAGCTAAATTAACAAGTGCGCTGTCAATCTCACCAGCATCAACGAAGGTATCCCATAGATCCTTGTCCACATCCGCAACGATTGGAAAATTCTCGCCGAGTGTTCGCCTTAATAGATGAACCGTATCCAGCACGTGATCAATCGTCGATACCCTAACAAGGGTGAGTTTTTGTTTTCGAGCGAAGCTCAGCAATCGTTGGTTTAGTTTGGTTCCTGTTTCAACCGCTGACCGGGCCTCAGCGATCATGTCACTGGCTTCATCATGTGTCACGTACGGCGCTGCAAGCTCCAGATTACCGCCGATAGCGGCTAACAGATTGTTGAAATCGTGGGCCACACCGCCTGCCAGTTGCCCAATTGAATCAAGTTGACGTGTGATGGCTAACTCGGCCTGCGTTAGTTTATGTCGCTGTGCCTCTGCCTCAAGTTGTGCAGTGCGCTCAGCAATTCGATTCTCCAATGTCTGATTTGCCACTTGTAACTGGTTCTGGCTTGTGCGTAATGCCGATTCGGTTTCCTTACTTTCGGTGATATCCATATTGACACCGATAAGACGCGCGGAGGTTCCTGCGTCGGTGAAAGTAACGACGCCGCTACAGCCAAGCAACCAACGCACAGATCCATCTGGGCGCATAATACGAAATTCTTCCGCTGCGGTTGCCCCATCTTCGAGAACCTCTCTGGCCTTATTGTTTAGACGTTCGCGATCATCTGGATGAATGGCGTCAATGGACGTTGAGAGTGGGATAGGCCCCTCAACTTTTTGAACTCCGAATAATTCAAATTGTTTGTCGTCCCAGATCACTTGATCAGAGATCATGTCCCACTCCCATATCCCGATACCGGCAATATCCACGGCTAAGCGTTGCCGCATTTCGTTTTCCTTGTCAGCAAACTCCGCGAGTTTCTGTTTCGTGATATTGCGGCTCGTGCCTCGATAACCTAGGAATGTGTTCTCAGAATCGAATACCGGATCTCCGTTCGTGCAAATCCATGTTGTATCGCCAGCCTCATTGAATCGTTTGTATTCAAAGTCTCTGAAGGGCTCGTGTCGGGCTATCAGTGCCTTATGATCAGACCAATCCATCTCTTCATTTTTGGGGGTTGTGTATTCCCATCGGCATTTACCAATGTGAGATTCTACGGGTGTGCCTGCAAGGTCACCGCCATTCCCTGAAATCTCAACAAATCGATAATTCTCATCCTGCTCCCAGTACCAATCTGACGATAACTCAACCAATGAGCGGAAACGTTTTTCACTTTCGATGAGAGCCTGTCGTGACTCTGTAAGGGCTGTAATATCGCGACCTTCAAATACTAGCGAGGTTACATCTTTCTTTTCGTTATAAATTGGCGTTACTGTAAAGTCTATGTAACTGATGTTGCCATCAACATCAGTGTGCTTGGCGTCGAAACGAGAAAATTCACCTCGAACGCTTTTCTTAACAGCTTCCTTCAGTTTTTTGACGGAGCCAGGACTATCAATCCACCATTGAGTCTCCCAGCAAGGTTTACCCGGCACTTGAATTGAATCAGTGCCAAGAAAATCGAGAGAAGGTTTATTTGCTTGCAGTAGAATGCCATTTAAATCAAGAAGGCCAACAAAGGCATGTGTGTTGTCAAAAATAGTGTGTATATTAGCCATTATACTTTGATCCTTTATTCGTAAGGATAGCACCACATTTACGCTTCTTGCCGTGAGCTTTAGTAGCGGCTAATTCGGACTTAACCCGTTCACTGATCAGGTCTCTTTCGAATTCCGCAATGCCTGACAGAAAGGTTGCCATCATCCGCGATAGTTTTCAAGTTCTGATTCTGATCAAGTCGTCATTGTTGTTGAGCTAGATAATAAGAGTATTACAGGAGCAGGTAATGACACAGATCAAGCAGCAACTATTTAATGCGTTTCGCGAAGACCACGCAGTATTAGGAGGGAGTTTAAACGAGTTGGGAGAGCGTTTGAGAGCGACGGATGTCGAGGGAGCAAAGCTTGCGGTCGAGCACGTATCAAAAGTAGCTGGTGCGCACATAGCGTTTGAAGAACATGACTTTTACCCTGCACTAGATATTAGCGTCGCTTATAGGACTTGACTATGGATACACCCATGACATACCGAAAAGCACGTAAAGCCATGGTCGATAAGCAAATCGTGGCACGTGGAATTAGCGATGAAAGAGTGTTACTAGCCATAGGCAAAGTGCCGCGTGAAAAATTTATACCTCAAAAGCTGTGCCAAAGTGCATACCTGGATTCAGCATTGCCGATTGGTTTCGGTCAGACTATCTCGCAACCCTATATTGTGGCACTAATGTGTGAAGCATTGCAGTTACACGGTGAAGAACGGGTACTCGAAATAGGCACAGGCACAGGCTACGCTGCTGCCGTTCTCAGTCGCTTATGCCACGAAGTGTTCACCATAGAAAGTATCGAACCCTTAGCACAGAGAGCGACGCATACTTTGCGCGATTTAGATTATGACAATATCCATGTGCACGCCGGCGACGGTACGATGGGGTGGCCAGAGCAGGCTCCGTTTGACACCATTGTCGTTACCGCAGCTGGACCATGTATTCCAGACGCCCTAAAAGCTCAATTAAAAATAGGCGGTCGCTTAGTAATTCCAATTGAAGATGACCGTAACGTTCAGCATCTACTTTGTGCTACACGTATTAATAGAGACAAATTAACGACGGAAGATCTCGGCGCTGTTCGATTTGTACCACTGATTGGCGAGCAAGGATGGCAAAATGTTACGTGATCAAATTGTGTTCTAAGTTAGCTGGTGCTATTGATTTCTGTCAATTACCTAGGAAGTATAATATGCAAAGGTATTAGTCAGTGTTGGTAACCACATTGTAGAAGCTTATGTTAACTTCGATCAAACTAATCGCTCCCACTTTAACCGTTATATCACTGCTGGTAGGTTGTAGTAGCAGTAACAAAAGTAACGATAACGAGCAGGTTGAACCACCTGTTGATATCACAGTGATGCCGGGCAATGTTGATGCAGTTGCCGCTAATACAGTGGTCGGTACGTTACAGGAAGTCGACTTGGCGCCGATCACACCTGCAATTGGGAGTCGTGGACTATCAATCCGAAGCATGTCGACCGATACCGACGCACCGCTTCTTATATTGCATCAGTTTATTTATGTTGATAATACTTCGATGGACCGCTTGGTTGGCTATGATCTTTCAGCTGAAACATTCAGCACCTTGGTGGAAGAAATCGAACCTCGCTCAAGCTATGCTATAAGCCGCGATGGGTCGAGTGTCGCGTGGCTCGAAGGCAGTAGCTGCAATATCTGGTACCAGTCGTTGCATCCACCCACCGCCCCCCAACGAATCAATAACCTTTTGTCAGAATTTTCATGTCCACGTCCGCCCTTGATAAGCACATTTGGCGACGTCGTGTGGTTTAACCAAGCCGTGGGCCGCTACAATGACAATGGTGATTTGGTATTCGATGGTTTTGATTCCGACAACTTCGATATCGCGATTGTGTCCCCGGCCAGTCAAAATGTACTCGAGCTTGCGCAAAACTCAGTGTTGATTGGCGATCCCGAACTGGATGCTATGCAGCGAACGCTGCTCTTTCAAGCCAGCAGCCACGACGGTCAGCACCTCGTTTTCAGAGCCTATTTTCTACCCAAGTCCGCTCCAACGCAAGGCCTTCCCGAATACGTTGTGGGTACCTTGTTGGTAAATACGCTTAGTGGCGAAATCACACTGCTTAATCGAAACCGTTACGAACGTTTCTATAGCCAAAAAGTGCCCCCCGGTGTGCAAGATGACGCCACGATCTCCGGTGATGGACGCGTTGCCTGGTATGTGGAATCAGTGGGTATTAACGTTGACCGAGAACTTGCACCTTCTGTTCTCAAGCGTCTTGATATCGAAACGGGTCAAATCATCACAATAGATATGCCGGGCTTTAAGGATGCGTTATGGGCGAGTGACGATGGCAATGAATTGCTATTCCAATTGGACAATGAAGTCGTCGTGTACCGTCACGATAGCGCTGACTTATTACGCACAAAAACTGCCTTGAAATTCTGCAATGATCCGGCCGACGAGACTAGCTGCGAATTTGATAACACTCGCTATGTTATGAATGATCCGGCCGTCATTAGCGGAGACGGTAATTACGTGCTGATTCGTACAATTCTGGAGCGACCTGATGTCGATACGCCACAAAACGTTATGGAGTTGATGCTACTCGATGTGAGCACAGGTACCATGCAACGTGTAGCGCCTGATCGGGATATATTGTGGGTAGCGATGTCATTCACGGGCAATAAAATTGCGTATCTGGATGAACATGCTGACGATGGTACTTATCTGGGTACTCGACGGCTGATGATCATAAATCGGCAGTAATAGTCATTTTAAAAATGATACAGCAACCAGCGATTGGCCTGTATCAATTTACTCAAGTACAGTCTTTTCTTCCAAATATTGACTCAAATTGCTAACGGTCAATATGCTTGGGTAATCAGACTCGGGTATGGAGATTTCCAGCCGAGTACAAAGGGCAGAAACCAACTTTAAAAAATCCATGGAGTCAATATCAAATTCCTCCCGTAAATCTTCGTCGAGATCCACATCGCTGAATTCAATATCCGGTGCAATTTTCATCAGTTCCTCTGCAACAGTATGTTCAAGTTCTCGCGTTGTCATAAAGCCCCCGGTGTTTGTAGTAAAGAATCTATTTTGCGAAGCAACAAAGCACCGCGATGACCATCGCTTACACGATGATCAGCGGCCAGAGTGATCGTGACACTATCGGAAAACGCGATAGCGCCTTCAGCTTCGATTGGCCTGCGCGTTGGTGTGCCGATACCAATGATGGCCACTTGCGGTGGATAGATCACACCATAGAGTGAGTCTACTCCTCGTTCGCCAAGGCTGGATAAGGTTATTGTCGGATCAGCAAGCGCTGCGGCGCTAAAACGACCCGCTCGCACGCTTTCTACTAACTGACGTAGTTTGACCATTAGTGTATCGAGATCGAGCGTTAGCACATCGTGTATTGCCGGAGCAACAAGGCCACCACCGCGAATGTTAATAGCCATCCCAATGTGTGTAGACTCGGCTTGTTGGAATCCATCTTCCGAATAGAACCCGTTGAACTCAGGATACTTTTTTACGGCGAGCGCCAGTGCTTTCATATATAACGCTCCTGATAGCAAGCGCTTCTCCGGATTCCGGTTCAGGTTGTATTCTTGAAGAAATTGGCGTGTCGCCGTGAGTGTAATTGTGTGTGACAGATAATAATGCGGGATTTCCCGTTTAGAGCGTGACATCGCAGCAGCAATTGCCGTACGCATGCCAGTGGATTCAGGCGACGAAGACTGCATTTCTGCAACACTATTAATAGTGTTGCCACTTATCCGGTCACCCGCTTTGGCTGATTGTTCGAGGTCAGCAAGAATGATCGAACCATCGATGCCAGTTCCCGTTAACGATGCGATATCAATTGATCGCTTGTTTGCCTCACGCTTTGCCGCAGGTGATATTTTAACCCGGTCGCTCTGTGAACTACTAAAGAACCTGTCTTCAGTATCACCGATTGCGCTAACTTCCTTTGCATTTGCAAATTGAGGCTCAGCTGAACTTGTGTTTTTATGTTCGGAGCTTTCTGGCTCACTAGCAGAGTTAACCTCTTTAAAATCGGTGTCGACACTGGTGTTATTGTCGGTAGCCGTTTTAATAATAGCGAGCACTGTACCCACTGGAACCGGCGTATCAAGTTCAACCAAACAGGATTCCAACACACCATCTTCAAATACCTCTATTTCAATTGCCCCCTTTTGTGTCTCAACCACCGCGATAACATCACCGCGCTTGACGTTGTCGCCTGGGTGTTTTTCCCATTCAATCAGTTTGCCGGTTTCCATATCAGCGCCCAGCGATGGCATTAGAAATTCAGCCATTATCTTTTGCCCTACCGAGTAATCGGTTAACGGTGGTAACAATTTTGTTGATTTGCGGAATCGCGGCTTGTTCAAGATGCGCGGCATAGGGAATTGGTACCTCTTCACTGCAAACGCGCATGACTGGTGCGTCGAGTTCAAAAAATGAAGTTTCCGCCAGCCTTGCACCGATTTCTGCGGCAATGCTGCCGCTACGCCATCCCTCATCTATGACAACCGCGCGGTGCGTCTTTTTTAAAGATTGCTCTATTGTTGGCATGTCAAGTGGGCGTAGCGTACGTAGGTCAATGACTTCGCACTCTATTCCGGACGCGGCGAGTTCGTCTGCTGCTGCAAGCGTTTTGTATAATGATCCACCATAAGTAATTAAAGTCACATCGTCACCATCTCTTCGGATGGCAGCGGTGTCAATATCCACTGGTCCAGCGTTTTCATCAATAGTGTCGCTGTAGTTGTAGAGCATGACATTTTCAAATATCAGTACTGGATCGGGATCTTGTAGTGCAGTCCATAGCATGCCGCGCGCGTCAGCAACCGTTGCTGGTGCCAGCACCCGTATGCCGGGGATATGGGCATACCAGCCTTCAAGGCTATGTGAGTGCTGCGCTGCCAGTTGTCGACCTGCACCGGTAGCCATACGAATAACCACAGGCACACCAAACTGATTATTGGACATATGCCGAAAAGTCGCTGCTGTATTGAGTATTTGATCGAGTGCCAGTAAAGAGAAATTAACCGTCATCAGCTCTACTATAGGAAGACGACCAGCCATAGCCGCGCCAATCCCGGCGCCTGTAAAACCAGATTCAGACAGTGGCGTGTCGCGTATTCGTTGTGGACCAAATTGCTCGAGCAAACCTTTGCTGACAGCGTAGCAGCCCCCGTAGTGACCAACATCTTCGCCCATAAGAAAGACACGCTCATTGCGCTCCATTGCGTCTATTAATGCGTGTTTAACTGCTTCGCGATATGTCATCTCAACACTTTTACCCGATGGCGTTATGGGTTCTGGTGCAGCTGGGCGCTGCGGTGACATCACGTATCGTTCAAGTGTCTCAATGTTTTCGAGGGTTCCCTGTTCAGCAAATGCTACAGCAGCAGTGATTTCTGCTTCGATTTCAGTATCGATTTTTTCTATATCCACCGGATGTAAAATACCGGTAGATTCAAGCCAGTTTTGAAAGCGTACTATTGGCCCCTTTTCTCTCCAGTGTTCTACTTCTTCTTTTGATCGATAGGCCTGCGCATCGAACATGGAATGAGCGCGAAAGCGATAGGTTCGACATTCCAGAAAATGGGGTTTGCCGGATTCATTAATAGATTGAATTGCCCGCCGCGTTGCCGCTTCAACTGCTACTACGTCCATGCCGTCCACAGCTTCGCTATTGATTCCGTAGCTGCTGGCTTTGTGGCTGATATCCGTTTCACTCTCAGTTAACGCTAAGGCTGTGCCCATTGCATACCCATTGTTTTCACACACGAATAGCACGGGCAAGTTCCATAATGCTGCAAGGTTCAGACTCTCATGAAATTCGCCTTCAGCAACAGCGCCTTCACCAAAAAAGCAAGCGGTTGTTCTATTCTCGCTGCTTAACTGGTCAGCGAGTGCAAGCCCAACCGCAAGCGGTAAGCCGCCACCAACAATGGCATTACCACCATAGAATAGATGCTCGCGGCTGAACAAATGCATTGAACCGCCGCGACCGCCCGAACACCCTTCCACATGGCCATACATTTCTGCCAATATATGACCCATTGATATTCCGCGTGCGAGTGCGTGCCCATGTTCTCGATACGTTGCAACAATACGATCAAGTTCAGTTAGTACTGAAATCACTCCAATGGCAACCGCTTCTTCGCCATCATACAGATGTAAAAATCCACGTATTTTCTGTTGAGTGTACAGCTCGGCACACTTGTCTTCGAACTTGCGGATACGCTTCATGTCCAGCAGCAACTGCCGAGCATGATCACGGTCGAGATGTGGTTTTACGTCAGTGGTGGTCATTTTTCATCACTCTCCAGTGTTGAAGTATCACCTTCAGGTAAGCCGAGCTCTCGGGCCTTTAGCAAACGTCGCATGATTTTACCACTGCGTGTTTTAGGCAGGTTTTCCCGAAAGGCGATTTCTTTAGGTGCCACAGCAGGCCCCAACTTTTTACGAGCATGAGCAATGAGTTCTAGTCGCAATTCTTCATTAGCAACAAATTTAGCATTTAGTGCCACGAACGCTTTCACGATTGATCCGGCAGTCTTATCTGGGATGCCAATGACTCCCACCTCGGCAACCGCTGCATGCTCCATTAATGCACTTTCAACTTCGAAAGGCCCAATTAAGTGTCCAGCGCTTTTAATAACGTCGTCATCGCGACCAACAAACCAGTAGTAACCGTCAGAATCACACATCGCAAGATCACCGCTGAGGTACCAGCCGTCGACAAAGCATTTTTTATATCGTGCTTGTTCGTGTAAATAGTTTCGCATCATTGACGGCCAACCAACTCTAAGTGCAAGCTCGCCGATGGCGGACGGCTTCGTCAACTCGACAACGCCGTCTGCGGTTTTTTCAAGGATGCCAGCCTGAATACCCGGAAGCGGTTTTCCCATAGAACCGGGTTTCACATCCATGGACGCATAATTTGCGATCATGATGCCGCCTGTTTCTGTCTGCCACCAGTTGTCATGAAATGGTTTGTTAAAAACCTGCTGACCCCATTCAACTGCCTCGGGGTTTAACGGCTCCCCTACACTGGCCATAAAACGCAATGCTGTCAGGTCATAAGACGCTGGTAAATCATCACCGTTTTTCATCAACATGCGAATAGCGGTTGGTGCGGTGTACCAGATGCTAACGTGCTCATCTTGAAGTATTTGATACCATCGATTAGCATCAAATTCAGCTTCATCAACAATCATCGTGACGCCATTGCTTAGCGGAGCGATAATGCCATAGGACGTGCCCGTCACCCAGCCTGGGTCAGCTGTGCACCAATACACATCGCCGAGTTTCATATCCAAAGCGAGCTTTCCTGTGAGCGCGTGAGCTACCACTGCTTGATGTACGTGCACCGCCCCTTTGGGCTTGCCGGTTGTACCGCTTGTGAAATGTAATAGCGCGGTATCATTTGGGCTTGTCTTTAGGGTTTCGAACTGATCAGATGCAGCATCAAGGAGTCCCGTAAAGTCGTGTAATTCTGGGCTATCACTAACATCGTCGATAATCAAGATGTGCTTAAGTTTTGGCAAATTATCTCGGATTGGCGCCACCTTACGTTTGTACAACGATTTCGACGTCACCAGTACCGCTGCATCACCAATATCCATGCGAGAGTGAATCGGCTCTGGCCCAAATGCTGAAAAAAGAGGGCAATACACGCAGCCACATTTAAGCGTGCCCAGTGCTGAGATGTAAAGCTCTGGCACCCTGCCAAGTAATGAGAAAACAGTTGATCCCTTTTCTATCTGCAAATTTTGCAGTACGTTGGCAAATCGATTGGTAAGTGATTGTAAATCTAAATAGGTAATGTCTTTATACTGTTCCTTCTTACCAATCCAGCGAATGGCTATCTGATGTTGTCGACCATCACGAACATGGCGATCAACCGCCTCATGTGCAATGTTAAGCCAGTTGTTTTTTAATCCGTCGAGTGCTTTTTCTGCCTTTTTCCATCTGAAATTAGTATATTCGTTTTCATAATCCGGCATATTAGCTTCAGCTGCAGCACTTGGAAGCTTTTGAATGAGCTCATATTTCATGTGGCGTTCCAATAGACCCGCTGAGTCTGTTGTGACCTCGTTACATTCTCCACTGGAACACTACCCCACCGCATTGTTTAGAAGCAGTGTGACTACTTCAGTGTTTTCGTGTATTGATCGGTGTCAAACGATTCTACTATTGACGGGAATTGATCTTCGTCAATTCTGGCTTTCTATACCCTTGATAGACTAAAAGCTCATAAACGCGAGTTATTACAACATCATGAACATTAAAAATACGATTACCACGATTCGCCCAGTAGCAAGAGCTGTGCTCGCGGGCGTTCTTTTTTGTTTCATTAGCCCGTATGCACTTGCGGAACCACCGTCCCAGCCAGGTAACCTAAGGTACCTTGTCTATTCCAAAACAGCGGCAGAGGTTTTTTGGAATCGTTCTACTGATGACGTGGGCATAAGCGGTTATGAATTGTCTGTTAACGATCAAGTCATCGACACCTTTGATGGCCTCAGCTATTTCAGCAATGAATTAACTGAAGGTTACACCTACAACGTAATCGTAACCGCCATTGACGTCGACGGTGAACGGTCCACACCTGCTTCAGTCAGTTTTATCGGCGGTGATAAATCGGTACCCACAGACCCAACTGTGTTACCGCCATCGAACTTGACTGCCAAGGTTTATTCGCGAACTGCTGCCGAACTATTCTGGGATCGCTCACCGACTATAGGCCAGACCTACGATGTTTTTCGAGATGGGCTGAAACTAGTCACTACCGATGGGTTAAGCTATTTCGACAGAACATTAAGCGCTGGTTCTAGCTATCAATACGCAGTTATTGCCAAGGATGCAACAGGAGCTTCGTCAGCTGCTGCCATTGTTTCGTTAACAACAAAGGGTGATAAAGAACCAGTTGTCTCGACACTCCCAGCGCCAAGTGGTTTGCGGTCGAGCGTATACTCATCAAGCGCCGTTGAGTTATTTTGGGATAGATCGCCAACGTTCGGACTAACTTACGAGATCGCGCGTGACGGTGCTGTCGTCGCAACGACTGACGGTACCAGTTATTTTACTGATAATTTAAGCCCTGGTACCGCCTATACCTTCGAGGTTGTAGCAGTAAGTGCACAAGGCAATCGATCTGCAGCTTCGGGTGTGGTGCTTAGTACCAGGGGCGGCGTCAATCCAATTGAACCAACTGATCCAAATTTCGAAGACCCCTCGCTTAAAGAGCCAGCCGATCTTTTTACCCGAGCCGGTTACGGCACGGTCAATGTCGTGCGACTGGATATCCGCACCGCTACCACGCCTGGCATCTGCACGGTTGATGACGATTCCGGATGCACTTTAGCCGATGTTATTGCCGATATTGATGGCAATGATGACTTCACTGTGGATATTCCAATCCATTTTCAGGGTGAGGACTTACCTGACGATGGCAGCATCAGTAATGCCGAGTTACGCCAACGAGGCGGCTTTACTCGACTGGCGCCACAAAAATCGTTTCGTGTAAAACTGGATAGTAAAAAAGAGCTATGGCGCAACGAGCGACGTTTGCAATTGAACAAAATGCCGTATGACAAATCGCGCCTGCGTAACAAACTCGCTTTCGATCTCATGAGTGAGATACCCAGCCTGCCTAGCCTGCGTACACAGTTTGTGAACCTTTGGATTGACGATGGTGATGGTCCTGAAGACTATGGTCTGTTTACTCACACCGAGTATGTTGGCAAAGAGTATCTGGTTAATCGTGAACGCGATACCGATGATCACACTTATAAAATCGAGGAATTCACTTTTTCACCCAATGACCTGGCAAATATGGAATTGGACGAAGATGGCGAACCGCTAGACGATGATCGTTTCGAACAAAGCCTGGACATTAAAACCGGTGACGGTCATCAAAAGCTTCTCGAAATGGTTGCCGCTCTTAATGATGGAACACAGACATTTCAATCTGTCTTTGATCGTTACTTTGATGAAGAGAATGTGTTGACATGGGTGACAGTAAACTTTTTACTGCATCAAGTTGATGCAGTGACGCACAATTTCTACCTATACAATCCTGTCGATTCAGATACGTTCTACTTCCTTCCGTGGGATTATGACGGCACATTTGACGTAGAGCCTGAACCTGCCAACAGTTATGATCAGGACGAACTGATGCGTCGCCTATATTACGGGTATGGCAAGGGTCGCGCGAGCAACTTCTTGAATCAGTATTATCGACAACCCGGTATTCACCAGAAGATTCTCGCCAAGGCAGCACAACTGAGAAACAATCAATTGATGGACAGTAATATACTGGAACGGACGAGTCGTTATGCATCCGTTATCAGTCCTTACGCTGGCCAGTCACCGGATTTTGACTTCAATACATCCTATGACGAAAGCAATAGCAATGGCTTTGCCGACTTTGTAGCGCGATCTCACGCAGCATTGCAGGATTTTGGTATTCCATTTCCACCAAAATACCGATCACCACAAATCGATGCAGAGGCCATAACGTTTCGTTGGTTTGCAGCTCATGACATGAATGACAGTGAGCTCAGTTATGATCTTGAGATCGCTTCTTCGCCAGCGTTTAACGAAGCTGAGCGTATAATGCTGGTAACCGATATAGCCGAGTTAAGCTATCGCATCCCATTCGATGAGATCACATCGGGAACGCACTATGTTCGGTTGGTAGCGCGTGCTGCCTCCGATCCGCAGCGGTTCTGGCAAACAGCCAGTAACCGCCCGGTTATCGATGGCGAGATGCGGATCGGTGTACAGGAATTTACTATTCCCTAGCCGAGACTATCGACTTTGCTTTCACTAGCATGGAGAGGCAATGGCATCAAACTTTGGTGCCATTGCCATCAACTCGCTCCAGCCGCCACCTACCGCTGTACCACCTAGCCGCTCTGCACAGCTACCATCAATCCAGATGCTCACCAATCTCCGCCACGCTTCTGTGTTTCGTATTAAGGGCGTCGTCGATCTTGTCGGTCGCGGCCCAACGCTGGTACAGTTTGTAGAAGGAAATGGTTTTATTAATCCATGGTTAAGCTGGAAGCAGCAGCAACCGACTTGCCAGTAACAAGATCAAACCAGCCAGGAAGGCTGCCAGGTGTGTAAACGCGGCTCGCAGGCCTTCCTGTTTGTTAACTTCGGGAACCAGATCAGATGCACCTATGTAAAGAAAGTTACCTGCGGCAAAAGGGATGAGCACGGTCACATCCAGTTTAAAGGACAACACGTAGGCCACCAGTCCACCAGTCCACCGACTAGAAACACCATCCCGGAAAGTAAATTAAACACAACCGCACGCTTTTTTGACGCTGATGGCAACGCTGGAAACAATAATCCAAGCCAGTGATGTCATTTATGTATTGTACTATTCTTGCCTGCCCGCCACAACTTCTGACTCCGAGCTTGCGTTACTTAATCGGTTAAACGCACAGCATCACGCACAGTTCACTTATGTACATTTCGTTGATACATCTTCCACCCACCTGCTTGATTCAAGTCAAGTCATCAAGTCATTTTTTCATTACTCTATGCTTACATTAGTGAGGTTATTTACCAAGAATAGGTAGGTAACTACCAACATTTGGAGTTATTGCAGTGAGCACAATTGATATTGGTATAGAGGAACATGATCGCATAGCGATAGCTGAAGGGTTAAAGCGACTATTAGCAGATTCTTATACTTTGTACCTGCAAACACACAACTTTCACTGGAACGTGATTGGACATCAATTTCGTGAATTACATTTGATGTTCGAAGAGCATTACACAGAATTAGCGATTGCCGTGGACGAAATTGCCGAACGTATTCGTACTCTTGATGTAGTTGCTCCCGGAACATACAAAGCGTTTGCTCAGCTGAGTGCCATAGAAGAGGTCGATGGCGTACCAGTGGCCCAGGAAATGGTAGCCATACTGACTCGCAACCATGAGCTGGTTGTTAAGGCCTGTCGTCATGTTCTGGCGCTAGCTCAGGACGCTAACGACGAGTCCTCTGCGGCACTTGTTTCTGATCGAATGCGTGTTCATGAGAAAACTGCATGGATGTTGCGGGCAATGCAACAGTAACTCGGACGGCTGACTGAACTGAACGCTGATAGCATGAGAGACTACGAATATATGAAAACCTGTTTTTTAATTACTGACACTCCACACTCACTACCCGAGCGTCAACGTTTGCTCGCAGTGATTGATCATGTGCGCGGCATTGAACACGCCGTATTTCATTATCCAAATACGAAAATACTGGAAGTCTCTTACAATCCAGACGCCATAAGCCCAACGACACTGGTTGATGCCGTAAAGCGCAATCATTTCGCTGCTAAAGTCATTGAGGACAAGGAACGCGTCATGTCATAGCATTCTAAAATAGCCATGTTCTCTGGTTGTAACCTAATAAAGTATCTGATGCAACTATTCTCTGGCCTTGCTAACAGTTTGTGAACTAGGGATACTACTTAGAGCTAAGCGTAATCTCCGCCATTGCATAAAAGCTACGCCTCCGATCTGGATCCTGCAATACGCCCCGTTGTCAATTCCGATATTTCAGCCGTGATTTGATCTTGCCTTAACTGCTGATAATGCGCCTGCAGCTCCGTTCGAGTGCTAGCAACATTAGAACGCGCTCGGACCATCGCGCGCACACGGGCCTCGTTTTCCGCTGCATGTGAGAGCGACAATGCATCACATAATTCAGCGAATACGTATTCTTCAGCAAGGTGGTTGACCAGAACAGTTGGTTCTTCCGTAATCACAGGCGCAACTCTTGACGTGGACACAGCGAAGCGTGAAAAATCAAATGGGATAAGCGAGCGAATGGATATGGTAAGTTCGGCGGATTCATTCATGGCCGGATGAATTAGCGTGACGCGCTGAAAATCATGACCACTGATTAGCGTATAAATACGATCAGCCAGTTTCATTGCAAGCTTGGGTACGGCGTGTACACGGCTTATCATGGATAGAGAATCGAGCAATGTCAGGTTTCGTTCTTGCGCTACATTCAGGCCACGGTTACCAACTAACAAAATCGCCGCGGTAGACCGATGTGCTGTGTACTCTTGAACCGTATCCATGATTCGTTCGTTGAAACTACCTGCAAATCCTTGCTCGGCGGTAACTACGAGAATGAGTTCACTGGAGTCAACATCTTCATGGATAATCTCTGACGTGACAGTTGGCAGAAAAGCCAAGGCCTTACCGATCGCGATACCAATAGTATTTGAGTAGGCCCGAATACCTGGCAGCTGGTCGTGTGCATCGCGCAAATGTGAGGCGGCAATTCCCCGCATAGCCGTCATTACCGATTCCAGTTGAGCGACCGTATCGAGCTGTTCTTTAACTTGTCGAAGGCGCTCAGTCATGATCGTCAATCGGGACGACAATTTGATCTTTTAGTCTCTGAACAAGGCTAATTAGCGTATCAGTATCAGCCTTGTTCAGTAGTGTGTTTTGAGCAACTACTTTTACGATGTCAACGGCGTGTTGGTCTAGCTCAGTTGCTATCCGTTTGCGAATATCGTCCATCTGATCTATCGGTACGTCATCCAGAACACCTTCAGCCAGTGCCGCCAATAGCGCGATGGTATCTACGCTACGTAGTGTGGCGAAACGAGGTTGTGATACCAGCGCTCGAATTCGTTCACCTCTAGCCACGCGGGCATTTACCCTATCATCAGCGACACCACCAAAACGTGTAAATGTTTCGAGTTCAAGAAACTGTGCATAATCGAGTCGTACCCTGCCCGCCGCGGCCTTAAGCGAAGGATGCTGCGCCTTACCTCCAACGCGACTAACGCTCAGCCCAACATCAACTGCTGGACGCTGGTTAGCCGCGAACAATCGCGAGCTTAGGACAACTTGACCGTCTGTTATTGATATAAGATTGGTTGGAATGTAGGCCGATAGGTTACCCGCATCGGTTTCGGCGATGGGTAAGGCTGTAAGTGAACCACTACCGCGTTCCGGTGATAGCTTTGCAGCGCGTTCCAACAGTCGTGCATGCAAGTAAAAAACATCACCCGGATACGCTTCTCGGCCAGGCGCTTCATGGGTGAGCAACGCAAGCTCTCGATGGGTGGCTGCATGTCGGCTCAAGTCATCGAGTATGATGAGTACGTGCTGACCTTGATCGCGATAGTACTCGGCGATGCTCATTCCAGCAAAGGGTGCAATCCATTGCAAGCCCGGTGAGCTGGCTGGCCCTGCCACGACAAATACACAACGTTCAGGTGCGCCGTATGTGCGGACTGACTCAATAACCCGTTCAATCGATGTGGCGCGTTGCCCGATCGCTACATAGACGCAAATAAGATCACTGTGCTTTTGGTTGATCATGGCATCCACAGCTATCGATGTTTTACCCGTCGCACGATCACCAATGATCAATTCACGTTGCCCACGGCCCAATGCAAATAATGCATCTACTACCAAGATGCCAGTTTCGACGGGTTCCGTAACCAGATCTCGCTCGATGATTGACGGAGCTGCTCGTTCTACCGGATACCACCGCTCAGCTGAGATAGCTTCGCCGTCATCCAATGGCTGGCCAAGCGGATCAACAACTCGGCCAAGTAAAGCACCCCCTACCGGAACACTAACGACGGAGCCAGTGCCAGTAACCTTATGGCCAGCTTCAACACGATCACCGTCATCCAGAATAACTGCATCGAGCGAATCCTTATTGAGGGTCAGAATTAATCCGGATTGACCATCTTGGAAACGAACCAGTTCGTTGAGCCCCACATCGGGCAAACCGCTAATACGCGCGACACCGTCGGCTACCTGCCTAACGCGGCCCATCATTTCAACTTGAGGCGACAGTTGCGTGTTATCCAATTGATGTCTGGCCGTACTCAACCACCGATCGAGTGTTGTTTCAAGGCTTGCGACACTCATGTGGTTTGATGCTCGTTGGTAGCTAGCGCACTACCCAGCCGTTCAAGATCGGCTCGAAAACTGTTTTGCACAGAAAAATGCGCCCCAGACAATTCAAGGCCTGCGATCAGTGCAGTATCGGTGTGTATTTCTAAGTGTACATCGCTGCCAAGCGCATCTGTCACCGCGTTCTGACACAGCCGTATTTCTGGTTCGGTTAGTGTACTCGCAGCCGTTAGTTGCAAGGTGGCGTTATCGTTAGCAAGACTGATACGCTCATTTTTTGGTAACGCTGCAATTGCTTCAACTAACCCATCGATGAATCCTGTCACGCGTGATGTTTCAGGTAATCGTGTCAGCAGTTTATTCGCAATATCCAATGCTAACGCTGTTGCCTGTTTGCAATTGGCATTGTTGATCTGATGCTGTAGTTGGGTTAATTCCTTTTTGGATTCCTTTACAACACCGGCGGCCTCTAGACGGGCATTTTTTAACAGCGTGTCCTTAAGAGCAGCAGCTTCCGCTGTGCTGGCATCTAGCGCTGCGTTGCGTTCCTGTGCCAGCTCCGTCAGTTGCCGTTGTACGCTCTCTTGATCTCTTTCGGCCACGGCTCTAATTTGCTGAGCCTCATCCAACATCTGATTCGCCGCCGCCTGCCGCGTGTTGATCATGCTTGCTATTGGGCGAAAAAGAAAATGCTGCAGTAACCAGATCAACACCAAGGCATTGATCGTTTGAAGCGCAAGAGTCCATAAGTCGATTTGCATCGTAGTTTCCTATTACGCTGCGACGAACGGATTTGCGAACAATAGCAGTAGCGCGATAACCAGGCAATAGATCGCCGTGGTTTCGATCATGGCCAGCCCGACAAACAGGGTGCGTGAAACCACACCCGCAGCTTCGGGTTGCCGTGCCAGTGCATCCATCGCGGCTGCCACCGCACGGCCTTCAGCAAGTGCCGGACCCAAGGCTCCAAAACTGACGGCAAAAGCCGCTCCGAAAATGCTGATTATTTCTACGATATAGGTCATGGTGTAGTTCACTTGTTAGAGGAGTCGTTTGTGTTAATCGAGGCCGCTGATGTTAATGGCTTAACAGCAGTAGGTTTATCGTTCGTGGTATTGTTTGCGCTATCGGATTCAGCAATTGCAGCTCCAATAAAAACCATCGATAAAACAGCAAAGATGTATGCCTGCACAGTACCGGTGAGTAAATCGAGTGCCATTAGTGGGATGGGTATAAGCAACCCAGCCAAGGACAACACAATGCTGATGATAAACACACCACTCATCACGTTACCAAACAAACGAATAATCATCGAAAACGTTCGAGTAAATTGTTCGAAAACATTTATTGGTATCATCACCCAAGTGGGTTCTGTAAAGGTTTTTAAATAGCCAAGCCAGCCGCGAGTTCTTATGCCATGACCCATGGTTGCGACTAACACAATTAACGCTAACGCTGCATCGGTCTCCAAAGTCGCTGTCGGCGGGTCGACGCCGGGTAACAACGACGACCAATTAGCGAATAGGATAAAAAGGAAGATTGAACCAATTAAAGCGCGATAGCGTGCTGGTGGAGTTTGCATCGTGTCGCGTATTTGTACATCGATGATGCTCACTGTCATCTCCAGAACCGCCTGTTTTTTATCAGGACGAAAATTTAGACTGTGTGTAAGCCACATCGACCCCATCACCATTACAATCATAATAAACCATGTCGTCACCACCACATCCGTCACGACTACGGGGCCCAACTGAAAAACAATATCTTGATCAAACGGTGAACCGTTCATAAGCTTTTGCTCTGCGTACGCATCAGGTGAGGGCGTACTAACATGAATCCGATCGTGGCGGTGAGCAATGCGGCAGCACCCCATTTTGCCATCACGAATAAAACGATCACCAGAAACGCGAATCGCAGTAGTTGAGAGGCAATGGCAACGAATACGTTGCCAGCTATAATCGTTTGTACCAATCGTCGCAGAGAGAAGAAAAAGAGGCCTCCTGCTACAATCCCAACCAGCAATCCAATCAGGATCTGCCAAAAAAGGAGTTGTCCATTCATATTGTTAAGCACGAAACTATTCATCTCTCAATCCTCGCTAGCTAACGCCGCTATTGTTTGTGCATCCAACGCCAGGCAAACCAAAACCCACAGCCAATGCCTAACATCACTAACGCTGCGGAAAACACGATGCCAGTGTCTAACCATTGATCCAGTTTCCTGCCAAACCATAACGTCGCTAATGCTGGTAGTACTATGATCCAGCCCAACAAGCCAACCTGCCCTAGCCTTGCTCCCAATGAAGGTTCCGGGTTGCTCTGACCGAATTGCGTACGTAATGCCTCTCGTTTAGCCGCCACCACCAAATCGTCCTTTTCTTGTTCCTTTTCTTGAACCGTTTCCATCATGTTTAAAACCTAACGCTTAAGTTGCGAACCATTCGGGGTTAGTGTGCTTCCATTTGCACGATTAAGGTAAAAGAGGATTTGCCGCATAGCCTGCGCATGCAATTTCGTCTGTCTTACTGTTTCTTCGCGATCAGCGTCTGTCTCTCTGGCCCGTAATTCACGTACTTGTATTTCTAAGTCCGACAACCGCTCACCTCTCAGCCCTTCCCTACAGGCAATACGAACTGTGTCACCTTGCTCTACCGTTAAAACGCCTCGTCGCACCGCACAATAATGATAAGTGTCGGAAACGCTACGCCAGCGGATAACCGAATCCACTAACACAGAAACCATATCAGTGTGCTGCGATAAGATACCGAAGCTACCACTGGCGTCAGTGGCACGAACACTTAGCGCACTTTCATCGTCAACAAGTACCGAATCCGGCGTGGTAATGATTAGGTGCAATGAAGGGTTCATGAAGGCTGCGCCTCTGCTGTGGCTGCTACTGTTGTTGATTGATTCGACGCCTCTTTAGCGCGTGCTTCATCTAACGTACCTATCATGTAGTGTGAACTCTCTTGCCAGTGATCGCACTCTCCATTCAAAATCGCATCACAACCTTCGAGCGTTTTATCGAGTGGAACGGAACGTCCGGGTAACCCGGTGAAAGCTTCTGTTACGACAAACGGTTGGGTAAGAAAGCGTTGTAAGCGACGTGCCCGTTCAACAGTTTTACGTTCACGAGAACTCAACTCCTCTACACCAAGCAGTGCGATGACATCGCGCAGTTCCTGGAAGTGTTCGATAACGCGACGTACTTCATTACCGATGCGTGCATGGTTTTCCCCGACCACCGTTGCATCAAGCAAAACAGATGTGGAGGCCAACGGATCAATCGCGGGATACATGCCATCGGCGGCCATTGCTCGTGATAGCACCACCATACTGTCAACATGACCTGCGATAGCGGTAACTGCAGGGTCGGTAAAATCATCTGCTGGAACATAAACCGCTTCAACTGCAGTCACCGCAGCCGCTCCCACTGAAGCAATTCGCTCCTGTAGCGCACCCACCTCACTGGCGAGTGTGGGTTGGTAGCCGACACGTGATGGTAAACGACCAAGCAGGCCAGATACTTCAGCTCCAGCTTGTACAAACCTGAACACGTTGTCCATAAGCAGCAGCACATTCTGGCTTCGCTCATCCCGAAAATACTCCGCTATGGTGAGTGCTGATAGTGGCGTTCGCCATCGGGCACCGGGTGGCTCATTCATCTGACCATACACCAGTACGGTTTTGTCAATAACACCAGAGCTAATCATCTCCAGCAACATTTCGTGGCCTTCTCGCGAGCGTTCTCCTACGCCTGCAAAAACAGAAATACCGTCATACCCTTTTGACATAGCATTAATCAGTTCAAGTACGAGCACGGTCTTACCAACACCAGCACCACCAAACAACGCACTTTTTCCACCCAGCGCCAAAGGGGTAAGAAGATCCAGCGCTTTGATACCCGTGGTGAATAGAGTCGTGGTTCCGGTTTGTTGTGATAACAACGGAGGCTCGTGATGAATTGGTCGCTTCGGGGTATCATCAGGCAGCGGAGGGCCAGAATCGCCAATTTTCCCTTGAACATCGAGTAATCGCCCAAGCACGGCATCACCAACAGGCATTGCCAAAGGACCACCACTGGCACGCACACGTGTTCCACGCTTCATTCCCATTGTTGGTTCCAGGGCAATGGATCGAACGGTTATCGGTGTTAGATGCGCTTGAACTTCCGCCACAATCTGCCGATCATCATCATCCGCGATGAAAACTGCTTCGTTAGGTGGGGGTAACGAACCAAGCGGGAATTCCACATCAATTACCGCTCCGCGCACAGCAATAACGGTACCGTATAACTCAATCACAAGATATCTTCCGCTGTTACCGTATAGCGATGGCTGTTGGCAAGCTTTGCAGAAACAACACAATAGCGTCGAATGCGCCTACCTCTACGTTCATGAGGCACAGTACTGGTTATCATAATTAAAGCCCTCTGGCCTGTAGCTTTAACAAATTACTTTGTTCGCAAAACCATCGTATTGATCCAGATCACTTCAATGAATTCACCGAACATAATACTGACTGGAAATTCGAGCGAATATATCCATACTTCAAACAGATGATTTAGATTAAATCGCACAAGCTTAAAGAAGCTCAAAATAAGCTAGTTTTAAGTAGATCAATATTGTTGTTTACCGAGCTAATACTGTGGCTACCCGATGTAGGCCGGGTAAAGGCTAACCCTTGCAAGTGCCTAAATTAATCGTACTTTTTTGCCACATCGTGATATCGGAATTTCCGAATAACCCTGTGTTGTTAACTAAAGTAGATTATTCACAAAGTATCTTAAAAAATACCAAAGCGACAACCACGCGATCTCTTATACAAAACGTGAGGCCTTAAATGACTACCGCAACGCAAAATAATATGACCTATCCGCAACAGCTAGAACACATAAAATCAAGTTGAACGATTTAGCAAAGGCACGGCCTGCAACGATGCGAGACTTTTCTTCGCTTCATGCGGCCAGTGTGACTGCTGTTGCATTACTGGGGCAATGATTACGCAGTGACTTCCGCACCGGCAAGTAGATTCACAACAGTCTCCTAAACTTGCTTAAGTTAGTGCGTCGAAAAAACAGATATTGATGTTGATATACATCAACAAGCTCTAGTCGCCTCAACGCTAAGCTAGTAGATCAAAGAAGATCTAGTGAGATGATGCCCGCTAAGAGTTCGTCTCTAAACACGAAATTCATTGCGACATGGCAGTGCCACAAACAGGTTCAAACTAATGACTACAAATAAACTAAAGAAAATTGAAGCTAAAACCGTGCACGATTGGATGCAGCAGGGCAAAGCCGTGTTAATAGACGTCCGAGAGACGGACGAATACATCAAGGAGCATATTCCCGAAGCTCACCTGGTACCCCTGTCAGGTTTTAACCCAGAAGATTTTCCACAAGAGCACAACAAAATTGCCGTATTTCACTGCAAGAGTGGTGGCAGAACTGAAGCCTCGGCACCGCAGATACTGGCATCCGCCTTTAGCGATATTTACCAACTTGAAGGTGGCTTGGAGGGATGGCGTAATGCTGGCTTACCGGTAAATGAAAACGCTAAAGCACCTATTAGCATCATGCGCCAAGTTCAAATTACCGCAGGCCTACTGGTATTGCTTGGTGCAGTATTGGCCGTTTTTGTGAACCCATGGTTCGTTTTGCTCAGCGGTGCCGTTGGCGCAGGCTTAGCTCAGTCTGGAATCACCGGCACGTGTGCAATGGCCACGGTGCTTTCTCGAATGCCTTGGAATAAAGTCATTACCGGACAGCAGCATCCGCAGACGATCATAAAACACTAAAAACAGCCTTATGTCTATCAAGGCTTTGGCGCGCTATATACCGATAAGACATGGTTTCCTGGTCAATTTTTAAACCACCCTGTGATCTCCGGCTTTACCAGTGCCGCGGCTCTTGTGATCGGGTTTTCCCAGTTAAAACACTTGCTCGGATTCGATATTCCGCGCTCTCATCTTATAACCGACACGATCAAACATGCACTGATACAATTAGAAAAGCTTAATCCAGCGACTCTCGCAATTGCAATCGGCTCGTTGGCGCTGCTCATATTATGGAAAGGTCCGCTTCCACGTTGGTTGCGTAAAGAAAATTTACCGGAGTCACTGATCCAACCGGTTTCAAAGATCGGCCTTTAGTTGCCGTGGTCTTAACGACAGTGGTTGTTTGGTCATTACGTCTCGATCAAACGAGTGGCGTAAAAGTGGTTGCCGATATACCCGCTGGCCCTCCTTCACTGACGTTTCCTGTCTTCACATTCGAACTCGTTCAGCAGATGCTACCAGCAGCATTACTGATTTCTCTGGTCGGTTTTCTTGAAAGCGTATCGGTTGCCAAATCACTGGCCAGTAAACGTCACCAAAAGATTGATGCCGATCAGGAATTGATTGCACTGGGTGCTGCATATATCGGCGCATCGGTAACGGGAAGGTATGCCGTGACAGGTGGTTTTAGTCGCTCACTAGTGAATTTCACATCCGGTGCGGTAGCACCTTTATCCTCTATCATTACTGCAGTGTTGATCAGCTTGACCGTTTTGTTTCTGACCCCTTTGTTGTATTTTCTGCCAAAGGCAACCTTGGCAGTGATAATTGTCATTGCAGTGGCAAGCCTTATTGATCTCCACACCTTGGAAGAGGTATGGGCTTACAACAAGGCTGATGCAATCTCACTGATTGTTACCTTTTTGCCGTGTTAGCACTCGGCATTGAAAGATGCCGGTGTCACTTTGCATCTTGCTGACGATAAAGGGCCAGTCATGGATCGATTGCAACACGTGGATTTTGACAAAGCGCTGCGGCCGGGCAATGTTTATTTAAGCACGCATGATGCGTTATCGTAGTTATCTGCTTAGACATATGAATTAACAGTGTGATTGTCGATCGCTACTTGATTGATGTAGATCAAAGCCATCGGGACTGTTAAACAATATCGTCTAATTAACATATTAGGCGATGATCTCAAAATTGTTTTTCGTATTTGAAAATCCTTTTGTTGGTGACGCTAACATTAACAGAGAATAACGATGAAGAAATCTGCAGCAGTAGTTCGAAATAGCCTGTTATTACTGGGATGCGCAATTGTATTGATTGTGATTGCTATTATCACCGCTAACTCTTTGGGCTAAAATTTATTATGAAACGACTTTGTTTTTTATCACCTGATGTTGAGCATGCTCAAGCCGTGGTCAGAGATTTGCGTGATGATGGTTTCAAAGAGAAACACATCTACACACTCGCAAAAACTGGCACGCCACTGGAAGATTTGCCTGAGGCCGGGTCTGAAGATAACGATTTCCTGCCAGCGTTCAAACGCGGCGTGTCACTAGGCGGCGCCGCTGGGTTGTTCGTTGGTTTGGCAGCACTGGCGATTCCATCAATCGGCATCATTGTAGGCGGTGGTGGTGTGTTGCTTGTGGGGTTGGCCGGTGCCAGCTACGGCGGATTAATGAGTGCGTTGGCATGGGCCGCATTCTCCAACACCCGCCTCAAAGTATTTGAAAAAGAACTAGAGGCGGGCAAAATTCTCATCATGGTGGATGTTCCGACCGACAAAATCATCCATGTCAATCGATTAATCAAACGTCTCGAACCGGATATCGAAATAGCGGGATTTGAGCCACCCGCACCGTTGATACCGGTCTAATGTAAAACCCAGAACAAGCGCTCCCGTCGATGAAATCGCAGCCAAGACTATTAACTTTGCTTTACTAGCACGGAGAGGCAATGGCATCAAACTTTGGTGCCATTGCCATCAACTCGCTCCAGCCGCCACTTACCGCTGTACCACCTAGCCGCTCTGCGCAGCTTCCATCAATCCAGATGCTGCCAAGCTCGCCATTGTCGGTTTTGCCTATCCAACGATGCTCTGATTTGTCAGAACGAGAGAATACGAAGCCACCATTGTTTTCATTTTCATTGGCTACATTTGCAGCATGACCGTCGAAACACGGGCTTTCGATTGCATCAAACCCCGGTGACACTTGGTTCAATTTTTTCCAGTCACCAAAGGTGACAGCACCACCAAGTTGATCTGCGCAAGTTTTATCGATCCACACATTTCCCGCGACGCCATTGGCATCCGTTGCTACCCAGCGGTATTCTGTTTTGTCAGTTCGCGAAAATACATAGCCTTGCTGTGCTGAATCGATGAATTCCAATGCTTGTACGGGCTCAGACGACAAATTGGCTAACACATTGGTTGATTTACGCAGTGTGAATCTATCAGGGATAGCGCCATCGATAGCCTTGAAGTAACAATCCGCAGTGGCATCGCCAAAGTCACAAAACAGCGCCCCATGGGTAGCTCCCTGGCTAGCGGTATAGATGGACGCCCACCATTCTCCGCCACGCTTCTGTGAGCGCACTTCCCGACCACCCAGTCCCGATACAAAGGCGAATGAACGGCCAGGTTCAAGCGTCATATCGTTGCGCGTGTGAGCAACGGTTTGCGTTTCAAAGTTACTGAGTAAATGCGTGCGGGCATAAGCGTGTTCATGAGCCACTGCCACCATAGCGCCAGCGTCTAAGCAAGCATCGTAAACGTCCCATCCGGTTGCATCACCCTTGCTGCCTGGTTGTAATCTGTTTTGGTTTTTATGCCAGCTGCAAATGCGCCAAGAATTAGACGTCCGGGCAAAAGCATTACGGATGTACTGGGCGTAATCGTCATCGGGGTTAACGCCTGGTACTTCCGAAACACCTGGCGCACCCTGCACTATTTCGATGTTGCCAAAGCTACAAGATGCTTTTACACCGATCTCGCCAGAACAAGATAGCTTGCCGACGCGTTCAACCCGTTGCCGTATTAATGCCTGATATAACGGCCATTCGAAATTTTCATGATTGCCGACCACTGTCAATACTGGGAAATCGCTACCCAGAGCGGTGTTTAAATTTTCTTCCCATCTGGTTGCGGTGTTTTCACCGTAGCCTAGATCACCCTGAATCAGGAGCAAATCCGTACCTTCGTTGGCAACCAGCGAGAGCACTGCTCGCGCGTTTTCCTTAACGCCCTGATCGCCCAGAAACGCAACCTTGATATTGTCGGCGGAGCCAATGCAGGAGAAGATCAGTGTGGAGAAGAGTAAAAGAGCTTTGATAGAGAGGTGTAATGGGCGTGAAACGGACAATAGATTGCCCTCCTGAAAATAGACAAACGCATTTTATAGCATTTATCGACCTCCGCAACCATTACTGAACTGTTCGGAAACACTTATATCGTTTGGGCCCTACAGCCGTGTGGACCTTGCCCCAAATCAGGCAAGCTGGTGTGTGCTCTGGCGTATACATTATTTTAACTTTTGAATCACCAATGCTGATCTCTTCCTCATCTTGAAATAGAAGATCAAATTGGCTCCCCTCCGTGGGGAATCCAGTTTTTCTTGGTGGGCTCATCAAAAATTGACACCACATATGGGTTCACAATTATTCGGCAACCTCTTGCACGATCGAGGCAAGATGGTCATCAATTTCACTGAGGATCTTTTTTGATGCATCATCATCAGCGTCATGTTGCCGATAGCCAACTACGACAGTGCCAGGTTTCTCAACAGTTTCATAAGCGAAAACGATGTACGGACAATATGCAATATTGACAGGATTCACTTCAACCATCTTGCGTGACAGTATTGAAGAACAGAACTGCCAAGTTTCAGCGCGCTTATAAACTGACCCTGTACTACCGACGTCGAGTGCAGTTCTATCAAGCATTTCGCCGATCTTTGCGTGAAAATCGACAACAAAACCACGATTGGCAATAGCATTTTCTATGTCAACGCGAACATTATCAAATTCTTCTACCACATCAAGCGTGAATATCGATGATGAACTTACAGCTGCCAGAGGCAGAAAGGTTCCTGCAACAAAAAGCCAGGCAGTCAATAATGCTCTTGTATATCTCACTATGAAATCCTCCTCAGTGTAATCTAGCAATCATTAAACCATCCAGTTAAAATGTGTATTTTGATCTAGCGCAATATATTTAATTTAGGGTGTGCGCAGTTCGGCTCGCACATTTAACTAAAGATATATGGCTGGCAGATAATTGATTTGCACAACACCACGAGTATGCCAAATAATTGTTCGAACACAGGAGAAAACTGTTGGATTGACGGAAATCAATGTGTTTATAAAGATTGGATTGATAATAGAGTTTTAATAGAGGTGTTTGCTATGTCAAAGCTTGTTGATAACCATCCGCTATCCCGTGATCTACCGGAATACAAGGAGACTATTCATAATCTAAAATCATCTAATGCACATTTTTCTCGACTGATGAGTGAGTACGAAGATCTGGATAAAAAAATCGTGCGTATTGAGCAAGGAGTAGAGTCAGCTAACAATCCAGAATTGCACGAGCTAAAGATGAAACGTATCAGTGGCAAGGATTACCTCGTAGAGATGTTGCGCGCTGCTAAGACTACATAGTTTGATCAGCAAAATCACGCATTCTCGATGTCAGCTTAAGATCAGGCAGTACAATTAATTCACTTGACCCGACATGTTCTGTTTCCAATTTGTGCTGCAGCTATACAAACTCACGCAGTAGCTGTGCCGGGGAGACAGAAAGTGACCGAGATACCCACAAGGCACCCGCACCCAAACATAGAATCACAATACTGATGGCGACTGCAGTGCCAGATATCCAGGTGATTGGTCCGACGGGTAGAACAAGCCACTTTATTGCAACCAAGGTGCCTAGTGCGCAGCCGATCACAGTTGAGAAAATCGCTACAACCGTTCCCAGTATCAAATACTCAATACCCAATGCGCGCATCAAGCTGCCATGACGGCTACCAATGGCGTGAAGAATGGCTGCTTCTTGCAGCTGTCTTTGCCGGTTTGCAGCGACAACGCTGGCCAGCACTAATAAGCTCGCCAACAAGCTGGTTATCGCGACAATGCTTACAGCGAGTGCAGCCGCCTTTAGAATTCTTTTAGCAGCATTGAGTCCACGCGCTGTGCGTATGGTGACAATCGCAGGAAAATCGGTGGCAATGGCATTAGCTGCTGCAATATCGATTGGGGTGTTATCAGAAGATGTTGATGAAACTGTGCCTGCACCAACAGTGTCTTGATAAGCTACACCAACATAACGCGTGATGTGCTCGTCCAGTGCGCCAGGACTAAACAGTGCTTCGAACCAGAATCGTGTTTCAAAGTTTCCTTGTGCGTAGATTGCAACAAGTTGAGCTTGTACTGTGTTATCTAAAATGGAAAAGCTCAGTGTGTCCCCTACTTCCACACCAATTTGACCTGCTTCACGATCTTCCATTGCAACCAGTGTCGGGCCTCGGTAGTCAGAGGGCCAAAATTCTCCGGACGTTGCCCGGACATTATCAATGCGTTCCAGACGATAGCTTATTTTGTGTTCATCGTTGGCTTCGAGTGCTTCAGACGCTTCTGTTCGACTTAATAGTGATTCACCGTTTACTGTCGTTAACCTGCCAAGTACCAGTGGCACTGTACTCACATCAGTAACACCAGGTGCGTTTAAAACACTGGTTTCAAACGCGGATACGTCGGGTGCCTGTATGTCGTAAAACGCTAACGCTGGTGCGCGCTCGGGAACAGTGTTGTCTAATAGTCGTACCATAGACACAATCACAATCGTCGCTGCGACCAACAAAGTTGTGGCTATACCTAACGACAGCAGCAGTGGCCGCAAAGGCGACCCAGGTTGATCAAGTCCTGCCAGAGCTCGACGTGTGGCGAAACGTTTATCGATTCGCCCGGATTGCACAATTCGTCTGGCGGTTTTTCGAATCAGCTCTACCAACGTTGATAACGCGACATACAACACCAACATAGCTACCACAAAACCAATGCCTATAATGCGATCAGGCACCAGAGCGACCAATGCGATGGCAGCAGCTAAACCCAATGCCAAACACACAGCTTTTGCACCCCCGGAGAGTGGTGCCCGACTATCATGTTCTGTGTCACCCCGTAGCAACCGTGCCGGCGCTGTGGATAAACTTCTTGCAAGATCAGGTGATGCAAATGCCAGTGCTGCCAGTGTGCCAAACGACAGAGAAATCAGGGTTGGTTTAAGCAGCAAAAACGGAGATGTGGATACCGGTAAGCCACCGGCAAGTGATCGAGACAGAAAATAGGCAATCGCTGCCCCAAGCAATGCGGCAACAGCACTGGTAAGCGCTGCCACCAATAACACCTCGATAACTATTACGCGTGTACGCCAACCATCACGCGCCCCTATCGCTGAGAGCGTTGCAAGATCTTCGCGGCGTGAATGTAACCATGCAGCTACCCCGTTCGCAACACCCAGTCCGCCAACCAGTAAGGTGGCCACTGCGAGTAAAAGCAGCACCGCGGACACTTCGTTTAAACGCTCAGAGACGCGATCACTACGACCTTCAACGGTGTTTAATTCGGCGGTGCTCTCTGGAAAAGCGTTTCGCCAATCATCAATGAATTGATCGGTATCGCCGTGCACACCACGAGCGGGATCAATATTGGGGCCTTCGAGTCGAACGCGATACTCGTAGTCCACCAGGCTGGTTGGTGTAATTAGCCCGGTGGCATCGAGAGTGGCTTGCGAGACCAATACCGGAGGGCCTCTAACATCGGCACTAAAAGCCCGGTCGGGCTGGTTCTGAATAATTGCGCGTACCGTTAAATCGAGTTCACCGACCGATACGGTATCGCCGACCTTAAGGCTCAAATCGATTGCCAGTGCTTGATCAATGGCTGCACCATAATTTGTTGTTGCCGCCTGTATGCTTAACGTCGGCTCTAATTGAACAGTTCCATAGAGCGGATAGTTTTCATCCACGCTTTGTAGTTCTATAACAGTGAAGTCATCGTTTTGCGTACCAACCATGGTGCGCAATTCGGTCAAGCGCGAAATCACGCCACGTTCTGAGACCCAGGCAAGTGTGTCATCGTTCAATGGTTCGCGAACGTCCAACTCGACATCGCCACCAAATAATTGGCGTTCTTCACCCGCAATTCCGTCTTTAATAAGTGCAAGCAATCCGGTACATGCTGAAATTAACAGCACACCTAAAAACAAACTGGTGGCTAACAGGTGAAGCGGTCGTGACCCTCGATTGCCCATTAAGTCACGCCAAAGAAAACTGAACATGTCTAAGTCGCCTGTAACGTGCCTTCATGCAAGCGAACCTGGCGCTGACAGCGTGCGGCTAAGGCAGGGTCGTGGGTTACCAGCAGAAGAGTGGCATCGTTTTCCTGATTAAGCTTAAACAATAAATCAGCCACAGCGTTACCCGTTTGATTATCCAAGTTGCCGGTGGGTTCATCGGCTACTATTAATGCAGGTTGATGAATTAATGCTCGTGCTATGGCAACACGTTGCCGCTCTCCACCTGACATAGCATTGGGATAATGGTTCTGGCGATGACCTAGTCCCACACGCTCCATCAGTTCTGACGCTTTTTCCCGAGCATTGGCAGCGCCTGAGATATCCAAAGGCAGCGCGATATTCTCGCATGCGGTTAAGCTGGGAATTAAATGAAAGCCCTGGAAAACAATACCGATTGAGTCACGCCTGATATCGGCGCGCGCATCGTTTGAGAGCGTGTGCAGAGGCTGACCTTCAAATACTACACTACCGCTATCCGGTTTTTCCAGACCGGTTAACACTAGTAGTAACGAGGTTTTTCCTGAACCGGAAGGGCCAACAATTGCAACACTTTCGCCTCTGTCCACAGCCATCGACGCACCGTTTAGCACAGGTACTGCCGTATCGCCAGCGGTATAGCCTAGATGGACATTCTCCATTGCGATCATTCGAATACGCGCTCCGACAATACTTCGTGGGTTTTATAAAGTTTTCCAAACTCCCGTGTTACAACAGCGTTACGTGCACAGTTATCGAGCAATGTGGAATCCAAATCAAACACAATCAATCTTTGATCGCAGTCATTAATAATGTTGCTCAACAGAGCTGATGTGGATTCAGCGCTTAGCGATCTTGCGCCAGTGACAGGGTCATTTGTGTCTTTGGCATAAGTGAGTTCCACTTTTTGCTACGCGTCATAACTGCTACTGGATACATCACCACCCTCACCGGTCCAGTTGGTGTGATGACGCTCATCACCACCATCGACTCGCAAGTATGTATGCGCACCAAAGTAGTCACGTTGAGCTTGCAGTAAATTGTGTGGCATCACTTCGCTTCTGTATGCGTCGAAAAAGCTTAAGCCGGCACTCATGGCTGGCATAGATATGCCTTGGGTTATCCCAACAGCCAGCACGCGCCGCCAGTTTGGTTGCGCATCTGCAACGCGATCTTTGAAGAAATCGTCCAACAACAGGTTTGAAAGCTCGGGTTGCTTGTCGAAGGCGTCTTTAATGTTGTCTAAAAAGGCTGACCGAATGATGCACCCACCTCGCCACATTTGTGCGATACCGCCGTAGTTCAAAGACCAGCCGTATTCCTTTGCCGCTTCTTGCATCAGCATATATCCTTGTGCGTAAGACATTATTTTTGCTGCATACAACGCGTCACCAAGAGCATCAATCCATTCCTCAGGTGGTAATTGCTCAGGCACTGGGCCTGTTAGAATCGCAGAGGCTTTAACGCGTTCGTCTTTTAATGCCGACAAGCATCGTGCAAACACGGCTTCACCGATGAGGGTTAGAGGTATGCCCAGTTCCAGTGCGTTGATACCAGTCCATTTGCCGGTACCCTTTTGACCGGCCTTATCGAGGATGGTGTCAACCACATACTTACCGTTTTCTTTATACGCGAGTATGTCAGCGGTAATTTCGATCAGGTAGCTTTCCAAGTCACCTTTGTTCCATTTGGAAAACACAGCGTGCATGTCATCGTTGTTCAAGCCCAGCACATCTTTCATGAATTGGTAGGCTTCGCAAATGAGTTGCATGTCGCCGTATTCGATGCCGTTATGTACCATTTTGACAAAGTGCCCAGCACCTCCTTCTCCTACCCAGTCACAGCAAGGCACGCCTGCATCAGTTTTAGCAGCAATTGATTGAAAGATATCTTTTATGAGTGGCCATGCTTCTGGATGTCCGCCTGGCATCATAGACGGGCCATGGCGTGCACCCTCTTCACCGCCCGATACACCACTGCCAACAAACAACAATTTATGCTCTTCGAGTTTTGCTGCGCGTCTTTGTGAGTCGGCAAAGTTTGAATTACCACCATCGATGATCACATCGCCTGGTTGAAGCATGGGGATAAGTGCATCAATGGTTAAGTCGACAGGTTTACCTGCCTTTACCATGAGCATGATTTTTCGCGGTGATGATAATGACGACACGATGTCGTCGAGAGTGAACACTCCTTTTATATTGGTGCCTTTCGCTGGTCCTGCCAGGAATTCCTTTGTACGAGCCGCAGTGCGGTTATAAGCGACCACTTTATGACCATGATCGTCCATATTTAAAATCAGATTCTGGCCCATAACGGCCAGTCCGATAACTGCAATGTCGTGGTTCGCGCTCATATTATTCTCGTTGAGGAAACGGTGTAGATTCCACTTTAGTTTAGCGTAATCGTGTGTCAAGCTGCTATCACAGCAAACTATCTATGCAAAAATGTGGGTCCTTAAATCTGTGGACAAGTCCTCTTTTTGGGCCAGGCGAGCAGTATCATAGCGGAACACATTTTGCCTGATCAGCTGATGTGGCGCGTCATATTGGCTTTTGCATCGCCGAATGACCCCAATCTGAATATACGGATGTAAAAGATCAAAGGGAACACACTTCGTATGAACGCTCTATTGAATATCGGCATGGGGTCAGTCGGTAGGTATGAACACTAACAACAACGGTGGTATTAGCAGAGTCACTGCTGAGCAATGGTTGTTTTAAATAAGGAAAGCAATCCTGGCTTGACTGTGCTGCGAGTGCAAACACAACGGCATCAAATACCAGTATAGAACGAGCCCGGAGCATGCAAGTCCGCGCTGGTGGGTGTCTTTACCAGGAAATATTGGTTCAACCTGGCGCAAACTACGCCTTGAATGGTCAAGCGTGCGGCAGCTCGTTTGAGTATTAAAGCTTGTCGCTACAAATGCTGGATCAAATTTACACGCAAGCTTCGGCTATCAGTGTGGTAGTTGATTCTGCTGGGTTTGAATCTCAATCTGCTAACTTGCGGGCTCCTGCGAATGTACATTATGCCGCCGTGACTCTGTATAGTGAGGGAACAGCACGGTTCGATCGTTGTGAGCTTGTGCAAGACACGGGTCAACCAACCATCGACCCAACTGAACCGCCTGTCACAGTTGCTGATAATCTTATTAGCAATGGTGACTTTGAGCAGGGAAAATCTGCTTGGAATGATTGCTCGCGACGCGGTTTGACCAGTGCAACCGCAGATGCAGCCAATGGCTCTGGTGCTATTCAGATTCAAAGTTCAGGTTGCCTGTATCAGGAGTTTGCGTTACCGCCGGGTAAGCGTTACGAGCTTTCTTGCGCGTCCAAGTCTGCGGCAACTCGCTATTCGAGTATGTCATTGACGCTGATGAACGAGTCGTACACGACCTTGACCAGCGACTATAAGCCCGTGGGCCGAAATGTTTTTCAGACCTACAAGACATCTCTGTTTACACCGATCGACGGCAGAATCGGTGCTGTGACTTTGTATTCGGAAGACACGGCACAATTTGATGATTGCTCTGTAGTAGAACTCTGAGTAATTCTAGCGCGGCATCACCCGCTCTCACTCACTCGCGCACGCTCGCGCACGCACTAGTCGAGCTGCGTAATGGTGAAGCCGCGCTGTTCCAATAAATCGAGCAGGCCATCTTTACCAACTAGATGCATAGCACCAACCAACACGACTTCTATCGCGTTGTCATCGAACAAATACGTCAGTGTCTTCATCCAGTCATTATTTCTTTTCACGAGTAATGTGTCATAAATTTCAGGGTATTCATCTTTTAATTGAATGGTCATGGAATTGTTTTCAATTTTTTCAAGATTACCTGCACGCCAACCGACTTTTAAATCAGCGATCAGTTCAGGTACTTTTTGAATGTCGCGAATAAAATACTGAATATTCCTGTTAGGTTCTATATTTTCCAGTGAGGCGATAAACGACAATTGTTCGTCCGTGGTTTCCAGGCTTTGAATTTCTTTGCCGTCTTTGCGAGCTCGCTTTTCCAGCCACAAATCAACGCCAAATTCTGGCACCATGCCAAGCGCGGTGTATTCCTGCACGGTCAAAATTAGTGTGACGGCCCATGGTTTAAATGGTGCGAGCTGTTCAATTGGCATTTGACGTTCAAGCAGAAACTCTTTCAATTGCTGATAGGTTTTGTCTGATAGCTCACTCGAGAGCGTTTGACCATCCTGATACATCATAATATCAAGCATTTTTTGCTGAAACGCCGGACTTTGCGCACCGGCTATATCTGACTCAAAGATGACTTCGTCTGCATTATCGTAGGCCTCCATGAATTGTTCGGGCAAGGGGTGATCGCTCTCTGAGAGTAAATGAAAAGTACCGCCCAGGTAAAAGTGGTCCGCGTCCTTGCTGATTTTCCAGACCATCGATTTTGAATAGCTGGGATTGGCTGCAAAAAACGATATCAAAACCGCAAGGCGTACGATTAGTTTTTTAGTTCTCATCTTTATCTTTGTCTGCTTGTTTGCAATTCGCTGGTTTACTCGAATCGCTTGGGCGATTTAGCTTTCCGGTGGCGCGCCACCTTCAGCGGTGCGTTTGGCTATGTATTCGCGCAGGGCTTCCACGCGATCATCACTTACCGAGGCAGGTGGCTCGTGGTTGTTTACGATGTCTTTCCATACTTTCGTGGCCCGAGTGTTGGCATCGCGTGAACCGTTTTCTTCCCAGGTTCCAAAATTAGCATAGTCGTGTACTAAGGGTTCATAGAATTCTGTGTTGTAACGCTCCATGGTTTGCGGGGCTGCAAAAAAATGGCCGCTTGGCTCAACATGTCTTAGCGCATTGTCAAAACCAATGTCATCGTCGGTGGCCGTAGCGCCAGCACAAAGCTCTGCGACCATGTTTAGCACTTCAACATCAGAAATTATTTTTTCATAAGACACGGTTAACCCACCCTCTAACCACCCTGCCGCATGAATAATCAGCGTTGATCCTGCCATCAGGCATCCCCACAGGCCCAGTTGATTTTCATTTGCAGCTTGTACATCATTGCTGGTAGACGCAGAACCTGCAGCGCAGCGCCAAGGCAGACCCGTCAACCGGGCCATCTGTCCTGCTGCGACTGATGCCTGAAAATGGGTGGGGGTGCCGAACGCCGGTGCACCGGATTTCATATCAACGTTTGATGTGAAGGTGCCGTAGCAAACTGGTGCACCAGGTCTGACTATTTGCGTGAGTGTAATAGCGCTTAAGGCTTCGGCATGACTCAGGGTAATGGCACCAGCCACTGTTATGGGTGCCATTGCACCCATCAGTGTAAACGGTGTCACTACAGACATCTGCCCGTGTCTGGCGAAATCTATAAGCCCTTGTGCCATCGGAATATCCAGAGTGCGCGGGCTATTGGTGTTGATGACCGTGTAACAATGTGGTTCTGCGATAAATTCATCGTCAGATTTAGCACGAAAGTCGCGCAACATTTCAAAACTCTGAGTGACTTGCGGTGTTCCTCTGGAAAATACAAATGGGAATTTATCCGACAAAGTCATTTGCGCTTCCATCGTAAAATAGTGCCGCAAGTTAGTCGGTACATCTTGTGGCTCCACCGATGGAGACAGCATTTGTAAAACATCAAAATGTTGATTTAGTTTAGTGTATTCCAGATAATCCCGTGCCGAGCCTGGACGACGACCACGGTCCAGATCGGTTGCGTGCGGAGCCCCTGCTCCTGGTTGGAAAATAAGGCTACCCAGCTCGAAAGTTAAATCTTTATCCCGCACACCTGCTCGTGCTTTTATCGATTTTGGCGCTGTGTTAATTGCCGCGTCGACCATATCGCGCCCAATGAAAACCATGTCTCCAACAATGCGCGCGCCACCTTTGCGAAAAATCTCGATTGCCTCGGGCAAAAGTACTCTCATGCCTAGCTCTTCGAGTGTTTTTAGCGAGGTCTCATGCATGTCTGCAATGTGATCTGCAGAAAACACATCTATAGGGGTAAACGGATTTCGTAAATTGTGATAGTCGACTTGACGTTTGCTTTGTGCTGGAACGCCTTGTTTTTTTCGACCTCGCTTACGGCCGCGATTGGCTTTAGACTCAGTATTCACGCATTAGCCTCTTCCGATGGACCTTGTCGAGGGTACTGTGTTTAGCAGTGGGTCCGATGTGTGATATTACGTAGTCTAAGGTGTGCGTGTCCAGAATTATCGCGATCAAATTATGGATTCTGCAGCTTTCTCTCCAGGCCATCCAGAATCAAATCGAGTCCAAACTCAAAGCTATTGACCCCGCTGTGTTCACCTTTAACGATGAGTTGCATCATTGCGTGAATGTAAGGGTATGTCTGTTTGGGAACCTGAGGTAAATATTGTTCTGCGGCGTTGGAGTAGTCTGATGCTTGCAAGGGTGAACAAATCTGAGTCAGCGTAAACCCATAAATATGGTTGCTGATCGCGTTCCATGCATGATCTGTCATTGCGTAACTAAAACCTGCGTTTGCAAGACAGCCATAGCAGGCATCCGAATAAGTCATCATGCCCTCTCCCATAATCACCCTGGTGATCATTAAATTGGCTGCCCAAGGGTGTTGGAGTAAGGTGTTGTGGGTAGATATTGCGCTCGTACGCATCGATTGCTTCCACGGCTTCTTAACATCGGGTACAACAAATTGTTCAACCACACTGTTGATCATGCCATCGATAACATCATCTTTATTGTGCACATGGTTGTACAGGGACATGGCTTCGACTTGTAGGCTTTGCGCCAGTTTGCGCATGGAAAGCGCGTCCAGGCCATTGCTGTCTGTCAATCGCATTGCTTTGGTCAGTATCTTTGCTCTCGATAAAGCCGGTTTTGCTTTTCGGTCTGTAGTCTTTTTAGCTGCCTTCTTTGCGCTCATAGGCTGATCTTGGGTTGACAAACGTACAGTGTAAGTATATCCTGTTTACGTAACTTACAGTGTAAGTATAAAGAGAGCTGGTCCACATGACTAATCATTCACGAATGCGCGCGGTCCAATATCAGCAATACGGCGGCCCTGACGTGCTAAAAAGTGTCGCGCTACCTATACCTGAATGCGCGGAAGACGAAGTGCTGGTGCGAGTGCGGTACACCACGGTTAATAGAACAGATTGCGGATTTTTAAGAGGCCGCCCAGCCATAGTGCGTCTTTTTGCTGGTCTGACCAAACCAAACGACACTGTTCTGGGGTGCGAATTTTCCGGCGAAGTCGTGGCTAATGGTCGACTGGCTAATGAATTCAAGCCTGGTGATCGGGTCTGCGGATTTAAAGATGATGATTTTGGGTTCGGTGGTCATGCTCAGTACACAACCATGAACGTGAATGGCTTGATCACCAAAATACCTGATCACCTGACATTCGCAGAAGCTGCACCCGCGTTAGAAGGTTCGCACTATGCTTTGTTTGGCATACGGGCTACGGGTGTAGACGCAGGCCATGATGTGTTAGTCAATGGTGGCACAGGTGCCATTGGTTCGGCCACAATTCAAATCATAAAATCAATGGGAGCGAATATCACCGCCGTGTGTGGCCCCGATCATCTTGAAACGGTAAAACAACTTGGTGCTACTCGGGTTATTGATTTTATGAGTGAAGATTTTACCAAGCTCGAACAGCAATTTGACGTCGTTTACGATGCGGTAGGAAAGAGCACTTTTGGCCGTTGTAAAGATATCTTGAAGCCCAATGGCAGGTATATTTCTACGGAGTTAGGCCCGTATGTTCAAAATCCGTTTCTTGCCCTGTACACAAAGTTCTTTAGTCAGAAAAAAGTGGTATTCCCATTACCCAAGAATGACAGAGCAGATGCTGACTATCTGGGTAGTCTATTAGAAACGAACCAATACAAGCCACTTATAGATAGAACCTTTGCATTCGACGACATCGTAGAGGCTTTTCATTACGTAGAGTCCGGTGAAAAAATCGGTAACGTGATAATCGAAATGCCATAAGTTATTACCTGAGACCGCAGGTATCCGCATGAACAAAAACGGCCCGCCAGAAATTCATCTGACGGGCCGTGTTTCTTCGCCATAAAAGTTTGCAAAAAAGATTGCTATAGAAGCTCGCAATTAAAGTTCGCAAGCAATAACTGCAAAGAAAAACTTACTTAAGCAGTTCAGCTTTCCATTCGCCGTCTACGACTGTACTTTGGCTGAAAAAACCAGCAACGTCGCCGTTATCGTCGAAGTCTTGTGGACCAGCTGCACCGGCGTAGTGAATATCCCCACCGTCAGCCAGGATTTTTTTCGCTTTAGCAAATTCGCCAGGCAAGATTACTTCACCCGGCGCATTAGCAATTTCACGAAGAGCAGGTGCAATCTTGTCTCTGTCTCCAGAGCCGGCCTTTTCGATCGCAAGTGCCAGCATGAATGTAGCATCGTACGAGTTAGGCACAAATGGATCTGAAGCTGGGACACCAGCTTCATCAGCAAGCACTTTCCATGCGGAGAAGGATTTTGCTTCTGTATCTGACGCAGATGTGGTGAATGTAGCATCTGTGAGATTTTCAGCACCAATCTGATCGATAACTTCTTGCGCTAGCATGCCATCTGCACCGATAAATGAAGTGAAAGCGCCAGTTTCGAGCGAGTTACGCAGAATAGTGATACCGCCTGAACCGTAGTACGCAAACAAGGCCAAATTGTCAGATGTACCGCCTAAGGTTGCGACTTCTGAACGGTAGGAAGCCTTGTTTGGCTCGTGTGCTTCATTGGCTGTGATTTTACCGCCTTTTTCTGTAAACGAGTCGGCGAATACTTTGGCGATAGCTGCGTTGTAATCATCATTGGCATACGATACGGCAATTTCATTTATGCCTTTACCGATAACCAAGTCCGCGAGCGCCACACCTTGATATGCATCTGAAGCTGCTGCTCGGAAAACCAAATCAGTTCCAGACTCCATTGTAGAAATTGCTGGTGATGACGCTGCAACAGATAGAGTCACGACACCGGCTGGAATAGAAACTGATTCCGCTTGCGCGATTGTGGCGCCTGAACATACGGGACCAAGAATCGCTGCAACACCGTTAACGTTAATCAGCTTGGTTACCGCATCCACAGCCGCTACCGGGTCGCATGCTGAGTCAGCGCGAACAATTTCAAACTTTTCACCACCAGCAAATAAACCACCTTGCTCGTTAATATGCTTTTCAGCCAAATCCACTGCTAGCGCCATAGGCGCAACCAGATCAGGAATGGGACCTGTTAACGCCAATGGATTACCAATTTTGACATCAGCTGATGCAACGCCAGCAAAACTCATTGCTGCAACGCTAAGTACCAGTACTTTTTTCATAAACTCACCCTCTGTGATAAGCCCGCTTTATTTTTTAGGGTTGCCGGAGGCGGCGGGACGCGCCTCTGGCAGTATGCCGTTGGGGTATCGCTGCAATATAAATTGCAAAGCCAAACCAATTAGCAACATTCTCAGGAAACCTGCTCGTGTGCGCAGTATTCCAACATCTACAGTAGTGAAAAACGTTCTAAAGAGATCGATTCCACCGTTTATAACCAGCTCGCTTGCTGACCATATAAACCAGATTAAAAAACCACCCAGCATAGCGCCACGGTTATTACCAGAGCCACCAATGATTAACATCACCCAAACAAGAAAAGTCATTTTAGCCGGATCAAAGGTATTGGTGGGGTCAATTAAACGCAAGTGTTGCGCAAACAAAGCACCAGCAAAACCCATGATCACCGCGCCAACGATAAATGCTTCAATTCGACGGTTAGTCACGTTCTTACCTGCCGCACGTGCTGCAGGCTCTCGCTCTCTAATGGCTGTCATCATGCGACCCCAAGGGGACACGCGAGCCTGCTCCAGGGCGCGATATATAATATATAGCGATACTAATACAGTTAAAGCAAACATCGGTTGCCACCACCAGCGCGGCAGTGATGCAAAAAACGATTGCCAGGTTGTCGCATCGGCAATCCAGGTCATTGGCGCATTAGTGTAAAAACGCTCTTCGGTTAGGTGCTCCCAGGCGCGAGGAATTTTATTAATGCCCCGTGGGCCATTGGTGACATCAGTTTCGTTCTTTAGTATCAGCTTGATAATCTCAGCAATGCCGATGGTGGCAATCGCTAAGTAGTCAGAACGCAATCGAATACAAATCAGGCCCACAATGCCGGCAACCAGACCTGACGTAATCATGGCTGCAAAAGCGCCTACTGCCAGAGGCAACTCTAATCCACCATAATGAAATGTGCTGTTAGCAGTAGTGAGCAATGCGTAGGTGTACGCACCCACAGCCACAAAGCCTGCGATACCTACGTTAAACAGTCCTGCAAAACCCCATTGCACGTTTAAGCCAAGAGCGATGATCGCGTAAATACCACCGACGGTCAGCAAGGACAAGAAATACAGAAAGTAGCCCGTTAGTTCGTCCATTAGAATGTACGTCCTTTAAACAGGCCACTGGGTCTGACTATTAGCATGAAGACCATGATCGCAAATGCGACGCCGGTTTTATAGCCGGGGCTCAGTAGTGGTGTGTCACCAATCCAGGGGTAGGCTGAAAGCTCTTCTGCCAGGCCAATAACCAATCCGCCGAACACAGCACCGAACGGTCGGCCGATACCGCCAAGGATGGCAGCAGCAAACATCGGTAAAAGCATGCGAAAGCCCATCGTAGTTTCCAGCACTTGCGTATCCATCGATAAAAACACACCTGCAGCCAATGCGCATGTTGCACCGACTATCCATGTGGCACGCATCACGTAATCGACATCAATGCCGGTGACGTTGGCCAAATCTGGACTGTCAGACACAGCCCGCATCGCTTTGCCAATTCTGGTGTACCCCAATAAGTACACCAATAACCCCATAATGATGATGGTGCCGGCCACAATCCAGAAGTGCTTATTTGGAATCAGTAGCATCATGTCAAAGCTGCTGGTGAAATCTCTTACTGCTTCATTGGGCTTGGCAATGCCTTTTACAAATACAATTTGGTTGGGGCCCCAAATAACCTGAACCAGGCTTCGAACCACTAGCATCATGCCAAAGCTTGCGATAACGACCATGATGGTCGCGGACTTTCTGAATGGTTTGTAAAAGTAGCGATCAATAAACAGCGCCAGCAAAATGGTGGCTGGGATAGCAGGTATTGCTGCCAGTAGTGGATGCAAGCTAATACCAAACATGGTGGCGAACACCATACTGAATGTCCATGTCAAGTAGGTGCCTGTCATCATGACTTCACCGTGGGCGAAATTGGCAAAACGCAGTATGCCAAAAGTCAGCGTAATACCGATTGCACCTAATGCATAAATACACCCGAGCACCAGGCCTGGAATAAAATAGAAATTAAAAAATTCGAATCCGAAGCTTTCCCACATAGCGCTATTCCCGCCCACCAAGAAACATGCGGGCAACTTCGCGGTTTTCTATCAGTTCTGTTCCAGTGCCTTCGTGTCGGTTACCACCATCAACCATCACGTACCCCCGATCTGCAGAACCCAGAGCCTGCTTCGCATTTTGCTCAACAATCATTATTGGTATGCCACTGTCTCTGATGTCGCGAATAATAGTAAAAATTTGCGCTCGGTATTTTGGTGATAAGCCGGCTGTGGGTTCATCCAGCAACAACACGTCGGAATCGATCATCAAGGCTTTACCCATAGCCACCATTTGGCGCTGTCCTCCTGATAGTGACCCCGCGGCTTGTTTACGTTTCTGTTTTAAATCCGGAAACAACTCATACATTTGATTGAGTTTTTCTTGTATGCCAGTTGCGCGAGTCCAGGCACCCATTTCCAGGTTTTCCTGCACGCTCAAATTAACAAACACATTGTCGGTTTGAGGGACATAAGCGATGCCCTTGGTTATAACTTGATTGGCTGGCGTGTTAGTGACAGCTTCGCCTTTTAACAGTACGTCGCCCTGGCTGATGGTCAGCAGACCCAGAATCGACTTCATGGCAGTGGACTTGCCAGCGCCATTGGGGCCAATGATGGCAACAATCTCGTTGTCAAACACAGACATGTTTAAACCATGCAAAATTTCGCTTTGACCGTAGCCAGCATGCAGGTTTTTAATTTCCAGTATAGGCTGGGCAGCGCTTGTGGTCACATGTCACCCCCACCAAAGTAGGCATCGATGACCCGCTCATCTTGTCGTATCGCTTCCATTGACCCTTGCGTAAGAATTTTTCCTTCTGCCAGTACAATCGTGTTGTTACATAAATCTGCGATCAGATCCATATCGTGTTCAATAATACAAAACGTGTATCCGCGCTCCTGATTTAAACGTCGGATCATTTTGATAACGTCTAGCATGAGTGTGGGGTTTACGCCAGCGCCTGGCTCATCAAGCAACACCAACTGCGAGTCGTTCATCATGGTGCGACCAAGCTCTAACAGTTTTTTCTGACCACCAGACAGGTTGCCAGCTAATTCGTGAGTGACGTGGGTTAACCCTAAGAATTCCAGCGAGTCTTGTGCACGTTCCAACACCCTTTTCTCGGCAGCCGCAACCTTTGCTCGCGCAAACCAATTCATGAATATATTTTCGCCTATTTGATCGGCGCCTGCGACCATGAGGTTTTCAAGGCTGGTCATTAGAGGGTATTCGTGACTGAGTTGAAACGTACGCATCAAGCCTTTGTGATAGAGCGCATCGGTGTTCATACCGGTGATTTTCTCATCGCGTAAAAACACATCACCAGACGTGGGTGCCTGAGCGCCTGCAATAATGTTAAACAGAGTTGTTTTGCCCGCGCCATTAGGGCCAATAAGCCCGGTGATGTTGCCTTGGAGTACGTCGAAGCTAACGCCTTGCACAGCACGAACACCACCGTAGTGCTTGGTGATATTTTCCACCCGCAGCAGCGGCGAGAGTAATTGATCTGTTGAAGTGGTCGGCGTCAAAATAGTAACCACAAAAATATCAAACTAATGGGTTTAGGCCGTGAGTATCTTGTGCCGATGATGGAATAACCTGAGCTTCGCGCGGCTTACCGCAGTACAGACTGGTAGTTTACTACCTATAGTACCGTGTTCGCAATCGCTCAACATCGTCAAAAAACGACAACAATAGAGGTCGTTTTGGTCGTCTTAGCCAAGTCTGCCAACCAGTTCGCTAGGCAAGTTCATTCAGAGAGCCTGTCAAAGTAAAATGACTGACTTCGGGCATTCAAGCACTAATACTTACGGTAGTGTCTTGTTTGAGGAGATATTGCTCAATATCTGGGATGTTGGTAATCTTCAGGTCGTAAACGAGTCCTTAGCTCTCCACCGATCAACCGGCTTTCCTGTTCAGCCATTAAAGGTTCCGGAAAATACATGTCCAGCAAATACAATCTGTGGTCTGTGTTTCGGGAGGGTTTACGGAAAAACACCGGCTGGCTGCCAGCATGGGAAAATCAAACGCTCAAGCCCGAATACGATGTAGTGATAGTTGGCGGCGGTGGACACGGTTTGGCGACGGCCTATTATCTGGCCAGTAAACATGGAATCAATAGAGTCGCTGTGTTGGAAAAAGGCTGGCTTGGCGGTGGCAATACGGGTCGTAATACCACGACAATTCGGTCCAACTATATCTACCCAGAGAGCTCAGCTATTTATGACTTGTCTCTACGCTTATACGAAACCCTGTCAAAAGAACTGAACTACAACATCATGTTTTCGCAGCGAGGTCTCATGACGTTGATCCACTCTGAGCCTGAAATGGAAATGGCGTTACGGGGTGCCAATGCGATGCAGTTGAACAAGACTGAAGTAGAAATCTTAGACGTTGATGGTGTGCGCAAACGAGCACCGCTCTTTAATTATTCTCGTGATGCTCGATTCCCAATTGAAGGTGCACTTTGGCAGGCGCGTGGTGGAACTGCACGACACGATGCTGTTGCCTGGGGCTATGCTCGCGCGGCCAGTCGCTTGGGTGTGGACATCATTCAAAATTGCGAAGTCAAAGATCTGATTGTTGAAGCAGGTATAGTTACCGGCGTTGAAACCAGTTTGGGTGCAACACGTACAAATAGAGTGGGAGCGGCTGTTGCAGGTCATTCTTCAGTGCTGGCTGGCATGGCAGGCGCGAGGTTGCCAATTAACTCTTATACTTTGCAAGCGTTTGTATCCGAGCCATTAAAGCCGGTAATGGATACCGTTACGCTATCACCCAGACTTGGCACTTACTTTAGTCAATCCGACAAGGGCGGTTTGGTAATTGGTGGTGGGTTAGATCGTATCCCCTCCTATGGTCAGCTCGGTAATCTTCCTATGCAAGAAACCGTGCTTGGCGGTTTAGTCGAAATGGCACCGGTGTTGGGAAAAGTTAAACTACTCAGACACTGGGGCGGCAATGTGGATGTGACTCCCGATAGCTCGCCCATCATTGGTCCCATCGGAACACCTGGCTTTTATATGAATTGTGGTTGGGGGACCGGTGGCTTTAAAGCGATACCTGCTGGCGGCTATGTGTTTTCGCATTTACTGGCAACGGGTGAGCATCATGAGATCAGTCGACCGTTTGACATAGAACGATTCACTTCCGGGCGCTTGATTGATGAAAGCGCCGCATCCGGTATTGCGCACTGACTTTCTACAGGAATAAGCCATGCAACTGCTGCCATGCCCGTTTTGTGGAAACCGTGCTGAACAAGAATTTTTCTATGCCGGTGAGATGGGTAAGAAACGTCCTGATACTCTTAATACCGTAGGCGATGCGCAATGGGCAGAGTACCGTTATGCAACACGCAACAGCAAAGGTGTGAGCCAGGAAATCTGGATGCACCTAAGCTGTTCTGAGGTTTTTGCCTTGGAGCGCGATACCATCTCAATGCAGGTAATGACAGTAACAACGCTGCGACAAACACCGACATGAGTCAGCACAAAGGTAGCAATCGCAACACAAATCGGCTGGATAAAGGTGGATTGATTAATCGTGACAAGCCATTGCAGTTCCACTTTGATAAAAAACCTTATACCGGCTTCGAAGGCGATACCTTAGCGTCAGCTCTGCTTGCGAATAATGTTCAAGTGACTGGCCGCAGTTTCAAATACCACCGTGCTCGCGGTGTCTGGGGACATTGGTTTGAAGAACCCAACGCTATTTTTGATATTCGTTTAGGACAAAATAGCTTACCTAATTGCATGGCAACAACCACGACTCTGGCCAATGGTATGCACGCACGAGCGGTAAATGCGTGGCCAAATGCAATGCATGATGTAAAAGGTGGACTCGACTGGTTTCATCGGTGGTTATCAGCTGGGTTTTACTACAAAACATTTATGTGGCCAAACTGGCACTACTTTGAACCGGCTATCAGACGCATGGCAGGGCTTGGCGATGTTGAGATGTCCTGCATTGAGGATCACATTGCTGACCAGTTACACACCCAGTGCGACCTGTTAATTATTGGTGCAGGGGCTGCTGGGTTAACCGCTGCACGAACAGCCAGTGAAGCAGGTCGAAACGTAATACTGGTTGATGATCATGCGGTTGCTGGTGGTGGTGTTTTTCGTCGAGGCCAGACTATTGAAGGTACCGCACCTGAACAATGGGTCGCTGAGCAATTACAGTCGATAAAAAACGCCGGGGGCCAGGTGCTGGCTAATACCACTGCAATTGGTGTGTACGATCATTCATTGGTGGCCTTATCGCAGAATCGTGGCTTTGCGATTGCCCCTCGATTATGGCGTATGCGTGCCAACAAAACTATTTTGGCAACCGGTGCAATCGAGCAGCCACTGACTTTTGTCAACAACGATTTACCTGGCATTTTTTCCGTGGATGCAGCCTGTGAATATCTGGGCCGCTACGGCGTGTTAGTTGGCAAACGCATAGCGCTAGCCGCAAACAATAACTTTGCTAAACGTAGTGTAGATTTTCTTTGCACTGCTGGTGCTGATGTACACCAGATTGACTTAAGCAAAGGACCAATTAGCGCAATAGGCCGCAAATCCATTTGCACGGTTGCGCAAGGCGATACTAAAACTAAAACAGATGTATTGCTAGTCTCTGGTGGTTGGGCGCCGCTATTGCATTTATGGTGTCATGCTGGCGGTAAATTGCGTTGGTGCGATGAGCGTTCAGCGTTTCTACCAGGTGAAGCGCTAGAGCGTATGGCGGTTATAGGTGCAGCAAACGGTACGTTTGATCTTGAACAGGCGCTGATTGAAGCGCGCGATGTAATGCACGTAAATTTACTAGCGGGTCAATCAGCGCCCCAAACGAACGGCTATAAAATAAGCAGACAACCGTTGGATGCAAGTGTTAAAGGCCGACAGTGGATAGACTTTCAACATGATGTGACCGTGTCGGATATCTCACTAGCAGCATGCGAAAATTTCGTTTCAGTTGAGCACTTGAAACGCTATACAACGCTGGGTATGGCTGTTGACCAAGGCAAGACATCTAATATTGCCGGCTTGAGTGCCATGGCAGCTAATCAGGGCAAGTCAATCGAGCAAGTTGGGACCACAACATTTCGCCCGCCCTTTGTCCCAGTGCTTATGGAGCTCTATCACGGAAGCAGGCATGGTCAATTATGCCAGCCGTTGAAACGTTTAGCCTTAGAAATGCAACACCGTGAATCCGGTGCGGCATTGGGCGAATATGGTGGTTGGCTTCGACCTGCCTGGTACGGTGAACGGCACGCAAAAGATGAGATTTCATCCGAGGTGCTTGTGGCACGTAACACTGTTGCCTTAATGGATGCATCTCCATTGGGAAAAATTGAAGTGATGGGGCCTGACGCCGCAAGCTTCATGGATTTTATGTTTTACAACACCATTAGCACGTTAAAACCAGGTCAAATTCGCTATGGTTTTATGTTAACCGAAAGCGGTGTGATTTACGATGATGCTGTGGTAGTAAGAATGTCTGAACATCAATTTCTCATATCATGCTCATCCAGCCACGTTGATGGCGTCACCATGGCTCTTGAAAGCTGGCGACAAGATGGTAACAACGCTAACCGTATTTTTATACACAACACCACGTTTAATTGGTCAACCCTCACCGTGTCTGGCCCATTGGCCAGAACAGTTGTCAATACGTTGAACTTATCAGTAGATACTTCGAGCACTGCTTTTCCACATATGCGTTATGCACAAACCAGCTGGAATGGCTATGAACTGCGAATTGCGCGAGTGAGTTTCACAGGGGAAGTTAGCTTCGAGATATCCATACAATCAGGCGGTGTCTCGACATTATGGCAACACTTATATGAGGCTGGAAAGGCTGTCGGAGGCAAACCTGTTGGTTTAGAAGCCTCTACCATTTTGCGTGCCGAAAAAGGCTACATTATCGTGGGTAAAGATACAGACGGTGAAACCATGCCACACGATATAGGCTTCAGAGTGCCTCGTGAAAAAAAGAAAGTCGCCTTCGTTGGTGACAGGGGCTTACACAGCGCTGCAGCCAATGATAAAAATCGATTAATGTTGGTTGGGCTTAAAGCAATGAATAACGCCGACCCCATTCCAACCGGTGCGCATATTATCAGTGACAGCACCCCTGCCCAGTCCATCGGCTTTGTCACATCAAGTTACTTTAGCCCTACTTTGGGCGCTCCTATTGCGTTAGCACTCTTAAGGAATAAAAACACGCAGCTGGATACGCGAGTTGCCTTACAGCATCTGGGTAATAAATTCGAGGCAACAGTGGCGCCTTGTTGTGCATTTGACCCTACTGGAGAGCGACTTAATGCGTGATGACGCTGATAAATGGGATGTAGCCACTCATGATAACAAGGTACTCGTAACCGAAAATATAAGCGTGACCCAGGTTCAACCTGATCGTCAAACGATGATTAGTGGCGTATCGGTTTTGAATCAAACACCATTAACGTTAGTCGAATGGCCGGGTAAGATTGCGAAAGAACAATATGCGCTCGTATTGCGCCGTGATCGGATACTCGAAGTCAATGGCCCTGTGCGAGAGTACGGTTGGAATGCGTCGATGTCATGTGCCATATCCAATATGAACGATGGCTATAGTGTATTGAATTTCAGTGGGCCTTTTGCTTTGCCATTACTGACAAGAGGTGGTTTTATAAACACTGGCGATCAGTCTCGATCTGTGGCCAGAACGCTTTTTGGCATGCCTGTTTTGCTTTATCAACATAAAATGACAGACCAATTCAGTCTGCATATAGGTGCCGCTCATCTACAATCGCTAAAATCCACGCTCGTATCTTGCTATGCGAACAGCTAGAATACCAGGACCCCACGTAGGGTCAACTTAGCTTTAACTACCATGAAATTAATTAGCAGGATGGTTATAAGCAAGGCCGGCTGCCAACTGATGCAAGCATGCAAAACCCCCGATGCAAAAAAATAGTGCGCTACGAGATGCTCAAACGTTTAGGGTATTTTGTTACTGAGAGTTCAGAACACTTTGCTGAGTACGTGCCCTCGTTTATAAAACGAGATCGCGATGATCTTATAGAGCAATTTAAGATTCCGCTTGACGAATATCAAACACGTTGCAGGCAGGCTATTGAGCGTTGGAGCGATGAGCAGCTTGCACTTGAAGACAATATGGATTTTAGTGCGGCTCTCAGTGCAGAGTACGCCAGCCATATTATGGATTCATTTTGTACGGGAAAACCAGCGGTCATCTTTGGCAATGTTGAAAACAACGGTCTAATCGACAACCTTCCAATCGGGTGTACCGTTGAAGTTCCCTGCCTGGTCGAGCGCAATGGAATACAACCGACACACGTTGGACTCATTCCTCCACACTTAGCTGCTATTATGCAGTCCAGTGTTTCTGTGCAAGGGTCGGTTGTAGACGCACTGATAAATGAAAACCGTGACAGTATTTATCACGCTGCCATGATGAACCCTCACACAGCAGCAGAACTCGATCTAAATCAAATTTGGCAAATGGTTGACCAGCTTATCGAAGCACACAATCACTGGATGCCTGATTGGGTAAATAACACGAAACACTGAACCGCTGATGGCACTACTCCTTCACATTGTCTGAATTAGCACCTGATGTAAAATCTGCATTGGCTGGTGCTGGTATAAATGTCAGGCACCATGCCTGAATTATCGAGCGTATAAAAGGAGATTGATACTTGTCACCAGACCCGTTGTTGCAGCCGTTTAATCTTAAACATTTGACTTTGCGTAACCGAGTCATGACCACTAGTCATGAGCCGGCATACCCTGAAGACGGCATGCCCAAAGAACGATACGTCGCTTATCACACTGAACGCGCGAAAGCGGGTGTTGCCTTAGCCATGACGGCGGGGTCGGCAGCAGTTAGCAAAGACAGTCCGCCTGTGTTCAATAATGTACTTGCATATCGGGATGACGTTGTTCCGTGGATACAGCGTCTGTCCGACAGCCTTCATGAGCATGGTTGTGCTGTGATGATTCAGCTGACGCATTTAGGTCGGCGCACCACCTGGGATAAAGGTGATTGGTTGCCTTCGGTATCATCCTCAAAACACAGAGAGCCTGCACATCAGGCGTTTCCCAAACTCATAGAAGATTGGGATATCGAGCGCATAATCACCGATTTTGCCGACGCTGCCGAGCGGATGAAAACCGGTGGTATGGACGGCATAGAGCTTCAGGTTTACGGTCATCTGCTTGATCAGTTCTGGTCCCCTTTATCTAACGACCTTGTCGGCCCTTATGGTGCCGATTCACTAGAAAATCGACTTCGCTTTCCGATGGATGTAATCGATGCAATTCGTAAACGTGTGGGTGATGATTTTATTGTGGGGTTGCGATACACCGCTGATGAAGGACAAAGAGGAGGGATAACCGTTGAGGAAGGCATTGATATTTCTAAACGTTTGGCAAATTCTGGCAAAGTAGATTTTTTAAATGTTGTTCGTGGACGTATCCACACCGACCCTGCCATGACAGACCTTATCCCGGTGCAGGGAATGCCGAACGCACCGCATCTTGATTTTGCCGGTGAAGTGCGCAAAGCGACAGGGATGCCAGTTTTTCACGCAGCAAAAATTCCTGATCTTGCAACGGCACGACACGCGATAGCTGAAGGCCTGCTCGACATGGTTGGTATGACCCGCGCTCACATGGCCGATCCTCACATAGTGAATAAGCTCGAAGCCGGTCGCGAAGAAGATATACGACCCTGTGTGGGCGCAACCTATTGCCTCGATCGAATCTATCGTGGTGGTGACGCATTATGTATTCACAACGCGGCAACCGGACGCGAGCTAAGTATGCCTCACGTTATTCCAACAGCCAGCACGAAGAAAGCGGTAGATCACAACGCGTTGATTAGTGGTAAGCAACAAACGCTTTCACGCAACAGCTCTGGCAAATTTCAATTGTTTCGCATAGGTGATGCTGTCTCGGCTCGCAATACTCACGCAGCCATTTACGATGCGTTGCGACTAATGAAGGATATTTGATTTACATGCGCAGCACGCGAACAATACACGTGGTTTCTTGTCACGCAGAGGGTGAAGTGGGCGATGTCATCGTTGGTGGCGTCGCGCCTCCGCCTGGGGAAACCTTATGGGATCAGCGCAACTGGATTGCAAAAGACCAGAGCTTGCGTAACTTTATGTTGAACGAACCTCGAGGTGGCGTGTTTCGCCATATCAATTTGTTAGTTCCACCGAAAAACCCAAAGGCACAGATGGGCTGGATTATTATGGAGCCTGAACACACCCCACCGATGTCTGGATCAAACTCAATTTGTGTTTCAACTGTATTGTTGGAAACCGGCATTATTCCTATGCAATACCCTGTGACAAAAATGGTATTGGAAGCACCCGGTGGCCTGGTCAGCGTCACAGCGCAGTGCCGGGATGGAAAGGCTGAAAAGATTTGCGTACAAAATGTTCCCTCATTTGCCGCTGAGCTCGCAGTACCACTCGATGTGCCGGGCCTGGGGTCAATCAATGTCGACACAGCCTATGGTGGCGACAGTTTTGTTGTGGTTGAAGCTGACTCACTGGGATTAGAACTCACTGCCGATAATGCTAAAAAACTTGCGTCACTAGGTGTGAACATTACCAATGCTGCTAACGAACAATTGCAGTTCACCCACCCTGCCAATCCGGATTGGCAGCATTTTTCATTTTGTTTGTTTGCAGGAACACTACACCGAAGCGGAAACCAGCTTAGCGCAAAAGCCGCAGTGGCCATCCAACCTGGAAAAATTGATCGCTCACCGACAGGCACTGCAGCTTCTGCCCGAATGGCACTGTTGCACGCAGCCGGACTGATGAAGCTGCAAGATACGTTTACTGCCGAATCTATTATCGGTTCCACGTTCGACGGCAGGATCGTGTCAGAAACGCAGGTGGGCGGAAAACCTGCAATAGTTCCTGAAATTTCGGGTCAAGCATGGATAACTGGTACACACCAGCACATGCTCGACCCTACCGATCCCTGGCCGGAAGGCTATCGACTAAGCGACACCTGGCCTATGATGCCTGTGTGATTACCTAAACTGGTCGATGAACGCATCATCGAATACAAATGGGTTAGCCTTTGCAGTAAGACATGATGTGTCAGGTGCGTCTTCTGTGTTTTGTAGAAACTAAGCCACAATCAGGCATCCCGGTGGAGCAACATGATCTTTTAATGAAACCGTTTGAACGTGGCGGTGGTGCAGCTGGAACCGGCTATGGACTAGGTCTGGCAGTAGCCTCTCGTCTTGCCAGGCACCACCAAGGAGGTATCACTATTGATCAGTGTGACGTTCTGGGTGGAGCAAAGCTAAGCGTTATGTTGAAACTGCGATCTCGATAGTATTTTCTATTCAAAATACATTGTGCATCAACCGACGAGCCAACTAAAACGCTAAGTTGGTAGGTGTTAGCAATGGCTCAAATCTGCCCACAGGAAAGCTTGGCGAGCGGCTCAAATTTAGTGTTCGTTTTCACTTTTCGATGAGCTGAACAGTGGCAAAGTCCCGGTGATAAGACGTGCGCCGCGACCGTACGTAATGTAGCTCCAAAACCATTGTAAGCTGACGACCATTGGTGCTCGCACGCCAATCAAAAAGTAGATATGAGCCACTCCCCACAGCCACCATGCGAACCGTCCCTTAAGTTGTATTTTTCCAAAATCAACCACCGCCGTGTTACGACCTATGGTGGCCAAATTGCCTTTGTGTTTGTAAACAAAATCAGCCGGAACATCGCCAGTTCCCATGCGCGCTAGCAGCACATCTGCGACATAACGTCCTCCCTGCTTGGCGGCAGGAGCAATACCGGGCACATCTCCTTGCTTCCATGACACTTTCGCAGCATCGCCGACAATAAATATATCTGGATAACCGTCGACACTCAAATCCGAATTCACCGGCACCCGACCAGAGCGGTCTGATTCAACGCCCATCCAGTTTGCTACCTGTGGTACGGACACACCAGCCGCCCAGACAACCGTTGCGCACGGTACTTTATCATTGTCAAATTGTACACCTGTCGCACCATCTACTGAGACGGGTTTATTCAAAACGACTTCGACCCCAAGTTTCTCAAGTGCTTCCAGTGCATAGGCTGACAAATCTTCAGGGAATGCTGCAAGCAGGCGGCTTCCTGCTTCAGCAAGCACAACTCGCGCAGAGCTTGGATCAATCGTCCTGAAATCCTTTGCCAGAGCATGATTTGCCAGCTCAGCAATTGCGCCTGCCATTTCAACTCCAGTCGGACCACCACCAACAATGCAAAACGTCAATTGACGTTCTATCTCGGCTGGGTCTTGCGCTGTTTCTGCTCTCTCAAAAGCGAGAAGAACACGTTTACGAATCTCAGTCGCATCTATTATCCGCTTTAACCCAGGCGCGTTCGGCTCCCATTGATCTTGCCCAAAATAGCTGTGTCTTGCGCCTGTTGCAATGATGAGATAATCGTAGGGATAGGTACTCACGTCTGTATGAACTGTCTTGGCGTCAATATCGACATCTGTGACATCACCCAGAACAACCCGGGCATTTTTTTGCTTTGAAAGGATGCCGCGAATCGGCCAAGCGATATCAGAGGGTGATAGCCCCGCAGTCGCAACCTGATATAAAAGTGGTTGAAATAAATGATGATTACGTTTGTCGATTACGGTAATTTCAGCATCAGCATTCTTTAAACGTTTCGCTGCTTCGAGTCCACCAAACCCAGCACCGATTACTACAATTCTATTTTTCGAAACCAATTCATTGTCTCCTGTGCAAGGGTATTAGAGAACACATTCTGAACACCAGCACTATAGCTGGTTGTTGCAGCTTTTAAAGGCGTTTGGTCAAGCAGACAACAGCGTTTATTTATCTTTTGGTTCTGAGCGATCACACTTTTTACAGTCAAGTGTTTTACCGATAGCACTTTGCCGGCCCTGCTCTTCTTCGACCCACGCTCTATTGGTCCAGGGTGGATTGTGACGAACATGTTGAAAATGGCGGCAGGCCAGTTCTGCGACCCAGTCATCTAGTTCGTCCTGATGAAAGCCGGTAATCGTCTGATGCATGTCGTAGTCCTGAGCTCCTTTGCATTATATATTGAAGTCGATAGGGTAAGATAAGTTTGTAGTTGACGCCCAAAACTATTTCTTTATCCCGTGCGTCGTACATAATGAGGAGTCACTTATAGTGAATAAAAGATCTGCCCTGCTGTTTTACTTGTTTTTAATGGTGCTATTACAGCCGGTTCAATCTGCAAGCTCAGCTACTGATGACATTCGCATAACCACGTTTGATGACCAGCCAGTCTCTTTACTTAGCGTTATCTCTGAGGGTATACATGCTGATAAGGTGACTGTGGTTATGGTGTGGGCAACGGACTGTCCTCCTTGCGAGGCACAAAAACCGATGATTCAACAATTCCACCTCGATTACTCGGACAGTATCGCAACAGTCGTTGGCATTGCTATTAATGGTTTAAAAGACATAGATGAGGTCAACCGGCTCATGGCCAAGAATGCGCCTGCTTATCCGAATTTTCTAGCAAAGCCAGATACTTTTCTTTTAGATTTTGAAGCTGCCACCGCCAGGGAATTTGCTGGTGCACCCTCTTACATTATGTTTAATGCGCACGGTCAAGCACTTGCAGTCGCTATGGGTCCAGTCACAAGAGAACAGTTGGAAAGCGCGGTTACACCTTAAGCACAGAGCACCCAGTTGATAAAATTGCGCTCTCTATGCGGCAACAGTATGCGCTGCGCTACTCGCTATGAATTAGCAGCACGAGGCAAGATTTTTTGACTGGCCAGATACTCATCATAGGTGCCGGCAAAATTAACCAACTGCTTGTCTTTAATTTCGATAATTTGAGTGGCAAGCGATGAAACAAATTCGCGATCGTGGCTTACGAAAATGATCGTACCTTCGTAGTGAACCAACGCTAAATTCAGCGCTTCGATTGCTTCCATATCCATGTGATTTGTCGGTTCATCCAATATAAGCACATTGGGTGAAGACATCATCAATTTGCCAAATAACAGGCGATTCTTTTCACCACCAGAACACACTTTCACCGGCTTCTCAAAATCATCTGAAGAAAAAAGCAATTGACCCAGGGTTGCTCGCACAATTTGATCATTGTGCGAGGACTTACGCCACTGACTCATCCAGTCGAACAGTGTAGTATCGCTGTTGAATTCGGCTATATTATCTTGCGGACAATAACCGATGGATGCATTTTCTGACCACTGTATCTCACCTTTGTCTGCCTGTATTTCATCAAGTAAACAACGTAGCAGCGTGCTTTTACCTACGCCATTTTCTCCAATAACAGCAAGCCTCGAACCTGCTTCTAACATCAAATTGCCTTTTTCAAATAACGGCCCCTCATCAAACCCCTTGGATACATCTTCAAGCGTAAGAGCTTGGCGGAACAGTTTTTTATCCTGAGAAAACCGAATGTACGGACTAATCCGACTTGAACGTTTAATATCGGCTAATTGAATTTTCTCAATTTTTCTGGCACGTGATGTCGCCTGTTTTGCTTTGGACGCATTGGCTGAAAAGCGGCTGACAAATTGTTGCAAGTCAGCGATCTCAGCTTTTTTCTTGGCATTTTCGTTCTGCAGTAATTCTCGTGCAGCGGTTGAAGCCATCATAAAATCGTCATAGTTACCAGGATAAACACGCAACTCCCCGTAGTCGATATCAGCCATGTGCGTACAAACAGTGTTCAAAAAGTGCCGATCGTGAGAAATTATAATGATTGTGCTTTTCTGATTGCTAAGCACTCCCTCGAGCCAACGGATAGCATTGATATCAAGATTGTTAGTTGGTTCATCTAACAGCAATATGTCGGGTGATGCAAACAATGCCTGTGCTAGCAGCACCCGTAATTTCCAGCCCGGTGCCACATCGCTCATTGGGCCGAAATGCAGTGCTTCTTCTATGCCAGCACCACTTAAAAACTCTCCCGCCCGACTTTCCGCTGTATAGCCATCCATTTCGGCAAATTCAATCTCCAACTCAGCAACGCGCATTCCTTCGTCTTCGCTCATCTCGGGCAAGGCGTAAAGCTTGTCCCGCTCCTGTTTTATTTTCCACAGTTCGCGATGACCCATGATCACTGTATCAATGACCGAGAATTCTTCGAATGCAAATTGATCTTGGCTTAGTTTGCCAATGCGTTCATTGGGTGTCACTGACACATTGCCAGAGGTCGGTTCGAGTTCACCAGAGAGTATGTTCATGAAGGTGGACTTGCCACAGCCATTGGCGCCGATCATGCCGTAACGATTGCCCTCACCAAATTTGACGGATATATTTTCGAACAGCGGTTTAGAGCCGAATTGGATAGTAACGTTTGCAGCGGAAATCACGGATTGGACCTGAGGTTGGGCACGCAGGCGTACCGAGAATGAAGTTAGCCGACCATGATAACATTTCATTTCAGTTGTCGTCGCGTATGTTATGGCTTAGTGTCCTGCCTGGCTGAATGATATCGACTACCTAATGCTCCTGTACGGGATTATTTTGTGATGACTCCTGATAATTTGAATAAAATAGACCCGGTCGGGATTAATTTAAGTCATTTGGCTTGATTTCTGCGATAATCGTCCCGAGAGGGACTATTTTATGACCATAATTCGTGACGTACAAACGCTCGGCGAGACCATTCGACAAGAGCGCAAAAGACAAAAAGTCACCCAGGTTGAACTTGCCGCACTCGCTGGTGTTGGTGTGCGATTTTTAAGGGAGTTAGAGGGTGGGAAAACCAGTTGCCAGTTGGGTCAAACGTTCAGCTTGCTGAACACACTAGGCATATCAATTACAGCAACAAGTCGTAACCAGTGAGCGCGGCCCGCAAACTGGATGTCTATTTGCGATCAGACAAAGTGGGCGTGCTGAAACAAGCGGCAAATACCGATTTGTCTTTTAGCTACACTCAAGCCTATCTTTCAAGCAAAAATCCACACACTATTTCTGTGGCCATGCCATTGTCTACTGATGTCTATGGCAATTCAGTGGCTAAGCCCTATTTTTCAGGGCTGTTGCCTGATGAGTCAGCTCGTGTGCGACTGGCTCGTGCTTTAGGCGTGTCAGACACCAATGCGTTCGGCATGTTGGAAACCATTGGTGGAGAGTGCGCTGGTGCACTGGCACTTCATCCGTTTAATTCGAATATTGAACAGATTGACTCTCATGATGAAGTTCTCGATGAAACTCAGCTTGCAGCTGTTCTTTCAGAACTTCGTGGTAATCCATTGTTAGGTGGCCGGCACGATGTGCGTTTGTCTTTGGCAGGGGTTCAGGACAAATTGGCAGTAAAAGTTAAAGACACCCGTATAGTACTGGTCAGAAACGGCGAGCCAACCACACACATATTAAAGCCTGCAATTCAAGGATTGGAGGGCACAGCCCAAAACGAGATGTTTTGCATGACGCTGGCAAAACGCATTGGCCTTACCGTACCTGACGTTCAGTTTGCACAAGTAAGTGATACCGCATATGTCCTTGTCGAACGATTCGACCGTACCCATCTTGCCGACGGTACAGTTCAACGTTTGCATCAGGAAGACTTCTGTCAGGCTTTAAGCGTGCCACCAGAATTGAAATACGAGGATGAGGGTGGGCCGGGCGTCGAACAATCTCTGGCCTTAATACAACGATCGGTAAATCAACCGGCAGCTGACAGGCTCACATTTCTACGAATGCAGATTTTCCATTTTTTGGTTGGCAACGCCGATGCACATGCAAAAAATTTTGCTTTGTTGCACACCGTAGAGCCTGCAGCGCCATCGTTAGCGCCATTGTACGATGTTGTGTGCACGGCAGCCTACCCTGCGTTATCGAAAAAGATTGCGATGCGCATTGGGAACCGGAACATACCTGACACAATAAGGATAAAGCAGTGGCGCAGTTTGGTGCCTGATACCAAAGCATCTCAGTTGCTACTGAAAAACGAGATTGCTGTGCTGGCCGAATCTATTGTGCCGCACGCACAACAATTATTGCTCGACGCCGAAACACTCGGCATTAATCACCCTATCCTGACAACGATTACGCAGGTAATCAAATCCCGCGCAGAGCAATTAATGATGGAGATGTCCTGAGGTAAACATATCAATACACCAGTTACTAGCTCAGTCCCTCAACAGCAAATTTACTTTCATCATTGACTAGCTTCGATTGCGGTTTTTGCTCTGGTCTGCCACTATTTGATCCCATAATGCTTTGCTGGCTATGTGGGTGAAATACTTGCAGCCATTGCTTCAATATTAAATCCTGAATGTGATTTGGCGAATCAGAAATAGTGCCGGTGGGCAATTGGCCTGCAGAGCTTTCAAGATGCCAACCCAGATAGCAACCCAGCGCATAAAATTCCATATCTGACATTAAGTTGGCTAGAGATTCTGAACCATTTTCTACAACAAGATTCGGGGCTTGCCCGACCCCGTCGCCACCAAGTATGACTCGAAAGTGTTTGTCACTTTTAGTTTTATAGGTAGCGATGTCGCCACTTTTAAGTGAATCAATCAGTTGTATCTGATTTTCGGCAATCAGTTGTGGAATGCCAGCCTCGACATCACCTGACGTGCACAAAACAAGAATTGCATCTTCTTTTAGGTGTTCAAGTAGTTCTGGTTGTTGCGCCAGGAAACAGCTGCCTGTATTTAAAAATACTAAGTCGCCCCGAGCTAAAAGTATTTCCAACGGCACAGCAAAATGCTGGCAGTGAGCAAGCTCTGCCATAACAGCAAGGTCCGTGTCGTATACCAAGGGTCCTATATCGCGTTCGTCAAGATGACGCAAAATGCCTTTACCGATAGATCCCAGTCCCACGACACCGGTAGAGATCGGCGATGTTTCAATATCGATGTTGCATGTTCGACGCACAATATTGTTGCAGGATTCAACAATAGCCGGCCCTATATCTCTGTCCATGATCAGCTTTATCCGCGATCTGGATTTCGATACAACTGGCTTAGACACTTTATTTACAACATTCTGATAGCCGATAGTCAGACCGTCATCAGCCCCCTTGATTCCATTTTCAGTGCCTTCAACAAATCCAGCCAATCTTGGCCCTAAGTCAGGGTCATTAGCAATGGCCTCGGCGCTGGGCGCGAAATATCCACCGTATTCAAGTATCGCAAAAGGCCTGCCCCGGGTAACATTTTTTAATAGACTCAGAGTGAAATTTTGGTTACGCAGCTGCGCTCTATTAACATCACCAAAAATCTTTCCAGGAAAGCGCGCTTCAAGTTGTTTCACTACATCTCTGTTGCCCATAGATGAGCTGGCCTTGGGGATGAGAGCGGCAAGACGATCTCCCAGACAATCCATGTGTGGTATCAACGATAAGAATGCATGCTGCACATAGACAAAACATAGTTCGTCACTGGTACCGCAAAGTTTGTCTACATGCGAAATAGTTTGATTGTAAAAATCAATATGTTTGTCGATCTGGAGGTAATTGTTCATTGTAGTTCTCGTGCAATGCCCGGCACGTTCTGATATCACAGCCTCCCTGGTGCGCGGTGATCAGCTCATTGCTAATTAAATGGTGGATTTTACGAATGCGTACCGACATAGGTGAAGCGTTGTACTTCACCGGATTCGGTTTTGACGAGTTCAACAAACATACTTAAGGGTCGCACCCATAACTCACGGCGTTTTTGGTTTGGCGCATAAATCACCATAACTTCTTCGTTCTCGGAATGCTTTGCAGTGCCAAAAACGTAGTAGTTATTGCCTTTAAAGTGTTGATAAACACCAGGTCTGATAAAGCCTAATGGATTCATCTATACATATAATATTTTAATACCTGCCAAGAGTTATACCACAACATCAGCAGGTGCGAATACGCTGCATTTTTGACAGTGTTAAGGACATCTACCTATGCAACCGCAGCCATAACTGGTTACATTAGTCTTCAGTTAGCTGGTTTAGTAAAAAACACTGATGTTAATGCTGGTTCATTGTTAGAACTGGTTCAGGTTTTTTTGTATGGAATAGAGAGCTGGGAAGGCCTGCAGAATCCGTTTTGCGAACGATGTATTACATAGCCCCGTACGGTTCTAGGTGCAATTGCCGATATCTGGACTTGTGTTCTTAAAAAATCGGCAATCTGTTATGAGTTCAAATAGTCAGAATCCCACCTTGTACGTAACGCAGGGCTCAGGTAATAGTTTCAAACCAATGTTGGTCGCGGCGCAATTAAACCAGCCATGTAATGTGCATTACATTGATGTTTTAGCAGGCGAATCGAGAAGACCAGCTTTTATGTCAATAAATCCACAGGGACAGCTTCCTTTTATGGTTCTTTCCGATGGTGTAGGGCTTGGTGAATCGAATGCAATAGCCTGGTATTTAGCGGAAGGAAGTCATTTGATGCCTGGTTCAAGTTTGGCAAGAGCACAGGCTATTAGGTGGATGAACTTTGAGCAAACCATGCTGGAGGCTAATATTTCTCCAGTTCGTTTCTTCACCTTTATCCTGCCTGAACAACAAAGCGAACATAAGGACATGATTCCTCTCTGGAGAGAGCGCGGCAATCAAGGATTAGCAGTACTGAATGATTATCTTAAGTCGCATGAGTTTGTCACCGAACACGGTTATTCCGTTGCTGATATTGCTGTGTATGGATACACGCACCTCGCCAGCGAAGGCGGATTTGACCTGGATAATTACAAACACGTTTCAGCCTGGATTGAGCGTGTACAGCAACAAGAGGGTTATACGCCAATTGGGCAATTATTAACTGGAGAAAACAAAAAAGTAGCTGCGTAGTAACTTATTGTTGCCAACCCATTACTTTTTTAAGAAGAGCATGCTTGCATGGATCTCATTGATTCGACCAAACAGTTAGAAATTGAAACGCAATGGATTGCAGAAACGCTAACCTCGCTAGAGCGTCTTCAGTGCCCGGTCTGGGTATTTGACGTCGATAACTCGCGTGTGCTGTGGTGTAACGATAGTTCCCTGGCGGTGTGGGAATCAGAATCAAAACAAGACCTCTTAAGTCGAGAGATGCGTTCGGGTATGTCTTTGTCTGTCGCCAAGCGACTCGAACAATATAGAACTGACTTTACTAACGATGATAATGCGCAGTTCAGGGAAATCTGGACGCTGTACCCCAACAATGAGCCCACCACTTTTGACATGGTATTCAGTTGCTTCCGATTGAACACCGGCCGGATTTGCATGTTTTGTGAAGTCACCAGTAGTTCGGCCAGTGACAGCGAGGCGTTACGAAGCGCTGAAGCTTTGCTGCATACATCAGTAAATATTTCATTGTATAGCTCTAATGGCGAGCCTTTGTATAGAAATCCTGCGGCGCGCAGTAGCGTGCATTCCGCTGACAGTACTTTGGCTGAACACTTCGGCAATGCCGAGCTTATTCATCAGCTACAAAGCTCAGAAAGCGAAGAGGTTAATGCTGTTACGAGTGTGCACACTGTAAATGGAGAAAAGTGGCACGATATAACGGCTCGACGGTGTCTGGATGCGATAACTGGAGAAGCGGCTTGGTTAATCAGCGAAGTGGATGTTTCGCGTTTAAAGGCGACAGAAGAGCATGCACAGTTTTTAGCTGAACACGATACGCTCACTAAACTACCAAACCGAAACTATGTTTCCAGCTATTTTCAGGCTCGGATAGATAAATTGTTGGCTGCTAACAAGCAAGGTGCATTGATATTTATAGATTTAGATAATTTTAAAGATGTCAATGATTCGCTTGGGCATGATGCAGGTGACCAACTGTTGATAGAGGTTTCTGATCGATTACGAAACGTTTCTAGCATGGATAATTCAGTAGCTCGCTTGGGAGGCGATGAATTTCTGCTGTTAATTGAACTATGCGAAAACGAAAGTCAGATAGAAACTACCGCACAAGAGATTATTAGTACAGTTTCTCAACCAATAATACTCCAAGGCAGAGAAATTCAGATGACGCCATCCATTGGTGTTGCGATGTTTCCTGGTAATGGATTAAAAATTCAGGAACTGATGCGGCACGCTGACCTGGCCATGTATCACGCAAAAGAGATCGGGAAGAACAACTTCGCCTACTTTACATCAGAACTAAGCGAAGCTGTAGATACTCGTATCAGTCTGGAATCTGAAATCAAGTCTGCCTTGAGAAACGATGAATTTGTCGCATACTTTCAACCTAGAGTCGATGTAAGTACCGGACAAATTCTTGGCGCTGAGGCGCTTGCCAGGTGGGAACACCCTGAAAAAGGATTAATCCCACCTGGGGTTTTTATTTCAGCGTGTGAGGAGTCCGGCTTGATAGCCGACCTTGGTAGAACGATCTTTACCCAGTCAGTTATTGCGCAACGCAGTTGGACCGAGATGGGTATTGATATGCGTATTTCGGTTAATCTGTCGCCCCTTCAGTTCGCTGAAGATAATTTGGATGATGAATTGATTCAAATTGTGAAGCAACATCGGGGCAATCCGGGGAAAATAGAATTAGAAATAACAGAGTCTGTTTTATTAGGCAATGATAAAGAGACCGTTGAAAAGCTACATAGACTTGTACAACACGGTTTCAAGATCTCAATTGATGATTTTGGAACTGGTTATTCCAATCTAGCCTATTTGCACCGCTACCCTATAAGTTGTCTCAAAATTGATCGATCGTTTATTGAGTCGCTGGATTCGGCCAAGCCTATTGTAGAGCTCATTATTTCAATGGCAAAGTTATTTAATTTACACGTAGTAGCTGAAGGTGTAGAAGAACCGGAACAGCTTGAAATCTTAAAAAAATATCAATGCCACGAATATCAGGGCTATTTGTTTGAAAAACCTATTAGATACGATTTATTCACTCAGCTCATCTTAAGCGAACAGCGAAACGTGGCATAGGTTCTGCCAGTACAACGTACCTCAATGTACCGCCTGTTTGTAACGCGTTAAATGGGTAACAAGTGATAAGCACCAGCAGTTCTTTGTCCGATGGTACCAACAATTTTTGGTTAGCAGAATCTGTTATGGACTTACTCGTGATGCGATAAGCCCGTATTGAGCCGTCAGCGCGCTGTAATTCCACAATGGCATGTTGATCCATGTGCTCCAAAAATTGCATATGGCTATCACGATGCCCACCAATAGCAACAACCCGATTTCTATCATTCATGGCGTTAGTCGTGATCGTACCGGGACCAAACGCCATGGCCTCTCCAGAGACGCCATCAAGCACAATCAAGGCTTTATTTTGCGAAGGCACGCTGAGTTTGGCAACAGGCCAAGTGTCCGCCCAGGGCCATGGCTTTTGTTGTGATTTTCCAGAAAGTGTTTTCTGCCATGCCGACTCAAGCAACAATTGTCCAATTTGCGCCTTGGCTTGAATCCAGAAACCATTTGCGCCAAACACCAGTGCTAAGAACAATAAACCTGCAGTCAAAAAACGCATTACCGGTGCTGCCGTTTGTTGCGAACTTGAAAATAAACGCTGCACGTGCTCAATATTATTAGTATTAAACTCAACAACAACCGTGTATCAGAACCAGCTGATCCCTGCGGCATCGCAATTGTCAGCATGTCGTTACCGTGAGGGATGAGATTGGGCACTTTTGCAGCTTTTAGTTTGTTCTCGTCAGATCGCACCGGTTGTTCTTCAACCGCAAGAAAACTAGTATATTGAGACAATAGTTTGTGCTCGAGCGCAATGGCTAGTATTGCAGAACGATAATAATCCGGAACGCTGTGTGTTCTTTGTTGATTTTCCAAAGATTCGATGCTTCGTTGCGCCCAAATTGTAGAAAGTCCCGATTTAACCAAAGGCGCATCACTTAAGTCGATCGTTTTTTCCCATAGAGTATCCCCCCAATTTCCCGAGATTTTAAAAGACTGACTTTGTTCACCTAGCTTCGCTGCTATGATAACCGCGTCGTTAGCGTACAAGTCTGGAATTGGATTGGGCACGAAGTTTGTTTTTGGGTCGTCAAACTCTACCACTATATTAGTTAATGCAGGCGCTTCGAGCTTATAGAGAAGGTCTCCCATAACAGGCACCACTTCATCAATATGGCTTATAAATTCGGCACTGCCCCGCCCTGCTTGCGCTACCTTGCGCATAAACCATTGGTTAGGTGCACTGCCGATGCCAACGGTGAATAAGCGAGCTGCTCTTAATTGTTTGGTGATGGCGGTTATCACTGTATCTTCATAACCTATACTGCCATCTGTGACAAAGACAACCTGACGCAGTAATCCAGATTGTTGATACCCTAATGCATGTTCTAAAGCACTTAACATTTGTGTTCCACCATCAGCGCGTAGTCGATTGATAAAACTTTGGGCCTTTACTATATTTTCTTCCGATGCAAACTGAGGTCTGTTGAACATACTGCTGTGATACGAATTAAATTCGATGATATTAAACTTGTCGGTGTCCCTTAAGCCGGATAAGGCGCTCATTAGTGCATTTTTGGCAGCTTCTATGGCTTCGCCTGCCATAGAACCAGATGTGTCTATCACCAAAATTAATTCACGAGCCTGCTCAGGAATGTTTTCAATATTCTTCGGCGGTACTATAGATGATAGTAAATAGTGATTATCCCCGACTAGTTCTCTCCAAACGCGAGCAACCGGTTCAGTGCCGTTGGGTATCTGCCATTCGAGAATAAAGTCCCGATCAAGCTTTACAGTGTTTTGCGCTGAGAAATTGATTTGGTCTATGCTCGCATTAATATTAAGTGAGTGACTTGGACTTGCAAATGTCTGACTATCGTATTGACCATGCGCAATACCGCTTAAGGTAACGGAGTGATCAATAGTGTTCGGTTCTCTAGTGTTACCGTTATCCACAAACGGTGGACTAATTGCTGCTGCATCTGTCACCAGTGAATTTGAGAATCTGGGTGTGAGTGTCAGCGGAATTCGCAATCGGTATTTAGCATTCTCAAAGGAAACCGTTTGAATGTATGTGAGCTTGATTGATATTTTTTCGCCAGGTGCGATATTGGCGAATCGAGAGGAAAACAGATTAGGTCGATGCTGTGACACTAATCCTGCAACTCTGCCCTCGTTTTTAGCTTTAGTATATTCGTGATTAGCTTGCTCTTTCTCCGTTATTTTACCTGTTATGCGGCGCTCGCCGATCAAGACCTCCATGGCATTCACTGCGGCTTGATCTGGTAGTGGAAATGTATACAAACCTTCCACCCATTGTGTGCTGTTATTTAAAAACGTCTGCTCCAGTATGACTTTAGCAACCATACCACTGATCTGTGTGTTTACCGAAGAGCTCAATATTGGCGCCATGGTACTTGTATTATTATTGTTGAAAAACAATGTACCGCTGGTCACAGTGTCTAAATCTGGCTCTGCAGATCTTTTGCTTAAAGGCTCTTCTTCCAGCTGTGTAAGCTTGCTATTGTGCGATGACGTAGTATCAGCTATGGCAGTAAAGCTGACAGATGCACCCAGTGTAATTTGAAAAAATAGGCATACGCTGAATAGTTTGCCGTGTTTAGTTGTTATCATTGGCTCTCACCCAAAATAGTTTAGTCCTGCTATTAGAGTGTGTAAATAAGTCAACAATGGGTTGGCATCATGGCTATCTTCTTCTCAATTATGATGAATTAGGGCATGACAAAATCATGCTTTGACAACACTGCATATAAGTAAAAATATATGTCTACCCGGCTTGCTATAAGATTCGCACACGAGATCACCCACAATGAATTTAGGATTATTTGCGCAAGCCAATGGTGACAGGCCATTATTAGCGATTGGTTTGCTACTTGTCGGCACGTTTACTTTAGGCTTACAAGACAGCCTTATGAAATTGATGTCGACCGAGACTTCGTTCTGGCAAATACAGACCTTGCGCTCCGGGCTTAACATGGTCATTGTGATAATGTTGGCTTTGATAAGTGGCAAGTTAATGCTGATTAAGCCGCAAAATGCCACGCCAGTTTTTTTGCGAGCCGCTTTTCTGGCAATAACCATGTTCTTTTTCTTCTCTGGCGCACCATTTCTCAGTGTTGCGCAAATGGCGGTCGGCCTATATACCTACCCCTTGTTTGTATGTTTACTGGCAGGTCCGGTTTTAGGAGAAAAAATTGGCCTTTGGAGAACGGCTTGTATTGTACTAGGAGCTTTCGGTGCAGCATTGGTGCTTGCGCCATGGAAAGAAAGCTTTTCTCCCATTCAAATATTACCGATGGTTGCAGGGTTCTTTTACGCCTGCAATATCTTAACGTTGCGCCGGGCATGTCGTAATGAAAGCACATTGGCTTTAGCTTTTGCAGCCGGTATCGTGTTTAGTATTGTTGGTCTTTCGGGAATTGCCGCATTGTCTGTCTTTCCACTGAGCAGTGACATCCAGCATTCGATGCCCTTTGTTGCCATTGGTTGGCCAGAACTAACCATGTTGGTGGCAGGTTTTGCCTTGCTTGTTTCCATGCTCAACTTATTGGGCAATATTTGTATGACGCGAGCGTACCAGACTGCAAATGCCAGCTTACTTGCGCCAATCGATTTCTCATATCTGATTTTTGCAGCATTCTGGGGAAAGGTCATTTTCGACAAGTGGCCTCAGGGCTTAACCTTGACTGGAATGTGTTTGATCATTTTCTCAGGCGTGATCATTGCCTGGCGTGAACATACTGTTGGCGATCAACAACGCACAGCTGTCGCCTCTTAAGTACAACTGCTATCTGCAAAACAGCTACACACGATTTCTATACAACCGCTGTGTGGCGATATGGTCGGCCAGAAATTTTGCATCGTGCCATACTCCCCAAATAAACGCCGAACCTCTGCGAGACTGCCAGGGCAACCCAAGAAAGTATACGCCTGGTTCATTAGTGACACCTCTAACATGTACAGGTTTTCCTTGCGCATCGAGAACATCTGCATCTAGCCAGTCATAATTGACCGCATAACCCGTTGCCCACACTACTGAGGTAATGCCCACTTCAATTAGGCTAATTGAACGGATAGGATGGGTCATGCTTTGGGGGTCTGGGCCTATAACGTGTGCATCTGGTTCTTCTGGTAGATCAAGTCCATTACGCTTAATGTACTCGTCGGCCTCATTCAGTACTGATAAATAGTTTGCATCACCGTCTGATACGTTTTGAACAAGATCATCGGCGAATGCCATTACGCCATCGCTGTAAGACAAAGTTAGCCCCAACAATGTCATACCCTCCGATGCTAAACGCCTGAAGTCCATGGTTTGACCACCATAAGCACCGCTTACCGAAATAGTGACATGCTCTCTGCCTGCTTCTACTGTTTGAGCATCCCATTTACCCAGCACGCCCAACCACCACACAAAATCTTGACCCCGGTAGCGCCTCGGTGGTCGATCGTGTGGGCCAACAGATAAATACACCTTCTTACCACTGCGTTGTAATTCATCAGCGATCTGTGCGCCAGAGGAACCAGCCCCAACCACCAAAACAGCACCATCGGGAAGCTGCTGCGGGTTGTGATAGTCGTTTGAGTGTATTTGTTGAATCTTCGCGTCGCTGGGAATAATGGGTGGAATAACAGGGCTTTGAAAAGGACCAGTGGCAGCGACAACGTTGTTAGCCTCAAACAGACCCTCGGTTGTCTCCACAGTAAAAGTAGGCTTGCCATAATTTCGCGTGGCTTTTACAACGTTAACACCACATTTTACTGGCGCGTCTATATGTTTGGCGTAGGCCTCAAAATAATCCACGACTTTCTCTTTGGGCGCAAAATCTTCGCCGTCGATACCAACTTCATTGAAATGCAGGCTCGGGAAACAGTCGTGCCAAGCTGGACCGTTGGCCACCAAAGAATCCCAGCGCTCTGTTCGCCATCGTTCCGCAATGCGCTGACGCTCCAACACAATATGCGAACTGCCGACTTGGCTTAAGTGCTCGCTCATTGCCAAGCCTGCCTGACCGCCTCCTACAATCAATGTTTCAACTTTATTGGTAGTCATGATTATTGGTAGCCATGCAAACGTTCCCTAAGACTGTGTGGTTCTGACAGCATCATCGGATTACTTATGATCGGTTTACTCATGGGGTATGACCTGACCTTCCAATGCGTTGCTATCTAATCCGCAGCTGGCCAACCAACTTTTTATATCCGAGTGGACTTGCTCACGTCTGTCGGCGGTTTCATTCAGTATTTCGTGCCTAAAATCCGGGTAAGTTCGTTCCGTGATAAGTTGCTTTGGCGCTCGTTCGACAAACGTTTTCATTGTTTCAGGGTTCACGACCACATCTTCACCTGCAATAAGCACTAAAGTCGGAACACTGAGTTGTGGTGCTTTGTTTAGTGTCCGTTTGCCTACGCTAACCAGCCAAGTCACGATACTGGCAGATTTGAACCGATGGTTTAAAGGGTCTGCGCGGCCCCTTTGCTGTTCTTCTTCATCGTGCGTTAAAAAATGCGCTTTATAAGGTAGTTGCTGGGTAAATTTTGGCGCGACGAAATTTAATACTCTTAATTTAAGCTTGTTGTAGGGAGAAATAAACGGTGCGAACGCGGGCGCGGATAAAATTAAGCCTGCCACCTGCACATCAAGGTTCAGCACCATGGACGCAGCCACAAGCCCGCCAAGGCTATGACCAAACAGGATTGGAGTGGCATCGGTTTCTTGAGAAAATGCGATTAACTGCTCGCGCGCTGTCTCCTCTAAATGATACTCCGAATTCAAGACCCCTCGCTTGCCAGCACTTTTCCCATGACCTGGGTGATCGTGAGCACCAACTTCATAGCCGAGCTCTGACAACTGCTGGGCCAGACGCTGATAACGACCGGCATGTTCACCAATACCGTGAATAAGGTAAATACCACGGCCTTGTGGTGTTACCCCGGCTGCAGCAGGCCAGCGATGTTGATGAACGGTGCTTGTCATACTATTAAGTGAGTATTGTAGTCACAGTCCATGGATTATAGCGCCCTCGGTGAGCTTATTGCCTTGTTCTGTGCATACATTAGACGGTTGCTCACTATTTGCCAACATTGTCACCGGGTGTAGTACATTAACCAACTCTCTCCACCAACGGGTATCGGAAACAAGATGGACATTTCAGGAAAAAAAGCGATTGTATTTGGCGGTACTTCAGGTATCGGTCTGGCTACATCAAAGCAGCTTGCAGCGCTGGGTGCTGCGGTAATAGCGATTAGCCGAGATCCATCTAAAGCTGTGGACTTACCGGATGGGGTTTCTGTTGAAGCATGCGATGTTACAGACGAAGATGCGGTATCCAAACTATTAAGTAAGCAGGCACCGTTCGACATTCTGGTCAGTGCGGCCACTGGTGGCAGTCGTGCCATTGGCGAATTTTCCGCCATGGAAATGGATGGCTACAAAAGCTCGTTCAACAAGTTATGGGGTTATGCACATGTGGTACGACACGGCATCGAACATCTCCCAGACCACGGTGCTATCGTATTGGTATCAGGATCACCAGCCAGACGTTGTGGTCCGGGTCAGGTTGCATTGTCATCCGTCGGTGGCGCCGTAGAGGCTCTGTCGCGCGCGGTGGCTAAAGAGATCTCACCCAAGCGAATCAACGTTATGTCGCCAGGACTAATTGATACACCCATGGTGCCCTTAAAAGGTGATGAGCGTGACGCACACTATCAAAAACTTACCGGCAACAACTTAATTGCTCGTGCTGGTAGTGCGGACGAATGTGCCAAGGGTATTGTGTTTTTAATTCAAAACGATTTTGTAACTGGTACGACACTTGACGTTGACGGTGGTATATTACTTTCGTAATCATGTCCGTAAGAATTGCTTACTCTCATCACTGTTTGTATATCAGGTTTGTACAAAGCCTTTAAAAAGGTTGGAAAAAACAGCGAGGCCAGACCACCAACGAACGTGGTAAACACCATGCTGCCTACCATCAACGCACCAGCGATAAGAGTAAGCAATCCCCCGATAAGCATAATGACTGACACGGCATTGCTCTCTTCTTTTTGCAATGCGAAAGCACTGGCTGGCAGTCTTGCTTTGATGTACTTCAGGGCATGCTCTTTTGTATCCACGTTAATAAAAAACAAGCGGGTCACGCCGTAGCTTGACTCTATGTCAATTGTCGCATCGTTACTTCGGCTTAACACAGCGGTTACATTTGACCAGTTCACTCTACTGATTTTGAATTCACTTTCATTTTCCAGAATGCTGTTACAGCTTGAATCTGCCCTATATTGATTAACCAGTGATTCGCATTGCGCCGCTTCAAAAACGATTGTGGCTAACGAGTCTTGCTCGAGTAGCACGATACTACTTTCATCTGCAGTATTTTGACTGGCATTAAGCCATGAAATATCCGAATAAGTACCTTCCTCTAACTCGTAACCTCGCTCGTTCAGAAACATAAAGTTCATAGCAGCATAGAATATCCAGCTTACTATGGCGGCCTGCACAACCACACAATATTCAGGCAACCCAAAGGTAAACTCACCAGCTACTGTCATGGTATAGCCCACCCCTATAGCGCTTGAGCCGAAAAATAGCGCCAATGCGACAGCTCTGACTCGGTATTTACGTCTTTGTCCTTGTGCCTGATTCATATGCGACTTGTGCGGGCTCGTTATCTGTCTAAAAAGTATTTTTCTCGCATAAGAACAGCGGCGGCTTAGTAGTCCAAATTGACACGACCTACACAAATAAATGAGAACCAGTGGGAGAAAATGAATGCAAATAGTTGAAAGTGGGCGTAGCATCAAGCCGTGAAGAATCTGACACATAATTAATGGTAGCGCTGGCGCCCACTGACTCAGACAAGTCTGCAGGACTTGGTATCAGCTGTGCATTGCTGGCCTGGCTGGCGTTCTCGCTTGGCGATGTTGGTATTAAGTATCTTTCTGGTGACTACCCTTTACACCAGATAGTATTGATTCGCACTGTGGTCGCCATGATCATTACGCTGTGCATTCTGGTGCCATTGGAAGGCGGCTACAAGAATCTAAAAACCAGGCACCTGCGGCTACATCTAATACGTGGTTTCAGTGTCGTCATGGCGAATATGACGTTTTTTCTTGGGCTCGCCTCTCTTGATATAGCGGAGGCTACCGCGATATTTTTTGTTGCTCCCTTGTTCATAACGGCGCTTTCATATTTTATTTTGAAAGAAGAAGTCGGAATATACCGCTGGTTTGCTGTAGTCATCGGACTAATAGGTGTTGTGGTCATGCTGCGCCCTGGGACGAGTTCTTTTCAACTAGCAGCGCTATTGCCATTAGTTGCCGCTTTTGCTTACGCTAATCTAAATATTCTGACCCGTAAAATTGGTCTAAGTGATAAAGCGTCGACGATGACGTTTTATATTCAGTTGGTGTTTATCATCGTCTGTAGTGCATTTGGACTGCTGGTCGGTGATGGGCGTTTTGCCACCGGCGACAATGCATCGCTCGACTTTCTGTTACGTGCGTGGACTATGCCAGGCTCTGACGATTTACTGGTCATGGTGGGTTTAGGCGTGTCTTCTGCGTTTGGTGGTTACTTGATATCTCAGGCCTATAGGGTCACATTGGCGGTCGTCATTGCACCCATTGAATATATTGCCTTGCTATTGGCGATATTATGGGGTTATCTCATTTGGGGTGAATGGCCCGACTTTGTTGCCTGGATTGGCATCGCGCTTATATTAGGATCAGGGCTGCTCATATTCTGGCGTGAAGTTGTCAGGGGCAAAAAGCTGGTTATTGCCCATCCGCTACGAAAGCCACGGTAAAATAAACTCAGTGACACAGTTTTCAGTGACACAGGTTAATGATGAGCTTCTGAGTAAAGGGGCTCAGTACTGGGCAAACCTTGTTCGTAACTGACTTGCGCAGCGATGAAGTTAACAAAAAACAATGACACGAAGCAATAAAGACAACACCGTGGGTTTTGTTGGTCTGGGTGCCATGGGATACGCAATGGCCAGTCGGCTTAGTGCGGCAGGCTTACAGCTTTGTGTGCATGACACTAACGCTGCTACTTGTCGGACCTTTACTTCTGCAACTAAACAAACCGCTGCGCATCCAGCTGATATTGCGCTGCAATGTCAGATCGTATTGCTGTGCTTACCAGATGAAGCAGCTGTTGAGTCCGTTTTATTCGGCAAACAGGGCTTGCTTGAACCTGAATCAATCAAAGTAAGCACAATCATCGATACCTCAACGCTCAATGTGCAGCGGGCCCGGCTTTTTGCACAGCAAGTTAGTGATGTGTCAGCTGCCTGTTATTGTGATTGTCCAGTTACAGGGCTACCTGCCAAAGCAATATCGGGTGAATTGACAGCCATGTTTGGAGGTCCTGCTACCAGCTTTGACTTGGCTAAGTCTGCTATTGAACACTTCGCCAACAACATTCTTTACTGCGGGGAGATCGGGCAAGGTCAGTTAACAAAAGCTTTCAATAACGTTATATACGACATCAATATTACCGCTTTTTGTGAATTAATACCTCTGGCGGTTAAATCGGGCCTGGATGCTTCATTGCTTGAAAACGTGTTAACAAGTGGAAGTGCCAGTAGCTTTGCCAGCGAACATTTCCTGGCTCGAATACTCGACAGACAATTCAGCGATGATTTTTCATTGCAGGCAGCTTATAAAGATATCACCAATGTTAATGCGGCAAAGCAAAGCGCACAGGCAAACACCCCACTCTTTGACGCAATGCAAGATCACTATAAAAAAAGCCTGGCAGCAGGGCTAGGTGCTGAGCCTAAAAGTGCGTTAATTAAGCTCTACGAGCAGGCATTGGATGTGACCGTGACTCGCTAATCTAAAAGTTCGCATGCGAAAATATAGAAGCACTCATGGCACTTTCATTTTTGGCCTTGAAGGCCTGGCCCGGCACACCGATATTTCGATTATACTCAGATGCTTGGCAAAAAAGAGCAAAAATTCATGCCTACTATGCGTTGCTTCGATATTGGTGGCACAAAAATCGTGTGTGCAGATGTAAGCGAGTGCGGGACCATTACAGAGCTTGCGCGTGTCCCCACTCCAACGCATTCATATGATGCGTTTGTGGGTGAATTGTCAAAGCTGTGCGCTGATAATTCGAAGATTGAAGCCATCGGTATCTCAATTGCCGGAACCATAAACGCCGATACGCAAGTTATAAGCAGTGCCAATATCGCCTGCGTTTCAGGCAAACCACTAGCGTCTGAACTGAGCGAAGCATTAAGTCATAAAGTTCATGTTATTAACGATGCCAATGCATTTGGCCTGGCGCAAGCCCGCCTTGGTAAAGCGAAAAATCATGAAGTGGTCCTGGCGCTAATCCTGGGCACCGGTGTTGGTGGCAGCATTATTATTGATGGTTCTATAGTAAACGGTAGACATGGGACGGCAGGCGAATGGGGTCACGGTCCAGCCACCGCTGCCAGAACTGGCTTTGCCCTACCCACTATCAGGTGTGAATGTGGTCAGCCAAATTGTCTTGATGTTATAGGCAGTGCACGCGGCATTGAGCTGTTATACAAACAGCTAACATCAAACGAGCTCACCTGCCCGCAAGTCATCGCATTGTGGCAGTCTGGCGACGAACAAGCTAGTGAAGTGGCCGATGTGTGGTTAGATGTTGTTGGCGGCGCTTTGGCCAACATTGTCAATTTTCTGGAACCCTCTATCGTGGCCGTAGGGGGAGGTTTAGCAAATGCAGTACCGCTTATCACAGCCTTGGACGCAGAGGTGAGCTTACGCAGAATGGAAGCAAATCAAACAGGATTGCTCTATTGCGCCACATCAGGCCCTGAACAAGGTTTGCTGGGTGCTGCTCTGTACTGTCAGACCCAATAGAGGAACTTCAGTGCTAAAGGCTCAATGTACGCAGCCCAATATATGCAGCCCAGTGAAAGCAGCCCAATAAAAGCAGCCAGGCAAAACAAGCCTGCTTATTAGAGCTTAGTGAAATAACAGTTTGTCTGATAACAGTAAAGCTTTAGTTATCAAACAAGGTATTAAGCAATTTGTACTGCAACGTCAAGCCACCATTAAAAATAAGATCAATTAATCGAGAATCCTTAACCATTAGCACCAACTCAGACATTCCCCACAGCTCAAAGAAAACCGATGAAAGTAATTTATGCTCAGTTGCAACAAAACCAATTGCGCCACCTATTTGGTTTTTAGGGCTCTGTACAGCCAGTGCGGTAATTGGCTTAACCATACTGACCCCAGCACTACCGCTTATTAAAAACGAACTGGCGGTATCAGGAAAAGCGGTGCAGCAGCTACTAACTGTATTTCTTATAGCGTTAGCCATCGGACAACTGGTTTGTGGGCCACTGTCAGATCGCGTTGGACGTCGCCCAGTATTGTTAGTCGGTGCACTGTTATTCAGTGTGGCTGGGTGCCTGGCCATGTTCACGCAAAGCATCGAGCTACTTATAGCATTGCGATTTGTTCAAGGCCTGGGCGCTTCTGCCTGTATGTCGATGGGTCGCACCATTGTTAACGATGTGTATGCTCGTGATGACGCGGCTCGACAAATGTCCACAATCTCAACGGTTTTAGCAATCGCGCCCGCGCTATCACTGGCATTTGGTGGGGTATTAGCCGAGTACGCTGGATGGAAAGGGACTATGGCCATATTGGTCGTTGCTGGCACTACTGTATTTTACTCGGCACTAAAACTACTAGTAGAAACCAACCTGAATCTACTACCCTCGTTAAATTTTAAAACGGTATTCAAAGCTTACGCAACCTTGGTAAGTAACACGCAGTTTGTCGCATGGGCGATGGCTGGTGGCATGCAAATTGGTATTTTCTTTTCTCTTAACGCATTCCTGGCGTATCAATACCAACGCAACGGGTACTCCATGGCTGAATTTGGGTTTTGGTTTGCGCTTACGCCTGTTAGCTATATTTTAGGAAACGCTCTAAATCGTTTTTGGTTTGTAAGTCGAGGCATTGAGCTAGCCGCTTTTGTTGGTTGTATGGTAAGCATGGTTGGCATAGTGGCTTTGTATATAACCCAAGCCATGGGGTTAGCACATGCCCTGTCGTTAGCAATTCCGTGTTGCATATTTGGTTTTGGTAATGGCATGGTAGTCGCTAATACAACGATCGGCGCAATCACGGCAGCTGGTAAATTTGCTGGCACTGGCAGTGGTGTAGTCGGCGCGTGGCAAATGGCCACCGGTGGCATCGCAGGAGCCATCATTATTGCGCTTGGTGGTGATCAAATATTTTCGATTGCAGCAGGGGCGCTGATTGTCATGTCAATAATAGCAGTGGCCTCTATGGTTTATATTCGACGTCACCGCTTGATCTAATATTTTGTTTGTCTACACACTAATCGCTGGTAAACGCAGCTACTTTGTCATTAATGCCGGTATCGCACGAGTAACAATAGCGACATTCTAACAGGTATTTTATTGACGAAGTTGGCTTACGATGACGGTTGTTGGTTTGCTGTATTGATTTCTGGTTCTTTTACAAACTTAAGCACAGTCATACCAATAACAAACAAAATTATTATAGACACAATGCCAATGCGTGGACTACCAGAAGTTGCACTAACGATACCCACCAATACTGGTCCCAGCACTGCCGCCGACTTACCCATCATATTAAAAAAGCCAAAATACTCACCACTGCGTTCTGCTGGTATGAGCTGGCTGAACAACGATCGGCTTAACGACTGCACCCCTCCCTGTACCAAACCCAAAACAACTGCCAAGCCATAAAAATGCACTTCGTTTTGTAAAAATGAAGCAGCGAAAGTGGCCACAACATAAGCGGTGAGTCCAATCCATAGACCGAATCTAGCACCATACTTTTGTCCTAAACGACCAAACAGGATGGTTGCCGGGAAACCGACAAATTGAACGATTAACAATGAAATAATTAAGCTATTGGCTGGCAAGCCTATCGATAAGCCATAGTCTACAGCCATTCTAATAATGGTCGCCAGGCCATCAATATAAAACCAATACGCTAATAAAAACAGCGCAACGTTTCTATCAGCAAGGATACGCTTTATTGTTGCGCCAAGTGCCTTTAGCGATCTACTAATGCTGATTTGTGTGTGTGCTGTGCCTGGTTTGTCTTTTACGAATAGCAGCAGTGGAATGGTAAACACAAACCACCAAATGCCCACGCTTAAAAACGACCAGCGTACTGCATCTGCCGCGCCTGCCAGGCCAAACCATGCAGGTTTGATAGTCATGGCTACATTCACAAGAAACAAAAGTCCGCCACCAAGGTACCCCAAAGCAAAACCCAGAGCCGATAAGCTGTGCTGTTTTGATTTTGGTGCCAAAATAGGCAACATGGCGTCATAAAACACATTGGCACCTGAAAAACCCATGATAGCCACAACATAGACAATCACTGCCAATGGCCACATGCCTTCGCCCACTAAAAACAAACAACTGGTTGCCAAAATGCCCAGCATGGCAAAGCTTAGTAGTAGTCGTTTATGCAAGCCACTGGCGTCTGCAATCGCGCCCAGGATTGGCGCCAGCAACATGATTATTAAACTGGCAATCGAGTTTCCCAGTCCCAAATAAAACGTACTCTGCGTTACCGCTAGTTCTCCACTCCAGTATTGCTTGAAAAAAAGCGGAAAAAAACCAGCCATGACGGTGGTTGAAAAGGCAGAATTTGCCCAGTCATAAGTTGCCCAGGAGAGTTCTGATCGATTATTTTTTTCTTTCATAGAGACCATGCTATCAAACAAGTAGTGGTGCTACCTTTTGCGATTAGTATTAAGTTAAGTTGAAGTTAACTGACTTGTCCGGCGACTGCCAACATAACACCACCCACCACAACAATAATCCAAACACCACGTTGCCATCCAATTTTTTCACCTAACCAAATCCAGGCGAACACCGCAGTCGCTGCAGCAAACGCAGAAAAGCCAATAGCGGCAGCTATGCGGCCCTCGCCTCTGGAACCGATAAGAAACGAACCCAGTGCACCGGTTTCAAGCACAGCCTGCACAAGCACCAAATTCAACAAACGTCCACGGGGCCATTGCATAGATTTATCTTTCAACAATACAAATAGGATTAGAACGATCGCACCCAGCAACGCAAATAAACGATTTAAGTACAAGGCGTGCATTGCACCTAAAATGCTGCCGGCTTCTTGTGCCAAAAACATGCGCAAGGACACGGCAAGTGCCGCTAACAGACCATAGCAGGCAGTGACGCGCAACCAACTGGCGTCATAGTGCTTAACCTGCGCATCCACAGCAGTTGGCCTTGCCAACATAGCGACACCAGCAAACACGACAATCATGGCCAGTATTTGCAACCAGGACCAAGGCTGCCCAGTCAGTATATTGAGCAGTACAAGCAACACAGTGAATGTAGATGCGGCAGGTGATGCTAGCGCAACAGGTCCTCTGGCAAGGGCCTTATAAAGAAAATACAAAGCCACCAGATTCAACAAACCAGAGATAGCTGAAGCGGTCCATCCCCAGGTATCCCACGCTGGCCAGTCATTTGTGGTTAACAGCCACCCAGACAGCACCAGTAGAGACAACCCCATAATAATGAGGAATAAAATGCTGGATGCGACTCGTTGCGCTGTTACGCGAGCTATGCAATCTGATGCCCCAATTAAAACGGCACCCAGCAAGCCCCATCCAATTCCATTCATCGAATATAAGTTGTCTTTGTTGATATTGGCGGCAATCTTAGCCGGGATCAGGCTGCGTGACGGGCTTTTATTCCGATTGAGCGATTTGCCTGTATGCGAAGCATGTATTGACCCGTGGTTAATTAAATGCTTATACTGCAATTTTCCAGTTTTGCCCCACTTTATAATGCTCTATGGCTTACGCGATCGCTAAAACTATGCCTCCGGACGCCATTCCGATCATTGACCTCGGTCCGATTCGCGACCGCTCGGATATGCAATCGGTGGCAAATTCACTGCATAAAGCCAGTCAATCGCTTGGCTTTATTTATGTCAAAAATCACGGCATTGATCCGGCATTGATTAAGGCTGCAAGACAACATGCATTTAAATTTTTTCGTGGCGCTGAGCAACAAAAAGCAGCCGTGAGAGTATCCCCTTCACATCGAGGCTGGCTTAGACCAGGTGCGTCCAAAATGGATGACAAAGCCAGGGCCGATCTGAAAGAAAGTTTTTTATGGGCACACGAAAGTTCGGACGATATTCAACTGAAAGACCACCCCTTCCGAGGTCCGAATCAATGGCCAAGTAACGTACCAGAGTTGAAATCTGTTGCTACGGACTACTTTAACCAAGCGCATGAGGTAGCCTCGGTATTGATGCGTGGCTTTGCACTGGGTTTAAAACTTGATGAGCAGTTTTTCTTAAAAACAAGCGACAGGCCGCTAAGCAGAGCTTCGTTCGTTTATTACCCGGCACAAGATGAGGCTTTGGGCCAAGAACAATTCGGTGTTGCGCCACACACGGACTTTGGTGTTTTGACTGTACTCTGCCAGGACAATACAGGTGGTCTGCAGGTGCAGAATATCAATGGCGACTGGATACACGCTCCACCGATAGAAGGCACATTAGTGGTCAACGTGGCTGACTTACTCAGCCGATGGACCGCCGGAGCATATAAATCTACGCGTCACAGAGTCGTCAATACATCAGGAAAAGAGCGTCTATCACTGGTATTAGCATACGACCCCAACCCCGAAACTAAAATAGACGCCAATGAAATACCCGGCTTTGTGGCTTCAGATGATCCAATAACGTGCGGAGACTATTTGCTATGGCGCTTTGAGAAGGCATTCTCTTATCGCAACAAGTCGAGCTAAAGATATGGATATAGTCGTTGATATGAAAAAGCCGGCAGAGAATCGAAGTGAATCTAATGATCAAGCCATTGGATCTGCTCTACGCGATCTGCGCGTATCGCATGAGATATCTGCACGTGAGTTGGCGGTCAACTCTGGTGTATCAGCCGCAATGATCAGCCGAATTGAAAGTGGTCAGGTCTCACCGTCTATTTCTACCATGACAGCGCTGAGTGCGGCGCTAAACGTACCCTTGGTGAGTCTGTTTAGAGACATGGTTTCCGAGCGTACCGACTTCACTCACGTCAAGAAAGGCAGTGGTGTGATGTCGACCCGATTAGTTGGCGAGCATATCCACCACTACTACAATATTGCGTCGCACAAACGACGCGATCTTAACTTTGAAGCCCATTTGGTAACAGTGACGCCTCAAGACTGCCAACCACCAAGTTATATCGGCCATGGTGTGTCTTTTATGCATGTATTGGCTGGATCTGCAAAATATTATTATGGAAAGCAAGAGCTTATGCTCGAAGAAGGCGACAGTTTGAGCGTAGATGCTGAGCTGGTGTATGGTTTTCGCGAAATACTGACACCAGAGTTCACCTTTTTATCAGTGCAAGTGGACGCTCGCCGATGAGTGCATGGATAAGCATGATTGGTGATGAACAAGCCAGTGCTGATCTTCTGGATGCACTCAAGTTGGCTCGCACACCCCATGGCACGGTTGATAATGTTATGCGTGTGCATTCTCACCGTCCCAACACTATGCGCGGCCACGTGGCTTTATACCGAGCAGCGTTGCATGATGAGCGCAACACAATTCCTATGTGGTTACAAGAAACCATTTCATCTTATGTTTCAATTCTTAATGCCTGCGAATATTCGCTTACCAATCACTGGGCAAACGCTCGACATCTGATTAACGATGACCAAAGATCTGACGCCATTATTAGTGCATTGCACGCACATGAGCCGGAGCGGGCTTTTGACGGCGCTGAATTGGCACTGCTCAATTATGCGTTCAAGCTAACTTTGCACCCATCTGACATGCAACACGACGATGTCGAACTACTGAAGCAAACTGGTCTTGACGACGGTCAAATACTGGAAGCTAACCAGATCGTTGGTTATTTTAATTACGTTAATCGACTTCTGAATGGACTGGGTGTCACCACTGAGGGCGACACAGTCGGTTACTATTCAGGTGAACAGAACCATGAGTGATGCAACCGCGCCCACCGATTTTTCTGGTGCGCTGACGTTGCTGCGTGAATGTGTCGGCGGTCGTTCTGGCGAAAGATTATTGATTGTGAGGGACGCCGAAGAATTCGGTTGCTATGATGCAAAGACTGTCAGTATGGTAGCGTCTGCTGCCAGATTTATTGGTATGGTGGTGTATGAGACTCAAGCTGGTTCATCGGTTGATAGCGATGCGCAAAAAACAGCGCTACTAAATACAGTTAGTGGTTTTGATCATGTCGTGTTTTTTTCGCGTGTCGGCGATCAAATTCGCTTTGTAAATAACGCGCAGATGCCCTCTTCCACCATGTGCTACACCCTATGTGGGCACTCCCTCAACTCACAATTTGGTACAGCGTGCCATTATGGGATGGGCGAAATAAAGGATGCTATCGATACCGCTTTTAACGAAGCCGCACAAATCAAAGTAACGTGTCCACGAGGAACTAACTATGTTGGATCTGCGAAAAACCAACTTGTCAATGCAGTGGAAGTCGGTATAAAGCGATTCCCATTGCTGGTGCCAAAACCGATACCGGCAATGGGCTTCAGCGGTGACGTAGCACTTAGTCGATTTCTGGTTGGTACTGGATCAAAATATTACGAGCCCTATTGTCTACCTTTGCCACGCGATGTATTTGCTCATGTAGAAGCAAATCGCATAATTGAGTTCAAGGGCAGCGCAGAAGATGTTGCTCGAGTAGAACAGCACTATAACCATGTTAGCAATCAGTTTGGAATTGAGCCGTGGTTTGTCGATTCATGGCATGCAGGCATTCACCCAGCTTGTGAATACGCCGATGATGCGGAAAACGACGTGACTCGTTGGTCCAATAGCGTATTTGGCAATCCACGCGTTCTGCATTTTCACACGTGCGGTGACTACGCGCCGGGAGAAATTTCATGGCATGTTATAGACCCGACTATCTATGTTGATGGCACAGCAGTCTGGGAGGATGGTCGGCTTTATCCTGAGCGATTACCGCAATGTGCTGATATCCTGTTAAACCACCCCAACCTGGCAAACTTGTTTGCTAACCCGACTCGTCAAATTGGCTTAAGTGCGTAGACCTTACAGAGCTGCTGCTTGGGCAGAAGCTGAATTAAAAATCTTTTAAATAGTTTCTATGGTCTTTAGGTGTAATTAATAACAGCCACCATTCAAGAAATGAACCCAATAGACAAGATAGCTTATCATCGAGGTGTTTTACAGTGGCGTGTCTATTGTGCAAAGGCAGCCCTTTGACCAGGCGATAAAGATCGTCATCATTTAGACTTTCTATCTGAATAAGCTGACGTATAACAGAGTACTTTTTTTGCCATAACAAGCATTGTATTAGCAACCAGTTTTTAGATATTACGTCAAATGCGATACTTGACTTGTGTGAAGGTAATTGATTATCCGTCGACATTCTGTCTTGCTGGTACACTGTTTTGAGCTCGGGCGAAAAAAGGTGCATACCAGGTTCTTTGTGATGACCGTAGTGACCTGGATGGTTATTTGACGCTACAACATCGTAGGGCTTAGTTGCATCATGAAAGCCATGCCAGGCAAATATAAATGAGTGAAAAACCCAGGCCATTGACACGTAAAGACAAAACAACAAGCTTGCAAATAGTGGTTCAATCATAAACACGGCACTAATAAGCACCAAGTTATACGCGCTCGCAACTAGCAACTTTTTAAGATGCCTGTGTCGAGCCAAAGCCCTGAAGTAACGTGCTGTGTCCAAGGGAAATAAAAATGAAAATTGTAACCACATCAAAGATTTGGAAAAATCAGCAATGCTGGTCAAATCGAAACGTAAGGTAGATTGCCAATCCGCTGGACCGTTGTTCTCAATGTGATGGTGGTGGGTATGTGTCAGAAAGTAACGCTTGGGTGCCCAGTAGTATAATGGCCAGACTAAATAGATTCGTATTTTTTCAAGCGCAAATAATATGACTGCAAAAGGGGTGGCCTGTTCAATCCTGACTAAAACACCATCGCGTGAATGCGCAGAGAGATGCTCCACCATTTCAAAATCGACTAATATCAATACCATGAGCAACGCGTTAACACTGAGCCAGAATGGCAGAGTGCCAGTCTCAGCAATCAACAGAATTAAAAACTGACCCAGAACGAACAGGCTAATCATCAACGAGCCCAGCCAGGTTCCTTGAGACAGTAAATGAACTTGTATTCCTGCAGGCAACGGTTGGTTTTCAGCAACCCATTCTCGGTTATGTAATACAGTGAGATTGAGAATTAAATCAGTGCGATTGCCTTCTCGATATTCAATTGCTACTTTACAGGTGAGTATGCACATCATGGCTGTGAAAACAGACAGAGCCATAAAAATCCATGTAGCTGGATGATTATCTGGCCTGTCAAGAAGCAAAACAACAACAGAGAAAATCAGATTAAGGAATATGAGTACCGGTATATTAACCAGGCTAAAGCGAGACAGCAGCTGTAGAAATGCTATGGATGGAACTCTGAGTACAGCAAAGTATGCAGCTAAAATTGTACGTCGAAATAAATAGAAAAAAATGTTTAGTAATAGTATCGGGACGCACAATAGCAACCACCAATCATTCAATATTGTAATTGGAACTGTATTACCTTTGTTGTTCTCGATTAACATTGACTTGTGTCATACAGCCTGAGCATTTAAGCGAATTCGCGACAAACCCATTGACGCACGTCATCAATCATTTGATTTCTATGTTCAGCCAGCATAAATAAATGATCAGCTTGTGGAAAATATCGCCAGGATATTTTCCTGGCTAAGTCTGAATTTCCGAACATGTCTTTAAACTGGCCACTATAGTTGTAGTAATCTGCAACCCCACCAGTGTATAAAAAACGCATTTTTGTATTGTGCCTGCACAGACTGCTTAAGATATTTGAAACTTCCTCGCGAGTTTTACGTGTCAGATTTCCATCATCCGTCATTGAATAAGCAGCGTGCTCTAATGCGTTTTTGCCCGGTCTAAATAATCGCTCCCGTACTTTCTGAGCGTATCTGCTAACACCACGATGCCAGTGTTTAAAACGAAATAGCCGAGGGATAATGTGTGTAATTGCGTGTTGAATGTAGAAGCGTTTAGTACGAAACCCAAAACCATCTACTGCGACCAGACCCGCCACTCTTTTGTCACTTTGGGCGATAAGAATAGAATCTACCGCGCCTGAGCATAAGCCAAACAGAATAAATCGTGTGCAACCGTGGTGCGATTGCATGAAATCCATTGCAGACTTGGCATCCTTTCTAACTAATTCTGCATTACTTTGTACGTCTGCATTAGCACCGCTGTCACCCAAACCCGAAAAATCCATACGCAATGTATGAAAACCACACGAGCCAAGTGATCTTGCCAGTGATGTATTGATTCGGTTGGGTCCAACGTGATGTAGATATCCAGCGTTGAACATAATCACTGCAATATCACCCCTGCCGTTATTCTCGCCAGCAATCGGTTTGGTGCTTATACCCACTAGATTGGTACTTGCGTCAATGATATGAGCATATTCCATAAGAATAAGTGTATCAGTAACCACAGTTTGCGATTAAGAGGACATTCACATAAACCAGGCCCCTAGCCTTATGGTTGGTTTTGGCCGCGTTTTGAGTTCCCATCATCATTTTTGCATTCGTACATATACCTATTTACCAACCTAAACAAGATTAGACTGGATAATTTCGCTAACATGAATGGGTAAGAGCGCAAGTATGATCAATGACAACAACTTGCAGCATTTTTCGATTAGCCGTTCTAACTAATTTGTGGCCTAAAATGACGACAGGAAAGTCAGAGAATACAACGTTGTTAGAACACGATGCCTCTCGCCTACAAACTGAGAATAGGGATTTCTACCCACTAAGTCTCGCACAACAACAAATTTGGGTTGGACAAAAAGCCGCGGGCTCTACACCCATATACAACATTCAAACGACTTACCACATACATGCAGGTATCAACGCCAGTTTGTTTCAAGAAGCTTGCGAGCGCGTGGTTGCAGGTTCTGACATATTACAAACTGTCTTTGTGCAACTTACACCGATAGAGGTTGTACAGAAAAGAGATATAAGCGTTCGTGCCAATTGCGAGCTGGCTCGACTAAGCCTTGATGAAGGCATTAGCTTGGATGAAAGCATAAAGCGTTGGGCTAAACAACAGGGGCTTATTTCACTGGACCTCAGCCAATGCTGCTTTAGGTTCCGACTGTTACAGCTACCCAATGACACTTTTATTTTCTATTTTAGTATTCATCACATTATAGTCGATGGGAGCGTTCTGCAGCTGCTCTGGCATGCTATTGAAAAGCAGTATCACAATCTGTTGAAAGACGCAGCCAAAAAAGAAGAGGCTGGAAAACCTGATACCGATTTAGTCCCGTTCAAAATTTGCTGCAAAGACGTCGAAGACCAACAACCACTGTACCGTGATCATGTTGAAGAACAAATTCGACACATCGATTCACCTGAGCGGCAGGCTCGATTACTATATTGGCAAAATAAGGCGGCTAGCCAATTTCATCCTTCTGGGTTCTACGGAAATAACGAAAAACCCGGATACGAAACTAATCGAAATTACTGGGACCTGGATTCTGAGACTCGCCAGAAGGTATCTGAGTCTCTTGAGCATCCCGTCTTTAATTCAAACAACCAGCTGAGCAAGAATAAAACCCTCTTTGTACTGGTTGCCACAGCTTTACTAATTACAAATAGTAAGTGCCAATCAAATAGTCACCAACGGCTTGGCTTCCCTGCTCGTACTCGTGGAGACAAAGCATTTCAAAAGTCTTTTGGCATATTTGTAAGCCTGGGCTTTCTTGATATTCAAATATCTTCATCTGAAACTGTAGAGACACTCGCAGCGAAAGTTGATGCCGAGTTAGGCGTCAGTATGGATAACCTGGATTCAAGCATACAGAACGCTAAAATTACCCGAGCATTTACCAGTAGCCTTAATATCGTAATCGCTAAAGCAAATAGCTTTGGGTCTGTGCCTGTTACAGCCAAAGCCCGGATAAACGGGTATTACAGCACAGGTAATGCACTTGATTTGCACATAAATGACTTCACAGGTAACGGTGACTATAGCTTTTTGTTCGATATGGCTGAGTCTGTTTTCAGCCTGAAGGACCAGAAGCGTTACATAAAACATTTTAAATGTGTTTTTGAACAGATTATGTCTGACCCAACAGCAGCTGTTGAAAACATCACAGTGCTGTCCGAAGGTGAAAAAGCATCCTTGCGCAAATTGGGTGCTGGCCCATCTGCTAAAGCGTTGCCTTTTCAGACAATCACTCAGCACTTTAGCGATACTGCCAAATCTTACGCCAACGAAATCGCACTGGTTAGCGGCGATTCACGTATCAGCTACAAAGAGCTTGAGAATCGAGTCGATGCGTTGGCGTGCTATCTCGCCAGTTTAGGTTGTTGTCAAGAGCAAACTATCGCTGTGGCCTTAGATCGTTCCATTGCCTGTTATGTATCTGTTTTAGCCACATTGCAGGTGGGTGCTCGTTTTCTATTATTAGATGAAAAATTACCAGACAAACGCCTGTCGTTCATGCTTCAAGACGCAGACGCTGCATACTTGCTAACCACTAGCACCAATCAACGGCTTTGGAACACTACTTCTATTCTGCAAATTAGTATTACACACGATGGCCACATAAACATGGCCGATTCAATGCGAGTCCATTCAGCTCAATCATCAATTGAAAAAAGTAACGCTCTGGGAGATACCGCTTACCTGATGTATACATCGGGCAGTACAGGTGAGCCTAAAGCTGTAATTGGAACGCACTTAGCAACGCTTAATCGTTTGCAATGGATGTGGAGTCGATATCCGTTTAACAAAGACGATATTTGTGTTCATAAAACGGCACTGAGCTTTGTTGATGCAATTTGGGAGCTTTTCGGTCCTTTGCTACAGGGTATACCGACAGTCATACTGTCAGATGATGATGTGTTAGACGTTTTTCGATTTATGAGTGCATTAGAGGCTTATCGCATCACACGAGTATCATTAATTCCTTCATTACTTTCGATCTTGTTAGACAGTGAAGTCTGCCTACAAGAGAAATTGTCCCACTTGAAGCAAGTGGTGGTAAGTGGTGAACCGCTATCGACCGAACTGGCAAAACGATTCCACAACAAGCTTGGCGAAACGCAGCTAATAAATTTGTACGGTTCCACAGAGATTACTGCGGACGTTACTTACTCCGAAATCACTCCCAACATAGCATCAAGCAGAATCACTGTAGGCAGGCCTATTGATGGTGTGCAAGTATTACTGCTGGACCAAAGCTTATCGCTTGTCCCACAAGGCAGTATTGGCGAAATATGTGTAGCGGGAAACGCTTTATCCGCTGGTTATCACAATCGTCCAGCACTACAATACAGTAAATTTATTCCTAATCCATATGGTTCAGGAAAGCTATTTAGAACAGGTGATCTCGGTAGATTTCAACCCGATGGGCAGTTAGAACATTGCGGTCGCAATGATACACAGCTTAAGGTTAAGGGTCAGCGCTTAGAGGCCTCTGAAATTGAACATAACGTATTCTTATACGGTGGTATTAAACAATGTTCAGTGGGCGTTAGCCGTACGGACGCTCTCTATCTGTGTTTTGAGCAGCCGCAACAACAATCCATAGACGTCACCGAGTTAGGTACATACCTGCAATCCAGACTGCCCCGATATATGCAGCCAGAAATTATTCTCGGTGTGGCAAGTCTGCCAACACTACCGAACGGTAAGCTCGATAGAGAGGCCATCGCGCGTCTATCTGAGACTACAACAAGCACTCATGCTCATCGCTACAATGCACTAACAGACACGGAAGCTGCGCTGCTGAGTATTTGGCGTGAGGTGCTATCGCGTGATGACATTGATCTCACTGCTGATTTTTTCGACATTGGTGGCAATTCTGTTTCTGCGATGCGAATCGTATTAGCACTTAATCAAGTTGATATACCACTGGATTTATCCGACGTTCTTCAAATAGGCAGTATTCGGCAGTTGGCTGTGGTTGCAGATTCAAAAGTAAATGAATCCGTCAAAGTCAATGCTGATCTTCGTGAAAAAGTCAGTGAAACTCTGGCGGCTCAAAATAAAGCTGCGCAGTTGATGGAGAAAAATCTGGCGGTGAATAATCCACATGCCCGGTATAAAGCAGAGACAGAGAACGAGCAGCGGCTATTGTCAATCTGGCAAAAAATACTGAAAAAAGAACAAGTAGACTTAAGAGCTGATTTTTATGATGTCGGCGGTAATTCAATATTGGCCATGCAGATCATGGTTGAAGCAAAGCAGCTTGGTCTGTCGTTAAGTCTGCGTGAAATTGTTGACAATGGCTGCATAGAGCAACTAGCTAAAGTCGTTAAACACAATGGTCAAAACACAGCCGACAAACAGTTTAAAAGCATAACGGCTGTCACCAATTCAAAGCACAAAAATAAGCAAATTAATGCCTTACTACAAAGCCATGGACATAATGTACAAAATCAACAATTTCAATGGTACCCATTAAGCGGATCACAGCGAGGAATTTTGTTTCACATGATGATGTTTGGCATAGATCAGCCACTGTATGGCGCTCAAGGTAGAGCTGATCTTGAAGGCCTGATAGACCATGAGATTTTTGAGGCCGCCTGGCAAGTATTGGTTAATCGTCACGATGCAATGCGATCGATCATATTGCATGAGAACCTACAAGAACCCGTGCAAGTTGTTTTACCTATAGCAACGCAAAACTGGCAATACGCAGACCTTTCACATTTGGGTGTGAATGAACAAAGCATAGAATGTGAGCGAATTGCTGCCAATACAGTCAATAAGCTAATTGCCATCGATGAAGCACCACTTTTGCGTGTCACGCTTATTAAACTGTCGAGCCAGGTTCATCATTTTATCATCGACTTCCATCACATTATGTTTGATGGTTGGTCAGTGGCCTCACTCAGCGAAGAGCTTGCGTTGGCCTACAAAGCACTGGTACATAAAATACAACCGAAGTTCAAGCCCTGCGGGCAATTCCAACAACATGTTGCAGCTCTTGATTCGCAGGATACTAACAAAGCGAAAGAATTCTGGCGTAACGACCTGGCAGGATTCACCCAGCCGTCTAGCATTTCCTCTATGCGAGCTCAATCAGAATACTATGCCACCGGAAATCATCGCATAAAACTGGATAAGAAGACAACTAGCGCCTTAAATAACCTGGCGAAGCAATGTCGTGTCACACCTAACACATTAATACAGGCTGCGTGGTCGATTGTCTTGTCCAGACGACTTTACACCGAAGACGTTTTATACGGTTTTGCTGTAACCGGCAGATCAAGCGGCATCCAGAATTATGAGTCTGCGATTGGTATGTTTGTCAATACACTACCAATGCGTGTGCAGTGCAAAGGAACACTAGCGTTAAAAGCCTTTTTACAGAAGCTTCAATACAAATTATTATCGCTCATTGAACTGGAAAATACTCCGCTGGTAGATATTCTACAAGTTAGCGAACTCGACTCTCACGCCATACTATTCGACTCCTTGCTTGTATTTCAAAACGTTCCGGCACCTTGGGATGACCCTGATATGCCATTTCAGGTTACGAATCGACATAACCATGAGAATAGTCATCTACCACTGACAATTGAAGTATTCCCTGAAGATGAATTAAGGGTGTTGTTCTTGTACATACCTGAGTATTGCAGTGAAGAATTTGTTAGCGGCATCTCATTGCAATTTCGAGATGCAATGCAATCTATGATAAACGTCGGCCCTGAAGGACTGGTGGCTGACATTGCGCGCACATCCCCAGAGCAAATAAAACAGCGAACAAAACAGTTCAATGATACTTTTATGGACTACCCTATGGAAAAATCCTTTATCGACTTAATCTGGGAGCAATCGGCTAAGTCTCCTTCTGCTATCGCGGTTAGTTTTGATTCAGACTCCCTATGCTATGCAAATTTAATCAAAAAAGCTGACGCATTTGCAACTTACTTGCGTGCTCAAAATATTGGTATGGGTACGCTGGTTGGAATTTGCGTGCCGCGATCACTTGATATGTTGATAGCGTTGCTGGCAGTTGGAAGAAGCGGTGCAACCTATATTCCCATTGACCCGGAGTACCCTGACGACAGAATAAATCATATTGTCGCTGACTCTGGGCTTACACATTTTATTTCTGTTCAATCGGTTTCCTATAAAGCAAATGTGACCGGCATCGTACAATATGAACTGGATACGCTATGGCCGCATATTCACACATTTTCAGACAACACGCCTTGGCCTAAATCAGATACCAGCAGTCTTGCTTACGTTATCTATACGTCAGGCTCAACAGGCCTACCCAAGGGCGTAAAAGTGACACAGCGCAATGTCACTAATTTTTTGCAGTCCATGAGGCGCAAACCAGGGATAACAAGCAAGGACAGCCTGTTAGCTGTCACCACCGTTTCTTTTGATATCGCCGTGTTAGAACTTTACCTACCGCTTATTTGCGGAGCACGGGTGGATATTGCTTCTCAAGCCACAGTGTATGACTCGTTTTCATTAGCGAACCGAATTCAGTCTGAGTCAATAAATTATATGCAAGCGACTCCAACGACGTGGCGACTTCTAATGGCTGCTGGTTGGACAGGTTCGGACCAGTTTAAAGCTTTGGTTGGCGGAGAAGCTCTACCAAGAGACCTGTGCCAAATGCTATTGCCAATCACCGGAGAATTATGGAATATGTACGGGCCAACCGAAACAACGGTGTGGTCCACATGCGGTAAGGTTAGAGATTCAAATTCAACGATCACTATCGGCAAACCAATCGCTAATACCGAAATTCTCATTATGGATACGGATGACACCCTGTGTCCAATCAACAAACCAGGTGAGCTTTACATAGCCGGGGACGGTGTCAGTATTGGGTACCATGAACGTGATCAGTTAAATGAGGCTAAGTTTATACAGCACCCGTTTGACTCAAGCAGTTGTCAAATGGTCTTCAAAACTGGCGATATGGCACGCTGGCTTGACAATGGTGAAATTGAATGCCTTGGCAGAGTTGATCGACAGGTAAAACTGCATGGGCACAGAGTTGAACCGGGCGAAATAGAATCAATACTTAATTCTATTGATTCCGTTAGTCAATCGGTGGTGCAGTTCTACAAATCTGATTTAGCTGACAGACTTGTTGCCTATGTTGTTATGAAAAACCAGGCAACTGATAACGTAACTAACAATGTATCTATTAGTTCAACTAACAGTACAGCTAATAAAGAACTAATTGAGCCACAAACCGTTGAACTGGGTGTAGGCAGTCATGGCGATCACTTAATGCGGCAAACATTACGGGAAAAGCTACCTGAATACATGATGCCGGCAGCTTTCGTGAGGCTTGATGTTATCCCTCTTCTGCCCAATGGTAAAATTGATTATTTGTCCCTGCCAGACCCTTTTGCAAATGAGTTATCGCAAACCCATAACGCTATTCAAATTGTTACCAATGCTGACGACACTGAACTCAGTATTAATAAACCGGTTTCGCAAACTGAAAAAAAGCTATGCGATATATTTCAAAACACGCTTCGTATAAGCTCTATCAGCATCAACTCCAACTTTTTCGATATCGGTGGAAATTCATTAATAGCCATGCAAATTATTGCTGCCTGTGGCCGAGAAAACATAGAAATGGGTATCGCCCCATTATTCGAATTAGGTACAATAAAAAAATTGTCAGTATTGATCGATACTGCACGAGATTCAAATACTGGCACCAAAACCAACGGTAATATTGAATCTCTATTAGAAGACAAAGAAAACACCAATACCGATCAAGCTTCTCATAGCAATGAAGACTTACTAAGAATTACGGAATTACTTAATGATAGTTAGGTTGATTAATATGGAAAGCAATTTGATAATAAAATCAATTTCAAAGCAGTTTCTGCTTGTATTTTTCACTTTAGTAATAGCAGCTGCCTGTGATTCGAGCAGAACCAACGACGCGGTAGTTGATGGCAGCTCACCTAACGGACAGGATCCTGATATATCAGAAGGGCCACAAAACGAATCGGCAGCTAGTATGCAAGGAGAAACAACGAATAATGGTGTAGATACAAGCGGTGCTGGAAACGATCAGGATGAAGTTGAATTGATGGAAGCGGACTATCCCAAAGACCCTGTTGAAATTGCCATGACTTGGAATGCATCGATGGTTACGATTCCCAATGGTGACGGCGGGGTTATCTCTGGCAATATAGGCTTGCTGAATAGCAGCACACTAACACGTGAGCAAAAATTACCTGTTGCTTTATACCTGCATGGCTGCAGTGGCTTCTTTAGTGGCGATGATTTTCGTATGGACTGGCTTGCAAGGCAAGGCTATGCCACCATCGCACCTGATAGTTTTGCACGATCGTTTTATCCTGATTCTTGTAATGTCAGCACTCGAGAGGCGTGGTTGTACAAACCAACTATTGAAATGCGACAAAACGATGCTGCTTATGCCCTTGAACAAATACGGTCATTTTCGTGGGTAGATCAGGACAATGTTTACATCTACGGTTTCAGTGAAGGTGGACTGACTGCGGTAACGCTTAATTCCACGAATCCGTTGCATCGAACAAAAGCACGGGTTGTCGAAGGGTGGAATTGCATTTCAATCCCCTGGGAAGAGTATACCGGCATATCTTCACCCGATACAGAACCTCTACTAACACTATTTGCCAACCAGGATCCATGGTTACTGGGAGAGCAGATAACAGATTCGTGCGCAAATTTCATTTCGCCAACCAACGGAAGTCAATCTGTTTTAATTGACTACGCACCGCTGAATACTCAGCACACGCTGTTGGAAGCATTAGAAATTCAGGAGATTGTTTTGAATTTTTTATTACAGCAGCAGGCTTTGCGTTAACTAATGATACTTACCGTACAATAATTTTTTGCATGACATATTTACGCTCTAACTAATGAGTAATTCAGCTCCTCCTAATGATATAGAAACGCTCCATCGGCTTACTGAAGCGCAACTGGGAATTTTATATCAATGCATTTTCTCTGAAGATCAACCCTCGTATCAAAACCAGATCAGGTATAGCATCACGGGTGAGTTTGACCCAAGTATATTAGAGAGAAGTGTCAATGATGTGATCGCACGACACGAGCCCTTGCGCACTGTGTACTTGCACAAAGGATTGGAACAACCTGCGGCAGTAGTAAAACGCTCTGCTGATATACCTTTTGAACGCCTTGACTTATCAGCGCTGAACGCAAAAGAGCAACAGAACGAGTTGGCTCGCATTTCATCCAAAAATATTAACTCGAAAATCACTCTAAATAAAGCGCCGTTAATCCGGTTTTCATGTATTCAATTAGCCTCCAAAGAGTTTCATTTGATTATTGATTTTCATCATATTATTTATGATGGATGGTCTAACTCGATTTTTCTTAGCGAGATTCAAGCTTTTTATGTAGCCCACTTGCATCAAACCAAGCCAGAGCTCCCACCGTCCTCAAAATTCAGCAATTTTATTGCTACTCAGTCCCAGTCCAGCGATGACTATGGACTGAGCTTTTGGGAAAATAAGCTTGCAGGTGTATCAGCCCCTACCCCTCTGCCTTTGGATAAGCAAAAACCCGGTCATGCAATAGCCAATGCTCAACACGAACACCATCTGAGCCAGCAGGACGCGTTTAAATTGAAAAAATGTGCCAGAGCAAATCGGATCACAATCAATGCGCTCATTGTTTCCGCGTGGGCATATACCATATCAAGATACACAAACAGCGATGATATTATTTTCGGTATGGCGCTTAACGGACGATCTCGCGTTATGGATGCGCACGAACGAACAATAGGCCTGTTCGTTAATACGCTACCGCTAAGATTACGTTGTGAATCAAGCATGGCATTAGGTGCTTGGTTGCAATATGTTCAAAAAGAACTGATTGGTATAAATCAATACGATCAAACACCGTTGTCGGCTATACATAAATTGAGCGATGTAAAACCTGGTGTTGAGTTGTTTGAAAGTTTAATTGCATTTCAGGATTTTCCGTCAACGGATAACGCCGAAGACATTAGTAGTAAAATACCCTGGCAGTACAGCGACACCATCATTCATGAAAACAGCCCATTGCCACTTACACTGGAAGTATTTGACGCTGAATCTATCTCGTTTTTAGCTATGTACAGCGATTTACGATTGGATAGAAAATCTGTTGAACAAATCGTACGCCACTTGTGTAATACCCTGCGATCTTTTGCGGACTTGAATGGTGCGAATCAAAGGGTAGCCGATGTCAGGATGCTTGGAGCGCATGAGCGAGAACAAGAATGCCAGCACTATCTTCAATACGCAAACAACGCTACTGACAAACAGTATTTAAACGAACATGTCACCACACCAAATCAGCACGATCGAAACAGTATCTTTGATTTATTTGAACAGCAAGTAGCAAAAAACCCAACTTCGATTGCTGTAAAAGACGATACGCTGTCACTCACTTACTTGCAGCTGTCATTGCGTGTGGACGCGTTAGAGCAATATTTGACACAGATCGGGGTTAAATCCGGCGATCGTGTGGCGATATGTACTGGTAGAAATGCCGATATGTATCCGGCTTTATTAGCACTTATAAAGATTAACGCACCGTTTGTTCCTGTTGACACGGCATGGCCTGCAAAAAGAGTGAGGCAAATCACTGAAGACTGCGAGGCTACTTTGGTTTTGGCCGATCCCGCTAATGTTAAGGTACAAAACGCGCTGTCAATTCCAGTGATGCTTATCGATGGCAGTAGCCCAGTCTCAGTTATGCCCGGCGTTACGGCCTCTCACCCTAGCAGGTCTACAGCGTTCAATAGTGATCATTTGTACGTCATGTACACATCTGGCTCTTCTGGTAAACCAAAGGGGGTTATCGGTACGCAAAGCTCTACGTTAAATCGATTTAATTGGATGTGGCAGCAATACCCTTTTAATGGGCATGACCTATGTGTTCAGAAAGCCCCGTTGTGTTTTGTAGACTCTGTCTGGGAGCTGTTTGGTGCTTTACTTAAAGGTGTAACTACCCATATAGCATCTGATGAAAAGGTACAGACCCCCCACGCTTTTGCTGACACATTGCAACAGCATCGCGCCACGCGCCTGGTAATCGTACCCTCTTTATTATCGGTATTACTGGAATCAGTAGAAAACATAAGTGAGAAGCTCTTTGAACTTAGGTTGTGCACTGTCAGTGGTGAATTTCTTCCAGTTGCATTGGCCAACTTGTTCAACAAATTGCTACCAGACTGTACCCTTTTAAACTTATACGGCTCAACGGAGGTTGCCGCCGACACGTGTTGGATAGAAATTGACCCCTCGATTTCATATCAATCAGGCCAGATTGGAAATCCCATTTCAGGTTGTGCGACGCACGTACTCAACAAAGACCTAAAGCCAATGCCGCCAGGTGCAATAGGTGAGCTGTGTATTAGCGGGCTGGGCGTTTCCGCCGGCTACATCGACAGCGGGTGCTCTGACACTGTCGCGTCGGTGGACAGTCCATTTACTGGCAATCCGTTCGCTGATGGCCTGCTTTACAAAACTGGTGATTTGGCCAGTCGCGGTATTGATGGCAGTCTAACTTTACATGGTCGCACAGATAGTCGACACAAACTCAATGGAATGCGTGTTGATTTACAGGAAATCACTGGTGTGATAATGGAACACCCTCAAATCGATTTAGCGATAACTCAAATAGCACATAATGGTCAGCTAATTTCCTGGTACCAAAGCCAGATAGCAGAGTCGCTTGATTCTGCAACGATAAGAGATTTTCTTGTCGATCACCTTCCCGATTGGATGGTTCCACAAAAACTACTGCAAATGCAGTCACTGCCACGCTTATCAAGTGGAAAAATTGACAGTGAAACTTTGCTAAAAACCTTAAAAGAACCGCAAACACAAACGCCAGAATCTGATGCTCTGTTAACTAAAAATGAAAAAGCCCTGGCGAAACTCTGGCAAGAAATATTGCCTGAATGCAAGCTGACAAGGGACTCTGTGTTTGTTGAAACCGGTGGCGATTCGCTGAGCGCCATGCGGTTAAACGCCGCAGTTCAACGTACCTTTAAAACTAACATCCCGCCGCGTATGCTGTTGGTTGCTAATCTTAAACAGTTGGCAAGCAGTTTTGATGTTGATAATACTGATCAACATGAACGATCTGACCCAGAGAAACAAGATAGCAATTCGGATTCGAGCGTCGAAACAAGCAAAACTGATAGGCTGAATGAAACAACGTCAGGAAAACCAGTTGCGCTTGAACCAATTATGTTTCCAGCGCAGGGGCAAACTTTGTATGGTGTGATCCATCACCCGCAACAAGATTCAAAAGACACGGCAGTTTTAATGTGCTCGTCTATTGCTCATGAATACATGAAAGTGCACAGCCTTTACCAGAGCATTGCAATGAACTTAAGCAAGCAAGGCTACTGTGTAATGCGTTTTGACTACACAGGCTTTGGTAATTCATCTGGCGAGCCTGGTACGGCTAACATTGATAACTGGCGTAACGACATAATACAAGCCGCAGCCAGGTTACGAAAAACCAGTAAAAAAACGAAGCTTACTATGGTTGTTTGCCGGTTGGGTTTACCACTGCTTTTATCTGCATTTGACTGTAAGACAACTAGAATCGTCGCGCTGGATCCTGTCTACAACGGACGAGCTTATACTGATCATTTGGCCAAGCTTCATCAGTTCGCGCTGGTAAATACCGATCGGTACCGGCACGCACAGACCAAAAGCCATCCATTTGAGCGCTTTGGGTATCTGTATTCAGAAAATCTGCTAAGCGAAATCTCATCGCTACAAGTTGACCCAAGCGAGCTTGATCAGAATATAGAGGTGAGTATTTTACAAACGGGTAACCCTTCAGATATTGACGGTTCTGGTCGGCATAACATCTATTACTCTGATTTCAATGGTAGTGCAGAGTCGACAGTTACCATTAACACCTTTTCAGGTTTGCACATTTGGTCAGATTACGACACAGCACAAGCGCTGATCTTGCATCAATCGCTCGCCGAGCACATTGCGCAGCTGGTCAGCCATGGTGAGGACAGGCTTGGAAGTGGTTAGCCTCGGTGGGCGGTCGCCTTGGTATTGGTTGTCGTCGTGTATTTAAGTCTTGCTGTCGATAGGCATTGCAACATGGTGTCAATGAATTTCAATCAAAGCACATTTAGCAGGGTGTAACACATATTTCTGCAGTCTAAGGGTCTATAATAGTGTTCTTTCTTCGATTCTGGCCACCCCTTTGTCTGCTGACCTCTCAAAATTTGCCGAGCTGGGCCTTGCCCCTGCTCTTCTTAATGCTATTGCTGATACTGGCTATACCACACCAACTCCCATTCAATCCAAAGCGATTCCTTTGGTCCTGAGCGGAGGAGACCTGCTTGCTGCCGCTCAGACTGGTACGGGAAAAACGGCTGGATTCACGTTGCCTTTATTGCAACGTTTGCACGAATCCGGCAATGGTCGCCCGCAGCCCGGTAAGCCGCGGTGCCTTATTCTGACACCAACGCGTGAGCTTGCCGCACAGATAGCCGAGTCGGTTAAAACCTACGGCAGCCATTTACCGCTAAAAAGCCTGGTGGTATTTGGAGGAGTAAACATAAATCCCCAACGTATGGCAATGCGTAAGCCTGTGGATATTGTCATTGCTACTCCCGGTCGTTTGCTTGATCTTTGCGGTCAAAACATCGTTAATTTATCGGCAATAGATATTTTGGTCCTTGATGAAGCTGATCGTATGTTGGACATGGGATTTATCCACGATATTAAAAAGATCTTGAAGCTGCTGCCCAAGAAACGTCAAACCTTGCTGTTTTCTGCCACTTTTTCTAATGACATCAGAAAACTTGCACACAGTTTTCTTTACAATCCGCAAGAAGTCTCGGTAACACCCCGAAATACAGCGTCCGAATTGGTAGAGCAAGTGGTGCATTTGGTCGACAAATCGAAAAAACGCCAATTATTAAGCGCGCTGATCAAACAGCACGATTGGCCACAGGTATTGGTGTTCACTAAAACCAAGCACGGCGCAAATCGACTGGCCGAGCAGCTCGGTAAAGACGGCATCGAAGCGTTGGCCATCCACGGCAATAAAAGTCAGGCTGCGCGCACTCGAGCATTAAGCCAGTTTAAAGACGGCACCCTACAAGTGTTGGTTGCCACCGACATTGCCGCTCGTGGTATAGATATCGAACACTTACCCAATGTTGTTAACTACGAACTGCCTCATGTATCAGAGGACTATGTTCACAGAATTGGAAGAACCGGCCGCGCAGGCAGCTCAGGACAAGCTGTGTCTTTGGTTAATATTGATGAGGTGAAGTTGCTAAAAGGCATCGAGAAGCTGATTGGTAAAAAAATTCCTGTCGTTGATATCGATGGATACACAGGACATACAGAAGCATTAGGCTCTACTGTTGTGGAAAGAAAGCCTCGTCCACCCAGAAAACGAGCACCACGACGTCGAAAAGCGTCGTAGTTTTTATAGAGCTGTATTTTCTATTTAGTCGTCGTTTTTTATTTGGCCGTGGTTTCTATTTGGCCGTGGTTTCTATTTGGCCGTGGTTTCTATTTGGAAGCGGCTTGCTGAACTCGTTCGCGCCATATCACCAGCAGCCCGGCAACAACAATAAAAAGCACACCCGGGAATAAAGCATCAAAGGGTTTTTCGTCAAAGAAAATCCATCCTAAGGCGAATGAAAACGGTATCCCGAAATATTCGAACGGTGACAGCAAACTGGGTTCGGCCATTCTATAAGCTGTGATCAACAGCATAACAGCGCATCCACCGATTGTACCCATAGTCACAAACCATAACCAGTCACTTACTGTTGTCATGGCTATCCAATTTCCACTCAATACCAACAAAACCACGGCTGCCAACAAAGCCGACACGGTGGAATAAATATTGATCAGGGCCGTTGAAACTGAGCTATCAAAATAGCGCGACGTTAAGCTGGCCATGGCATAAAAAAATGCTGCACCAATTGGTAGTAACGCAACCAGACTAAACACATCACTGCCGGGCTGCATCACCAAGACCACACCGGCAAACCCGAGTAACACGGCAGCCATTCGCCAAACCCCTACTTTGTGGCCAAACATAGGTATCGAGAGCAGCGTTAAAAACAACGGGCCGCAGAATGCCAGCGTGGTTGCAGTGGCTAATTGCATATTGACCAGCGCAAAATAAAAACAACTTTGCGCGCCAATGAGCATAAAGCCGCGACCTAAGCCAAGCTTCCAGCGATCTAGCTTCCACGATACTGAGGTGCTATTTCGCACTGCAGCAAAATATAGAATAAAAACGTGCGGAAACAACCCAAAGAAATTACGGAATACAATGACTTGCTCTATCGAATAGCGCTGCCCCATGTGTTTGATGAACGCACCCTGCACATCAAACAGAAATACTGACAGGATAATGGTGGGAACCGCAACTAGCAGTGTGTTGTTAGCGCGCACCATAAATTATTGGAAACCAATCCTCACGAAGGCATTGGCCATCTTGCATGTTGTGTCCCGGGAAAGGTGGAGAGGTTTTACCCGGTCGGGTAATGTAGCGAGCATCATCGCCCACAAAACGCACTGAAAATGCCCGTCGTCTGTTAGTTGCTTGATTTCCACGCGCCCCGTGCAGCGTTTTATAGTGAAACGCGACAACATCGCCTGGCTCCATGGCCCATTCGCGAATGGTCATTGTCTGCTTGTCGGGGTCTGGAATTGGCTGATATTCAGCGCTGTCTGCATAAAACTGATCTTCCGCTAACCATTTTACTGGTAGAACTGGTTTTTCCCACAGGTGGGAACCTGCCACACACCGTAGTGTTGCATCGCTAACAGAATCTACCGGGCACCAAAAGCTGACATTTTGCATCCCGTCAACAAAATAGTAAGGTGCATCCTGATGCCATGGGGTGGCTTTTGAGGTACCCGGCTCTTTGACCAAAACGTGATCATGAAACAGCTGAACCTTCTTTGAACGCATAAGCTGAGCTGCAACAATGGCAAGATCGGATATTTTGATGACTTTTTCAAATTCGTGGATGCGTTGCCAATTGCAATAGTCATCAAAAAAACGACCGGTTTCTGCTTCCGTCACATTCTCGGCAGCGTACTGACCGGGTTGCGCCATATTCTTATCGATTCCTAAACGCACGGTCTCTACCCAAACACGCAATAAACCTTTAATCAGTACGGCGCCATCGGCTTGATAAGCATCAATGTGGTCTTGTGTTATTTGTGTGGTGCTCATGCTATAAGTATTGGTTAAAAATCTGGCATGTATAATGGTTTAACCTGATGGCGGCTATCGCAAATGGCCAAAGTATACGACCAGAATAAACGACCATAACCAGCGACTATAAAAAACGTAAAGCAAAACAAATTGGCATCGAAAAACTGATTTGCACGTATTTTGTTTTGATGTTGCAATGTGTCTAATCAAGAATCTATCACACAATGAAACTGTCTGACTTTGAAACACTGACATTTGACTGCTATGGCACCTTGATCGACTGGGAATCTGGCATGGTCAACGGGCTCGAGCCACTTACATCAAAAGTATCACCACAACTTACCCGCTTGCAGATACTAGAAGCACATGCTCAACATGAATCGGAGCAGCAAAGCTGGACACCTACAATGGGGTATTCAGACCTTTTAGCCATAGTGTATAAGCGATTGGCTGAGCAATGGGGTGTAAAGCCATCTTTGGCTGACTGCGTGACGTATGGTCAGTCTGTGAAAAACTGGCCAGCTTTTACAGACAGCAAAGCGGCACTAATCTACTTGCAACAACACTACAAGCTCATCATTTTGTCAAATGTGGACAATGCCAGTTTTGATCACAGTAACAAAAAACTCGGAATAGAGTTTGATGCCATATTTACCGCACAGGATATAGGCTCTTACAAGCCTTCTGATAGAAATTTTGAGTATATGCTGAGCAAACTAGAACAATCGGGTACCGATAAAATGTCTGTTTTACATACCGCAGAAAGCATGTTTCACGACCACGTACCTGGTCAGCGGCATGGATTGTCAACATGCTGGATATACCGACGGAACGACCAGGAAGGGTTTGGAGCCACTATGCATCCTGGCAAGCTGCCATCGGTTGATTTTCAATTTAATAGTATGGCCGAGTTAGTCGAAGCGCATAAAAAAGAACAAACCGACACTTAACCTTTAGCTTTACGAAAACTCAAGATAAGCCCTTTGTCTGCTGAGTGTTCATGATCAGTAACGTCGTATATATTTGATTCTTCAATATTAAGATCATGGATTCGCTTTTCTTGCACAAGGCTGTCAATCGTGGCCTCGAAGCCAAGCTTACGATGGTGCTCTTTATTAACCGATACAACGAACAATGCATCTCTCTTTGCAATATCCAACAATCGCACCAACGCATCTGGCCCCAAATGCCCGTGCGTGAAAGTGCCACTGGACAAAACAGCACCGTATTGTTCTGATGCCCTGGTTAATGGTTGTGTTGAAAATGGTTGCGTCAAATCAGCCGTAAATAAACTACGGTAGCGCCTTTTTTTCGCAGCTATTTTCAGCATAGCCTGCGAGATATCCAAGCCATCAAGTACAAGATCAGGTATGTCAAGTTCCTCACCGAGTAAGCCTGTACCGCAGCCGACATCTACCACTGGAGTATCAAGATGGTTGCGCTTCGCTGAAAAGCTATTGGCAATGTTCTTTGGTAATACATAACCGAGCGTGTTGGCGAATTCAGTATCGTATGTTTCCGCCAGTTTATTGTAGTAAGCAACGTTTTCGTCAGGCGTTTCGAGCAAATAGGCGTTTTCGAGTAATGCTTTACCGGGATCTTGTTTACCCATGACTCAGTACCTGCTGGTTCGCTGCCTGCTTATTATTTTTAGCAGCCAACTGCTTTGTGGGTAAATAGCTAATGAGTGGTTACGCAAGATTTGCCAGCAGCGCTAAACTCAGACCTTATCGCTACCGTGTGCTGTCCAAGTACGGGCGTTTGCTTAACATCATCACTGCGCAATAGTTCTTGAATAACTGGATGTGCTGGTAGTGACATCGCTTGCCCATCGGACGTCAGGGCTGTTTTTTTTCGTAATGCCGGATGTACATTTAGATCTGCGGCGCTATTGATTGAACCATAGGCTATAGATGCGCTTTGTAATCGTTGTTGGAATTCATTTGCACTGAGTTGTCGAGTAATCGTATTAATTTCTTTTTCCAACAATTCACGGTTTCGGACGCGATCATTGTTACTTTTATAAAGCATCTTGTTTGACAGTGTATCGGAATACAACACATCAGTGCACAGGCGTTGCCATTCTCTTTCGTTTTGAATAGATATGAGCACCAACTTATCCTGCTTGCATTCAAATGCTCCATAGGGCGCGATGGATGGGTGACGTAATCCCACAGGCTTAGGCGCTCCGTCCCCATATTCGGCATGCATATAAGGCACGGTCATCCACTCAGCCGAGACGTCAAATAACGATACGGACAATTCCTCACCAACACCGGTTTGTGATCGCTTTATTATGGCTTCCAAAACGGCGGCATAAGCGGTGACTCCCGCACCGACATCACAAATAGATACGCCTATTCGTCCTGGCGAGTCCTTATCACCTGACACCGATATAAGACCACTTTCCGCTTGTACTAACAAATCATAGGCACGCTTGCTGGCTAAGTCTCCATGGTTTCCATAGCCGGAGATATTACACACGATGAGTTTAGGGTTGCGTTCAAGTAGCGCTATAGATGAAAATCCAGCTCGTTGTAATGCACCCGGCGACAAGTTTTGTATAAGCACATCAGCTTTTTCTATGATTCGCCAAAGCAAATTTGCATCCGATGCTTTTTTGAAATCAAGACAAACTGATTCTTTACCTTGATTTAGCCAGGCAAAGTAAGAACTTTCGCCTTTTGCAGCTGTATCATAACCGCGGGAAAAATCACCTTCAGCGCGCTCTACTTTTATGACTCTTGCTCCGGCATCTGCTAACCGAGACGTGCAAAGAGGAGCTGCGACAGCCTGTTCGATAGAAACAATCAATATATTCGACAGTGCACCCATACGTATTTTCTTTATGTGTCAGGCAAACCTTACCGCAACTGCGCCGAATGGGCCAAAGTCAGCAAGAATGTCAGAGCCTGGTGGACATTCTACCGGTCGTATAAAGCTGCCAGATAGAATAATATGCCCAGGTTCGATAGTTTGCCCATACTGCGCCATGCGTCTGGCTAACCAGACGACGCTTTCAACAGGATCGTTTAGCACCCCTGCGCCTAAACCGGTTTCTTCTATTTCACCGTTACGAAAAGTTAGTGCACCTACCCAGCGCAGATCGTGCGTATCTAAAGCATGTTTTTCTTTTCCAAGAACAATGCCTGCGTTGGCTGCATTGTCACTTATCGTATCGAACACACTTCGTGCCTTGCCTGTTTTAGTATCAAGCCTTTGAATGCGTGTATCGAGTATTTCAATAGAGGGTGTGACGTAGTCCGTTGCCGCAATAACATTTTCTCGAGTCACCTCATTCCCACCTATGGGTGACTTCATGACAAAGGCGATCTCGGCTTCTATTCTTGGTTGAATAAATCGATTCTTCGGAATGACAGAGCCAGTTTCAAATAACATGTCATCAAATAAAATGCCACTATCTGGAATATCAATGTTTAGCGCGTATTGCATAGCTTTTGACGTTAAGCCAATTTTCCATCCAATAACTTTGCGACCTTGCTTTAGCTTTGCACGGTAAATGGCATTTTGTACTTCATACGCATCATCCATTCCCATTTCGGCATGCCGCAGTGACAGTAAGCCAATTTGTTCACCCGATGCTTCTGCCTGCAAGAGATCTGCTGCTGCTGTTTCGTGATCGGTTGGCGTCATGTTATTTTATCGTCATATTGAGAGGAACAAGCTATTGTTTGCCATGTTAAGTAGTCGCAAGTGATCTTGTCAAGACACCGCCTCACATCACGCAACATGCCTGGGTTCGGATAATTTGAGTGCTTCCAAGTAGCCGGCAGATTCAACCAGCTAAAAAAAACCTGTAACCGGTAAAAGCGAGGCATAAACCAATTATTTGCCGACAAACCCTACTTAGTAATATCATAAGCAGTCTGCACTCGAGGTCATGTCAATCGAAAATCCAGTCAAACCAGGGCTTCCGTCTACGTCACGATCGCTGCCAATCGCACTGATTCGTGCTCGCGAAGGTATTATGCCACCCATTAGAGCCATGCTAGCTGAATCTGGCATCACAGAACAACAGTGGCGTGTGCTCCGCGCACTAGAGGAGTATGGTCCGCAAAACGCTTCAAACATGGCCTATCGGGCGGGATTGTTATTGCCAAGTCTCACTCGCATCGCTCAAAAAATGCAAGACAACGGACTTATTACACTAACTCGGGATGAACTTGACAAGCGCCGTCAAACCATCGCAATCACAGCTGCAGGTCAGAGCATCATTGATAACAACAGCGAACAAGCAGCGCAAATTGTAGAGGGATTTAAACAGACACTCGGTGAAGATAAATACGAACAATTGCTGGACTTACTAGCATTGTTAGAAAACCCGGGGAAAACGTAAGTATCAATCAATCGGTATGAAATCGGCGCGCAGACAGACTATCAATTAATGCGGAGCGTTCACATTGACCGAGCACCAAATCGGCAGCGATTTCACTCAATGCGGGTGCCGTTTGTATTCCATAACCGCCATGCCCGGCTAGCCAGAAAAAATTTACTGCGTTCGCATCGAATCCTGCTATCGGCGTTTTATCAGGTGCGAATGTTCTTAAGCCAGCCCATTGATGGGATACTCGACTAACCGTGTCTTTGACTCCTTGTTCAAAGCGATCAATACCACTTGCCAGTACAAAGTCATCTACCCATGCGTCACAAGCTTCTATAGGGTCCTCATCAGCAGGAGAAACCATTAGCTTTCCACCTTCAGGTTTTGCGTACCAACTTTCATCTATTTCTGAAAAAACTGGCCATTTAGAAACATCTTGGTCTGAGTTTAATTCAACGATCGCGGCTGATCGACGCAGCGGTGTTAAACCCAGAGGCGTTACCTTAGCCATCAGGGCAAGCTTATCCGCCCATGCACCAGCGGCATTAATAAGAATAGATGCGTGCCAACCATCAGAATCTGTTTTGATCTCCCACCGATCAGCATATTTGTTAATCGACTTGACTTCACTATTACATAGTAGCTGACCACCAGTTTTCTTAAATTGTGTTGACCAGCCTTGCAAAAGTCTGTCAACATCGATATCACTGGATATTGCCTCGTACAGATACCGTTTATAATGATCAGTGTTTAATATAGGTACCAAAAGTGATGCCTTCTTGACATCGATTTCACACACAGATGTTGACGAGTCCAGCAAATCGTTGGCTTCTGTATTTTGCTTATGGGAGTCGGTTGCGCATAATAGCAGGCCGCGTTGCGAAAGCAATGAACCACCGCTGAGATCTTTTGGTGATTTCAGGTAGTGGAAGCTTTTGTTATTAAGGGCCTGAACACTCGCATTACCGTAACTTTGAATCCACACCGCCGCTGATCGACCGCTGCTGTGATAGCCAATCTGGCTCTCACGCTCCAACACGACGATCGATTGAGCTTGATTTAGCTTTTGGCTCAATGCTCTTGCTATGCCAATACCGGCAATACCGCCACCGACGATTAATATATCGATTTTTTTCATGGTCAGCTAAAAAGTGTATTGCATTGCCAGCTCGCACACAATTGGTGTCTGATATATTGACAACCAAACTCTTGGGCTGAGGCGATGTCAACCATCAATACCACACCGCTGGAATACATCAGGCGCACTCGTTACTACTACCAACAGCTTGGCTACCCCGGTCACTACCAATGGGCTCACAACGAGCAAACGCCATTTACTCCGCTGACCAAACCATTAAAAGAATGCTGCGTCGGCATCGTGACAACGGCCGCGCCTTTTAAACACAACTGCGGAGACCAAGCTCCCAGAGCTGCTTATAATTCAGCGGCTAAGTTTTATAAAGTGTATGCCAAATCCACAGACCGTATGCCTGATTTGCGTATTTCACATATAGCCATTGACCGTGACCATACCATGGCCACAGACATCGGGTCCTATTTCCCTCTGGTAGCATTACAACAGGCAAAAGCTCACCATACTATTGGTCGAGTTGCTGATCGATTCTATGGCCTGCCTACCAATCGGTCACAACGCACAACGATTGAAACTGACGCACAGGAGTTAATTAAACTTTGCAGTGAAGATGCCGTCGATATAGCCCTGTTGCTTCCAAATTGTCCTGTATGTCATCAATCGGTTTCACTTGCAGCTCGTACCCTGGAACAGGCAGGGATTGTCAGTGTTGTTATGGGTTGTGCTAAAGACATCGTAGAACACGCTGGGGTGCCGCGATTTTTGTTCTCTGATTATCCCTTAGGTAACGCCGCTGGTCGGCCACACGATAAATCGAATCAGGCTGACACTTTGCAACTGGCTTTGAACTTAGCTTCAAGCGCGACTTCGCCCAACACAACAATGCAGTCGCCCCATGCGTGGAAAGGTGCATCGAACTGGAAGGACGATTATTCAAATCCGGATAAACTCAGCGAAAAAGAAATCCTGGAAAAACGGGCCGCTTTTGATGCGCAAAAATCCGTAGCAAAGCATACTCAGCAATCACAACAGTAGACGCTGGATATCAGTTGTTGGTAATGTCATTGTAGAAAATTATCAGTATTCAGACTTTGCAAGTTATATGCACTACCAGCATTACTTACAACATGTTCTCTTCCTCCAGAACACGACGTGCAACGCGAAAACACTCCAACCCCATGGGCACTCCACAGTAAATAGCAACGACATGCACGATGGCTCTGATTTCTTCTTTGCTAACGCCATTTGAGATAGCGCCACGACAATGTGTTTCCCATTCATGCATACGCCCCAGTGCGCCAATCATTGACAGATTCATCATGGATCGTGTTTTCGCATCGATTACATCGTCACCCCAGCCGAATCCCCAACACCACGCTGTCATGGCCTCCTGAAAAGGTCGAGTGAAATCATCGGCAGCAGCAAGGTTTTTTTCAACGTACTCAGCCCCCAATGTATTCTTGCGTTGTTCTAAACCTTTTTTAAACAGATCTTCATTAAACAGCTCTGCACTCATGGTATTTTTACTCCTAAAATATATTAGCCGGGTTTAATTCTGTATTGATAAAGATGCTCGTAGTGTGGTTTCATGCGACTATAGACCTGCTTCACACGTGTGGGAGTTGCATCCAAATCAACGTAGCGACGTTTCTGTCTTATTAATCCGGTGGAATCGCGCAGGTTTTTATGAAAAGAGCCGCCATCCCACCAACTGTATTGATCGGTGTCTGCACCTGACTCCCAAGTAAGAGCATTTGGCATAAATTCGATACCAACAGCGGTACAAAACTTTGCGACCATAACCACAGGGTTTTCTAATAGGTCATCACTGTCAAATACTGGTGGTGGTGTGTCATCAAGGGCATGAAGTAAGTCAAATAAGGCCCGTTGTTCCGGGAAACCAACCTCGCCTTCGTCAAAGTCTGGCCATTTATCAAACATCGACGTTAGGGTTAGCGCTGGATCTCGAATCAGAAAAGCGTGTTTAAAATGGGCCAGAAATTGTCTGTCCCAGAAGTGGTTAATGTAATGAGGGAAATCTTTGATAAACACCGGGCCTTGTTCAGCTCGTTGTTTAATGTCTTGCCAGGTTGTATCCAACGTCAAGCCTGGCGTAACCTTGTCTCCTGGCTTAAACCGCTGCCAAAGCGGTTCTTCGCCCTGGTACCATGCCTCACCGAAGGGTTCATGTAAACAGTCCAGATCGCCACGCTGTCGCATCATCCATTCGAATGCGGTGGATGTTGAACGTGGCACGGCCCACATCGCAATGATGGGATGCATTACAAGCTACTCAGTAAGCGGCCATAGTTACCAATTGGTTTGATTGACAGAGTTTTAAATATTCGCGAGTACAAGGCTGTGTCGTTTCCGATGACCGGTTTTCCCAGTAATTGCTCAAGCCTGGTGGTCTGATGCAGCACGCGTTGCGGTTGCCCGTTAGGCCCAGTTCTAAAATTACACATCCCCAAGCTGATATAGGCATCTGCATTGGGTGCCTGTTCAGCTACATAGGTAAAACTTTTTTCGGCCATATCGCCATCGAATACCCAACGGCAATCATTCACCGCTTGCTGTGACTCAAACCATCCTTGATCAGCAAAGTTTCCTGCCCACAGAACATCAAAACCCGCTTCTTTTAAAAAACCAGCTGTGCCGCTCCACCACTCGGGCCAATGATATACACCGTTGATCGCTATTTTTTCTACGTTAAGTTCACGCAAAGCTTCCACCATGGCGTACCCGGCCATATGCAAAGGCACACCGTATTTGTCTTCTACATCTTTACAAAAGTCCCGTATGCCATTAACCCCTAATCCGCTGGCATGCACCCAGTTAGATCCAACTTGCCCGCAGACATCAGCGCCATTATTTGCCATGCAATCGACAAATTGTTCGAGCATCTCAAACTTTTGGTTTCTTTGGGTTAATTGGTATTTATAGTCCGGTACGTGAAGCATCCACCCATGCACACCAACCGTGTCAGGGCTTATGCTTGAAAAATCGCTGGGTGCGGCGTCCCAATCGTGTGGTGGGCAGGTAAATCCAACCTGGTGAGGAAACAGCTTATGTTCTGGTTTCCAGACATCGGGCATGTGGTAGGAGTCACTCATTTGTACAATCCCTCATCCATTGTTGTAATACCTGTATTGAATGTTCCGATTTAACACCGCATTGAGGGTCAATCACCAATGGACCAGGTACATACCCTCTGCTGTTCAATCCTCGCTGTACAGATTCAACCAAATGAATATCTTCTTCAACGGTTGTCGTCCGGTCTTGTACAGCCAATTCATGCAACAGGTCAGCATCAGAACCATCAATCGAGTACCAGCCTCGCCACAACAAAATGTGTTCGTGATCTATCGTACGCCAATGATAGGTATTGAGCACGTTACCCGGATACACTTGAAATGACATCAATGGCCACAAGAACCACGAAGAATAATGCCCGGCAAATTCATTTGCGTTTACATCGATGGGGTAACTCATATTCTCCAAATTTTGGCACTCAGTGGTGTGTCGTAAGCAATAACCCTGGGGCTGAATATCATAGGTTTTTGCATTAACAATACCGTTTGCAAAGGTAGGATGATTTAGCTGGCAGTGATAGCATTCTGAATAGTTCTCCACCGATACTTTCCAGTTACATTTCTCGGGTACTTCAACCCACTCAATGGGCTTTAGCTGGTGAATGTGTGGAACAAAGCTGCTAAGTTCATTTCTGACATTGGGGAACCATTCGTCCATGGGTTTTGCCAACGGGTCAAGATTGGCAAAGATAAACCCGCAGAATTCTTCTATTTTTATTTCAGTCAAACAAACGGTTGATACATCAAATCCATCTACTGATTTTATATTGGGCCCTGATCGTAACTGACCGCTTAATTCGTAGGTCCAAGCGTGATACGGGCAAACAAGTATCGTTGCATTACCCGAATTTTTAACCAGCTCGTGCCCGCGATGCTGACAAACGTTGTAAAAGCCCTTTATCTGCTTATCGTTTGTCCGCACACAAAACAAGTTCTCTCCTGCTATTGAGAACGTAAAATAGTCACCCGAGTTAGCTAATTGGGACACGTGACCGGCAATTTGCCAGGTTTGTGACAACACGCCAAGGCATTCGGCTTTAAAGACTAGTGGGTCTGTGTAGTAACGCGCGTCCAGTGACAATACCGGATTGTTTGCAACACCCATGATTATTCCTCTTCGTACAAACCCAGCTGATGGCGGCGTTCGTGAAACGTTTTAACGCGTTCCACCACTTCAGGAGTTGCCATCGCTATAGCAAACGATAATAAAGTTTCCAATAGCGCGATAGTCGACACCGAAGATGGAAAAAACTGTGGTGTATCAACAGATACAACAAATCCATGTTCCGAGCCAACAATAATAGGTGATGCGGCGCTGTCTGATATACCAATGACCTGCACGCCTTGTTCTCTGGCCAATTTTACCGCAGCCACGACTTCGGTTCTGTAAGGCTTGCAAGTTATAGCGATCAGTACATCGCGTTTGTCGGCCCAAGCCAGATCATCGATGGGCGTGCTACCGTTTTTAGGAATGGAATGAAAGTTAACCATGCCGGTACTGGCAAGGTAGGTGAAGTTGTTTGCATTCGAGCTGTTGACACCAACGCCCAGCGTGTAGGTGTTGCGAGATTTAAGTATGGCGTTGGCAGCGGCTTTTAATGATTGGGCTTCAATGCCGGCAAAAGTATCCTCAATATTACTGATGGCGGAGCTAACCATGTCCCTGTACAGGCCACCCAGCTTGCCGCTTTGTCCAAGTGATTGTAACCAACGAGCACGATCTGGAAAATTCAGAGCGCCACGTTTAATTTCGGTCCTAAATGGCTCTCTGAATTCTTCATATCCATTAAAACCCACGGTGCGGGCCATGCGCACAAACGTATTGGGTTTGACGTTTGCAGCCTCTGCAATTTCCCTTATAGATGATACGCCGACATCGTTGGGGTTATCCAAAACATAGGATGCGGCCTTGCGAACCTCGGGAGTTAATGCCGATAGCTCAGTAGTAAGTGCCGCCAAAACATCCACACTTTCCAATACGCGCCTATTTGGTACAGTTATACCATTCATGGTTGACGAGAGTACATTTGTATAACTAATATGGCAACAACGTTATCGCGCTTTTTTATTAACTTCATAATGCGAGCACACCGACAGTGAGTGATAAAAAATTACCCTCTCAGGCCAAGGTTGTTATTGTCGGTGGTGGTGTTATGGGCTGTGGTCTGGCCTATCATCTGGCACACGAAGGCTGGACAGATGTTGTGTTGCTCGAAAAAGCTGAACTAACATCCGGCTCTACATGGCACGCTGCGGGTCAAATCACGCACTCAACGTCAAGTTTCAGCTTAGGTAAGTGTGTGGATTACAACATAGGCCTGTATTCAGGTGCGCTTGAAAAAGAAACGGGACATAACGTGACGTGGCATGGCTGCGGTTCTTTTCGGCTTGCTTATGAGGAAGATGAAATGGATTGGTTACGGCACACACTCAGCGTTGGCCGTTCACTTGGATTCAATATTGATCTGGTTGACCCAGCATTTATTGCATCGAAGCATCCGTTTTATAATTTGGACGGTGTCTTAGGTGGACTTTATACACCCGATGATGGGCACGTTGATCCATCTGGCGTAACTCAGGCGATGGCCGCTGGTGCGCGTGCATTGGGTGTCAAAATTGTTCGTCAATGCCGTGCAACTAATATCCAGCAACAACGAAACCAGAAATGGCTAGTATCAACAGAGCATGGCGACATACGGTGCGAACACGTGGTTAATGCTGGGGGTACCTATGCTCGTCAAATGGGCGAATGGTCTGGCTTACAGTTACCCATGACGTCCATGACTCATCATTACTTTGTTACCGATACGGTGCCTGAATTTGAAACACTTGAACAGGAATTACCGGTTATTCGGGATGATAAAAAAGTCTCTGGGTACATTCGTATGGAGCAAAAGTCCGGTCTTATCGGAATCTATGAAAAAGAAAATCCGAATTCGGTGTGGGAAGACCATTGTCCGTGGGAGGCTGAAAACGAATTGTTCGAGCCTGATTATGATCGCGTGATGCCTTGGTTAGAAAACGCTCTTGAGCGCATGCCGTTGTTCGCTGATCTTGGAATCAAACGCGATGTGCATGGAGCCATCTCACACCCTCCCGATGGAAATCCACTTATCGGACCTGCCGCAGGAGTTCAAAACTATTGGTGTTGCTGCGGCACTCAAATAGGTATTGGCTGGGGGCCAGGTTTAACCCGCGAGCTGGCCAGATGGATGGTTTATGGTGCGGCTGATATTTCAATGCGAGATTATGACCCAAGACGCTTTGGTGATTACGCAAACAAGCAATGGCAAGTTGTTAAAGCCAGGGAAGATTACTGTCTGCGGCACGAAATTCCTTTCCCACACTTTAATCGCCTTGCAGGACGACCGATCAAGCCCTCACCATTGTACGAGCGATTAAAATCCAAGGGCGCAGTGTTTGAGGAAGTCTATGGTCATGAACGACCTCGCTGGTTCGCTAAAGAAGGTGTTGCGCAATATGATCATTACTCATTCAAGCGAAACGCATTGCATGATGTGCTGGCTAATGAGGTTGCGGCTGTCCGAAATAGCGTTGGCATTATGGATATATGTGCTTTCACTAAAATTGAGGTCAATGGCTCTGAAGCGGCTACCCGACTCGAGTCATTAGCTGCCAATAAACTACCATCTAAAGTGGGTGGTATTGTGTTAACGCATTTTCTCAATGAACGTGGTCGTATAGAGCTTGAGGCTACGGTAATTAGACTAAGCGAAGATCGTTACTATCTGGTTTGTGCAGCATTTTTCGAACAAAGGTTACTTGATCATCTGCATGCTTATGGTTTATCTACTACTGACGCGAGCAGTACCATTAACGTAATAAACCGTTCGACAAGTTGGGGCGCTTTAACCCTGAACGGACCGCGATCTCGCGACGTTTTATCACAATGCACGTCCTCTGCCTTGGACAACAATAATTTTCGTTGGCTAAGTGCTCAGAAAATTAATATTGCTGACAAACCTTGTTGGGCATTCAGGCTGTCTTATGCCGGCGAACTAGGCTGGGAAATTCACACTGAACGCGACAATTTATTGAGCGTATACGATGCTTTGTGGCGTGCTGGTGAATCTCATGGCATCGCTGACTACGGCTCTTTTGCTATGAACACCATGCGCATGGAAAAAATGTTCAAAGGTGCAGGTGAACTCACTAATGAAGTAACTCTGCCCGAAGCTGACGTCATGCGCTTCGTTAAGCTGGATAAAGAATTTATCGGCAAATCCCAAACAGTGGCAAGTGCTGATAACGAATTACCCTGGGTTTGCGCCTACCTGTCCATCGAAACTAATGGTGCGGAAGATGGTCATGGTGGGGAAGCTGTACTGCTAAATAATAAAGTGGTTGGTTCTACAGCCTCTGTTACGTACGGGCACACGGTAGGTAAAATTTTAGCTTTTGCCTATATCAAGCCGTTTGCTGCAAAAGCGGGTACCTCTCTCAAAGTCGTGATTGCAGGTAGCCCTCGTCAAGCACAGGTTTTGAATAAACCCGTATACGACCCGGACAGCCTTTTACCAAGAACAGATGCAGGCCGATCATTATGAATATCCCCGAAACCATGCAGGCTTGTGTGTTGACTGGCCATGGCGGAATAGAAAAACTAGTCCATTACACAGATTGGCCTACACCGACGCCTACCGATAATGAAGTATTGATAAAAGTCGCTGCCTGCGGTATGAATAACACCGATGTTAACACCCGCTCTGGCTGGTATTCAAAGAAGGTTAGCGAAGCCACTACCGGCGGTGCTTACGATAAGGTCAGTGACGAAGATCCTACCTGGGGTGGCGCACCTATTACTTTTCCTCGTATTCAAGGCGCTGATGTCTGTGGTTATGTGCTTGCTGTTGGTGATAATGCGGACGCCTCACTGATAGGAAAACGCGTTATCACTGACTGCTGGCTACGCAATTGGGAAGACCCGTTGAATATGGAGTCGACTGGTTACTTTGGTTCTGAATGTAACGGTGGGTATGCGCAATACACCACCATTGATCATCGTAATGTTGGCGTTGTTGATAACGCTTACACCGATGCAGAATTAGCAACGTTCTCGTGCTCTTACACAACGGCTGAGGGTATGCTGTCCCGAGCCAAGGTTACCAAAAACGATACCGTATTAATAACCGGTGCGTCTGGTGGTGTAGGCTCTGCGTTAATTCAATTGGCGAAAAGACGTGGTGCAACCGTTGTTGGCCTGGCATCTGAAGCTAAGCACAACACATTAAAGGCCTTGGGCGCCGATGCTTTGTTACCCCGCAATCCAGAGAATATACACGCGGCCCTAAAGCAAGCTATAGGTTCAGAACATGTTTCGGTGCTCGCAGATATTGTCGGTGGTGACGCATTCTCAACCCTGCTAGAAACACTAGAGCGCGGTGGGCGTTATACGTGCTCTGGTGCCATCGCTGGGCCTTTAGTCGAAATGGATTTACGCACTCTCTACTTGCGCGATTTGACGCTATCAGGTTCTACTGTCGTGCCACCAAACATCTTTAACGATTTAGTCACATACATTGATCAAGGTGAGATCAAGCCAGTTTTGGCCGCTACCTACCCTTTAAAAGACATCCGAATGGCGCAACAAGTATTTATAGAAAAAAAGCATAGCGGCAACATCGTTGTGACCATGGAGTAGCACGATTAAAATCAATCGACTATCGGTGTATCAAAAAGACTTGCCGCTTAAAGATCCTTATTGGCTCTCCGGTGGTCGCTTAAAATTTAAGGTGCTCGATGCCACTTTTATAAAAGTCGACACCGACAGCGGCATTGTTGGCTGGGGTGAAGGTACCCCATGGGGACACACCTATGTCCCTGCACATGGCCCAGGCATACGAGCAGCTATTGAAACTATGGCCCCAGCCATTCTGGGTCAAGATCCTAGAAAAGTAGAACTTGTAGAGCGTGCAATGGATGCTTGCTTGCCTGGTCACTTGTACGCAAAGCAACCGGTTGACTTAGCCTGTTGGGACATCATGGGTAAAACATTTGATCTGCCTATTGCCGATTTGCTAGGTGGAAAACGTAACACTGGTACACCAGCCGCATCATCTGTGTCATCAGGTGACCCAGACTACATGCAAGGCATCATTAACAGCTATCGCGACCGAGGCTATGTTGCGCATTCAGCTAAAGTCGGCGGCAGCGATACCAATAAAGACATCGAGCGCATTCGACATATTGAGTCCAATCGACTGGATAACGAGATCATTCTTTACGATGTCAATCGCGCCTGGACACGCCGCGAAGCCAGTATTGTCATGAATGCAGTTTCAGACTTAGGCGTGACATTTGAACAACCGGGTGAAACACTGGATGACATCGCACAAATAAGATCGGTCACAACATCGCCTATCAGCGTGGACGAAACCTTGGTGACACTACAAGACGCAACGCGCATAGCAAGAGATGGACTAGCCGATGTGTTCGGTATTAAAATTAATCGTGTTGGAGGACTCACTAAAGCCCGCCGAATGCGTGATGTTGCTATTGAGCACGGCATACAAATGTTTATTATGGCCACAGGTGGATCGGTTATGGCGGATACCGAAGCAGCACATTTAGCGCAATCTATTCCCGATGCATTTATTCGTGCCTGTTGGTCGTGTCAGGATATGCTGACAATCGATGTTGCACCTGGCAGTGGTCCGAGGTGCATAGATGGCTTTATTACCATTGATGATGCACCCGGTCTTGGTGTGGTTCCAGATGAATCAATACTCGGCGACCCAGTCGCAGTCTATAGTTAACGCCTACGATGAAAATCACTGAAGTTCATCTGTTTAAGGTTTCGTTAACCAGCCACGAAACCTATTATTTGGCAGACGGAAAATCCTGTGATTCGGTAGATTCCATGGCGCTGTCACTTCACACCGACACAGGCCTTACCGGTTGGGGTGAAGTTTGCCCTATTCCACATTACCTACCGAAATACGCCAATGGAGTTCCGAGTGATTTACAAGAGCTCGAACCTATAAATGTATTTGATTTATCTGGCTATGTTACGCCACGACTCGATAACAACGGGCCAACACGCGCCGATGGTACGATACGAGTTAGTGAACGTCCCGGACACGGCGTAACTCCTGACCCGGATGTGCTGGGTAAACCCGTTTTAAGCCCTGCATTGTGAGCCTTAGAAGTTCGACCGTTGAAATCACTGATTAAACTTATTGGCAAAAAATAATGACTAATCAAGCGCACTGGATTAAGCGAGCCCAACAGGTATTACCTGCAGGTGGCTTTGGCAATTTTGACCACAATATCATTATTAAAAAAGGCGAAGGTTCTCGAGTATGGGACGAAGACGATAACGAATACGTTGATTACTTAATCGGATCTGGCCCGATGTTATTGGGTCACGGTCATCCAGAAGTGCTTGACGCAGTACAAAGTCAGCTGGGAAAAGGTTTAACCTTTTTTGCTAATAATGCAGCCGGTATTGAACTGGCTGAAGACATCTGTTTGGCGGTACCTTGTGCTGAACAGGTTCGTTACCTGACTTCTGGTGGCGAAGCCGATATGTATGCACTGAGGTTAGCAAGAGCCTTCACCGGTCGAACAAAAATCATGAAGTTTGAAGGTGGGTATCATGGCATGTCAGCAGAAGCTCAAATGAGTCTGGCACCAGAAGTGAGAGCCAATTTTCCGCAGGCTGTGCCTGATAGTGCCGGGATTCCCGATTCGGTTAAAAATGAGATGGTCATTGCACCTTTTAATGATGCTGACACAATGAAGTCTTTATTAGATGAGTATGGTCCTGACATCGCAGCCATTATTGTAGAGCCTCTGCAAAGAGTCGTACCTCCTGCTCCGGGGTTTTTAGAACTGCTTCGATCTGAATGTACAGCGCGGGGTATTGTGTTGATATTTGATGAGATTGTCACTGGATTTCGGCTTGCCTACGGTGGAGCACAAGAAGCTTATGGTGTCACCCCTGATTTGTGCACATTGGGTAAAATCATAGGAGGGGGTTTCCCATTAGCAGCCATTGCAGGCAACAAAGACTTGATGAATCATTTTGACAAAGCAGTGGTTGGCAAAGACAAATTTCTGATGCAATTAGGCACCTTGTCCGGTAATCCGGTTGCAGCCGTGGCGGGTATCAAAACCATGGAAATACTACGACGCGACAACGCTTACACCAAATTAGCTGATATTGGCGAAAGTTTGCAAAACATGCTGTCCGTTGGCTTAGAAGAACATGGACATGCACACCAGATAGTTGGTGACAAAACGCTATTCGATGTCGTTTTTACAGAAACCGATGTAACTGACTATAGGTCGTGGTGCACCGGCGATCAAACCAAAAATGCATTGTTTAATCAAGTGCTAAGACAAAATGGTATATTCAAATCTCCTGGCAAGCTCTACCCTTGCCTTGCCATTACCGATGAAGATTTAGCTAAAACAAAAAATGCCATCGCTATTGCAGCATCGGCTATAACGTAGCGATGTTAACAAAAGTATAAGGAGCAACACTTGTCTGATTCGGTAAAGAACAAAAAAGACCCGCTGTTCCAACCGCTTCAGATCGGCCATCTGACCTTAAAGAACCGAATCATGAGTACCAGCCATGCATCGGGTATGGACGATGGTGGTATGCCGGCCGAGCGCTACCAGCGATATCATGAAGAAAAAGCAAAAGGTGGCCTTGCGCTAACCATGTTCGGCGGTTCATCAAACGTTGCACCAGATTCGCCCAGTGTGTTCAATCAACTGCGCGTTGACTCAGACGAAGTCATACCGCATCTGCAGTCTTTTTCGCAACGCATTCATCAACACAACACGGCCCTTATGTGTCAGATAACGCATTTGGGTCGACGTGGTGATGCAACTAATGATTACTGGCTACCCACTATAGCGCCCAGTGCCATCAGAGAAACACTGCACCGAAGCATCCCCAGAGAGATGGACGAACACGATATCAAACGCGTTGTAGACTCTTTTGCCGCAGCTGCTAAACGTTGTTTTGAGGGAGGTTTGGATGGCATTGAAACATTAGCAGGAGCGCACCTCATAGGGCAGTTCTTATCTCCCGATACCAATCATCGTACTGACAAATACGGTGGCTCGCTGGAAAACCGAATGCGCTTTGCTCTCATGGTGTACGAAGCAATGCGCAACAGCGTCGATAAAAACTTTCTCATTGGTATTCGCATGTCCATGCATGAGAATCGAGGTGGATTAGCTATTGATGAGGCGTTAAGGGTCGTCGAAATTCTGCAGGCAGAAGGTGCAATCGATTTTTTAAATTGTGTTTTTGGCCGCATGGACACTGAACTAAGCTTGGCTGAATATAATATGCCAGGTATGACGCAGCCGTTAGCGCCGTTTCTCGAGCAAATGCGAGATGTAAAAAAAATAGCCAAAGTACCGGTATTTCATGCAGCCCGAATAGTGGATATTGCAACCGCAAGACACGCTATAAGAACTGAGTTGCTGGACATGGTTGCCATGACCCGCGCGCACATTGCCGACCCTCAAATTGTGAATAAAATCGCGCGTGGTGAAGAGCACCGCATCAGGCCTTGTTTTGGCGCATCACACTGCATGCATAAGAAACCGTCTTGCATACACAACCCGGCATCAGGTCGAGAAACACAATTACCGATGGTCATTGCCAAAACACACGGGCCTGTCAAATCAGTTTGTGTTATTGGTGGCGGCCCAGCCGGGTTGGAAGCTGCTCGCGTTGCAGCAGAGCGTGGCCACAAAGTGACATTATTTGAAGCTGCTGCAAAGCTTGGTGGACAATTACTGTTGGCCACAAAAGCCACTTGGCGTCGTGACATTATTGCTGTTATCGATTGGCGCGTGGCAGAACTAGAACATTTGGGTGTGAGCGTGCATTTAAATCGTTACATAGAAAGTAATGAAATTCAGGCATTGGAGGCCGATGTCGTTTTAATTGCGACCGGCGGGCAGCCTAAAACGGATAATATTGAAGGTAACGCTCATGTTACTAGTACCTGGGATATATTAAATGGTGATGTTGCCATTGCTGAAAATGTGCTGGTCTGGGACGGCACTGGGCGACATGAAGGTGTGTCATGTGCGCAATACCTCGCCAGTAAAGGGGCGAAGGTCAACTTTACCACTATTGATGACAGGCCAGCTGCCGAACTTGGTTATGCAGAGCGACCTGTATATCGAAAGCAACTCTATAAAGATGGTACGACCGTCCATCCTGATTTAATGCTAATTAAGGTTCAATCATCCGGGAATAAACTCAAAGCCACGTTTAGAAATGACCTGACTGATGATAGCGTCGAGCTTATTGCTGATCAGGTTGTTGTTGAACAAGGCACCTATCCTCTTGATACGCTTTTCACTGAACTTCGCGAAGCATCATCAAATAACGGTGTCACCGATATCGATGCCCTGCTTCAATGTAAGTCACAACGTGGTGCTGATAGCGGATACGCATTGCATCGTATTGGTGATGCTGTATCAAGTCGCTCTTTGCATGCAGCCCTTTTGGACGCGTATCGAGTGGCCGTGGCTTTATAAAATGGTAAATAGTAGAACTTGCCGTTCAACTGGTTGGCTTATTTACCTTTTTACAAGAGACTTGCGATAAAAAATGGATTGGTTCAGAATAAGTGAACGTGCACTTATCCATTACACCCCGCAGGTAAATTACAAACACCCACTGCACTGAACACTAAGCCGAAAATATCTAATGAAAAACCGTCCCCTGTCAAAGCGACAACTTGGCAACACCACATTACAGCTGTCTGAATTTGGCCTTGGATGTGCTGCTATGGCAGGTAATCATCGGCTGGTTAGTAATCACGACATAAGACACGCTATTAAGTCAGGGCTTGACGCAGGAATCGAATTTGTCGACACCGCACCATTCTATGGTTTTGGTCGCAGTGAGCACTTTGTTGGTGCCGGGATTCGCGACAGAAAAAACATTGTGCTTTCCACCAAAGCCGGCAGACTGCTGAAAAAAGAACCGATACCAGCAGAACTTGCCGCTGACTGGCCTGGTAGCTTTCCATTTAATCCTGTTTACGACTATAGCTATGATGGTGTCATGCGTTCTTATGAAGACAGCATGCAGCGTCTGGGTGTGGACAAAATTAATGTGCTGCTGTTGCACGACATTGGCGAAATGCAACACGGACCCGAGCTAAACAAACGTCTGTTTGCTGATGCTATGTCTGGTGGCTACAAAGCGTTGGACGAACTGCGCTCATCCGGCGAAATCGAAGCTATTGGATTAGGTGTTAACGAGCGAGAAGTCTGTATTGCAGCGATGGAGCACGGACAGTGGGACACTTTTTTACTGGCTGGTCGGTACACTTTACTTGAGCAAACACCTATCCATGACTTACTTCCAGCCTGCGAAAAAGCTGGCACAGGCATCATCTTGGGCGGGCCATACAATTCTGGTGTACTCGCTGGTGGAGACACATGGAACTACGCGAAAGCACCTGAAAGTGTTATCCAAAAGGCGCAGGCTATCGCCAAAGTTTGCGAATCGCATGGCGTTAATCTATCTGCGGCAGCATTGCAATACCCACTGGGTTGCGACATTGTCGCAAGCATAATTCCCGGTGCCAGAAGTGAAGCAGAAATGATGCAAAACCTCGAATGGTTTCACTCACCCATTCCAGCATCACTTTGGAGTGATTTACGCAACGAGAAGCTTTTAGACGAAGAGGCACCTATACCTACATAATTCGCCTTTTACTGAAGTATGGGAACAAATGATTTAAACACTGTCTACGCGAGTTGGGCATCGTAGCTGCGCAAGTCCGTACACAGAGTTTGCACAATTGAGTGATAAGCTTGAGAAGTGCATACACCCATCCATTTACCTACAAGAGAGTTTTAATGAGTACAAATCCCAAAGAAATTGAAGCCCCAGTTGATATAGAAGATCTTGAAATCGATTCGCGAATTTATGATCTCTATGACAAATACTGTCATGGGTTTATGAGTCGTCGCGATTTTCTAAAGCGAGCCAGCGCTATTACAGTTGCAGGTGTTTCAGGCCTGACCATGGCACAGGCATTGTTTCCGCGTTATGCAGAGGCGCAAACTATCTCATTTACAGATGAGCGTATCAAAGCAAACTACATCACCTATCCGTCTCCTGGAGGCAATTCAGGCGAGATGAGCGGTTACCTGGTACAGCCAACAAGTGATGGGCCACACCCAGCCGTTATCGTTATTCACGAAAACCGTGGGCTCAACCCTTACATCGAAGACGTTGCCCGTCGTTTAGGCTCGATCGGATTTTTAACACTTGCACCCGATGCCTTGCACCCTGCTGGAGGCTATCCGGGCAATGATGACGATGGCAGAGCAATGCAGAAAAGCCTGGATCGAACCAAAATCATGGTCGATATGTTAAACAGCGCCAAGCACGTACAACAACACGAGCAATCCACCGGTAAACTTGGTGCTGTTGGTTTTTGTTTTGGCGGTGCCGTGGTCAATTTTCTAGCCACCAAAATGGGTAGCGACATGCAGGCTGGTGTGCCATTTTATGGAAGTGCTCCACCTGCCGAAGCAATCGCTGATATCAAATCTGCACTAATGATTCAAACTGCCGAGAATGATGACCGCATCAATGCTCAGTGGCCAGACTTTGAGGCTGCATTGCAAGCTAACAATGTAGAATACGAAAGATTCCTGTACGAAGGTACTGGGCATGGGTTTCACAACAACTCAACAAAACGGTATAACGAAGAGGCTGCAAATCTGGCCTGGGAAAGAACCACAACGTTTTTTAACGAAAAACTTGCGTAACTGAAGGCCTGTGCGTTATGCAGCGTGGATGCTCAGTCACCCATGCCGCATAACGCACCCTTTAATTTTTGCGATACAAAGTTTTCAGCTTATAAGTATTGAGCTTAAAAGGTTCTAGTTTCCAAGTTTTTAGTTTCCAAGTTTCTAGGTTTTTGGTTTCCTAGCTCAGCCACCAAAAACATCAAGCCCAGACTTGTGCATCAGTTTCTTAAACGACGATGACACAGAGCTATCCAATACAATCCCGGATGCGTCATCCAGCGGCATAACCACATAAGGTGACGCTACTGATAATTTCTCTGCTGATGCCAACACAATAGTCTCGGCTGAACGTTTGCTCAGCGCTTTTTTCGTGTGAGCTTCTTCAAGGCAACCTGTGCTTAATCCGGCATTAACATCAACGCCTGTCACACCCATAAAATACGTATCAGCGTTGATATGAGACACAGCTTCAATTGCTGCGGCACCAACATTAACCATAGAATGCCGATACAGAGTTCCACCAATCATTATCACGTTGATATTAGTCAGCGGTGCTAATGCCACGGCAATAGTAGGACTGTGCGTAACAACCGTTACATTTAACTCGGGCGATAGGTGCTGCACCAATTGCATAGCAGTCGTGCCGCCATCGATAATCACAACCTGCCCCGGTTTTACCAATTGCGCAGCTGTTTTTCCAATGGCTTTTTTCGATTGTGATGCAATGGTTTGCCTTAAGTGTAAGTTGGCTTCAGCTTGAGACTTGGGAAGTGCGCCACCATGCACGCGCTGTAACTTTCCCGCTGCAGCCAATTCTCTTAAGTCTCTTCTAATTGTGTCTATCGATACGCCAAGTGTGGTCGCAACTACTTTTGCCTCAACCCGACCCTCGTTTACGAGCAAATCAAGCAAGTGTGCCTTTCTTTCTGAAGTCATCATAAAACAATGTTACACGTTTATACTTGTAATTGCACGTTCATGCACGTTATAGTCAATCAGGCGGGTCAAAATCACATAATCCAGAGAATTACGCAGGAGTCTCAATGTCGACCGAACGAGTTCAGATCAATAAAACGGAAATTCTCTCAGACGACTGGTACACGCTAAAGAAAACAACCTTTACCTATCATCGGGCAGATGGGCGAGTGCAGAACCTGACGAGAGAAACCTACGACAGAGGTAATGGTGCAACCATATTGTTGTACAACTTAAAACGCGGAACCGTCGTGTTAACAGAACAGTTTCGATACCCCACATTTGTTAATGGCAACAAAGATGGGCTATTAATTGAAAGTGCAGCAGGGCTCCTGGACAACGCCAAACCTGAAGAACGTATCAGAATGGAAGTTGAAGAAGAGACTGGCTTTAGATTGACAGATATCCAACCTGTGTTCGAAGCATACATGAGCCCAGGTTCTGTTACAGAACGATTATATTTCTATTGCGCATCATACGAACTCTCAGATCAAGTTTCAGAAGGTGGTGGCAACTTTGATGAAGGAGAAGATATACAGGTGCTGGAGTTGCCATTTACAAAAGCCATGAGCATGATCGAAACAGGTCAAATCTGTGACGGTAAAACAATAATGCTATTGCAACATGCTGCACTACAGCTTTTTAGCAAATCCTGATTTTGTATAGTTACGCCCATGAACAACCCCTGCTTTTGTCTAGCTGATCAGAACCTCGTACTCAAACGTATTTCGACGATCTTTTGATTGACTGCAGCTTGGTAGACGATGGCGAATTTACATTGCCGGACAGGTTAATAGCTCTAATAGACACGGATGAGCCGACTACTTTCGACACGAAAGAAACGCCACCTCGCTTGACACTGTCTTCCCATCTAACTTTACACTAGCGGTAGATCGCAATCGGTTTCGTAGTTCATCATACTTTCTCTTCTCTAATATTCTTCTTACCCAGGTCGCCGCGTATTGCGCATAAGGATCATCGCTCGACCCTCCTAAAATGTCTGTGATGGTTCCTCCGCCAGTAGACTTTTCGGCTGAGCGCTGAGAAAATTCTACTTTTTTTAACCTGACGACATCAGTAATTTCATAGTAGACATGCATTAGCACACCGTTGCCATCCATCTTGGAATCAGTCCAAAAGTGTCTTGGTCCTAATACATCGCCTACTTTCACATTCTTAGTTAGGTGAGGAAATCGCTCGTAAATGCTTTTACCATCAAAATCTGGAACTGCTTGTGCATCCGCCAGGATTACGGGTAACCATCTAGCACGCTGATCTGTGTGAATTGGAGGTAAATTCAGCTCTTTCCTTATCTCATCAACCCCGCCACCTGATGCAACTACACGAGCTGCCTTTTCCGCCTCACTTCCAGCTTTTGCTCCGGCCTGGAAAAATTTAACTCGAACTGCATCAATGACTAATGGGTGTCTAGCGTCAATCAGGCTCTGATACTCAGCTTCCAGTTCTTCTTGTGAAATTGAAGTAATTTTTTTGATGTCGTAATAATCTGTCTTAAACTGATAAATTGCGGCGGTATACGGTAAGTCTTTTTCCAGCATGTCGATAACCAATGCATCAGCTGAAACGTATTCTTCCAATATTTCTTTTGCCGCTGTACTGCCTGCAGCGGTGTAGTGCCTGATCAATTCTTCTCTAAGCAACAAATTCTCTACTACACGTTCACGTAATAGTCCGTCGCTTTGAGGAGAACAGCGCTGATCTGGATCAAGAAAGTACAAACCACCCATGCTCAGCATGTTATCGCTTATATCGTCGCCATTGAGCGTAAGTGATTGAGCACGTACTGTTGATACACCAAAAATCAGAGAGGCTAACAGTACGCATGCGATTTTCATCAGTTATATGGCTCCATCTTCAAACAATTGGTTAATTTTCAGTTTACTGGCTTGTTATGGTGGGCACGTCTACCATACGGAATCCAGGGTAGAACTCTTGAGAAACTGTTTGTCCGGTTATCGAGTCGACAATTGCAAGAAAAGCACCTTCGCGCGTCCAACCAGACAACCCCGCCGTATCGCCTGATGCGTTTGCTTCGTAATATTCCCCAACAATATGCAATCGCCTTGGGTCACTATCCAGAAACGGATTGTTTGTCGTTACATCTCGATCTGGTCCGCGCTTGATCTGTAAGTCCGCGCCGTCAAGGTTGATTTGTCTGCGCATTGTTTGATCACCCATTGTTTGATCACCCATTGTTTGATCACCCATTGTTTGCCCACCCATGGTGGAGCTACCTGAGCTTTTGATGCTGTCTAATATAGGATAGGTGTCTACGAATGTTCCAGACCCTTCAAATCTGGAAATTTCGTACTGCGACTGGCCAAACTGTGTCGTTACATCTGCAACCAGTGCAAATGCTTTTGTAGTATAACCATGCGGTTGATTTGATGTGTAGAGAACAGCCAATCCTTCAATATTATTGGTGGCATTGTCACCAGGAAGTTGAAACTCCCAATTCAGATTTACACTTCCTTCTGACGAATTTATGTTGTAGGAGAACTCCATTAAATACCGAGTCGACGGGCTGAAACAAATAGATGACCAGCCTACAGCGAACAAGCAATCCGATGGAAATGCATTCTGATACTGTACTGGAATAGAATCCCAGTGCTCAAAATTAAAGGTGTCGCGTTTCTCCGGTCGACCATAACCCGCGATAGTTTCTAAAGGCCCCTCAGTTGTAAACTCTGTTGACCCAACTAAACGCTGTGTTCCGTCTGCGTACTGAGCGTTCACATCTGTAGTGTACTTAGTCCCGCGAGATATATTTGAAACAACCAACCTGTTGTTTGTTGTATCACCAATGGTTTTACCATTTAATTTTACGTTGTAACCGACGGGAGATTCAAGGTTGTACACGATGTCATTCCAGCGTATTACAATATCAAACGGACCAGATTGTGACACACCAACATTGGTTTGGCCAACACCCACACTCTGCCACACCTCACCTGAGGAATGGTTAACTATTTGATAGTATCCGTCATCCAGTGTGCACTCAGATACTCCTTCGCAGACACTCTTATAGCTTCCCTCGTTACATAAACCCGCAGACTGCACCTGATACCAATCATCGTTGTCGAAAGTCAGAGTGTTTTCTCTTAATGCCCAACTCCATCGAGCCGAGTCCAGAGTTGTTTCTTTCGAATCCGCTGAGGCGTCTGAAGCGGGTACTTTTATTTGATCGAATCTTTGGCCCGTGTGATGATTAATAACAGTGTAAACACCATCTGGTACGACACAGCTTGAGCCACCTTCACAGAGCGATTCATATGTGGTGGAATTTTGCACTTGATACCAACCATCATCAGGCCAGCTGATGATGTTGTCAGTTACTAATGGCTGCGCGTTGGTACCTGTTGAAAGTGACAATAGTGCTGTTGTAAATATGATTGCACCACACCTTTGCAATGTTCTCGATTGGTTTGTATTCAGTACTTTTGCATCTGATTTTAAAGTGTTATTCATTATATTAAACCCAGCTTCTTTGTCGTTTTGAGACCATAGAATTAAGTTTATATAAATATGCTTTTCGAAAATCGGTATAAATACTCGATAAGCTGTGAAACAATCAGAAAGTGGTATTTATACCGTCGAATTCACCAGAACCTGAAACGCACCATGGAATTGGCATGCATCAGTAATTACAACCAAACACCGATCTTTGATTCTGCAATGTCGTACATTATAAAATTTGACTTAAAAACTCTTTGGTTCGCTCATCTTTAGCATTATCAAAAAACGTTGCTGGTGAACCGTGCTCAACAATGACGCCGCGATCAGTGAAATATATATGATCGGCAATTTCTTTGGCAAACCCCATTTCGTGGGTCACCAACATACAGGTCATGCCTTCTTCAGCAAGATCTTTTATAGTAACCAACACTTCTTTTACTGTTTCCGGGTCTAGCGCCGCTGTAACTTCGTCGAACAACATAACATCAGGATTCATGGCAAGCGATCGAGCTATGGCCACTCGCTGCTGCTGCCCACCTGAGAGCTCTCCCGGGTAGCTGTTTTCTTTACCTTCAAGTCTGACTTTCTTTATCAAATTTCTCGCTATATCTTCAACTTCTTTGGGTGATTGCTTTAACACTTTAATGGGAGCCATCATCACATTTTCAATCGCAGTTTTATGAGGAAATAAGTTGTATTGCTGAAACACCATTCCAACTTTTTTACGAAGTTCCAGTTTGTTTAGTTTCTTATCATTAACCTCTATGCCTTCCACCTCTATCGATCCACTTTGTATGTCATTGAGTGCGTTAATGCAGCGAATCAGCGTTGACTTTCCAGAGCCAGATGGCCCAATAATACAGACTACCTCACCTTTCATTACATCCATCGAGATTCCCTTCAGTACTTCAAGGTCACCAAAGGACTTGTGCACATCTTTAATAGACACGATGGGTTGTTCGTCTGACCAGAGTACTTGATTCATCGGTTTACCTATAATTTAACTGCAAAGCGGCGTTCGAGCGCGATGGTTGCACGAGCTATCGGATAACAGTAAGCAAAAAATATCAACAATGCGAATCCGTAGAAAGGGACTAACAATTCAGGTCGGTTGTTCTCTGCTTCTATTGCTTGCCGACTGAGTGTGATCAGCTCTTCAACCCCTAATAACGAACACAATGGTGTGGCCATAGTTAATATGGCGTACCAGTTCATCCATGGTGGAATCATGCGTTTAAAACACTGCGGTAATATCACTTGCCAAAGTGTTTGCTGGCGTGTGTAAGCTAATGATTCTGACGCTTCCCATTGACCACTGGGCACAGAGTTAATTGCACCGCGAACCACTTCAGAAATATTCGCCATAATAGGCAGGCAAAGACCAAATACGGCTTTCATCCAATCCGGGATACGTATGATCTTGTCACCAATTTCAATTTCAAATGGCAATGCAAGCAAAACAATAAACAATAGAACCAGCCAGGGGGAATTACGAAACACCTGGGTAATGATTTTTGCTGGCAGACGGATAAACCCAGATGGAGAAATCTGCATCAAACCCAACACCACGCCAACCAAAGTGCCGATTAACATAGCGAAAAAAGAAATTATAACGTTATAAAAAAAACCATCTTTAACAATAAACGGTATCCAGCGCCACAGTGCTTGAAAGGCTTGAGTCATTGTGTAGTTGGTTGCCGCAGCCGTTACGCCAGGCCATACAACTATTAGCAGCACCAATACCAACCAGGCCCACGCAGGTGTTGATGTTAGCCAACGAGAAAATAATAGATCATCTACCTCCCCTGCAGCCCTAGCGGTAAATGGCTTAAGAACAGGAAGATCAGTTCTGGGCGCGGATTGTATCCCTGGAATTTTGGGCTGAGGGTTCGAGCGGTTTTTCATGCTTAACCTCCGTATCCGGGGATGCGTGCATTCTGCTCCCATCGATGCATGCCAAAAACCAGAATACCCACCAATATGATAAAGGACACAAATAATAGCAGCATGGTTGGGTACAGAGCACTAGGGTAGTCATTCCAGATACTCACGCACTGGTAAAGTAACTCTGGCACGGCTATGCCAATGGCTTGCGTAGTGGTTTTGACCAGATTAACTAAATTGTTATTCAACGCAGGTAGAGACACCCTGAACGCTAACGGCAGAACGACTTCTTTGTACGTTTGTAGTCGTGTAAATCCGAGAGCGTCTGCCGCTTCCTGTGTAGATTCAGGCACAGCTTCAATGCCGGAACGAAATATTTCAACGTTGAATGCACCTGCAAACATCGATAGTGAGATTATTGCCCAACCTACATTGGAGATAATCGGGATCTCTGTCCAGCCATCAGGGCCCGTTACTGCTGGGGTAAATTGACCCAGAGCAAAGTAGAAAAACAGCAATTGCACAAACGGCGGTGTATTTCGAAAGAATTGAATATACCCTTGAACGATACCTCGCACCCATTTGGATGGAGAGTTTTGCATCCACGCGCCAACGACGCCAATGATGACAGATAGAAATACGCAAGCTACTGACAGCCAAAGCGTGTATTGCAGACCCTTGACTATTCTCGCCCACTGCCTCGGCTCGTGAAAAAAAATGAAATTCCAACGCGGATGATCGTCAGCCAACTGCCGGAAAAACTCCATAAACGCTTCTAGCATTCAGATGTTTCTCTTATGTACTCGAAAAGGAAAGTTAAAAGTGAAATAACATAATCAAAAAAAATAAATCAAATTTGTGGTCGCGACTAATGCCAAGGTGTAAATCAGATGAAAAAAATAAGGGGCGAATCAACGCCCCTCAATTCTGCATTAACAGCTATTCGCTGTAAGAATATCTATACTATTTTAAAACTAAGAACTCATAAACGGCTTTGAGTTATTTATCAGCTAACCAATCAGCGTAAGCTGCATTTTTGTCTTGTAAGTAGGCTGTCGGCTTGATGCCCCATTTCTTTTCAAGCTCAATCAACTGACCACTTTGGTGCATATTAAACGTTAAACCGGACATAAAGTGTCCGAATACGCAGTCCTTTTCTGCCAGTGGCACAGCAAGTGCCCATGGGTTGTCATCTTCTGACGCCAATGGCATTTCGAAATCATCAAATTCACCCGAAGACAAATCGGAACCGATTGATGAATCATCATATACCCAGGCTACGCATTTTTTGTCACGCAAAGCTTGCTTGGCTTCAGCATTACCAGTGAAGGCGATTATTTCCACACCATAACGTTCAGTCACTACCTCATTATAAAATGCACCTTGCTTACCACAAACAGGCTTGCCTTTCAGCTCGTCCCATTCTTTAAATCCCAACGCTTTAGGGGCCATTATATTAGTACCTGACGTGTAATAGTTAGGTTGAGTAATACCGACAATATCTCGACGGTCGGCCCTGTCCGACATAGTGGCGATCATCATGTCAATTTTGCCTTGCTCTAAAAACTGCATTCTATTAGACGATTGCACGGCGACTGTTTCGAGCTCTACACCCATAGCATCTGCAGCAGCCTGAGCGACGTCGATTTCCATACCAATAATGCTACCGTCGGTGTTTCGATAACCCCACGGCTTATAGTCTGCCTTTACGCCAACCACTATTTTGCCGCGCGACATAACTTTATTCCAAGTGTCATTGGTACAGGCTGCTTGTGCAACTGAAGAGATGCCTCCGAGGGTGGCGGCAACGAATCCTGCGACAACGAGTTTTTGTAATTTCAAGGTGGTTTCTCCTATTTTATAAACTGACGAAGAGCTACGGACAGCCCGCGCTTTTGTATTTGTGCCAATCATTCTTGTGACATTGGCTGCCAGCATTGCTACAAGCTAACCGAATGAGCTAAGGCACGCAAGAAGTTCGATGATTAACAAGCGGATTGTTTGCTTTTTACATATCATCTAGAGAATGTGAATCTAATTGGAGCGGAATCGCTTGATAATCATTGCCTGAATTCGCTGATTCGCTCGCCCCTCAATCTTCCAAATAGATGTTTACGTTCACCAAACACACAAGCGCCTATTGTGATTTGCTACTTGGCGGAGGTTCAATTATTAAAAGCTGAATAACTTACTGATGGCTTAACTGGTGTATCGCTGTTCTCTGCAGAAGATTCGCCATTCTCATATTCCGATGATATGTTTTTCGCAGCCGCAATGTACTCATTCAATCTACCAGCACCGTCCACACTTATCGCTAAACCTTTTTTACTGCGTCTCCAAAGAATATCCTCGACCTCTTTCGCCCATTCATATCGCATTAAGTAATCTACTTCTTGCTGAAAAAGACCTCCGCCAAAATTAATTCCCATGTCTTCCATGGATTTTGCAGAGTCAATAAGTAGCGTTATCCTAGTACCATAATTTCGGGTGTAATCTTTTAAAACATTGTTATTCAGCCACGGGAATTTATTACGTGCTTGGCTCACAAATGCGTCAAAGTTAAAATCCACTATATCCCCACCGGGCAGCACAGCGGAAGAAGTCCAGGCGGGATAATCTATGTCGAGTACAGGGGTCAACATATCAAGAGCATCTTCTGATAATTTTCGATAGGTGGTAAGTTTACCGCCGTAGACAGAGAGTATTGGTGCGCCACTGGTCGTGTCTAAATCCAACTTATAGTCTCGTGTTACTGTAGATGCGTTAGCAGAGGCGTCATCATATAAAGGTCTTACGCCGGCATACGTCCATACAGCATCCTTCGGGTTTATCGGCTTTTCAAAGTACACGCTTGCAGATTTACAAATGTAACTTATCTCCCAATCCTCGGTAGTTTGTTGGCCTGGTTGCCCGTCTACTTCAACATCTGTCGTGCCTAACAACGTGTAGTTGTTTTCGTATGGGACGGCAAATATGATCCTATTGTCTTCATTCTGAAAAATATAGGTGTAGGGATGATCGAACAATTGAGGCACCACAATATGGCTTCCTTTGACCAGGCGAATACCATGTTTTACCACGTGTTCTTTATCGAGAGATAAGGTCTTTTCAACCCAGGGCCCAGCGGCATTTACCACTGCTGTTGCTTTTACCATGCGTGTTTTATCTGACTCCTTTTCAAACAGTGTAACCGTCCATTGCCCTTGAGAACGTTTTAAGTCAGTGACTTCAGTACGCGTTAACACGGTACATCCCTTTTCAGACGCATCCATCGCGTTTAACACAACTAATCGCGAGTCCTGAACCCAGCAATCTGAATACTCAAACCCGGAGGTAAATTCATTTTTTAACGCCTTGCCAGCTATGTGTGCACGCAAATTGACAGAATTTGACGCTGGAAGCATTTTACGTCCGCCAATGTGGTCATAAAGGAAAAGTCCCAGTCGAATCAGCCAGCGTGGACGAAGCGCTTTATGATGAGGCAGTATAAATCTAAGTGGCCAGATGATATGGGGTGCCGCGCGTAATAGCACTTCACGTTCTTTAAGCGCATGTCTGACCAGTTTAAAATCGTAATGCTCGAGGTAGCGCAGGCCACCATGTATAAGTTTGGTACTGGCTGATGAGGTGTGTTCTGCAATGTCGTCTTTCTCGCACAACAAAACTTTTAATCCGCGACCTACGGCGTCTCTTGCGATACCCGCGCCGTTGATGCCGGCGCCGATCACGACGAGATCAAAGTCTGTTTCGGCACTACCTTTACTGTCCATTGCGACCAAGTGAGTTGAAGTTGTAATACCGCGCGTGGTTTTAATATCTAACTAAACTTGAAAAATCAGATTGATTGAGGAGGAGTGCGGGTACACACCCCTCCCCTGCATCACTTAACTCATTACTGAGTCCAGCTCTTAACCAGCTCATCGTAGGAAATGGTCACGCCGTCAGGCTTCTCATTTTCTAGTTTCGCTTTTGGAGAACCAGGTTGTGCTAACCAGTATTCAGCACCTTTTTCTTCGTTCAACTTAGGGCCAAGGTCACCCTGAACACCAGCACGTTCGATTCGGGCAAGCACTTTTTCCTGAGCTTCGCAAAGACCGTCCAACGCACCTTGAGCTGTTTTAGCTCCAGACATGGCGTCGCCAATGTTCTGCCACCATAGCTGCGCAAGCTTTGGATAATCTGGAACGTTAGTGCCTGTGGGTGACCACTGTACTCGAGCAGGTGAACGATAAAATTCGATCAAACCACCGAGCTTGTCAGCACGATCAGTAAAGTGCTGTGAATTAACAGTGGATTCTCGAATAAAGGTAAGACCAACATCGGATTTCTTTAGATCGATCGTTTTAGATGTCACGAACTGAGCATATAGCCAGGCCGCTTGAGCACGATCTACCGGCGTTGACTCCATCAAAGTCCAGGAACCTGCATCCTGATAACCAATCTTTGTACCTTCACTCCAATAAGCACCATGCGGCGAAGGAGCCATACGCCATTTAGGCGTACCGTTTTCATTCATCACAGGCAGATCAGGTACAACGGTCGCAGCCGTAAAGGCTGTGTACCAGAACATTTGCTGCGCCACATTACCCTGTGCAGGGATAGGACCCGCTTCACTAAAAGTCATACCTGCAGCTTCGGGCGGAGAGTACTTCTGTAGCCACTCAATGGCTTTTGTTACTGCATAAACTGCAGCCGGAGAGTTGGTGGCACCACCGCGAGCAACACAAGACCCTGTAGGTTGAGACTGATCGTTTACACGAATGCCCCACTCGTCAACTGGCAAACCGTTTGGCTCACCGACATCTCCCATGCCAGCCATGGACATCCAGGCATCGGTATATCGCCAACCTAATGATGGATCTTTCTTACCGTAATCCATATTGCCGTAGACTTTGCCATCGACACCAAGACGAGAAAGGTCGCGACCAGTAAAAAATTCAGCAATATCTTCGTATGCTGACCAATTTACTGGTACGCCGAGATCGTAGCCGTATTTGGCTTTGAAGTCGGCTTTGTTTTGGTCGTCGTTGAACCAGTCGTACCGGAACCAATAAAGGTTAGCGAATTGCTGATCAGGAAGTTGATAGAGCTTCCCATCAGGCGCTGTGGTAAAAGAGGTGCCGATAAAGTCGTCTACATCTAATCCTGGGTTAGTAACGTCCTTACCGTCACCTGCCATCCAATCTGTTAGGTTGCGAACTTGCTTATAACGCCAGTGAGTGCCGATTAAATCGGAGTCGTTTACGTAAGCATCGTAAATGTTTTCACCTGTTTGCATTTGGGTTTGCAGTTTCTCAACTACATCACCTTCTCCGATAAGATCGTGGGTAACTGTAATGCCCGTTATTGCCGAAAAGGCCGGAGCAAGAACTTGTGACTCATACTCGTGAGTACCTATTGTTTCTGATACCACTTTAATTTCCATACCGGCATAAGGCTTCGCAGCATCTATAAACCACTGCATTTCAGCTTTTTGCTCAGCATCACTGAGCACCGACAATCCGCCTATCTCGTCACCGAGAAAAGCTTCTGCGGCATCCATATCTGCATGAACTGCATTAGTACCACTAACGAATACAGCGACCGCTAACGCGGTTTTATTCAATCTATACTTACGCATTGGATTCCTCCTCAGGTTGTGTTAATGCGTACTACAAAACACCTTTAAACGAAATTGAACACTAATATTGCGTAGAACAATGAAACGCCAAAGGCCCACCACAAATTCGACCCGACAAGCCCGAGCCATGCCAGGTGTATGAAAGCGCTACCAAGGAGCGACAGGAAAAGTCGGTCTCCTCTGGTGGTCTCAAATCGTAAAATACCAACTCTGGGACCACCACCAGGCTTGATTGCCTCCCACACACACATGAGAGAAAGCAAACCCAGAATTGTAAGAAAGAAATAAGCGGTGGGGTTTGTCCACGCCATCCAGGAAAGATTCATGATCTTGATCTCCAGTTAGACACGTCCAAGAGCAAAGCCCTTCGCAATATAATTTCGCACAAAATAGATAACCAGTGCACCCGGTATAATCGTTAATACGCCCGCCGCAGCAAGCAGGCCCCAGTCCATGCCAGCAGCCGATACCGTTCTTGTCATAATGGCTGTAATAGGCTTAGCGTCCGTTACCGTTAGTGTCCTTGCGATCAACAACTCCACCCATGAAAACATAAAACAGAAGAAGGCTGCGACGCCAATACCGGATGCAATGAGTGGCATGAACATTTTCACAAAGAATTTTGGAAACGAGTAGCCATCAATGTAGGCTGTCTCATCGATTTCTCGGGGCACACCTGACATAAAACCTTCCAATATCCAAACCGCTAGTGGCACGTTGAATAAGCAGTGCGCCAATGCCACGGCGATATGGGTATCTATCAAACCAAAAGCGGAATAAAGCTGAAAGTACGGCAATGCGAATACCGCTGGCGGGGCCATCCGATTTGTAAGCAGCCAAAAGAACATATGCTTGTCGCCTAAAAATCGAAAACGACTGAAGGCGTACGCTGCTGGCAAGGCAACTGAAAGAGAAATGATCGTATTCAGAACTACATAGGTAATCGAATTTATATATCCGCCGTACCAAGAAGGATCGTTAAAAATCGTCATGTAGTTTTGCAAAGTTGGGTTCTGAGGCCACAAAGTAAAGGTATTAAGTATTTCCTGATTTGTTTTGAAGCTCATGTTGATGAGCCAATAAATTGGCAACATGAGAAACACAATGTATATAGTGGGTGTTAACCACCTAAAATGCAGATTTAGCCTTGATTTTTTTGCTTGCCGCGCGTTTTTATAATCGATAGAGTTGTCGCCGGCGACAGCGCTGCTTTCCTGATTGCCCATCAGTCTTGCTCCACTCGTGGGTCTTGCTTTTCAGCGCCATAGTTTTCCATAACAGTGTAGAAAACCCAGGATAGAAGCAGAACAATAAGGAAATATATAATTGACATGGCCGCGGCCGGTCCTAGATCGAACTGCCCAATGGCTGTCTTTACCAAATCGATTGATAAGAAAGTAGTGGAATTACCTGGACCGCCTCCTGTTAACACAAATGGCTCTGTGTAAATCATAAAGCTGTCCATGAACCTAAGCAGAACGGCGATAAGCAAAACCCGCTTGATCTTTGGTAACTGGATGTACTTGAATACTTTCCACTTTGATGCCCCATCGATACGCGCGGCTTGATAATAAGCCTCTGGAATCGAGACAAGTCCTGCATAGCACAAAAGCACAACCAAACTTGTCCAGTGCCAGACATCCATCACAACAATGGTTGCCCATGCGTCAAATACATTTGTTGCGTAGTTGTAGTTGACCCCAAGCTTCATTAGCGTGTTACCTAACAGCCCGATATCCGCTCTTCCAAAAACCTGCCAGATGGTGCCGACAACATTCCATGGAATTAACAGAGGTAACGCCATTAGGATTAGGCATACAGGAACCCAAAATCCTTTTTTGGGTAAGCTCAATGCGATACAAATACCCAATGGAATCTCAATAATCAAAATGATTGCGGAAAACAATAGATTTCGACCGAGCGCATCATGAAATCGACTTGAATGCAGAACCTCTTGAAACCACTCCGTTCCCACCCAGTAAAATACGTTGTTACCAAACGTATCTTGCACTGAATAGTTAACGACAGTCATAAGCGGAATGATTGCGCTGATGGCCACTAAAACAAATACCGGCAACACAAACAACCAGGCCTTGTTGTTAAACGGCTTACTCATCTTAGCTATCTCCGTTTACAAGGAACGAATCTTGATAAACGCAAATGCGCTCCGCGTTAAAGTTGGCATAGGGTTCACTCGGTATCTCGCCGTCTTCATCCACAATGACGTTAACGCTAACACCTTCAACGGTTCCTCGAATAATTTTTTGTCTTCCTACATCTTCAACCGAGTCGAGATTGAATTTCATACTTTGAGCATTGGCCTGACTTGCTGGTACGAGTGTTACGAATTCAGGTCTTATACCGACTTCTGTTTTACCGGAGAGGTTCGAGTAACCTTTGGCTAGTTGTATATTTACGGACCCTATTCTCAGCGTGGATCCTGTAACCTCTCCTGATAAAATATTCATACCGGGCGATCCAATAAAATACCCAACAAATGTATGCGCCGGGTTGTCAAAAAGCGCTTCTGGTGTTCCAACTTGTAAGACGTTGCCTTCCAGCATAACGACAACCTTGTCAGCAAATGTGAGTGCTTCTGTTTGATCGTGAGTAACGTAGATCATCGTATGACCCAATTGCTCATGTAACGATTTCAGCTTTGTGCGTAATTGCCACTTCATGTGCGGGTCAATAACCGTTAACGGCTCATCGAACAATATCGCACTCACGTCATAGCGAACTAAACCACGCCCTAACGATATTTTCTGCTTTTCATCAGCAGTTAAGCCCTGGGCACGTCGATCGGCTTTGTCTGCCAGCTCCAGGGTTTGAAGCATGTCGGCAACGCGTTTATCGATCTCCGTTTTATCAACACCTCGATTGACTAATGGGAACGCCAGATTTTGTGCAACAGTCATCGTGTCGTAGATGACTGGAAACTGAAATACCTGCGCAATGTTTCTCTGCTCTGGAGTCAACAATGTCATGTCTTTGTTGTCGTAAAAAACTTGTCCGTTGGACGGTGTCAGCAAGCCAGAAATTATATTTAGAAGAGTTGTTTTACCGCAACCGGATGGACCTAGCAGCGCATACGCTCCACCATCCTCCCATTGATAGTCGATGTTTTTTAAAGCGTAGTCTTGCTCAGATTTTGGGTTTGGATTAAACGAATGCGCTATCCTGTCGAGAGTTATTTGCGCCATGGCTATGCAACTTCGCCGTCTTGCGAAGACGAGTCATCAGAGGAATAAGCAGACGAGCGTTCAGATGTGTGATCAGACGATTGCACGGACAAGCGCTCGGGCGAGCACACTAAAGCACCAGCTGAATTGAAAAAGTAAAAACGTGATGGGTCTAGGTACACATCGATTGCATCACCTGTGTTAACTCGGTGCACACCATGAGTGAGCAACACCCATCGATCATGCTCGGTTTTAACATGGATAAATGTTTCAGAGCCTGAAATTTCACTGGTGGTCACAGTCACGCTTACCTTCACCGAGTAATGCTCGTTCGACGTGAGGGATACATGGTGTGGGCGTATAGCTACCGTGTATGAATCGTTTGGTAATTCAGTTAAAACAGAACTGAATTGTTGGTCAGCGTAAGTTAGCCCCGCATCTGTTTTTACTACATTGGCTACGTTTAAAGGTGGGTCTGAGAATATCTGTGCTGTTGTCAGATCTACCGGGTGTTTGTACACATCAATAGTCGAACCAAACTGTGTGACACGTCCTTCGCAGAGCGTTGCCGTGTGCCCACCCAACATCAGTGCTTCATATGGCTCAGTAGTGGCGTAGACGAGTATTGCACCCGTTTCACTAAAAATTTTAGGTAACTCTACGCGTAACTCCTCGCGCAATTTGTAATCCAGGTTGGCTAATGGCTCGTCAAGCAGCACCAACTCAGCCTCTTTGACAAGTGCTCGTGCAATAGCGGTGCGTTGTTGTTGGCCACCTGAAAGATTAAGAGGTGTGCGCTCTAAATAATCGGTGAGCTTAAGTAAGTCCGCAGCTTCTCTGACTTTACGGTCTAGTTCCTTTTTATCCAGACCGGAAAGTCGTAAAGGAGATGCAATATTTTCGTAAACCGTAAACGCTGGGTAGTTGATGAATTGCTGGTAGACCATAGCGACGTTTCGGCGACGAACCTGCACACCAACAACACTTTTCCCATCAAGCAATATGTCACCACTGGTTGGACGATCGAGGCCAGCCATAAGACGCATTAGGCTGGTTTTACCAGAAAGCGTCGGTCCCAACAGAATATTCAGTGAACCCCGCTCCATTTTCAACGATACATCGTTGATATGCTGCTCAAGCCCAACCAGTTTATTTACGCCAGTTAACTCAAGCATTGCAAAGCGTCCGCAATTCAGCAGCGAGTGCGACGTTTTCCAGGCACTGTTTTGGCGTCATCTTATTTCGCTACATCTTTCTGGTTGGTATTCGATACAGACATTAAATTGCTATATAACGAAAGTCAATTGAAACTGCAGCGAATTTCTGAGCGGCCTCTAGATTGAGGTTTCGGTTGTATTAACCTCGAAACTATCAAGTAGCTTGCGAAACTCGGGATTTCGAACTCGGTCAGTAACGAAACTATCGATTTTTGAAATATGTCCAATCCGAACCGGCGCTGTTCTTTCATACTTTGTGGAATCCGAAGCAAGAATAACGTGCTTGGCGTTTGACACTATCGCTTGAGAAACTTTGACCTCTCGTATATCAAAGTCAAGCAGATCACCATTAAGGTTCACAGCTGATGCACCGATAATCGCGTAGTCAACCTGAAATTGATTGATAAAGTCTATGGTGGATTCACCCACTATACCTCCGTCACTCGAACGCACTTTCCCTGCTGTTATAAATACCTGGTTTTCTCTGAGTGGGCTTAATATGCTTGCTATGTTGATATTATTTGTGATAATCATGAGTCGCTTATGATGCACCAGAGCTCGAGCGATAGCTTCATTGGTCGTGCCGATATTAATAAAAAGTGATGCGTTACTGGGAATAATATTCGCCACAGCTTCACCTATCGCCTGCTTCTCTTTATGCGCAATGACTCTGCGTGCTTCGTAGCTGACGTTATCAACCATCGAGGCCAATCGAGCGCCGCCGTGAACACGTTCCAGTAAGCGTCCTTCACTTAATATCCCCAAATCTTTTCTAATCGATTGCGGCGTAACACCAAACTGCTGAACTAATGAGTCCACGGAAACTTGACCTTTTAATTTTGCGACTTCCAGTATTTCGTTTTGGCGAGGCGTGTACATATTAGATAGAGTTTTCGTTTTGCGTTCGAGAATACTAAACGAAAATGAAAGGCACTTCCGAATACCCATGGAAGGCAGCACTTTATCAGTCCGAGCTCAGCCTTCCAGGTTTTATCATTACGAGCGTCATGGCACATATCAGCCACATAAGTTAGGAATGCGTTCTTTTTGGAACAAATGAGCCAGACTATGGCCTTTTGTAAGGTACATGAAAACGAGATTTCACGTCGTAAAGGTTGTCAAAAATGACTCGTCATCTACTCGTTCAAAAAAAGTCTGGGACGCTTTATGTGCCGTGCAGGAGAAAGTCTTGTATCCGGTTGCGCAAGCAAGAAGTGCGGATTTGCCGTTCGAATTGTTCTGTTATGGCCGTAATACGACTAAATCGGCATGAATCCCCCGCCAGTCGGCCCTGAATGGCCGATAAATCGCATGTCAGTTCGGGTAGCCCCACAATCCGGATTTTGAACTTTAGTGCTTAACTGCGTTGCACACGGTACAAAGTCGGCTCAGGTAAAATGCGCTAATAAAAATTAAGACGTAGACGTATCATGAATAAAGCATTTGGATTAGTTCGCGTGACCACCGCCGTACCCAGAGTGACGGTTGCTGACCCTGCCGCAAACACAAGCGAAATATTGAATATGCTTAGCGGGCTGCCCGACTCCGATGTGGTTGTATTTCCTGAATTATCAATTTCGTCTTATACCTGCGGCCAGCTCTTTCATCAACAAGCGTTACTGGATGAAACAGAAACGCAGCTGCAGCGTTTGGCAGCCGATGCTCCAAACAAAAAACAACTCATCATCGTGGGCGCACCGCTGCGATCTGGTTCTGCCTTGTACAACTGTTCTGTGCTTATTAACAATGGACAAATCATTGGGGCAACGCCCAAACAGTTTGTACCCAACTATAACGAGTTTTACGAATCTCGCTATTTTGCCTCTGGAGATGAATTCACCGCAGATACGGTCAGTATTGTTGACGATAATGTACCGTTTGGCACGCAATTGTTATTTACTCACGGTGGCGGTCATGGCCAACCCGAACTAGTTGTGTATGCAGAGATTTGCGAAGCCATTTGGATGCCAATTCCACCGTCGAGTATGGCAGCGATTGCAGGTGCCAATCTTTTGTGTAATCTCTCTGCATCTCCTGAGACGATCGGCAAAGCCGGCTATCGCCGAGATTTGGTGACAGGACAATCAGGTCGTTGCATTGCAGCCTACGCTTACACCAGTTGCGGACCAACCGAGAGCACAGCCGACTTGGTTTTCGGCGGTCATGCCATGATTGCACAAGGCGGGCATCTAATAGTGGAATCCAGTCGCGTTGGTGACACGCAAGCCACCAAACGAGATTCGTACTCAGTAACCTGCGACGTCGATATAGAAATGCTGCAGACTGAACGACGTGCGACAACAACGTTCATCGATGGTGAACGGTATCTGGATGGTCGCCAATACCGTCATATTGCGTTTGAGCTTTCCAGCAATGACACAGACTTGGTAAATCCTGTCAACGCCATACCCTTTGTACCGAACAATCCAGATACGCTGGCCGATCGCTGTACTGAAGTTTTCGGCATCCAGACCTCCTCTCTTGCCAAGCGGTTGGAATGTTTGGGCGACGATCCAAAAATGGTCATAGGCATCTCTGGCGGATTGGATTCAACACTCGCATTGCTGGTCGCTACCAAAACGTGTGACTTATTGAACATTCCTCGTCGAAATATACGCGGTGTCACCATGCCTGGTTTTGGCACGACCAGTCACACGCTTAATAATGCGCATGATCTGATGCAACATCTTGATGTGCAAGTCAGTGAAATTGATATTCGCGATGCAGCCTTACAGGAATTTTATGATCTTGCCAGAGCCACAGGGTATAAACCGTTTGGTGTAATCGATCTAATGGCATCAGAGAACAGCAAATTAAGCGTAGATGCTTTCATGGCCCTGGTGAGCAAAATACCAGAGACTGATCGTCAGGATTTGGTTTTTGAGAACGTGCAGGCACGACGCCGAACTCAGCTACTAATGAACATGGGTTTTGTATTGGGCACGGGTGATATGTCTGAAATGTGGTTAGGCTGGTGTACGTACAACGCAGATCATCAAAGCATGTACAACGTTAACTGTTCAGTGCCAAAAACATTGGTCAGATTTTTGGTGGAATACGTTGCACAAAATCAATTTGATGGTGCTGTGCAAGATACGCTTAACTCCATAGCCAACACAGAAATTTCACCTGAATTACTACCAGTTAGTGAAACGACAAATGAGGCTCAAAGCACAGAAGATTCGGTTGGCCCCTACGAGCTGCACGATTTCTTTATGTTCAATCTTGCACGCTATGGCTTCAGTCCAAAAAAGGTACTGTTTTTAGCTAATCAAGCTGAGGGTTGGTCAGTGGACTACACACCTGAAGAAATAAAAAAATGGCTGAAAGTGAACATTCGGCGAGCCTTTTCGCAACAATACAAACGCGATAACGTCCCTAATGGGCCTAAAGTTGGCTCATTAAGCCTGTCCCCAAGAGGCGATTGGCGCATGCCGAGTGATGCATCAGCGGCGGCCTGGCTGGACTCCATTGATTAGACAAAATTAGTCAGACAAAGATGAAATGTCAAGTCATCAGTATATAAAGCCATGCACTAATAGTTAACACCGACAATGCGGTACCGAGCAAGACGGTATTGGCAGCAGTGCCCACGCCGCGCGAATACAGTTGGGCGAACAGGTAAGCGTTCACTCCCGCAGGCATAGCAGCCATCAGCACGACAACATTGCGACCCAAACTATCTAGTCCAACCAGAACGCAAAACAGAAATGCCAGTATGGGGTGTAAAAGCAATCCTATTGCAGACAGGTATCCTGCTTCTTTAAGATTGTTATTTAGCTTGTATCGAACCAGAATTCCACCTAAACCAAACAGTGCACAGGGTAATGCCGCCTGCTTGAGCATGTTAATAAAATCCAGCAACATTTGCGGCAGTTGCAAACCCGCTATATTCACAGCAAAACCTAGAATAAGGCCTATCATGAATGGGTTCTTAAACATCGCTCCAAATGCGACGATAAGGGTTTGCGCAAAGGTACGACCATCTGCTCTGACCCCTTCCATGACTAAAATACCGATGAAATAACCCACCACTCCATGAATTGAGATAAGCGTTATTGCCAACAACATTCCTTCTTCGCCAAAAGCACGTTCAGTGATTGGCACACCTAACAAAACCAGATTGAAGTAAAGCGTAGAAAAACCAACTGCGACAGCTTCACCAGGTCGGCGATTGAATAATTTTTGTGTTGATATAATTGCCAGTAAGAAACAGCTTATTGCACTGGCGTAATAGGCCACCAGTACCCGCCAGTCGTAGGCGGTATTAAGATCTATTGTCAATGTTGCATGGAACAGCAGACAAGGTACCGCGACCACACTTGCAAATCTCATGACGCCGTCAATAACCATATCGGAGGTGAGTCGCGTCTTGACAGACAAGTAACCTGCGATCAAGAAAAGAAACACAGGTGCCACAATATTAATAATAAACAAAAGCATACTTTGATTTTCAGCTTATGCTGTAGTGGCTTTTTTAACGCTATTATGTTTCATATAAGACGGTTTCAGATTTTTGCAGTGCAAAATAAAACGCTGAGGCATTTTGTTCGCTCATGTATTCATCGTGCTGTATCGACGCATTGCTGATTGACTTATCTTTTAATAGTTGGGCTATCAATACGACGACTTCTTCGTAATACTGCTCTCTGCAGCTAAATACGAAGTAGCCTGATGGACGAATAATTCTGATCATCTCGCTGATTAAATGCTGCTTGAATCGTTTTGTGTAGACGCCTATCGAAATAGCAGCGTCGTATCCATTGTCGGGTAATGGCAAAGCCGCCGCGAAATCAAGACTCATTAATTGGGAGTAGCGGCTTGTGTCTTTGGCTTTTTCAAGCATTTCTTCAGAGAAATCCGAACCATGAATATTGGTGTATCCGAGTTGCCCGAGTAGTTCACCCACTAAACCTGTTCCACAGCCAGCATCGTGTATTAGCGATTGTTTGTCAGCATTCTTTTGCGTTATGAGTTTTTGCACAAACAAATTGACGCCGATCTGTGGAGCTACATAGCCAAAAGTATGAAGATCAAAGTTGTAGTCGTTTGCCCAATGCTTGTAAGCAAGCTTTACTTCTTCAGCATCTGTTGCATTGACCAGTTTATTGACAGTTTCATTAATACGTTCTTTATTCGACACACAACCACCTCCACCTTTGAAGATGCAGACAGCATACAACGCATTTTAATGGGGACGGAGGGATTTAATATTGTCCACGCGCAGCGTGTGGACAATATTAAATCCCTCCGTCCCCATTAAAATGCGCTGTAAGCTATTGATTAATGAGATACTAGATCCATATTTTAAAGTCAGGCAGCAACATGCGCTGACCTTGCGACAATAAATCATTGATCGAGAAAATCTTCCATGGCAAATCAGGGTGGGCCTCCAGATCTTGAAGAGGTGCTAAAACGCCTTTTAAAGCAGGGCTCGAACAAAATCGATAATTCAACAAAGCGTGAACGCCGCAATGCACCCGCGCCCAACCCGTTTGCCGTTAAAAACCGCGATAACGAAGTTGAACTCGTACGCGAAACCCGCAAGCGCCCTTCACTATTTTTCTATCTTGTTACTGCATTTATAGGCTGGGGCATCCTGGATACTATTTGGCCTGGCTTTATGCAGAAAATATTTTCAGGTCAGCTTTTGAGTGATTCAGGATTCAATTCTGACTTGCCAACAAATTTACCGATCATCGATCAATTAAAAGAATTCCTGGGAGGAATTAATATGTTTGAGTCTATGGGGTTTGCTGTATTAGTAGGCGCTGTTGTTCTTCTGTTTTTGTTTTTACGATCGTTTGTTCGTATCGTGCCGCAAAACGAAGCTTATGTTGTTGAACGCCTTGGTAAGTACGATCGAACATTGCTCGCTGGCTTTCACATCACCGTCCCCGTTATTGAACGAGTAGCTTACAAGCATTCGTTAAAGGAATACGCCATTGATGTCGCATCACAACATGCAATTACTCGTGACAATGTGGTGCTCGGTATTGATGGTGTGTTGTATCTGAAAATCATGGATGCTAAGGCCGCATCTTATGGTGTGGAAAACTTGCAATTTGCGATTACGCAGTTGGCGCAAACCAGCATGCGTGCAGAAATCGGTAAGTTATCGCTTGATGATACGTTTGAATCACGTGAAGTCATCAACGCACAAGTCACTCGGGCAATCGATGAAGCATCAGAAGCCTGGGGCACAAAAGTGCTGCGCTACGAAGTTAAAGACATTACTCCGCCAGCCTCTATTCTTGAAGAGATGGAGAAACAAATGGGTGCTGAACGTCAAAGACGTGTGGCTGTAACAACATCTGAAGGTTACCGCCAGGCTGAAATTAATCAAGCAGAAGGTGACAGAGAGGCTCAAATACTGCGCGCTCAGGGTAACGCTGAATCGCTCACCATTGAAGCGACAGCACGCGCCGAAGCTATCAGACAAATATCGCATGCGATTAACGAAGAAGGCGGCTCTGCTGCGGTGGCGCAACAACTGGCAGAGCAATACGTTGCTGCGTTCGACAAGTTAGCACGTGAAGGCACGATAGCATTGTTACCGGGTGATGGTAGTGATGTGGCCAGTATGGTTGCTAAAGCTTATACCGCATTTGATGGACTAAAAAATACTGTTGGGGCGGTTTCCAGCTCACCTGCCGGTAGCCGATCAGCCGGTGGTAACTCTCCGGATCATGGTGGTACGCCATCATGAGCTTAAATCCGTTTTGGTTGTTCTTAATTACCGGCGTAACCTTAGTTGCTGTAGAAATGCTGGTGTTTCAGTTCGCGACTTTCTGGCTGTTTTTTCTTGGCCTGGGTGCGCTAGTTGCCGCTGCGTATGCATGGTTATCAGGAGATGTTACCTACACGGCTACTACAGCCGTATTTTTGCTTGCCTCGGTTGCCTTCACCGCTTTGTTGTATGCACCAATAAGGCGCTGGCAAAAACAACCCTCCGGCCTGGAAGATAACAACGCTGTTGGGCAACGAGCTGAAGTCAAAGAGCCGGTTGGACCATCCACTCAGGGAACCGTTACCTGGTCAGGCAGTGACTGGCAGGCTGAATTGGCTAAAGGTGAGACGGCAACATTAAACGTTGGTGACAACGCAACAGTGGTGTCTGTGAAAGGTATTCGACTGTTCGTTAAACCAGAAGCGTAAATTAAGTCTTCATCTCTAATCAAGAGCCACGCAACACCAGCTTGCGTTTGCTGGCGTTGCGTTTTCAACTAAGTGTAATCACGTGCCTAGCCGGCGAATTAGCCGTCAATACCCAACATACGCTTGTTGGCCGCCTCATCGGTTCCGCCATCAGCAAAATCATCAAACGCTTTTTCAGTAACGCGAATAATATGATCTTTAACAAACTGCGCACCTTCTCGCGCTCCATCCTCAGGATGCTTTAAACAACACTCCCACTCAACTACGGCCCAGCCATCAAAATCATAAGCCGACAGTTTTGAAAAAATACCTTTAAAGTCGACCTGGCCATCACCAGGGCTGCGGAACCGTCCGGCGCGATCTACCCAGCTTTGATATCCAGAGTAAACACCTTGTCTGCCGGTAGAGTTAAATTCTGCATCTTTTACATGGAACATTTTTATGCGTTCATGATAAATATCAATATTTTCCAGGTAATCGAGTACTTGCAATACATAGTGCGAAGGGTCGTACAGCATATTGCAACGCGGATGATCGTTAACCCGCTCCAGAAACATCTCGAACGTGATGCCATCGTGCAGGTCTTCACCAGGATGAATTTCGTAGCACACGTCAACACCATTTTCGTCAGCAACATCCAGAATAGGTTTCCAGCGTTTGGCCAACTCATCGAATGCCGACTCGACCAGACCCGCGGGGCGTTGTGGCCAAGGGTAAACATAGGGCCAGGCCAACGCACCTGAAAATGAGGCCATAGCACCAATACCCATATTGTTTGACGCCTTGATAGCTTTGGTCACCTGATCAACAGCCCATTGCTGCCGCGCTTTGGGATTACCTTGCACCTCAGGCGCTGCAAACCCGTCAAATGAGACGTCATATGCTGGATGAACGGCCACTAACTGGCCTTGCAAATGTGTTGAGAGCTCGGTTACTTCCACACCGCTACTTTTGGCCACCCCAAGAAATTCGTCACAATAGTCTTTCGAGGACGCCGCCTTTTCCAGATCGATGAGTCGCGCATCCCAACTGGGTACCTGAACGCCGGTATAGCCGCAATCGGCAGCCCATTTAGTAATGCTGCCCCAAGAATTGAAGGGCGCATCATCGCCTGCAAATTGAGCTAAAAACAGCGCAGGGCCTTTAATTGCTTTCATTTTCTCTATCTCCCGCTTTCCTGGTAGCGACACCTAAGCGTGCCTGAGTGTGCCTTTATAGTACTATTCAACCTGTATTTAGTCGAATCCTCCAACGGACCCCGAAATGGCGAAAAACACTCCAGAAACAGCACGCGAAAAACCACCCCAGCTCACATGGGAAGATGCGTTTCTGCTTGAAGATCAGCTTAGTGAAGAAGAGCGCATGATTCGCGATACAGCGCGTGGATATTGTCAGGATGCGCTGATGCCTCGCGTCACCCTTGCCAACCGTGATGAGACTTTTGACCGCGATATTATGAGTGAAATGGGTGAACTGGGTTTGTTGGGAGCTACCATTCCTGAACAATACGGTGGCGTCGACGCCAATTACGTGTCATACGGTTTAATAGCACGTGAGGTTGAGCGTGTGGACAGTGGATACCGATCTGCGATGTCGGTTCAATCGAGTCTGGTAATGCATCCGATATTCGCCTATGGCAACGATGCACAACGCGAAAAATATTTACCAAAATTGGCCAGCGGTGAATGGGTGGGTTGCTTTGGTCTAACCGAACCTGACCATGGGTCAGACCCCGGTGGCATGCTAACGCGCGCAAAATCTGTTGACGGTGGCTATTCGATATCGGGGGCAAAAAACTGGATAACCAATTCACCCATTGCCGATGTGTTTGTCGTGTGGGCCAAGTCAGACGCACATGATGGCAAAATCAGAGGTTTTGTTTTAGAAAAAAGCATGAAGGGCTTAAGTGCGCCAAAAATTGAAGGCAAATTCAGTTTACGGGCATCGGTGACGGGCATGATTCACATGGATGATGTTGTCGTATCCGAAGACCAGCTACTGCCCAATGTCAGTGGCCTGGCCGGCCCTTTTGGTTGTTTGAATCGTGCACGTTATGGCATTGCTTGGGGCAGCATGGGAGCCGCTGAATTTTGCTGGCATGCAGCCAGAACCTATACACTAGATCGCAAACAATTTGGCCGCCCATTAGCTCAAAACCAGTTAATCCAGAAAAAACTGGCTGATATGCAAACTGACATAGCCTTGGGCTTACAGGGGTGCTTGCGACTGGGCCGCCTGTTTGATGAACATAATGCCCCTGCCGAGCTAATATCGTTAATGAAGCGAAATAACTGCGGTAAATCACTTGATATAGCACGCGTTTCGCGTGATATGCATGGTGGTAATGGTGTGTCAGACGAATACGGTGTTATTCGCCATGTTATGAATTTAGAAGCCGTTAATACGTACGAAGGCACCCATGATATTCACGCGTTGATCTTGGGTCGAGCGCAAACCGGGTTGCAGGCGTTTTTTTAATTTTAGCTCTGTGTCGCTGTCTCAGTCATTATCCATTGCTTGAAGGCTGATACAGCAGCATCTGACTGCGCACCCTCCAGACTCACCAGGTGATACCCGTTATCAACCTCCATAGGCAAATCAAACAATCGCACTAAATGACCTTTTTCGATGTCGTTTTGCGATAGCTTGTCCAGCGTTAACACAACACCCTGACCTTCCACGGCTGCTGACAGTGCAAGCAATACGCTGTTGAAATACAGATTACTTTGGCAGTCTATATCGTCTAATCCGGCGTTCTTGAACCAACTCTTCCATTGTGGTCTGCCTTCGTAAGGGCTTTCATCATGCAATAAAGTGTGATGCTGTAGGTCTGCAGGTTCTTTTAAAGGTTTATCCATGCTTTCTAATAGCGCAGGACTGCACAGCGTTATCGCATCCACTTCCATAATGCGATCAACAATACAACCGGGGTAGTTACCACTGCCAAATCGAATGGCAATGTCAATATTGTGCGCTTTCAGCGTATCGGCACTGAGTGACGGCGCGGTGGTGTCCGAGTCAATCAGCGTGGCACTGCCAGAAATGCGCAGATCTATATCCGGGTGCGCCTCTCTAAAGCGAAACATTCTTGGCATTAGCCATTTTGATGCAAACGACGGCGACGTCCAGATACTGAGCTCGTGTTTATCCTCACCACCCTTAATCTGCAGCACTGCATCATTAAGGCTTTGAAAGCCTTCCTGCATTTTTACCAGACCCGCCTCGCCGGCTTCGGTGAGCGTTAGTCCTCGATGCAAACGGTGAAATAGCTGCACTCCCAGTAGATCTTCCAGGGTACGAATCTGCTGACTTACGGCCGCCGGTGTGACGTGTAGCTCATCTGCAGCCTTGCTAAAACTGCCTTGGCGGGCTGCCACAACAAAGGCGTGTAGCGCATTAAACGGAATTTGAGCGGCCATGTCAGGTTGCCTAAAGATTTTCTAATACAGGGTGTAAAAAACTATCGTTTGTAGCGCGGCACTATAGCCTTTATCTTCTTACTCAAAGGCCGACACAGAGTGTAGATTTTCTGTACTGGTTCGGTCTAACTTTACTTTATAAGAGATATAAAATGTTTAAACAATTATCAGGATTTGGCACTGCTTTCGAAAAATACATGACTCACCGCGGTCGAGTTGAGGCACTTAACATTCTAAAAAATCAGAGTGAGAAAACGCTGGAAGATATTGGTGTTTGCCGGCACGAATTACAAGGTGGTGTTAAGAATTGGCCTTGGGATGGGTCTGTGACCAAAATGGCAGCAACGGCCTCTAGCCCAATTGAGCAAGTCAAAGCCGTGCGTGAACTCACAACCTATTCCGACAGAGAGTTACATGATTTAGGGATTAATCGTGGCATGATCGCAGATGCTGTGGCTAATGGCCGTGCCGGCATTGACAGCGATTTGCCTCCAACCCGCCCTTCTAACACTGGTGATGAGCGTCAAGCAGCGTAAGCTGCTGGCGCAACGCCAAGCGGGCCATCCGAAGGAACAGAACTTTTTCAAGGAACGGTGCTGGCTCGGTGATAGTTTAGTGCTGCACTGGTGTTGATCAAAAAGATTGCCTGCAATTGTGGCGCTGTATCAGATAGTGCTTACAATGGTGTTGGTAGTAGTTCAGGTTCTTGATTGCCCATGGCTTCCTTGCGCTTGGTAATATAAGCCTGCAGTGCTTCTTTTCTGGACACATCGAGTTCAGGCTCTTGATATTCATTCAGGGCTTTTTGCCAAAGTTCCGTTGCTCTTGCAGTGGCATCTTTTGCGCCACTTAGCTTCCAGTTCTCCTGATTTTGCCAGTCGCTCAGCATGGGTTCGTAAAACGCTTTTTTAAAGCGTTGCATGGTGTGTTCACAACCGAAGAAGTGCCCGCCCGGCCCGACTTCCTGCATGGCATCCAAACCAATTTCCGCTGTGTTAATTTCTATAGGTTGCAACATGGCTGACATGTGTTGCAACATTTCGCAATCCTGAACCAGCTTCTCAAACGATGCCACCAACCCGCCTTCAAGCCAACCAGCTGCGTGATAAATAAGATTGCCATGCCCCATCACGGCACTCCATAAAGACATCTGGGTCTCCCAGGTTGATTGGCTGTCTGTTGTGTTTGACGCATTGCATGCACTGGTGCGGTAAGGTAATTTATAACGCCTTGCCAGTTGACCACTAGCGATGTTAGCAAGAGCGTTTTCGGGTGTGCCAAACGCAGGTGCGCCAGATCGCATGTCCACGTTCGATGTAAACGCACCGTATATCACCGGAACACCAGGGCGAGTTAACTGCACTAGCGATATACCCAATAGCGCTTCCGCATTTTGTTGCACCAGAGCCGCGGCCATTGTTGCAGGCGTCATAGCGCCCATTAGGGTGAAGGGAGTGACTACGGTGGGTTGCCCCAGCATAGCCATCTGCATAGCACCATAAGCCATCGAGTCATCCAGCTTCCTGGGCGAATTTATATTGATGTTGGTCATAACGGTCGGCACGTGTTGCATCTCATCCAGAGTCATGCCTTTAGCAATAGCATTGAGTTCTACCGCATCTCTTGCACGACCGCCGCCAATGCCAGTGGCCAGCATGGCTTTGTCTGCCAGAACAAGATTTGCATAGGTTGTGTCAAGATGACGTGTGTTGACTGGCAGGTCAGTAGGCGCTAATGCCTGGTTACCAAAAAAACTGATGATATTGAAATGCTGGCCAAGTTTTATCAGTGTCTGATAATCCTTAAAATTTCCTGCACGACGACCGTCAATACAGTCATGTACATTTGGCGGACCAGAAACTAAACCAAAATTAATAGCGTTACCGCCACAGGCAATGGCATTTTTTTTATTGCGCGGTGTTACGTCAAAATTTGTTGGTGCAGTCGCTATTGTTTGCATGACCAGGTTTCTGTCCATGCGCACGATGCCATCACTGGACACATCTGCTCCTGCTTCAACGAATTTTTTCAAGGCAAGCTCGCCCATAACTTCTATGCCTTGCTCCTCCAGCAACTGCATTGACGCATTATGAATCTCATCAAGCTGCTCATCGCTTAATGGGTCAAGTGGTCGAAAAGGATTACGTAGCTGAGAAGATTCAAGCTGAGCGATAGGTCGTATGGTGGGAGCACCGCGTTTTCGTCGGCGTTTTTTTTTGGTCGGACCCGATTTTTCAGTCGTACTTGATGTGTTATCGACCATTAATATACCTTAGTGCCGCTCGTGGACTTATAAACACCGAATTTGATGCATCCTAAACACTAAGGGTAATTATTGATACACAGGCAGTCGATTTTAATAGAATAATTTGTATTATCAATAACTTACAACGACCTCTGTGGTTAATATGACGTCAAGCAGACACTTTTATGTGCTAGCATTATCGTTGTGGTTGAGTAACAAACTGCGAATTTATACTTTCGCACAACAGGCTTTTCCAAAATGCTTTTTAAAAAGTAACACCAAGTTTATTTTTAATTAGCGGAATTTTATTTAATTTTTAAGCCTTGTTAGTCACACGTATTTTTTAATTCAAGCGCATTTTTATTTGCGCATTTTGATAATACATTTTTTAATAACGCGTTTTTTAATAGAGTCGAGCAAATACAACAATCAGTCTTAACACCAGTACAACACCATAAAATGACGGCGTAAGACGAACACCCATCTCGACGTTTCTTAAAACATCAGGAGAAGGTATGTCAGGTATAAAACGAAACGACCCAACTATGGCCAACTTAAGCCAATCTGAACAGCGTGAAATGCTGAAGATGGTGAAGCGCGGTATTAACCGACGTGAATTTATGGGTTGGATGATGGCTGCAGGCGCATCAGCAAGCTCGGCGGGTATTTTGTTTGGGAACATGAGTGATGCAGTCGCTGCAACGCCAAAGGTGGGCGGCAAGCTCATTATGGCCGCTGATCAGCACGGCCCCAACGACACGCTAGACCCCGCTCTGTTTACCTCTGCCGCTGACTACTTTCGTGGTCGCATGTTCTTCGGCTCGTTAACACGCCTTACACCAGAACTAGGTTACGAACCAGAACTGGCAGAGGAAATCCTTTCCAACGATACTGCCACTGAGTGGACCTTTAAAATTCGTAAAGGCGTTGAATTCCACGACGGTAAAGAACTTACTGCAGACGATGTGCTCTTCACCATGAATCGGCATTTAGGTGAAGACTCAGTCTCCAAAGCTTCCTCTTTAGTATCAATGATTGAGAAATGGGAGAAAGTAAACAGTCACGAAGTTAAAGCCATTCTGTCGTCGCCAAACGCCGATTTACCTATTGCACTTGGAACATTCCACTTTAAAATCCTCCAAAACGGCACAACAGATTTTGCTAATCCGGTTGGTACGGGCCCCTATAAAATCAAGGAATTCAAGCCGGGTGTCCGAGCCGTGGGTGCACGATTCGAGAACTACTACGGTGAAGGTGGTTATCTGGACGAGCTCGAGCACTATGGCATCGGCGACCCGGTTGCTCGACTCAATGCCTTCTTGGCTGGCGATATCGATGCCATGGTTAACCTGCCTCCCAAAGCAATTGGTCAGGTAGAAGCGGCGGATGGAAAAGAAATTTGGGCGTTAGAGTCCGGTGCTTACATCAATGTGACACCTCGTCTGGATGTAGAAAGTACGAGTAATGTACATTTGCACAAAGCCATGCAAATGTTAATGGACAGACAACGTCTGGTCAAAGGCGTCTACAAAGGTCAGGCTTCGTTAGGTAACGACCATCCCATTGCACCAGCCTACTTTGATCACTGCCCGGACATTCCACAGCGCGAACTGGATCCGGACATGGCAAAGTTTCATTTTGAAAAGTCGGGCATTGGCTCGGCAGCCATTCCAGTGGTCGCCGCTGAAGTGGCACCTGGTGCTGTAGACCAAGTGCTGTTCATGCAGCGAGAAGGCAAAAAGATAGGCATGAACTTCGATGTTAAAAAGGTAACCACTGACGGTTATTGGGGCTCGGTATGGCTTAAAGAGCCCATCTGTGTCGCCGCGTGGAACATGCGTCCAACAGCCAACATTATGATGACCCTGGCGTTTAAAGGCGATGCTGCCTGGAACGAGACCCGTTGGAAAAACGATAACTTCGATCAACTGCTGGTCAGCTCTCGCGGTATCACCGACCCGACCGAACGCAAACAAGCTTACTGCGATCTGCAAACCATGATCTATGAAGAAAATGGTATGTCTATCCCCATCCATAGAAACTATGTGGATGCAGCTGCAAGCCACGTGCAAGGCAGAACCTCGGTACCACTGAATAACTTCGGTGGTGCCGAAGCTCCTGTCACCTTATGGCGCGATAGTTAAACCATAAGTAACAACGAATAACCCGCAGCCGCTAATTGCAAATCCGCTGATTGAAAAACGGCTGCGGGTTTTTTCCAAGCCCTATCTCCCTACTCTTCTTATGCTTCCTTTGATAGCAAAACGACTGGCCGTTGGCTTACTAACGGTGTTGGCTGTGTCGGTTATTATTTTTTTTGGTACCAAAGTACTGCCCGGTGACGCGGCTCAAATTCGGTTAGGTCAAGCGGCAACTGCTGAAAACATCGCGGCTATGCGCGAACGGCTGGGACTCGATCAGCCTATGATAGTTCAATACTGGAACTGGCTTAAAAACTTCCTTTCCGGCAATCTTGGTGTATCGCTGTCCGCAGATGTGCCGATCACCGAGCTGATTAACGACCGTTATAAATACACACTCATAGTCAGCGGACTCACCGCGCTAATTGGTGTGCCAATCTCGTTAATGCTCGGCATTCTGGGTGCCATGTTTCCGGGTAGCCTTTACGATCGTGTATTAACCTTTATATCAGTCTCTCTTGTAGCTGCACCTGAATTCTTCACCGCCACTCTTTTGGTATTGCTGTTTGTATTCTGGCTTGGCATGGGCAACGCGGTAGTTGTCGGCAGTATTGATGACAAAGGTTTTTTCGAACTAATTAAACATTTTGCTCTGCCTATTACTACGTTGTGCTTTGTCATTGCGTCTCAGTTAATTCGAATGAGCCGTGCTGCAGTACTGAACGTCATGAGCTCACCCTATGTAGAAATGGCAATTTTAAAAGGGGTGCCCAGAAAGCGCATTATTTTTAGACATGCGCTGCTCAATGCACTTGGCCCAATTGTTAATGTGGTAGCACTTAACCTTGCCTATCTGGTCACCGGTGTCATTGTTGTTGAAGTCTATTTTGGCTACCCCGGTTTAGCGACACTTATAGTTCAAGGTGTGCAAACGCGAGACTTTGTGTTGATACAGGGTCTGGGTATGCTGTTTTGTTTAACGTATGTTGTTTTGATGCTCATCGCTGATATAGCAGCCTTTGCCTCTAATCCAAGATTAAGGCACCCTAAATGAACGAGCCAACAGAACACTACGTTGCACCCTATGATGCTGGTGTCAGCTTTGATGAGCTGCCGGACAGCGCACCCAGTGGCAAGTTTAAGTTCACTTTTACCGGGTGGCTGGGTGTCATTATTGTTACGTTCTGGATTTTCGTCGCCGTGCTTGGACCGTTCATCGCACCTTATGGCGAAAACGATTTACCGTTTCCTGATGCATACAGTGAATTTCAAGTACCACAGCCCGGCGCTTGGTTAGGGACAGATGATTCAGACAGGGATGTATTGTCGCGCTTGATGTACGGTGCAGGCCGCACCATGGGCATCTCATTTTTAGCCACTGTTCTGGCCTACTTTATTGGTGTCGTTCTTGGTATTGGTGCGGCTGTTTCATCACCTAAAGTCGATATGGTTATTAGCAGGATAAACGATGCACTTTTAAGCTTGCCCAGCATCATGCTCGGACTTGTGGTGGTGGCGGCTGTAGGTTCCTCTATTCCGGTGCTCATCGTGACAGCCGGGTTAATTTACTCAAGTGTTATCTTCCGACTGTCTCGCGCTTTGGGCATGGAAATAAAAGTGTCTGACTTCGTAGAAGCGGCTCAAGCCAGAGGTGAAGGACGTTGGTGGATTATCACCAAAGAAATCTGGCCTAACGCTCGTATGCCGCTTATAACCGATTTTGGATTGCGATTAATTTACGTCATCTTGTTCATTTCAAGCTTGAGTTTTCTGGGCTTGGGTGTGCAACCCCCACAAGCTGACTGGGGTTCGATGGTGCGAGAGAACCTTGGTGCTCTACAATACGGCGAATCTGTATTCAGCGTAATTGCACCTGCCCTGTCTATCGCAACTCTGACCGTTGCTATCAATTTAATCGTAGACGATGTCTCTGCTCATAGCGGCGGCCGGCTATCAAACAGGTTATAGCTCGTGTCAGACTCAAATAATCAAAATAACGATATTGTTTTTGAGGCGAGGAATCTCAGTATCAGTGCACTGAGGGACGATCGAAGCGAACTACCTATTGTAAAAGGCGTTAATTTTAAAGTTCGACGAGGAGAAGTCGTCGCCCTGATTGGTGAATCCGGTTCGGGCAAAACCACAATCTCGCTTTCCGCGTTGGGTTACTGCAAACCCGGATTGGTATTTGCTGGTGGTGAAGCTGTGTTGCTGGGTCAAGATGTCACAAAAATGACTGTTGATCAATTACGACCGCTTCGTGGTGAAAAGGTTGCTTATCTTGCACAAAGTGCGGCAGCAACTTTCAACCCGTCCATACTGATCAACGAACAAGTGACTGAAGCAGCTGTCTTGCACGGTACTAAAACGCAGCAAGAGGCTGATGAAAAAGCGTTGGCCTTGTATAAAGCACTGGAGTTACCCGATCCGGAAAATATTGGTTCGCGCTACCCGCATCAAGTTTCAGGCGGCCAACTGCAGCGCTTGATGGCAGCAATGGCATTGTGCGGTGACCCTGATCTGCTAGTACTAGACGAACCAACCACGGCATTGGATGTAACAACGCAAATTGAAGTACTCAAAGCTTTTAAACATGTTATCAAGGTTGAAGGAGCGGCAGCCATTTACGTCACTCACGATTTAGCAGTGGTTGCGCAAATTGCTGATCACATTGTGGTGTTGTACAACGGCGAAGTAAAAGAGGCAGGGCCAACAGAAATCATTATTAATTCGCCTCAGCACCCGTACACAAAAAGACTCATGGATGCCATCAAACCTTTGCCAAAACCTGGCCAGGGAGAACAAAGTTCAGACAAACACCTGCGTACCTCCCCTGCACTGGAAGTAAAACAAGTTGATGCCGGATACGGAAAAATCCGCAATGGCCGCGCAGCTGTACAGGTATTAAGAGATATAAATGTTGCAATAGAGCGCGGTAAAACCGTTGGTGTCATTGGTGAGTCGGGCTGTGGAAAATCAACGCTGGCCAGAGTCATGGCTGGACTGTTGCCTCCGGCCCAGGGTGAAGTTCTACTCGATGGAGCGGAGCTTCCGGCCTCTGTTCGTGAACGCTCGACAGACCAGCTGAGAAATGTACAGTTCGTTTATCAAATGGCTGACACAGCACTCAATCCGCGGCAACGTATAAAAGATATTGTTGGTCGACCGGTGCAGTTTTACAATATTGCCACCGGTAAAGATGTAAGAAAACGAGTAGACGAACTACTCGAACTGGTGGAACTACCACTGCAGTTTGCCGATCGCTATCCTCACGAACTCTCAGGTGGTCAAAAGCAGCGAGTCAGCCTGGCAAGAGCGTTAGCCGCAAACCCTGAGGTGGTGCTATGTGATGAAGTCACGTCAGCGCTTGACACCATAGTCGGTGCAAATGTGATAGAGCTATTAAAACGACTGCGTAGAGAGCTTGGTGTATCCTTTATTTTTATCAGCCATGATTTGTCCACGGTGGCCTCGTTTGCAGACGAAGTGGTGGTGTTGTATGCAGGCCGAGTCGCAGAACAAGGGCCAACCGATCGTGTGTTGTCTCCGCCTTATCATCCTTACACGCGACTGCTCATATCATCCGTACCGGAAACTCGAGTGGGTTGGTTGGAAGAATCGGCACAATCACGAGAGGCTCAGAGTGCCGTACAAGGTGTGGTTGCCCTTACTGAAAAAGGTTGTCCGTTTCACACGCGCTGTCCAATGGCTATCAAAGGCACTTGTGCCGAAGTTGACCCGCCTCGGCGAATTGGGGAACTAGGGCATGTCATTGAGTGTCATCTGGAGTTTGACGGCATGGCATAAGCGCAGTTTTTCATCCCGTCATTTTATAAAGCTAAAACTATGAATAACACAAGCGCAGTGATACTCAATCCATCGCAAAATCCAATTAACGAGACTGCCTTCGCCTTACAGTGCAAACAAATTCTGGATACCACCGGTGTTTTGGTACTCAAGCATTTTCTAAGCGATAAGGCGCTGGCATCAATTAGATCAGATGGTCTTAATAACAGGGCGCAGGCTTACTACACCTCCGGTACTCACAATGTGTACCTTTCTCCCACCGATGATAGATATAACGATCAGCACCCGAGAAACCGTGCAGTAACATCGTCCAAGGGCTGTATAACAACCGATCAAATTCCGATAGACTCTGTACTACACACACTGTATCAAGACGAGAGTTTTAAGTCGTTTCTATGCGCAGTACTGAACGAAAAGGAGTTGTACGAATACGCCGACAACTTGTCGTCAATAAACTTGCATTACGCCAGCGATGGACAAGAACTTGGATGGCATTTTGATAATTCCAGCTTTGCTATAACACTGCTAATAGAGAAACCTGAAGCTGGAGGGGTGTTTGAATTCGTAAAAGATGCCAGGGATGCCGGTAAAAACAATATGAATTACGCGCTGGTAGGTAATGTGCTCGACAAGAAAGTTAAGGCCAGCCAACTGGATTTGAATGCTGGTGACCTGGTGCTATTTCGTGGCAGAAATTCTATGCACCGAGTCACACCAACTGTTGGTAACACAACCCGCATGCTGGTTGTGTTGGCCTATAACACGGAGCCTGGCATTTCGTTATCTGAATCTGCACGACAAACCTTTTATGGTCGGTTGAGCTAGCCTACCAGTGCGCTCACAGAACATACATCAACGTTCGCCCAACACACCCATTACATGACTTGTGATTCCAGTGCACGTGTCAATGCATCCGCTGACATGCTTTGCGTTTGAATAGTACTCAACAACGACGGCGGTGAGACGCTGTAGTCGTACTGCTGCAAGCTAGTGTCAGTGATAACATACAAAATGCCGTTAAAAGCAATCACATCATTGCAATCAAGCCCGTTAATCACATCTACAAGCTGCGGATCTGCAGGGTTATCCAGGTTAAACTGTTTCAAGCCTGCTCTCCCATCACAAACAAATAACCGATTGTCTATCGTTGCCAATCCTTCGGGCGATTGCATGGATTCTTCTTTGACTAATATCGGGTTGGTTACATCAGTAATATTTATCACGTTCATTTGGTCTTGAACCGAACCGAAGCCATCGGGGTCACTTTTTAGCGTGACATAGGCATAGCCGTTCGCCGCCACAACCGGGTCTATAGCTCGTGCATGCCTGAAATCGGTTACAAATGTAGGGCTTCCGCGCCTTGAATTGTCCATTATGCGCACACCATCTGCAGCACCGACCAGCAAATAGGGTTCGTACCAGAAAAGCGTTTGGATATCCCAGTCGAGCGTTATCCTGTTCCGGGGAAAAGGTGTTGAGGGAACTTCGATGTCGAATAGCTGAATTTTGTCACCTGCTATCGCGTAAATAAAATTATCAACAATAATCATGCGGGCAGTTGAACCGGCAATACCAGTTCCTCCAATTGGGCCTGAGCCACCATCAGAACCACTGGAGCTCTCACCCTCACAAGCACTGAGTATTAACGCCGCAAGACACAATGTAGCTGCTAATGTTTTTTTGATACTCATCATCGTCTCCTTAATTTAGCGCTGGTAACCAACAACAACACCGAAGCTGCTGTTGATATCACCAACCAGCCGAACGTTATTGGGTATGTTTTGACGCGAGTTATAAGGGAATATAGTTTCCTCTCTGGCGACTTCGATAATGTTGTCTGTATTGCTCACATCCAGCGTAACCAGATCGATATAACTATCAGCATAGAGGTAATTGTCTCTAATACTGAGTTCGGTGTTACCAGGAATTTCTATAAATGCAATGGATACCGGAGACGTTGGAATTGTATTGTCGACTACATGAATACCCGCATTACGTTCATTGGCAAACAACAAGTTCTGATACAAGTAGATTCTGCTGACAGATTCAAATTCTCTTGGTTCGCCCATTTTGACCGATGACCTTAATACGTCATACGACATGTAAACCGGAGAAGCTGATATTTCACGTTCAATGCATGCACCGTTTTCGTCAAACTGGATACAGCCGTCATTGTAGATTGGGTCATATGCAGACGTTCCAGTGGCTAAGGATGCTGAAACTAGCATTAGTGCAATGAACTTAAATCGCTCAGAACGTTTTTGTAGTTGTGATAGCCAGGTAGCTTCATGCCCACAATCGGTTATTTTATTGGATGCGCGTTCGTCAATAATCGGCTGCACATAACTCGATACGCGCACCGCTGATAGAAGAATCATCGCCAGGACTGCACCTAGTGCTCCGGCCAATACATCTGCAACTGCAAAAGTGCTAGCCATAATTTCATGTGTCAGCCCAATGGCAAACACAGCCAAAATGGCAACTAACGAGCGAGCGACAGCCAAGCGGTGCAAACTGATGGCAATCAAGCCCATACTTAAAGTGAAAGCAAAACTGGGGTAGCTTCCCATGCTTGGGTCAACTAGCCCGGGGAGTCTTGCCCACTCAAATGGTAAAGTCCGGAATGGCCACGGCAACTGATCGCGAAAGACCATGTAGTAGATAAGACCACTAACTAGTGTGATCAGACCACAGATAAAAGTTCGTCGTTGCCATTGCAAAGACACTTGGCTTTGCTGCCGTAGCAGGCGCATAAACTTGTGTATCAATTCCATTGTAGAAAATCGTCTATGAATGGTATCAATTGAGTTTAGCAGTAGTATCAGATGCCACTCTGTAACTGCATGTAGTACTCATACATTAGTCTAAGAAATCTGCGCGATTTGTGCGCCAGATGCGACGAATACGTACAGAACCAGGCCCTGTTACTGCCCCCACCGGGCATGTTCAAGGTTAAAATTAAACTAAGATGAGTCCAGCCTCAGCGCTGAACAGCGAGCGAGCAAAATTTATGGCCGTATTTCCAGGTAAAGCAAAAGTTGTCATTATTGGGCAAGGTGGCATAGTCGGCGCCTGTGTCGCACATCATCTCATCGAGCGCGGATGGGACGACATCGTCGGGATTGATAAATCGGCCATACCAACGGATATTGGTTCAACGGCCCATGCCTCCGACTTTTGCTATGCAACCGCACACGACCACATGACCTGCTACACCACCATGTACAGCATCGATTTTTACGAAAAAATGGGTCGGTACGAAAAGGTTGGTGGACTAGAAGTGGCTCGTGTCGGTGACGATGATCGTATGGCTGAGCTACAACGTAAGGTGGCCTCTGGTAAGGCTTTCGGTACCAATGCCTACATGATCAGCGCAGCCGAAGCGAAAGAAAAAATGCCTCTGCTCGAAGAAAACATGATTCAAGGGGCGCTTTGGGATCCAGATGCAGGTCTGGTTGCACCTCGATCGCAAATTGCGGCTGGGGAGCTGGTTGAAAACGCAGAAAAAACGGGCAAACTAACTGCATTTGCTAACACTTCAGCCACAGATCTTAAAATTGACAATGGCCGCATCGTAGCGGTTGAGACTACACGCGGCACCATTGAATGTGAATATGCCGTAGTTTGTGCAGGGCTATGGGGACGTTTGATTGCCGAGATGGCAGGCGAAGATTTGCCGGTCATGCCAGTTGATCACCCACTTTTGTGGTTCGGTCCTTACAAAGAGTTTGAAAACACCGGAAAGGACATTGGTTATCCTCTGTTGCGCGACCAGGGTAACTCTGCTTATTTACGTGACACCGGCGACCCAACGACGCCGGAAGGCGGCATGATCGAATGGGGATATTATGAAGAGCAAGACCCACGCATGTGCCACCCAAGAGACCTGTTAGAAAAAGAAGAAGCGCGTCTTTCCCCGTCTCAACGTGATCTTGAGATGGAACAGATTATAGAACCTTTAGAGCGTGCCATGGAGTTAACGCCTGTTCTTGGCGAGTTAGGTTTTGATGAAAAACGCTCGTTCAATGGTTTATTACAAGTCACAGCCGACGGTGGACCTTCTATCGGCGAATCGGCCAATGTTCGCGGTCTTTGGTATGCCGTGTCAGTTTGGGTAAAAGACGGTCCTGGCACTGGCAAAGTCATAGCAGATTGGATGACAGATGGGCACACAGAGCTTGATCACAGCTCGATAGACGTGGCCCGATACTATCCATTTCAACAACAAGAACAATACATACACGACCGGTGTTACGAGACTGCCTTCAAAATCTATAACCCGGCAGTACACGACCGAGAACCCTACACCGCCGGCCGTGGGCTGAGGCGCAGCCCGTTTTACGAACGCGAAAAAGCGCTGGGTGGTTACTTCATGGAAGCCGCAGGATGGGAACGCGCGCACGGTTACGCCAGCAACGAACACTTACTGGAAAAATTTGCAGACAAAGTACCGATGCGCGAACATGAATGGGATAATCGCCATTTTTGGCGGGTATCCAATGCCGAACACCTGCAGCTTTCACAAGATGTTGGCATGGTTAACTTATCGCACTTTGCCATAATCGATATTGAAGGACCAGATGCTGAGCAATTGATGGAGTATGTTTGCGTGGCAAAAGTTGGTGCAGACACTCCAGTAGGCAAAGGTGTTTACACGCACTTCTTAGATCACAACGGAGGCGTTCGCGCTGATTTAACCATAGTGCGACTCAGCGAAAATCATTATCGTGTGATGGACGGCGGCGATTCTGGTTCAAGAGACTATGTTTGGCTCAAGCGCATGAAAGATGCGCGCGGTTTAAAAAATGTTGAAATTGAGGATAAGACCACCGATTTCGCTTGTCTTGGTCTGTGGGGCCCCAATGCCCGCACAGCGTTGGAGAAAGTCGTTGAAAAGCCACACGAGCTAAGCGATGCGAACTTCCCTTTCTTGGCCGTTAAAACGATCACTATAAAAGGTGCCAGTGTTGCCGCATTTAGAATTTCGTATGTCGGTGAACAGGGTTGGGAACTGCATTTCAAATTCGATGATGGCTTGACAGTGTGGGACGCATTAGCCAATGAAGGTGTTACCCCCATTGGTATAGAAACTTACGCTAATAGCAGGCGACTTGAGAAAAGCCTGCGCTTGCAAAATGCTGATTTACTCACTAACTACAATTTGTTTGAGGCAGATTTGGCTCGCCCCAAAGTCAAAGCGGCCGACTTTCACGGCAAACAGGCGCACCTGGCATTTAAAGAAAAGGAACACCAAACTGCCTATTTGTGCACGTTCACTATGGTTGACAACGTCGACTCCACAGGAATAGCTCGCTACCCGGTTGGTCATAGCCCTATAATGGATACCGATACCGGAAAGGCACTGATTGATTCCCTGGGTCGTCGTTCATATACAACCAGTATTGTGTACGGACCAACAATCGGTAAAAATATTGCTTTGGGCTATCTGCCATATGAACACTGTCAGGAAGGTCGTGAGTTTCTAATGGAATACTTTGGCGAGCAATACAAATTGAGACTAGAGTCAGTAGGCTACAAGCCGCTGTACGATCCTCAAAACTTGAAACCTAAATCATAGTGGTCGTAGTGGACATGGTAGTGGCGGTCGTAGCGCCGTGCGTGGTATAAATTAGCGATAGGTTGAATCGCCAAAAGTGTTAGCGACTAATGACTTAATCCAGCTAACATAAAGTTGCATCTTAATTAAGGATATTAATTTTGAAACTCTCTATAAAAAACAAAGTACTTGTTCCTTGTTCTGTCGGAGTATTGCTTGCCACCATACACATGGGTGTGAACGCTGGCCCGGTTGACGATGCTGCGGAAGCCTGTATCGATGCCGCAAGACTAATACAAGAAGAAGACGATCTTGAGGGTGCCATTGAAGAGGCGACCTGGTGTTTAACGGGTCTGACTCAACTCCGGGAAGAAATCAAGCTTTCGCTTTTTCCCGATGAGTTAAACGGTTATACCGGTGGCGAAATCGATAATGAGAATGCTATGGGATTAAATGTTATAAAGCGCTCATACACAAGCGACAACCGGACAATAGATCTCACACTAACCACAACCAGCGGTGCTGGCGCAGGTGCGTTCGGTGCCTTGGGTGAGCTTGGCAAGTTGTTTGGTGCGATGGAAAGTGCTGGTGGTTTGGGCCTGAACAATGGCAAGAAAATCCGAATTCAAAAACGCACTGTTATTGTATCGGACGCTGCCGGCAAAGGCTCGCTCAATGTCCAGCTTAAAAGTGGCGGTTCATTGACAGTCGAATCAAGCGAGCTCAATTCAGACGCCTTGGTAGAATTCATGCGCGACTTCCCAATCGCTGAACTCGACGACGCTATGGAGCGCTAAACCCGCACTACCACCCTACTATCAGGTCGGTTCTACGGTTCGTCAGAGTGCAGAACCGACCACCCGTCTGCTCACCGCAAAAATGTGAGAACTAACCCCCAACTCCCACCTCAAAAAAATACAGTTTTGCTTTCAACTGGGCCTATTGGTCATTTTGTTGCTGCCAGATCGCCAGATTTCGCCACGGAAACCGCAGGAGCGGGAACAAAGGATATGAAGGCAAGCATGGCCAACAGAAACACTACTCTGTACAAAAAATTTGGTAAAGCACGATTTAAGCTCAACATACTCACAGCAGCAGTGCTGATTGCAAGCAGCACTGACATACACGCCGAAGGCGTCGTGCAAATGGGTAAAGGACAAGACTTGCTGGACTACGAGGCTTCATTGGGTCAAGGATATGCGGCCGATGATACCTCAGCTTCTGTTTATATCGATGTATTAACTGCCGGTGAAGTTATTAATGTCTCGTTATGCGGATCTGTTAATACCGATGCAATTACGGTTGAATTCTACGCGCCATCAAACAACGTCACGCCAATAGATACCCAAAGCATTGACGGTAGCAATGTCGACTGTACAGATCCAATGGATGCACCACTAACCAACCCGATGCGCCACATCACCACTGAGTCTGGCGCTTACAGAATGGTTTTACAAAACACGACCCAGGCGGCTTTTGCCAACAGTAAATTTCTGCGTTACGACTTTACTGTAACCCCGGATGCTACCACTAACCCTGATCCCACAGCAGCAGACGGCCGTTTCTGGGGTTATACATTTGGTGTAAACGCTGGCAGTTTTGACGAAACAGCTGCCACTGATGCTAACTATTACGCATTGATACCCGGTGGTCGGCCCAGCACCAATTATGTGTGGCAACTGGATCTGAATAATTTTGCCGGCTACGGGTACAACCTGGTTGCAAATTCTGTTGGGGTTAGAGCGCCAAACTCGAGCTACAGTACCGAAACAACCGACAACGGTGTTGATTATCAGCATCCTTTGTATCTGTCTTACCCGGCAATATCTGACCCGAGACCAACTACCGCACCCACACTAACTGATGTTCGTTTTGTTGATAGTGATGGTGATGACTACGGTATTTCACCAGGTGCCACTGTCGGTGTTCAGGATTCCGGTTTTTTCGAATTTGTTAGCGACGTGCCTGGCACCTACTCAATATTAATTGATTTAAATCAGGATGGAATCTATGGCAACGCTGGGGATCGCCAGTTGCTCGGCGAAGCCGTAACCGGTTTTAACCAAGTGCTTTGGGATGGTAATGATGCTGCGGGTAATGCGCCAGCTACGGGTGTTTATTACTCTAAAGTAGAAATGCACATGGGCGAATACCACTTTATCGCCAATGATGTGGAAACCAGTGGCGGAACAGAATCGGGCCTGACCATTAATCTTGCGAACCCAGATGGCACAACCATTCCAGCGCGAGTGTACTGGGACGACATAACGTTACTCAATGCAGGCGGGACCAGCAACACCCCTGAAGGTGCTTTATCGAATACACCAGAAGGAAAACACACTTGGGGTAATTTCACAGGCACAGGCTTTGGCAACGAACGGTATATCGATACCTACGTTTACGGCTTAAGCACAATCCATTATTCGCCCGCCGCGGTTGTGGACGGTGAAGGTATCTTCGTTAACTACGATGGCACTGTAACGGTCAACACTGAAAGTCAGCCTGGCGATCAGTTAGACATTGTGGTAAGTGATCAGGATCTAAATACTGATGCCGCCGTCATAGAGACCACCTCGGTCACTGTGGTCAATGATGCAAGCGGCGAATCTGAATCCGTGGTTCTTACAGAAACCGGTAGCGACACTAATATTTTTACTGGCTCGTTACCCACTACACCCAATCACAGCATTGATGACGACGGTATGCTCTCATCCATGGGTGGCGATACGATTACCATTAACTATGTCGATTTAATTGGTGCTGATCTAACTTCTCATATTCGCACTGCAACCAATGGTGTATTGATTGACACCGATGCCGATGGCATTGCCGATCTCTATGATACAGACGATGACGACGACGGTATAAGCGATGTCATCGAAGGCAATGCTGATACCGATAACGATGGCGTGATCAATTCGCTCGACACAGACTCAGATGACGACGGTATTTCTGATGCTGCAGAAGGCACGACCGATACTGATGGCGATGGATTTGCCAACTACATTGACACCGACTCTGACGCGGACAACATACCTGATGCTATTGAAGGTGTGGTCGATACCGACAATGATGGGGTGGCTAACTATTTGGAAACTGACTCTGACAACGACGGCATAAGTGACACAACCGAAGGCATTGCGGATCCAGACGCAGATGGTCTTGCGAACTACGTTGACCTGGACTCCGATGGCGATGGAATAGGTGATGGCGATGAAGGCACTGCTGACATTGATGCAGATGGTCTGGCCAACTATGTTGACACCGACTCAGATGGTGACTTAATCACAGATGATCTTGAAGGCTCGGTTGATACTGATGCTGATGGTGTTGGCAATTTTCAAGATCCGGACAGCGATGGTGATGGCATCAATGACGCCATTGAAGCAGGCAACGATGCGACATCACCACTGGATACAGACAACGATGGCATTATCGATTATCTGGATTCCGATTCAGATAATGACGGCATTGATGACATTATCGAAGGTACCGTTGATACAGACGGAGATTCTATACCTGATTATCTGGATACCGATTCTGATGGTGACGGTATCGACGACGTTATCGAAGGCTCAAATGACCTTGACGGCGACAATATCCCAAATAATTTAGATACCGATTCGGACGGTGATGGTATTAGTGATATCGATGAAGGTGTTATCGATACAGACGCTGACGGGCAAGCCAATTATTTAGATACAGACTCTGATAACGATGGTATTAATGACAACATCGAAGGCACAACCGACACCGATGCTGATGGTATCCCGGATTACCAGGATTTGGACAGTGACGGAGATGGCATCAATGACTCAGTTGAAGCAGGCACTGACGCTGCCAACCCTGCTGATACCGACGGAGATGGACTGCCTGATTTTATCGACACCGACTCTGACGGAGACGGCCTTGACGATGCGTTAGAAGGTGCTGTTGACAGCGACGGTGACGGTGTTGCTGACCTACTCGATTCTGACTCAAACAACGATGGAATCGCTGACGCTGATGCCGGCAACGGTGATGCAGACAACGATGGAATACCCAACTTTCTTGACAATGACATTGATGGCGATGGCATAGCCAATATTGGCGAAACCGCTAACGACGCTGACGGCGACAACATCCCCAACTATCTTGATCTGGACAGTGACAACGATGGCATTGATGATTCAGTAGAAGGGACTACCGACTCCGAAGGCGATGGCCTGCCCAATTTTCTGGATGTCGACAGCGACGGTGATGGCCTGCCCGATACACTCGAAGCTGGCGACAACCCCAACGTACCGCTTGATTCTGACGGTGATTCAATTCCGGATTACCTGGACGAAGACAGCGACGCCGATGGCATTAACGACATTATTGAAGTGAATGGCGGCAATAATGATCATGATGCTGACGGTATCCCTAACGTTTTAGACCTCGATAGCGATGGCGATGGTATTCCAGATAACGTTGAACAAGGCCAGGACACTGATGGCGACGGCACACCAGACTTTATAGACACTGACAGTGATGGTGACGGTATTGGCGATGCACTTGAAACCGATATAGACACAGACGCTGATGGCATTCCTGACTTTCAGGATACTGATGCTGATGGCGATGGAAATCTGGATATTAATGAAGGCACAAGCGACCAGAATGCAGATGGTGTCCCCAACTATCTGGATTTAGACAGTGACGGTGACGGCATTCCAGATTCAATTGAAGTTGGTGATTCACCGAACGCACCAAGCGATAGCGATGCTGATGGTGTACCTGATTATCTGGACACCGATAGTGACGGTGACGGAATTGATGATGCTGCTGAAGCAGGTACCGATCCGGTTGCCCCAAGCGATACTGATAACGATGGCGTACCAGATTTTCTGGACACGGACTCCGACGGTGATTTAGTTTCAGATAGTGACGAGGGCACAATCGATACAGATGGCGACGGTGTGATCGATGCGCTAGACCCAGACACATCTATAGCGAATCCGGTAACTGTTGTGCCACCGGTTGAGCAGGATACAGACAACGATGGCATTGCCGACAGTCTGGATGCCGACATAGACGGTGACGGCATTCCAAATGACAGTGAAACAGGTGCAGATACCGATGGAGACGGGATAAGCAACGAGTTTGATATAGATAGCGATGGCGATGGTATTAACGACAATATTGAAGGCACAGGTGATGTTGATGGCGATGGCACACCAAACTACCTAGATACTGACAGTGACGCCGATGGTATTCAGGATGCGGATGAAGCCGGAGATAACCCAGCCCAGCCAATCGATACTGATGGTAACGCGCAACCTGATTATCTTGATGTTGATTCGGACGGCGACGGCATTACCGATGCAGTAGAAGGCAGCATTGACAGCGACGCTGACGGTACTGCCGACTATCTTGATTCAGACGCCGATAACGATGGTATACCTGACAGCATTGAAGGCGCTATTGATACTGATGGTGATGGAGCTGCAGATTTTATTGATACCGATTCTGACAACGATGGTGACAGTGACAGCTCTGAGGCTGGAGAAATAGGTGACACGCCAATTGATTCTGATCAGGATGGCATTCCGGACTACATAGACGCAAATACTAATGTAATCAGTCCAATCAACCCAGCTGAACCAGTTGATAACACAGTTGACTCTGACGCCGACGGTGTTGCAGATCTCATTGATCTGGATGACGACAATGACGGTATCCCCGACGCAATTGAAATCGGCGGTGATGCCAATAACCCTGTAGACACAGACGGTGATGGCGTGCCCGATTTTCTCGATCGCGACAGTGATAACGATGGTATTACTGATTCAACCGAAGCGCACGGGGTTGACACTGACGGAAACGGCATCATCGACGAATTCACCGATACGAACAATGACGGCCTGGATGATCTTCTGAGTATTACGCCACTGAATGTTGATGATTTTGACAATGATGGCGTGCCTGATTTTCAGGATTTAGACAGTGATAATGATGGCTTGTCAGACCTGTTTGAAACGACAGGTGCCAGTGCAGATATCAATTTCGATGGCCGTGTTGATAACTTTACCGATAATGATCAAGACGGTATCGATGATTCTGTGGCGTTTGCACCAGTCAATGAAGTGGACACCGATAACGATGGCTGGGCTGATCAGTTAGATCTTGACCGGGACAACGATGGACAATCTGATTTGGAAGAAGCTGGCGGTATTGATGTAAATGGTGACGGTATCGTAGATGAATTACAAGACTCCGACAGTGATGGTATTCCTGATTCCGTAGACGTTGACAATACCGGCGGCGTTGATGCCGATGAAGACGGCATTGATGACAGCGCTGATGCAGATTTCGTTACAGCCGAGGGTGATTCAGATTCAGATGGCATTATTGATTCTGCTGACCCTGACAGCGAAGGTGACGGCTTTGTGCAAACCGGTTTTTCTTTTGATCCCTTGCAACCGTTAGGTTCCAACCTTCCTGATACCGACGGTGATGGCGTACCTGATATCAGTCAAGCGGTAAATGAAAATGACGAACTTGAATGGCACACCGGTGTTGCCGGTAGCGGGTGCAGCATTGATTCAACGGGTAAGGCAAAATCTGATACGGGATTACTGGCCATATTAATAATGGCTGTGGTAGGATTTTTATTCCGGACCCTTTTGCGGACCGATTTGCGGACCGATTTGCGGACCAATGTGCGGACGAGCGGGCGAACAAACGTGCGGACAAATGCTCACACAAGCGCTCGTCAAAACGCCGGCAAACTTACCGGTGATCAAAGCTCGCTACTAATCGTGCTGGCAAGCGTGCTCGGCCTTGGTGCCTGTGCAAGCAACGCCAACACGAGCGCCACAGACGCATACCCACAATCACAACAAGCTCAACCTGGTCGTCATGTGTACGCCGGTATTGGTATAGGTTCGAGCGCTTTGAACCCGGTACCGCGTAACTCAGATAACGCTTCTGTCACAGAATCTCGTGCGATGGGTGCTCAGATTAACTTAGGCCTCGATATCAATAGATGGATTTCATTAGAACTCCATGGTGCATCACTAGGTAACGCCGAACTCTCAACTGGTGGCAGTATCGGCTATCAGAATTTTGGTGGAAGCGCACTGTTTTATCTTGGGAAAAATCGACATAATGTGTTGCGTAATGGTTTGTCTGCTTACGGTCGAATCGGTTATGGCTTAACCAACAACACCACGCAGGGCGATGTAAACCTGATTCAGGACCATAAGGCAGCGTTGCTCGCCGGCGCAGGTGTGGAATATTCAAGCCGCAAAGGTTTAGGTGTTAGAGCAGAATTCTATGCCTATGAGGAGGACGTTAACTACCTGCAGTTGGGGCTGATTTATCGTTTAGGTAAAAATGCTGATCAAAAGCCGCTGCCACAGGTTACTAAAAAAGTTGAACCTGCTCCAGCGGCACAGCCTGCGCCAATGCCTGTACCTAAGCCGGTACCTGCAGTGGTCATTGCCAAGCCTGCTGACGAAGACAATGATGGCATGCTCGATGCCGCTGATAAGTGTCCCGGAACAATTAGTGGCGCTGCAATTAACGTGTTGGGTTGTGCGTTGTTGGCAGGCGTCATAGACGGCGTAAACTTTCCAACCAAATCAGCTGAACTAACTTCATCGGCAAAAGCCAGCCTGGATGGGGTTACCGCTAAACTGCAATTACACCCTACGTTGAGCTTTGAACTGGCCGCGCACACAGATGATATCGGCACAACTCAAGCTAATGCATTGTTAGCAAAACAGCGTGCATTATCAGTTGCAAAGTACTTATTACAACGAGGTGTTGCTAAACATCGATTTAAGGTCAAAGCTTATGGTGAGTCGCAACCTGTGGCAAGCAACGCTACAGAGAATGGCCGTCAGAAAAACCGTCGAGTGGAGCTCATGGTGCTAAAACAACAGTAGTTTTTATGCAACCTGGTTGAAGTAAAAAAGGACCCTTACGAGGGTCCTTTTTTTATAACAAATTTTTGCCGTAAGCTTGTTGCTTGGCAAAAAGCGAGCTTTACACTATCGACTTCATACCTGTCATGTGCCCACGCAACGTTGACCCAACCTGCTCTATTGGGTGGTTACGTATCGCATCGTTAATTTGCACCAGCTGGCTATTATCAACGCTCATATCATTCACTTGCAATCCCTTACCGATAACGTCTGCCTTGATAGCCGGCATAAATTCTTTTTCCAGTAGCGGTCGCGCAGCCTGATCGAATAAATAACAACCGTATTCAGCCGTATCTGAAATCACCACATTCATCTCGTACAATTTGCGTCGAGCAATCAGGTTTGCGATAAGTGGTGTCTCGTGTAACGACTCGTAATAAGCCGAATCAGCGATGATTCCAGCATCAACCATGGTTTCAAAAGCCAGTTCAACACCGGCACGAATCATTGCCACCATTAAAATGCCATGATCAAAATATTCCTGCTCGCTGATTTCATCCGTGGATATCGCTTGCTTTTCAAAAGCAGTTTCAGCTGTGTCTGCGCGCCATTTCAACAAGTTGACATCGTCGTTGGCCCAGTCAGCCATCATCGTGCTTGAGAAGTGACCTGACATAATGTCATCTTGGTGCTTTTGAAACAACGGGCGCAGAATGTCCTTCATTTCTTCTGACAATTCGTAAGCGCGAATTTTGCCAGGATTAGAAAGACGGTCCATCATGGTAGTTATACCGCCATGCTTGAGTGCCTCAGTGACAACTTCCCAACCGTTTTGCACAAGCTTTGCAGCATAGGGTGCATCAACACCCTCTTCGATCATTTTGTTGTAGCAAAGTAAAGACCCCGTCTGCAGCACCCCACATAAAATAGTTTGCTCGCCCATCAGGTCCGACTTTACTTCAGCAATGGGTGACGACTCTAATACACCAGCACGATGTCCACCAGTACCAGCAGCGAGTGCTTTGGCAATTTTAAGTCCATCACCGTTGGGATCATTCTCACGATGCACAGCAATCAACGTTGGCACACCAAAGCCTCGAACGTATTCTGCTCGCACTTCAGAACCCGGGCACTTGGGACACATCATGACAACAGTAATTTCTTTGTTGATTTGCATGCCCTCTTCAACCAGATTAAATCCGTGAGCATAGTCAAGGGTTGAGCCAGCTTTCATTAACGGCATTACCGCGTTGACCACCTGGGTATGTTGCTTGTCCGGGGTTAAATTCATAACAATATCGGCATCGGGAATCAGTTCCTCATAGGTACCAACAGTGAAACCATTGTCTGATGCATTTTGAAATGACTGGCGTTTTTCATCAATGGCGGCCTGGCGTAACGCGTAGCTGACATCAAGTCCTGAGTCGCGCAAATTTAGCCCCTGATTTAAACCTTGCGCACCACAACCGATGATGACAATTTTTTTACCACGGATATATTTAACACCGTCGGCAAACTCGTCCTGACCCATAAAGCGGCATTTGCCAAGCTCTTCGAGTTGCAGTCGCAGCGGTAGAGAATTGAAATAATTTTGCCCCATAATGGCGTCTCCGATAAGTCGTGCGGTTAGGAAACATGCATCATAAAGGAGCTGGGCCGTTGCGTAAATCGACATATTTGCGATACAGTGTTGCACTAATCGCGATAGATGGTGATTTGATCTCGGCACTCTGCGATCAGTCTAAGTAAACCGAATATTGCAATTTAAGGTATAATTATGCGTTCAGTATTGCAATATTTGCAACAAAAAGCATTTTCCCGACATATTCTGCAAAGATTTGGACATCCGCACCTACAAAGTATTTCTTAACCTCGCTCAGACACTGCATTTTGGCCGTACTGCGAGCCAAACAGACCTGAGCCCGTCTGCCGTTAGCCGACACTTGCAAAGACTGGAAGCCCATGTTGGACAGATTTTAGTAGAGCGCGACAACCGACAAGCTCAACTAACCCCGGCTGGGCGACATTTCCTTGAATACGCCAGAAAAGCCGTTGACGACTGGCAGCAAATTCGCACCGATCTTGATGCTAAAACCGAAAAGCTGAATGGTGAGGTAAGTGTGTTCGGTTCGGTGACGGCGAGCTACAGCATGCTCAGTCAAATTCTGCCTGCTATGCGTGACACCCATCCGGGCATCGACATTAAACTGCGAACCGGTGATCAGGCCGAAGCCATGGATCGTGTGGTTGACGGCTTTGATGACTCAGCCATTATTGCTGTGCCAAAGAAACTGCCTAAAAAATTAGCCTGCTTACCACTGAGGCGCACACCGCTATGCCTTATAGGCCCAACCATTCCCAGTGCATTGTCAAGAAAACTCGATACATTAATAACAAATGAGAAAGAACCGAACTGGAGCGAATTGCCTATTGTGCTCGCAGAACGCGGTTTGGCTCGCACACATTTTCTGGCGCGCATGAAAAAAATTGACTACGAACCGCGCATTTATGCTCAGGTCGCCGGACATGAGGCGGTGGTATCCATGGTTGGTTTAGGCTTTGGTATTGCCGTGGTTCCAAAACTGGTCATTGAACACAGCCCAATACGCAAGAGTATTCGCGTATTGCCGTACATGAAAGACTTGCCACCGTTTGAGCTTGGTTTGTGTGCTCACGAAGAACGCCTTAGCGACCCCTTGCTAAAAGCGTTCTGGGACTGCGCAGCGCAAACCTACCCACAGCACTAACCACATTTTTCCTAAATGGGATTGCGATTGTACTGGCTATTACCATAAACAATGCGACAACTTAATTAAATAAACAACCATGTTCAACGCAAGCTTCAATAAATTAAGCGTTAATTTTGACGATCACTTTCTTCTACAAGCACTTAATTGGTCTTTCCATGATAAGCAGCACTGGGTCATTACCGGTGCTAACGGTTCAGGAAAGTCTGCATTAGCTGCAGCCATTTGTGGTGCTGGAGATATCGAATCCGGCTTTGCAACAGGCTTACCACAGCGCATAGCGGTAGTGTCTTTTGAGGCACAGGCAGCGCTCATTGAAGCTGAGCGTAAAAAAGATGATGCCGACATACTCGACGTTATCAGCGAAGGCACTTCAGTACAGGACATTTTAGATGAAGACTGTGTCGACACTGGTATGCAGCATAAATTGATAGGGGAACTTGATTTTACTGGCATGCTAGGCCACAGTTTCAGAAAATTATCGACCGGCGAAACGCGAAAAGTACTGTTGATAAAAGCATTAAGTAGCAGGCCGGAATTATTAATACTGGACGAACCGTTTGAGGGTCTGGATGTTCAATCTGATAACGCACTGCATAGATTGCTAAACGATTTCAGCCAAACCACACCAATAATCATGGTGCTTAATCGTTTTGATGAAATCCCCGATTTTATTACCAACATTGCGTACATGAACCAGGGCCAACTCACTCACACGATTTCCCGATCAGATGAGTCAGCGGTTGCCGAGCTACGGCAATTGATGCATTTGAAAACCACCAAATTGTCTATTCCGCCAAATGCTAATTCAACGCAAAGCAATCAATTTGAACATGCAGGCGATAATGCCAGCACCCTTGTAGCCATTAAAGACGCTCGAATAGCCTATGGCGAAAACGTGGTGTTTGATCAGCTCAATTGGCAAATAAACCGTGGCGAACACTGGCAAGTCAGTGGTCCCAACGGTAGTGGAAAAACCTGCCTGCTAAATTTGATTACCGGCGATCACCCACAATGTTATGTAAACGATATCAATATTTTTGGCATGCAACGCGGCCAGGGGGAAAGCATTTGGGATATCAAACAACATATTGGTTATGTGTCCAGCGCACTGCAATGGGAGTATAAAGTTAGTGTTAGCGTTCAAAACGCGATTATTTCGGGTTTTTATGACAGTATTGGTATATATCAGCAATACAGCGATGAGCAACTGAGTATTGCCAGCCAATGGTTGGAGCTGCTTGGCTTAGAAGCGCAAGCAAACAGACCCTTCAATCAGCTCTCATTCGGTGATCAAAGACTCATACTAATTGCACGTGCAATGGTTAAACACCCTGTTTTGCTAATTCTTGATGAGCCTTGTTTGGGTTTAGACGATATAAACCGGCATTTGGTACTGGCACTGATAGAAAAAATCTGTGCCAACTCAGAAAGTACAGTACTTTACGTTAATCATAGACTCGAAGACAACATTGCAGGCATTGAAAACCATTTAGTCCTGGAACCTAACCCATCATCGGTTTTAAGTGGCCGAAAGGATACAGCATGATTAAGGGAAGTTGTTTGTGCGGCCTGGTTAGCTATCAATACGATGGCGACATTAATGAAATGTCCATCTGTCATTGCTCACAGTGCCGAAAAGCACAAGGCAGTGCGTTTGCAACCAACAGTCCGCTTGATGCCAGCAAATTAATCTTTACAGGTACAGAACACATAAAAGAGTTTGCCTCCAACGCAGACAAGGTTCGTGCTTTTTGCTCAAACTGCGGAAGCCCCCTGTACAGTGCATTGAAAAGCTTGCCTGGCACAAAGCGGTTGCGTCTGGGGACTGTTGATACTGATTTTATCTGCAACAATAAATATCACATCTACACAGATTCAATCGCAACTTGGGATGCAATTACTGATACCCATGTTCAACATAAAAATAAAAATCCGCGAAGTTGAACCAGCAATGATAAAAGCCTCTGCATAAGTGCGATTTACAAGATGGTAGAGTTCCAGCAATAGCTTGTAATCTCAGGCATTGAACCGTCTATTGGGTTTAGCAGTCGAGCATAATATTATAACGAGCCTTTATCTTTGCATCAGCCTCGCTACTCAGGTGCTCAGGCTTATGCTGCGCTAAGATGTCACGCACTTTCTCATTAGCCCGTTGCCACATATCTTGAGAGCCGCCCTCTTCCCACGCCACCGGTTGTTGACGATCGGTTAAGTTACTTGGCCAGAAATAGTCTCGCTGCATCGAATCCATGGTGTGTTGCGCACCAAGAAAATGCCCTTCTCCGTAAACAGCCTGTTCGATGGCCTCAAAGCCAAGCGTTTCCTCGTTAACTTCTATACCACGCAATACCCGATACACTTGCGATAGCATCTCATCATCAATCAGCATAGCTTCAAACGATGCGCCAAGCAGGCTTGCCATCATGCCAGATGATTCATACACCATATTGCAGCCCGCTAAGCCAACGCCTAATGATGACATGGCTTTTTCCAAACCCATTTGCGCATCTACCGCCTTTGCATCACTCATGCTTGATGCAGCACCTGAAGGCAGGCCAAGCGCATTGGATAACTGAGCAGACGCCGCGTTGAGCAAAGTGATTTCACCGCCGCTGCCACAGAACGAACCGGTGCGTAAATCTATCACAAACGGCCAATTAGAAAAGATCATTGGATAACCCGGTGCAAATACGTTGACCATCAACAATGCAGCCAGAGTTTCAGCCAAGGTAGCGCTTAGCATGCCGGCAATGGTGGCGGGTGATGTTGCGCCAGACTGTGCTGCAATGATGTTATTCAGCGGCACGCCTCGGTTGATACACGCCATGGTTACGTCAAACGCGTCCTCGCCGTAGCGCAGAGGGGAAATAACCGGGCTAATGTGTGCCTTGCAGAAGGGCCGTTTTTTAAACTTACCTTCTCCACCGAGCGCGGTATCAAACATGTCTATGATTGGGTCTACGGTGCTACCCAAAGTAAAGCTTGTACCAACTGGTTTGTTTGTGCCCTTAATTAAAGCATAGGCGGTGTTAATGTCTAAATCGGTAATGTCTTCCATGTCGGTTGCAACACAACAGCGAGTAAACCAACTGACATTAGTTAAGTGATCAGCTAGTCGGGTAAAGTCGTACAGATCTCGCAATGTCGCAGCTCGATAATTTCTGGTGTCTAAGTCAAGCGTTTGTACCGCCGCACCACCTGTGCCGAAGTAGACCTTATCGCCACCAACTTCAATATCATGCTTAGAATCACGGCCGTGCAACACAAACTGTTTGCATGCGCTATCAATAGTGTCTTCGACCATAGTTGCTGGAAAACACAATCGCCCTGCCTTGTTTAAAAACGCACCTTTGGCTAATGCTTGTTGTTTTAAGGCTGGCGGGGACTCACCCATGCCAATTTCACTAAGAATACGTAACGATGATGCGTATATTTTCTGAATATCGGCATCACTTAAGGGCTTATATTGGCCCCCACTAGGCCCAGGCGGACAAGGGCTTATTTCGGGTGCTTTCGATCGTTTGGCATGCATCGCTTCACGAGCTGTCATCTGCCCTGAGCGGCGTGACCTAGCAGTCATTCTTATATACAGCTATATCGCTAAATGCAGCTTGCCACGTTGCATAACGATTCATTAAAGCAAAACTCATGATCTGACAATTTCGTGCGGCTCATCGTATAAGCAATGTTCGCAGACGGTAGCCTTATATTGTTGCCCCAATATACCAATGCTTAAGTCTCTGCCTATTTCATCGTGTTCTGGGTCGATCAAGGCGTAGGCAATATTTTTATTCACACGATGCCCGTAGCCACCAGAGGTTACCGTCCCAACTAGCTTGTCGTTGTGATACACAGAATCACCCGGGTGGGCTGCGGCAAAATCGCAGTCAATAGTCATGTTGATAAATACTTTTTCGTGTCCACGAGCAACTTCCTGCTCCAGTGCAGCCTTGCCAATAAAATCTGGCTTGGACAAGTCAACAAAACGATCCAATGCCAGTTCCAGCGGATTTCGCTCATAGATCAGATCGGCTTTCCAATGCCGGTAGCCTTTCTCCATGCGCATTGATTCTGTCGCGTATAAACCAAAACGACTCAGACCAAACGCTTCGCCAGCTTCATTGATTAATGTCCACGCCAAATACAACTGCTCATTTGGAATGTGCAGCTCGTAACTAAGCTCCCCTGAAAAACTGACGCTAAACGCAGTAATCTCAGCGTGCCCTATGGTCATGGTGCGCACACTCATCCACGGGAATGCTGCTTTTGACCAGTCGCAACGCGGCGATATAGATTGTAAAAGATCACGCGATTTCGGGCCAGCCACCACCAGGATGGTATGGGTCGAGGCCAATTCGGTTAAAGTCACTGTATCGGGCATATAGCGCTTGAGCCAATCCCGGTCGTGCCACTCTGCAGCCGCAGCAGAGCCATACCAATAATGCTCTTCATCTAGCTTTGCGATAGTTGCTTCACCCAGCACGTGACCATGTTCATTCAGTAAATACGTCAGTGCCACTTTTCCAATTTTTTTAGGGATTTTGCCGCACACCAATTTATCAAGAAACTCAGTCGCGCCCACGCCGCTAATTTCGTAGCGATTAAAACCCGACACCTCCATAACGCCGACGTTGTCGCACATGGCTTTTACTTCGGTGGCCACCACATCTTTTGTTGCAGTAAAACGAAAGCTGTGTTCATCTTTAAAATCGGGTTGATCTTCTGGTTTAAAACACAGCGCGCGCTCCCAACCATTAACAACACCCCAAAGTGCACCTTCATTATTAAGCACTGGGTACAGCGGTGTGGTTCGTGCCAGGCGCGCTGCAGGACGATGTTCGTGCGGCATGTGATAGTGAAACTCGTTCTGATAGTCTTCTATAGCTTTTACACAGGTGTGTTCTGTATTGGCGTATTGGGTGAAGCGCCGTGGGTCAAGACACCAGGCGTCCCATTCGCATTCACCGTGCACTATCGTTTGGGCCAGGAGTTTTCCATGACCTCCGCCTTCACCGATACCGGCACGAAGGCCAATAATGCAATAGGCATTTTCAATACCTGGAATTTGACCAACCAGCGGTAATCCATCAATGGTGTAGGTAATCGGACCATTGACCACAGTGTGAATACCTGCTTCCTGCAATGCAGGCATACGCTCGAATATGCGCTCCATATTTTCCAGACAACGATCAAGATCAGACGGACACAATGCTTGAGTAAACTCAGGATCAATACCGTCCATACCGAACGTTTTACACTGTTGCTCGTAAACGCCAACCAACAACCCCTGTTTTTCCTGTCGACTATAAAAGTCATCACCCGGGTCGCGGATAACCGGTACTTGGTGGTCTAATGCGGCAATTTCAGGAATAGCATCGGTCAGGAAGTACATGTGTTCCATTGATGTCACCGGATGCTCTACACCCAGCATATTACCGACCTCATTGACGCGATAACCAGAGGCGTTAACCACTTTCTCGCAGGTTATATCGCCGTTCTTTGTATGAACGATAAATTCACCATTAGTTTTACGCGTGATGTTTTTAACAGGGTTAAAACGATAAACCTCTGCACCGGCTTTTCTGGCATGGCGTGCCAAAGCCATCGTAATACCCGCAGGGTCAATATAACCATCCAGCGGATCCCACCAGGCCCCCAGCATTGTGTCGGTGTTAAGTAATGGGTGACGCTTACCCACCTCGTTAGCATCGATAATTTCCATATCAATACCCATACCTCGCGCTACACCAACATGGTAATGATAGATATCCATTTGATCTTGTGTGTATGCGGTACGCATACCACCGGTTATGTGATACGAAAAAGGATGATCAGGGTCAGCTGCGAGTTTTTGATAGAGATCAATGCTATGACGCTTTAAGCCAAACATTGTTTGATTGCCACCAAATTGTGTGACCTGCGCCGCGGCATGCCAGGTAGAACCCGAGGTCAACTCATCCCGCTCAACCAGCACCACATCATTCCAACCTTCCTGAGTTAAATGATAGAGCGTTGAACAACCTGAAATTCCACCACCAACTACGACTACCCGGGCATGGGATTTTACTGATTCACTCATTTTAATTTCACGTTCCCGAACTCATATTAATTACGCTGCTCAGCTGCCTATACCGACGGCTGAACACTAAATTAATAAGTGTAAACCAATTCTTGCGGACAGGCCTGCCGAGCAGTACCTTTACTTGCTGCGAAACGACATTAATTGCACACACGGCCATATCAATTACAGCAGTGACACCGGCAGACGTCCAAATGGCCAACCATGCTAACCGCAGCCGCGCAAACTAAGTAGCCAGACCATTTAGTTTATAAAAAAGTAAATGAATCCAGATACCAACATTGCAATAACTGCTAATACTTCTATCGACCCCCAAAGCAGTAAAATTGCACGGAGTTTATTTGGTTTTCTAGCGACCTTTGGTTTTCTAGCGACCTTTGATTTTCCAACTACTTTTGGCTTTCTAATTACGTTCATGGTTGCAACCTAAAAAAAGATGATCATGGGCACCATATCCATGATCATCACGTTTGATAACAAATCACCTTGCCATTCATGCAGCCACCATCGCTACATTTGCAACCGATGGCCAAGCCACCACCTACTTAGTTGTCGATTCAGGTGAATCCGCCATAAAGCGATTGAATTCTTCTTGGTCAGCACGTCGTTTTACGTCCTCACGGAATGCGTTAAAACGCTCAGCTCGCTGTTTAATCTCGTGCTTTATCTCATTAATACGATCATATTGCGTCTGCTGAAAATCATTAAACACGACATTGCTACTGCCTTCACCAGACCCAGCTCTAAAACCACGCCATTTGTCTGCGATTGCAGCTGGTAGTTCTCTTGCCTCTCTCCCACTGAGAATCCAGAACAAAACTAACAGGCCTATTGGCCAGAAAAACACAAATGATACGACCATGGCTGCAATGTTGAAGCCTGACCAGTTCGCTTTTGAACTGGCCTGCATGGACAAACATGGGCCCCATGAGCGGTTATTTGATTGATTTACAGTTGATCCATTTGATGGACTCATTACTTTTATCCTCTCAATTAAATGTTAATGCGCGGAAATGCTTATTAGCGTTAGTTCCAGCTTCAGTGATCGCCTGCTATTTGCCGGACACGCATTTTTTCGATCTATGCGATCACTGTTCACATACAATATACACGAATTTGCAACGTATACAAGCAAAGTTGGCGAAAAAAGTGAATAATGTTCACATCGGCATTATTATGCGAGAAGCGATGAAAAAGGGAAAATCAGGGTACCACCATGGCAATCTGGCCGAATCTCTGCTGGATGCTGTCGATGAGCTGGCGTCCAAATTCGGATTAGAGGCTGTCACTTTGCGTGCCTGCGCCAAACTGGTTGGGGTAGCACCTTCTTCGGCGTTTCGACACTATGCAGACAAACGAGCGTTGATGACGGCATTTGCGGCACGGGCATTATTGAACCTTTCTGACTCTATGGAGCAGGCACACAAACAAGCTAAAGATAACAATCAGAATGCGTTCGCTGCTGTGGGGCTGGCTTACATAGAATTTTCGCTGGACAAGCCAGCCTTTTTCCGCGCCATGTGGAATGATGAGACCATCTATTCAAACAGCGAAAACTATGTTGAGGCCGCCAATGAACTGAGTTCGCACCTGAAAGGTGGCTTTGCCGATACCATTGAAGATACCGATCCAAACAGCTTTAGTTCGGAGGAATTACTGGCTTGGTCGTCGGTCCATGGACTGGCCAACCTTTTTGTCGACGGACCTATTGGAAAAGGTTTATCCAAGGCCAATAAAATGAAAATGGCCAAAGACCTGATTGACACTTTAATGCCGGTACTCCAAAAGCCGCACGCAGCCACGCCCGCAACGTTAAATGCATGAGAAATTGTGATTCCTAGTGAAACTAAGGACGTTTCAGGACTAAAACTAGAGATTTTAGGAATAAACATAAGGACGTTAGTTAGACCCCTTAACGATACTCAAGACATGGGGAAAATGAACCCTAAAAACACCCTATTAAAACTCGATACATGGGGGCGTTTTGAGGAGCAAAAATAGAGACGCAAGGTAGGTGCTGTAGAAATGTTTACCAGGTGGCCAATGAAAAGCGTAGCGCGGAAAAAATACACTTGCGTATTCTGGCCCAATCTGGCCACCCATTCTGGAAGTAAGTGGCCACTGATTCTGGTTTTATCTGGCCACCGTTTCTGGAATTAAATGGCC